>Ga0213830_1000015_pt1 | contig 585340 bp, 502 predicted proteins | sample SWATP11_FD_161661 | JGI IMG/M metagenome (GOLD analysis project Ga0213830, IMG submission 161661) | Coastal seawater microbial communities from Marineland, Florida, United States - SWA TP1 #1 | ecosystem: Environmental > Aquatic > Marine > Coastal | place: USA: Florida | collected 2016-08-06 | reverse complement strand
GCGCATCGTTAGCTCACTTGATTGAAATGTGTGTTTGGCGATATTCATTAGATCAAAGGCAGCGATGCGCGTCTACCTCATTGTTTTTATGGTTAATTATGAGGGGATTCGTAAGAGCAGGGCGTTAGCACTCAGGCGGGAAATTATGAAGTTTGCGAAATATTGGGAAAAACAAGATGTAGCTGTTAGTGAAAAGGTATTTGGGAAAAGTGCAATTTCCGTTTGGGGAGCTTCAAATGAAAGTTCACAAGCAGCAAAGAAAAATGTCGAAAAAAGATTAGCAGCAATGCAAGCATTCTTGGGTGGAGATTTCGACAAGAATGACGAGTATGAATATTGGATGGATTTTGTTAAAGAAGAAATAATTGACGAAATTAAGTCTAATGATGATCGAGTGCTTGCGATATTAAGCCGCAATAGTTACGGTGCCACGGTCCTCAATACTGATTCTGTGCTCTTTGGAGATATTGATGTACCACCATCTAGCTTCATTGATCGAATACTTGAGAAATTTGGTAAGCCCTTAAAAGATAAAACGTATTACTTGAAGAACATCGAAAAGTATCAAGAAAGTCACCCTAACTTATCTTTCAGAGTATATGAAACACATTCGGGTCTTCGATTTATTGTGACCAATAGAACTTTCTCACCACGAGATTCTGTCGTTAGAGAAATGTTTACTGATTTGAATGTAGACCCGTTATATATGCGCTTATGTCAACAGCAAGAATGTTTTCGCGCACGACTTAGCCCAAAACCGTGGAGGGTATCTTTTGAAAGGCCTTCTAGTCGCTATCCTCGTGCTAAAGGGAGAGAACAACAAGAATTTCAGCAATGGCTAGATAGATACCATACATTGTCGATGAATAGTGCCGTAACAAAGCATTTAGCATCCTTTGGGCCAGGGAAGCTGCATCCCGATGTCCAGATAGTCACTGATTTACATGATCGTCATTCTTGTTCTAGTGCGGACAGCCTGGCTTAAGTGTTTCCAATATTATCTAATGTGTATACACAGGAAAGCTATTGCTCTTAGGGGGCAAACTGCCATATCGAAAGTTCGAGTTGGGGATTCAATATCTTTAGGTACAAGCAATTTTGTCTGGTAATTGATACTTGCCATCAAGTCAGACATGTAACGCTCGTTAATGCTGGTGGGGGGCTGTATAGTGGGGGCAGTGAGATTTTCAGGTGCTGTGGTTAAGCTTCCTGCCACTGAGTTGTTATCTATCGACAATGAAAGGAGCCTAATATGGCGAGACCAAAAACCAAGGAAGAGCTCATCTCTCAAGCAACTAACACCTTCGAAAAGCTATTTCAATATGTCGACTCTATGCCCGATGAGATGTTGAAAAAGGAATTTGATTTTTCTGATGATAAGAGCAAGAAAGAACAACATTGGGGGCGTGATCGAAATCTGAGGGATGTGTTGATTCATCTATACGAATGGCATCAACTGTTATTAAAGTGGGTAAATTCAAATATGTCGGGGAAGCGTGCCAACTTTCTTCCCGAGCCCTACAATTGGAAGACATATGGTCAGATGAACATCGAGTTTTGGCAAAAGCACCAAGCAACGGACTTGCAGGTTGCCAAGACACTAGTTCAAGAAAGCCACAAAGCGACTTTAGAGTTAGCGGATAGTTTTACCAATGAGGCGCTTTTCACCAAGCAGTTTTTTAATTGGACCGGCACTACGACGTTAGGTAGCTACTGTGTATCGGCACTGCCGAGCCACTATGAGTGGGCGCTGAAAAAACTCCGAGCGCACGTTAAAGCACAGCGTAAATATTGAGTGGGGCACTTGATATTCTGTTAAGCTAGGGGATTGCACGCAGCCTCTAGGAAGACTAATCATGAGCCAAGAACAACCAAACAACCCTCTACATGGATTAACCTTGGAGAAGATCCTTGTACGCTTGCAAGAGCACTATGGGTGGGAGGGCTTGGATGCTCAAATTCAAATAAACTGTTTTTATAACAATCCGTCTATCAAGTCATCATTGAAGTTTTTGCGTCGTACGCAATGGGCGAGGGAGCAAGTTGAAGCTTTATATATCGACACTTTTTGCAAATAAGGTATCACCAAGCACAGCGAAGCTGAAGCTATCGTCATCTGGGATAAAAACTACTAAGATAATTGTTGACCTCAATATTACTTGAGGTTTTATGCTCACTTGTAGTTTGCAGCAAGGAGAGCAAAAGATGCAAAATAACTACATTAAACAATTAGCCATTAAGTCTTATCAAGAAGACTTAGAGAAAGAGTATCTACAGATAGAAGACGAGAGCTTTCATGCACCAAGCTTTGTTTTGGGTGTCATGGCTTCACTATTTTTTATCCACCTTGTATGAGGCGAATTCTAACTCAAGAATAGCGCTTTCGCTCTCATCTCATAATGTACGGCCATCAACTAAGCAGGATAGAAGCTTCGATAAGTTGCTGTGCGTTGTCGATAAACTGAGGAAAAGCGCTATTAATTTGTTGGAACTTTCCATCTAGGCTGTCACATTGGCTCATAGCCGCAAAAGAAGTTAATGCGATGGTGTTATTATTAGCGATAAACTCTTTGAAAGGACTGAGATCAATCCTGCTAGTGGTCTCTACTTTGTGTAGAGCAGATTGAATCATTTCCAGTGTGATTGGAGTGGCTTGGCATGTACTCATCGTCATTTACTTCACTTAAGTGATATTTTTGAACAGAACATACGACAAGCAGTACATGGTAGATATGACTATGATCAGTTTTTATTTAATTAGTATCCTATGTGGTGTGTTTTGTCTTTTATGAGTATTGCTACCAAGCGAGGTGCCGCTTTAATCGCTAGCTAATCTCGCTTGATAGAGATATCTTAAGGAGCCTCTTCAGACAGCGCTTTAATATCACATTCAATGTCGTACACCAATTCAGAGATTTTACTAGGGCGTAAAATAAACGACTCTGGTACTTGAAAGCGACATGCCATCATGGTGTTGTACATTTCCCAGTGCTTCAACAAGCATTCATCTAAAGAATCGGTTTCGTCAGCCCAGGTTTCTTTCATGAAAGGAGTCAGGCTAGCTGCTCCGTGGGCAAACATAATCATTTGCCACTTAATTTCCCATATTTTAACTTGGGCGTTAGGGTGCTGCTCGTTGTATTGCTGTGCTAAACGTAAAACAAGTTGTTCGATTTCACCCGAATTATCAATGAAGTAGTCAAAAAGCGCATCTTCTTGCCTAACTGCATCGGCAATTAGCTGTATTGGCTGTTTGAATACAAGCAGGTGGGCAAGTAAACGTACTGAAAATTGATAAAGCTTGATGTTAGTACCGACGTCGACTGGCATGCGCTCAATTATCGTGCGAATGTACTTCTCCATATACAGGTGCAAGCCATCACTAATTGCGTACCATATCTGTTCTTTGCTACCGAAATGGTGGCGTATCAAACTATGAGAGACACCTGCTTTATCACTAATATTTCGCAATGATACACGCTCATAGCCTAAATCGCAGAACAGCTCTGTCGCTACGCGCATGATCTCGCATTTGGTTTTTTCTGCGTCTTGAGCGCTTCTTCGGCCTTGCTTTCTTTCTGTCATAATTCTCATCAATCTTGTGAAACGCCTTCTTTCTACCAGAAATTTCGATCTATTTCATCAAAGAACACCTAAACAGTATAGATCGTTTACTTAATATATTGCACGGATGGAAAATAAACGTTGATCTTAGGTGGAAATTAAATATACTGCACGAGTGTGTAATATATAAAGATACTTAACCATGAACACATTGATTGAGGTAATAAAGCCTGCGATAAAACTTCTTGCTGTCGGCGCAATAGCCATAGTTACGGCGGGTTGTAACAAAGCAAATTCAGAGGTCACTCACTCTGTAGTGAAACCCGTAAAACTGGTAGAAGTGCCTGATTTATTGACTAAACAATTTGATACTTTCATTGCAACAATTGATGCAACAGATCGAGCCGAGTTGTCTTTTCAAGTGGCGGGAGAGATAAAGAACATTAATGTTCGCATGGGAAGTGTGGTTAAAAGAGGTGACGTATTAGCAGAGCTTGACCCGACAGACTACCAACTTGCATTCGACGCGCGTCTTGCTGAATACAACTTGGCAAGAACGGCATTTGAACGTGCTGCGCTATTACATGATAAACAGTTAATTAGCGTTGATACCTATGATCAAAATGAAACTCAGCATAAAGCCGCTAGTGCGGCATTAGAACAGGCAAGAACCGATCTAAACTACACGAAGATCATCGCGCCTTTTGATGGAGTCGTATCGCTTACTTTTGGTAAAGAATATCAAGTTGTAGGGGCAAACCAGCCAGTACTTAATCTTATTGACAACAATGTACTTGATGTTGTGCTGACTGTACCAGTTAGCTATGCCGAAACCTATGGTCTAGAGCATATCGCAGACTCAAGCTTTCTAGTTGTCATGGATAGCCACAAACAGGTTTCGATGCCAGCAGAGTTTAAAGAAATCTCGACCCAGCCTGATGCGGATACCAACAGCTACACAGCAAGCCTAATAGTCCACAGACCACAGCAGCTCAACCTATTACCAGGTATGACAGGACAGGTGAAACTGCTGAATGAAGAGCGAGGAGAGAGGCTGAATTTGGCTTCAACTGCTTGGGTTTCAAAACAAAATGGAGAGGGGCAATTGTATCGATTTGACACAAAGACTGAGACTCTCTCATTGGTCAATGTTGAGCTAGACAGCAATGGAACCATTATCAATGGGTTAACGAGTGGCGATCTCATCGTCCAAGCGGGTGTTGAAAATTTATCTCCAGGGCAACAAGTCAAGATATGGAAAAGAGAAGGGGGTATTTAAGATGTATTTCAAACCTTTAGCGATGACGACCTTATCTGTTTCACTGCTTTGCGCTTGTACTCCTGAGACAGCTCACCGCGATGTTAATCCGTTGATTGTTGATACATTTAGTGTTGAAGCCGCGTCACAAAGCCAATACCGCAATTTTAATGGCCAGGTTATGCCTGCAGAGTTAACCCCGCTAGCTTTTCGCCTAGATGGTGAGATCGCATCAATTTTGGTTAAGGAAGGTGACAATGTCACAAAGGGGCAAGTCATCGCCTTGCTTGATGATTCGAAAGCAAAACAACAGCTCAATGATGCGCAAGCGAAGTACGAACTGGCCCTAAAACAAGTTAAGCGTGGGCAAGAGTTGCGCAAGAGCAAAATGGTCTCTAGCGCTGAGCTAGATGAGTTGACGGCCAATTTTCAACTTGCGCAAGCGAATCTAGGTTCAGCGAAAGCAACGATGAAGTACATGCGCCTTCGTGCACCTTTTGATGGTGTTGTTTCATCAGTAGACAAGAAGAAATTCGAAAACGTCAGTCCGGGAGAGCAAGTGATTTCTATTTATCAAGCGAGCCAAGTCTACGTGAAGATCGAGGTGTCTGATTCTGTGCTCGCGATGTTAAACCCTCAGAGCAATGCGGAAGACTATCAGCCAATGGTGACATTTTCGGGGCACAGTGGTAGCTATCCAATCTCGTATTACGAGCATACCAGCGAACTTCATCCACAAAGCCAAACATATGAACTTTGGTTAAGAATGCCTCAGGTTGAGCAGCCTATTTTACCTGGGACAAGTGCGAAGGTTTCAGTCGACTTAGCGAAAGCAGGATTAGATACCTTTAAAGCTTACCAACTGCCAATGACGGCGATTGATGCTGGCAAACACATTCAGGATTTTTACGTGTGGAAGCTTGAACAGGGCGAAGCACGTCGTTACCCAGTGGTAGTTGATCAAATTACAGGGAATGGCGCGCTAGTGGGTACAGGAATTGAAAAGGGTGATGTTCTGATCAATTCGAACCTAAGAAAATTACGTGACGGTATGAAAATTCAGGGAGCTGGGCTGTGAACATTGCTGAGTACTCGATAAAAAACAAAGTAATTAGTTGGTTATTTATAGTTATCTTAGCGATTGGTGGCTACACCTCGTTCATGGATCTGGGGCGACTAGAAGACCCCGCCTTTACGATAAAAGACGCGATGATCATATCTACGTACCCAGGTGCAACATCGCAAGAAGTTGAAGAAGAACTGACTTACCCTTTAGAGAAAGAAATCCGCAAACTTCCTTATATCGATAAGGTAACTTCTACATCGTCTAACGGTATGTCTCAGATCATGGTTAGCATGGAGATGGAATACGGCCCAGATGAACTTCCTCAAATATGGGATGAAATGCGTCGAAAGATCAATGATCTAAGGCCGAATCTTCCAAGCGGTGTCAACTCGGTTCAGATCATTGATGATTTTGGTGATGTCTATGGCGTCATGATTATGCTGACGGGAGAAGGCTACGATTACATTGAGCTAAAACGATATGCTGACTACTTGAGTCGTGAACTCGAGTTGGTTGATGGCGTGGGTAAAGTTGCCATTGCGGGTGACCAACAAGAGCAATTGTTTGTTGAAATATCTCTAGAGCGCCTGGCTGCACTTAACCTCGATATGAATACCGTTGTTGGTTTACTCAACCAGCAAAACAGTGTTCAGTCTGCCGGTGAAGTTATGGTGAATGGTCAAACATTGACGATCCGACCAAACGGTACCATGAGTTCTGAGCAAGAGTTAGAAGAGCTCATCATTCACGGTCGAGATACAGGTAATCTGATTCGTCTGAAAGATGTGGCTACCATTAGCCGCGGCATTCAAGATAAGCCCTCTAACGTCGTGACATTTAACGGTAAGCCAGCAATTAACCTAGCCATCTCTTTTGGTGCGGGTGTCAACGTTGTTGAAGTAGGCAAAGCATTAGACGCTGAGTTAGCCGCGCTGGAAAATATTCGACCTGCTGGTGTAGAGATCGATTATTTCTACAATCAACCAGCAGAAGTATCGAAATCAGTTGATGACTTCTTAGTAAGTTTGGGTCAAGCCGTCGCTATCGTAATCATTGTGTTACTTTTCACCATGGGGCTGCGTAGCGGCGTTATCATTGGTGCTGTCCTTCTACTTACCGTAATGGGTACCTTTATCCTAATGAAGCAAAATGATGTCGAGCTACATCGAATTTCATTGGGCGCGCTGATCATTGCGCTTGGGATGTTGGTCGATAATGCAATCGTGGTTGTCGAAGGCATATTGGTTGGCCTTAAACGTGGTAAGACCAAAGTGCAGGCGGCGATTGATATTACAAAGCAAACACAATGGCCACTGCTTGGTGCAACAGTCATTGCGATTACGGCATTTGCACCTATCGGCCTGTCCGAGGATGCAACAGGTGAGTTTATGGGGTCACTGTTCTGGGTACTGTGTTATTCCTTGTTCTTAAGTTGGGTCACTGCACTAACACTGACTCCATTCTTAGCTAGTCTATTACTCAAAGAAGAAGACAAGAATGATATTGCAGAAGACGTTGACCCATACAAAGGCGTCTTGTTTACAGCCTTTGGCGCTTGCTTAAAGTTAGCTCTTCGTTTTCGTTGGTTAACCCTGATAAGCATGGTGGGGTTGCTCGTGGTGGCTGTGGTAGGCTTTGGTCTGGTGAAACAACAGTTCTTCCCACCATCGAACACGCCTATGTTCTATGTCGATATGTGGATGCCTCAAGGGACAGATATTAGGCACACCATTGAAGAAACGAACAAGGTCGAAAAATACATCCGCCAACAAGAAAACGTGGAGTTTGTTTCGACGACAACAGGGCAGGGGTTGCAGCGTTTTGCGTTAACTTATGAACCTGAAAAGAGTTACGAAGCCTATAGCCAATTGCAGGTTAGAACTCATGATCGTGAGACAATGTTTGAGTTGTTGGAGAAGCTCGATAAAAATCTCTCAGTGGCCTTTAATCAGCCAACGTTCCAATTTAAATTGATGGAGTTTGGACCTTCCCCCGCATCAAAAATCGAAGCTCGAATCACTGGCCCAGATCCACAGGTACTGCGTGATATCGCTGTGCGAGTTGAAAATGTATTGCTTCAAGACCCAGGGGCACGAAATGTTCGCCACAATTGGCGTGAGCGCACTAAAGAGCTAGTCCCGCAATTCAACGAATCCAAAGCGCGTCGTTTGGGCATTTCCCAAGAAGAGCTGTCAGACACGTTACAAATGGCATTTGGGGGCACGCCTATTGGCTTACTTCGTGATGGTACGCATATGTTGCCAATCATCGCACGATTACCCGAGCAAGAGCGCGTGGACTTTGAATCTCTAGCCAACGTTAAGATTTGGAGCCCAACATTACAGAATTATATTCCCGTCGAGCAGGTCATTGATGGTGTTGCTTTGAATTGGCAAGAGCCCCTGATTCAGCGTAGAGACAGAAAACGTACACTAACGGTATTGGCTGATCATGATGTACTTGGTCATGAAACACCAGCAAGCTTGTTCAGCCGCGTTCGTCCACAAGTTGAAGCTCTATCGCTACCAGATGGTTATTCAATCAGTTGGGGCGGTGAATATGAATCTTCTAAAGATGCGCAGCAAGCTCTGTTTGGCTCAATGCCCATGGGCTATTTACTGATGTTTATCATTACTATGCTTCTGTTCAACTCATTTAGAAAACCGTTGGTTATTTGGTTTACTGTGCCGCTATCAATTATTGGTGTTTCGATCGGTTTACTAGTAGCAGATATGCCATTTAGTTTCACGGCCTTCTTAGGGTTACTGAGCTTAAGCGGAATGATTCTTAAGAATGGTATCGTGTTGCTTGATCAAATCAATATTGAATTAGATTCTGGTAAACATCCATATCAAGCTGTTTTTGATAGTGCTATTTCACGTGTACGTCCTGTCAGCATGGCTGCTGTGACCACCATTTTAGGCATGATACCGCTGGTATTTGATGCGTTCTTTGGCTCAATGGCGATTACAATTATGGCCGGGTTAGGTTTCGCAACCGTTCTGACCTTAATTGTTGTACCTGTTCTGTTCGCCATTTTTTACCGAATCAAACCATCCACTGCCGGATAGTTCAAGGATTGAATAACGATTCGTTTGTAGCCAGCCCGGATTTTTAATTCGGGCTTTTTTAATCTTATTGAAGATAAGCTATTGCCTTATTTGTCAATTTTCCCCTTTGGGGAAGTAATTAGCGTTTCATTAAGACTAAAGTATAATAAGTTGTGTTATATAAAATATCATTCTATTCAGGGTGTTATCGATTTTAATTGATACTATTGTAATATTATCTGATGTTTGAATAATCCTAAAGTCAATGTCGATTAGTAACAATATAGTCATAAATATTAGACTGATAAGTCACGAAAATAGCTTGCGGCTATTAGGTGATGGAGAGCAATGAAATGAGTGAAACTCGATGAAAAACGTTGTTAAACAATAGGATAGGAGTTAATGACTTACATGTTTATAATGGTTTCATTATTGAAAACAGTAACTTAGCGTTGATTAACAACCATATAACATTTCATTCTATATGAGACCTTGTTCAACTTTATGCATTTAATTTCAGAAAGTATTTGAACTGTAATAAATACCGATTAGTTTTGATAATTAAAAGACGGAAGAAAAGTCTTACAAAATTTATTAATGACGTTGGTTGGTGCTTAATAGCAAGCACCAAAAAAACACAATATTTGGTTATTTATTGCTGTTAAGAATGGAGTCTCTTGATGAAAAAACTCGCTTTGATCACTGGATCAAAAGGCGGAATTGGTTCTGCTATTACTACTCAATTAGTGAACGATGGCTATCGTGTGATCGCCACACATTTCACTGGCAAAAAGCAATGTGCTCAAGAATGGTTTAATGAGAAGGGATTCACTAACGAACAAGTTCGTTTATTCGAACTTGACGTTACGGATACTGAGCAGTGTGCAGAGCGCTTAGCAGGCTTACTTGAAGAAGAAGGGACAGTTGATGTCATTGTCAACAATGCTGGCATCACGCGTGATGGAACCTTCAAGAAGATGAGCGCCTCTGCATGGAAAGACGTGATCGAGACAAACTTAAACAGTGTGTTCAATGTTACTCAGCCTCTCTTCGCCGCTATGTGCGAAAAGGGTAATGGCAGAGTGGTAAATATTTCGTCTGTCAATGGTATCAAAGGACAGTTCGGGCAAACTAATTATTCTGCTGCAAAGGCTGGCATGATTGGTTTCTCTAAAGCGCTAGCTGCTGAAGGTGCGCGCTCTGGAGTAACAGTAAATGTTGTTGCTCCAGGTTATACGGGCACGCCTATGGTTGAAGAAATGAAACCTGAAGTGCTTGAATCTATCAAAGCTCAGATCCCTATGCGTCGTTTGGCAACGCCAGAGGAAGTTGCTAAGTCAGTTTCCTTCTTAGTGAGCGATGCCGCTGCCTACATTACAGGGGAAACACTCTCTGTAAACGGCGGCCTATACATGCAGTAAGGAGTGAGTGAAATGGAAAAAGTATTTATCGTTGGTGCTAAGCGCACACCTATTGGCGCTTTTGGTGGCACGCTAAAAGACATTTCGGCTGGAAACTTAGCATCCATTGCGATCAAGGCTGCGGTATCCGACAGCAGAGTTAACGTCGACGTGATTGATGAAGTTATCGTGGGTAACGTGGTTAGTGCCGGTCAAGGTATGGGCGTTGGACGACAAGCTGCCATCTATGCGGGAATTCCTACGGAAGTTCCAGCTTATTCTCTGAACATGGTGTGCGGTAGCGGGATGAAGACTGTGATGGATGCCGTCAGCCATATTCGTTCTGGAGATGCAGATGTTGTAGTCGCTGCCGGGGTGGAGGTGATGTCTCAAATTCCTTTCACTGTGCCTTCAGGAATTCGAGATGGTCATAAAATGGGCAACATGAACCTGACAGACCTGCTGATTAATGACGGTTTAACTGATGTTTACAACCAGTATCATATGGGCGTAACGGCGGAAAATGTCGCTAAACAGGTCGGAATTTCGCGTGAACAGCAAGACGAATATGCGCTTGCGAGCCAACTTAAGGCTGTATCTGCAATCGAAGCAGGTAAGTTCAAGGATGAAATTGTCTCAGTTGACGTTAAAAAACGTCGTGAAACTATCGTCTTTGATACTGATGAGTACCCCAAACCAGATGCAACTTTGAGCGGTTTAGCAAAACTACGCCCTGCTTTCGACCGTGAAGGAACGGTAACTGCGGGCAATGCATCTGGTATCAATGATGGTGCAAGTGCGATTGTCGTTGCGAGTGAGTCTGCTGTTAAGGCGCATGGTTTAACACCCATTGCTGAAATAGTGAGTTGCGCTCAGTCAGGTCTAGCACCCGAAGTTATGGGACTTGGCCCTGTTGAAGCCGTGACTAAAGCACTAGCCAAAGCAGAACTGAAAACAGACGATATTGATGTGTATGAGCTGAATGAAGCCTTTGCGGCACAAGCACTCGGCGTGGTTCATAAGTTAGCAGAAAAGCACCAAGTATCGGTGTCATCAATTCTTGATAAAGCCAACCCTAACGGCGGTGCAATTGCGTTAGGTCATCCCCTAGGCGCATCTGGTAACCGCATTCTAGTTTCACTAATCCACGAACTTAATCGTGGGCAAGGTCAATACGGGGTCGCCTCACTATGTGTTGGTGGCGGTATGGGCACTGCAGTAGTAATCAAATCAATTAACTAACCCATTTAAATGGATTTAACTTAGGAGTGATACTCATGTACACAGATTTCTTCAAAACGTTTACTGATCAAACTGAAAAAGGCTTAGAACCGTACGTAAAATTCAACAAGCTAGTGACTAAAAATGTAGAAGTGCTCACTGAGCTTCAGCTAAATGCAATCCGTACATACAGCGAAATGGGTTTAACTCAAATGAAAGCGGCTAGTGAAGTGAAAGACGTAACGTCGCTAACGGCTTTCAATAGCCAACAGCTAAATGTGCTGACCAAGCTCTCTCAACAGATGATGGACGATAGCAATAAGCTACAGTCAATTGCTAAAGAGTTCAAAGATGATGTTGAGCAAATGACATCGGAAAACCTTAAGACAGTGACTCCTGCATAACACTGACTTCTCTGCCGCCGAAAGGCGGCATTTTTTCCGATCTTAGGAGTAGCAATATGTTACAACACTTCTTTTCGGACTACCTTGTTAAGCTCCAAGAAACCAATCAAAAATGGTGGGAAGATCTAGAACTCAGCAGGGCAGCCGCAAACTCTCCCCTAAATAAAGCGATGCAAGAGGTCAACTTCGAAGATACGACAAAGCTTTTCGAAAGTGCAGCAAATCAACCCGCTGTGTTGCTTAAAATTCAAGCTGATTGGTGGCAGCAGCAGCTACAAATTTGGCAAAATGTTGCGCTTACGGCCAATACAGAAGAGATTGTGAAAGCAGAAAAAGGTGACAAACGTTTTGCTCACGAAGAGTGGCAAAAAGACATCTTCTTTAATTTTATTAAGCAATCTTATCTGCTATTCAGCAAAACTTATCTTGAAACGATAGAAAGCATCGAAGGGTTAGATGAGAAGAGCAAAGAGCGCATTAGCTTTTTCTCGCGTCAAGCCATCAATGCAATGTCTCCAAGCAATTATATTGCGACCAACCCAGAGCTGCTTAAGCTAACGTTAGAGCAAAATGGTGAAAACCTACTTGCAGGTTTAGAGCAGTTAAAAGAAGACGTTGAGTCTAGCGCTGATATCTTGAAGATTCGAATGACGAACAACAATGCATTCCGAATCGGAGAGGACATCGCCAATACACAAGGCGATGTTGTATATCAAAATGAACTGTTTGAGCTAATTCAGTACCGCCCTATGACTGAAAAGGTCAATGCCACCCCACTGTTGATCGTACCGCCGTTTATCAATAAGTACTATATTCTTGATTTGCGAGAGAAAAACTCAATGGTTCGCTGGCTGTTAGAGCAGGGGCATGCGGTCTTTATGATCTCATGGCGTAACCCAAGCAAAGAACAGCGCAACGTTGAATTTGGGGACTATGTAACAGAAGGCGTTGCCAAAGCGGTATCGGCCATTGAAGACATTACCGGTCAAGACCAAATCAATGCAGCGGGTTATTGTATTGGTGGGACAGTCCTTGCTTCTACTATTGCTTACTATGCAGCCAAACGAATGAAAAAGCGTATCAAAAGCGCGTCTTTCTTCACTACGCTGTTGGATTTTTCTCAACCGGGAGAAGTCGGTGCTTACATCAATGACACCATTATTGATGCGATTGAAGCTCAAAACAATGCCAAAGGCTATATGGATGGACGTTCACTTAGTGTAACTTTTAGTTTGCTACGCGAAAACAGTCTGTACTGGAACTATTATGTTGACAATTACTTGAAGGGTCACAGCCCTGTCGACTTTGATTTGTTGTACTGGAATAGTGATAGTACCAATGTAGCCGCGAATACTCACAACTTCATGCTTCGAGAACTCTACTTGAACAATAAGCTGGTAGAAGACAAAGGTGTCAAAATTGGGGGAGTATGGATCGACCTGAATAAAATTAAAGTACCAAGCTACTTTATTTCAACGAAGGAAGATCATATTGCTTTGTGGCAGGGTACGTATCGTGGTGCGCTCAATGTAGGTGGTAATAAAACATTTGTACTGGGCGAGTCTGGACATATCGCAGGTATCATAAACCATCCTGAAAAAGGCAAATATGGTTTCTGGACTAACGATTCTTTGGATGACAGTGCGGATGAGTGGTTAGCTAATGCAGATCATACAGAAGGTTCTTGGTGGACTCATTGGCACCAATGGTTACTAGGCTTTAATCCTGAAGAGCAGGTAGACCCGTTTAAAGTTGGTAGTGAGCAGTTCCCAGTATTGGGGCCGTCACCTGGCAACTATGTAAAACAGGTTTTACCAATAAAAGACACCAACTAAGTTGTCTTAGTTAAGCACAAGCCCTTAGCGTCAGCCATGCTAGGGGCTTTTTTGTTTGTAATGGTTTTCGATATCTGTTTAATTGGATTGACCAAAGTCAGTTTAGGGAAAAGGGAATGAAAACAATTGGCATGATCGGTGGTATGAGTTGGGAGTCAACGGCGGTCTATTACCAGCAGTTAAATGAAGGTATTAAACAGCAAAAAGGCGGATTTCACTGTGCAAAAATCATCTTAAATAGCGTCGATTTTGCTGAAGTTGAAGCCTTGCAGCGTAGTGGTGATTGGCAAGCTAACGCAGACCTTTTATGTCAGGCTGCGCAATCTATAGAAAGTGCAGGGGCTGATTTTATTCTTATTGCTACAAACACGATGCATAAAGTTGCCGATCAAGTGGCTGATTCTGTAAATATACCCTTACTTCACATTGCAGATGCCACTGGAGAACAACTACAGCGAAAAGGCATTACCCGAGTCGGATTGCTTGGCACAGCTTTTACAATGGAGCAAGATTTCTATAAACAAAGGCTCACTGACAAATTTGGTATAGAAGTCATCACCCCCAATGGTGTGCAGCGAAAACTTGTCCACGATATTATCTACAATGAGCTTTGCCTAGGTGAAATAAAGAGGCGCTCAAAAGATGATTATTTGACGATTATTGAAGACCTTACGGCATCTGGTGCAGAAGGGGTAATTTTAGGCTGTACAGAAATAGGGTTACTCGTCGAGCAAAAAGACACTCGAATTCCGTTGTTCGATACTGTCGAGATACATGCGCAAGCAGCGGTTAAAGAGGCATTAAAATGAATCGAAACGTATGGCTGCTATCGTTATGTCAGGCTCTTTTAATGACGGGAAACATTCTATTGATTTCTGTCATTGGCTTAGTCGGTAAAACACTCGCGCCGAATGCCAGTCTTATCACTCTTCCGGTTGCATTACAGTTTTTAGGTTTGATGAGTGCGACAATTCCTGCCTCTTTAATTATGGGAAAACTTGGGCGAAAAAAGGGATTTAGCATAGGCAACGTAGTGGGCATTGTTGGTGCTTCGATTGCAACCTACGCATTGTCTCAGCAAGCATTCTATCTATTCTGCTTTGGCACCTTCTTGTTGGGTATCGGCATCGGCTTTGGCACTCTGTATCGTTTTGCAGCGATAGAAGTGTGTGATGAAAGTGCTAGACATAGAGCGATATCCATCTCTATGGCTGGTGGGGTTTTGGCTGCTATGCTTGGACCTAATCTAGCGATTTATTCACAGCAATGGTCGAGTGATGGCTTATACGTAGGCGCATTTATGTCGCTTATTGTGCTTAATATTGTTGCTTTGTGTCTCTTGCAGACGATCAGCTTTCCCAAATCGGTAATGCGTACTGAAGCGCCAACTGCGCAGCCACTCAGTGAGATTATTAAAGCACCTAACTTTATGATTTCGGTGTTTGCTGCTATGGTCGCTTATGCAGTGATGAACATCTTAATGACGGCAACACCACTTGCCATGATAGGTTGTGGGTTTGACTTTAATAGAGCTGCTGGCGTTATCGAATGGCATGTACTTGGAATGTTTGTACCAGCGTTTTTTACAGGTAGCCTGATTGAACGATTTGGAGCAAGGGCGATGATTCTCGCTGGGGGATTGCTGTTTGTTTTGTGTATTGCAATTAACATTCACGGTCAATCTATTTGGCACTTTAGTGTTGCATTGATATTGCTTGGCGTAGGTTGGAATTTTATGTTTATTGCTGCCACGGGATTGTTTAGTCAGTCATACAAACCAGCCAATAAATCGAAGGCTCAAGCATTTAACGAGTTTTTTGTTTTTAGCTGTGTCACCGTTACGGCGTTAATGTCTGGTTGGCTAGAGTCTACGGTCGGATGGCAAACAATGAATATTTATGTTCTGCCTTTTGTACTAGCGATTATTACTCTCTTTGGTGTGAATACCTATAAGGCCAATAGGGCAGTTGCGTAAAAGTACGGAATGAAAAGGCAGAGGCTCTAACCTCTGCCAAAGTGCTTTTAGAACGGGAACTTACTTAACTCTTCTTGAATAATGTTGTCAGCTATGTATTTATGCGCTGCGGTTGTTGGGTGCGTCACACCCCAAAATACATACTTATCTGAGCCATGATAGGCGCAATCATTAGTAAAGCTATGGCTGTATAGATAATCGAGTGCTGAGCTGCGATTGATGTTCAAACATGCATCTGTCGAGTTAGCGAAGCCGTGTTCTTGAGGCTTACTCGTCATCGAATCAAATAGTGAATTTGCGTCGTAGAGGACAATGTTGATCCCTTTGCTCTTGTACAGGGCCGCTTGTTCTTTGATAAAGACGTTAAATTCAACAATCTTAGCGCGTACAGTATCGATTTCTTGCTGGGTCGAATATTTAAACTGTGGTGCTTTTGTTGCATCAGGTAGCGTTAATAAAATAAGGTGCTGAGCACCAGCGTCTGTAAGTCGAATAAGTGCACTGCTTAAATCAGCTTTTACATCAGAGACTTCTCGGTTGTAGTTCATAAAGTCATTTAAGCCAAATTCAAGCGTAAACAGCGAGTTCTTAGGGTCATAGTTTTTGGCCATTTTCATGTACGTTAGGTAAGAGGTTACCTGGTCATAAATGCCTGTTAGCGCAACGTACTGGTTTGTGCCAGCTGCACCACCAACTGACCAATTGTATAAAGGGATGTCTTTGGCTTCAGCCAAATACTCCGTCCATACAAAACCATTTGAGAAATGGCCTAAGAACCAGGAATTAGCATTTGGAAATACCCATTGCGAGCCATTAAATAGATTTCCTGTATCCGATAGACTGTCGCCAAATGCAACTAAGCGATTGATCTTGTTTGATGATGTATTGTCATTCGTCCAAATCGAGTGATTGTAAGAAAAACGATTGTCGGATGCGTAGTAAAGCATATCAGCGGTGCTGTGGTTTACGTTAAGTGTTTCCTGGCAACGCTGCTTTATCACTGATTGAGGTGTGTTGGTGTAAAACATGTTTTTAAACGAGACCGAAGACCACCAATAGCCGTGTATCTTTAGGTACTCACCATCTTTATCAAGTGCCCATTCCCATGAAGTTGCAGGATCGTCGTGTGTTTGAGCGGGACGATACCAGCATCTAACATAGGTGTAGGTTTCATCGTTTTGAACGGATGCGGCGTACGCTGCAGTTACCGCTTCAGGTGTGATGGGTTGTTCAGCAGAAAATGCCGGTATCGCGATTAACGAACTAGCCAGTAAAAGTGCATTCTTCATAAAACGTTCTCATAATTGTTGATTAGTAGAGCAATAGCTCCTCCGATCTGTATCTCACATGAGAATGTGTTGAGTCAAAGAATAGGTTTCATGAATGTATTTAAAGGTGAACTAAGATCAAATAAATTCGTTGTTGAGAGAATTCTAAATTAGATTTGTTCGTTATTTAATCTTCTAAATTAGAGGTTGCAACTTAAGATGTGATTAAATTAACAAAAGCTAATGTATTTATTGGCTATTTTAAAGTTAACAGATTGAAAAATGATCAACAATGTCCATGAATAAAAATAATATGTCAATGTGACATTTTGTCCGTAAATAACATTTAAAGCTTTATTCCTATTGGTTATTAGGAGTACAAAAAATACGCGGAATAAATGTATATTTCGTATCGTATCCCATTAATTTATAGGAAAATAACGTGAATAAAAATAAGGTTTTAAAAACAACGTTAGTGGCTACCTCGGTTGTAGCGGGATTAATGTCGAGTAAACTTTTTGCAGCAGTGGATATATTGGATATTAAACTTCAAGGCCAAAGTTGCGAAATAGGTTTTCGACCTATTACCTCCGAAGAGGTGATGCCGATTAAATCAGAGCTTGTTGGTCAAATGGGGCCATGGCAAATTACAAATATTTCAGATGGTTATGTTTTGATGGGCTCGGGCTATAACGGAACGATTAAACAAGACTACTTAGCGGGTACGACTTGGTGTACCTATAACACTCCCCCGGATCACAGCATTCCAGCCTACGCGGCACTGGTGTTACCTGAAAATGATGAAGCTTACACAGAGTGGCATCTTATCAACAAGCAAGAGTTTTACAAACCCCTTGCACTGCTTGCTCACTACCTCGGCTTTGGCTGGGCAGGAGGAACGGGTAGTAAGTATGTGGGTGATGATATGATTACATCAACAGATGGCTTGGGACACTATGATATTGATGCTGATGACTCAGGATCATGTGAAGGCTACCGCTGTAATGAACGTTTGAAAATGGATGTTACCGGTTTCCAATACCACATTGATCCGGAAACGTTTAATGCCGGGCAGATTACCCAGTCTGATAAAGAACTTATTGGCCGACGTTCTGAGGTTGTGACCAATGAGTCTGACCTAGAGCAGCAATATCGGGTTACTTTTAAATATGAAAAATCAACTAATTGGTCTAAAACCGACACGTATGGCTTAAGTCAAAAAGTGTCGACAAAAAATAAGTTTAAGTGGCCTTTAGTGGGTGAAACAGAACTTTCAATTGAAATTGGCGCAAATCAAAGCTGGGCAACAACCAATGGAGATTCAGAGACGAAAGGTATCTCGAATACTATCGTTGTGAATGTTGCGCCGAATACTAAGCAAGAAGTGTTTATGGAAGTATTTCGCTCTTCAATCAGCTACCCATATTCATTCAATGCAGAGCTAAGTTATGAAGTTGCTATGACTGGTTTTATGAGATGGTCGGGGAACGCATTGAGTCACCATCCAGATAATAGACCGACCTATACAGCAAATTGGGTTATTGGACGAAATGGTGGTAACGACAAAAACCTGAAGTATCAATATGAACATCGTAATATCCCGGCTACTTCGAACGAATGGGATTGGCCTTGGTTGTTGCGCGAATACGGTGCTAGCAATGTGAAGAGTTTATTAGGTCAAGTATTAAGGCCTATCCAAACACAAATCACGGGCGAGTTTTTTGCTGATGCATCTTTTGGTTCTGACGTTAGATTTGGCAAAACCATTCCTTTAGGTAGTCGTACGAAACGCGCTGTACTTTCTGCTCCCACTGACTACTCTCTTAGCGACCAAGAGTTAGAAGCGTACGGAATTAAAAACTTTACTGTTGAAGTTGTACCGGTACCCAAACTATAAACCAAAAAAAGCGCGGCCGTTGTGGCCGCGCAAACTTCACATTATGGAAGTATGGGAATAAAGAGAACCAAAAGTAGATTAAAGATCAACGATGATGGTTCTAGTGGTTTTAACACCTTCATCATCCATCACTGTCAGTTTAACTTCGTGTTTTCCGTAACTTGGGAATATCTTAGTAAAAATACGCCCGCGTTTGATTTTACCATTCGGTAGTACCCACTCAGTATCGACGATACGTCCGTCTGGATCATAACTTGTTGACCACATAGTGACCCAGCGACCCAGATGGATATATTTAGCGCTAGCAACAGGTAATGCATTAGGTGCGATCACATCAATGCTTTCTGTGCTTGTGTGAACAGCGCCTTTGTCATCTGTTACGGTAAGTGAGACGGTGTATGAGCCAGAATCAGAGTACGCCCAAGTTGGCGCGACGTCCGTGCTGGTTTCCCCATTCCCGAAATCCCACAAGTACGAAGTGATCTCACCATCAGAGTCGCTACTGTTGTTCTGAGAAACCACCGATAATCCGTTGACAGTTAGTTCAAAGCTTGCGGTAGGGGCAACATTTGGCTGCTCCACTTTAGAAAGTTTGATCACGCCATACTCATTTGATGGGGCTTGCTCAATGACTTCAATCGCGATGCCAAACTCTGTAAGTAAACGACCAGAATCCGGAGCGCTTGGGTTAGAATAGTCTTGATCATCAGAGAATAGACTGTTTGCCAATAAGCTAACGTCTTCTAACACATCACCGTCTGCGTTTTGTAGACGCATATTAGCTTGATCTTGCAGTGAGAATGCAGCGTCGCGTACTTGGTAGCGAGTTTGAGCGGCTGTTCCAGATTTAGCCCACACCATAGCATTTTGGTCTGCATCCACTACACCTAGCCAACCTTCACCAGGGTGTTTGCCTACCCAGTTGTCCGTCATAGATTCATCGACATACCACACGATCAGACCAGGTTCGAACGACATTAATTGACCGAAGCGTTTGATGTTGTTTAAGCCTTCATCGACATCGGTATGGCTACGCCATTGAAGTAGGTAGTAGTGCGGCGCTTCGTTGAAGCCATCATTTAGACGATAGCCGTTTAAAGCAAATGTTGATTTCGCTTCACCATTATCGATGTCGCTCACTGAACCATCGATGTCTAAAGCAATGTCGTCTATGTGGAGACCTTCCATTGCCAAGCCACCATCAGTGATATAATCGAAACCAAGCGTGATTTGCTGTCCGGCCCATTGTGACAAGTCAAATTCAGCGTCAACCCAGCCTTTTGAGTCGCCAGCGATCGCAGGAACTAAGCCTGTATTGTACGGGTCATCGTTAGTGGTGATGTTGCCTGAAATTGGCTGTCCATTGACTAGAACGCGTGCAAAATCGTAATCTTTCTCAATTTGATACCATGCTTTGAACGTAAGCTTGATTTGAGATGCAGCAGGAAGGGTAACCTTTCGCTCCATGCTGTTTTTGAGATCATCACCTTTTCCACTGTGGAAATTGAACTTTCCGTTAAATGGCGAGAGTCCAGCGGTGCGTTTAACCGGAAGGTCTACGCGCACCATATTAGGTTGATCATTGTCGACAGTTTGATGCAGCTTTATTTCAAGAGGTTTGGCATCTAAGTCGTTTAACGTTACGACTGAATTGTCTACCCAACGGCCACCAATAGAGGCTTGCAGGAACTGTTTTGCCCATGAGCTAAAGGCGGTTGGCTGAGTGCCACCAATTTGACCTGCCCAGCTACCAGAAGACATGATTGACCAGTAAGAGACAGGTTCACCCTTGCCAGTATATTGGGTATCGTATTCATCTGGTAGGCCAAGGTCATGACCGTACTCGTGAGCACATACACCAGCAGCCGCATCAATTGGCTGTATTGTGTAATCAAATGCCGCATACTGGCCATTGAATCGACCCGGTACAGTGCTGGATGTACCAGATAACACATGGTATTTGCCTAGATTGTAGCGATGTGACCAAATTGCATCTGCACCAAGTACGCCGCCACCAGCCTCTTCACCAACAGAAGCATGGAATACCATAAGATGGTCTATGACGCCATCAGGTTCACGGAAGTTTCCATCTCCGTCATAGTCATAACGGTCTTCAATATCGTAGTCAGCGAGATTGATCGAAGGGTCATTCGCCAATTGGTTGAGGGCTTCGCGAACGAGTTCTTGAGCATTTAAATCGTTGTCTGTCGTAGGGGAGTTTCCACCGTAGAACGCGGCATTGTTCTTGGCGCGGTACCAACCTGCGGCCTGTCCAGCGACACTGTAGCTGTTACCAGATTCTTGTTCATAGTACTGGCGCATAGAGATAAAGTTTTCACCGTTGGGACCCGCGTAACCGCCATCTGAGAATAGCAGCTCTTGGTAATGGGCTGGCTCGTAGCGATCATAGAGCATTTCGGTATGCTCTTTAGTTAGCCTGTTGTCATCCCAAGGTAAGTCTGGAAAATCGACTAACACGGCAAGAACTTTGTCTGTACGCTTGTCATTCGGGTCGAATGAAAAAACATGGGCTTTACGAAGCCCCTTATCAAATTCAATCGATTTAAGAATTTTAGCGCGTTGCTCCAAGGCTTTTTTGCCAAATTGAGCATCACCTTTGAAACCGCGATTTAGCTTACCTGCGATATAGGTGTCTAAGGCTTCCTGACGTTGCTCAATAGTCGCGTTTGAGCCCAACTTGCCTTGGGCGATAAGCATCTCAATGACTTTGTCTTCATTGATGACACCCAAGTCTATCGGAGTTTGCGCGTAACCACTTGCACTAAACAGAGTGAACACTGCTGATGCGAGCAGTGATTTCCTCATCGTTTTCATTATATTTCCTTATTTATTTTTATTGCCAACAACCCGCACACTGCGGGTAAAACGACGTTGTTAGGCCCAATAGCGACACTCCCCAAAAAAGGGCGTTGCTTAGGCTAACGAGTGATATCGTTATTCTTTTGCGGAAATACAGTCAGTTTTAGCGTCTATTTGAGGTTCTTCTGCGGTGCCTTTCTTCGAAGACTTCGCTAATTTCTGAGAGAGGTATATTTGTAACGACTCCTGTTTTTCAAGTTCGCTTTGGTCTTCACAGATAATGCCTTGCTTGATGAGTGATTCTAGAAGGCGTTCGTCATCTATGCCGCCGGCAATTACTGAAGTACATACTAGAATTAATAAACCACTGACTGTTTTCATGTTTTGTATTTATAGGTACTGATGTTGTGTAACAAAATATATTTATTTTAACCCAATTGTAACTGGGGAAAATTTATCAAATAGATCTAAATTTGATTAAAAACATAAAAAGTTAACATGCAATAAGGGGTGTATTTATAGATGTGTAAGTAATTTATTCACATTGGGTGACTATATAACTGCTAAATATGTAGATTACATATTTACAGAACAAGTTAGTGCTATATATTTAACAAAGTAGAATTAGCATGACTTAAATTAGTGATCTCAGTTTTAATTATTTATTTAGTCTAACTTTTGAAACATGACAATTAAAAACTTTGAGGTGGCATTCATACTGTAAATAGATGCGCTATCGATTGCGTGAAATCTGTATGACGATACAAGTCAGAATAAATACGAACAATGACAATTCTACAGACATACAGGGTGTACAAAATGGAGCGTAAATGCGTGGGCGTCTATACTCAAATGGGGTATTGATGTGCGGAGGCTGAGATGAGCATAGCAAACCGATTGGATCACTATTTAAGTGATCATAACATCCCGTTTCAAACTGTTCGGCATAGGCATAGTCAAAGTTCTTTGCAAAGTGGAGTCGCGGCGGGTATACCACTAGTTAGTTTGGCTAAGGGAATAGTGCTAGAAGATCATGATGGTCATCATATGATGGCTGTGTTGCCTGCCAAAAATAAGATTAGCCTTTCAAGGCTTAACGAGGAGTTGAACGCGAGCTTTCACCTTGTCAAAGAGAAGCAAATCTATGAGATGTTTGAAGATTGCGAAAACGGAGCTGTGCCACCTGTTGGCAGCGCCTATCACATGGCGATGACGTATGACGAGGTACTAACACGTCAAAGTCATGTTTATCTTGAAGCGGGAGATCACGAAACCTTGATTAAACTTGATCAAGAGTCGTTTCGTCAGCTAATGGGTGAAAGTAAAATGATGCGCTTTAGTAGTGAAATATTTCACTGAATCGTTGGCAAGCTTAAGTAGTTTATAACGAAGCCACCCTTTGAATGGGTGGCTTACTTTTACCTGTTTCGCGCGGCTCGCAAAGACTCAGTACACAGTTCAACGAGTTAGAACTGCGCAGAGATAAGTTCGATTAGTTCGTTTTCAGTTTCTGGCATTCTATCCAATTCGACAGCGCATGAGGCGCCACCTTTAAGCATATAAGCACTGGTAGTGCAGTGATCATGATGAAACCATTTTCCGTTGATGCAAACATCAGTATAGCAGCGAGGGTCTTTTTTCAATTCCATTTGATACTTCCTTGTTAATTGCTCGTTAACACAACAATAACATAACCTTACAACCAGTAAGGTAAAATGATCTAGATCAATTTTGATGCGTAACTAGACCAAGGTAGTAGAGAGCGACATTCTATTTTTTAAAAAAGAGAGCAATGCTGCCATTGCTCCGTCTATTATTAGGAGTAATTCAGAAAGTTAGGCCTGTGCATACCTGTAGGTGCGGTAACCACCAATCAGGTTGCGGGCTTTAAAACCATTGTTAACCAGTTGGCGATAAGCGACGTTACCGCGTAAACCAACTTGACAGTAGACAATAATCTCTTTGTCTTTCGGCAATTCGTTCAATCTATGACGCAACTGGTCGACAGGAATATTAATGGCATTTTTGATGAATCCGACGTTTTCGAGTTCACTAGGGTTACGTACATCCAACAATACTTGCTCTTCAGTGAGTGATTCGACTTCATCAAAGTGAATAGGTGTGGCGTCACCTCTAATGATATTCGTTGCAACAAACGCCGCTTGATTAATGACGTCTTTTGCGCTGCCATAAGGAGGCGCATAAGTGAGTTCAAGGTGTTGAAGTTGCTCTACAGTCATTCCTGCACGTTGGGCGACGGCCATGACATCAATACGCTTATCAATGCCATCTTTCCCTACCGCTTGTGCACCAAAGATCTTGCCAGTTTTCGAATCAAACAACATCTTGAATGAAACAATCTCTGCTCCAGGGTAGTAGCTAGCATGGCTTGCTGCGTGGACATAGACTTTTTCATAGTCGATACCTTCATGCTTTAGTTGCTTCTCGTTTTTACCTGTTGAGGCCACCGCCAAATCAAAAATCTTACAAATAGCAGTGCCTTGAGTGCCTTGATAAGTTTGTTGGCGTCCTAGCATGTTGTCGGCGGCCATACGACCTTGGCGGTTGGCAGGGCCGGCAAGCGGTACCAGAGTTTGTGAGCCCGTGACAAAGTCTTTCTCTTCGACGGCGTCACCAACCGCGTAAATGCTTGGATCGCTGGTTTGCATCATCTCGTTGGTGTAGATTCCGCCTAACTCACCAATTTTTAGCCCTGCATCTTGAGCTAGCTTGGTTTCTGGGCGGACACCGATTGCCATGATCAAAATATCTGTGGTTAAGGTTTCGCCATTGTTTAAGGTTAGGTTTAGCTTGCCTTCAAAATGCTGATGTGTGGAATCTTCACCCAAGTCGGGAGATGCAATATGTTCGTTCGCAACGTATTCTACAGCTTCGAGTGCAACTCCTAGTTTCAAGTCGACGCCTTTTTGCCTAATTTCAGAATGGGCAAAGCCTGCCATTTCGCGATCAACGGGCGTCATTACTTGATCGGCCATCTCAATTAGCGTCGTTTTGATCCCAAGCTGGTGGAAAGCTTCCATCATTTCAAGGCCAATGAACCCGCCACCGACAACCGTTGCGTGTTTGGGCTTGTTTATTTGGATGGTATGAATGATGCGATCCATATCGGGAATGTTGCGCAGCGAATGAGTGAGTGGGTTATCGATCCCCGAAATTGGCGGAACCACTGGGCCGGCGCCAGGGCTAAGCAATAAAAAGTCGTAGTTTTCGGTATACTCGCTGTTGTCGATTAGATTTCGTACCGTAACCGTTTTACTGCTGCGCTCAATTGAGACCACTTCATTCATCACACGCACATCAACATTAAAGCGAGCCAAGAAGCTTTCTGGTGTTTGCAATAGCAATTTGCTTCGCTCTTGGATGTCCCCACCAATGTGGTACGGTAAACCGCAATTAGCAAATGATACAAAGTTGCCTCTTTCGAACATAATAATTTGTGCATCTTCACTTAAACGTCGTGCGCGAGCCGCAGCAGATGCGCCACCGGCCACACCGCCTACAATTAAAATTTTAGTCATATTAAACCTCTGTTACCTAAATCCTAACTTTTTCAGCACTATGATTGCGGGACAGAACCCTGTAAATGCACTTTGAATCAAATTTGCTCCGACGAAAAGTGTCAACCAAACAAAGTTGGAGCTTACTGTCATTGTTAGTACAACAGACAGAATCACCATTCCTCCCCCAAGTACTCGAATTGCACTGTCTAATGTCATATCAAGGTATCCCTTCTAAGCATTGCTTCAATAGAATTACTATAGTTTTATAATTTAGCAATATCTAATGTTGATTTGGCTAATGTGAAATAAACTAAATTAGTTTTGACTAATATTATGTTTATGAGTAATATCTAATATATAAATTGAGTTCGAGTGAGCATATGACAGTAGATATCCCTAATTTGACACAGATGCAAAACAGTGCCACAGAGGCTAGTGAGCTGTTAAAGGTGATGGCTCACCCCGAGCGATTGATGGTGTTATGCCAATTGACGCAAGGTGAAGTAGGCGTAGGCGAGCTACAGGCGAGCTCTTCACTGAGCCAGTCTGCTTTTTCTCAACATCTGACTGTTTTAAGAAAGCACAATTTAATAAAAGCAAGAAAAGAGTCTCAGCAGGTGTTTTACTCATTGTGTGACCCCCGTGTTGAATCACTGATTGAGACCTTGTACTCGGTGTTTTGTCGCTGATTGGTTTCTCATAGCATCGAGCTGCGCTATTGATAACTGCGAATTAGTGCCGCCAGGAGATTAGAATGAGTAGAAGTTCTGCTAAGGAAGGCATTGTTCATTCGGTAATGAACAGTTTTTTCCCACCCATCGTTATTATATTGTTTCTCGCTTTTGGCGTCGTGTCGCTGTGGTTAACACCCAAAGAGGAAGATCCGCAAATTGTTGTGCCTATGGCCGATGTGCTTATTGAAGCTCCGGGCCTTAGTGCGCAGCAAGTCGAAAAACAGGTCACAGAGCCACTAGAAAAGCTACTTAGTCAGATTGATGGAGTAGAGTATGTCTACTCTTCGTCATTAGATGGAGAGGCGCAAGTCATTGTTCGCTTCTTTGTCGGAGAACCTCGTGAAGCTGCGCTAGTAAAACTCTATAATAAGCTGTACTCCAATCAAGACAGAATTCCCCCATCAGTTACCAGTTGGCTTGTCAAACCAGTCGAACTTGATGATGTGCCTATTGTTGTTGCTGCACTTTATTCGACTGATGCCAATCAAATCGATCGACACGACCTAAAGCGTATTGCGGATCAAGCGACCCTTGGACTTAAGTCAATACCTTCGACTAACGGCGTCGAAGTGGTTGGCGGTGAAACAAAGGTAGTTGCTGTTGAGTTAGATTCTGTTGCTATGGCCAGTTTTAGTATCACGTTGCGTGATTTGAACTATGCACTCAGCGTTAGTCATACTAAACAAAAAGCAGGTTCTGTCCAGGTAGACGGTAAGCACTATCTGATTGAGTCTGGCCGGTTATTAAAAAGTGCCAAAGAAGTCGGTAATCTCGTGGTCGCTGTGGTTAACAACAAACCTGTCTTTCTTCGAGATATCGCCAAAGTCACTGAGCAAGCGAGAGAAGCGACAACCGATACTTGGTATCTCGACGCATCTGATCAAACTGAGTATCCAGCGGTGTTTATTTCAGTCGCAAAGCAGAAAGGTTCAAATGCCGTAGCGGTCGCTAAAGAGACGGTCGACAAACTGCATGCCCTTCAACAGCAGCAGTTTCCCTCACAAGTTAAACTCGACATTATCCGAAATTACGGCAAGACTGCAGATGACAAAGTCACTAATCTCGTTTCAAGTCTAGGTATTGCGGTGGTCACCGTGGTTGTGTTTGTTGGCTTGTTCTTAAACTGGCGTAGCGCATTGGTGGTCGGTATTGCGATTCCTCTAAGTTACGGAGCAGCACTTGGTCTTGACCTTTTGTTTGGCTATACGATTAATCGCGTGACACTGTTTGCTTTGATCTTGGCGCTCGGCTTAATTGTTGATGACCCAATAGCGAGCATAGATAACATTGAACGTTATCTTAAGCGTAAAGATTTATCCCGCTCAAAGGCTATTGTATTGGCGATGGCAGAGATCCGAAGTGCGCTAATTATGTCTACTGTCGCTATTGTCATTGTATTTACGCCTATGTTCTTTATCACAGGTATGATGGGCCCATACATGGCGCCACTGGCTTTCAATGTTCCAGTGAGCGTGATAATCAGCACAGTGGTGGCTTTCTTTGTTACTCCTTGGTTAGCGAAAAAGATTCTTAAGGCAGCGGATCAAAAAGGTCATTACGATTTTGAATCATCCCCCTTATATCAGCTTTATGCGCGAATACTCACTCCGCTACTCACTAGTCGTAAAAAATCTTGGTTGTTCCTTACCTTAATCGCAGCTTTGTTTATTGGGGCGGCAATATTGCCGGCGCTCCGTCTTGTACCACTAAAACTCCTACCATACGACAACAAAAATGAGTTTCAGTTGGTGTTAAACATGCCGGAATACTCAAATTTTGTAGACACATCCAATGCGTTACGGGTTTTTGCCGACTACTTAGTCACGGTACCAGAAGTTAAGTCCGTATCTGGGTTTGCAGGTGTTGCATCACCAATGGACTTTAACGGTATGGTAAGACACTATTTTATGCGCAATCGACCGAATCAAGGAGAATTGCGAGTTGTGTTAGCGGATAAAGACCAGCGAGCAATGCAGTCGCATGAAATTGTCACCCGAGTAAGAAGCGATATAGAAGACATTGCTCATCGTTATGATGCTTCAATTCAGCTCGTTGAAGTACCCCCGGGGCCTCCGGTGATTGCAACTATTACTGCTGAAGTATATGGCGAAGAACATACTTCCTATGATGAATTAATGAGTCAAGCCAAACATGTTGCGACAAGGCTGAATCAGGAGGCATATGTGACGGAAGTTGATACGAGTGTTGATGATAAGCTTGAAGCTTGGCAGTTTATTATCGATCAAGAAAAAGCTGCGCTGTCTGGTGTTTCAATCGAAGAAGTCAATGAGACAATCGCTGCGGCAAACAACGGGCTTGTTATCGGTCAGCTCGCGTCAAACCGAGAAGTCAGTCCTGTAGCGATTGAAATTAAGTTACCGCGTAACAGTAGAGACGATTTGGACCACCTATTACGCCTTTATGTGCGAGGGCAGGCTGGGGTGGTTAAGTCGAGTATCAATGGTTCTTTGGTAGATGCACCTCAACCCTTGGTACAACTCGGTGAAATCGGACGATTTGAGAAACGTGCGGTACACGCCCCTATTTATCACAAAAACTTGAAACCGGTCGTTTACGTCTATGCAGAAACTGCGGGGAGAGTCCCTGGTGAAATTATTGCAGATGTGATTGCGGATCTAAATCGTGCCAATGAAAAAGACTGGCTTGATTGGAATCAACGCACTTATTTTAATAATGGCTCTGGTAAATCTTGGAGTGTCGACGAAGACATTGAGGTGGTATGGAGCGGCGAAGGGGAATGGAAAATCACTGTCGATGTATTTCGAGACCTCGGTATTGCTTACGGCGTCGCACTGTTTGGGGTGTTCATTGTTATGCTTGTTCAAACCGGCCTGCCAGCTGTTGCTGGGATCATTATGTTGGCGATACCGTTGACGGTGATTGGTATCATGCCAGGTTTCTGGTTGCTTAACAGTTTAAGTCATGACATTAATGGTTACCCAAATCCTGCTTTGTTCACGGCAACAGCAATGATTGGCATGATAGCGCTTGCTGGGATTGTTGTACGCAATTCTCTGGTTTTAATCGAGTTTATCCAGCAATCCTTAACCAGAGGGGAGCAATTACACAGCGCTTTAATTCAGTCAGGTGCGGTACGAATGAGACCGATATTGCTCACAGCCGGAACAACGCTATTGGGCAATATTATTATCACACTCGATCCGATTTTTAACGGTTTGGCTTGGGCTATCATCTTCGGTATTGCTGCATCAACTGTTTTCACCTTATTGGTCATTCCGGTGGTCTACAACCTTGCTTACGAGCGCACAGACGGGCACGGATTACCGTTTCAATGCAAACACGCACATCATCAAGCAATACAGGACAATGTAAGCAGGAGAGATAACAATGAATAAGAAAAAGTGGCTGTTTGGGGCTCTACTGTTTTGCGGTTTAGTTGCGCTGTTTTTGTATATGGCAGGAAGTTTCACAGCTAAACTGCCAATGGAGCGACAAGCGCGTGTGATGAGTGCTGTTAGCTTTGATACGGCCAAATTAACCGTTAGTGAGGAACAAGTCATCAGAGAGTTCCCTGGCCTAGTGGTGGCAGAGCAAAAAGCGACTGTAGCTGCGCGCCTTACGGCCACAGTTGCTGAAGTGTTGGTCAGTGTTGGTGATCATGTAAAGCAAGGGGATATTCTAATCCGGTTAGAAAGTGGTGATTTAGATGCGCGAGTGGTTCAAACTGAACAAGCCTTGATCTCAGCACAGTCGACACTCAACAATGCTCGAAAAGAATACCAGCGAATCAAGCAATTATTGAGCAGAAAGCTTGTGCCTCAATCTCAATATGATCTCGCACAAAGTCGCCTCCAAACTTCGCAAGCGGCACTAATGCAAGCCAAAGCGGCAGTGACGGAAGCAGAAACAACCTTTGGATTTAGTGTCATTACGGCCCCATTTGATGGTGTCATCACCCAGAAAACCGCACACAAAGGAGATACGGCAACGCCGGGTTCGGCTTTACTGTCGATGTACAACCCGCGCTCTCTAATTGTAGAAGCCGATATCGCTGAGTCTGTATTACCGCATATTAAGCTTGGTAAAACGCTGCCGTTAGACATTCCTGCTTACGCCATTGTGATAGATTCGACCGTGAGCGAAATTACGCCCTCTGCCGATTCTGGATCGAGAAGCTATTTGATCAAGCTAGCTTTTGATACTAAGCAAACACTTTATCCTGGAAACTTCGCCCGAGTTTCTATTGATATGGGCACACAACAATTGGTTCGTGTGCCACTAGAGGCGATCTATCAGGTAGGACAGTTAGACTATGTCAAAGTGATAGAAGCTGGAGAGGTGCATACACGACTAGTTCAGCTTGGTGAAGATTTCCGTGTCCGCAAGGGTCTTAAAGCGGGTGATGTCGTCGTACTTAACCCAATAGACCTATAACTTAGTACAGCTCCATTGAGAGAGGGCAATGATCGCTAAGTTGGTACTTAAGAACTTCAGATACTGGAAAGACATTCTGTTTCGGTGTTGATGTAATTAGGTCTTCACTGACAATAATATGATCGATCAGTGAGCGAAACTGGTGGGTCTTGGTTGGATTGTTGCGTGACTTCACTTTGCATACCGCTTGGCTCCGCTTGGATGCCAAGCGTCCGTTTGTTGCACTGATAATATCTTGCCAAAGCCAATCACCGCGATAGCTTAGGTTATGGTTAAAGTCACCTAGCACGATGTAGGAGTCGTTGTTGCGCTCACGCTCTTGCAGCCACAGGTTCAATGCCTTTCCTTGTTGTTTAAGTATTTTACAATCTCGGGTATTACGATACGCGCCGGAACACCGTGCTTTTAGGTGTACCGCTAATGCGTGAACAGGTTGCTCGCTGTCTGAGTTTATTACGATATAGGAGGCGAACCTTAGCTTACTTTGGTGATGGTCATCGAGTCGCAAATCTGGCTTATTCAACACATTCACTTCCTTCCTCACGGCAAAACCAGTGTACTGGTTAATATCTTCAAACTGATGATGTTTATTGTTGACACGGCTCCTGTCGGAAAAAAACAGTTGGTAGTCTTGGCCTGTAATACGTTGCAACGCTGTAGGGTCGTTGACTTCTTGAAAGGCCAGCACATCGCTTCCAATCTTTTCGAAATGTCCACTCAAGGCTAGGTAGTCCACTTTGTTTCGTTGTGATGCGGAAAATTGCACCGACGGCGAACTGCTTAACCACTCCAAATTCCACGTTGTCAAAATTAACTTGGACGCATTCGAGTGAAATGAAAACAAAACCAGTAGAAATGCAAATAGTGACCACTTTTTAGGGACTAGCATAGGATTAACTCAATGAATGATATTGCAGCCTTTATCCTACAAGACATCCCAAAAATGCAAGTAGGATTTGTTCCATTTTTCTAATTTTCATCATTTTCTTTCCAACTGAGATCAGTGCCACTAAGATCGATTTGATCTTGAGCGAGGGTCTAATTTTATTGATCGAAATCAATACTTTCTCCTGTGTCATTTCGTTAAATACGCCACAATATATAGTGTCAGTCGAATAATAAATCGCCCTATATAGTGTATTTGTGGATAACTCTGTGAGTATGCTGGGGTAAGGAGAAAAGGTGAAACCTATCGTAATCAAGCGTGATGGCTCTAGAGCTCCGTTTAGCAGGGATCGTATTCAAGCTGCAGTGGAATCGGCAGCAGAGCACGTTGATAAAGAGATCGCAATTTATGCACTGAATGTAGCGCTTGCGGTCGAGCTTCAGCTAAAAGATCACGATGAAGTACACATTAATGACATCCAAACCTTAGTAGAAAATGAGCTAATGCAAGGGCCTTATAAGTCACTTGCGCGCGCTTACATCGAATATCGACATGATCGCGACATAGCTCGCGAGAAGCAAAGTGCGTTGACCCGTGAGATCGAAGGCTTAATTGAAGAAAGCAACGTTGATCTAATCAACGAAAACGCAAACAAAGATGGCAAGGTTATTCCTACTCAGCGTGATTTACTGGCTGGCATTGTAGCGAAGCACTACGCGAAGACGCACATTTTACCACGTGATATCGTTCAAGCTCATGAAGTGGGCGATATTCACTACCACGATTTAGACTACGCGCCGTTCTTCCCAATGTTCAACTGTATGCTAATTGATCTGAAAGGCATGCTAACTCATGGATTTAAGATGGGTAACGCTGAGATTGATACGCCTAAATCAATCTCTACGGCGACGGCGGTTACGGCTCAGATCATTGCTCAAGTGGCGAGTCATATTTATGGTGGAACAACAATTAACCGTATTGATGAAGTACTTGAACCGTATGTCATGACGAGTTATCACAAACACCTTGAGATCGCAAAAGAGTGGGATATTCCAAACCCAGAAGCTTTCGCTACATCGCGAACTGAAAAAGAGTGTTATGACGCGTTCCAATCTTTAGAGTATGAAGTCAACACACTACACACAGCGAACGGCCAAACACCATTTGTAACCTTTGGTTTTGGTCTAGGTACAAGCTGGGCTTCGCGACTCATTCAACAATCTATCTTAAAGAACCGTATTGCGGGGCTAGGTAAAAACCGCAAGACAGCAGTGTTCCCTAAACTGGTATTTGGCATCAAAGATGGTTTGAACCACAAGTCAGAAGATCCGAACTACGACATTAAGCAGCTGGCGCTTGAATGTGCTTCTAAGCGTATGTACCCAGATATTCTTAACTACGACAAAGTGGTTGAAATCACGGGTTCATTCAAAACGCCAATGGGTTGTCGTAGCTTCTTGGGCACTTATGAAGAAAACGGCGAGCTTATTCATGAAGGTCGTAACAACCTAGGTGTGGTGAGCTTGAATCTGCCAAGAATTGCTATCGCGGCCAATCGCGATGAGAAGCAGTTCTATAAACTTCTGGATGAGCGTTTAGATCTTGCTCGTCGTGCGCTTGAGACACGTATCTCGCGTCTAGAAAATGTAAAAGCCCGTGTCGCTCCAATTCTGTACATGGAAGGGGCTTGCGGGGTTCGTTTGAAGGGTGACGAGCCAATTGCCAATATCTTCAAAAATGGACGCGCTTCTATTTCACTTGGTTACATCGGTATCCATGAAACCATTAATGCGCTGTTTGGTGATGAAACACATGTGTACGATGATTCGGCGTTACGTCAGAAAGCGGTCGATATCGTTAAATACTTGAAAGAAAGAGTGAATCAGTGGGCGGAAGAGTCTGGCTACGGCTATAGCCTGTATGGGACACCAAGTGAGAACTTATGTAGTCGTTTCTGCCGTATTGATACCAAAGAATTTGGTGTTATTAAAGGGGTAACTGATAAGGGTTACTACACGAATAGCTTCCATCTTGATGTCGAGAAAAAGGTTAACCCGTACGACAAGATAGATTTTGAAATGCCTTACCCTTATATCTCAACGGGTGGTTTTATCTGTTACGGTGAGTTTCCAAACATGCAGCGCAACATTGAAGCACTAGAGAATGTTTGGGATTACAGCTATAGCCGAGTACCTTATTACGGTACGAATACTCCAATCGATGAGTGCTATGAGTGTGGTTACAACGGTGAGTTTGATTGTACGAGCAAAGGCTTCACCTGCCCAAGTTGTGGCAACCACGACTCTAGCAAGGTTTCGGTGACGCGTCGTGTGTGTGGTTATCTTGGTAGCCCTGATGCAAGACCATTTAACTTCGGCAAACAAGAAGAAGTTAAACGACGTGTGAAGCACCTGTAGCTATACGCGATTAAACACCAGCAAAGCGAGCCCTAGATGTTAGGGCTCATTTTATTTAAAGAGTCAAATCATGAACTACCACCAATACTACCCAATCGATGTTGTAAACGGACCTGGTACCAGATGCACACTGTTTGTATCGGGTTGCATTCATCAATGTAAAGGGTGTTATAACCAATCGACGCAACGATTAGACTCTGGTGTGCTCTTTACTCAACAAGCAGAAGACCAAATTATCACCGATCTGAATGACACGAGAATAAAGCGCAGAGGATTGTCACTTTCTGGTGGTGATCCGCTACATCCGGCAAACGTGCCACATATCCTAAAACTGGTTAAACGCGTCAGGGAAGAGTGCCCTGGTAAAGATATCTGGGTTTGGACTGGGTATAAGCTTGAAGAGTTAGATGAGGCGCAAAGAGAAGTCACCCAATACATAGATACATTGATAGACGGTAAATATGAGCAAGACAAGCGAGATCTCAATTTAGAGTGGCGTGGTAGTTCAAACCAGATCATACATCGCTTTAAGCTCTAGTATCCCCCAAGTTAAGCAGCACAATTCTCTATATGAGTCCCGGAAGTTAAATAAATGTTAATTCGATTGGTTTTTTATCCTGTTTTGCTCTGACAGGATGAAATTCAATTTCTAGATCTATTAAATAGGTGGTAAGTTGAAGTTCGTTACTTGAATTTCAAAGGGTTGTGACTTTCATGTTCTCTCATTTACCGACTCCTACACTGGATCCTATTCTTTCTTTATCTGTAGCTTACCGCAATGACCCACGTACTGAAAAAGTAGATCTTGGCATTGGGGTATACAAAAACAGTGCTGGTGAAACACCAGTGATGAAGGCTATTTCTCAAGCGCAAGATATCGTTGTTGCTGAGCAAAAAACAAAGTCTTATGTCGGCCTAGCAGGCTGTGAAGAATTTAATCAATCAATGGTTGACTTACTCCTCGATGGCACCTCCGCAATGGATCGCGTCGCTGCAATTCAAACGCCTGGTGCGAGCGGTGCATTACGTATGCTTGGTGACTTGATGAAAGTTGCCCAGCCAAATACCACCGTTTGGATTTCAAACCCGAGCTATGTCAACCACCGCCCTGTTATGGAAGCGGCAGGTCTTAAAGTAAAACACTACAGCTACTTTAGCCCACAGACCAAGCAAGTTGATGTCGATAAAATGATGTCTGATTTGTCTCAAGCAGGCCCAGACGATGTCGTTTTACTGCATGGTTGTTGCCACAATCCAACGGGTGCTGATATCGACTTTTCTGCTTGGCAAGCGATTACCGAGTTGTCTCAGAAAAATGGTTTCACTCCTTTTGTTGACATCGCATACCAAGGGTTTGGTGATGGTCTAGAAGAAGATGCCAAAGGTCTACGTTTTATGGCTGACAACGTAGAAGAAATGTTGATCACCACTTCATGTTCGAAAAACTTTGGCTTGTATCGTGAGCGTACTGGTGCTGCGATTGTTGTAGGTAAATCGCTAAGTGATGTAAACAACGCGAAAGGTAAGTTATTGACGCTAGCGCGTGCTACTTACACTATGCCACCAGATCACGGAGCAGCATTGGTTAAAACCATTTTGCAAAATAAGCAACTGACAAGTGTTTGGAAGCAAGAACTCAGTGAAATGCAGCAACGCCTGCTTAACTTGCGTCAGACTTTATGTGATGAATTGAGAAATACCCAAAATACTTCACAATTCGACTTTATAGACAGTCACAAAGGTATGTTTACTGTGCTAGGCTTTAGCCAAGACCAAATGACGCAACTCCGTGAAGAATATGGCATTTATGGGGTGGGCGATGGTCGAATCAACATCGCAGGTCTAACCGAAAAGGACATTCCTTACGTTGCAGAGGCGATAGTTAAAGTTTCTTAAGTGTAATGGGGCTAGTTAGCCCCATTTTAAGCACTTCTGTTTTGTTGAGTTAGGTGAACAAATGAATAAAACGTGGAAAACACTGATTCCATTTTTTTTAAGTGGTGGTTTGATGGCGTGTTCAACCACAGGACAGCAGCCCGTCGAGCCAGAACAGAAGCCACAAGTCGAACAGCCGAAAGACGAGGCTGAAAAACCAAAGGTTGAGGAGCCTAAGGAAGAGGTTGAAAAACCGGTTAAACCTGAAGAAAAACCAGAGCCTCCCGTCGTAAAAGAGCAACCAAAGAAAACCCCTGATGGTAAGTTGCTGCTCGGTGCAGAAGAATGGGTATACGTTCCTGGGCTTGAAGAAAGCTTTAGAGCGCGTGTTGACACGGGGGCGACAACGTCTTCAGTCAGTGCAGTCGATATTGTTCCGTTTGAGCGTGACGGTAAAGACTGGGTTAAGTTTAAGATCGAGCACGATGGAATCAAGAGCAAAGAGATCGCGCTTCCTGTGAAACGTTGGGTTAAGATTCGACAGTCTAGTACTGACGACACCCATAAACGTGCGGTTGTAGAAGCTTGGGTTCAACTTGGTGATCTAAAAGACAAAACAGACTTCACGCTAGCTGATAGAACGCATCTTACTTTCCCGTTGCTACTGGGGCGTAGTTTTTTCAAAGATGTCGCGGTTGTCGATGTTAGCCAGAAATACATTCAAGACAAACTGAAATAGCTCGACTAATTGACCAATTGTAAAGCCAGCACACGAATAATGTGCTGGCTTTTTTAATTGCTAGATCATGTTTTTATCGTTTGCGTGTGGGAATTTTATGCGATTGAGTTAATATTTTCGCGAAAATAGTCGGTCATTCGAACATCAGCTACCACTCCCCCTATTAAATGAACAAGTGGCGATGTTACGAAAAAATAACGAGAAAGGAGTCAGATATGAAACACCTGTCGATGGCTGTCGTACGTAAAAATGGCAAAGTACTGGTTCAAGAGCGCTATCGAGCTAAGAAGGGTATGGTTTTTGAGTTTCCTGGCGGGGCTGTCAATGACAATGAGTCAGGCACAGATGCCGCAGCGCGCGAGTTATTTGAAGAAACCAAAATGAAAAGTGTTAAGCACTCCGCTACGTTCAGCGCAATAAACGACTTTGGCGGGCGCATCTATTACGCCATTTTCAATGCAAGTGAGCAGCAAGAGCCATTAGCGTTGAATGCAGAAAGGCAGCAGACGTTTCATTGGATGTCGCCAGAAGAAATTCCATTGGACGATTTTTATCAAGCTGACGTTGAGTTTATTAAACGCCATCTAATGCAAGAGCAGTTTTCTTAGGCGTCGTCAGTGATTGTTTGAACAAATAAAAAGCCAATCAGCAAAACGTTGATTGGCTTTTTTTGTGCCCGTAGTGTAATCCGATTATTGGATTTCTAATAGCTCTACATCAAAAATTAGAGTCGCCGCTGGTGGGATAGGGCCTGTACCGTTTTTTCCATAGGCCAGTGGGCTAGGGATATACAGGCGGAATTTATCACCCACAGTCATATAAGTTAGACCTTCCTGCCAACCTTTTATCACTTGATTAAGTTTAAAGCTGATTGGCTCTCCACGTTCAACTGAGCTATCGAATACAGTCCCGTCAATTAGTGTGCCGTGGTAGTGAACTTTTACTGTGCTTGTGGTTGTTGGATGCTCAGTACCTTCACCTTTATGTAATACTTCGTATTGCAGTCCACTTTCCGTCATCACGACACCTTCTTTCTTCTCATTTTCAAGTAAGAAAGCTTGTCCCGCAGCAAAGTTAGATTCGCTTGCCTTATGGTTGGTGTACGTACGGTAGATGAAAAACCCCGCTAAGATAAAAATAATAATTGGGAAAACAAATTTAGACATAGATACTATCCGTTGAATTATGGTTGAGTAAGTAAGAAATTGATCGTGTTAGCAATGCCTGCCACATCTTGATGTCCGCTAGTAATGATCTGATATTTACCATTGACAATAAAAGTAGGGACGGCGTTAATCTGGCCATTGGTTGTAATCTCATCGGCAATTTGCATTGCGGCAAAGAGCTGTTTTTGCTGATCTTCATTAAAGTCATATGGGCTGATTAAGTCACGACTGTGGAAAACTAAATCCAGTGCAGCTTTCTTTTCTGCCGGCGTTGAACCCTCTCCCATTTGAGTTGCCGCAAACATTTCATTCATCATGGAATGATCAGGCTTGTTACCTAACTGCATCTCAGCGGCATAATAGATCATCGCTCCAATTTGAGCGCTTTCATTAAAGGTAACATGAACTTTGCCGATGCTTTGGCCTGTTAGCTTCTCTATCTCGGGAATTTCATTTTCCATTTGACGACAGTGGCCGCAGTTTAGCGAAAATACCTCCGTCACCTGAGGGAGCTTAAATGTGGAGAGGTTTACCGGCAACTTTTGGTATTGTTTCCCCGCTACGGGTTGAGCGTTATCGGAGCAGCCTACGATCAAGGCTGCAACTGCAATTGCTAGAAATGACACAATTTTTTTCATTTGGTTTTCTCTATTTGTCGCGGGCAAACAAAAGCCCCGAGGCTCAATTCGTTTACTCGTGAATGATAAGTGCATAGATTCTACTTGTTCCAAAGCCGAAGAGAAACAATGTCCATAAAGGTTTGAGCGTTAAATGTATTTCGAAAAATGAAATTTGAATAAGGAATGTGCAGTAGCCACTATATTTAATATGTAAGGAAAAAAGTTTGGTTAGTGGCTAAAGTAACGGCGAGATTGCCGATATATATTATGTATCGGCATGGAACTTACGGTGAATCAATGAAGTACTTAATCTTTCCTTTAATTCTCGCACTTGCTGGGTGTGGCACTCTACCAAAGGACATGACTCTATTAGGTGGTGATCTTCTCGATACAGCACCGACATCCGACTTTGAAGTTCGTTACCCAGAATGGGGTGTGGCGCCGGTACTTGCGTCGTCTGGTGTGAAAGGCCCCATGGGGCAACAGAGAACACAAAGCTATAGTGATCTACAGAGTTTCTTGGTCAGCAATGGTGTTGATTATGAGATACTGCCAGGCAATCACGTTATGGTTAAACTCAAAGATACCATCAAGTTCACTACAGGCTCATCACATGTCTCTCCAGACTCTAAGTATTGGTTAAATATGATGGGAAGCTACCTCGCGACTCAGCCTGGTATCGACATCGTTATAGACGGTCATGCAGATAGCACAGGCGCCTCATCATTGAATGACAAACTTTCGATAAAGCGTGCAACAGCAGTAAAGCAGCAATTAGTGCGTAACAATGTGGCGATGGACTCTATATTCACCCGTGGTTACGGCGAATACGTACCCGCCTGCAGTAATAGAACCAAGACGGGCAAAGCGTGTAACCGCCGAGTAGAAGTCTTGTTTATTGTTGCTAATAACTAAGCACAGATAGACTCTGTAGCCTTACAGAGTCACAATCTTTATGTGTAACGCCATGTTTTTAGCCATGGCGTTTTTGTCGTTAGAAAATGACTCAAGCAAAAGTAAAAGCCCCAAATTAGAAGGCTAACTTGGGGCTTTTAAGTCGTTATAGCACTTAGCTAGTTAGGCGGCGCTTTTTACTTGCTCGCTTTTTTTTTCGCTTTGCATTTTTGCAAGGAAGTAAACGTTAACACAAGCAATGAAACCATTGGTAACAACCACTGGCCAAGCATCAATCATAAGCCCGTAAGCAGTAAATAACGCACAACCAATAAAGTTTAATACTCGTAGTCTAACGATGTCTTTCATTGTTAGCGAAATCGCAACCATGATTGATGCTGCGTAACCTAAAATTTCAACCATATCCATAATTTGACCCTCTATAATTTTTGCCGACCTTAGTCGGTACCAATTCTTCTCGTCTTGAGATAAGTGAGGAAGCTCCGTGCCTCGAATGGTCTAAATGATTAACTGACGTGAAATATAACAGCGCTAAATGTGTGATGAAAGCCCCAAAAATTCGAACGGAGAAGGTTAGCGATTACGCAAACGTTTTACGCTGTTTACGGAAATATAATAACCATTCATGTTGGGTGGTCGATGCGATATTAAGCGAAAAAAATAAAGCCCACACCGAGGTGTAGGCTTTGGTATTCGATTGATGAGAATTTACTTTTTCTTACCTTGAATGACTTTATCTTCTTCAGTCAATTCGCGAATACGGCGGCTGATGTCACGGCGCTCTTTTGAAATTTCCGCGCTCTTGATGATATGGTCGTCAACGCGATCTTCGTAATCCGCTTTCATGTTTTTGATGATGCCAACAATTTCTTCGTTGCTCATGTCTGGCTTAATGTAATCAATCAGGTTTTCTAGTAGGTCGACACGCTTGCGGTTGTCTCGTACTTTCTTTTCATTATCAATAAGCTCACGTTTTAGCTTATTTTTACGACGTGCTTGAGACACGATTTCAATTACACCACTCATAGGTCCCTTTCCTAATTTTTGAATAACTAACAAGGATTAAATCACAACAATCCGTGCGAGAACAGCCCTAAGATCAATCATTACAGTACGTTGACGGTTTTATCACCAATCTGTTGGCATCCGATTGTGACGAATGAAACTTCGAGATATGATTCAAACATTGAAAGCCAACGGTAATGCAAAATGAGGACATCGCAGATCATTATCCCTGAGGTTGAGTCTGATGAACAGATTCACCGAGCCCCAAAGCTAGTTGATGCTTATAGAAAAGAGCGTACTCAGCAAGAGATGACTGAAGTAGAGTTAAACCGGAGCAAAATAGTGATGATCGATGAGAACGGAAATATCAAGAAAGTTCCCATCCTCTCCGAGCACTGATGCAGTGTTTGTGCACAAGAATAAGGAAAGAACATGAATATCGAGCTTACACCTATTGAAGCGCGTGTAATTGGTTGTCTTATCGAGAAAGAAGTCACTACACCTGACTATTATCCCCTTACGCTTAATAGCTTAACAACGGCATGCAACCAAAAAAGCAACCGTGAACCTGTTATGTCTTTGAGTGATGCTGAAGTCCAAGATGCGGTTGATGCTTTGATTGCTCGCCGGCTGATTAGTGATGAAAGTGGGTTTAACAGTCGTGCCAACAAATATCAGCATCGCTTTTGTAACACTGAGTTTGGTGACCTTACACTGACCAAGCAAGAAAAAGGGATCGTGTGCTGCATGTTACTTCGCGGTGCACAAACCCCGGGTGAACTCCGTACGCGAACCAACCGACTTGCAGAATTTGTTGATGTAAAAGAGTTAGAGTCGGTGCTTGATAGAATGGCATCAAGAGAAGACGGTGCGCTTGTGGTCAAACTGCCTCGTGAAGCAGGAAAGCGCGAATCGCGTTATATGCACCTTTTCAGTGGCGAAGTGGACGTAGAAGCATTAGTGGGCTCAGCCCCAACTCAAGTAGGCACCAGCAATGGGCGATTAGAGCAATTAGAGCAGGAGGTGGCGAGCCTCAAAGCGGAACTGTCTGAATTGCGTGCGCTAGTTGAACAGTTAACTGACTAATGCGAGAACAAGAGTCGAACGATAAAGATGCGCGTTCGAATTGGTACGTTTACCTGATTCGAATGCGTAACAACGCTCTTTATTGTGGCATTACTACCAACGTTGAGCGGCGCTTTAAGCAACATCAACAAGGAACGGGTGCTAAAGCCTTAAAAGGAAAAGGACCACTTACACTAGAGTGGTATCAGCGGGCTGGTAACAATCGTAGTAGTGCTTCTAAGCTCGAATATCAAATCAAACGTCTTTCTAAACAGAAAAAAGAGCAACTCATCACAAGTCAACAATGTCTTATGAGTGAATAATAAGCAACTAATTGATTACTAGCCCAACAATATTTTGAAATTGTATTAACCTTGATTATGAGTAATAAAAAAGGTTGATATGGATATGAATCAAATAATAAAACTATCAGTAGTGGTTGGTCCCTTAGTTGCACTTTCATCGGTTCAGGCTGCGACCGTTGTACCAGACGGAAGAGGCAACGGTATGGGCAACACTGGGGTAACGAGTGCAGACTATGTCCTTGCCCCATTTTACAACCCAGCGCTAACGGCAGTGCACAGAGACGAAGACGACTTTGGCTTACTTATTCCTGCCATTGGGGCGACACTAAGAGATACCGATGAGTCACTTGACACCATTGATAGTCTCCAAGATACGATCAAAGCATTTGAAAGTGGTGGCAGTACCGATCCCGCACAAGCTGCTCAATTAAATAGCTACTTAACCCAACTCTCCGACAATAAACCGCTTTCTGTCACTGGTGGTGCGGCCATTGCGGTGGCATTCCCAATAGATATCGTTTCTGCAAATGTGTTTTCACGTGGTTATGCAGAAGTGGTGGCTTCTCAAAAAATAGCTGTAAACGGTGGTGATACGCCTGCTGCAGTTAAAACTCGTTACGAATCGTCAACAGTTGACATGATTGCTTTTGGTTACACGGAGTTTGGTATCGCGTTTGCTAAGCGTTTAACCTTTAAAGGGCAAGACATTTCGATTGGTGTCAGTCCTAAATACCAACAGTTAAAAACTTACAAGCAAAATCTTTCTGTTGAGGATTTTGATGTAAGTGACTACGACAAAAGTGAGACCAAGCGTAACACTTTTAACCTTGATTTGGGTGCGATTTGGTTTGTCGATAATTACCGCCTTGGTGTAGCGATAAAGGACCTGTTCGCAAAAGAAATTGACACCCTCGATATTGCAGGTGTAAGCACCTATAAACTCAACACTCAAGTTACTGCATCGGGAGCCTACACGATGGAGTATCTAACCGCGACGATTGATTGGGATCTAACCAAGCAAAAACGATTTACAGATGTTGCAGACGATACACAGTTTCTGCGTTTAGGTGTAGAAGGCAATGCCTTTGGCTGGGCACAGTTACGTGGAGGCTACCAATTTGATATTGAAGATACCCTAGATGATTCATTTACACTCGGCATTGGGATTAGCCCTGGCGATTTAGTAAGCATCGATTTAGCAGGTAGCTACGCTGGAGACAACCAATATGGATTATCAGGGAATTTGTCTTTTACGTTCTAATGTGGATTAGGCATAATGAGAAAAGCCGAGAAATATTAATAAGTTGCATAATATTGAAGCAATCTCGGCTTACTTATTAACGTTAATTATATAAAACTCCAATATAATAAATATATGTTCTGTTTGGCTAGAATTAAGAGAGAACTAGATGTCTAAAAAAGCGATATTGCCCTTACTTGCGCTGTGTACGTTTACGGCTTCAGCACACACTACCCAAGTCCTCAACGGATATTGGCAATATGATGAATATCTTGAGGCTCACCCAGAGCAAAAACAATTAACTGATGCTCTTAGTCAAACGGTGAGAAAGTATCCGACACCATTAACCATAAATCAGGCTGAGCCAGTGACCATTTCGGTTGTATATCCTGGTCAGCAAGTATCTGATTACTGGATACGCAACATCAAGGCATTTGAAATGCGTTTGGAAAAACTCGGAGTGGACTACGAAATAAACCAGGTGTTTACTCGTCCTAGTGTTGATGTAAGGCAACAAAGCTTGTCGCTATTAGAGGCGGTACAAAACAAATCCGACTATCTGATTTTTACCCTAGATACTACACGGCACCGAAAATTCATTGAACACGTATTAAGCTCTACTGATACCAAGTTAATTCTACAAAATATCACGACACCAGTTCGCGCTTGGGACGAGCAGCAGCCGTTTATGTATGTTGGCTTTGACCATATTCAAGGGACAAGAGTGCTCGAACAGTACTATAAAAGCTCAGTGCCGAAAGAAAGCCGCTACTCGGTACTTTACTTTTCAGAAGGTTATGTCAGTGACGCAAGAGGAGACACATTTATTGAAGAGATGAGCCATCACGATACATATAAACTCTCTTCATCTTTCTATACTAAGGCAACGCGCGCGTCTGGCTATGACACTGCCAAGATCGCCCTGAACAAAGATCCTAACCTTAAGTTTATTTATGCTTGTTCGACCGACGTAGCGTTAGGCGCCTCTGATGCTCTGGCTGAGTTAGGGCGCCAAGATGTAATGCTTAATGGTTGGGGTGGTGGAACCGCAGAATTGAAAGCTATCCATGAAGGTGCTTTAGACGTTACCGCAATGCGTATGAATGACGATACCGGTATTGCAATGGCGGAAGCGATCAAATGGGATCTAGAAGGTCGTCGTGTACCACACGTTTATTCAGGGGATTTTGAGTTAGTGACTAAGAAAGACAGTCCGGCGCGTATTGAAAAGCTTAAGCAGCGTGCATTTAGGTACTCTGATCAATAATGCGTTTTAACAATGAACATGGCAGAAAACGCCAACTCGCAACGATTCTAACCAATTCGCTTTTTTTGTGCATTGGCGTATTGATTGTTGTTGTTGTGCTTCAGAACTACCAAGTCAATCGAGATGTGGTAGCTCAAGAGGTCGCGAGAACGAAAAAGCAAACTAAGAGCCTTGTTCAAGAGATCTTTAACTTACGAGTGAAATCGTTGGAGATTACGCAAGATAGCTACAGCAGAAACCGGATATTAGTCGAGGGCGCTCTAACTAAAAATGTTCAGTCACTCGATCGTTTCTTCAATAGTATTGACCAACTATCTCCGGATGTTGCGCCTGATTTTCGATATATACGTAGCAACGATGACCTGATCTGGGATGATGGAAACTTCCAATTCTATGGTATTTCAAAAAAACAAATAAACCATTTAAGCACAGAGATGAGTACGGGGCCTGATTGGCACATTTCACAAACGCCTTCATCTTTGGGAGTGAGATATCTTGCAATGCGTCGTACTGCTATCGTTGATATCAATTCTGGTGAAGTGGTGGGACATCTCTATATTGGTATTGTCTTAAACAATAACTTCTCGCTTGTTAATGCGATAGCAAAAGGGGGCAATGCGGACGAAATATTGCTGGCTGTTGGCTCGGAAGTGATTGCTGCGAGTACGAAAAATCAGAGCTTTAAGCATATTGAGTGGTTAGAACAGTCTTCCAAGTCGCTTAATGCGAGCCGTTATATGGTTTCAAGAACGGATGTCACGATAAACAATGTCCCGACTTTTTTGTCTGTTTATACAGTACAAAGTAACGAGCACATAATGGCTTTTGTACAAAGTCATTATGTGTGGATTTTGGTTACGGCAATGTTTGTGGTCGGGATTGCGATTTACACCCGTGTTTGGCTAGGACAGCGGGTTTCAAGTGAACTCCAAAGCTTGATGCGCTATACAGACGCTACAATCCAAGAGCAGAAGGTGACTAAGTTTGAAGGGTCTAGCATTGAAGAGTTTGATCAAATCGCGAACTCGTTCGAGCGTTCCTTTAAACGTTTAAATGAGCAAGAAAAACAGTTTACTGAATTGTTCAACTTTTCACTTTCTCCGATTACTTTGTGGGACTCTAATGGCGATCTAAAGAGGTTTAACCCTGCGGCGGAGCGCTCATTTCGCCAAGGTCGTGTTCAAGAGCAGTTGATTGAAAGCCTAAAGCCCCATATCAGAATGTGCGCACAAGGGGCGACGTTGACGGGTATCAATACGACAATTGCCAATAAAACGTTTCGCTGGAATTTGTCGCCGATATCTAATGACAACCACATTACTCATATCATGGCCCAGGGACAAGATATCACCAGTTTTATTGAAGCCGAGAGGCAAAGTGAGGCCGCGCGTGAACAAGCAGAAGAATCAGCAAGAGCACGTGCGGATTTCCTTGCTCGGATGAGCCATGAGCTTCGAACGCCACTGAACGGTATTCTTGGTGTGTCACAGTTGCTAAAAGGCAAAATGGAAGACGAACAAGATGTCGAGCATATGGACATCTTGTGTAACAGCGGAGAGCATCTGCTGGCAGTACTTAATGATATTCTCGACTTTTCCAAGATAGAGCAAGGTAAGTTTCATATCGAGAACAGAGCTTTTCGCCTTTGGGAACTCACGACGACGGTCGACAAGATATTTAAACCTCTATGCGACAGTAAGAAGGTTAACTTCGTCGTTGCGAGCAATATCGACGACAAAGTGTGGGTGTTTAGCGATCAGGTACGCTTGAACCAGATTATCTTCAATTTAGTAAGCAATGCCGTGAAATTTACCCATCAGGGACAAGTTCGGGTTGAATTGAATTGTGAGCGACAAAATGGCGGATACCTATTGTCGATAGATGTACAAGACTCTGGGATAGGTATAGAGCAGAAGCGATTGAGAGACATCTTCGAGCCCTTTGTACAAGCGGAAGCAACCACCACGAGAGAGTACGGTGGGAGCGGGTTGGGTTTAGCTATTGTTCATAGCCTAGTGTCGATCATGGAAGGAAAAATAAGCGTTGACAGCGAAGTTGGCAAAGGAACACACTTTTCGGTCAAATTGCCACTACAAATCGGCAAAGAAAAAGTACTCAGTGCTGGCGATCTCGAGGTTGATCCTGCAACGTTGTTCAACGAGCCTCTTCATGTGTTATTGGTTGAAGATAACCATACTAATGCTTTTATCGCCAAGGCATTTTGTGAAAAATATGGAATGAAAGTTTCATGGGTTGAGGATGGGATCAACGCCATTGAGATGCTAAAAAAAGACAAATCCATTTCTCTGGTGCTAATGGACAATCAATTGCCTAATCTTGGTGGGATTGAGGCAACAGAGATCATTCGCAATGACCTCGAACTATCTGTACCAATTTATGCTTGTACTGCGGATGGGATGCAAGAAACTAGAAAAGAGTTTCTAAGAGCGGGCGCTAATTATGTGATCGTGAAACCGATTAAAGAGGCGGCGTTAAACAATGCCTTTGTCTACTTCAAAGAGCACCACTATTCATTGGTAGAGTAGGATGTAGGGCATCACTAACAATAATGATGCCCAAGACTTACAGCAATGAAAGGGCGCGTTACCTTGCTAACTTTTGATGAGCACGCGAGAAGTGGTTGGCACAAAATGCACCAACAATTGACAGCTCTCCAGCTAAACAGAGTGCTGCTGCTACCTCAGCAAGCGCTTTAGCATTGCCAGTTCCGTGCAATTTCATAATATCTAAGCATGCTTTTTGCGTTGGTAACCCCGTACCCCCGCCAACTGTACCGATCATTAAGTTCGGTAAGGTGACAGAAGCGTATAAGCCACCTTGTTGATTGACTTCCATACGTGTGATTCCGATAGCAGACTCAGAAACACAGGCTGCATCTTGCCCACAAGCAATATAGAGTGCAGCAAGCGCATTCGCATAATGGGCATTAACACCAATTCCGCCACTGAGCGCGGATCCCGTCGTCGTGACTTGTCCAAAACGCATCATCTTTTCTGGAGTGGTGTGTAGATACTTTGCAACTAGCTCTTTGCTCAAATGCACTTCAGCTGTTACTTTTTTGCCTCGTACGTGACGTAAGGTATGCGAATTGGGTTTTTTATCTCCCGACAAGTTGCCATCCAAAAAAGCTTCGCTTGGTTCAATGGGCGAGTGCGCCAAAATAAAGCAATACACTTCGTTGGTGGCGATAGTCACCATATTCTGCCCAGAGGCATCGCCAGTATGGTACTCAAATACCAAATAGACATGGTTCCCTTCAATATTGACGTTGATGTCGTGCAATTTTCCGTGCGACGTTGTTGACTCTGCAATGTGCTTAAAATGGTCATACTGGGTGACCACCCAAGCAACGAACTGACCAGCTTCGACCAACGAGTTAAACATAAAAACTGGCGTACGGGTAACACCTTCATTGATTAACATAGTGCTTGCACCACCAGCGACAGTAATCAACTGTGCTCCGCGGTTATAAGAGGCAACCAAGGCTGCTTCCGTCGTAGCAAGTGGAATGATGAAATCATCATTGGCATGGAGGCCATTAACTCGCAGTGGGCCAGCCACCCCTACAGGAAGTTTCACCGTACCGATAAAATGTTCGATGTTTTTATTGTACAGGTCAGCATTGGCCAGCGTTTGCTCATCAAGCAAAGCCGACTGATCGGTTAGCGCACTCAACTTTGACCAACGCTTAGACAAGTTTTTTTCAGATATATAAGGGCTAGGTGTAAGCCTAAGTGAAGGCTTGCCAAAGCGGGGACTGAGTTTTTGTTCTAATTTTTCGCCGTTTGTGTCTGGTAGTGTGAAGAGGGATTTGTCTTTTCGAGCAAGGTTTAATTTCGGCATTGCGATTTAAAACGGTAAATTTGCGAGCATTTTAGCGCATAGAGTAGGGAACACAATGGTTGCTTTACGGATTGCTACAATTTCTAGGCAGTTAAACGTGGATGTCGAGCAAAGTTCCAATCATTTCTTGGTCTCTTTGGATCACATTAGTGCCAATCTTATTATATTGCTGAGCAGTGTTTAGCTTAGTTAAGGATTCGATATCTGATGGTAGTGGGGTAACCTTGAACTCAACCTGATTAAAGTCATAGGTATTGTCTTTTGGTATCGATTGCAGTTGTTGGTTACGCTGGATTTCGTGCGCAGCATCTTCGGCCATCTTAGATGACATATCAATGATTTGATAGCCAGATTGCACAGAAGAAACAGGCATAAGCACCTCCCTTAATTAAAGCTTAAGGTGTGTTTGCATTTTGAGCAAGTTGTGCTAAGAAAATAAGCTCGAGATCATTTGCAGCTCTTCATCGTTGACGATGACTCTATCGTCGCTGTCAAGTTCACTGTTTATTTCGCCTCTCAACATACGCAATTGTTGCGGAGTCAGTGATTTAATCTGAGCTTTCATTGCTTCAAACTGTTGTGGAGTCATATTGTTACACCTGTTAATCGATGACGTATCTGATTTATACAGGTAAGAGATGTCTCCTTTCATCGTCTTACTCTCGTACGAATAATGTACAAGTAATTTTATTTTGACGCTGTCGGCTTTTTGTCCGAATAATGTCAGAGGATGTTAAAAATAAGTAAGCGAATAAGATAAATGCCTAATAAATATGCGAGTTAATGGACCTATGGGTTTGGCTTATGTGTTACTCGTGCTGCAAATTTACTGGCCAACGAATGCAATTCAGGCAGCATGCGATAGACCAAATGAAGTTGCTGCAGCACCATTCTTACCGAGCTGTCGTCTTCTTCGCGCCATTCGGCTAGTCGCTGTTCTAGTACGGGATCGTCAATATCGGCGGTATCGCAATTTTCACAATGGTCATTGAGTTGAGTGTGAAGGACATTCAAGTGTTGATGTATGACGCGATGAGCATCGAGAATAAGCTTATGAGTATGTTCATCCGCAATTCTTGTTCTGTGTGCGCCAAGAGCCGATATGTAACTTAGCAATGCGTGGTTCAGAGTTAAAAATCGGTAGCTTTCATCAATAGCCGAAACGTAGCGGCCTGGTTCTGCGAGCATATTGCTAATTGCTGCGGTAAGGTTCGCATCCTTGTTATGGGCATCGCGCCGTGCCACTCGATAACTCAGGCTGTCTTTTTTACCGACGCGATACTGGCCAATAATTTGCCCCAAATAATGTTGGTTTGAACCGATTGCGTCAGCCATAACTCTGTGAAGTTTTTTCGATTGCCAGTCTGGAAGAATAAAAGTCACGGCAGCGACAGCCAAGATACAGCCAATCAAAGTATCGGCGATTCGAGGTAGTATTACATCAAACCCCTGACCTAATTGACTAAAACAGAACAGCACCAAAACCGTGATAAATCCAGTAGCGTAGCCATAATTAGCCAATCTGAACGCGAAGAACGCTACTCCGGAAATGACAACTAGCAGTAGTTGGCTTTCTTGAGACGGAAATAAAGTGAGTAATGGAACACCAATAAAAATACCCGCCAAGGTTCCAAGTACACGAGCGACGAGTTTTTGCCTAGTGGCACTATAGTTGGGCTGACAGACAAATAGTGTCGTTAAGAGTATCCAATACCCGCGTTCTATGTCTAGAACTTGAATAATTCCGTAACCTAGGGTAAGAGCAATAGACATTCGGACGGCGTGTCTAAACAACATCGAATCTTTAGAAAAGTTAGATCTAACTCGTTGCCACATAACTTTTAGGCTATGGGCTTCGGTGTCGTGCAATACGTCTTCTTCTAGCTTGTTGGTATCAGGATTATTAACGTTACTTAGCTGTTTTTCTACCGTCGCTAAGTTATTGAATAAGTAGCCTAGTTGGGCGAGTAATGAGCGCCATTTGGGGTTGTTTTGTTCGTTTAAGTAGGCCAGAGAGTTTTGTAACTCGTCGAGCGTGATAACAGAGTCGTCGCTATGTTGATACTCTTTGCCTAAACGGATCGCTTTGGCAATATCCCGACAAGACTGAGCTTGATTTTGCAAAAGGTGTTTAAACCGAAACAGCACGTCAAAACGCTCAAAGTGCTGCGCTAATTCTTGATAGCGATAATGGCTAGAGCTGATTCGCTCATGAATGTCTTGGGCAAGAAAGTAGGTATTTAAGAATCTATCGCTTGCTCCATCAACATGACCGCGCTTTGAACGCGTTAGGAAAGTGGCCTTACATGAGTTTAAGGCTTGGACAGTAGCGGCGTTAAGCCTGGCTTCTTCAATGCGATATGGTTGAGGCTTGAGATTAGAAACTGGGTAAAAAAGCTGACTCTTTGAGTCAAGGTAGTTTGCTAACTGAAGAAACACATTCGCTAGATTTTGCTGTACGGGTTGCATTGGCCAGAGTGCGTGCCAAACCATAGACACAAAATAATACCAAGCTGCGCCAGTCAACAGCATTAACGGCTGAAACCAAATATTGGTGCTCTCATGGGCACCTAACATGGTGTAAATGGCGATCAACAGTGAGCCAAATGCGATGCTAGCGTAGCGAGGCCCTACCGCCCCAAGCATTATAAAACCAAAAGTAGAGACAAAAAGCCCAATAGCAAACAACCAAGGCATACTGAACAGCACTTCAATCGACAAAGCCGCGATGGCAAAACAGATCAAGGTCAGCGATTGAGATTTTAAACGCCCGGTAAAGCTGTCATCACTTTCAGCGAGAGCTGCGGCGATTACCCCTAAGATCAGTGGGACAATAAGTGAGTTTAGTTGTAGATACCAGGTAGGTATAACAACACCCATAAGAGTGACGAGTATCAGTAAACTATAGTTGAACGTTTTGTTTGCCCAGTAATGGCGAAGCTGGCTTAATAAATTCACTATCAGATAACTATATTTTGGTAATTGACGCTAAGTTAGCACAGCCTCTATGGTAATGGCCTGATCTAAATAAAGATACCATAGAGTTTGTTGGAGTTTTATACAGGTGATTGATTGACGGATTCAAGTCAATCAGATATTGACTACATTGTGTTTTGAAATAAAACCCTGACTTACAAATTTTGCTGGAAACTTGTCAAAAGAAAACTTAATTGCGTTATGATATTGATAAGACAGATTAAAGGCTTAACAGAATGCAGCTAACCGCAAACAAGACTGCACAGTTTTTTATTCAGCACGAATATTATCATATAGAGATTGCTTCAGATTCTCTCATTCTTAGCTCTGAAACGAGTGAAGAGCATATCCCATTCAATGTGTGGAGTGGTCGCGTAAAAGTTAAAAGCGGCCTTATATGGGGCGGGCTACTGTTTTTCGCCCATGAACATCAAGGAAAGCAAAAAGCGTGGTTGGTTCAAGGTCTTCCGTTAAACAAGTGCCGTGAATTTGCCAGATGTGCCGTGGCTGCCTATCAGCAATGGCACAGACACCAATGCCAGCAATTGATCGAGTATTTACCTCAATGGGAGGAGGGGGTTCGACGCTTTCACCTTCAGCCTTCATTTTTAACACATTCAAAAGTTGCAAAGTGGCGCGAGCAAATTTTCTGTGATTTCCAAGCGATGAACATGACGCTCAACGATGCTGTGCTGCGTATGCCTGAGCGAATGGCATCTGTCCAACCTTGGATAATTGACTCTGACTCAGAGTTAAAAGCAAGAAACGAGCATTGGCTAGAAACCGAGCTAGAAAACTGGCAAGTACTGTTTTCACAAATCGAGTCGTCTCCGCTGAATTATTCTCAAAAGCGCGCAGTATTGCTTAATGATGATAATAACTTAGTACTGGCAGGCGCAGGTTCCGGCAAAACAAGCGTCTTAACGGCGAGAGTGGCCTATTTGTTACAAAGCCATCTGGCCCGCCCTGAAGACATTCTTATGTTAGCGTTCGGGCGAGATGCTGCTGAAGAGATGAGTCAACGTTTAAACGATAAGATTGGTACAGGTAATCAAACCGTTAAAGTAAGTACCTTTCATCAACTTGGTTTACAGATTTTAAATCAAGTAGAGCAAAGTAATGTCACCATCTCGCCGTTGGTGTTAAACGACAATCAACGCCAGAATTGGTGCATTGACTGGCTGAAAAAGCATTGGATGACCCCAACCAATTTTAAGCGTTGGCAAAAACACTTGTCTAAATGGCCAATCGCTTATTTAGCGGGTGATGATGAGCTGGGTAGTCATGTTGAAAACCCCAAACTCATTGCATGGCTTGAAAAGCAAATGATGCAATTAGCCTCAATGGGCGCCACAAAAAAAGAGATCCAACAACGCTTAGTCGACAATCATGACTACACCCGGCTTAACAGCGAACTGGCGTTGGCGTGGCCGTGTTACCAAGCGTGGCAGCAGCAATTGAAAGAGCAAGGCCACATTGATTTCAATTTGATGATTACTCGTGCGACGCAATACGTTGAAAAGGGTAAATTTAAATCGCCGTGGCGCTATATTATGGTTGATGAATACCAAGATATCTCTCCGCAGCGACTCGCTTTAATCGAAGCTTTGTGTAGTCAAGATGAGGCTTGTGTCTTGTTTGCAGTCGGTGACGATTGGCAGTCTATTTATCAATTTGCAGGGTCTGATGTCGACCTGACCACAGGATTTACTGAACGATTCCCAAACTCCACTGTCCACCACCTAGATACAACGTATCGGTTTAACAATAGAATTGGTGAGGTGGCGAATCAGTTCGTGCAGCAAAACCCAGCACAACTTGAGAAAGAGCTGAATAGCCATAAACAACAAAAGGCAAAAGCAGTCACGCTAATGCCACTTGCGAATGTTGAGAAGGTACTTGATCAACTGAATCGAAGTGCTAAATCGTTGCAAACTGTGTTGTTATTAGGGCGAAACCATTACCATCAACCTGAATTGCTTTCAGATTGGCAAAAACGTTTTGCTTTGCTCTCGATAGAGTTTATGACTTGCCACGCAAGTAAAGGCAAAGAGGCAGACTTTGTGATTATTCTTAACGTCGATGAAGGCCAGTTCCCTGCAAGAGTAAAAGCATTACATGTCGAGGGCGCATTGACTCAGTCAAACGATCAATTCCCTTATGCCGAAGAACGAAGGCTCTTCTATGTCGCGCTCACCCGAGCGAAGAAAAAAGTCTGGATCGCTTATACTGGTAGTGGCTCAAGTTTTGTTAAAGAGCTTGTCAATGATGATTACCCTGTCATCGTACCAAAGTAAGGAATCGTAATGAATGGCCCATTTTGTATTGTACTCACCACGACCAATAGCCGTGAAAACTGCGAGCAGATCATTAACACTGTACTGAATAAGCAGCTTGCCGCCTGTATACAAACGATGCCGATTGAAAGTCATTACGTGTGGCAGGGGGAGGTGTGCTGCGACAATGAAACATTATTAATTATGAAGACAACTAAGGCTTGTTATGCGCGTCTTGAACAAGCTATAACATCTACTCATGATTACGAAGTGCCGCAGATTGTACAAATCCCATTTGTCGAAGGACTTAACCCTTACTTGGCATGGATAGTAGAAAATACACGCTGCTAAAGAGATCCCTCTAGCGACTGACAATTTAATGGCTTTCAAACTCTCTCATTACGGCTAAAATCTGCACGTATTCACAAATACTGTTGAAATTTAGCCTTTTTGCACACTCTATGTGCAAATGGCTGTCACCTTTAGCTTATCGTTTGCTTTACCAAATTGTCACAATTACAATCGTTTGCTCACATACATAACGATTAGAAAGTAAAAGTCATGAAACTGGAAACTGTCGATTATCAAGCGGAAAATGCTGCCGAATTGTTTGTCTCGTCTTTGCGTGAGACAGGCTTCGGTGTACTTAAGAATCATCCGATTCCAAAGGAACTCGTTGAGTCAATTTATGAGAATTGGTACGAATTCTTTATGTCTGAGCGCAAAAATGAGTTTCATTTTAACGTTGAAACGCAAGACGGTTACTTCCCTCCCAGTGTTTCTGAAGTGGCAAAGGGCCACACCGTTAAAGATATCAAAGAGTACTTCCATGTTTATCCTTGGGGCCAAATGCCAGAGGAGCTGAAAGAGCAGATCATGGAGTACTACAACCGCGCGAATGCATTTGCAGAAGAGCTATTAGGTTGGGTAGAAGCACATGCGCCAGTCGAAGTGCAAGAGAAGTTCTCTGTGGCGTTATCGGAAATGATCAATGGTAGCAATAAAACTTTGCTTCGTATTCTTCACTACCCACCAATGACGGGTGACGAAGAACCAGGTGCAATTCGCGCTGCTGCGCATGAAGATATCAACTTACTGACGGTACTACCAGCCGCGAACGAGCCAGGTTTGCAAGTGTTGAGCAAAGAGGGCGAGTGGCTCGATGTACCTTGCGATTTCGGTAATTTGATCATCAATATTGGTGATATGTTACAAGAAGCGTCGGGGGGATATTTCCCATCTACAACGCACCGCGTAATCAATCCAACGGGGGCACGTCAGGAACAATCACGAATTTCACTGCCATTGTTCCTACATCCTAAGCCAGAAGTGGTGCTATCTGAGCGACATACGGCCGATAGTTACCTTATGGAGCGTTTACGCGAGTTAGGTGTTATCTAAAATATCCATAAGAACAGAGTCGCGAGAGCGGCTCTTTTTTTATGGCTCAGGCGACATTTATTGCAGCAGAAACTCGACAAAAGAGGCTTTATGTCATTTAGTGAATAGGAAGGAGAACAAGTAGTTTATGCAAGAACGACAAGAGCTCACTGCGCAGTTTCAGCAATACATGGAAAACCCATTGCTTTGGCCAATTCTTGAAGTATTAAGGAAAAAGCCAAGCGGCTGGAAGGTGCATACTTTGGCATCTCACCTCGGGGATCTTGGATTTATCCCTTTACTTGATGAATCCCCGGAAAAAGATCTATTCAAGCGCAACTTCCTAATAATGAATGCGTTATACCAGCTTCAGGAAACGCTTTATCCTGATAACTGGTTACAGGTTCAGGCAATGGATATTATCCTCATGCCATCTCATCAAGTTCCTGGCCATGAGGTGGATCATCACGATCCATTAAGGGATTACTACATCCATTGGAAAAACTACGAGGCTGATGAAGGTGAAGTAAAACGTCTTCTCAATGAGTTCTGGACTCGTTATCGCGAATTTGTTGGCAGTACCAACGGTAAAGAGATGGATCGTGCCAAGGCATTGAGTTTGTTTGAGTTACCACATGATGCAACACGGTCTGAGATTCGTAAAACATGGCGCAAGCTAGCATTGAAGTGGCACCCAGATAGGGACAATGGAGACAGTGATAGATTTAGAATACTGTGTGAAGCTTGGAACGTGTTACGCCACTAAATATCTCGCATACAGTATCAAGAGAGGTCGTGATAATCCACGGCCTTTTTCGTTTATAAATATGAATGCATTGGGTTAACTCTTCAAACACCCGCGTTATCTTCTTCCCCATCAACTGCGCGAGCGCATCTCCAAATTTCTTGTCTGATACGGACGAGTCTAAGTGATAGAATTTTTTATTGAAAATGAGATTGATTCGTAACCTTTCGGAGTGTATTGAAACAATTACTTTAATTTTTTCTCATATGTGGTGGTAATGTCAGGTTTAAGTAATTATGTGTCCCATAAATGGATTTGTGGTTATGATGGTGCTCATATGTGATTAACCTCAAAAGTCTTGTGGTTTATTTCTGATTTTTGTTTATCGTAATCGAAACTTTGGTTAGTTTGTAGTCAGGCTAAATACTTTGTCTAGTTAATGATAAAACTAATTACATGGATGTCTTGCCAATTTCTTTGGTAAGACATTTTTTATAAACAAAGTCTTTCGTGCAACATATGTTGCATGGAAATGGGCGTTATAAGGCTAGCTTTAGCACTGTATCGGCAAGTTTTAAGCGCGTTTTTATTTATGACAAGTAATTCGCGCAACAAAAGTTGCTTTATGAAGAATTAAAAATAACTGTGGTACATCCCTATGACAACGAAGCAAAAAAAACTAGGACTTTGGTCAATTGTCCTTCTCGGTTTTAACTCAATTATTGGTTCGGGAATATTCCTGTTGCCCGCGTCTCTTTACCAGTTTGCAGGTGATTGGTCAGTAGCAATTATGTTTATTACCGGTGCCATTGTGGCAACGATTGCGCTGTGTTTTGCCGAAGCTGCGGGCTACTTTAGCAAAAACGGTGCAGCGTATGTTTACACTAAGGAAGCGTTCGGCGAATTTGCTGGATTTGAGGTTGGCTTTCTAAAGTGGTTTATGCAATGTATCGCGTGGGCGGTAATGGCGGTCGCATTTAAGAATATTCTCGCGAGTACTTTTGGCTTCGAAGATAATTTACTGCTTTGTCACTCAATCGTCGCAGGTATCGTCATACTGTTAACAGCAGTCAACCTGTTGGGTGTTAGTGCGGCAGAAAAGGTAAACAACATCTCTACGATTGCAAAAATGTTGCCGCTTATATTCCTTATTGTAGTTGGAATTTGGTTTATTGACCCTTCAAACATAGTGCCAAATGCGAGTGTAGACCCAAGCTATACGCTTAGTGGCGAAACGTTGGTGTCAGCGTTGATTCTTGCATTCTACTCATTCACTGGCTTTGAAACCTTTGGTACAGCGGCCGAAGACATGGAAAACCCAAAGAAAAACCTGCCGCGTGCAATTTGCTTGTCGTTAGGTATTGTCATGATGTTTTATGCGCTAGTGATGGCAGTGACTGTTGGTATCTTAGGTGATGCTGTTGCAACCTCAGGTACACCGTTAGCTGATGCCGCACGAGTTGTCACTGGCGAGTTTGGTTTTTGGTTAATTACCATCGGCTCAATTATTTCCATTGCAGGTATTAACGTAGCCGCTTCGTTCCATATACCAAGAGCATTACTTCCCCTTGCTGAGGATAAAATGATTCCTGCTGTGTTTGGTAAAAAAACGCAAAATGGCACTCCTGCGATCGCGATATTGGTTTCAGGCCTAGTCACTATACCAGTCGCTTTAAGCGGTTCATTTGCTGAACTTGCGATGTTATCTGTGGTAGCTCGATTTGCTCAATACATACCTACTTGCATTAGCATTCTGATTTTCCGCAAGCGATTTGAGCATGACAGTGAAGCGCGATCTCAATTCAAAGCACCATTTGGTCCAGTACTACCAGTGATGGGTGTGATTATTTGCTGTGCGCTACTTGCAGACCAAGATCCAACAAAAATCGTAATCGGTCTTGTATTTATGGCTGTGATTTCACCGCTGTACTTCTTGGCAAAGAAAAAAGCGTCTAACCCTGTCAACCTTGAAGCCCAATAGAGGAGGATAAAGCATGTTTATTTCTACTCCAGTTACTTATATTGATTCTTCGCTCGTAGAAAGTGCCACCCAGTGGCGTCGTGAACTACACCAAATCCCTGAGCTTGGATTCGAATTACACAAAACGCAGAAATATATTACTGATCTCCTTAACCAATGGAATGTGGAGTATGAAACAGGGTTTGGCAAGACAGGTTTAGTTGTGACAGTTAATGGTGTGGAGCGTGGAAAAACCATTGCTTTTCGCTGTGACATGGACGCATTACCAATGGCCGATGAAAGCGATGCACAGTGGCAATCTACACATGAGGGCCTCGCTCATGCATGCGGACACGATGGACACATGGCTATCACGCTTGCTGCGATAAGGCACTTGGTTAGTCACAATGACTTTAAAGGTACGGTAAAGATCCTGTTTCAACCTAGTGAAGAAAATGGTCAAGGTGCGAAAGCAATGATGAAAGATGGGATGTACGAAAAGCATCCTTATCAAGAGCTATATGGCTTTCACAATATGCCACGTCATGAAGACCAAACCATGCACGTGAGATATGGTGCGACGACGGGAGCAGGGGAGATATTTACGTTGTCGATCATTGGCAAAAGTGGTCATAGCTCAGTACCGCACAAGTGCATTAACCCTATTTGCGTAGCCAGTGAAATCGTGACTCAATGGAATGGCATTACGAGCAGAATCAATTCAGATGAAATGGCCGTTATTGCGGTGTGTAAACTCAATTCTGGCACTACGATCAACGGTATTCCTGACTCGGCATTGGCTGGTGGAACGATGCGCTATTTTGAAGCCCATATAGCCGACTATATGCAAGAAGAGATGCATCGTATCGCAAAGGAGGTGTGTGAAAAATACGGTGCAACTTACGATCTTTTGTTTGAAGTATTGTGCCCGGCGACCATTAACACTCAGCAAGCTACTGATACCGTCATTGAGTGTGCTAAAGGCATATTTGGTGAAGACAATGTTGTTGCAGATACTTTGGCGTCACCAGGAGGTGAAGACATGCAGTTCTTTGTTACGGCCAATGTGACGGAAGTATGCTGGTTTATGCTTGGGACCAAGGGAACAAACCTACATACATGTTCATTTGACTTTGACGATACGTGTATCCAGTCAGCAGCATCTATGATCGTCAATATTGTTAATCAACGTTTAGCTAAGTAAAGAGTAATGAAAATGAATACGCTAATAAAAAGTGCACTTGTTGGTATCGCGTTTAGCTTTAGCTTGAATGCGTTTGCTGGAGACATCGTTTATTGGGACCAACCAGAGGCACTTGATCGCCTTAATACCGCAGAGTACAAAACGGACTTCGCCAAGCTATCGGTTTACTATCAACCGCAAGAAAACAAAATGTTTTGTGGGGTTGCTTCGGCGGCGATAGTGCTTAATGCGTTAAGAGTTGAGAGCCATCCAGAGGAAATGCCGCTCGATTCAACCAAGTTTAGTACCCTTGAAACGGGGTATTTACCCAATGGTGGAGGGAACGTAGAGCATTCCAACAAGACTTATAGCAACTGGTCGCCTTTATTTCATCGCTATACGCAAAACACCGTGCTGATACACTCGCCTAAACCTCGAATCGAAATCCTTGGCAAACCAGCAAGAGGGACGGCCCTGAAAGATTATGGACTTCAACTAGAACAGTTTACCAACTTACTTGAGTCCAATGGTGCAGAAGTAGAAAGTCATGAGCTTAAACATATCGACAGCATTGATGAAATAAAGCACGACATGATTGAAGCTTTAAGAACTCCAGAGCACTATCTTGTTGTTAATTATGCAAGAAAAGGTGTGAATCAAAAAGGAGGCGGCCATTACGCTCCGGTTGCAGCGTACGACTCTAAGTCAGACTCGTTTCTAATTCTGGATCCCAATAATGCTGACTATCTTTGGCATTGGGTTGACGCCGATATGATGATTACAGCTATGAATACCGTTGATGTGGACAACTATCGTGGTTATTCGGTAATTAGTGAGCAGTAGCGATTTTCACAATCGCCGCTAAGTGTCTAAACAACGCACTCAGCACTCAGCACTCAGCACTCAGTGACCGCTCTTGCCCCAACTTCCTTGACAACGTGACCGGAGGTTGGGGTATCTAATCAATATGCTCGTTATTTGCTGCAAGACCCTGTAGAAGATTGATATTAAAGCTCTATAAATGAATAATGGGCCTTTTATTCGGCGATTAATTTAGGGAGTTGTTTGTGTTTGTTCACCTAACCGAATCTGATAAAAAAACGCTAACTACTTATGAGAACGTAGTGAATGCGATTGCTGTAATGTATGGCAGCAGTACAGAAGTGGTTCTTCATAGTTTAGAGCAGGAAAATCCCTCTATTATTAAGATAGCCAACGGCCACTTGACTGGTAGAGATGTGGGCGCACCCATTACCGATTTGGCACTTCAAAAGCTCAGAACGCAATGTGACGTCTCTGAACCCTATTTCAACAAAACGGATGATGGCCATCTTTTCCGTTCGGTAACGAGTATTATTCGAAATGGTGAAGGAAAGGCGATTGGTTTGCTATGTATTAATATGAATATTGCAACGCCAATAAACGAGTTTTTTGGCGAAATGTTTCCCAAATCAGCTCCGTCATTGCAGGAGAGTTTCGCTACATCACCACAAATCATGCTGATGGACGCCATCGCTAAAATTAGTCGTGATGTCAGAGACGATGCACTGATACCTGCGAGCAATAGAAATAAAAGAATTGTTCAAAGGCTCAATGCAGAAGGCTATTTCAATATCAAAGACTCAATAGCGACAACGGCAGATGAGCTAGGATTAACAAAAGGGACGATTTATCGCTACGTGCGTGGTGAATGAGTCTGGCCAAAAACCGAAAAGGAAATCCAATATCATGCGATTTTCATGCTTAGAACCGTTGTGTTCCACCATCTGTTTTTAAAGAATCGATCATTAACACGTTCAGTGTCTAGCGTCATGCCAACACGCTGGCAGAGACGAATCGCCGCTTTGTTTTTTGAAAGGGTTTCCGCGTAGACTCGTTTTACACCTAGTTCAGTGAAGCCGAAGTGGATCAAGCTCTGCATGGCTTCTTCACTTATCCCTTTCCCTTGGCTGTGCCGAGTTAAACCGCAGCCAATGGAGGCCTGGTAATTTTGCTCTAAGCGCAATGCTGCGAGCCCCAAATATTCTCCGCTGCGCTTGCATTCGATGACCAGGTGATATTGAGTTCTTGGTGATTCATTAGCTTGTTCAATAAACAGGTTCCCTAAGTAGCCACTTTTTTCTATTGAGCAGTCTTCCTCGTTATAGAAGCGTTGATATTTAGGATCTTGACACTGTTCAACATAAAGTCGAACGTCACAAGAGGAAAAGTCACGAAGAATTAGGTTTGAAGTAAATAAGGTAAAGCTCATTCTGTTGACATAAAAAAAGCGCCCAAACAATAGACGCTTTATACAATAAATGTGGTTCAAATGTTACTTAGATACGCTGAACTGAGACTTTCGCATCCGATTGAGCGCCGCCATAACGTCCAAAACACGAGGTTTGGCTAAGTCACCTTGATTTGGCATACCCTTATCCCAATCGTCATTCAGGTACTGCGCGATGTCTTTTGCTGGGAGATTTGACCAACCAGGCTGTTGAGCAAACTGAAACCAAACCCAACCAATCGCATTGAGTTCGTTGTTTGATTCTAATTGTTCGAGGGCAGTTAAATCAGTGTATTCTTTACCAAACCTTAATGAGTCGCAGCCTTTAGCGGCAATTCTGAACTTGCCTTCAGCGAGCATCTTCTGCAATGCACCACAGTTGAAGGCACGAGGACGAAAAGACTGAAGACTTGCTTCACTTTCATTTTGTCGCAGGGTCGGGTGAAGATCGACCACTTGTTTGGCTTTTTCAGTTACGTCGACGGGTTGATAGTCATGCATTTGAATTACGGTATCAGCGACATCAAGGTAATCTCCAGATCCTCCCATGACAATAACGGTAGAAATCTCTAATTGTTCGCTAAGTTGGCCAATACGATCGACAAGTGGAGTAATCGGCTCTGCCCCTTTACTCACTAACGCTTGCATTCGCTCGTCACGGATCATGAAATTGGTGGCCGAGGTATCTTCGTCAATCAAGATTGCTTTGGCACCAGACTCGATGGACTCTTGTAACCACGCCGCTTGTGACGTTGAGCCCGAGGCATCTTGGGTAGAAAAGTCGGTTGTTTTTCTGCCCATAGGTAAATGATTAATGTAATTTGAAAGGTTGAGGGAGTGAACGCAGCGACCGTCTTCCGCTTTTATTTTCATAGCTAGTTCATTGGTAACAACCAGCTCGCGGCCATCACCGGGAATATGATTGTAAACAGAGCGTTCAATCGCATTGAGCAAAGTAGACTTACCGTGGAACCCACCACCAACAATTAGCGAGATACCTTTTGGAATCCCCAGGCCTTTAACCTCACCGCGGTTAGGGGCGGTTAAAGTTACTTCCAATGATTTAGGGGCGATAAACTCAACTGCATTTTTCATAGGCAGGTCGCAATTGCCAGATATACGGGGCAAGATTGCACCATTACCCACAAACGCTAGTAAGCCATTTTCTTCTAATTGAGCACGAAGCGCAGTTTGGTCTTCTATTGTTTCACAATGTTGAATCAGCGTTTGTTTATCTATTTCACGCTCAAGTGTTGCTTTACGAATAAACTTAGGCAAATGAAAAGTTAAGATATTATCTGCTTTTTTACCCAGTACAGATCGACCTTCAGCAGGTAGATTGACTCTAAACCTTAACTCTATACCTTGCTCAGTAAATAATACGGCGGTGTTATCCAGCACGGTTTGGCCAGTTAACGCGATGCTGATGCTACTGTCTTGCTTAGCAAATTGCGCAAAACTACGCGCGATAAAGTCGCGCGCAGCAATTTGATAAGATGGTGACTTATCACGTAGCCAGGCGAGACCTGTTAGTGACCAAGGGCGTATTGCCCGCACGCGAGATGCAGAGGCGTATGGGTCACCTTGTACGTAATCAATATGGAAAGCATAATCGCCAAAATCATACTGGCCTTTAATCTGTTGATAGGCGTGGTAGTTTTGTTTTTCTATTTTTTTTAGTGCGGCGGATAGTTGATCCATATTGAACTCTATTGTGGGAACGAGAAAGACGAGGATTATAGAAATCGCTCGTCTAGGAGTAAAGCAATAGTGGAGTGTTTAAGAATAAGAGAATTTCGGCGATAAGTTATTTTGATTTAGAAGGTGGGTTTCAAACTCATCAAAGGGCATAGGTTTGCCGTATAAGTACCCTTGACCGATATCGCAACCTTCAGACAGGATAAACGATTCGTGCTCTGAGTTTTCTATGCCTTCAACGGTAACTTTTAGGTTGAGTTTTTTCGCAATTGAAATAATAGATCGCACGATCTCCTTGTCTTCGTTGCTGTGTGAAAGCTGATGAACAAAGCTTTTATCAACTTTAATTGCATCAAATGGGAATTTCTTTAAGTAGTTAAATGACGCATAGCCTGTACCAAAATCATCAAGAGATAGGGTGATGCCTAGTTTGCTTAAAGAGATTAGCGTGTTACGCGCGACAACTTCGTTGGCAATCAAACCGCTTTCTGTTACTTCTAACTCGAGATAGTGAGCAGGCAACTGGTAAGCAACAAGTAAGTCTTGAACTTGGTTGACAAATTGTGGGCTCTGAAGCTGCACGGCAGATACATTGACACTGACTTTAAAATCATCAACATGGTTAGCCCATTCCGCGGCTTTTTGTATCGCAGAGCGGAGGACGAAGCTACCGACTTCGAAGATAAGACCATTTTGCTCTGCAAGGTGGATGAGTGTTTCGTTTGAGATATCGCCAAGAATAGGGTGGCGCCAGCGAAGTAACGCTTCTGCACCAATCCAACGATGAGTTAATGGAGAAACTTTTGGTTGGAAATAGAGTAATAAATCATCATTACGTACAGCTTGAAGTAAATAGCTTTCAAGTTGACTGATGTTTTTTTGTGTATCTGAAATATCTTGGCAATAGAAGCTAAATTTATGTCCTGAGTCTTTACAAGACTGCATTGCTTCAGCCGCGTACTTGAGTAAAGATTTTGCACACTGGGTATCATCTGAGCTTGTTACCCCAATGTAGCTATGCAGATGAAGATGTTCGCCCTCAACAATAAACTCGGTTTGACTGACTTCGACTAATTCTTTACATAAGGTGTTAATGTCGTCATCGTAGTGGTGCGTTCTAAATAGAAACGCCAAATCAGTAGACGAAGGCCTGGCGGTGATGACATCTAGTTGTGTGTGTTGGATCAAGCGAGCGCGGAACTCTTTAAGAACGTCTTCCCATGCACCGTAACCATATTTAGCTTGTATTCTACGCCCATTGGTAAAACCAATATGCAGTAAACCGATTTTAAAATGTGTTTCCAGATGAGCTTCTAATGGTAGGGTATCAAGCAGTTGCTGTGCTTCGATTTCTAGCGCGTTGCGGTTTAAAAAGCCAGTTCCTAGGTCATGCAATTGTTGGTAGCGTACTTTTCGTTCTGCGGCGCGTCTTTTATCAATTTCTATGTTTAACGAATAGTTAAGATCAACTAAATCTTGAGTACGTGTGTTTACACGCGATTCTAACTCGAGGTTAAGTTGCTGAAGGTAATGATTTTGGTAAAGCGTTTTAAGCTGAGCTTCTACGGAATCGCGAAATGAGATGAGTAATTGTTGATAGGTGTCAGCAAAAGGGTTTTCTCTATCATCAAGGACGCAGATTGTACCAAACATGTTCCCGTTAGGCCAACGTAAAGGTAAGCCGCAATATGCGAGCAAGCCAAACTTCATGTCGGGGTTAGTACACCATTTTTTGTCAGCACTTGCATTAGGTACAACGAGCTGGCGGTTTTCATTGACAACTGTTTCACAATAGAGCCCTTGACCTAAGCTTTCGCTATCTCCGACATGATAGGGGTGATTACGGTTGTTATTGGCTGAGAACACTTCGATGTGTGCTTTGTGAACTCTCATAATCAATGCCGCAGGAACGTTTACTATCTCTGCGAGTAGGTTGACGATTTTTTGCCAATTGTCACTCATGTCTTCAGGAATAATAATTGTTCCCGTGTTCAATTTAGACATATTTGATCCCTGTGGGCTAATGTACCAATCTGAGCGTTCCTTGCTCTCTTTAATAATAGTCGTAGAAACAGTCATTGAAACAAAGATTAAGAATTTGAAGCGAACTTGTTAGATAGCATGCCCCAAGGTATCGCCAAAAAAAAGCCCCAAACACGTGTTTAAGGCTCTGTGTTAATGAGTGTCTCAGTTATGAGACTTGTTTTAAACCAAAGGTTTTAACTGATATATATATTAATATCTACATCATCATTGTAGTTAATGTTATCGAATCCAAAACCATTAAGATTGAGAAATTCTTGTTTGAATCCTGCATAGTCACCGAGCTGTTTGAAGTTGGATCGATCAATCTGATCTAATATATCTGACACGCGCTGCTGAGTGTATTTATCTAATTCCCAGTCATCCATGCGAATCAAGCGTTCGCAGTCTACCGGAGTAGGGTTAGTCGCATAAAGCTTGGTGCTGAAAAGGCGTTGCATTTGCTCAATGCATCCCTCATGAGTTCCTTTTTCTTTCATTACTTTGTAAAGAGCGATGATGTATGGGCTCAACGCTGGTATAAAGACGCTCGCTTTAGTCACCAATGCCTTACAAACCGTAGCGTAGGCATTACCGCCATAGTTGGCGAGTTTTAGGTTCAAAGAGTGGCTCGTTTGGTGAAGATCAATCTTGGCTCTGCCTAAGGTTCCGTCAAGATAAATAGAATGAGTACATTCTGGCCCTACGTAAGAAAACGCGATCGTTTTGCAGCCTTGCGCGATGGATTCAGAGTTAATCAATGTGTCAATCCAACATTCCCAGTCTTCTCCGCCCATGACTTTTAGTGTTGACTCCGCTTCTTTGTCTGTAGCAGCAGGCAAAGTGGTTTCGTGCCATTGGTCGGTTTCAAGTAACAATGTGTTGCCTGTTACGGGTTCTCCGATAGGTTTGATTGCAGAGCGCCATAGCTCATTGGTGTCAGGGTTTGGGCGAACACCGCTTGCTAAGCTATAGATGATCAGGTCAACTTCCCCTTCAAAATAGGTTTCTATCGCTTCAACGACTTGATCTTTTATTTGTTGTGAAAAACCATCACCTTCTATATTTACGGCAATACGTCCTTCTTGCTCTGCGAATTTCTTAAAGTGGTAATTATTGTAAAAACCTGCTGAGCCTGAACTATTTTCTGACGGAGGTTTTTCATAGGAAACGCTAATTGTATCCGCATTAGCACCGCCAAATGTGAGTGCAATACGCGATGCTAACCCTAAACCAGATGACCCGCCAATGATGAGAACCCGTTTAGGGCCATTCTGTATTGCAGGTGCAGATTTTACGGTTTCTATTTGATTGGCTACCGCTTGCTTACAGCCATTTGGATGCGCACTACGTGCTACGACCCCATCGATGATAGGTTCAATAATCATACATACTCCTTAAGCCAACGCTTGGCAACAACCTAAGCTAACGTAAAGCTATGTAAAGTTTATTGAGCTAAAGCAATTAGAAGTGATTAATTAACGATTTTGCAACAAAGTTGGATATCCAAGGTTGAGCTTCAGGTTTGGGGTGAAGGCCATCGGTCATCATCCACTCGGGATTGATGATGACACCTTCAAGTAAGAAGGGCAGTAATGGCACATCGAGTTTTTGCGATACGTTAGGGTAGACAGCAGCAAACGCTTCGGTGTAGCGTTTTCCATAATTGGGAAGAATATGAATTTGCATTAATAATGGAGTCGCATCAGCATGACGAATCATACCAATCATTTCGGTTAGATTGTTTTGTACGATGCCGACAGGAAAACCCCTTAATCCATCATTGGCGCCTAATTCAATTAAAACATAGTCAGGTTTATGCTGGTCAAGTAAACCGGGTAAGCGAGCAAGTCCATTACCTGTTGTATCGCCAGAAATACTGGCATTAACAACCGAGATCTGCTGTCCATTTTCGGCCAGCTTATCAGCAAGAAGTGAAGGCCAAGCACGCTCAATTGGCATTTGATAGCCAGCACTCAAGCTGTCGCCTAAGATCAGTAGAGTTTTGCTATATGCTGGATTTACTGACAAAAATAGAAAAACAAGGGAAAGTATTCGAAACATGCAAACATCCGTAATTGAAGCACAATCTTTGACTAAGATAGTCTCTACCAAACAAGAACAATTAACAATCCTTGATGATGTAAATCTTGACATCAAAAAAGGAGAAAGTGTCGCAATTGTCGGCACTTCGGGGGCAGGAAAGTCGACTTTAATGACACTTCTTGCAGGGCTCGATGTGCCAACGACTGGTAAGGTAGAGCTGCTTGGCAAACCACTTCAAAGTTTGAATGATGAACAGCGCGCTGCAATAAGAAGTGAGTCGGTTGGCTTTGTGTTTCAAAGTTTTCTGTTAATACCAAGTTTATCAGCACTCGACAATGTGACTCTGCCATGCTTGCTAAAGGGTGATCCTGAAGACAAAGCAAGGGCGATAAATCTGTTGGAGTCAGTCGGCTTAGGGAATCGAATTCACCACTCTCCTGCACAGTTATCTGGTGGAGAGCAACAGCGTGTGGCTTTGGCGAGAGCATTCATGATTCAACCTAAGATTCTTTTTGCCGATGAGCCGACAGGAAATCTTGACCAACAGACAGCCTCCACCGTTATAGAGCTGCTTTTCGACCTCAACCAGGAGCATGGAACGACACTTGTTCTTGTTACTCATGACACTAAGTTGGCACAGCGGTGCGATCGTATCATTAAGATGAAAGCGGGCAAGCTAGAGGATTGATTATGTCAAATTCTGCGGCGACATCATTGAATAAGCGCCTGATTAAGTGGAGTGTTAGTGAGATCAGGCAAGGTCAGCTATGGCCTGTTACGATTGCTCTGATCCTGATAATTGCCTGTATATTTGCGCTGACAGCATTAGCTGAGCGGATGGAGCAAGTCGTTGTAAAACAGGGTAAACAAGCGTTAACTGCGGATACTGTATTTACCTCCTCTAACCCAATAGACAGCGCTTTTGACACTATTGCAACAAGCAATCAGCTTGTGACTTCAACACAGACTCGCTTTGGTACGATGGCTTTTAGCAATAACGCAATGAAGCTCATTACTGTAAAAGGGGTCGATAGCCTGTACCCATTGCAGGGAGAGATGGTTTTATCTGATGACAAGCAATTTTTCTCACGAGTGAATCCCGGAGAGTTGTGGTTAGATGAACGACTATTTTCACAATTGGAAGTCTCAATTGGTGACGCAGTCACTCTGGGTGATGCAGACTTTATCGTCACTGGACGTATTGTTGAAGAACCTGGTTTAAGTTTTAATCCATTTCAACAAATGCCGTCAGCTTTTATCCATAGTGATGATATTGAAAAAACGGGAGCGGTTCAGTTAGGTAGTCGTGTACGTTACAGCAAATTTATTAATGGAAGCACAGCCGATATTGAACGTTTAAAGGCGAGTATAGCGATAACACCGAGTGATCGTTGGCGAGATCAAAATAGTGCAAGCCGAACCAACGAAGTATTTCAACGTACCGAACAGTATTTGTCCCTTACCGTTGCTATTGTGGTAATTATGGCTGCGACAACCTTGGTTTTAACTTGCCAGCACTACGTCACTACGCGTCGAAAAACTATTGCAATGCTCAAGAGTTTAGGAGCAAGCAAAAAGTGGCTGATCCACTGGCTACTGACTCAAGTGACGATGTTGCTTGTGTCCGCTGTCTTAGTTGGCGTGTCATTGGGTGTAGTCCTTGAGTATCTGTTGCGAATTCCACTGGTTGATTTGCTTCCCAACCCATTACCGAGCTACGGCATCAAACCGCTTGTGTTCTCGGTTCTCACTAGTATTTTGATTGCTGTTCCGGCATTAGGTATACCGTTAATTGGATTAACTAACGTCAGTGCTGTAAACGTGATGCAGCCTCAAGCTGAGTATGGTTCGTCTAAAGTACGTTACATGTTGGTACTGGTTCCAATTGTTCCTATGCTGCTGGCTTATTATGACAATCGGTTGGTGTGGATTGTATTGGCGGGCATTGTCGCTTTATTTGTGATATTGGCGTTAGTGAGTGTGTTGATCACTCGTGCTTTAGTAAAAGTGCCACTGAGCGCTGCGTTGAAGCTGGCATTGAGTCGGATTAATCGTTCTTCACTCGCAACAGGCATTCAATTTGGAGCGCTAGCTTTATCGCTAATGCTACTTTCGACCATGTGGTTGGTGAGAACCGACTTACTCACTGATTGGCACAGGACGATACCAAAAGACGCGCCCAACGCGTTTGCTTTAAACATAGCACCGTACGAAAAAGACAATTACTTAAAAGTGCTCGATGACAATCAAATTCAGCGTTCAGAAGACTACCCAATTATTCGTGGTCGTTTGGTTGGTATAAATGGTCAAGACGCCAAGTTGCGATCTAAGGGGGAAGAAGGAAGCGATGCACTAAGGCGAGAAATCAATTTTACTTTTGCGTCAGCAATTCCTGAGTACAATGATGTCGTAGCTGGCCAGTGGACCAAGGTTGGTGGTGTGTCAGTTGAGTCCGATGTAGCGAATGATCTAGGCATAAGCACAGGAGACCATCTTGAATTTGTCATCAATAGTATTGAAGTCACGGCTGAAGTGAACTCAATTCGAACGGTTGAATGGCGAGACATGAAACCAAATTTCTATTTTATCTTTACACCAGATGTGCTTAAAAGCATTCCAGCGACTTATCTAGTTAGCTTTAGAGTCGAAGATGAACATGACGCTTTGCTCAACCAGCTTTCTCGCCAACACCCAACGGTGAGTTTGATGGATATTCGGGTCATGGGGGCGAAAATTCAAGAACTGTTGGCGCAGATCGTATGGTCAATTACCTTATTAGCAGGTATCGGTGTCTTATCTGGGCTGCTGCTTATTTTTACCTTACTACGATTAAGCTTAGGCCAACGTCAGGAAGAAATTCAGCTTTATAGAACACTTGGCGCCAGTAAAAAGCGTGTAGAACAAACGATATGGGCTGAGTATGGTTTGATGGCTTTCGTCGCGGGTATTATCGCTATAATCGGGTCTGAACTTGTTGTTAGCGCCATTATGGTGTTTGGTTTTGAATTGCAACCACAGATCCATTGGATGCTTTGGATACTGTTACCTATCGGGACTTTTTTCACACTTGCTCTTGTTGTGAACAGTTTGATTAAACGGCTGCTAACCCCCATTAACAAAGCGATTGGCTAGTTTTTTATGGGTCAAGTTGTTCAGTTATCCACAAAAACAGTGGATAAAGTTTGGGATAACTTGGCCTGTAGATAACTTTGATTTTCTCGCAGCCCCGAGTCTGCGTAGTCCTGCACAGATTTGTTATTCACAAAGGTAATTATTTCCAAGTTCTCTATTTTTGAGTCAAGCAGTTTTTTTCATTTTTTTTTCGAAAAAACGTCATAATTTCTCCATGAAAAATTTGTGATTTTATTCATTTCGTATTACCAGTAAAATGTACTGAGAATGAATGAATTAGCCGCATAAATGCAATCGAAAACGCAAACTCAAAGCTCGTCTAAAATCGCGATAATTGGTGGTGGTATTGCTGGCGCAACCGCCGCTGTACACTTGGCAGAACTGGGCTTAAATGTCCACTTGTTTGAAAAAGGTTCCGGGTTGGTCAGTGGGCCGCCAATCTGTCATTTACACGCTGGTGGAAATTTATACAGAGAGATTTCTACGGATCAGTGCCTTGATTTGCTCAAACAGTCCATTGACACTGCTCGCCTTTATCCACAGACCATTAACCGTCGACCGACGGTGATTGCTGTCCCGTATTCAGATGGTGGTAGCCCAGAGGAATTATATGAGCGTCTAATCACGATTCAGTCGTACTATTCCGAGCTTGTGAAAGCTGACCCCGCCAACAAGGTGTTGGGAGAGCCGAGTGACTACTACAAATTTTACAGTCGTGAAGACCTCCAACAACTGATTGAACAGCAGCAACCCTCTCAACCTATTTCGATCGACGACTGGATGATTCCTTTTGCTAAGCATGCTGATCTTGATGTGCTTAAGTTCCCTGTGGTTGCTGTTGAAGAGCATGGCTGGAGCGTCTTCCGGATTGGTGCTTCTGCCACGTTAGCATTGGAAGCGATTCCAAATTGCACCATGATGACCAACACACAAGTTATCGGGGTAGAGGAACAGTCTAACAGTTGGAAGCTTGAATATGTTGATCAAGAAGAACAGCTCCAGTTTCTTGAGTTTGACTATTTGGTCAATGCTTGCGGTTATGAAACGGGTTCTATCGATGATCTGGCTAACAAGCCACGTGAGCGACTTGTCGAGTTTAAAGCGGCCTATGTGACTAAGTGGGATGAATGCAGTGAGCTTTGGCCTGAGGTTATTTTTCACGGGCCAAGAGGCACACCCAATGGTATGGCTCAGCTAACACCTTATCCAGACGGTGTGTTCCAACTTCATGGGATGACCAAAGACATTACGCTGTTTGAAGATGGGCTAGTCTCATCGACGGAGTCAACATCACAGCCTCATTTACCCATTCGTTTGAAACGAAAAATTCAAAAAGGTTGGGATGATAAGCTAATTACGGAAAGAAGTCGCAAAGCAATCGACCATATGTCTCGGTTTATTCCAAGCTACAAGCAAGCCAATGAGCATGGCACACCACTTTTTGGTGCACAGCAAATCCCGGGCCGTGATGACACACTACGTGCAGCAGATGTGACTTTTGAAGGTGCACATTACGCAAGAGTTGAGGTAGTAAAAGGGTCATCGGCTCTAGAAGCTGCAATGAAACTGGTCCAGGAATGGAAGCTATTTGACTATCAAGGTGCGAGTATAGAATCAATGCACCCTGTCAGTATGAGCTTATCTGCAGAATCTGTAGAGGCCAAAGCACAAGAGCTTGCGAAGCAGCGAAACTACCCACAACAGTTGGCGTCATACTACGGAAAACCTGCGTAGCAAGTTGGGAGGAGGCTGTTGTCCTAATAGCCGAAATATCGTGCCCACTGTCCCCATACGTCTTGTAGTCCGAGCAAGTCACCGCGTACGAACTTGACTTTTTGCCCCGGTTTAGCTTGAGCTAAGCGAGGTAAATCAATCCGTGCAACACAACCGATTTTTGGGTAGCCACCTATCGTTTGCCGATCGTTGAGCAATATGATCGGCTCACCTTTTGGTGTAATCTGTATCGATCCAAGTGCGATGCCTTCACTTAAATACTCCTTTTGGGGAGGTAGGACAGTGGCGCCGGATAGTCGATATCCCATACGGTTGACTAGCTGACTAATCTCAAATTGTTGAGAGTAAAGTGAAGCCACCGCATCTCTAGAAAAATCGTTGACTTGATAGCCTTCAATGACTCGCAGTTCAAGGGGTAAATTGTAATTGGGCTTATACCTAAATGTCATTTGCACCGGCTTAGACCCGATTGAATGCTGACTAAAGGCTAACATATCGCCCGCCTGAACGGGCAAGCCGTTGTTCAACCCTCCGAGTTGATCCCTCTCTACCGTTGCAGCGCTGCCAAGTTGAGTCGAGACGGTAAATCCACCTTTAATTGCGAGGTAAGCACGTAATCCGTTTTTAGGTAAGCCAAACGACAAAGTTTGGCCCTTTAACGCACGAAATGTGGACCAGTTGCTAATGGCCTCGCTATCTAGTTTGGCATTTAAGTCACCACCCGCAATGGCGAGTTCGCAAGAATGATGAACAAAGAATTCGGCCTGACCTAAGGTTATTTCCAGAGTAGGCATGTTAATTGTGTTACCCAATAGATGATTAGCCCAGCTATAGGCATAATCATCAACAGGTCCTCCTTGTGCGATGCCGTAGTGAGCGAGTCCAAACCGACCAAAATCTTGGATTAATGTTTGTTGTCCGGGTTTGATGACCTCGATATAGTTCTCAATTGTCATTGCCAACCCTCGCTTATGATGCCACCTAGTGATTGAAATTCTTCTCGCTCGATAGGAGTGAATCTGATCTTAGTGCCTATATTGAACGGTAGTATTTTTGAATTGGTTGGGTCATATAGATCGACTGGACAGTTGCCGATGATATTCCAACCTCCAGGTGTCTCACTTGGGTACACGGCGGTTTGATTATTGGCGATTGCAACGCTACCTTTCGGTACGCGAACTCTAGGTGTTAGTTTTCTTGGTCGCTGCAAAGAAGCATCAACTTCTGTTAGAAAGGCAAAACCTGCGGTAAAACCGATAGCTCCGACCGTGTATTCAGATTTGGTGTGTCTAGTGACGATCTGGTCATACGAAAGCCCGGAGTTTAAATAGTCTTGTAGGTCTGGACCAACAGACAGATCATAGTAAACGGGTAAATTTAAAATGTCTGCTTCGTGGGCGTCGGGCATATTGAGCAAAGCTTGAGTGACTAGCTTTTCAAGATATGGAACAAATTCGAAAATGGAAATCCTATGCGGCAGGTAGTCAATGAGTATGGAATCAAAAGAAGGGGTGACGTTCATAACCCAAGCTCCTAACTGATTGCTCAGGTAGTGGCTAATTTCGCCGATAACCCAAGAAAGGTGATCATTGGGGTCACTATGGAAGCGAATTAAGATTGAACACTCCGCAACAGGATCGATAGAGGTGTCTATAATCATTAAGTGAGATTCTCCTTATCGAGCATGGCTCTAATTTGCTTGATGATACTCACTGCTTGTTCATTATCACCATGTACGCAAATGGTGTCGGCTTCTAATTCTAAAGAGAATCCGTCGATGGTACGCACCTTTCCATAGCGCGCAATTTGCAATACTTGATTGAGAATGTCTTCTTGAATGGTGAGCACAGCTTTTTGTTGCCCGCGTGGCGCTAAGAACCCATTTGCTTGGTAACTTCTATCTGCAAATGCCTCGAATAATAAAGGGACATCATATTTGTCAGCAATATCTAGGTATGGTTGAGTGTCTTTTACTGCGAGAGTCATTAAGGGCAAACCAAAACTTGCGACAGCGTCTACAACAGACTCAAAAATCACTAAGTCCTTAATCATGTCATTGTAGAGTGCGCCATGTGGCTTAACGTAACTTAAGTCTTTGTTGTGGCTATCGCAGAGCCCCTTAATTGCACCAATTTGATAGATGAGTATATTGGTGATCTCATCTGGAGAGAGTTGGATGCTTCTGCGTCCAAATCCTTGTAGGTCGGGATAGCTAGGATGAGCACCGACCTTGACGTCGTGTTTTATCGCAAGTTTAATCGTTTCATTCATTATTTGTGGGTCTGAGGCGTGAAACCCACACGCGATATTCGCCATATGGATATAAGGCATCACGCTATCGTCGTTTCCCATTTTCCACGCTCCAAAGCTCTCACCCATATCACAATTAAGACTGATTGAACGTTTTTCCATTGGCGATAAATTTCCCGAATCAAATCATTTAGTAAGATGTTTCAAATAGCCAGACTAAACAGTGATCAAATTCATTATTTGATGAATATTTAGTAAAAATCGTTCAATTTATCGACCTATCACAAAATGAAGTGGCTATGGTTTGTATATAGCTGAGTCTTGGTGTTATCTAAATTTATTGTATGCCTTAGAGCCTCACTAAACGCACGTGTAGGAGTTAGATTGATATCTTTTAGCCATTTGTCTTTAAAGAGTAAGTTAATTGTACCGATAATCGTGTTTACTGGGATTATTTTCTTTTTTTCTCAAGGCTATGTGTTTGTCCAGTCATACACCACTCATAAAGATAATCTAATGAATAGGGCAAAGATCTTGGCAGCAGGGATTGCACACGGTCTTGAAACGGTGATTTTGGCTGAAGACAAAACAGCAGCGACCAAGATTCTCGCTGCTTTTTCTGCCGATGAGGATGTTGTTCGGGTAAAACTCTATTCAAAAAACGGCCAATTGTTTGCTATGTATGAAAAACCAAGCGTTGTAGCCCCCGTGCCGACCGAAAAAGAACGCGCTGAAATTCGTCGACAAACCTACTCGGTCAGCAATGAGCATATATTTGTGCTTGTACCTATAGAGAGTGATTCAGACGTGATCGCATATTTGCGAATGACACTTTCCAAACAATCATTTCAATTGATATACAACAACGCACTTTCGAGCAGTGTTAGCTATCTGCTGATATTAGTTGTATCCGCTCTGGTGCTTTATCTTATGGTTGAAAAGTACATTATAAAACCAGTGTATGGGTTAAGTTCAGGGATATGGGCCTACCTTGAAAACAAGCGCCATTCATTCAATATAGTTCATTTAGCAAATGATGAAATTGGCGTATTGGTGGCGGCGTTTAATACGATGCTTGAGAGATTAAAGCAGCGTGATATTCAGGTTTCGAGTACGCTAGACAAATTGGAAGAAGAAAAGTCGTTTGCCAACGAGGTTGTAGAAACCGTCAAACATGCTTTGGTTGTTATCGATGCTACAGGTAGAGTCAACCACTTTAATGCCGCAACTTGCGATGTATTTCGCCGAACGCCGGCCTATATTAAGGAAGCCGTTTTGGCTGATCTATTGGGTGAGTCGGCCAAAACCCTCATAGATGAAGCGTTTCTTAATGATATGGAGATAATCGATAGACAAGTATGGATAAGAGATGCATTTAGCCAGAACCAGTTGCTAAACCTAACCACGGCACAGTTGAGCAAACCAGGCTTGGTGCTATTGGCCATTCAAGATATCACAGAGGCTAATGCCTCTCTTAGACGTCAAAGGCTAGCCGCAGGTGTGTTTGAAAATAGCCAAGATGGACTGATCGTAACAGACCACAAAGACATCATTTCCATGGCTAACCCATCAGTGTCACGGTTATTGGGGCACTCCCAACAATCCTTGCTAGGTAAGCGCCCAGATCAGATCTTTGACTGGCAACAGTTTCGTTCATTGATGCCCACGATTAAAGAATCGGTCACAAACTATGGCCAATGGCAGGGAGAAGTATGGGAGCGCCACAAATTGGGCCATAAAAAGGTTCCCTTGTTTGTGCGAGTATCTCGAATTATCAGTAGTGAAAACGAAGACCAATTCGATTATGTGTACCTGCTCTCTGACTTATCCAGTGACAAAGAGATGGAAAGGTTAGAGTATCTGGCGCATCACGATTCTCTCACTGGGTTAGCCAATCGAGTCGAGTTATACAGAGTTCTTGAAGAAATGCTAAAAGTAGAAAGGCAGCCACGAAATGGATTGGCACTTCTCTACATTGATCTTGATGGTTTTAAAGCCGTCAATGACACCTATGGTCATGATGCCGGTGATGAAGTATTAAAGCAAGTTGCCTATCGTCTGCTCGGTGAAATCAAAGACACTGACCTTGTTGCTCGCCTATCTGGTGACGAGTTTGTTGTGGTATTAAATGATTTAACCGCAGAGTCAGCGAAGCGGTTTGCACAATCAGCAATTACAAGTTTAGAGCAACCGATTCAATACAAAGGCTATTCACTGTGTATTGGAGCAAGCATTGGCATTCAGTACACCGAGAGCCGGGAAAGTAATTCGGAAACGCTGATAAAATTAGCGGACACCGCAATGTATGAAGCGAAAACAAGCGGCAAAGGGCGATTTGTCATCAGAAGTGAGAAGCTGGCGCTCGATGGAGCATAACATCTTTGCTCATCAGCCAAATTGATTTAGCATAACAGCATGTTTTTACAAGGCTAGTGACATGAACGTATTGGTTACAGGTGGAATGGGTTACGTAGGTAGCCATACTTGCATCCAAATGATAGAAGTAGGGGTAACCCCTGTCATTTTCGACAATCTATACAATAGTAAGCATTCGGTATTAGATCGAATTGAGAAAGTTTCAGGAGTTAGACCACAATTTATTCACGGCGACATTCGCGATAAATCAGTGCTTGTCGACGCATTAGAAAAAAACAACATTGAAGCCGTTATCCATTTCGCTGGCTTAAAAGCGGTGGGCGAATCGGTAGAAAAACCACTCGAGTATTATGATAACAATGTAAATGGTACGCTGGTTCTGGTTGATGCAATGAGACAGGCTAAGGTTCATACGTTGGTATTTTCTTCGTCCGCGACGGTTTATGGCGATCCAACCTGCGTTCCAATCCGAGAAGATTTTCCTACCAGTGCAACAAACCCTTACGGGCGCAGTAAGTTGATGATCGAAGAGTGCTTAACTGATTTCCAAAAGGCTTACCCTGATTGGAGCATCACTTTACTCCGATACTTCAACCCAGTTGGTTCGCATCCTAGCGGCGAACTTGGCGAAGACCCGCAGGGCATTCCTAATAACTTAATGCCTTTTGTTTCTCAGGTAGCCGTGGGGCGCCGTGATTGTTTATCGGTATTTGGCAATGACTACCCGACCCCTGACGGTACGGGAGTGCGTGACTATATCCATGTGATGGACCTATCTGACGGGCATATTGCCGCATTGCAGAAAGTGGGTTGCCAATCCGGTCTGCACATCTATAACTTGGGTACGGGGAATGGTTCAAGTGTCCTAGAGATGGTTAAGGCGTTTGAACACGCATCGGGTAAGGACATTGCCTATAAAATCGTGGAGCGTCGACCAGGCGACATAGCGGAATGTTGGGCTGATCCAACTAAAGCGAAACGAGAGCTTGGTTGGCACGCTACGCGTAGCCTAGAACAAATGACTGAAGATACATGGCGTTGGCAATTCAACAACCCGAATGGTTACCCAGACGAGTAAGCATATGCGAAAAAGCCACCTTAGTGTTCTAAGGTGGCTTTTTTATTTACGATAAAAAATAGGCAAAATTGAACCGAATTCAGAGGGCGAGGTGAGTCGCCCTTTAAACATAGAGGTCTATTCAGCCTCTTTATCTTTACTCAGCGACAGTAGCCATACAGAGACTGCAGCAACGACTGCGAAGCCGGATAAGATAATTACAGGCATAGCGCTATAGCCAAGAACATGCCAAATAACCGATTCCAAAGTACTCATTATTTAGTGCTCCTTATTGCCAGCCTTTAACACCGTGCATATCTGGTAATTTATGCGCGATACCTTTGTGACAGTCTACACAGGTTTTTTCTCCAGATGCGAGGGCGGTTGAGTGTTGTTTCGCGCTACGTGTACCTTGCTCTGAGAAGTCCATGTATTCAAACTGGTGACAGTTACGACACTCTAGAGAGTCGTTCTTCTTCAACCGCGCCCATTCGCGTTCTGCTAAGTGAGCACGGCGCTGTTGGAATTTCTCCGGAGTATCAATAGTCTTAGTAACGAAGTGGGCAAACAGTTCTTTTGATGCTTGTACCTTACGAACAATTTTATCTGTCCATTCGTGTGGTACGTGACAATCTGAACAGATCGCACGCACACCAGAGCGGTTAGAGTAGTGAATTGTTTCTTGAATTTCCGCAACAATAGGGGCGTGACAACCGGAACAGAATTCTTCTGTGTTGGTCGCTTCCATACCCGTGTTAAATGCGCCCCAGAATAGAAGACCGCCAGCAAAGCCCATAAATAAAACTACACCAACTGCAGCTTTACTTGGACTGGCTAACCGCTTCCAAAACGCTTTCAATAATTTCATAGATAGCCTCTTATTTACTCACGTGATTACTTAAGCGCATCCACACTCTTAAAGTCGTTCTCAATCAATGGTTTAGCATTTGCTTGAGGAACGTGACATTGAAGACAAAAGTAACGGCGAGGTGACATATCCGCCAGAACCGCATCTTCACGGTTTACGTAGTGAGTAACACTGATCTTAGTCGCTCCCATCTCTTTCGCGTTTTTCCAGCTATGGCACGAAAGACATTTGTTCGCATTCAGTGAAACTTCGTAACTACGAATATTATGTGGGATTAGAGGGGGTTGATAAACAAAACTACTGTCTAATACCTGCTCGCGAGGATACTTTTTAAATTCATCTGCTGACCGTGTCGCTTCAAGTTCACTAGCTCCTCGTAGTGACTCAAGACCACCGATACCACCAGGGTTATCAAGCTCAGCAACCGCAGTGCCACTTACAAGAGCACCTACAGATAACAGTGCAATTAGAAATTTCTTCATTATTAATTCTCCGCCTAATGGCCAAATTCTTGATTCTGGCTGCCCCAATTGAGGCAGCCAGAGCACTCATAATTAAGCGATCTTAGTGATCTTAACTGGACACTTCTTAAAGTCTGTCTGTTTAGACAGAGGATCAGTTGCGTCAAGAATCAACTTGTTAATTAGGATACGAGCGTCAAAGAACGGTACGAATACCAAGCCTTGAGGAGGGCGGTTACGACCACGAGTTTCTACACGTACTCGAACCTCGCCACGTTTGTTCTCAATAAGAACTTCTTCACCACGTCGTACGCCACGAGCTTTTGCATCAGCCGGGTGCATGTAAACCACGGCATCTGGTACCGCTTTGTATAACTCAGGTACACGACGAGTCATTGTACCTGTATGCCAGTGTTCAAGAACACGACCGGTACATAGCCACATGTCGAATTCAGAATCTGGAGACTCCGGTGGCGCTTCGTATGGTGCAGAAATGATCCACGCCTTACCATCTGGTTTGCCGTAGAAGTCCCAACCAGAACCTGCTTTAGCATATGGATCTGAGCCTTCTTTGTAGCGCCACAGAGTTTCTTTACCATCAACCACTGGCCAACGCAGACCACGAACCTGATGGTATACGTCGTATGGTGCTAAGTCGTGGGCTTTACCACGGCCAAAGGTTGCATACTCTTCGAATAGGCCTTTTTGCACGTAGTAGCCAAAGTGGTGAGCGTCATCGTTAAGTTCACGTGATTCTTCAATAGGGTACTTATTGATTACGCCATTAGCGAATAGCATATCGTACATGGTTTTGCCACGGTACTGAGGAGCTTTAGCAAGCTGTTCCTCTGTCCAAACTTCTTCCATTTTGAAGCGTTTAGAAAATTCCATGACCTGCCATAAGTCAGATTTCGCTTCGCCAACTGTACCAACTTGTTGATACCAAGCTTGGGTACGACGCTCGGCGTTCCCGTAAGCACCTTCTTTCTCGATCCACATTGCTGTAGGAAGAACAAGGTCCGCAGCTTGGGCGGTTGCGGTAGGGTATGGGTCAGAACAAACGATAAAGTTTTCTGGATTACGGTAACCAGGTAAACGTTCGCCATTAATATTTGGACCGGCCTGCATATTGTTGTTACACATCACCCAATAAGCGTTCAGTTTACCGTCTTTTAGCATACGGTCTTGAAGTACTGCGTGGTAACCTGGTTTTGGTGGAATAACACCATCAGGAATATTCCAAATCTTCTCCGCTACTTTACGGTGTTTAGGGTTTGCAACCACCATATCTGCTGGGAGACGGTGAGCGAATGTACCGACTTCACGTGCTGTACCACATGCAGAAGGCTGACCCGTTAATGAGAATGGGCTGTTACCCGGAGTCGAGATCTTACCCGTTAGCAAGTGTAGGTTGTAGATTAGGCTGTTAACCCAAACACCACGAGTATGCTGGTTGGTACCCATAGTCCAAAGTGACATGACTTTGGTGTCTGGATCGGCATACTGCTTCGCTAGCAGAAGCAGTTTTTCTTCAGATACGCCGGACATTTTCGCGGACTTTTCAAGAGTGTATGGCGCGACAGACTTTTTGTACTCTTCAAACGAGATAGAAGACATTTTGCCTGAATTTGGATTTGCCGCTGCTTTTTGCAATGGGTCATCATCGCGTAGACCGTAACCAATGTCGGTCGCCGTTTGTTTGAAGTTTGTATGCTTATTTACAAAGTCCCAGTTAACCGCATCATTTTGGATAATGTAGTTAGCAATGAAGTTAGCAATGACTAGGTCTGTTTGAGGTTCAAAAATGTAGCCTTCATCAGCCAGTTCAAAAGAACGGTGGTAGTAGGTAGACATTACGTTTACCTTAACATGGGGATGGCTTAGTCGGCGGTCTGTAATACGGGTCCAAAGAACAGGGTGCATCTCTGCCATGTTCGAACCCCAAAGAACGAACGAGTCTGCATGCTCGAAGTCATCATAACAACCCATAGGCTCATCGATACCAAAGGTACGCATAAATGCACCAACCGCAGATGCCATACAGTGACGAGCGTTAGGATCGATGTTATTAGAACGGAAGCCTGCTTTCATCATTTTCGCAGCGGCGTATCCTTCCATCACAGTCCATTGACCAGAACCAAACATACCAACACCAGAAGGTCCTTGTTTCTTAAGTGCCTCTTTCCATTTGTCGGCCATGGTGTCAAATGCGACATCCCAAGATACAGGAGTGAAGTCGCCTTCTTTGTCGTACTTGCCGTCCTTCATACGTAGAAGTGGTTGAGTTAAACGGTCTTGACCATACATGATCTTGGACAGGAAGTAGCCCTTGATACAGTTTAGGCCCTTGTTTACTGGTGCTTCTGGGTCACCTTGCGTCGCTACGACTTTGCCGTTTTGCGTACCTACAAGAACTGAACAGCCAGTACCACAGAAGCGACAAGGTGCTTTGTCCCACGTGATTTTTGTTTGGTCTGAGCTTGCGATCAGATTAGTAGCAGACGCAGGCAAGGTGATGCCTGCAACCGCTGCTGCTGATGCTGCTGCGTTTGCTTTAACAAACGCTCGTCTTGTCATCTTCATACTTCACCCTCGGTTTGGGAATATTGAGTTCCAGTGTTGTTATTTTGTGATCCATCGTCTTCAAGCCCAGTTTCGATTTGGTGATAAACCAAAGCTGTGCTTAACACATTCGGCAGGTTATTGATGGTTTCGATCGTATCGGTGATAAAGCCCTGATTTTGAGTTTCCAACACCACTACGATCTTTCCTTCTGGACTATCGCCGTAGATTTCTGCGTTATCATTCTTCTCTATCTCAGCTTTCACTTCGTTGAGGTGTTCAGGCGAACAGTGTACGACCAAACTCGAAATGTGCACTTCATTCAGTGACATAAACTTCTTCCGTATTAAACTAAATTGCTCACATTGATGGATGAAGTAGGGCAAACGGCAACGCATGCCCCACATCCTGTACATTCACCAAGATCTAAATTTGGTTGTGCGACTTTACCGATTTCTAATTTGAATCTTATCGCCATGGTGTCACACATATCACCACAACTACGGCATTCGACATTTTGCTTTGCCAGACAGCTTTCTTCTATTGAAGCTCTCGCATTCCAAGGGGTGGCGTTTTCATCTTTAAACAGAGGCTCAGGGCACACATCAGCGCATTGATAGCAGAATGTGCATTCGCCTTGAGCAAAGTCGACTTGAGGAAAACCACCATCGCCTTTAATAATTATGTTCGTTTCGCATACTTCACTGCATTTGCCGCATCGCGTGCACATGTCAGTAAAAGTGTTACTGTTAATAAGCCATGGCAGACGAATAGTGCTATCGTCAACGAGACGTTTTGAAAAAAGGCGTCTTTTAGAAAGGTCTACCACTTCGCTACCCAGTTTTGTTAGATATTGTTTTTATGGCTAAATAACTGTTCATAACTTGTCATTTGCCCTTACATAAATTGTAGTTTTTGACATATTCGTATAAATACCCCCAAGGTGGTAATTGGCATTTAAAGTTGTTTTAGATCAATAAACTTACGCGTAAGTGATCACATATTGTCATCTTGATTAGTAATAAGCTTAGTATCTAATCACCGATTTTCTATTAAAGGTTGTAACCTACTCGTGTTAAAAAATGTGAAAAGCTCTGTAACCACAACTGTCGCCAAAGCTATGGTGCTTATTTTGCTTCTTTCGGTAACTACGACAGGGTTCGCAATTTTTACTTTGGCATCGAGTTTAAACGACGCTGAGGCGGTAAACGTCGCAGGTTCAATGCGCATGCAAAGCTATCGACTTGCCCATGATATTCAGTCCCAGTCTGTGGACTATTCCCATCACATCACCCAGTTTGAGCGCTCCATTTACTCTGAATCCATGAAAGCGTTACAAAACTGGGCTGTTCCGGAAGACATCACTCATGACTACTACCGATTAATTGTACGTTGGCATGAACTAAAGCATCTTCTAAGAAGTGAACAAAGGGAACGATATCTTGTTTTGGTTGCAGGGTTTGTGAATCAAATCGATTCTTTTGTATTTAAACTTCAAGATTATTCTGAAAAAAAACTCATTTCTTTGGCGTGGGTAGGTGGGCTAGGACTTGGTGGTGTTCTTCTAATCAGTATTTTCATTGTTCACTACACACGTAAGCATATCGTTAAGCCGCTAAATTCCCTTGTTATCGCCAGTGAACAGATCCAATCGCGTTCGTTCAATATCGAATTAAATATAGATAGTGAAAACGAAATGGGTATTCTGTCTAAAGCGTTCAACAATATGGCTCGTGATCTCGGTAATCTTTATCGCGGGCTAGAACAAGCGGTAAATGAAAAAACTCAAAAGCTTCAGCATGCCAATGATTCATTGCGAGTGCTTTATCAGTCATCGCAAGAGCTTACAGCCTCTCGTATTACGCAAGAAAATTTTTCTGCCATTCTTAAGCATATAGCAAGCTTAGAGGGCATATCTTCCGTCCGTCTTGAAATCAATGAACCTGGCGAAAGAGCGATATTGTTAACAGAAGGCGAAGGTTGTAAAAAGTGTACGAAGCAGTGCCAAAGCCAAACCTTGTCGCTCGATGGTGTTAAGTTAGGTACTTTATATTGGAAAGTGTCATTACCGTGCCCTGATCAAGCATTGATTGACAATTTTGTACAAATTTTATCGCGTGCGGTATATTACAATCAGGCTCAGAGGCAAGCAGAGCAGCTTCTTGTCATGGAAGAGCGAGCGACTATCGCCCGTGAACTGCACGATTCACTAGCTCAGGCACTCTCTTACTTGAAAATTCAGGTTTCTATTTTAAAAAGAGGGATGAAAAAAATCCCAGATTCGCCAGAGCTAGCCAAAACGACACCCGTATTAACTGAGCTTGATACAGGTTTGTCGGCTGCCTATACGCAGCTTAGAGAACTGTTAACGACATTTAGGCTTTCAATCAAAGAGGGCAGTTTTGGTTCGGCGTTACAGACTATGACAGAACAACTTTCTGAACAGACCGATGCTGAAATCAGGTTAACAAATGAACTTTCTTCGATTGAGCTAGATACGAACCAACAGGTGCATTTGCTGCAGTTGATCCGTGAAGCCACGACTAATGCGATCAAACATGCAAAAGCCGACACGATATCTATAGAGTGCAACGAAAGTGATACTCATATCAAAGTGGCTGTCCGCGATGATGGTGTAGGCTTTGATTCAGCCACAGAAAAAGCAAACCATTATGGTTTAAGCATCATGCAAGAACGAGCGTCTAGGCTCAACGGACAATTGAAAATTACGGCAACCCCTAAACTGGGTTGTGAAGTATATTTAGAGTATCCAAAATTTAAGGATTCAAACATTGACAGAATTTAGAGTTTTATTGGTCGATGACCATCCATTGATGCGTCGCGGTATTAGCCAGTTATTGAGTTTTGAAGATGAATTCAATGTCGTCGCAGAAGCAAGCAATGGGGCTGAAGCTGTTGCCCAGAATCATGAACATAAACCCGACTTGATCCTTCTTGATTTGAATATGAAAGGAATGTCTGGCTTAGATACTTTGAACGCACTTCGGGCCGATGAATGCGACGCGACCATCGTGATACTGACTGTCTCTGACAGCCCGGCAGACATTGAAGCGATCGTACAAGCAGGAGCGGATGGTTACCTATTAAAAGACACTGAGCCAGATGAACTCATTGAGCTACTGAAGAGTTCATTACAAGGTAACAAGTCATACAGCAAGGAAGTGGCAAAATACTTGTCTGAACGCCAAAACAGCACCACGGTTTTCGATGAGCTAACTGATCGCGAGATGCAGATATTGAAAGAAGTAGCGAAAGGGCTAAGAAATAAGCAAATAGCAGATACCTTATTTATTTCTGAGTCTACCGTAAAAGTTCATATGAAGAGTCTGTTAAAAAAGCTTCAGGTACCATCCCGCACTGCCGCGACAGTCTTATATTTAGAGCGCTATGGCGAGATAAAGTAAAGCAAGTACAGTAAAGATAACAAGGGCGCTCAATTGAGCGCCCTTTAAATTTGAAATAATGATTGAATTAAGCTGACATTGGAACAAGAATCAATGTGCCAACAATCACTGTGGCTAAGCCGCACAGGACTGGTACGGAGGTACGCTTAACAACCTCGAAAGGACTGATCTTTGCCATACCCGATGTTGCGACAACAACCCCAGATACAGGTGAGATGGTACGGCCCAAGTTAGAGGCTTGTAGCATTGGAATGATTAAGAAAGCAGGGTTAAGTCCCATCTTTGCGGCAAGCGAAGGCGCTAGCTCAACAAATGCATAGAATGGCGCATTACCTGAACCCGTAGCAATAGCCGCTGCGACAGTAAGAGCGGTTAGGATAAACATCAATGCGATACCACCTGCACCGGCAGTTTCGGCTAGGTGAAGTAGGTTGTCGATTGCGCCAATAGACATGAGTCCTTGCGCAAATACACCAGCGGCAACTAGCAACATCACCACGCCTTTAAACGCGTCAGCCATACCTTGGTAGCAAGACTCAAGATCTTCAAGTGTTTTCTCTCCATCGAAACGCTGAACAGCAAAGTTCACTAACGCACCAATAAAGATCGATAACACTACAATCGTGTAGATATCGAGCGATAGACCTGGAATTGTACGTCCGTTAAATAGGAAAACACCAATAATTGGTAGAAACGGCAATACGGCGTAGAACGCGGGAGCATTCACTTCAATTTCTGAAACATCAACGCGCTCCATTGGAGAGTTGTCTTTCTTGTCTAGATATTTGTTCCAGAAGAATGCTGCCGCAGCCATTACAATGATTGCGCAGATTGAAACTGGAAGAACAGTCTGTACGGCAAAAACATCGAGGGCTAAGCCCGACTTCTCTGCAGCGATAACGACGTCACCTGAAGTCGGTGAAAGAATAATGGCAGCAGGAGATGCACACACAGCAACAGCAGCAGGACGCGAAATGCCCATCGCGGTCATCATAGGGAACAGTGTTGCCATTAACAACACACCGAGACCGGTCGCTGAACTCACTGCTAAAGACATCAAACATGCAACGATATACGCAGCGACTAATAATACGTATGGAGACTTAATGAATGAAAGTGGTTTAGAAAACTGTTTTACTACCACATTATTCGCACCAATGTGCGTCATGTAAGAAGCGAAACCACATAGCAACATGATCTGCATCCCTAAGCCGCCGCCACGGTATTGCAGCATGTATTTCACATACTCTAGGGCATCGGTAAACATATTACCTGTTGAAGCGATTTTTGAAGGTAAAACCGTATGACCAATCAAACCCGTAATAATGAGTAGCAGTATACCCGCAGTTAAAAGAACGCCGGCTGGTTTATAGCCTTTAACGATGAAATAGCCGACCGCTATGGTCACAACTAATCCAATCAAGAGTTCCAGCATAGAAATCTCCTTCAAATATGAAAAATATAAAGAAACTGTTTCAAACTATGTCAGGGAATGTACAGAATTCTATGCTGTAGCACGAGCGCTAGTTTGTGTTCTGATGATCTAGAACAAAAAAACGTAGGAAGTATTAAAATACACGAAATATCATGTATTTTGATGGTTTACAGGATGTTAATGATATTGTGATAGATAATATTAGAACTAATAACTAAATCTACTAGTGAGGGTGTGAAAGGCTTGTTGTTAGTTTATCGACATAGTTGGTGATAAACCACACTTGGGTCGCCAATTGAACTTAAGTTATTCGAGTCATCAATGTAAACGGCGGGCAATGGTTCTGGCATGCCTAAAAAGTAGCCTTGAAACAAATCGATGTCTAAAGTGCGCATCGCTTCTAGTTGCTGTTTGGTTTCTATCCCTTCGACAACCACTATTGAGCCCAATTTTTTGGCTAGCTTGATACCTGACATTAAACGGAACTGCTCTCCTGCCATGTAAGCCAGTAACAACGAACGATCAAGTTTAATGATGTTTGGGTTTAGACGCTCAGCTCTTTGACGGTTAGATGCATTGACACCAAAATCATCGATGGCAATATTAAAATCACTCGCGGATAGTTTTTGCGTCGCGGTTTTAAGTGTTTCTTCATTTGATGCGTTGAGTTCAACGATCTCCATAACTAATTGTGAATTATCAAGGTTTAGGGCTTTTAACCGTTGAGAAAGTAAACCTGCATCTATATTTCCTAAAGCTAGGAATTCTCCGGCTGATGGAAGAACGTTGAGAAATAGCTTAAGGTGCCTATATTGTGAACGAGCAAAGTTTCGAATATGAATGACTCGGCTTAACCGTTCAACATTAATTTTGTCTTCAAATTTGATGTCTTCATTGTGAAAAAACTGATCAGGTCGAATTGTTCCTACCTGTGAGTCGTGAATTCTTACTAAGGCTTCGACACCAATGATGGTATCAGCGCCATCAAAAATAGGCTGGTAAACACTGCTGAGTGTCAGGCGTTTATATGTGCCAATGTATTGAGAATCCTCGTTCATCGAAAGACAATCCACAAACTGCTGCCTAGTGGAAAGAATCATATTTACTGTTGACCTCTATGCTTACCTAAATTATTCCGCACGGAATAGTGCAAAGTTTTGACATATTATTGACACAGACTCGAATCTGTCAACGGTTGTCTATTACTAGAAGGCTAAGTTTTGAATCAGCCCCCGTTTTAAAAGGAGTTGCGTTAAATAACAGTCAGATAGATAGTTATATCTATCATTAAAATCACCATACCATCAAATTATATTATTTAGAGGCGCGAAAAAAGTAATTCAACACAGCTGACGTGGTTTTTTAGGCCAAGCTCTCATCAATGGGGGGTAAAGGTATGCTTATTGCGAGCATACTTTGACATCACAAGAAATAGTACGTGTTACCACTGTGCGTGGTAGCCAACGACGTATAGGCGTGTCTTCACTTGCCATATTTAACAGATGTTAGGGTTGCGGGGCGGGTTAGCTAAGTTGAATAACAGAGTACAGCTGAATGTATTTTCTCACCAATTGCTTATCTGTTGCTCTTTTCAAAGGGTGTGTAAACTTTACAAAGTAAGGACTAATACTAAAGTGCTGTTCTAATGATTGAGCAAGTAATGATTCACTTTCATAAAGTGTGATCCCTTGAATTCGGTACTCATCAATTTCGTCAGGCAATTGACCTGTCCACCAATGTAACAACTCTCGGCTTTGTTTGTTTCTCGTGATCCAGTGATCGGTGAGTAGAAGCAGTAAGTCGTTTGGTTGCACCGCATAGCCGTATTCTTCTTGCCATTGAGCGAGAGTGCGAAACAGCTTTTTGCGGCAAGAAGGGCCCGCACTGACGAGATGAGAAGTCAGTACCCAGACTGTGCCTATCTCTGAGCTAATGCGATAGTGATGGGGAAAGTCGGTGCTAGGGTTGCTGTCTAGAGTCTTGTACTCACAATCATGACCAAACTCAGTCAGGGTGCGTGAAAGGCGCCTTGCAAAAGCTAAACCTAGATGGTGCTCGCTCATTCCTTTGTTGTGAATGGTCGGGTAGTGTTTTTCACACAGCGCCATGCAGTCAGCCTGAAATTCGTTAACGCTTTGAACCAACACATCCAATAACAAGATCCATCTCTCCATAATGAGCAATAAGCGACACTAGCCTAACATGCACTGATTAACATTCGTTACACTTAATCGACAAAATTATATGGGAGTTGAAGGGTTTATGTCTAAGATTGAATTTACATCACAACAAAAGCAGACGATGTCGAGAGAGCTACAACGCTACATGGAAGATGAACTTGAGGTAGAGATTGGCCAATTTGATGCCGATTTTCTGTTTGACTTTATTGTTAGCCAATTTGGACCTGCTTTCTATAACAAGGGCCTTGCAGATGCTCAATCTATCATCGAGAGGAAGATCATTGATATTGCGGACGAAATTTATGAAATAGAACAGGAAAGTCGTTATTAAAAGTCATAAATGGTTCCTTCAAAAATTTCGAACGACTTAATCAAGCTAGGGATATTTCTCTATTGTAAAGAATGGTAAATAATCTGTTGCAAGAAAGATGAGATATGTACTCTAAATCAAAACAAGAGTGATTAACCTTTAGGGCAGTCAGATGAAATCGGAAGTTAAAAACTATAACCCAGTAGCACGCGCCATTCATTGGCTTTCAGCACTGGCCATTATAGGGTTGTTTGCTGTAGGACTATGGATGGTTGATTTGTCGTATTACAGTGAGTGGTATCGAACCGCACCCCATTGGCACAAATCAATCGGCTTATTGCTGGCCGGACTCACAGCATTCAGAATGATCTGGAAATTAGTGACGGCGTCACCAAGGGTAGAAGGGGCGTCATACGAGATTGTAGGCGCGAAACTGGCCCATTTAGCTATGTACGCAATTCTTCTTGCTCTGTTCGTTTCAGGATACCTGATCTCGACCGAAGACGGCAGAGGGATTGATGTATTCAACTGGTTTACTGTTCCTGGTTTAGGCGCACTATTTGAAAACCAAGCTGATATTGCAGGTCAGGTACATTTCTATGCCGCTTGGGCGCTCATCCTAATTGCTGCGGCTCATGCTATAGCCGCTTTCAAACACCACTTTATTAATAAAGACAACACGCTACGCAAAATGATAGGAGCTTCAAAATGAAAAAAACGTTATTTGCTACCGGATTAGCAATGGTAATGGCATTACCATTTGGTGCAAGCGCGGCGGATTACATGATCGATACAAAAGGTGCTCATGCTTCGGTTAACTTCAAAATAAGCCACCTAGGCTACAGCTTTATCCAGGGTCGTTTTAACACGTTTAGTGGTGAATTTTCTTATGACCCAGCGAATGTTTCAGCGTCAAAAGTAACAGTAAATGTTGATACAACAAGCTTAGATTCGAATCACGCAGAGCGCGATAAGCATATTCGTAGTTCTGATTTTATTGATGCATCTAAGTACTCAACTGCAACATTTACAAGTACGAGCGTAGTCGATAAGGGCAATGGTAATCTAGAAGTGAATGGTGATTTAAATCTCCATGGTGTGACGAAACCAATTACTATTGAAGCGACATTCATTGGCGCTGGTCAAGATCCTTGGGGTGGTGAGCGCGCTGGTTTCTTGGGGACGACTCGTCTAGAACTTGCGGACTTTAATATTGCTGTTATGGGGGCGTCTAGCTACGTCGATATGGAACTTCATGTAGAAGGTATCAAGAAATAAGCAGTAACCGTTTGTAAAAATAGCCCCCAACTTTCGTTGGGGGCTTTTTTTGGTTAAGCGACTTATTTCCTAACCAAAATCCTAGCCTTGGCGCTGCTGTATTTATTGTTACGCTGACTCAAGCTCACGTTCTTCAACAACACTGATACGCTCGCCGTAAATAGGACGCAGGGCAGTTAGGATATTTTCTCGTGTAATCACACCAACCAATGACCCATTGTCTAAAACTGGCAATACGTGTGGCTTGCTTACTTTCATTGCTTTTGCACGCTCTTCTAAAGAAAGTGTGGTGAACTGAGTAGCAATCCCCATGCTGGTTGTTGGATAAAGTTGCTCTTTGTCGATACAAAGGAACTCGGCAATGTCGACTAGCTTGTCATTAGCGTCTATTGCCACGACATCTCTAGACATAATATCAACCACTTTTTGATCTTGTGACGGAATGTAGTCTTGGCACCAAAGGTCGACCATAACGTCATGAGCTGAGAAGAATCCAACCAAACGTCCTTCTACGTCACAGACAGGGGCACTAACTTGATGGTTATCAATTAACGTATCAATCGCCACTGACGTTGGCATCTCCGCGCGAAGAACAAGTGGGTTCTGGTTCATAATAGCTGTTGCAGTGATGTTGCTGTTCATAGTGATTTCCTTAGTCGAATTAATCTGAGTTGTTGTAGTGATGGCTTGGACATTTGCCGCTTTAAGCTGTGGTCTGCGGTAAATCCCCCAGTTTGCTAGTCCTACAAGTACTGAACCACCGACAATGTTGCCTAACGTTACTGGAATAAGATTCGCAAATACGAATTGTTGAATATTTAGGTCTGCGTACTGAGCTGAAGCGATACCAATTTGTTGCCAAAAGCTCTCTGGTGCAAAGGTGTGAATCACAATCCCTAATGGCACCATAAACATGTTCGCGACGCAGTGTTCAAAGCCACTAGAGACAAACATTGCGACAGGCATTATGGTCATTACTGCTTTAGTCATCGCATTAGCGCTACTGAAAGTCAGCCATATTGCTAAACAAACCAACAGGTTACAGAGCACCCCAAGAGCAAATGCCTGTACAGGGGTATGGTGCAGTTTATGTTGGGCGATGTTTAATGCATTCAACCCCCATTGACCATGGTCCATCTGGTACAGACCGGCAGCTGACACGATGACAAGTAACAACATGGCGCCGATGAAATTGCCAATGTAAACCTTGCCCCAAATTGAAAGCATTTTGCTGAAACTGATTTGTTTATTCGCCCAAGAAATACTCGACAGAACTGAACTGGTGAATAGCTCACCACCACAAATCACAATCAGAATTAAGCCCATACTAAAGGCTAATCCGCCAGCTAAGCGACTTAAGCCCCATCCTGCCTCTGCGCTGCCTGTTGTTACAGTGATATAAAACAGAAATGCTAAGCCAATAAACGCGCCAGCCATTATTGCAAGGCTCAAAGTCATGCCACTGCTTTTCTTTGCTTTACTGAGAGCGAATTTTTCAGCCTCAGCCATCATTTCGATGGGAGAAAAATATTGATTATTCGTTTGAGCTGATGCCATAAGCGCTCCCAAGTGCAAATTTCATAGTTAAACCTCCTTAAGATTTCAGCGACTTGATGTTCGCTGCCAAACCAGAATAGGTAAGTCATAACAACAGGTAAAATTGATAATTTTTAAATTCCTCATCAAAAATATTGATAAGCGGTTTGGGATAGGTAAAATGAAACGGCTTGCTTATTACTGATAAGCTAATTTCAAGATATCAGAGCTTTAAAGAGCAAAACCCATACACAAACAAGGATAGGATCGCTATGCGATATTCATTGAAACAGCTCGCCGTTTTTGACGCTGTTGCTGATACGGGAAGTGTAAGTGTGGCTGCTGATCAGCTTGCATTAACGCAATCGGCCACCAGTATGTCGTTAGCTCAACTCGAAAAGATGCTTGGTCGCCCTTTGTTTGAAAGGCAAGGCAAACAAATGGCATTGACCCACTGGGGAATGTGGCTGCGCCCAAAAGCAAAACGTTTACTACAAGATGCACAGCAAATAGAAATGGGCTTCTATGAGCAGCATTTACTCAGTGGTCACCTAAAGCTAGGGGCGAGTCAAACACCAGCAGAGCACCTGGTTCCAGACCTTATCAGTATTATTGATAACTCATTCCCTGAAATGCGTATCTCACTGAAAGTAAAAAGCACGGATAGTGTTATTCAAGGCTTACTCGACTATAAATATGACATTGGAATCATTGAAGGCCGATGTGATGACAACCGCTTAAACCAAGAAGTATGGTGTCGAGATCATTTGACGGTAGTCGCTGCGGCTCACCATCCATTTGCAAAACACCAGACCGTAAGCCTGGCACAACTAGAACAAGCGCGTTGGGTGTTAAGGGAGCATGGTAGCGGTACAAGAATGATCTTTGATAGTTCCATACACCATCTGATTGAAGATTTGGATGTGTGGCGTGAATATGAACACGTCCCTGTACTTAGGAGTATGGTTGAACATGGCCAATACCTGACTTGCTTACCCTATCTTGATGTAGAGCGTCATATAGAGAGTGGTCAGCTTGTTGCGCTCAATGTTCCAGAACTCACCATGGAAAGAACCCTTTCTTTTGTTTGGCGTGCCGATATGGTCGAAAACCCACTGGTAGAGTGCATTAAGCGAGAAGGGGCCAGAATGATGAAAGGTAAGCCATCGGTTCTCTAATCATGGTGTGGTTACCAATTGCAGAGCTGTTTAGTATTTACCAAAGCTGTTGAAGTAGCGTTTGCGTCACAATATTCATGATCTATTGCCCAGTTGTTACCTAAATAGTGTGATCTATCCATTACTGAGATGGCGCTTTTTTACCTATTATGCGCCCTTGTACTTTTGATGTGTGACCACACACACTGAGCGAGGCGTAATGACCACTCTATTCGCAATTTCTCTTACCACAGGCATTTTATCAGGTGTTTGGGGATGGATAGCCATCTCCTTAGGTTTGCTCTCATGGGCAGGTTTTCTGGGATGTACCAGTTACTTTGCTTCGCCGAATGATGGTGTAAAAGGCTTATCAGTTAGTTTGATAACCAATATGAGTGGCGTTTTTTGGGCCATGGTGATTATTCACGCATCGCAATTTGCTTCGCTTGAAATCTTAGGATATGTCATAACCGCAATCGTCGCCTTTTTGATGTGCATACAAGCTAAACAAACCTGGCTTGGTTACATCCCGGGGACTTTTATTGGTTCTTGCGCAACATTTGCAGCAGATGGAAATTGGAAGCTAGTAATCCCTTCACTTATTCTTGGTGGAATCTTTGGCTATCTAATGAAAACTAGTGGCTTGTGGATTCATCAGAAGTCGACTCAATCTCAGGCTAATGCACGTTTACAGACGCGCTCTTAGCCTTTGATGCTCATCCTAGCAATAATACCGAAGTTGTTTAGGATTACCCCCGATTGATTTGTATCAGCATTATTTTTGATACGCGGCATCTAATGATTAGATGCCGCTTTTTTATGTATTGCCGTTTGCCATTGTGACAACGCGCTTTAATGTCCATCGAAGTAAAATTGGTATTCCTTCAATACCTTGGCTTTCACAGTGTGAAACAATCGCTAGAGCAAGATCGGGTTTTGCAAACTTTTTAAGAACACGTGTGACGACTTTTTTGGCAGGAATGGGGTGCTCTAAGGGAATGCGAAGCATATTCTTGAAAAAGGGTTCAAATCCATTGTTGTATAAAAAATGCTCAATATCTCTGTCTGGCAGCTCTGTGAGCCTGTGTCGCTGTTGATCATTGTCGAGTTGAGCTTTGACTGCGGCCGCGTATTTCTTGCCAGCTGCGTCACCATCTGTTACCACATGCCAATCAATGCCAAAAGCCTTGGCCACTTTAATCAACGACTTTAAACCCGATTGTGCAAATTCAATAATCTGCACGCCTTCAGCGGCAAGGTTATAGCCACATTGATTGGCTAGTTCATTAAAAAGCCACACTTCAGTTTCGCCTTCAACAAGGAGCCAACATCTCGCGAATAAAGCACCAGAACGATGAAAACGAATATGGAAGCCAATACGTCTTAACTCATCACGTCCTAGCCCTTGCTCAGGAATATATTTGGTAATTGTTCGGTCTGAAAAGCGGACGAGGCGTCGAATACTTGCCAGTGGCACTTGACCCAACAAATCACCACTATTGGTAGTGAGGATTTTTTGCATTGGCAGCAGTTGCAATAATCCCCATGCGCGGGCGAGGTGTGTAGGGTGGAGTCGACCCTCTGGATCTTCAATGATTAGTAATGGCCGAGCGCATCGCCTTAAGGTTGTCGGGCCTTTAGCCTGGAGGTAAGCATTGAGTAAGCCCATGAAGAGTAAACGTGTTTGTCTGTCTTTTGTTTCTTCTACAAATTGAGAAATACTTTTTGAACCAGGAGAGGCATTAAAGAATATTCCATCACGTTGTTTACGCGGGTTTTTTCGTGAATTTGATTTAAAAGAAAAGTAGTGTTCAACCAAAGCGTTCATCGAATTCAAACTACTGCGCATCTCTCCTTTGTTTACGTGCCCTGGAATTGCCATTAACCTTCGACAAGTGTTATCGATACGCTTCTCTACTCGTGCATTGACATCTTTCACGTCTGAAATCGGTCGCTCAAACCGACGTGAATCACGCAATCGAATCACGGGATGCAACGTCATTAATTCTTGTGCGAGTTTTTCAGAGTGGTGGAGGGGAATAGGGTTCCCATCCAAATCGAGAAACGTATAGTCCGTTGCAATATTATATTGATCACGGGAAGCACTGAGTCGATAAATAATTCGGTTTGTTCCCTGAGAATCTTGCACCCAAATGGGTTTTATCTTGCGGTAACGACCTGAGTTAATTTCATTTTTATCCGTTGATACTAGGCTCAATACTATTTGTAAGTGTTGAGATTGAGGGTGGGCGATAGAGTAATCGACGTGAAAGTCTGTAAGTTCAAAACTATATGGCACGCCTTCAGGCGGAAGGGCAACAGAGAGTGCATCGAGTAGCGAGGACTTGCCCCAAGTATTCTCACCAATAAGTGTTGTTAATTCATCAAATGCAATGGAAAGCCGTTTAATTCCGCGAAAACCAGAAATTTCGATTCGCTCTAGCTTCATAGAGTCACTCCACTATGCTCTTGTTCCTTTAAGCATAATCGAAAACTTCTGTATTGGCAGACGTTTAGCTCACAAAGAATCGCTCCAGCTTGCAGTCGGCGACATCTTGAGCGATCAGGATTAATGTCACGAAAAATAATGTATAAGGAACGTCATACATACAATATCTGTGAAATATAATTTTCCTGTCATACAGATTGCGTTAGGATAGCGTGCAAAGAGAGAGAAAATATGACAGATAAAAATAATAAAACAACTAAGCTAAGGCTAGCGCACATCAACGACACCCACTCCTATTTTGAACCTACTTCGTTACAACTGACCATCGGAGTTGAGGGTGAAGCGCTTTGCCCTTATGTGAGTGCTGGTGGTTTTGCTCGTATTATGACACGAGTAAATCAACTACGTGGTCAAGCAAGAGAAAGTGGCAGAGAGTTCTTGTTTCTTCACGCGGGCGACTGTTTTCAAGGAACGCTTTATTTCTCGCTATTTAAGGGTGAAGCTAACGCAACCATGCTCAATCACCTAAAAATTGATGCGATGGCGCTCGGCAATCACGAGCTGGATATGGGCAACGAACCTGTGGCCGAATTTGCCAAACGAATCGAATTTCCTTTACTTGCAGGGAACTGGGATTTAAGCGCTGAGCTTAGTGATAAGCAATGTCGCTTGTCTGACAACCCAATGGTTCATAGCTTTGATAAAGAAACGCAGTCGGCTAACTGGATAGTCAAGAAAGTGGCAGATGATTCGATTGCTATCTTTTCTCTAGCACTCGATAAGATGGCAGATATATCCAACCCTGATTGGGATACCCCTTTTGTAGATTCAATAGAAACTGCTAAAAACACCGTAAAACAAATTCGTAATGCGGGTATTAATAAAATTATCCTCCTTAGTCATATGGGCTATGAAGCCGATTTGGAACTTCCAAAGCATGTTGATGGCATCAGTGTGATTGTGGGAGGCCATAGTCATAAGTTACAGGGTGACTTTAGTAACCTCGGCCTTGGAAAAGAAGATGTATATGGAATCAAAATCAATGAAACGCATATTGTCCAAGCAGGTTTTCACGCTCTCACTATGGGGCATTGTGATTTAGAATTCGCAGCAGATGGAACTTTAGTGTCATTTGAAGGGCACAATGAACTGTTATTGGGGCGAAGACTATTTATCGACGCAAGTATGAGCCAAACTCACACTGAAACCCCATATCAAAAGGCTCGTGACTTTATTGATAACCATCCCAATGTTGTGGTGTGTAAAAAAGACACGATGGTTCAGGGGGTATTAAATGATAAGTACACCTGCCAAGTGCGCGAGTTGCAAAGGAAATTTATAGCGACAGCGACAAGAAAGCTGCGCCACATCCGTGTTCCAGACGAACTTGGTGCCAGTGAACTCGCCCCTTTGGTTGCTGAGTCATTCGCTTATACGATGAAACAAAGCGGTTTTAACGTTGACTTCGCAATTCACAATGCCGGTGGAGTGAGAAATTCGATAAGCCCGGGGGACGTCTCTGTCGCAGACGTTGCCGGAAAACTGTTGCCATTTGCCGTGCCGATTGGAGTCTACAAGATCAAAGGCGAGTATTTGCCGCTCGTTTTAGAAGGCGCACTAGACAATGCTCTCAATAACGGCGTTGAAGGCACAGGGGACGGCTCATACCCATACACGCACAATTTGCGCTTTGAGTACGAGCCTTCAGCCACTAAGGGCCAACGAGTTCGTGAACTAGAATTAAGAACAGCCACGGGTGAGTGGATTAGAGTTAACCCTGAACATGTGTATCTAGGTACTTCGTCGGCTTACACCATGAAGGGGAAAGAGGGATACGAAGCTATTTTGAATATGGAGAGTGAAGGGGTAGTTACGACAAAATCAATGGCCGATTGTTTCATTAATTTACTCACAGATAAGCCTGAAACACTCAATCGTGGCGTTAGCGATGTTGTTCCCCAACGATGGCATAAAGGTTGCTAATTACTCCTAGGGTTCGTACTACGAATGAATAGTACTCAAAGGAGGGTATTATGTGGAGTAAAGATTGGATAGACATCGCTGTCATTGTAAGCTGGGTAGGCGTATGGACAGCACTGGTCTACTTTATTCCCGTTGGTGGTGTGTAGCATCATAAATGCGCTTAAAGTACATATATAGAGCAGTGTTACTGTCTAAATAGTCACCACGGGAACGCAATGGAAAAGGAGCAAATAATTTTGCTCCTTTTTGGTTTTAAGTGTGGACTCATTTTCATTTCAAGAATAGAATTTGCCTTGTTTGGGGAGTAGTCGCCTCTGGTTTACTTATCGTCATCTCGTTAGACGCAGTTCTATCCGGTAAGTATAAATATTGTTGATAATCAGTATCAGGCAATATTTCGACGAGACCAACGTAATCAAATGCTACACCAGTGTTTTTAGGCATTGGGGTAGAGTGTTTGTTTGCGGTAGGGATCGTCACACTTCAATATTTATCCGATCCCTCCGCCTCTGGAGGATTTATGACCCCAATTACTTATTTTAGCTTTGGCATACTAACACTTGTACTTGTTGCACTCGACATTTGGCAAACTCGCGGTGGCCAAATCACGATTAAGAAAGCCGCCGTTTGGAGTGTTTTCTGGTTCGCTTTGGCATTTTTATTTGCAGCAACTATTTATCTATTCTGGGATTTGTACGCGCCAGGTAGTGATTACACTGCAGAGAAAGCAACCGTATCTTTTATCACAGGCTATTTACTAGAGAAGTCACTAAGCGTTGATAACCTGTTTGTTTTCGCGATTATCTTTCATCAATATGCAGTGCCGGAACTCTTACGCCCTCGCGCACTGCTATGGGGTGTTATAGGTGCTCTGATTTTACGCGCGATTATGATTGCAGTGGGGGCACAGCTGCTTGCTCAATACCATTGGGTGCTCTACGTATTTGCACTGTTTCTTATCTGGACAGGCGTTCAGCTAGCGCGAGATAAAGGGGACGAAGAGATCAACCCCCTCCCTGAACGTTTGATTCGCCGCTTTGTTCCTATCAGTCAACGCTATCATGGCAACGCACTGACAATAGTAGAGCAGGGTACACGTATCGCAACTCCAATGTTTATTGTGATTGCCGTCATTGCATTTATGGATGTGATGTTTGCTCTCGATTCAATCCCCGCGATATTTGCAGTAACAAGAGAGCCTTTCTTAGTGTTAGCCGCTAATGTGTTTGCATTGCTTGGTTTACGTTCTCTGTACTTTGTTTTGCAAGGGATGATGGATAAGTTTATCTATCTTAAACCGGCACTGTCTTTCATAATGGTATTCATTGGTATCAAGATGATGCTTGTCGGTTCTGTGTGGGAAATCCCAACTGTCGTCTCTCTCTTGGTTCTATTAACAACGATGACAATTGCTGTTTTAGCTTCTGTTATAAAGCAGAAAAATGGTTCAGCGAGAACTTCTGTTCTTGCTGATAAATAAACTAATAATTTAAAACAATAAAGCCGCTGGTTGAGTTATATTTTATGTAAAATATTTGTGACCAAAGCGCGGTTTTTGGAGCGGGCGGGAAATATGTATGCATCAATGTTGGCGGGTTATGAAAATATACTCATCATGACTGCATATACTGCGAATTGCATTGTTAACGAGTTGTTTTATTAGAAAAACTTATCTGTAAAATCAAAAATAGTCATTTTTTGAGCAGTGAAATATTGCTTAATATTACCTCAACGAAACGAATTACACAGTTTATAGAGAGGCAATCATGGCACAAGCAATGCACATCGGTAATATCGAAGCTCCTATCTCTATGGATAAAAAAACCTACTCGGTTTCTTTCAAAGGATTGATTGCACACCTATTAGATATTCTTTTCACTGACAACAGCGAACCTCGTGCTCATTATGCGAGTGATCTGTCTGGTCATATGCAAAAAGATATCGGTCTTTATCGTTAATATCGATTTCAGATTTCCTAAAAACGCTAGCGACTTGCTAGCGTTTTTTTTAATTTTTGGAAATTTAATCGAACGACACGCGGTCAATCTCTTCAATTAATCAAAAGTATTGCTGATAAGGACTTTTAGATGACCGCTTTGATTGCTCTCTCCGTTGTATCAACAGTAAGTGCTGGACAAATCTGGGTTAATGATGGGAAGCCAGCTCAAGTCGTCGAGCTATTTACTTCCGAGGGCTGCTCTAGCTGTCCACCGGCAGACAGATACATTTCCAAGCTCGAGCATAAAATCGGATTATGGGAAGAGATTATTCCGATTGTCTACCACGTAGACTATTGGGACTACTTAGGTTGGAAAGACGAATTCGCAAAGCCAGAGTTTTCACAACTTCAACGCCTTTATCATGCTTACGATGTGGTAAGTAGTGTCTACACACCTGGATTTGTCGTAGATGGCGAAGAGTGGCGCGGTTTTTTTAACTGGGTGAATAGAGAATTGCCTGACAACATCCAACCTGCAGCCAAACGTTTAACTCTGGTTAGGAAAGGGAATTCGTTTGAACTTAAATACGACGATAACACTATGCTTGATGCGACTATCATCTTTATCTCAAACGATCAAACTACAGTAATTAGAGCAGGGGAGAACCGAGGAAAAACGCTAGAACATGATTTTATTGCTCTTGCACGCTCACAATCACGCTCTGCTGACGGACGTTGGCATTTCACATATGAAGGCGAAATGAGTGAAGTGGATGCGGTTGCGGCTTGGGTTACACCTGTGGGAAGCTTTGAACGGATACAAACGGTCGCCGGGACAATTGAGTAACTAGAGCTTGTTGACCTAATACTGTATAAGATCATATTTCTCATAATTGAGGCACATTGTTGCAATACTACAATTTAGCCTCTATCTACTGCTACAAAATGTCGTTTCTCTCACTCAATGTGTCATCAAAGTGTAATGTTCCGATCTAACTCAGCCTTGTCCGTGTGACTTTTAATCCAAAAATAAATCTACTCCTTTTGATCTACGCCTAGGGGGATGGATTGATAGGATGAGGTGTTAATTCGATATCCAAATATAACGTCAGGCTGAGGATTAATGACTTTATTTCAACAAGTTTAACCTTAGAACGTGAATTGAAAATGGATATAAGAATGAACATCAAGCTAACAAAACTAAGCATTGCTATGGCATCGCTTGGGCTTCTAGCTGGTTGTAATGACCAACTCGAAGTACAAGTTATGGATGGTTACCTTGAAAACGCCGAGGTTTGGCTCGACGTCAATGGTAACTATGAGAAGGATGACCATGAGCCATCAGCAACGACGGACAAAACTGGATACGCGGTTATCGATATCAGTGGTTTGTCCAAGCAAGATCGAAATGCTCACCTTATTGCTCACGTCAAACGTGGTATTTCTATCGATAGCGATATCCCAGAAGTGAAAGCGACGCGAGATTATTTAATGCTCGCTCCTGCCGACCACAATTACATTACGCCGCTCTCTACCTACGTATCGCTTCAGATGATGGACGGGAAGAGCGAAAAGAGAGCACTACGCAAACTTCGACGTCAGCTAAAGCAACCTAAGTTGGACTTAGACTCAGACTATATTGAGCGTCAGCAAGCTCTTGTTGCAAGCACCGCTAAGGCGATGGCCCAAGTATTACCTAGCAGCATTGAAGACCACACTTTAGACAATCTTATTGACACAGTAGAGCTAGGTGCAAAAGCCTTAGGCAAAGAAAAAAGACAAGGTAACCGCTTACTAGATGGCGTGACCCTAATGATTGACGCTAGCGGCGTTCCTGCTGTTTCCGCTGATACCGATGGCGATGGTGTTGCTGACTTAGTGGATTTGTTCCCGAACGATATTCAGGAGTCAACGGATAGCGACCAAGATGGCATTGGTGATCATCGCGACTTAGACGATGATAATGATGGCTTTGCCGATGAAGTCGAAATGAGTTTAGGTACCGATCCATACAACGCGAGCAGCCAACCAGACGATCTCGACGGCGATAAAATTCCCGACAGTTTAGACCCAGATATTGATGGTGATGGATGGAGCAATATCGATGAAGAGCGTTTGGGTAGCAACCCATATTCCGCTCAGAGCAAACCAAGTGATTATGACGGCGATGGTATTGCAGATGTTGAAGATAAAGACATTGACGGCGACGGTGCGCTAAATAGTGTAGATGCGTTCCCTAAAGATAAATTTGAAAGCACCGATACTAACGGTGATGGGTTAGGTGACTTTGCTTCGAGCGATGACGATGGGGATGGTATCCCAGACTCTATCGACCCAAACCCTAAGAGCCCAGATAACACCTCAACTGAGCCAGTTCCAACTTACCAAGAAGCCGTGATTTACTACAAGCGTGATGATGGAAACTACGCTGACTGGGGATTGCACTTATGGAACAACGGAAGCTGTGATTCAGTAAGCGATGGTGCTTTAAATGGAGTTGATTGGGGTAACCCGTATAGTTGGAAAGAAATTCACCCAGAATATGGGGCTAAATATGTTATTCCTTTAAAAGATGCACACGGTGCATGTATGAATTTCATCGTTCATAAAGGAAATGACAAAGCGTTAGGTGGTGATGACCTAAAACTTGAGTTTACTAAGGGTAATACGCTCTATACGACTCATGGCAATTCAAACTTAAAATACTCGCCTAATGAACAAACCGCTGTCGAACTTTCAGGTGCTGCGGCGCATTGGTTAGATCTCAATACCTTTGCGTGGTTTGATCATTCTCAGGCTAAAAGTTACCAACTTTGGTCCACTGCCTCTGGCGCAGGAGATATTAGTAGACCACAGCAGTTTACGAAACACAGTCTAGACTTGGCCGGTGTTGTAGACAATGCAAAGTTCCCTCACTTAAAAGGTCGCGTACAATTTAATCTGTCAGTAACCGCTGATGAAGCGAAAGGGTTACTCAAACAGCAATTGATTGCTGTCGCATTGGATGAACAAGGTCAGCCGCTTGTAGCGACACGCATACAGATCCCGGGTGTTATCGATACGCTTTACACAAATGGGCCAAATGACGCCGATGAAGCAAAACTAGGCAGCTGGATCCAAGGTGACACGGCAAACTTTGCGGTTTGGGCGCCAACGGCTCAAGATGTTGAATTGTATCTCTATGATAACGACAAAGCGTTAGTTAAAGAGTCACCTCTGAAGATGAACCTTGACCCAAGTACAGGCGTTTGGTCTTATCAAGGAAGCTCGGCATTAGAGAACATTTTCTATCGCTATCGCGTAAAAGCCTACCATCCAAAAACAGATCGTATCGAATGGATGATGAGCACAGACCCTTATTCATTGTCTCTTAGCACCGATAGCCTACATTCACAATTGGTCGATTTAAGTTCGGCTCAAACCAAACCACATGGTTGGGATTCCCACACTATCCCTGAGTTACAAAACCCAGAAGACAACATAATCTACGAACTTCACATTCGAGACTTTAGTGTCAGTGACAAGCACGGTACACCAGAGAGAAATGGTAAGTACACCGCCTTCTTAGAAGACGAGCGTGACAGTGTTAAGCAACTTAAATCGCTTAAAGAGTCGGGCTTAACAACGATTCATTTATTGCCAAGCTATGACTTAGCTTCGGTTCCGGAACAAGAGGCCAAAACGGTGAATCTCACCGATACAGTTGGCAAGCTTTGTTCTGTCAACCCTATAGCAAAATTGTGTGGTGACGGCACCAGTCATAGTGCAACGATCTTATCTCTTCTAGAGCAAACCGATCCAAGTACAGGTGAAGCACAGGCGCTACTTGCCGATATCAGGCCATTAGATGGTTTCAACTGGGGCTACGACCCATTCCACTATAGCGCTCCTGAAGGTAGCTATGCGGTGTCAAAAGATGGCACTGATCGTATCCGCGAATATCGTGAAATGGTTAAAAAACTTCACGAGATGGGCTTCCGCGTGATTCAAGATGTCGTATACAACCATACTTACTCATCAGGCTTGTACGACAAGTCGGTGCTTGATAAGACAGTTCCTGGTTATTACCACCGATTGAACCCAATCACGGGGGCTGTTGAAAACTCGACGTGTTGTGACAACACCGCCTCAGAAAACCGCATGTTCGAAAAGCTTGTGGCAGATAGTGTGATGATGTGGGCGCAAGACTACAAGATCGATGGTTTCCGTTTTGACCTAATGGGTCACTTGATGAAGTCGAACATGCTGCATATCTACGACAAGGCAAAGCAGGTCGATCCTGACACTTGGTTCTACGGCGAAGGCTGGAACTTTGGTGAGGTCGCGAATGGTCAGCGTGGTGAGAATGCGACGCAATGGCCAATGGCAGGTACAGGGATTGGTACCTATAACGATAGACTTCGCGACGGAGTACGTGGTGGTGGTCCTTTCGATAGTGGTGACGCGCTGCTGAAGACACCTGGATTTACCAATGCTGGTGATCGATTCGATGATGCACTCAAATCGAAGATGGATCTGATTCGCTACGGTATGACGGGTAACCTACAAAACTACCCACTAGAGACATACAGTGGCAGTGTTGTGTATGGCAAAGACTATCAATATGGTGGTCAAGGCGCAGCGTACACCTTAGATCCACAAGAATCGATCAACTACGTCTCTAAACATGACAACCAAACATTGTGGGACTTCAATCAGTACAAGGCGTCTGCCGATATGACATCTGAGCAGCGTGCCAGAATGCAGATCATTGGTCTTTCTACGGTCATGCTAGGACAAGGCGTACCATTCCTTCATATGGGATCAGAATTGCTGCGTTCGAAGTCGATGGAGCGTGATAGCTACGATAGTGGTGACTGGTACAACAAAGTTGATTTCAGTAAGCAAACGAATAACTGGAATATCGGCTTACCAAGAGCAGATAAAGATCAAGCTAACTGGAATGCGATCAAATCGGTGATTAGTAACCCGAACACGGTAGCCTCCGCAAAAGATATCGAATGGTCAGACAGCGCATTTAAAGCGTTACTTCAGGTACGTGCATCAACACCTCTGCTGAAGCTCGTTTCTGAAAAAGAAGTTGTCGATCGAGTTCGTTTCCATAATACCGGTAGCAGCGCGCTTCCAGGCTTAATCGCAATGTCCGTAAATGATGGCGTGTCAGTGGGTGCTGATTTAGATGAAAGCAATGATGCACTGATTGTTCTCATCAATGCCAATACCGCTACGCAGAGTCTAAAAGTGAGCGGAGCAAAAGGGTTTGTTCTACACAACGCACTGAAAAACTCAAGCGATAGCGTAGTTAAACAAGCGAGTTTTGAAAACGAAACCTTTACCATACCAGCGCTTACTGCGGCCGTGTTTGTACAACCGCAAAACGGTGCTCAGGGTGAAGGGCTTATTATCAACAATAAACCCGTCGATGTTGCGCCTTACGGTACAACCAAGCTTTATGTTCGCGGTTCAATGAACGGCTGGAATACCAGTAGTGAGATGCAATACAAAGGCGAGGGCGTGTACAGCTTCAACGGCTACTTAACGCCTGGAGTGTATGAGTTTAAACTGGCTTCTGAAGATTGGAGTACAGTGAATCTAGGGTTTGGCTCATTCACACTTGCTGATGGTTCTGTCACCCTTGAAGATGCCGGAAACGGCAATATCAAGGTAACTGTCACTAAGCAGGGCGTGTATGACTTTACACTAAACGCTAAAGACAAGTCTGCGTTAAAAGTTGCGGTAAAAGATACAGGGCTAGATTACGGTTGTTACAGTGACAACAATAACGCTTGTGATCTACGAACCTATCAAGTGATGGTTGAGTCTTTTGTTGATGGTGACTCGAATCATGACTACGGTGTGGGCTATGGTAACTCACACCATAAAGGCGATCTCCAAGGGATCATCAACAGCCTAGACTATATCGCGAGCTTAAACATGAATGCTATCTGGCTAACACCCGTGTTTGACTCATGTGCAGGGCAAGGTGGTGATGACAGACTTGACGCAACAGGTTATTTTGCCTGTGACTTCTTTAACGTAGATCCGAAGTTCGGTTCAAACGAGAAGTTAAAAGAGCTGATTGATGCCGCACATGAGAAAGGGCTTTATGTCTTCCTTGATGGTGTATTTGGTCATACGCATATTAATGGGGCTAAGCCATCACCTACGGGTAAAGTACCAAGCTTAAGAAAAGAGTCAGGATACCCAGGTCAATATGTCAATTACCCAAATGCCGATAGTGAAGCCTTCTTTACTGAAGTCGCGACCTATTGGATCAAAGAGTATGGGATAGACGGTTGGAGATTAGACCAAGCCTACCAAGTACCACTTAATAGCTGGAGAAACATCCGCACAGCGGTTGAACGTGCTTCAATGGAGAACGTTATCGCGGGTAAAAAGTGGGGCACACTTGGGTACATGGTGGGTGAAGCATGGAGCAGTGCAGATGAAATAACGCGTACCGTTTATGGTAGCGACGCTGAACCCGGCTTGTCATCGGCATTTAACTTCCCTCTACGTTACGGATTAGTTCAAGCGCTCGCAGTAGAAGAGTCTGGTGCTAAGAGCAATGCTCGCGCGCTTGACGCGGGTTGGAACTCACGTGTTAAATCGCCATACCATGCAATGCCTAACTTGATGATTGGTAACCACGATCTAGTTCGATTCGGTGATTTGATTCAACGTGGTGGATTAGGTGACTACTTCCCACGCCATAAAGCTGCGTATAGCTTCTTGGCAGCATACTCAGGCCCAATTACCTTCTACTACGGTGAAGAAATTGGTGATGAGGTAGAGAACTTTGCTGCTAAGGTGACGTCTGATTGTGCTAGCGTAGGTAAATGTGATGACCATGTGGCTCGCTCAAGTGCGAAAGTTGAAGGCGTAACAGGAGTAACGTTAAGTGCAGAACAAAGCGATCTAAAAGCTTACGTTGCCAAGTTAATGAAGGTTCGTAGCGAACACCCGGCTCTTTACAACGGTGAACGCAGAAACCTATGGCTTGACGATACGCTCTATGCCGATCTCAAAGTCAATGGGGAGCAGCAAATCATCTATGTGCTCAATACTAGCGAGAACCAACGAACTCTGAATGTGGACTTGTCTCGTATTAAAGCAGCAACAACGTTTGTTGATTTAATCACAGGTGAGAATATTAGTGTTCAGGCTTCAAACGGCAATGTTCCAGTGCCAGCGCTAACGGGCCGTATACTTCTAGTGAAATAGGTATTCAGTCTATAGAAAAAAGGCGCTCAAATTTGAGCGCCTTTGTCGTATGACTTAAGTAAGAAGGGGATTACTTCTTACGGCAGTACTCAGCGATAACGTACATAGATTGGCCGCCGTTCGCCTTACCTGAAACAAGCTTTGGATCGTCACCAATGCTGATGCCACGGATTACTGTGCCTTGCTTGATTACCTGGTTCGTGCCTTTAACTGGCAGGTCCTTAATTACAGTTACGTCGTCACCTTTTTTCAGTTCAACGCCATTGCAATCAAATGGCTTGTCGTCAGCAGACATCCCCGTCATTGCCCAGTTCATTTGCTCTTCTTCCATGTACATCATGTCTAGCGCGTCTTGCGCCCAGCTCTCTGTATTTAAGCGAGTAAGTTGGCGCCATGCTGTAACTTGAACTGCTGGTACTTGACTCCACATACTGTCGTTTAGACAACGCCAGTGGTTGATGTCTTGTGGGGCTTCAATCTCACCAAGACACTTGTCACAAACCATGATTCCGTAATCTACTGTCACATGGCTGTGCGGGGGAACAGCGTATGCCGTCAATGGTGCATCGGTAGCACATAGTTCACATTTAGATTGGCAGCGTTCTAGCATAGTAGCTTCAGAAGACATAATGGACTCACATTTATAGGTGTTAATAACGCCGGCTATTATCCACTTTATCTATCAAAAATAAAGCGCAATCCGAATTCTGAACGATAAAATACTAATTTCTTACTTTTAATGAAATTATAGGTGATAAGTAATTAACAATCAGGATCTTAGTTCATGTGACAATGTCACCTAGTTAGCAATTTCTTTACCTTATTAGTCTAGATTGGCATAATCCGACGTGTTGTTATATCAATTTAATAGGTTAAACGTTGGAATTACTATCGATCGAGTTTCTAGGTCAACCACTTAGACTTGAAGGCTCTATGGCGGGGTGGCAGCAATTGTTCTGGAATAACCAACTGGTCTCGCAGCTTGATGCAAATTCAGAACGCGGTGAAGAGTTCCACCACGAGTTCACCTTACTCAAAGGTGAGCAAGAGCTAGTATGTAAACTACAAACGAACCTTGTATGGCAGCCATTTACTTTAGAATACACCGCGACGGTTGATAACCAAGTTATTGATCAAGGGCGACGAAATAGCAAGGACATAGAGCAGCAATCCCCGTTCGTTAAACCAGAGCCAGAACGTAAGTTTAGCCTTATCGGTTTACTATCCTTGGGAATGAAAGCGCTCAAGAGTGCCAAGTTAATCAAAGTTGTGCTCGCGTCAGCCAGCTTGGCTGCTTATTCGTGGCTGTTTTCTTTCCAATTTGCGTTGGCACTTATTGCGTGTTTGGTTTTTCACGAATACGGCCACGTTAGGGCGATGAAATACTTCGGAATGAAAACGAAGGGCATATATTTGGTTCCATTTCTTGGGGGATTAGCACTAAGTGATGAGAAGATAAATACTCGCTGGCAAGATGTTGTAATTTCAATAATGGGCCCGATGTTTGGCTTGGTGCTATCTGTATTCTTACTGCTTGCTTATGTAATAACTGGCGAGATGTTCTTTGCTGGGCTCGCGGTGTTCAATGCGTTTCTAAACTTATTTAACTTGCTTCCCATTCTACCGCTTGATGGCGGGCACGTTTTAAAAAGCATTAGTTTCTCGATGAACAGTATTGCCGGAATTGTACTATGCACATTGGCTGCGGCTGGTGGTGTGCTATTAAGTTATTCACTAGGGCTTACTCTGTTTGGTTTCCTTCTTATCATGGGCATGCTTGAAATTGTTGTCGAATGGAGAGGAAGGCATCACAGCCATTTATTACCGCTCGATAGATATGGGCAGGCAGTAGCGGCAATTTGGTATATTGGGTTAGTTTCAGCGTTAATTGGGATCATCTGGTTCTTCGCTTCAACAGGGGATCAATTACTGAGTCTGCCTCTGTTAATACTAGGTACTTAATGCAAAAAAGGAGCTTTCACTCCCTTAACTTTAAGCTTTTATTACATACATTTTGGGCGCGCGACGCTGTTGTTTGACAAAGTTTGAATCTTTGCAGAGAGGTCTTCAATACGAGTGTCATGAGAAGGGTGCGTAGAGAGTAGTTCTGGCGGTTGTGTTCCACCAGATGCTTTCGCCATGTTTTGCCATAAATCGACGCTCTGCCTAGGATCAAACCCTGACTTAGACATTAACTCTAATCCAACAAGATCGGCTTCAGACTCTTGTGTTCTGCCATAGGGCATTAACACTCCATATTGCACGCCAAGGCCAAGCGCGGCCATTGTTGCACCGCGATACTGAGCGTATTCAGAAGAACCTAAAGCAATATTAGTAAGCTGAAGACCAGCATTAGCGATTTGGGACTGAGAAAGACGCTCATTACTGTGGTCAGCCAAAACATGTGCAATTTCGTGGCCAATCACCGTCGCGAGTTGGTCTTGAGTAACTGCAACACTGAGGAGTCCGGTATAAACACCAATCTTACCGCCAGGAAGAGCAAACGCATTGATTTGATCACTGTCGAAAACCACGACTTCCCATTCATCAAAGTCTGGCTGTTTAGCAACATGTTGTGTTATTGATTGTGCAACACATTGAACATAAGCATTGGTCTTAGGATCACTGCTGATTTTTAGCTCTTTCTTCATCTGCTCAAATGATTGAGTGCCCAAACTACTCATGTCTGAATCAGAAAAGAGTAGTAGCTGACTACGCCCTGTGGGTGACGATGTACAGGCTGACATTGCCACTACGGCTGAAAGAGTTGCAATTTTGCACCACGTTTGCATTGAATTCTCCGTTTCAAACGCAATATTAAACATACTATTTAGCTATACACATCATAGCATTAGGATACAATTCTTGGTAATCCCATTCACTAATGGAATGCATAATGGCAATCTGGAAAAAACCGATAAATCTCGAAACCCTGAATAAAACGTCAGAAAATACGTTGATCGATCACCTTAATATTGTTTATACCGAGGTCGGAGACGACTTTATATCGGCGACAATGCCAGTATGCTCCTTTACTCATCAACCTCTCGGCATGTTGCACGGAGGGGCATCTGTTGTACTCGCGGAAACGCTCGGTTCGGTCGCTGCGAATTTTTGTGTACCAGAAGGGAGCTACTGTGTCGGGTTAGATATTAATGCTAACCATGTTCGCTCTATGAGAAGCGGGCAAGTTGTAGGAACAGCCACGCCGATTCACTTAGGCATCTCGACCCAAGTATGGCAAATTAATATTACAGATGAGCGTGAACGTTTGGTTTGTACCAGTCGTCTAACGATCGCTGTAAAACATCAAAGAAGCACTTCTTCTCAAAAAGGGTTATAGCAATGGTTATTCCATTTAAAAGCGGAAAAATTATTGTGACCAGTCACGAGGTAGTCGTAAAGCTGTCTGGCGAGCACATGGTGACGTTACAATCCCAAGTCGATGCCATTGCGTTAATAGGACGCGGGGCAAATGTTATTGCCGCCAACGGCAGTGAAACCAAGTGGTCTGTCAAACTCGATAACGAACAACAGATCCAACAAATCGCCGAGCAAATAAGTTGCGAAATCCAATAAATGATTTTTTGTCTTGATTGCACCTGTTTAAATGAGGAAAATTGAAGCTAGGTTAACTAGAATGAGATTTCCTCTTTATGAGTAGTCCACGACTAAGAGTTCAATTTGAAACCTTGTTTGAACATTACAAAGGGCAAGATTGTGGTGTTCAGCTTGAAGATATCACCGACATTCTTTTCTGTACGCGTCGAAATGCACGTATTGTCCTCAATAAAATGGAAGAAGAGGGCTGGTTGGAATGGCATCCTGCCCCAGGTCGTGGAAAACTATCTCAGTTGGTTTTTAAAAGAAGTCGAGCCGACGTCAGCGAAAACTTAGCACGACGTTATCTTGAAGAAGGCAAAATTGGCAAAGCCCTTAAAGTCTTAGACCAAGATACCGCCAAGCTTGCACAAGTCGTAGAAAGCTACCTTGGCATCGTACACCAAGAAGGGCAGCAAGTTGTTCGATTACCTTACTATCGGTCTCTTTCAACTCTGAACCCGACTTTACCCATTCGACGTTCCGAACTGCATATTGTTCAGCAAATCTTTAGTGGTTTAACTTACATCGATGACGGTGAACGCCTTCAACCCGATCTTGCTCACTCATGGGAAATGCTCACACCACAGCATTGGCGTTTCTTTATTCGTCCGAGCGTTAGATTTCACAATGGTGATTTGCTTACCTCACAAGCGGTCGTTGATAGCTTATTGGCGTTAAAAGACAGAAAACTGTTCTCTCATATTACAGATGTCCGTTCTCCCGGCCACTTAATTGTCGATATCACCTTATCGCGTGAAGATTTCCAGTTACCACTTCTGCTTTCTGAATCGTGTGCGAAAATAATTCTGCCTAAAGAAAATAGATCTGAAGACTATGACTTATCCCCTATAGGGACTGGCCCTTACCGTGTCGTCCAAAATGATAATAAACGCTTGGTGCTTCAAGCCTTTGATAGCTATTTTGGCTTTAGACCTTTACTAGATAGGATAGAAGTCTGGGTCATCGATGATCTGCATTCATCGATGGTATTCCCTAGCTTGTCTAAACCACTGAAGCCTGACGTCGCGAATTATGCAGACAGTGTTGATTTAGATCCTGGCTGCACCTATTTATTGCTCAATCGTAAAAACGGACTTGCCGCATCAAATGATTGGGCAAACTACTTTATGCAGAAACTAGGAACGTTGAATCTGTTCCAGCACCTCCCTCAAGAAAAGATTGTCGAGCTTGGGGTATTGCCAGCGCACGGTTTAAAACCCGGTTGGTATCACCACACTCGGCACGGCTATACCTCTCCTCCCTCATACCGAACGGTCACTATTGCGTATCACGGGCAGCATCCAATGTTCCCAACCTTAGTAAAATGCATTGAAGGTCTTCTAAAACAAGATGGACTGAGTATTGAATTAATAAACTACGACCTAACCGTGGAAGATACGTCTCAAGTTGATATTTGGGTTAAACCTATGGGTATCACCACGAATAGGGATGATGCACTGGCAGGTTGGTTACTCAATAACAATGATATAGAAGCCCTAAGCCGTAGTGATGACTTTGAGTATTGGACTAAAGTCGTACAAAAGTGGCAAGCGACACAAAATGCTAGTTTTCCTGCACAAGAGCTAGGCAAATCACTAGTTGAAAAAATGCAGTTGATCCCGATGTTCCACTGTTGGCTAGGTGTCAGCAAAGATCACTGTGGCTCATTACAAAATGCCAAATGCAACGCACTCGGATGGTTTGATTTCAGTAAAGTTTGGGTTAAACCTGAGATACCAACAGACGATCAGTCAAGTCAAAAGGGTGAATAGTGGCAAAACCTAATAGAAAACAACCCACTAAAACAGTCGATATCTACTGTGCAAAATGTAAATCTCGGCTATTTAAGTACCGTAAAGGTGGGAAGGGGGCTTTGCTGAAGTGTTTTAAAGAAAGAATCGTTGCTGATTACACAGAAAAACCATGCTTTTGCCAACGATGTGGCTGTGAATTTGCCCGAGAAGCTTTAATTAGAGGCGCTCCCGCATACAAAATAATCGGTGGTAAAGTCACTATGAAATAACGGTGCTTCAGAATATTTCTCTAGTGTATTTTATAAACTAACTCGTTAGTAAAATTGTAAAAAATGAGCCTCATAGCAAGAGATTTGATCTCAGTCGATAAAAAACGTAAAAATCTCGTTAAGGGGTATCATTGATTTTTAATAGTGTTAGAATAGCCGCAGTTTCCTTTCGGTTTTTCCAACTTTACTTTAGGGGTTTGTAATGGAGCTAGGTCTAATCATCACTTTCATCGTTGCAGCAGCTGTAATGGTTAAGAAAGAGATGGCAGCAGCTAAATAATCGGTCTATTCATACCATTTTTTCTATACTTTTTTGATGAATATACCCAAGAAAGCTCCTAGTTTAGGGGCTTTTTTATTATCTTTAAATTATTGATATATAAAATTTAAATAGGTAATTAACTAAAAAAGCCAGCGGTAAAGCTGGCTTTTGTTTTAAGTCTCTATTTTAGAATTGGTAATCTAGACTAACGCCCCAGTTTCGGCCTGGTTGACTCTTAGAGTCCATGCTGAATGTCTCCCCAGTCGCGTCTCGACCAGATAGATCTTCAAACAACCAGTACTTTTTGTCTAAGGCATTGAATAGACCTGCGCGGATTGTTAAGTCGCTCATTGGACGGTAGTAAGCTGTAAGATCAACCAGTGCGTAACCAGCAGCATCCACATTTGTGTCGCTATTCCAATCTGACTTGCGAGCAACCATTTTAACGTTAGCTAGTGCACCGTAGTTGTCTCGGTTTAAACCTAAACCGAAGTCAGCAGTAAGAGGAGCAACAGAGTCAATTGCTTTACCCGTCTTCTTATCTTCTCCATCAGCGTAAGCAATTGCTAAACGAGTATAAACACCTTGAGGAGCGTTAAACGCACTATCAAGCAGGATAGTTGAGCTAAACTCTGCACCGTAGATTTCTACTTCATCAAGGTTCTTCTTAGAGATAACATCCTTGCCACCTTGCTCACCGGTCTTCTCTTGAACGATAAAGTCTTTGTAGTCAGAGAAGAAGGTCGTTAGTTCAAATTTAGCGCTTTCATTTTGTCCACGCAGACCTGCTTCATAAGAGATGCTCTTTTCTGATTTAAGGTTCGGGTTGGCTTCGACAATTGCACCTTGATTATAGAAGTAGTACAAGTCATAAACGGTTGGCGCTTTGAAGCCTTGACTAATTTGACCAAATAGCGACAGGTTATCATTTAAGTGATATACAGCCCCGAGCTTACCTGTAAATGCGCTGTCGCTGTTCTCGTCGTACTGAGTTTTGTAACCTTCATCCGTTTTTGGTTTAGCGCTAAAAGAATCGTAGCGAATACCAGCAGTCATGACCAATGCTTCATCTAAGAAGTACGCTTGATCTTGTAGGAAGACGCCCCATTGCAGTAAATCTGCGTCTGGAATACCTGTGCTACCCGGAGCAACAGTACCTTTGTCGAATTTATAGTCGGTATTTTCTAGGCTGAACTTAGTTGATACGTAGTTTACACCGTAGGTAAACTCATGGGGCGTTGCACCCAGTTCAGCCAACTTAGATGCTTGAGCATTGAATTGAATTGACTTATCGCTTGAATCACGTTCACGCATACGTTTACCGTGGAATCCAGTCGTATCATAGTTTTTGGAGAGAGAGTTTGAATCCTGATAATTAATAGACCAATCTACTTTGTCAGTAATTGAAGATGACAATAACCATTCGTGTTCAAAGCCAACTCTCAGGCGATCGTTGGTGTCTTTGTTGAAGTTATCGGAATAGGTAAAACCCGGCATAATCGAATAGCCATTGTAGTTCAACTCATCTTCGTCATATTGCTTGTTGTAGTACTCGACCGTCACACCAAGCCTATGCAAGTCATTTGCTTGATAGAATGCTTTACCAAGTAAATTACCTAGTTTGCTATCAGCCGGGTTTGCGGCACCACGATCTGGCCCTTCAACTTCTGAGCCAGAACCATGAGTTTTAGTTTCAGCACCATTGGCGTATGTTGCCATTAGCAATGTTTCGAGTTTACCTTGGCGCATTGCCCAGGTTAGTGTGTTTTTGAATTCTTCATTCGCAGAAGAGTAACCACTCTTAATACCAAATCTTTGCTCATCCCCATCTGTTACTAATACATCTGTTGGATTTTTTGTTCTAAACAGAACGACGCCACCTAGTGCATCAGAACCATAAAGTGTCGAAGATGGGCCTTTATTTACTTCTATAGCTTGAAGCGTATCAATCTCAATACTATTAGGATATTTGCGTTGTTCTGATGCTCCGGGGTTATAAGGTACGGGCTGTTGAACATCGTCAATCATGACCTTAACTCGACTCTGTTCCATACCACGGATATTGAATCCTGAAATACCAAAACGGCCTGAACCTTGAGCATTAACACCAGGAGTGTATTTGAGTGCTTGTTTTACATCTGTTGAAAGTGTGTTGTCGATTTCTTCAGATGAAACTGTTTCAATAGAAGAGCTAACATCTGCTTTATTTTGCTCGGTACGCGTTGCTGAAACAACAACTTCGTCGAAGAGGGCATATTCTTCGGCATGAGCAGTTGACGCAAGGGCCAAAACAATTGAAGCTGACAGAAAAGTTTTCTTATACATTTTATAATTACCTTTGATCCATATAGGTGTTCTTTGAGCAGAACGCATTTTATTGGATCTAAATGATAATTACTATTGTTTACATTACGCATTGTGTCATGTTCAGTCTAAACACACTGTATTCTTGTACATAAAAACGTTAAATAACATGCGGTTAAACATTTTGTTTACATTTGTAAAGGTTCAACTTACCGTCTTATAATGTGACATATGTCACGTTATAATGCTTGGTTATTAATAAAGGGAATGATATTGCAAAGTCCAATAACACTTGAAGCGCTACATATCCTAGACGCCATTGATAGGCGCGGGAGCTTCGCAGCAGCAGCGAATGAACTTGATAGAGCGCCGTCATCTCTTAGCTATCAAATACAGAAGTTAGAACAAGATCTCGACATTATGATTTTTGACCGTTCCGGTCATAAAGCGAGTTTTACTGAGGCAGGAAAGCTGATACTCGAACGTGGGCGCGATATTCTTGCTGCCACCGATAAGTTGGTAAACGACGCGAGTGTTTTGGCAAATGGATGGGAGCTTGATATTACTCTAGCGTTTGATGGCATAATTCCAGTTCAGAACTTTTTTAATCTGGTCAACGATTTGAGCAATGTCAGTTCAACTCGCATCAAATTGCAAGAGGAAATTTTGGCAGGATGCTGGGAAGCACTAAATTTGGGTAGGGCAGACTTGCTGGTTTGCCCAAAAATGGAGACTTTACCTCATGATGTGAAAGCTGAAGTCATCGGTAATATGGAAATGATCTGGGTTGCTGCCGAAGACCACTATGTTCATAAACGAAGTGGCCCATTTGATGAACAAGCTAGAGAAAAATATCGAGTGATTGCTATCGCCGACACCGCTAGGGAGCAACCCGCTATAAGCGTAAACATTACTCAGCGACAACCACGTTTAACAGTGACCAATTTTGCCGCTAAGGTAGATGCGCTTAGAAGAGGCCTAGGGATTGGCACGTTGCCAAAAGACTTGGCGACTGAATTAATTGAAAAGGGCGATCTAAAACAGATCTCTGGTACACAGCCACAATCTGTGGAAATCATACTTTCTTGGAAACGCAACAAAATTGGTGAAGCTAAGTCGTGGTGTATTCAATATTTGCTTAAGCACTTTAAATCTACAGCTAAGATCTAAATAGAACGGTTTTAAGCAGTTAAACAAAAGGGAGCTTGTCGCTCCCCTTTATATTTTGAAACCTAGCCGTTTACAAGCCGCCTTGTTGCTGCGCTTGTTTTACTAAAGCCTGACGTTGAGCTTCTTGTTCGCTTTCCAATTTATGTTCCTTATTTAGCGTACGTTCCTCGTGTTGTGGAACGAATACAAAGTACTTATTAATAGTCATCGAAAGAACCTCTATTTTGAGAGTTGTAACCTTCCCGGTTAGACAGATCACCTAATCTCCATCAACAGGATGGGGACTCCATGTTTAGGTTTCAAAAAATAGAGGATGTTAACTGAGTCAACATCCTCCATGTCCGCTTAATTATAGAAGTAGATTCAGGTATTAAAAAACACCCAACTCATCCTTTCAGCTAAATATTACACGTCGTAGGTAGTAGAAGCTGTGTCGCCGCCTGTACCTGTCCAGTTTGTATGGAAGAATTCGCCGCGTGGACGATCAGTACGCTCATAGGTGTGAGCACCGAAGTAATCACGCTGCGCTTGAAGCAGGTTCGCAGGTAGACGAGCGGTTGTGTAACCATCTAGGAACGATAGTGCCGAGATAGTACAAGGCATTGGAATACCAGCTTCTAGCGACTTAGCTGCAACTTTACGCCAAGCACTTAGGCTGTTTTGTAGAATGCCTTTAAAGTAGTCATCTGAACCTAGGAATGCAATGTCTGGGTTCGCTTCATATGCGTCACGAATGTTTCCTAGGAATGCAGAGCGGATGATACAACCACCACGCCACATTAGCGCAACGTTACCGTAGTTAAGGTCCCAACCGTTTTCGTTTGAAGCTTCGCGCATTAACATGAAGCCTTGAGCGTAAGAGATGATCTTAGAAGCTAGTAGAGCCTGACGAAGTGCATCAACCCACTCTTGCTTGTCACCTTCAACTGGCGCGATTGTCTTGCCGAATAGAGATTCAGCTTCAACACGTTGATCTTTAAGCGCTGATAGGCAGCGAGAGAATACTGATTCAGAGATAAGCGTTAGTGGAATACCTAGATCTAGTGCGTTAATACCTGTCCACTTACCAGTCCCTTTTTGACCAGCCGTGTCTAGGATCTTCTCAACTAAGGGTTCACCATCTTCATCTTTGTAGCCAAGGATGTCAGCAGTGATTTCTACTAGGTAGCTGTCTAGTTCAGTTTTGTTCCAGTCAGCAAATACGGCTTGCATTTCGTCAGCAGACATACCAAGGCCATCTTTCATGAACTGGTAAGCTTCAGTGATTAGCTGCATGTCGCCGTATTCAATACCGTTGTGAACCATTTTAACAAAGTGACCAGCACCGTCGTTACCAACCCAGTCACAGCAAGGTTCGCCAGCATCAGTTTTTGCAGAAATACCTTGGAAGATAGGTTTTACCGCTTCCCACGCTTCAGCAGCACCACCAGGCATAATTGAAGGGCCGAAACGTGCGCCTTCTTCTCCACCAGATACACCTGTACCGATGAAGTGAATACCTTTTTCACGCAGTGCAGCTACGCGGCGGTTAGTATCTGGGTAGTTAGTGTTGCCACCATCGATGATGATGTCACCTTTGTCTAGCAGTGGAGTTAGCGCTTCAATGAATTTATCGACTACGTCGCCAGCGCGAACCATTAGCATCACTTTACGTGGCGCTTCTAGCTTCTCTACGAGTTCTTCTAGAGAGTAAGCACCGATGATGTTGGTACCTTTAGCCGGACCTTCTAGAAATTCATCTACTTTCGCAGCAGTACGATTATGTGCAACCACTTTAAAACCGTGGTCGTTCATGTTTAGGATAAGGTTTTGGCCCATTACTGCTAAGCCAATTACACCGATATCACCTTTCATTATTTCTCTCCAATTTTCCTATTTGGACGCTCGCATTAAGCGATTTTAGCTGCTGCGTCTGAATCTAAGTACCACTCCGTTTCACCAGATATCGACTGGATTTTCGCTGCAGGGTAAGGCAGCTCGCTAGCTGGAGTAGTATGAATTTCTTTTACGATCTCAACTTTACCTGCACCCAGTACAAGGTAGCTGATTCGTTTTGCGGCTTCTAAAACTTTAGCTGTTTTAGAGACGCGAATTTGGCCTGATTCAGGATGAGTCGCCAATACTGATAGGTTCTCATCTTGATAGTCTGTTTGACCAGGGAATAGTGATGCAGTGTGGCCATCTGCACCAACACCTAGCAGGATCCAGTCAAATATTGGCGTGCCATTTTTACATGGGATCACTGCTGCCATTTCTTCAGCGAAGCGTTTCGCTTCGACCGTTGGCTCTTCTTCACCACGAATGCGATGGATGTTTTCTAGTGGCAAATTTACTTTACTGAAAAGTAACATGTTTGCTTCACCGTAGTTGCTTTCAGCATCATCTGGAGCGACACAACGCTCGTCACCCCACCAGAAGTGAAGGTTATTCCACTGAATGCCTTCGGCATAAGGTGCCTGAGCTAAAAGTTTAAACAGCATTTTTGGTGTACTACCACCAGATAGTGAAATGTGCACTGGGCGACCTTGCTCGCTGAACGCTTTCATGTCGTTTGCTAGGCTTTCTACCACTTGGTCAGCGGTTTGAAAAATCTTGTGATTGATCATAGTTCGCAATAATCCGTATCGGTTAGGTTTTTACATGGGAAGCGCCAAGCGCGGTTGTCACGTTGTAACAAATCATCGGATTCTTTAGGCCCCCATGTACCACATGCGTATCCAAAGAGCGCTTGTGGATCTTGTTTGAAATCAAGAATTGGTTGCACGTATTTCCAGCATGCTTCGACCGCATCACTACGTGCAAACAGCGTAGCATCGCCATTGAGAGAGTCCAACAGCAGGCGTTCATACGCAGTCAGCATCTGTGTTTCTTGTAGCGATGCGTAGTGGAAGTTCATTTTTACTTCTTTTGCCACAAAGCCTGCGCCAGGCTCTTTTAGGCCAAAACTCATTTGAATACCTTCATCCGGTTGGATGCGTATAATCAGCTTGTTTTCAGGTGCATTTTGACCAAACACTGGGTGTGGCGTCTGTTTAAAGTGAATGACAACTTCAGTCACGCGAGTCGGAAGACGTTTGCCTGTACGTACATAGAAAGGCACGCCATTCCAACGCCAGTTGTTGATGTATGCTTTCAAGCCAACATAAGTTTCAGTGCGCGAATCTTCAGCGACGCCCGGCTCGTCACGGTAACTTGGTAGAAACTCACCGCGTACGTCAGACTCGGTATACTGACCAAGCACGAGGTTATTGCGTAGATCGTTTTCTTCAAGTGGTTTCAGACACTGCAGTACTTTAACCACCTCGTCTCGCATAGAATCGGCATTGATTTGGGCTGGCGGTTCCATACCAACCATAGCTAACACTTGCAGCAAATGGTTTTGGAACATATCACGTACAGCGCCAGATCCGTCGTAATATCCGCCACGTTCTTCAACTCCTAAGAACTCTGCACCCGTGATTTCGACATAGTCGATAAAGTTGCGGTTCCAAAGTGGTTCAAACATCGCATTAGAAAAACGGAAAACCAGTAAATTCTGTACCGTCTCTTTACCTAGATAGTGGTCGATACGGTAGATTTGATGCTCTTGAAAATGCTCATGAATCTCTTGATCTAGTTTCTGTGCAGATTCTAGGTCATAACCAAATGGCTTTTCAATGATAAGGCGTTTCCAACCATCTTGTTCATTGTTTAACCCATGAGCAGCAAGACTCGCTGGGATAACACTATAAAGACTAGGAGGAGTCGCTAGGTAAAATAGGGTATTGCGTTGTTCGAATTGATACTGCTCTGAGAGCTGATCCAAACGCGCAGTCAATTTGCCATAATCCGCAGTATCGGAAGTATTGATTGCTTGGTAATGCAGATGGTTGATAAACGCATCGAGTGTTGCTGGCTCAGTTTTCTCCATTTCTTGCAGAGAACGTTTCAGTTTCTGACGATAGGAGTCATCACTATATTCAGTCCGGCTCACGCCTAAAATAGCGAAGTTTTTTGGTAACTGTTTATTTGAGTAAAGGTGATACAAAGCAGGGATCAACTTGCGGTAGGTTAAGTCGCCCGAAGCACCAAAAATAACGATGCTGCTGTTTTCTGGTATTACCATCATCTTTCCCTTAGAAACGAGGTAGTTAGCATGTGCCTAAGCTGTTGGCACTAAAGTTTGCCAACGGTATCAACGACACCTCAAATTATAAAATAGGTCCTGCCTATTATATTGATAGGCAAAGCCAAAAATTCATGCCATTTGTTATCTAGATTGCTACTGCTTTTACTAAAAATTCAGAGCGATTGTTGCAGACGGCAGCGTATTGTCTATGAGTATTTGACATACATCAACCTTTGAAAGAGCAATCGATTAAATAATGACTCGTTATTGCGCTAAGTCATTGAAACTATTGAAATGACATTGTTCTTGGCCCACTGTTAGAAATTAGAGTAAATAAACTAATTATGGTATGACTGGTAGGATCAGAATAGAGATTTAAGGAAGGACCTTACTCGCCTTATATGTGCGTCTCGATCAATTGGACTAATTTGAGATGGTTCCAAAAACTGTTTGGCGTATTTTTGGTCAATTTCTTGTTCCAAAAATATTAAATAGAGTTTGGGGTCAATATGACCTGTCGTTGCCATGTCAGTCATGATATCAATAGACTCTGACAACGATTTTGCCTTTTTATAAGGCCGATCGCTCGACGTTAACGCCTCAAACACATCTGCGATAGCCATGACACGTGCAGGAAGAGAAAGCTGCTCTTCAAACAATCCTTTCGGGTAGCCTCGACCATCGATACGTTCGTGATGTCCCCCGGCAATTTCTGGGACATTTTTCAGGTGCTCTGGGTAGGGCAAGCGTTTAAGCATCATGATGGTTTGAATAATGTGATCGTTAATGATAAATCTTTCTTCATCGGTAAGTGTTCCACGCTCAATAGATAGGTTGTATAACTCCCCACGATTGTATTTCAGATTACCTGGTGTCAACACGAACTCTTCTTGCCAGAAGTCTTGTGGTTTACCTGAAGCATCCCATTGAATTTGGTGAACTGCTTTATCGGAAAGTAAATTCTCTTCCACAGGCAGTTTATCATTGGTAGAGGAACGCGCTTTTTCAATCCATGAAACACCCACTTGATCATCTAACGTACGAGTCCATTTATACAGGCTAATCCGATTGAGTCGCTCCAAATCCTCTTTGCTCATGGATTCCCCCCCAATGTTGCACTGGCCCACAAATGTGAAGTCTTCATCGAGTTGCTGGTGCCTTGCTTTGAGGGTTTGCTTGAGCTTTATTTCGTCTTGACCTTGGTTTAGGCCCTTCCAGTAGTCTATCTCAGCTTGGGATTTCAGCACTTCAAATCGCATTCTTATTTCGTGGATACGATCATAAATCGTTTCTAGTTTCGTCGCTTTATCAATCACATACTCTGGGGTTGTAACCTTGCCGCAATCATGTAGCCACGCAGCCAAATGGAGTTCTTCCCACTGTTCTTTGGACATGGTGAAGAGGGGGAAATGGACCTCATCCTCAACAGCTGCTTTGACTAACATTTTCGTCAGTTCAGGCACACGTTGACAATGACTGCCCGTATAAGGAGATTTGGTGTCTATGGCCGAGGCTATAAGCTCAACAAATGCATTGAGCATCTCTTTTTGTTGCTCAATGCGATCAATGTTTTCTTTGGCTATTTCTGCAAAGCTCAATAGCTCTTTAAGGAATGCATGCTTGTCAGCTTGCTCTTGAGTAATCACGCGCTCGTAGCCCAGTAACAAGATACCCACTAACTGGTTTTCACGATTATGAAGTGGAAAGAAGTAAATGTCTGAGTTATAGAGAGAGTCTTTGAAGTTAGCAATAGCGGTGTCGTCGCGGTTAAGGTGGACGATCTCTCCATTCATTAATTCGGTTGCAACCCATGCCGTCGAGGCAATCAAGTCGTTGATATCGATTTTAAATGGGATAATGGCGTGGTTGGCAGCAGCAGCGTAACAACCGTCTTTGTCGTCTTTGATATAGAGTACAATGGTTTCTGCTCTAGTTACCAAAAAACTCTGATGAGCGATGGTTTTTGCAAGCACAGAAAAATCAGAGTTGCTGGCAGTATCTCTTAGAAGTCGTAACAGGTCGTAGAGAGTGTGTTCCATTAACTCAATTGATTCTGTCAAATTGGCGACTTCTTTGATGACACTTTTTGAGTAACGTGTTTTTTTGAAATCAAAGCGAGCAATGTTGTCTGTTTGACGCATTAGTGCTTGAAGGGGATTGGCGAGTCTTTGCGAAACCAACCAAACAACGATAAAGCTCATAAACAGCATTGCGACTGCGACGCGAACTTGTTTGTCGCGCATTGATAGCAGAGAAGCAAGCAAGTCATCTTGCGGGGTTGCTTCTGCGAGTAGTAGCCGCGTTTGTTTGTTTAAAGTGACTGGCGTTAGTGTTACAGACCACTGTTGATTATTTGCCTCAACGGTTTCGTATATTATTTGGCTAGAAATCCTATTGAGTACACCATGAAAAACAGAACCCCTTAAAGAATCTAAATTTAAGTTTTCATCAGTGTCCTGGGCAACATTGTGGTGTGCTAGCACGCGAAATTGGCTATCAAATAGAACAAGCTTGGTATTTTCCGAGTAGCCCATTTGGCTAATTTGTTCTGATAGCGAGGTAAGGGTAAAATCAGCGCCGACGACCTTGGTCCCATCAGGTGATCTACGTGACAATGTCACGCCGTTTGTTTTTAGAAAGTAAAAAAAATATGGCTCGGTCAACCTAATCTCGCCATCTTTGGCTGCATTGATATACCAAGGCCTAACTCTTGGGTCGAACTCATTGTCCTTAGTCTTACGGTGTCCTAAGCTGCGATACGCCCCATCAAGAAAGTAAAATTCATTGAGCCCAGATACTCGTGTCGTATTGATCATCAATGCTGCTTTGGTTGGTGCGTTAAATCGCTCACGATCTGCATTTGTTCTCAATGCTCTAACAAGAGTGAAGTCACCGGCTTTGTTTGCATAGTAGAGCGCAACAACGCCAGCGTTACGTTCGAATATTGTTTGTAGTGAGGTCAAAAATCGAATGTGCTTTATTGGTGACTTATGATCATCGATAGCATGACTCATCGCCATAAAATCGAGTGTGGTGAGAATTGGCCCCGCTTTAACTTGAAAAGTTGACTCTAGCTTTTGACTGTTCTCACGGCTTAACTCTTTTGCGCTTCCCGTTAATAGCTCCTGAGCATGGCGATAACTAATGCCGATCAGTACTGAACCTACTAACGTAGTCAGTACAAGAAACAGTGTAGTGATATGGATGCTTAAGGAGTATCGACGTTTTCTCATATCTCAACCAATGAAATAGCCCTTACTAAGTATTGAACAATCTCAGGATCCTGCAAAAAAACTTACTAATAATAATGGTATGCCTGCTATTACCGTGACAACAGAAACACATCCTGACTTGTTGTTACCTTGTCTCTCAGCTAAGAGAAAGCACGAGTTATGTTGGGGGGAATTTCGAGCAAGAAACGTGATTGGCTGATAACATAGGGCCATCGTACTCAAATCCACATTGAATTATGAATCTAGTTGTTGACACTCATACCCATACCTACGCAAGCGGTCATGCGTACAGTACTTTGATCGAAAATGCTCGTTTGGCAAAAGAAAACGGCCTCGAAATGTTTTGCACTACCGACCATGCTGAGTCGATGCCTGGTGCACCTCATTATTGGTTTTTTTCAAACCAGCGTGTATTACCTAGGTTTATTGATGGTGTGGCGGTAGTCCGTGGTGTTGAATCTAATATTCTTAATACTGCGGGAGAGATTGATGTACACCCAACCTCGTACAAAAGCTTGGACTGGGTTATCGCTAGTTTTCACGAGCCTGTGTTTCGACCAAGCGACAACAAGGCTCACACACTTGCACTAATCAATGCGATTAAAAGCGGTAACGTTGACGCACTTGGACACCTCGGCAACCCAAACTTTGATTTCGACTATGAGCAAGTATTGGTTTGTGCTAAACAGCATAATGTTGCTATAGAGCTTAACAACACAACGTTAAAGGGAAACAGTCGAGTAGGGAGTGTTGAGCGCTGCGAAGAGATTGCTAGACTGGGGAAAGAGATCGGTGTTTTCTTTACTACTGGCAGCGATGCACACTTTTGCCAAGACGTTGGAAACTTAGCCAAGGTTTCTGAGCTATTAGATAAGGTTGGCGTCAGCCCAGATAAAGTGATTACCCATAGTGTGAAGCAGTTTTTATCTTTCTTAGCATTAAGAGAACATGCCCCAATAACTGAATACCAATATTTATAAGTTGAAACATATTTCGCTTCTAGTGTACTGAACAATTTCAGTACACTCTCCATTCCTTTTCCAAAAATAAGAATATACACAATGAGAAAGTTAATCCCTGTTCTAGCCTTAGCCATGTCCGCTCATACATTTGCAAGTGATTTTGATCTGAAAGCCACCATGAAGCAGATGAAAGTTGAGTTTAAAAATGCCGCTGAAGCAACAGAAGTGAGCGACATGAAGTCTGCTGTAAGCAATCTATCTGAACTTGTAGAGCAATCAAAACGTGGTGATTACCCACCAGAAAAATTTGATATCTATTTTGAAGGATTCAGTAAGCTTTCCATCGCTCTCGACTCTGTAGAAGAAAAGCTGGAGTCTGGTGACATCAAAGGAGCCAAAGCCGAACTGAAAAACGTCGATGATCTAAGAGTTGAATACCATGATAAACGCAATCCAAGTATTTGGAGCAAGTTGTTCGGTTAATACATCGGCAATAATCGCTTGTAAAAACTTAATACCATGATCTTTGTTAGGTTTTTTAATGTGATTTACTGAGCTTGTTAGCAAAAGGTTATATATTTGCCCTCAAATAATAGAGAGCGAATATGTTACGAGCATCAAACCTAAAGCGAGCTATGCTAATCGCAAGTGCCCTCAGTTGGGTGCTTGTGACTCTGATGCCTGTCATAAATGCTCACGGCGCTAGTGCTGGCGTTTGGGCGACACTTTGTACCATCAATGGATTTGAGTTGGTACAAATCGAAGAAGGTAAGATTGAAACTCAACACAGCAAACCTTGCCCATTTAGCCACCTCTCAACTTGTCATCAGAACACGCTTCCAGCACCTACACATCCACGAAGATCAACAATAGCAAACATTGAGTCGTATGCTTTTTTGGCTCTAAGTGAACGATTCCAACTTGCTATTCCCAGAGCACCACCAACTTTTCCTTTTATTTCATTCGTATAAATTCATAACAAAGGCTTTTTAGCCACCAAGTAAAGTTTAGCTCAGCACAACAGACTCGATTCTTTCGGGCTATTTTGCTGTGCGCTCAAAAAAGGAAATTGTAATGTTGGGTAGTCAATCTCAGGCTCGACCTAAGGACTCATCACACGCTAAATCTAGTGATAACCCCTTGGCACAAAAAGCAAAAGCGCGTTATTTTCTCGTATGGCGTTGGCACTTCTACGCTGGTCTGTTCGTCATTCCATTTATGCTAATGCTTAGTATTACGGGTCTAGTCATGCTGTTTGATGATGAAATAGAACAAATACGATACAGCGATATCATAAATGTAACTCCTCAGACTCAAGTGCAACTCCCGTCAAAACAACTACTTGCAGTTAAAGAACGTTATCCAGATGCTCAGGTTACTCAGTTTGTAGCTTCAAACTCAGAACAACATGCAAATCGCTTCAATATTAGATTTGAAAATGGGAAATCCTTCTTGATTACCGTCAACCCTTATACTGCTGAAGTATTAGGCGAAATCAACCGGAGCGACAGTTGGTATCAACTTGCAAATGATATACACGGCACTTTATTGATCGGTCAGTGGGGAGACTATCTAATTGAAGTATCCGCTAGCCTAGGTATTTTGCTATTAGTCAGCGGCATCTATTTGTGGTTGCCTACCGATAACGCGGCCAAAGCGGGCTTTCTTAAAGTAAGAATGAGCGGTGGCTCGCGCTTACTGATGCGTGATCTGCACGCAAACCTAGCTGGGATTCTATCGTTTGTCTTACTTCTATTCTTGTTATCCGGACTTGCTTGGGCTGGAGTGTGGGGCGCCAAAGTGGTGCAAGGCTGGAATACATTTCCTACCTATTACACTTGGGGTGAAAAACCTGAATCGGTATTAACTCATGCGGATTTAAATCACGGTAGCGAGGAAGAGATGCCTTGGAACTTGGAACAGTCGGTAGTACCTGAATCCAAGGTTGTTCATAGTGGTCACCATAAACAGCAATCGAGCGAAACCGTCTACTCATCAAACGGTCTTGGGCTTGATTCCATTGTTGCGAAAGCAAAACGACTCGGATTTGCTCAGTTTAAAGTTTATTTGCCTCAGTCTGAAACTGGCGTTTATACCGTTGCTGCGAACTCTATGGCAGGGGATGTCACGGATCCTAGAAAAGATCGCACCACGCACTTTGATCAGTACACAGGTGAAGTCCTTGTTGATGTCACTTGGGATGATTACAGTGCGGTCGCTAAACTAATGGCTGCAGGTGTTTCGCTTCATCAAGGGGACTTAAGCATCGTTAACAAATTGCTCAACGTATTCTTTTGTTTGGCCTTTATTATTATTTCGATTACAGGCGCCTTGATGTGGTGGGTACGCCGACCTATCAATCAAAACAAACTGGGGGTTCCGGCTCGCTTTAAGGAGAATGGTATTTGGAAAACGGGTGCGGTAACAATTGTGCTTATCGGTTTTTTATTCCCTTTGGCTGGAGTCACCATTGTGAGCATGCTGGTTCTTGACGCATTAATTGTTCGAAGAAGCCCAAAACTGGCGGAATATCTATCGTAACAATTTAACTAACAAGCTCCGATATCGGAGCTTGTCTTTATTTTGCACTTAACTGTTGTGTCATGTAATCAATGAATCCACGTAACCTCGCTGGCATGTACTTGTTTTGGGGGTATTGCATCGCGATTGCGCCATGATAGTTACTTTTAATGGTCCAATCGGCGAGTACCGGAATGACCTCGTTTTTGTCAATTGCCTCAGCTACGACAAAATCATGGAAAATACCAATTCCGAGAGCATTTTTAACTCCAGTCAAACGCATCTGAGAATGGTTTACTGCATAACGGCCCGCCACGCTAACCGAGTGATATTCGTCGCCTTTGAAAAAGTCCCAAATATTGTCGCTATCTGTTTCTGCTAAATACAGGCAGTCGTGACTCGCAAGATCAGTCGGGTGTAGAGGCATTCCGCGTTCTGCTATGTAGTCGGGGCTTGCACATAAAACTAGGTTGGTCTTACTCACTTCTTTAAGTACCAAGTTCTCATCAGGCTTATCAGTGAGCTTAAATGCCACATCAATCCCATCACGGATAAGATCAATTTCACCGTCAGCGACACGCAATTTAAGTTGTATTTGCGGATGTTGTTTCAAAAATGGGACGACGTGCGGTTGAATAACTGAGTTTAGAAAAGCTTCAGGAGCGGCTACTGTAATCGGTCCGCTTAACTCGGTGTGCTCTTGACCTGCAATATCAAACGCTTGCTGCGCCGCATTGACCATCACTAATGCTTGGTCGTATACCCTTTTACCCGCCTGAGTAATGACGAGTTTGCGTGTTGTTCGCTCAAACAATTTAACCGACAACGCTTTCTCAAGCCGAGTAATCAACTTACTTAAAGCAGAAGGAGTGACATCAAGTTGCTTTGCTGCTGCTGTAAAACTGCCTTCATTCACAACAAGAATGAAAGAGGCTAGATCTGGGAGTAGGGAAACCGACTTACTATTAAGCATGACTTTATATTAATACAGTGTCTTGGAGCCACATTATTAATGATTTGTAACAATACGTCACGCTGAAAAACCCGACCTTATCAGAGGTCGGGCAAGTTTAATTGTGGATTATACTTTAAATTCTGTTACCAGTTCATCTAGGCAATGACATTGCTCTGCTAAGGACACGCAAGCTTTATCGGCGCTGGAGATCATCTCTACCATCTGCGTGGTATTATCCGCGATGCGCTGTACGTTATGACTTACCTCGGTACTCACACTCGATTGCTCAACAGCAGAAGTGGCAATTTCGCTGTTCATCAAGTTCATCTCTTCTATAGCAGTACGAATATTGTTTAGCGACACGAAGGCTTGGTCTGCAGTTTTAATCGTGGTGCTTCCACTTTCTTTGCTCGACTCCATGACAGAGACAGCTTCTTTCGCTCCAGACTGTAGCCTTTCAATCATGGATTGGATCTCGCCGGTACTTTCTTGGGTTCTACTTGCTAACGATCGAACCTCATCTGCAACTACTGCAAAACCACGTCCTTGCTCTCCTGCGCGTGCCGCTTCAATCGCAGCGTTAAGTGCTAACAGATTCGTTTGTTCAGCGATGCCACGAATGACATCAAGGATAGAAGCGATGTTGTTGACGTCATTGTCGAGGTTATCTATCACATCGGATGCTCGTGTAATATCCGTTGACAGCGTACGTATAGAATCTGTGGTTGTCGATAAGATTTCACTGGTTTGTTGAGACTCATTATTCGCACTCCCGCTAGCAAGTACAGCACTATTTGCATTGACACTAACGGATTCGCTTGTCACTTGTAGTTCATTTACCGCAGTGGCAACTGCCTGGCTCTCTTGCTGCTGTTGGTCAGAGAATTGTGCGATGTTGTGGGTCAACGCTTTGATGCTTTCTACTTCTTTGCGCACGGCATGGGAAGTTATGACAACCTGCGAAACAGTTTGGTGGATCTTTCCAGTAAAACGATTAAATGAATCAGCCATCTGGCCTAGTTCGTCTTGACTCTCGACCGAAATACGTTGAGACAAATCACCTTCACCGTTGGCAATGTCATACATCACGCCTTTTATACGACCAATAGGTTTGATTACGAAACGGCTTGTAATCCAATACGCAATTAACCCAACTAGAAGTACGAGAGCACAACCGATTTCGAGTGTTAACTGAATCAAGGCGCTCAATTGTGCTAGCTCGATTTGCATGTCTTGCTGCTTTTGTTCAACACTTGCACTGATGTCAGACAACTGTCCAGTTAGCCACATGAACTCTGATTCCAAAGTAGTCCGATGCTCTTGAGCATAGTCGAATGCGAAAGCCGGTTGTTCAACTATTGGCTGCTGTAACTGAATCCATGCCTGCGTCCGTTCAATGACTTTGTCCAAAATTAAGGATTCAGACGAAGATAATATGCCAATCTCTGCCAATTCAGACACTTTTCTTAGGCGTGGTAGAGCTTTCTTTGCATTGTCATTAAATTCTTCAGAGTGATAGTTAATCTGCTCTTGGTTTTCCGCTTGACTTAGGCCGTCTGAGGCTACCTTAACTTGGTATAGGTCTCGGTAGGCATCTTCAAGCTTGATCTGGGCCGGGCGTACTTGACTATTGATTGTAGAGCTAAGGATTTGTTGAGAATGTACAAAGTAAACCGATAAGAATGTCACGACCAATGAACTTAACATGGTTATTAAGAGTGGCAATCTAATTTTGTAAGACAAAGATAACTGCTTCATATATGTTTGCTCTTATGTGGATGATAATTCATCAAGGTGACGCCATGCCACCCATATGCAACGTAATGATTGTGTAACTGATTGATATTCGCAGTAATAATATCAACTAATTTATTATTAGCCTTGGTTATTTGTTGTTTTTTTATTGTTAGTTTGATTTGTGCCTCATATTCAATAATGTTTTTCCAACTAACGGGATAATGAAAAACACGTGCTTGAATTACACTTACTAGATTAGATTTTTGGCTCCAGACAAAGGCTGGAGCCTCACTATAAGCAAAGCGCTTAAATAATAACTAGGAAGGAATTTGAAATGTCTTCTGCATTCTACGAACAGATTCAAAACCAAATTGAAGAAGTAAAGGCTGAAGGTCTTTACAAATCAGAGCGTATTATTACTTCTCAGCAGCAAGCGGCTGTTAAGATCTCTACGGGTGAAGAAGTGCTTAACTTCTGTGCTAACAACTACCTAGGTCTAGCTAATCATCCTGATCTCATTGAAGCGGGCAAAGAGGGAATGGACGTACATGGTTTTGGTATGGCTTCCGTACGCTTTATCTGTGGTACTCAAGACATCCACAAAGAGCTAGAACAAAAACTATCAAAGTTCCTAGGTAAAGAAGACACTATCCTTTACACATCTTGTTTTGATGCAAACGCAGGTCTGTTCGAAACCATTCTAGGCAAAGAAGACGCCATCATCTCTGACGCGTTAAACCATGCTTCAATTATTGATGGTGTTCGCTTGTGTAAAGCGATGCGTTTCCGCTACTCAAATAACAACATGGAAGAGCTAGAGCAGCAACTTATCGCTGCGAAAGAAGCGGGGGCTCGTCACATTCTTATCGTTACTGACGGCGTGTTCTCGATGGACGGTGTCGTAGCGAACCTTCCGGCAATCTGTGACCTTGCGGAGAAGTATGGTGCACTGACAATGGTCGATGATTCTCACGCTGTTGGTTTCATGGGCAAAACTGGTGCAGGTACACACGAATACCATGACGTAGTCGACCGCATTGACATCATCACTGGTACGCTTGGTAAAGCGATGGGTGGCGCATCAGGTGGCTATACATCTGGCAAAGCAGAAGTCATCGACTGGTTACGTCAGCGCTCTCGTCCGTACTTGTTCTCTAACTCGGTAGCGCCTGCGATTGTTAACGCTTCTATTCGCGTTCTAGACCTGCTAGAGCAAAGTGGTGATCTACGTGACCGTCTTTGGGAGAACGCAGCGCATTTCCGTACGCGTATGGAAGCGGCTGGCTTTACGATGGGTGGGGCAGACCACGCAATCATTCCAATCATGCTTGGCGACGCTAAAGTAGCCGCTGAGTTTGCAGAACGCGCACTAGAAAAGGGGATTTACGTTATTGGGTTCTCGTTCCCAGTGGTACCCAAAGGCCAAGCGCGTATTCGTACCCAAATGTCAGCAGCACACTCTCGTGAGCAGCTAGATCGTGCTATTGATGCGTTCATCGAAGTAGGTCGTGACATGGAGATCATTAAATAATGAAAATCAAAGCACTCTCAAAGCTTAAGCCTGAAGAAGGCATCTGGATGACCGAAGTGGACAAGCCAGAACTTGGCCACAATGATCTTTTAATTCGTATTAAGAAAACAGCTATCTGTGGTACAGACGTACATATCTACAACTGGGATGAGTGGTCACAAAACACGATTCCTGTGCCTATGGTTGTTGGTCATGAATACGTAGGTGAAGTGGTAGGCATTGGCCAAGAGGTTCGTGGCTTCGAAATTGGCGATCGCGTATCTGGCGAAGGACATATTACTTGTGGCCACTGTCGTAACTGTCGTGGTGGTCGTACTCATTTATGTCGCAACACAGTCGGTGTCGGTGTTAACCGTGAAGGTGCTTTTGCTGAATACCTAGTTATTCCTGCTTTCAATGCTTTTAAGATCCCTGAAGGTATCTCTGACGACCTAGCTTCTATCTTCGACCCGTTTGGTAACGCAGTGCACACAGCACTATCTTTCGACCTTGTCGGTGAAGACGTATTGATCACTGGTGCTGGCCCAATTGGCATTATGGCAGCAGCAGTAGCGAAGCACGTCGGTGCTCGCCATGTTGTTATCACTGATGTTAATGAATACCGCTTAGACTTAGCACGTAAAATGGGCGTAACTCGAGCGGTTAATGTTGCAGAGCAGAAGCTTGAAGATGTAATGGAAGAGCTTGGCATGACAGAGGGCTTTGATGTAGGGCTTGAGATGTCAGGTGTACCATCGGCTTTCAACTCTATGCTTAAAACAATGAACCACGGTGGCCGTATTGCACTGCTGGGTATTCCGCCTTCAGATATGGGGATTGATTGGAACCAAGTGATCTTCAAAGGCTTAGTGATCAAGGGGATTTATGGCCGTGAAATGTTCGAAACTTGGTACAAGATGGCTTCATTGATTCAATCGGGCCTAGATCTCACGCCTATCATCACGCACCACTATAACATTGATGACTTCCAACAAGGCTTCGACGCAATGCGTAGTGGCAAGTCAGGTAAGGTTATTCTCGATTGGGAATAAAGAGGGGAAAGCCAGGCGAAATAGACTCTGAACGCCTGATTTGATTGCTTTACCCGTACTAGGCTAAAACAAAAAAGTCCCAAGAATTCCTTGGGACTTTTTTTAGTGTTAGATATCAAGTCACTATTCGTTCATCAAATGGGAAGCTTATAACTTCGACAATACTTGCATTAGAAATCGCGGAGTGGCTTGAGTTGAATAGATAATTAGTAGACTCTGGGAGAATGGCACTAGGAACTTTAGCCAGTAAAGACTGGTTTGTTTTTAGCCAGTCGTTACCTATGGACTGTGTTGCTCTTTCGTTATCTGCCCAACCAGCAGACAGTGTAGGCTCAAAGCTTTTGGCTAATTCGCTGTCTGGGATGTTAACCTTAAGCAGTTTAAAGCGGTCTGGTAGATCTTCCAAATCAATATCTAGACCAGCCAACACCTCAAGTAATGCAAGGGCGGGATGCTCTGCAAGATAGACAATAAGATGACCTTGTGAATGCCATCGACCACTCGCTTTCAATCCGCCAATACCTTTTAAATCTTCAAAATCCGATATTCGCCAAAGTATCGCCATTAAAAATATCCTGATTCGATTCTCAATAGCAATTGCTCAACGATACTACCTCCAAATTCATCCTGCATTGCTTCTTTTGGCGTACGACCATCAAGTTTTTTATTAGGCTTACTGAGCCAGTTGTTCGCTTTTTTCTCATTACCAAATACTGCGACCGCTTGTGCGGTTAGTCGAGCTGCGCGAATCACTTTAGCGCTTTCATCACGAGTCAGTTTTTCAGATTTACTGACACGATGAGATAGCGTTCGACTTGGTATAACCCAGTTAAGTTCCTGTTTCTTAAAGCCATGTTCAATCAAGGTATTAATCACAGAAGGATCGACACCATCACGTACTAGATTTGAAAGATCTAGCTCGTTGTCAATCGACCAACCAAACCAAGTATTTAGGTTTGCATTCACCGCGGCTTCGATTGTGGTAGCCATACACAGCTCCTGTTAGGCAATATGCCATTATTTTAGCGCATTCTGCCGTTTAATCAAATTAGCTCTTAATCTTCAATTTGTGTCACGACATACGCTGATTAAAATCATTCAAATTATGGACACTCCCACACTGTGCTTTGACTCAATTTCTTTAAATCACACACAAATGCTTATTGATAGTCAGCATGATTTCAATTCCTTTGTACACGGTTCAAAAGCTAAGCCGAAAACAAAGATTGCTCTCTACTTTTTCGCTGCTCGCTCGATCTATGATGTCTAATTCTTCGTTGGCTATAAAAAGGAAATAGTTATGAAAAAAACAATAATGACACTCAGTCTTTGTACCGCGTTTTTTGGCTCTGCGCATGCAGCAGAGTGGGGATATGAGGGAAAGCATGGACCGAACCACTGGGGGGAGTTCGCCACAGAATGTACTAACGGCAAAAACCAAAGCCCTATTGATATAGAGGATGAAGTTGCCGCAAAGATTTCTGATTTAAATGTCTCTTATACGGGTAAGGTTAGCGCAATTACTAATAACGGGCATACCTTGCAAGGTGTAGTTGAAGGAGATAACACGTTCACGGTTGATGGCAAGGCTTTTAAGCTAGTTCAGTTTCATTTCCATACCCCTTCAGAAAACCTTATTAAGAGCCAACGTTTTCCTTTGGAAGCGCACTTCGTGAATGCTGACAGTAATGGGAACTTAGCGGTACTCGCTGTTATGTATAGCCTGTCACCTAGCAGTAATCGCGAAATCAGTGAACTGCTAGAAACTCTCCCAACTTCTGGTCAAACTGTTTCACTCAGCAAACCCTTCAATGTAGCTGGTCTGATTCCTGACACTGGCAATTATTACCGCTTTAATGGTTCGTTAACAACGCCTCCATGCTCTGAAGGTGTGCGTTGGTTTGTACTGAAACAAGCTCAAACACTCAGTAAAGATCAAGCGCAACAATTTAAGCAAGTGATGGGGAAAAACAACCGTCCACTTCAAGACAAGAACGCACGTTTGGTCGTAATAAACGAATAGCAAATATCTAATTGCGCTGAAGGAAATCCAGCGCAATAGCTAGAATTTATTTTTGTTGAGCAATTAGAGAATATTGGCGAAGAAGGTCCGTTAACGTTGTGACCCACTCAAGTGCATTTTGCGGGCATTGCTTTACGATGACCTCAGCATGGTTGCAGTGGGTTTCAAGCGGGATGGCGCGTTCTAAATGAAATGAAACAGAGTAGAAGTGCCATAACAGTAAGCGCTGCATACGTCTGATATTTTGTTGTTTGTTTTCTGACTCTTCAAAAAGCGCAGGCAACTCATTAAGTGCGATAGCGCTCATACGAAGCATTGCGTCAAACTGGGCTTCTTGAAGTTTGTCCGCATCTTCAGTCTCATCTAAGTCAAAAGTAAAAAGCTCTGTCATTGTCTCTTCTGGTACTAAACGGTGAACCATTCTTAAGCTTAATTCCTCTAACTCTTCTCGTGGCATTTGAGATAAGCAGTGATAAGTGTAATCGCGTTGCATGCTAGGACTCTGGCAAAAGTAAGTAGGGCGAGTATTCTAACGACTTGCAAGAAAAATACTACTCGTTCGCTGAGTACAAAAAAGCCCCGCTAATTAAGCGGGGCAACATTCGTTGTGTTTACTAGGTTAGCCATTGACGTTGTTTTCTATCATCCAAAAGTACGTTAAGAATTCTCATTTAAAACTAGATCTTTTCCCCATAACCGCAAACCTAATTGTTGTATATATAATATATTTCGAACAATTATGTGATCTTGCTTCAATGATTCATAGCAACACGATGCTTATCCAGTAAGATGGCAAACTAAATTAATTTGCTGTGAAACTCAATATTCGTCCATTAGTTTGTCTATAGATTGAACAGTTGAACGTTTGCGTGAAAATATGTGATGAATATCTCATATCTGACGTTATACTTTCCGCCCGGTTGAGAGTAACAGCTCTACCAATACAAGCCGTCACAAGGAATGGTGAATGACCCCACGGACCGGACCAGCTACCTATTCAATGCTTGTAGAGGTAATCTTTAATGAATGTTTTGTTTGGCTTAATCGGTGTTATCGCACTACTTTTGTGTGCGGTTCTACTTTCTGAAAGTCGTAGTTCAATTAACTGGAAAACAGTGTCGCGTGCGCTGTTGCTTCAAGTGGGCTTTGCCGCTTTAGTGCTTTATTTCCCTTGGGGGCAATCCGCGTTAACTAGCCTAAGTAGCGGTGTTTCAAGCTTACTAGGTTTTGCCGACGAAGGTATTGGCTTCTTATTCGGTGATCTAGCGAACACTGGTTTTATTTTTGCGGTTCGCGTTCTTCCTATCATCATTTTCTTCAGTGCTCTTATCTCTGCACTTTACTATCTTGGGATCATGCAAAAAGTCATCGAATTTATTGGTGGCGGTATCCAGAAATTCTTAGGGACGAGCAAAGCTGAATCGCTTGTTGCTACAGGTAATATCTTCCTTTCTCAAGGCGAGTCTCCACTTCTTGTTCGTCCTTTCCTTTCTAGAATGACTCGCTCAGAACTGTTCGCTGTTATGGCGGGTGGAATGGCGTCTGTCGCTGGTAGTGTGTTAGGTGGCTATGCAGGTTTAGGCGTGGAACTTAAATATCTTATTGCAGCAAGCTTTATGGCCGCACCAGGCAGTTTGATGATGGCAAAAATCATTGTTCCTGAGCGCGAAACGCCAATCGATCAATCAGACATCGCAATGGACAAAGCACAAGAAAGCAATGTTATTGATGCACTCGCAAGCGGTGCTATGAATGGCATGAAAGTCGCTGTTGCCGTGGGCACTATGTTAATCGCTTTTGTCAGCGTGATCGCAATGGTAAATACCGGGCTTGAAAGCCTAGGTGAAGTGGCTGGCTTTAGTGGAGTGACACTTCAAGCTCTGTTTGGCTACTTGTTCTCACCATTGGCGTGGTTAATTGGTGTACCTTCAAACGAAGTGCTTATGGCCGGCTCTTACATCGGTCAGAAGATTGTAATGAACGAATTTGTTGCATTCATTGACTTTGTCGAGCATAAAGCAATGCTGTCAGAACACACTCAAGTCATTGTTACTTTTGCTCTGTGCGGATTTGCCAACATTGGCTCTATCGCGATTCAGCTTGGCTCTATTGGGGTTATCGCACCAGATCGCCGCTCGGAAGTGGCTAACCTAGGCATTAAAGCGGTACTTGCAGGAACACTTGCTAACCTAATGAGTGCTTGTCTTGCGGGTATCTTTATCCTACTGTAAGCGAACTAAATTATGTTTAAACCGAATAGGAGACTATTCGGTTTTTTTATACCCAAAATCTAAAAACTTAATTTTATGCGATGTATTGCAGTGATCGCTTAAAACCTGATTTACAGCAAAATCTCCAAAAATAGAAAGCGTAGGATATTTTGAGTTCCCACTTTAGAATCAAAATAATAAGAGATTTCGTTATGAATGAATTAGTTCAACGTTTTTTGCGCTATGTAGCCTTTGATACTCAATCAAATCCGGCGAACCCTGCATGCCCGAGTAGTGAAGGGCAGATCACTTTTGCACAGCTTCTTAAGCAAGAGTTGATTGAACTTGGCCTATCTGATGTTTCTTTAGACCACAATGGCTACCTGATGGCGCGACTGCCAAGTAATGTCGATTATTCAGTGCCCGCCATTGGCTTTGTTGCGCATATGGATACCGCACCTGACGCATCTGGTAAAAATGTAAAACCGCAAATTATTGATGACTATCAAGGCGGTGATATTGCGCTTGGAAAAGGAGATGAAGTGCTTTCTCCGATACAATATCCTGAACTTCATAGGTTACATGGTCACAATCTTATCACCACTGATGGGACAACGCTTCTTGGTGCAGATAACAAAGCGGGAATTGCAGAGATTATTTCAGCCATTGCAGAGTTGATCGCTCAACCTAATATTCGACATGGAGACATCTGTATTGGTTTTACGCCGGACGAAGAAATAGGCCGAGGAGCCGATTTATTCAATGTTGAAAAATTTGGTGCAGAGTGGGCTTATACCATTGATGGTGGTCCAGTCGGTGAGCTGGAGTATGAAAACTTTAACGCCACCAGCGCTGACGTCATCTGCTACGGTGTCAACGTACATCCAGGAACTGCAAAAAATAAAATGATCAACTCAATGAACATTGCAGCTCAGTTCCAACTCATGATGCCTAAAGAAGAGACACCAGAAGCGACAGAAGGCTATGAAGGGTTTTATCATTTGAAATCAGCAGAAATGTCGGTAGCAAGAAGTGAACTCGGTTATATTATTCGAGATTTTGATCGTGAAGGGCAAGAAAAGCGCAAGCAGTTTATGATCGAAAAGGTCGCTGAGTTAAATGAAACGCTTGAGCATGGCAGAGTAGAACTCAAACTGGTAGACAGCTATTTCAATATGAAAGAGCAAGTTGAGCCTTATCCTCATGTGGTCGAACTTGCGAAAGAGGCAATGATTGCCTGTGATGTTGAACCGAAGATCAAACCGATTCGTGGTGGCACAGATGGTGCGAGGCTCTCTTTTATGGGGTTACCATGCCCAAACATCTTTACTGGTGGCTACAACTTCCACGGTATTCATGAGTTTATTTCAATTGAAGGAATGGAGCAGGCAGTAAAGGTCATTATGACCCTTGCAGAGAAAACGGCGCTCAAATATAAATAAACTCGCTACCAAAGCCTGATATTTCATTGAAAATCATATACATTTATTATTATCAATTTTTCAGTGGATATCAGGATGAAAAAACTCCTCTTACTCATTACACACTCTTCGTGTATCGGACTGGGCTTCGCACTTGGAATCTATGCGTTGCCCATTTTGATTCAACCAACGTCACCCAGTATGAATGACGTTCAGTCAGTGACCAATAACGCTATTTATAACGCCTCATTTCAAAAGGATCGTAAAGACAGTGACTTCCTACATTGGGGAGAGGGTTCTATATCAATTAGCGCCGATCAAGTGGCGTTTGTCGGAAAACTCGCACCGGGTCCTGACTACAAACTCTACTTTTCTCCCTCATTCATTGAGACAGAAGCCGACTTTAACGCACAAAAAGACTCAATGGTTCGTGTAGGTGAGGTCAAGAGCTTTGATAGATTTACTGTAACCTTGCCGCAGGGGTTTCCGATTAATGATTACAATACTGTCATTGTCTGGTGCGAAACCTTTGGCGAATTTATTACATCGGCTCGCTATAAATAACCTGAGACGAAACACAATATTCAATTTATCTTGCGACCAATACAGTAGAAATCTTCTGCTATGTATGGGACGTTAGATCTCTAGTTTAACGACCAATAATTGAATCAATAAATTAAGGGGCGTTTGCCCCTTTTTAGCAAATAGGAGCAGAGCGTGGAGAAAGTACAAGTCGTAGTCGATTTTCTTCTAACTCACAAACTCGTTTTTACAGCACTGATCATTGTTTTGATCTCTATAATTCGTCGAATCGTTCTATCTATGATTCGTGGTGACGTTGACTTCGTTTCCGAAGAGCAAAGAAATTGGATGTCACGGACCAAAAATGGCACATTTATCCTGACAGTGCTTGTACTCTTTGTTTTATGGCAGTCAGAAATCAATGAGTTTGCTCTCTCAGTTACAGCTATCGCCGTTGCGATTGTCGTCGCATCTAAAGAGATTATCCTCTGTTTCACCGGATCCATTCAGCGTGCAAGTTCTCGCTCTTTTCGTATTGGTGATTGGATAGAAGTAGGGAAGATATGTGGTGAAGTTATCGAACACAATATGATGGCAACCGTCATCCAAGAAATCGATTTACACCACGGTCAATATCACTATACGGGTAAAACAGCGACATTACCTAATAGCATGTTCTTTACCTATCCAGTGAAAAATCTCAACTTCATGAAACGCTATGTGTATCATGATTTCTCTATTGTGGTTCCTGAGTTCGTCAACCTATTCCCACTCATCCCGGAAATGCTTGAAAGAATTGACGGCCATACGGGTTACTTTTACGACGTCGCGACACGCTATAATGCGGTGATTGAAAAGCACGCTGGAGTAGATTTGCCTGGGGCAGAGCCTCATATTCATATTACAAGCGGCAGCACAGGGGAGCAAATTGTCCACTTTATGCTGTTTTGTCCAACCGATAAAGCAACACACTTAGAACAAGAGATACGCGCTGACTTTATGCATTTATATTACGAGCGTTTTCCCGTCAATTCAGAAACCGAGCAAGCGAAGTAATTTGCAAAGAGGGAATTATGATTAGAAAGGTAGGGAGCACCACCATACAACCCATACACAAGGGCAGTTGCCACTGTGGCGCAGTTCAATTCGAACTTAGTTTACCCAATGGAATAGAGAAACCCCGTCGCTGTGATTGTTCTATATGTCGAAGAAAAGGGGCCATTGTAGCCTCTGTTAAGCTAGACGGTATTCGTATACTTAAGGGCGAAGAACAATTGAAGCTGTATCAGTTTAATACTAACACTGCTAAACACTTTTTCTGTTCTAACTGTGGGATATACACGCATCATCAAAGGCGTTCGTCGCCTGATGAATACGGATTCAATGTCGGCTGTTTAGAGGGAGTAAACCCTTTTGACCTGGGTGACGTTGTCACCAGCGATGGTATTAATCACCCAGCGGATCGTTAAATTGAAAGGCAAGGCTGACTTCAGCAGCCAGCCTGGTTATTCCATCTAACAAATGCTCTTTCTGTATATCAGCTTAGCTAAATATAGAATTGAATCGACTTGAAAAATCTTCAATTTCAGTCTTGTTAACGCGATAACACACTTTAGGTGGCATTGATTCTGCGGTTATGAATCCCGCTTGTTTCAAAATTCTCAAGTGCTCTGACACAGTTGACTGCGCGAGCCCTAATTCAGAAACCAAGTCACTATTTAGGCAGCCATCTAGTTTTTCTAAGTTTAAAAGAATCTTAACGATTCGAACGCGAGCAGGGTGAGACAAAGCTTTGGCTTGAGCTGCGAGTTGTATCTCTAGCGCAATTTCGCGTTCTGAAGATTCAAAAGCTTGTGCGCTAGTACTACTGCACGGGTTTGTCATTCTGTGTACACTCATAGTTCATCGTCGAATTACGATTAATGTTACAATCACTTATTCAATGGTGCAACTGAAATAAAATCAATTTAAAGCGAGAACCATATCGGCTGTGCCATCTTCGAACTGAACATCTAAAGTAAAGCCAAGACTCTGTGCCAACATCAGCATCCCTCTGTTGGTTGGCATTGTCATACCAGACATCTGTTTAGTCCCTTTATGCTGACAGTACTCAATGATTTTTTTCATCAACACCTTGCCCAATCCATTGCCCTTTAAATCAGATCGAATCAAAATTGCGAACTCGGCATCGGTATTATCCGGGTTAATCAACGCACGTGACACACCAATAATTGGGCTACCAGCACGAGTTTGACTTACGGCAACAAACGCCATTTCGCGGTCGTAATCAATTTGTGTCAGATTAGCTAATGCTTCATGATTGAATTCACCGACATCTGTGAAAAATCGCTTGTACAGATCTTCTTTTGATACATTATGAATAAAATCAGCATGATGAGGTTCATCTTCCGGTAGGATTGGTCTAAGTAGTACTTCTTCTCCGTCTTTCAGGGTGATGATTTGTTCGTACTCAACAGGATAGGGGCGAATAGCCAAACGTTGTTGAGCGTCCCCTGCATATTTCTTCAGAATTAGGTCTGCATCTAAGATAGTGAATTCAGACCCATTTGCCAGTACTGGATGTATATCCAGTTCATGTACTTGCGGGCAATCGACTACCATTTGTGAGATACGAACCAACAGCTCTGACAAGCCGTGAATGTCCATTGGTTCAGGGAGCTTCTGCGGACGAATCTTTCCACTTTTGATTGCGCGAACGATTAAATACCTGGCAAGCGCCATATTGAGTGGGGGGAGAGCCGAAGCGGCATCGATAGATTCGTCCCACTCGGAGCCTCCTTGGCCAATAAGAATCACAGGACCAAAGGTTTCGTCGGTTTTTACTTTTATCCGAATTTCCTCACCTCCGGCCAGCTTCGCCATACCTTGCACCAATAAACCATGAATATTGGCCGACGGGTAAGAGAGTTTCGTTCGGTCCAAAATCGCTTCAGACGCACTAGCAACTTCACTACTATTGCGCAAATTGAGCATAACGCCCTGAACATCGGACTTATGCGCAATATCTGGCGAGCGCAATTTAACAGCAACTGGATAACCAATCTGTTCAGCAACATGGACCGCCTCACTAGAATCAGACGCAATCCAAGTTGGCAAAACACGAAAGTTAAAATGACGCAAAAATGTACCAATTTGGTGGGTATCTAATGATACTGTATCTTTATCCAGTAACTTATTATCTATCCACTTTTTGGCTTCATTAAGTTCTGTAATGTGCACTGGTTCAGCAGTGGTAGGTGTTTCCATTAATTGTTTCTGGTTTCGCCTATACTCCACCAAGTGCATAAACGCAACTACTGCACTCTCGGGGGTACGATAGGTCGGTATTCCCGCTTGCGTAAAAATATCCCGCGCGGGTTTTGCCGTCAGTTCTCCTGACCAGTTTGTTAGAAAGTTGAAACGCCTATGTCTGGGGTGTGATTTTATCGCTTCGACTATCGCTTTAGCTGTTTGCTCTGAGTGTGCAACGGCTGAAGGGCTATGCATGATAAGTATCGCGTCAGCGCAATCAGCGTCCATAACCGCATTTAATGTTTCCAGATAACGTTTATCATCGGCATCGCCGACCATATCAATTGGATTGTTTTGGCTCCAACTCGCAGGGAGAATATCACTCAGCTTCTCAATCATTTCTTCAGATAGGTCAGCAAGCTTACCGCCGCGTTGCAACAACGTATCAACGGCCATGATCGCTGGGCCACCACCATTGGTGATGATAGCAAGCTTTTCCCCGCGTAGTGGAACCGAATGGGTAAGTGTTTCTACCGCAGCAAATAACTCGTGTGAGTTGTTGACTCGCAGCATACCTGTTCGACGAATTGCTGAGTCATAAATAATATCTAAGGTGTCATCTCCCCCCGTATGCGCTCTCGCTGCCACTCTGCCCGCAGACGTCTTACCCCCTTTTAACACCAATATTCGGCGATTCCGCGACGCAGCACGCGCGGCAGACATAAATCGCCGAGCATCTTTAATCGTGTCTACGTAGAGCAAGATAGCTTCAGTGTGAGAATCCGTACACAAGTGATCAAGAAGATCGGCAAAATCAATATCCAGTGCATTACCTAGTGAAATAAACGCAGAAAAGCCAATATTTTTGTCGTTTGCCCAATCCAAAATGGTGGTACACATAGCAGCAGATTGCGAGATAAAAGCAATCTTACCCTTGATTGCTGTCACAGGAGAAAATGACGCATTAAAATTCACCCACGGCAATATAAGCCCTAAACTGTTGGGGCCTAAAACTCTCATGCCACTATTACGAGCGATCGATAAGCAAGCCGCTTGAATACTTTCACCTTCCTCATTGGCAAAATGCATATCCGCAGATAAGACAATGACCGCTTTCACGCCTTTCTCTGCCAGTTGCTCGAATACCTTTTGGTTGTACTTTGCGTGGGTACACAAAATAGCAACGTCGGGCACAATGGGTAGCTGTTCTATTGAGGAGTAGGCAAGCACACCACAAACAGACGAGTATTTTGGTGTGACCGGCATGATCGCACCTTCAAAACCGCCATGAAGCAAGTTTTTCATAACGATATTGCCTGCACGCATCGGTTTGGTTGATGCTCCAATAACAGCAACAGATTGAGGTTTCAATAAGTGGGTAAGGTGGCTCATGACTAGGCTCCTGAAGGGGCGACAAGTTTAATCGTAACCAACATAGAGCACGAATACTTGGCATTTTTGATGTTGTTTTAATCAGATCACTGAGGTACAGACGAAGTTTGTGCCATGTGTCACAGAGTATTGATATATAATTAAAATGTTGGGTTGATTCTAAGTCTATCTAACGGCATGATTTACAGTAATTTCTAGTTAAGGCATTTGAATAATTCATGAAAAAAATAGCGATTGTTGGCTTATCAGTGGTGCTTTCTGCATGTGTTTCGAGCGATTATGTGACGGACGTAAGCTCAGAAAGCTATCGTGAGGACTACAAAACAGCAAAGGTTGAGCAACCTGTTGTTACACAGCAAGGAATGACTGAAGGCATCTCTGAAGATAACGTTGCTAAAGTCGTGAATACGGCACCGGCTCAACAAAGTCAAACCGTAAAAATGCAACCTAAAGCAAAACCTGCTGTGGCGATCATTCCACCAACCGCCAAACAGCAAGCAATGAACCCACGCTATGGGTTCACGATTCAAGTTGTCGCTGTAGGTTCACAAACTAAAGTTGATCACTTTGCGCGCAAGCTGCCACGAAAAGACAACCAGCCAATTTGGGAAAACTACAAGATAGTCAATGGCACTAAGTGGTATACCGTTCTTTATGGTGACTATGCGACACGCACTGATGCCAAAGCAGCAATTTCTGAACTGCCTACTGAGTTCCAGTCACTTAAACCGTTTGTGAAAAGCATCGATGATATTAAGAACTCACAATATCCAACGCTGAACAAACTCAACTAATACAGATTGAAGGGGCATACGCCCCTTTTTTATTGTCTATATTTTCTTCGCTCAGACGACAAAACGGATTTTTGTCTGGTAAAACCGTGTAAGTCATACTGGTTTTTATTATCATGGTCTGAGATTCTCCTGTTGTCTCACGGAAAGATATTTAATGACAAATACGACTATTCTTCTTCTTTGCGGTGGTGGTTCTTCAGAACATGAAGTCTCACTGGTTTCCGCCGATTTCCTACAGTCTCAATTGGAATCAACGGAAGGTTTTAACGTTATTCGTATCGAAATGAAAACAGATGGCTGGTTTACTGATGACGGTGAGCTTGCTTATTTAGATACTAACGCTGGTACGATTAACACTGATTCTGGATCAACAAAATTAGACTTTGTTGTCCCTTGTATCCACGGCTTTCCAGGTGAGACAGGTGACATTCAGTCAATGCTAGAACTTTCAGGGATTCCTTATTTGGGTTGCGGGCCAGAAGCGAGTACCAATAGCTTCAATAAGATTACATCTAAGCTTTGGTATGATGCTCTAGGCATCCCTAATACGCCATATATCTTCCTTTCAGAAAACAATCAAACCGCGTACGCACAAAGTAAGGCTGCATTTGAAGAGTGGGGCTCTGTCTTTGTTAAAGCAGCACGACAAGGCTCATCAGTGGGTTGTTACAAGGTCACGGAATTGGCGCAGTTACAACAATCTCTCGATGATGCCTTCAGCTACTCTGATCAAGTATTGGTTGAACAAGCGGTCAAGCCAAGAGAACTTGAAGTCGCTGCTTACGAGTATCAGGGAAAACTTCACATCACAAAGCCTGGTGAGATTATTGCCCCTGAAGATGCCTTCTATTCATATGAAGAAAAGTACAGCGCTTCAAGCCATTCTAAAACAGAGGTCGAGGCATTAGACCTGACTGAAGAGCAGCTAGAAGTCATTCGTACAAGCTCAGAGAAAGTATTTACACAAATGCGCTTACGTCATTTATCACGTATTGATTTCTTTTTAACTCCAGAAGGTAAAATTTACCTGAATGAAGTTAATACCTTCCCAGGAATGACACCAATTTCAATGTTCCCCAAAATGCTAGAGCACAATGGTCATTCATTTGCCAGCTTTTTAGCGAATTGCGTGAAGAGTTCAATTTAGTCCCACGGCTTAAAGCGTTTATAGACCATACGCTCGAGTGCTGCTTGTGTTCCATTTCCAATATACTGGTAGGGCATAGCAGCACTTTTCCAACGCCCCAAGTGCTGGATGTCTTTCACTTTTACACCCTGAGCAGCAAGTTCGTTCGCGGCACCGACTCTCAATGATTGCCCTGAAAAATTGATATCAAGTTTCAGTTTGTCGCTAGCAGCCCTCAAAATCCGATAGATTGAAGAGTCGTTTAGTGGCTCATTTTTTAAGTTTCCATGTTTATCAATTGCAGTAAATAAAGCTCCTGCATGTTCACCTCGAATATTGATCCAACGCTTTAATAAACGCGTTGCCTCTTCAGACAAACTGTATTCTTCTTCACTAACCCAAATCGAGCAACCTGAGTCCTTCATGCAAACATTGCTAATGGCCAGATCCCTTAGATCAGAGCGTTTAAGCATACCCTCAAACATTAGGTGATATATGGCTAAGTTTCTAACGTCCCGCAGATGCTTAGATGAAACGAGTAGGTCAGTTAAATTAGATAGATGCAGCCTACTAAATGAAGTGGTTGATTGGTGATCGGCTTTCTTATTGATACGCAATGATGCGAGCAAATTCCTAACTTGAACTCCGGCTGTAGGATCAACTAGCCCAAGTGTTTTATGCACCAGACCTATAGTTACCGCGTAACGCTTTAGGGTTGAGTATTTTCTTTTCTTACTCTCTTTTTCAAGAAAAAGACGCACTGCAGTCGACGCCGCGGGTAGGGGCTGAACCCCTTTATGTACACAAAAACCACTAAATAGATGCCAATCCTTACGCATAGCTAAAAGCGAGTTGCGAGAATAGACGTTCTCCATTAATTCATCGATATCTTCGATAGTTATATTGTTTAATAACTTATTAACGAATTGTTTTCTCTCTTCTTCACATGTGACGACGCGAACATTTTTCCGCATTTTAACGCACCATAACCACCAAATGTATGATAAATATACTTGATAATGAGAGATTTACAATTATTATTAAACTATCTGAATACAAAGATAATAATGATTATGGCTGCTGCGACTTATAGAGGTTTTACCCTCAAATCTGCTGGGAATTCGACAGAAATTTGGCAAGTACAGATCAAACAACATGTGTTGTCAGGAAGTATGGCAGCCGTGAAGAAAAGCATCGATTGGTTTTGTGATACCGCAACCATTATCGACCCAAAAGAATTTAATTCTTTGGCGAATAAAAAGAAGGCCGAAGGGCAACCAGCTCACGAAAATTTCCATGGCTACACCATCAAAAATGACACAGGTGATCCAAACGGTTGGTATTGCTTCTTTAACGGTCGATTAATCAAAGGTGGAAAGCTTGCTATTCAGAAGCACATAGAGGCATACTTAGTCGCTAAACAGAAAGCTGAACAGCAACAAAAGAAGTAAAACTGTATGACTCTTGTATATAGCACTGATGTCGGTCGCATCAAACCTGAAGAAGAAAAACCCCAGCGTGATAAAGGCGATGGTATTGTTCGCATTCAACGCCAAACCAAAGGCCGCAAAGGTAAAGGTGTTTCGATTATCACTGGACTCGATCTAGATGATGCGCCACTAAAATTGCTTGCAGCCGAACTTAAGAAAGTCTGTGGCTGCGGTGGTTCTGTAAAAGATGGTACTATCGAAATCCAAGGTGATGCGAGAGACAAAATCAAAGCACACCTAGAAAAGAAAGGCCACACTGTAAAACTTGCCGGTGGTTAAACCAATAAACAGTGAGCTAATCTTTGATTATCGAACTGATTATTAGGTATTTTATGGTAAATCTAGTTATGGTTAATGCAATACGGCCAACTAACGTTTTGCCGTAATAGAGGAAAGGACACGGGCTGTCCTTTCTTAACAGCAAATGCCATTTAACATAACGTACATAATGCGCACCAAGGGCGTAAGTGCAATTTAGTAATGTCCGGTTTGAGCAATTTTAAAATGTCCTCTTATCGCTGAGCTTTGAGGACCTCAACCGACGTGAAATTATTTAGGTGGTCTAGTTTGATAAAACTACGCTTCAGCGGAGCCGACACTGTGAATAGCCAGTCACCGCTCAACAAACTAACTATCGCGCTCTTAGTTTCGCTATTCGAGCGACGTCATTAAGTGAGTATTCGGACTCAATATAATAAACGTTTTCATAATGTGGCCCGGGTTGCCCCGTAACAACGTTATAGCCATGTTCTCGCAAAAGTCTTTCCAGTATTGGACCTTGCACATCGGTTATTGAGCCATTCCAGTAGATACCATGTTCCTTAATAGCTTGTAACGCTGGTTGTAAAATAAACTTCCGTACGTTCTGTTCCATATCCATTTAAAATCTCCAAACCAATGTGCGCTTTCAACGAGTTACAGTTCATCCAAGCCAGAAGTGAGAAAGCAGTTGACTAGCTTTTTATTCTCTTCGTAGTAAGACAGAAAGTAGACTAGTTCATCTATATCAATGTTATGAGTGTCTAGATCTACGACAAAGCCAGCATGGTGTTTATTAAAGCTGCTTCCTACACGAATAATATAATCATCCGCTGTTATTAGTGCCGCCCTCGCCTTCACTCGACCAAATAAAGGGGCCAAGCTTGTGTTCTTCCATCCTTTAGGCATGGTATAAGGTAAGCTACTTATATTCATATCCACCCCAACATCAAGGTGGTGAGGCTTAATCAATGGCTTGATATGTTTTTCGACTAAACTTTTTAGCTTTAAAAATGCAGCTTTCCCTTGTGGATCAGACTTTAAAGGCGATGAGTGTTTTGATTTTAGGTGTTTTGTCCAAACTTTTTTGAACAATAAATCTATCGGTTGGCTCAAGAGTTCAAAGACTGACATCTCTAGCATGATATCTTTCAGAGGGCTATCTTTAAGCTCGCCGCTAAAAATACTGTCAAGACCAAGCCTAAATGAAACATCGTTTACGCCTACACCCTGCAATAGATCGACAACAGTACTCCCCAACCCCACACCTGTGCCTTTAATGATAAGAAAAGAGGTGTTGTGTATCATGGCCTCTGCCAGTGGGTACATTGGTGCTTTTTCTAATTTCCTATCGATACGGTTAAACCAAACTTTTATCGTTTTGTGTTTATCAGTGGTATAGATAGACTCACTTCTAAGCGATATGGCGTGCAAAGATTCAATAATTTTAGCCAGTGGCCCTGTCATTACAATATCTGAAACAGACGCATCGTATCTTGACATTTTTATGAAGCTCAAGGGAACTGGTTGCTGGACCATTAACCCTGCAGATGGATGCGAGTGCATCGAGTGGGCTTGATAAAATATCTTCCCCTCGGGGAACAGTTTTTCTTTAATAGCGTTTGGCATAGCGTTGCTCTTAAATACTCAAGTACCGACAGAATAACATAATAGGGATTTATCAACGGTGCAAATGTTACAAGACTTTTCTGTTTTGGAAGAAAAATGACATTTTGAACATCTATAGATATCGTTGTTGGTTAGCCTTAATCTGCCCTAATGTTGTACTGAAGATAAATGGAAATCTGAGGCAGAGCGTGTCTGCCTCAGCTTCGTTTGTCGTTACGCTTTAAAATGCCCCACAAACCCAATCATCTGCTGGCCGGATGCCACTAGCTGAGTACTGACAGAAGCCGATTGGTTAGCTGTATCGTTAAGATCATGTACGATCTGCTGGATCTCAACTAGGTTTTGATTTATGTCTTCAGCTACGGCGCTCTGTTGCTCGGCAGCAGTCGCCGTTTGAATTCCCATGTCGTATATCGTGCCAATTGCTTGCTCTATCGCAAGCAGAGTCGACTTAATCTGAGCTGACTCTTGTGCCGTTTGCTCGCCGCGTTGTTGGCTAGCAGCCATTGATTCAACAGCTTGACGTACTCTAGAGTGCAGCGATGTCAACATGTCACCAATTTCCTGGGTGCTATTTTGGGTGCGGCTAGCAAGTGAACGAACTTCGTCGGCAACTACCGCAAATCCCCTGCCTTGTTCTCCTGCTCGTGCAGCTTCTATTGCAGCATTCAAAGCCAACAGATTCGTTTGTTCCGCAATTTCTCCGATAACATCGAGCACTTTGGTAATCTGTTCTGTCTGTTCACTTAGAGCTTGAATTGCTTCAGACGTTGTATTTACTTCCTTAACCAATACACCAATGCCACTAATCGCGTGCGTAACCTCTAATTGTGCCTCATTGATCTGGTTATTCGCCGACTCGATGGCCTGTGAAGTTTCATGAGTATTATTAGCAACCTCTCTTGCTGTCGCACTCATTTCAGTGACAGCCGTGACAATTTTTTCTGTTTCCAAGCTATGGTTTTTCATGGAACTTGCCGCTTGACCTGTTTGTTGTTCAAGATCGCTACCGGCAATCATCACCTCAGAAGCTGATTCTTGTAGCGATTTAATCATAGGTTGAAGTTTATCCATAAACTCATTGAATGCATTGGCAACGTCTCCGATTTCATCCTGGCTTTCGACCTTCAATCGTGCTGTCAAATCACCATCACCTTTTGCGACATCTTTAAGCGACGTAGCAATATGCTGCAACGGTGCGACACCTTTGTTGACCATAAGACTCACCAGAATAATAGTTAAAGCTAATCCACCAATAGATAGAATGACTGCGGAACGAGTGTTCTCATAAAGCTGGTTTTCCCGCTCAGCTTTATGCGTCGCGATCTGCTGATCAATATCGTCAATATAAATTCCGGTTCCTAATACCCAGTCCCAATTTGGTAGGTACTCTGCGTATCCAAGCTTTGGTGCCTGAGCATTAATCGAAGGTTTGTGCCACGAGAAGTTTAGAAAACCATCGCCATTTTTTGCCGCATCTATCAAGCCAGCTATCACAGCCACACCGTTTTCATCTTTCAACCCATAAAGGTTCTTTCCTTCAAGTTGAGGTTTAATGGCATGTAAGGTGTTGACGCCTTGAGAATCATACGCAAAGAAGTAACCATTCTTTTCAAAGCGCATTGCTTTAAGCACCGATTTAGCTTCCTCTTTATGACTTCCACTTTGATCGCCATTGTGTAAATCTTGAACGGCAGTAACCCCCATCATTAGATAGGCCTTAAGTTCTTTTTTACGGCTATCGATGAGCTGTTGGCGGTAGTCTATCAGCTCTTTTTCAAGAGCCTGAGTACCGTTCCAGTAATAGACAAGCGTTACAAGTGTCGTCAGGACGACCAAAGGAATGACGGTCAACAACTGCAGTTTGCTCCGGCTTTTTAGCGAAAAACTCATACATTTCTCCGTTTAATAGGGCTTTCAGGTTTCGTTATTTTACTTATTTGATTCCTTCGCCAAGTTCATGGCTTGGATAGAGGTAGGGACGACATTAATGTAATTCGTCAGCCCCACATTCAGAATGACTGCTTCCTTTTAAACTACCCAGTTGCCAACCAATTTACATTCCCTTATTAAATGAGTGGTCATATAGAGAATCATATGGCAGATATAACAACTGAACGGTCGAGTTTTCATGAGGAGTAACGTGAGCAACTTCAGACATAAGCTCCTGATTTAATGGCTTTCATTCTATTTGATACATTGCATTCAACTGATGCTATGCCTCGAACTAAAGCCACCCATTAAGCCTCGGTAACCGCACCATACATTTGCCAGTCTTGAGGTATATCCGGCAGGTAACAAAACGGCTAGATTAAATGCTCTACAATGATCCATTTCACCTTAATCGACAAACAATGGCTGTCGCCTTAAATATATAACGGCAACTTAAATTTAATCTGACAATGCTCAAAAACCACTTAATGACTGCTTTGTTTACGACTGTGTTCGTTCTTCTAGCACTCTGTTTTTCATCATTAATCTATTTAAGCTATCAAGATTATGTCCACCCAAGAAATGTCTATGGGAAATGGATAGAGATAGATGCACCCGGTTACAATACCGACGTACTCTTTCTTAACGAGCGAGGTGTTTATCGCAATGAACGCCTGATTTCGACCAGATTTCTATTCGATGGCACAACGGTCACAATAAAAACGGGCCAAGGTAACTATGTGTACCAAGTTGCCGGTTCAGACAACAAGCCTTTGCTAAAACGTCTAGAACCATCAATTCCTCCTAAGCGTTTTGCCAAGGGATCATAAAGCTCAATTGAACTAAAAGTTTCAATTGGCCAATAGACATCATCATTTTCTCCCCTCAATAGTTACAATGTCACACCTATATGTGACATTGTAACGTCAGTTTACGTAGTCATTTTGTTGCCTTTTATCCCAGAACAACCCGATTAAACGCAGATATCTCAAATCGTTTTGGACTCCAAGAATATCGCTAGCCAATGGTGTTTCTAAGATTTTAGACATCAAAACCAAGATCCATATATTCAGCGTTGATAGAGCGTAGATAGACAGCCCGAAAGGTAAGATGTTTTTGATTTCAAGGTTACATGATCACACCGCAGAATATATAACTGCCTGATAGTAAGCGCTTGCAGACCTAACTTACAAACCTGTAATTTTATTACATCACCAACTAAAGAACTGCAATGGACAGAATAAAACACCACTCTAACACATTGATTTATCTTAATTTGCAATTACATAAAAATGCTCCGCCCCCTACTTTCAGAAATATTACAAACTGCAATTAATAGCGGCTTGCTGTTCTTTGTTCTTACTTGTATTGCCGTTCAAGACTATTTGCTACATAAGCATTTAGTTATAGTGCTTTATAAATGGCAGGTATAAAAAAAGAGCAGTCTCCTGCTCTTCATTTATTTATCTGTTAATTAGCTAGCGTGTAAATTACTGTTTTGCAGCTTGAGCTCGAATCTCTTCAGCGACCATTTTTATCGCCTGGGCGGTGCTTATGCCCTCTGCCATTAGCTCTTGAATCTTCTCAACAGCTTTTTGTTGCTCTTCGTGGGAAAGCGGCGGTAAATCATCAAACATAAAAAAGGCTCCTAAAAATCTAGGAGCCGACTATATTATGATTTCAACACAAGTGCCAGTACTTCACTGGTCACGAATCTAGGTGCTTAATAGCTAGTTAGGAAATTGATATATGCACCCATTGAGTTTTCATTGGTATAACTTGCACCAATATCAAGTTGGAATAAATTTAGCGGGGAAAGTCCAATACCTGCAGTCACGGTGTCATCAAGGTTGTCATATGCTAGGTTACGATTCCAACCGGCTCGCAACTTTAGTTGGCGCATGATGTCGATCTCTCCGCCTACTCTTAGCATTTGCGAGTTGTCGTTAAAGTTGGTGAACTTTTCTTCTTCGTTTAGATCGTAATCCACACTTAGTGTTGCGTAATCTGCAACCAGTCCAACACCAACAGTATATAGAGGGCGCATCTGATAGTCGTAAGTCACTGCATCGAACGTTCTTGATTGACTAGAGTCAACTCGCGATGTGACGGTTGAAGCAGCCAGTTCTTGAGACTTAACATCACGAGAGACTAAGTTCATCGCAGAAAAACCGACACGTAGCGGGCCATAAAACCATAAGAAACCAGCGTCTAAGTTGAACATTGTTTCACCTTGACCATTTTCTCTGATGTCTTTGATATCATAGTTGTTGAGGTTGGCTCGATATACGTATGTATAGATGCGTTGTAGCTTCGGTGTGACACCAAATGCAATATGCTGTCCAAGAAACGTTTGGTATTTGGCAAGTGAGAGCCCAACTTCGGTCACTCCAATGCCTACAGCATTCACACCACTTAGCTCTGCATTGATTGCTGGATTGAGATTTGGAGTTGCACTATTCGCCCCCGAATATATATCAGTCTGAGCAAACGATTCGGCGTAAGCTTTACCAAATACATTTGCCGCGATGTAGCGGTTAGGGATTGCAAATGCCACAACACCGCCAAGTTCGAGATTGGCGACATCCCCTTCGAGAGCATTTAAAGTTGATTCCAATTCAGATACGTTGGAATAGTCACCATCAACAGCTTGGTTGATAATATCTGATGCCTTTTCGAGATCGTCAACCATCATATGTTCGTCACTGTAAGACAAACCAAAGCTTGGGGTGATCATTCCCACGTCGTCATTACGGCGATAGATCGCCGTTAATGCTGGGTTATAAAATGGGGCGGTTAAGAAATTTGCAGATACTACACCGACTCCGCCCATTGCGTCTCCGCGAGCTTCGATAGCGTAATTAGCAGCAGATGCTGAACTGGCTGCAAGTGCAATAGACAATGTCAGAAGTTTTATTTTATTTTCCATAATCGGTATAAACTTTTTAGTTCCATATGTTTATATCGTTCTATTGTCTATTAACTTTAGTTATTCCTCCACAGAAACATCATAGGTCTTACTAATAATTTGTGACTGTTCCACAATTATTGGCCCTTGCCACCTTTGGTGAGTAAGCGAAACGGCCAAAACGTACCTTCCTTTTTCAACATTGGTATTGTTCAAAGATGTTGGATAATCAGAATCATAGCTTTCGCTCCAAATCTGGTTGTAGCTGCCATCTATATAGTCATAAAGTGCAACATCCAGTTTCGGTAGTGGGCAATGTGAATTCAGTAGTGCATTCCTATCGAGCTTCCATTGAGCTTTCGCGTCCCAACGCACGGTCATCTTAGCTTTTGGGTCACCGAGTACTAGCCAGGAACTCCAAGATGACTGATCAACGGCCGTAACATCAATTCTGTATAGTCCACTTTGAACTCTACTGTTTAGATTATATCGCTTGACGTACTTTTGTGTACCAATGTCGTTGCTAGGAATCGTATGGACTAAGGAGTTGTCGGTAGAAAGTTTTTTTGAGACCCAGCGAGTCAATGAGATATCTTTTATATCTCGGTTTGATTCGATTTCAACAATCGCCCGATACGCATCCCGCCCTGGGCTTTGAATCTCAGTTCGACGGACAGTCACATTGTTGATCCATTCTGGTAGTGAACGGTTATCAAGACTTTTTCCGCAATCAACATCTAATGACTGGAGAAAAAGATCATTCAAATGGGGCGTAATTTCATGATTCTTTTCGAGCTGCCATACTTCGACCAACGATGAGAACATCGTTGGCAAATCGCCGTTTAAAAGGTGCCGATGCGCTTGTGTCAAAGGCGAGTTGCTTTCAAACCACGGTACTTGTGCAGCGGTTGTTGGCGCACTAATAATCAGTGCGCCAACGAATAACTTCAGTCTGTCCATTAAGCCTTCATTTTGTAGCCAACGCCACGTAATGTTTCTATCTCGAGACCTGGTAGCTTTTGGCGAAGCTGTAATACGTGCGTATCGACGGTACGTGTAGTTGGGAAGTGGTTGTAGCCCCATACGTGATCAAGTAGTTCATCGCGGGTAAACACTCTGCCTAGGTTACTCGCCAAGAATAACAATAGATCAAACTCCGTTCGGGTTAAGGTGATCAGTTCATCTTTATACGTGACTTCTCGAGTCGATTTATCAATCACAAGATGCTCGGTCTCTACTTTGTTATCATCTTGCGCTTCACCTTCTGGAGCACGTAACTGAGCACGAATTCTTGCGAACAGTTCCGCTTCAGCAAATGGTTTGGTGAGGTAGTCGTTTGCCCCTGCATCTAATCCCATCACCTTGTCTTTAACCGTAACAAGGGCCGTCAACAAGATCACTGGTACATCTTTGATCTTTTTCCACTCGACTAGATGATCAACAGAATCACCATCAGGTAGTTGGCGATCTAGAATAACAAGATCCGCTTTGTCCCAGTACTGTGCTACGTCAGCGATCGTCTCTGAATGGAAGCACTCATACCCCGCTTGTTCTAAGCTAACCAATAAACCGTCAGCTAAGTTTTTATCATCTTCAACAAGAAGCAGTGTCTGTTTCACAAGGTATCTCCAATATAAACGCTGTTGGTGGCCCAATTAATGACATTTTACCGCCCATTCGACCAACCATGGATTCCACTATAGTTAAACCAAGACCAAGTCCACTTTTACTGACAAAAGGCTTGCGTAACTGACGCCAATCTTTAGCTGACAGTTCACCCTGATCTTGCACTTTAACCGTGATTTTATGTATGTCTGTTGTAACTTCTAGTACAACAGGTGCAACCCCATATTTGATGGCATTGCGAATTAAATTATCTATACATGTGCCAAGCCAATACACGTTTAATTTGGCGGCCACGTCTTGGTTAACGCTGAGTTTCACTTTACCGTTAAACTCTTCTTCTACTTTAAACTCCAGCCATTCTTGGACTGAAGGCACCCAATCAGTCGCTAAGGGCTTGTTATCCGACTGAAGGTAATCTTTACTTGCTTCCGCTAACTGTCTTAAACGCCTAGAATCTTCGCATAAGCGGCGAAATTCATCATACACAGATTCAGGTAGGTGTTCGAATTCACGCCTAAATCCTTCAACCGTTAAAGACAAGCTCGCTATCGGCGTTCTAAGTTCGTGAGTCAAGATCTGCAGGATCAACATTCTGCTTTTCATTTCTTGCCTCTTTGTGTTCCAACGATACGCAGACCACCCTAGCACTAGTAGTATGTTTGCAATAACCAATGCCACCATACTGATGCGTAAGATATCTGAATGATCTTCAACGTCCCAACACAGGTTGCCACGTTGTACAAAACAGCTATTGGTTTCTTTTCTTAAACTAAATGACAGCCCTGCATCTTCAATGGCTTGTTTCCAAACACTCTCTGGGTAGATTAAGTAGTTGTCGCTTTTTCTCAACCACAGTTCATTTCGTTCGATGAACATACTAGAGCCAGCAATCAAGGCGACCATTGCATCTTCATTCATCCTTTGTAGTCTGCCTAACAAGGTGGTGTCTGAAGCAAGCGGGCGCTCTTTTATATGCATATATTGCTGTAGCTGTTCGATATACTCTGGGTATATTTGAACATATCTACTCGCATAGGTTCCCCCACCAGGGTGAATTAATGCACTTCGTGCAAACCATTTTTCGCTGAGTTTGTTGCCTTTACACATTGCACGGGTAAACACCAGTGGCTCAGTAATTAAAGGGCTTAATGGTAGCTTTCCCGTACAATTTTTCGCCAGTTGATACAACCTCTGAATATCTTTTAGAGGATAGGCCGACGTTTGTGGCAGCATCGATTCTGGCGTCAGTAACCTTGTTGGATAATCTGACTGCAAGCTTCGAATATCATAAGAAACCGTAGCTTGCGCTTGATCGAACAGATCAACGAATCTGTCGATACGCTCCGGTAAAGACTCTGCCGATACACCACCTGATAAGAACGCAATGCCTATTGCGATCACTTTAACTGTTGTCTTAATCAATGCAAAAATTCATTAAATCAGTAAGTTATGATTTAGAGTAAAACATTATGACAAAAATATAAAATTGAAATGTAATATCAATGTCAGAAATGATACTCCTAAAACGAAAGAAGCCAGCATAACGCTAGCTTCTGTATAGTGTAATCTTAATCTACAAAGCTTTGAAGATAGATTCCACACTCTCTTTAGCATCACCAAAGCATCGTTACTCATAGGCTTTGCCTTCAACAACAGTGGCACCTCAACTTTCAGCCTCAATATCAACTTATCCTCCTATGATTTAGTTGTATCAGAAAGGTGTAACATACCCACCTGCGAATGATCTTTTCGCTGATATCTACCCGGGAAATTAACGATTTTCCCTTACCCCACTATTCCATCTCAAAGTAACTATTCAACTAATTCAAAAAGCAACCAGGCACAGCAGAGAAGGCTTTTGGCTTGTATCCCGCCAAAAGCAATTGATAATATCATCCGTTACATTTTAAGTGGATTATCCCTTTATAACAGCGACATAAGCCAAACATCTATTGACCATAGTCCATAGTTCCACCTAAAGTCGGTCGAGCGCAATGGGTAAGTATCCCAAATGATAAAAATGTTGTATTCACATAAATAGGTGGTTCGAGATATGAAAAAAACAAAATTGATAACCTCTGAAGGCTCCATAAATGAACAGGAAAAAGACCATGGCCCTAAAGCAAAAGTAATCTATTTTTCCGATAGTGATTTCTGCGGAATGGAGGAAGTTTGGTCGGATACAGCCGTGTACCCAGATCATTTGGATCTCCCTTTCTATGGTAGCCTGAAGTCGATGATTGTATTGAGGGGACTGTGTGAAGTGTCCACAAATGCAGGGCCCGAATATCTAAACGATTGTTCAACTTTTTACAGCGCGAAGGAAGGTGACAATCAGCACGGAGATTACGCTCATATACCGAGTGAGGTTGCATGTAATGCAATGAAACTAAGGTTGGTAAATGGTAATACTGACGAACGGCCCTTCAGAACAAAGGATATGCTTGTACTAAGAGAGGGTGGGAATAATACGACCTGTGATGCCAAGATTTTGAAGGAGGCGCAAGCTGAAATAGATCCCCCCTATCCTACTGGCACAGCAATACAGGTCGATTCAACAACGGGATATTGGGAGATATTTGATCAGCCTAACTTCAAGGGAAAAAGACATTATCTCTACCAATACGAAGCCGACAGCAGCCACCATATGGATGGCTCGGGCATCTACAACTACGACAATTTCCCTGTAGCCTCGGCTAGGCCAGCCCCCTACGTGTACTTCGATAAACACTTGTTAGAGAGAGTGGCGGTAATAAATAGAACCGATGCTTCAATCCCGTGTAACCTTAATGGTGCTGGCCTTGATTCAGCCAGAACCATTGCCCCTCAGGAAGATATCACTTTCGAGCTTCAAGGAGGCTACACCGGTTGGTATAAAGATCCAGAAACAGGGCAGCAGGTCCTTAAAGTGCACTTCGATGAACTTAAGTCCTTAGAAACCATTGAATTCAGCACTCAAACAGAGTGGTATGATAAAGAAACAGGTCAACAACTTCACTTATACAATGTGAGCCACGGCTGGTATCGTGCTGAGCCTTTGGGTGTCACTTCCATCGCAGACTTTGACCTTGTTGTTAATCTAACTTCGGATGGCCATAAGTTGGAAATCCACCTAATCCCAAGTAACAACGATGCAACCGCAGTTCGAGGTGTAGAGACTATAGAGGGCATTGGCTCTACGTATTCGGCAAAGCTACGGGCTAAGGGGATCAATAGTGTCGATGACCTTTTGACCATAGGTGCAGTTGAAAGTGATCGTAAAGGGCTTGCAGAGCAAATCGGCGTTAGCGATAAAAAGCTGTTAACTTGGGTAAACCATGCCGATCTTATGCAGGTTAACGGGATTGATCACCAGTATGCCGAACTATTAGAACTCTCGGGGGTTGATACGGTACCAGAGCTAGCCCAACGGAATGCAACCAATTTACTCGAAAAAATGACGGAAACGAACGCGCTTAAAGGTGTCGTACGTGTGCTACCAGCACTTGCAGACGTGGAGAGCTGGATAACAGCTGCCAAAGAACTACCTAGAGTCATACACTATTAGTTGGGCTCGATATCTTAGCTCAAATTTGAGAGGTCCCTAACTTGGGATTAAAAGGGAGAGCAGTTGCTCTCCCTTTGATACTCGTAATTTAAATCGCTTTGAAAATCGATTCCACACTCTCTTTAGCATCACCAAAGAGCATCTGTGTATTTTCTTTGAAAAACAGTGGGTTTTGTACCCCCGCATAACCTGTATTCATTGAGCGTTTAAATACGATAACGTTTTTCGCATTCCACACTTCAAGTACTGGCATACCTGCAATTGGGCTATTTGGATCATCAAGTGCAGCTGGGTTTACAGTATCGTTCGCACCAATAACCAACACTGTATCTGTTTCAGAAAGATCGTCGTTGATTTCGTCCATTTCAAGCACGATGTCGTAAGGTACTTTTGCTTCAGCCAATAGAACGTTCATATGACCAGGCAAACGACCCGCTACAGGGTGAATACCAAATCGTACTTCTACACCATGTGAACGCAATGTTTCGGTAATTTCGTGAACTGGATACTGCGCCTGAGCAACCGCCATACCATACCCTGGTGTAATGACAACAGACTTTGAGTTTTTAAGAAGCTCAGCAACCTCTTCTGCTGTCGTTTCTCTGTGCTCACCTTGCTCAGCATCAGATGAAATTACGATTTCCTGACCAAAGCCACCAGCAATGACACTGATAAACGAACGGTTCATCGCCTTACACATGATGTATGAAAGGATCGCACCTGAAGAACCGACAAGCGCACCAGTCACAATCAATAGATCGTTTGCTAGCATGAAACCTGCCGCCGCTGCAGCCCAACCAGAGTATGAGTTAAGCATTGACACAACCACTGGCATGTCCGCTCCACCAATCGAAGCCACTAAGTGGTATCCGAAAGCGAAGGCAATTAACGTCATTACAATCAATGCAAACATACTACCGTCAGCATTAACGAAATGAAGCATCAACAGAGTCGATACTACAATCGCAGCAAGGTTCATTTTGTGCTTATGCGGAAGGCTTAGAGGTGAAGACGAAATGATACCGCGCAGTTTACCAAAGGCTACAATTGAGCCCGTAAACGTCACTGCACCAATGAACACACCTAAGAACACTTCCACTAAATGGATAACGTGTTCGGCGTGTGTTGCCGCTTCAGGTGCATCAATATAGCTGTTGTAACCAACCAATACCGCTGCCATACCAACAAAGCTGTGAAGAATTGCCACTAGCTCTGGCATTTCTGTCATTTCAACTTTCTTAGCGTAGTGAATACCAATACCACCACCGATCACCATCGCAATAATGATCCAAACAAATCCTTCAGACTCTGGGCCAAAGATCGTTGCGATCAATGCGATCGTCATACCTGCAATACCGTAGTAGTTACCCGATCTTGCAGACTCCTGCTTAGACAAACCCGCTAAGCTTAATATAAAGAATAATGCAGCAACAATATAAGCCGCTTGTACTAATCCTGCAGACATTCCCTGTTACTCCTTAGTCTTTACGGAACATTTCAAGCATACGCTTGGTGACGGTGAATCCGCCGAAGATGTTGATGCTCGCTATCAATACTGCGATAAACGATAAAAATGAAACGACGCCGTTACCCTGTCCAATCTGCAATAACGCCCCCACCACAATGATGCCTGAAATCGCATTCGTTACCGACATAAGTGGAGTATGCAATGCATGAGTAACATTCCAGACTACGTAGTAACCCACAACACACGCTAAAACAAAAACCGTAAAATGAGATAGGAATGCCGCAGGTGCGACAGAGGCAATCCATGCAAACGCGCCCAAACCCGCAACCAAGCCAATGATCTTCTTGGTAGGAGACGTTGGTTCTTCTACTTTTGGTTCTGGTTTCGACGCTGCTTGTGCTGGTTTTTGCTCTGGCTGCGCTGATACCTGAATTGGAGGTGCAGGCCAAGTCACCTCACCCTCTTTAACAACGGTTACACCACGAAGCACAACATCTTCAAAATCAATGTTAATGTTGCCATCTTTTTCTTTCGCTAACAGCTTAAGTAGGTTAACGATGTTTGTTGAGTAAAGTTGAGACGATTGCGTAGGAAGACGCCCAACCATATCGGTATAGCCGACAATTTTCACACCGTTATCTGTAGTAATGACTTTGTCTGCAACCGTGTACTCACAGTTACCGCCGTTAGCCGCCGCTAAATCGACAATGACACTACCCGCCTTCATGCTATCAACCATTTCCTTGGTGATTAGTTTCGGGGCAGGTCGACCCGGAATGAGAGCGGTAGTAACGATGATATCAACGTCTTTAGCTTGTTCAGCATAAAGCTCAGCGGCTTTTTTGTTGAACTCGTCAGACATCTCTTTCGCGTAACCATCACCAGAGCCGGAGTCTTCTTTAAAGTCGACTTCCAAAAATTCAGCGCCCATCGACTGGACTTGCTCTTTAACCTCTGGACGAACGTCAAAAGCTCGAACAATGGCACCCAAGCTACCCGCTGCACCAATTGCAGCCAGACCGGCAACACCCGCACCAGCGACCAATACCTTCGCTGGTGGCACTTTACCTGCAGCAGTGATTTGACCTGTAAAGAAACGGCCAAACTCATGCGCTGCTTCTACAACTGCTCGGTAACCAGCGATATTCGCCATTGAAGAGAGCGCATCTAATGCTTGTGCACGAGAGATACGCGGCACTGCGTCCATCGCCATTACATTAATGTTTTTGCTAGAAAGCTTTTCCATTAATTCAGGGTTTTGCGCGGGCCAGATGAAACTGATCAAACTCGCACCGTCTTTCAACAGCGCTATTTCATCATTTTCTTCAGTGAAGAGAGGTGCATTCACCTTAAGGATTAGGTCTGACGCCCAAACCTCGTCTGTGGATACAATCTTTGCTCCCGCAGATTCAAAAGCAGAGTCTTCAAAACTCGCCAGTTCACCTGCTCCGGTTTCGATATTGACTTCGAAGCCTAACTTTAATAACTGCTCAACCGACTTTGGCGATGCAGCCACTCGCGTTTCTCCAGCGAGTATTTCTTTTGGCACACCAATTTGCATTAGCTATTCCTTGACTATTCGCAACAATGATTGTTCTGTTTTTATCCAACGATTTTAGATACTTCAAGCATTTTGTAACAAAAACACAAAATATCATTACATATAACCGATGGTAATGAACCATTTTGCTTATCAATTTGTTACCCAACCACACTATATGAAAGTGACAAGAGGTCAAACCAGTAAGCAAAAAATCTCATTAAAACAACTGACTATGTGACATCCACATACAAAAAGAGCCATCAGAATAACGACTAATGACTCTTAAAATTATGATGCTTGTCAATTTGGGGAAGAATCTACTGAAAAATGTTGTCGCCCATTTGGTCGATAAACATTTGCGCTTTCTTAAGCATAAATTCGTTGGCATCGTTTGCACTTGGCAGCACATCAGAGCGAATAAAACGATGTGTTTTGGTTTCATCCCCAAATTGCTTGGTAATTCTGCCAGCAATTCGATACTGACCACCTTCTGCCAATGCTTCCTGATAGATGAGAAACCCTTTATATTCTATTGGCTCAACTTCAACTTTAGTTTGTTCTTTATGACCACCAAACAAGCGAGAAAAAAGTCCCACAAAGTACTCCTTGGTAACGATTAATTTTTCTTAAGGATTGGTTTTTCAAACCACTCTAACTCGATGTCATCGTCAAACATCTGCTGTTTGCTAAACACGACAAGAACTTCATCTTTCCTGTTTTTCCTGCGATCGTCAACAATCATTGTACAAGCGGCTTCTACAGCCGTAGCAGCATAGTTCTTCAATGTCACCAGGCGCTCTTCAGGGAGTGCTGAAAGAAAATCAATATCGTAGCGAATGTATACAGGTCGCAGTTGGGATAAGGCAAGGCATGCAAGGTCAGCTAATTGTTCATGGTCGAAGTTGTCGACATACGTTGGTTTTGCCAACTCTTGACCAACTAAGGTTTCCATATAGTTATGTACGTCCACACTTATCTGCATATTTATCAACTCCTTTTGGGGCCATGGTTCATTCTAGTATGTTTGAAATAGTTGTTAGTTTCTACGTAATTGCGTATTTCAACGCCAATTTATGACCACTATCTATACGTAACACGAATTTTCATCTATAAGTTTAGTAAAAAGCTTGGAAATTCATCAAATAAAAGTATTCTTAGCAAGTTACTAATCAATAATTAGATCCTGTCAGGCTAGGTTGAATGTCATTTTCTCTCGTCACTACAAATTGGTTCCGTCTCTCGTTGCCTTTGATGTTGCTGACGTTTATTGCATTTGGAATGAACAACGTCATCAACCTAACCTATTCAAACTTGGGCATCGTATCTAAACTGCCATTTGTTTTGTTCGCTATAACTATAGTGCTAGCCGATGCATTCAAACAAAGCCGAATTGCGATGGTGGCATCAGCACTATTGGTCTCATACTGGCTGATCCAAGAGCGTTTACAATCTCCCCTTTCATCGGGTACAACAATCCTTGAACTGTCGCTTCTTGCCGCGTTACTTCCAATCGCACTCATTTTTGTTTATAGCTACAAGGATTCTGCGTTGTTTACCCGCTCCTTTGGGTTTTATTTGTTCAAAATAGCAATGCTGGTATTGTGGTCGTACTTGATCCTCACTTACTTTTATGAGGGTGGGTTCGAAAACATCGATGAAACATTTCTGTTCGTATTGCCCGAAATATCTAAGCTGCCATTTATACTTGTGGTGTTTCTTTTAGCAATGGTACTCATACTGGCGATATGTGTTCTGAATCGAAACAGCATCATCGATGTTGTCCTTTACTCTGCGACACTGTTGTCAGCCACCACATTTGTTTTCTTCCATGTCACCTACATTTCAAGCACCATGTTTTCGTTAGCAGGGATTCTATTGCTCGTCTACCTCCTTTCAGCAAGTTACGAGCTAGCGTTTATGGATACGCTCACTGAAATTCCTGGTCGACTCGCATTGGAGTCTGATCTAAAGCATCTAGGCCGAAGCTACACGATAGCAATGTTAGATATCGACCATTTTAAGTCTTTCAATGATACTTATGGCCATGATACCGGAGACGATGTGCTTAAACTGGTGGCGAGTAAACTTCAGCAAGTAGGTGGCCGAGCTAAAGTTTATCGCTATGGCGGAGAGGAATTCACCGTACTGTTCAGAGGAAAGCTATCTGAGGACACGCGTGAACACCTAGAACTGCTAAGAGCCTCTATAGAAGGCTACGACATGGTTCTGCGTAATCAAGACGCTCGGCCAAAAGATGACAAAGTCGGGTCTAGAAAGCGTGGGGCAGCAAAGCAACAAGACCATGTAAACGTCACCATCAGCATCGGCGTCGCTGACAGCACCGAATCAAACAAAGTTTCTGAAGTAATGAAAGCCGCCGACAATGCGCTATACAAGGCCAAAAAGGCGGGCCGAAATCGAGTTTGTCTTAGCTAAGTCGGTTATTCAGTAGCGACAAATTGATTGCGCCCATTCTGTTTGGCTTGATATAAACGTTTATCAACTCGCTCATAGATCTGCTCTATAGATTCTCGGCCACTAGGAACAAATTGCAACACCCCCTGTGACACTGTCACTAATTCTGATACATCACTATACTCATGTGGTAAACAAGCATCTTCTAAGGTTGATTTTATTCGCTGTGCGTTTTCAATTGCACTATCCAAATCCGTATAGCCCAGTATAACGACAAATTCTTCACCACCATAACGGCCGACGGTCTCACCACTTCGTGAAAATAGACGGCTCAGGATTGCCGCTAATTCAACTAAACACTTGTCACCTTCAATGTGCCCATAGTTGTCGTTGTACAATTTGAACCTATCGACATCCAGCATGATAATACTTAGCGGCAGCTTATGCCGCCCATGTAACGAGATCATCTCAGCCAGTTTTTCATCAATACAGCGACGATTTTTGACTTTGGTTAACCCATCTTCTTGCGCTAACTTGGCCAATTCTTCATTCGCTCTAGCAAGGGCGACAGACTTTTGCTTCAACTCCCGACGCATGAATGCGATACGTTGCATTGCTATTAATTTGGAGTTGAGCACAATTTTATCGACGGGTTTGATTAAATAGTCATCCCCACCCGCCTCAATGGCATGCGCTATCATTGCCGGTTCGTCATGACTGCTTAAGAAAATAATCGGTACCCAGTCTGGGTAAAGTTCTCTGATTTTTGCGGAAACAATAAATCCGTTCATTTGTGGCATGGAAATGTCGAGCAACACGAGATCTGGCTCAAGCTGAGGATATAGCGCTAATGCTTCTTCACCAGAGCTAGCCATCTCTACGGTATGCCCTAACTGTTTCAATCTGATAGCAAGTTGTATCCGCTCCATTTGAACGTCATCTACCAGTAAGATATTCATTGAGGAGCCTGTTACTTCCACTATTCCACTACCCTTAGTTATCAATGTCTCGTTTGATGTATTTTGACCATTAAGTTTTGAGTGAACCAATGAGCAAAAACAATCAAGAAATCACATGTTTAACAAAAGCATACTTCACCTTGTTCTAATCATCCATCCGAGGTTGACTTTTGGCCCCAATTTTTTACGATAGCGCCGATACACACACATTTTAAGAGAAAATAGCCATGTCTGACGTTAATCAAACAGAGCAGAAAAAAGTAGATCTAGCAGAGGTTTCCGCTGAACTTCGCCAAGTAATTGAATTTGATGAAGTTCCTGAAGCAATGCACTTGATGGTAACGTCAATCCATGAAGTTTCTGAAGACGCCGTTCGCGAGTCTTGGAACGAGCTGCCAAGTAGTGCCCAAAATGTCTTAGACAACTTCGAGCAATTCCATGCGTTAGTTTCTGTTAGCCAAGCTTTTGCGGGCCTAAACGTGATGGAAGAGTTCCCGACTTTGGATCTGCCAAAAGACATGACAGAAGAGCAACAAGAAGAATACCGTGCGCAACTACTTGATCAAGTACTGCATAACTGCGTAAAAGATATGGTTAAGCAAATCAAAAAAGCGCGCCGCGACCCTATTTTAAAGCGTGACTTTACTGACGTATTTGCGAAATAACAGACACACCAAAACAAAAACGCCGCGATTTGCGGCGTTGATTAGTGAGAGAGGACAATATCTCTTTGAGTCACACTCACCCCTTTAATTTGTACATACACCTTCTTACCCGCTTTAAGATCTAACTCATCTCTTGCCCAAGCCGTAATCGTTGCCGTTAGCTTACATTCTTTCGATAGTTCGACCTGAACCGATACACTGATTCTATCTTGACTGTTGCTATGGGTTTCAATCTTGGAAACAGTACCGTGTAACACGTTGCGAATCGATGTATGCCTTGGTTCATCAAGCATTAAAGACACATCGTTTGCTCGTACTTGAAGCCTTACAGGAGACCCAACCTCTCCTTCAATTTTCTGAACCCACAATCTAACATGAGGTGCAAGTTCGATTTGAGATAACGCATAGTCATTATTATGCTCAACGACACGACCTTCAAATAAAGAACTTTGCTCAGAAAAAGATTGCCAAGGCTTCATGGCTCTTGAAGACCACACCTCTTCTATCGGTCCAGAAACAGCGACTTTTCCTTCGTCAATGACCACTAAATGGCTCGCCAACCTAAGGACTTCATTCAAACTATGTGATACGTAAATAATCGGAATCTCTACCGTTTGAGATAGTTGCTCTAAAAATGGCATCACTTCGCGCTTTCTCGGTAGGTCTAAAGAGGCAAGCGGCTCATCCATAAGCAAGATATCCGGTTTAGATAACAAAGCACGCCCTATCGCGACACGTTGTTTCTCACCGCCAGATAACTGATGAGGGTAACGATGAAGCAAATGTTCCAGTGATAAGAGTTGTATGATTTGCTTAAAATGCTGAGAATCAGAAACGGACACGCCATAATTTAGGTTGCGCTCAACGTTGAAATGAGGAAACAATCGAGAATCTTGAAACACATAGCCAACATTGCGCTTATGAACAGGAACGTCAATTTTACGAGCGGAGTCGAAGAGGGTTTTCCTACCTATGCTAATCACTCCGCTATCTGGCTGTTTAAGCCCTGAGATAACATTAATCAGAGACGTTTTCCCTGCCCCCGAACGGCCGAACACGGCGGTGATTCCTCTGCTTGGGAGTTTCAAGTCAATATCGAAATGCGTATTACCTAACGTCTGTTGGTAGCACGCCGTAATTTCGTTCATGAATCCGCTCCTAATCGACGTGCACTAACTCTAGAAAGCCACTCAGATATCAGCATAGATGCAAGGGCAATGACGATGGAAATCAAGCACAGCCTCATCGCTTCTGCCTCCGAGCCGGGGGTTTCGATAAAGGTGTACATTGCTAATGGAATAGTCTGAGTTTCGCCGGGAATATTGGAGACGAAGCTAATAGTTGCGCCAAACTCCCCTAAACTTCTAGCAAATGAAAGCATGGTTCCAGTAATGATCCCAGGGATCGTTAAAGGCAGGGTGATGGTAAAAAAGATCTTAATTGGTGAGGCGCCAAGCGTCGCTGCGGCCTGCTCTAGGCGACCATCGACATTTTCTAAACTGAGTCTAATAGATCGCACCATCAAGGGTAACGCAACGACGATACACGCCAGAACTGCCCCTTTCCAGCTAAAAGAAAATACCAGCCCCCAATGTTCGAAGAGCCAGTTTCCAAGTAACCCTTGTCTACCCATAGAAATGAGCAATAGGTAGCCGATCACTACTGGAGGCAAAACTAATGGTAAATGGATGATGGCATCGATCAAACTCTTGCCAATAAACTGCTTTCTTGCCAATAGCCAAGCGAGTGCTATGCCAAGAGGAATAAGCCAAACAATCGCGAAAAACGCGACTTTTAAACTTAATAGCAGTGCTTGATATTCGTAATCGGTTAGCAAATTCACCTCTACTCTCTTGCCTCTGTAAAACCAAAACGCTTTAAGATAATTCGCGCTTGCTTTGAGTCCATAAACTGGACAAATCTTCGAGTATGGGCCTTATTGTTAAGCATCGCCATCGGATAGAGAATGCTCGAATGAGAAGCACGTGGAAAGGTGGCAACAATGTCGGTTTTGTCACTGAGTAGCGCGTCAGTCTTGTAAACGATCCCGAGCGGCGTTTCTTTCCTTTCAACTAAAGTAAGAGCGATTCGAACATTATTCGTCGGAGCCAAAAATGGCTTCACGTCATCCCAAATACCAGTCTTTAGTAACGCCTCTTTGGCATAAATACCGGCAGGAACCGCATTGGTTTGCCCTAAGGCTAACCTAGAACCATTCAATGCTGACAACCAAGAGTCAGTCATATTAATATCTAACTCGACATTTTGACCTTTAGGAGCAATAACCACCAATTCATTTGCTGCAATATTAGTGACAGCGTCACTAGATACTATTTGTTGATCTACAAGGTAATCCATCCATTTGAGATTGGCGGAAATATAGACATCGGCCGGCGCACCCTGAGCAAGTTGACGAGCTAACGAAGCACTTCCACCATAAACTGTCGTTACCTTGACCGAGTTTGTTGATTCAAATAGGTCAACGATTTCGTTAACAACATTGGTCATAGATGATGCGGCGTAAATACGCAGTGTCTCGGCATTGACATTAAAACTCGCACAAGTAAATAGCGCGAAAAAGCAGAACTTAACACTGGTCTTGGTTATCTTAATCATAATTCAGGCCAAAGCTTTTTAAGGTCAAGATGCTGCTCGATGGCATCAGCAATCCTGTCAATTGCTTTCTGCTGATTCAGTTTATGATCGATTTGCGCAATTTCGTCGACACCGACCCACTGACAGATGGCCGAAACTGCGTCTGGGCAGTCGAAGATACCATGCAGATAAGTCCCTAGCACTTGATTGCAATCACTGATCGCCCCATCACTGTGATTATTTTCTAATTTAATTAAAGAGCGTCCTGCAATTTGGCTAATTCCAGCATGAATTTCATATCCGGCTACTGGTACTTCTTTGTCATTAAGAGTCATCGTACCGCTTATATTAGTGAGAGTTTTACTTTCTTTGAGTTCTGTTTCAACAGCAAGATGCCCTAAGCCTTGGGTTGAACCTGCTGTACTTTCAATACCCTTTGGGTCGTCAATCTTTGTACCCAGCATTTGGTATCCACCACAGATCCCCATGACTTTCCCCCCTAGTCTCAAGTGCCTATTGATGTCTTTGTCCCATCCTTGTTGACGAAGGTAGTCGAGATCATTCCTAACAGACTTTGAACCAGGAAGAATAATCAAATCGGCTTCTGATAAGCGCTCTCCCTTACCAACATACTTAAGGTTAATATCTGGATTGAGTCTTAACGCATCGAAATCTGTGTGGTTGCTAATTCGCGGGAAGACCGGAACAACAATATTTAACTTGGCATTTTCACTCGTGATTTGCTGCGCGTTAATGGCGTCTTCCGCTTCCAAATCAAAACCGTGGAGGTATGGTAAAACACCAATCACAGGCTTTCCTGTTTTTTCTTCTAACCAATCTAGCCCCGATTGCAATAAGGAGATATCTCCCCTGAATCGGTTAATGACAAAGCCCTTAACTCGTTTTTGTTCACTCTCTGACAGTAGTGCCAGCGTTCCATAAAGGTGCGCAAACACCCCTCCACGATCGATATCAGCGACAATGATCACGGGAACATCGGCTTTTTCGGCAAATCCCATGTTGGCAATGTCGTTTTCTCTTAAATTGATTTCCGCGGGACTACCAGCGCCTTCAATCAATACCGACTCATATTGTGACTGCAAGATCGAAAACGATTCCATCACTACAGGCAAAGCGACTTTTTTGTAGCTGCTATATCCAATCGCGTCGACTGTTGTCGTTGCTTTACCTTGCAAAATGACTTGTGCCCCCATGTCAGTGTTTGGCTTAAGTAATACCGGATTCATGTGAACGCTAGATTCAATATTACAGGCTAAAGCTTGTACTGCTTGAGCACGTCCGATTTCTCCACCATCGGGGGTCACGGCACTATTAAGCGCCATATTCTGTGGTTTAAAAGGCGCTACTTTGACTTTTTTTCGGGCTAATACACGGCATAAACCTGCCACCAGAACACTTTTTCCGGCATCGGAAGTCGTGCCTTGAACCATTAACGCCTTGATCGTTGACTGCATGAGGTATCTGAACTTACTAAATCTATGTGATAGCACTAATAATAACGGCAATCACCCAATTTTCTCAACAATATGAATGGAATATGAATCTTATGCTCAGCATGGATTCAAAATGAGTTTGTTTTAATAGCACCATCAAACAAACACAGCACAATAAACAATAGGAAATTGACATGAAAAAAGTAATTCTAGCGACCGCAGCCACTCTAATCCTTGCACCAGCACTCGCTTTTGCGAAAGACGGTCATCATGAAAAAGGGACAGGTATCCAATATAATGGTCCTGTCGAGCTTACCACGGTAGATTCACTACTGAGTGACACCAGTATGTTCACAGAAATGAATGTTGTTGTAGAGGGCAACCTTCTTAGACAAGTTAAAGGCGATACCTTCATTTTTTCCGATGGGAAAGGTGAGATTCAAGTTGAACTTGACGACGACATCCATATGACGCAGTCGATTGACCATACCACTAAAGTGCGCTTATTCGGAGAGTATGAAGGTGGAAATACGCCAGAAATTGAAGTAGATCGCCTACAAATCCTATAAATTTCCTGAATTAGTCCTCTGATTACGTTATGATTTGGCTTGTTTATTGCAAGCCAAATCAATTAGTCAATTTATTGTTGCTAGTCGGAGACTACTTTTGAAGAAAATCATGTTGGCCAGTGCCTTAGCGTTCGCAGGTATCAGCACAGGCGCTCAGGCAAATAATTTTAACTATAACTTTTTCGAAGTCCGAACTGCTATTGGTCCAGAAATGACTGGTGCTGAGTTTAGTACGTTTTTCACGGAAAACTCTCACTTTATTCTCCGTGCTGATACTCAGTTTGATAAAGATTACGATCTCGCTGGCGGTATCGGCTTTAATGGCCCAATCAGCCAATTTGCTGACGTCTATGGCCAGTTGCTTATCCATCAGGTGAAATTCACCGAAGAAGCTGGGGGTGAAAGCGATACTCAAGCTGAAATCAATGTTGGTTTGCGTGTATGGCTAACAGATCAAGTTGAAGCAACAGGGCGAATTGGCCGCAACGATGATGCTTCTGTATTCCATGCAGGGGTTAGATTCCATTCAACACAGCAGTTATCGCTTTCAGCAGAGACTCGAAACAATGGGCTTTATGGCCCTCAGGTAACTATGTCTGTTAGGTTCCAATACTAAGTGCTCCTTTAATCCATAGATAAAAACTAAGCCCTGTTCTTAACAGGGCTTAGTTTTATCTGACGACAATCTTTCTTGGCACCAACTCAACCCCAGCTTTATAGCGCTTAGCCGCCGCATTCAGCGCAAGTTCCATCGCACTATCTGCGATCAATTCGAACTGCTGTGGTAGCGAGTTGATTCTCATCGGCAAAAAGTCCAATAACCGATTATCACCAAATGTCGCTAACTTTATCTTATTCGCTAAATCAGGTTTCTCTAGTAATACGTCTAATACACCTTCTAGTAAGGTATATGACGTAGTGACAATAGCGTCGGGGACGGTATTGTTGTGGCACCAAGCTTCTAGTACTTGCTTACCATCTTTGCGATTAAAGTGCTCACCATAACCAACTTTTGTCCCCACATTGCTCTGTTTCGCAGCCGACATAAATCCTAATTCACGCTCACGTGAAATGTTCAATTCAGGAAGCGCTCCAATCAAACCTACACTAGTGACACCGTCACACAACACAGACCGCGTTAAATCAAATGCGCCGCCAAAATCTTCACTTATCACGCAAGAGAAGTGTTCATCATCTAAAGGTCGATCAAGTGCAATAACGGGTATACCTTTTGATTTTAGATCTAAGTAAAAATCGCTAGCATCGGGAATTACACTGGCGACAAACAGCGCATCAACTTTACGGCTCACTAAAGCTTGTACAACACTTTTTTCGGTTTCGGGCTCATCATCAGAACATGCAATCAGGATCTGATACCCTGCCGAACGCGAGTTTTGCTCTAACAATTTAGCCAGCCTTGCATAACTGGTGTTTTCTAGATCTGGAATAATTAAACCAAAAGAGCGGCTTTGTCCTGCTCGCAAGGTACTTGCTGCTAAGTCTGGTCGATAATTGTGTTCATTCACCACCGCCATCACTTTGCGTTGGGTCTTATCACTTATTCTATATTTTTGAGCTTTACCATTGATTACATAGCTAGCCGTTGTTTTTGAAACACCTGCAAGTTTTGCTATTTCATCTAGTGTCATATCATCAACCTTTGTTCTGTGCGCCGGATCATAATACGTTATAAATGATCCTACGATGAGTTGAATTGTATGCTGAAACGATTCAGTATAAAAGCTGAAAGGATTCAGCAACGTCGAGATAGTGAACCAAATCACTCAAAAATGTCTAATGTGACCCATCGACACCTTTACAATTCAAATAGTTATAAAGGGACATGCTGAGTCCACATATTTTTATCTTTTTGCTGAATCGATTCAGTTCTATTAAGCAAGAAGTATATTGAAGCCCTGTTGGCTAATTGAATAATTTTAAAACCTTAAGGCTGGAGAAGCACCATGCTTAAGTTAGCGAAAAGTGACATCACAGTGGCACAAGCAGCAAGTGACAAATTTGAAGCAATCAAAAACATCGCCAAGAGCCTCAGCAATGCAGGACTTGTAGAACAAGGCTATGTTGAAGGCATGCTCAATCGTGAGCAGCAAAACTCTACTTTTCTTGGCCATGGTATCGCGATCCCACATGGCACTACTGACACCCGCACTATGGTAAAAACCACAGGCGTCGCTGTGCATCACTTCCCACAAGGAGTTGATTGGGGTGACGGTAACACCGTATTCGTCGCTATCGGAATTGCCGCTAAATCGGACGAGCACTTAGGCATTCTTAAACAACTCACTAAAGTCCTTGGTGCTGACGGTGTAGAGCAGCGTCTGCGCAATGCCAAGAATGCACAAGAGATCATTGCCCTACTCAATGGCGATGTTCAATTCGAAGCAGACTTTGATGCTTCGCTGATACAACTGCAATTCCCAGCCAGCGATATGGTCCAGATGAGTGCTGTAGCGGGTGGCCTACTTAAAAATACTGGCTGCGTTGGTTCTGAATTTGTTGCAGACATCGTAACTAAGACACCCACACATCTTGGCAAAGGTCTGTGGTTGGTTGGTAGTGATAAACAAGTCACTCGTACTGGTGTCTCTTTCGTCTCGACAGCTAACGACTGTGAATTTTCAGGCGATAAAGTACGCGCCCTTGTTGCTTTTGCTGCTTGTAATAACGCGCACCAATCCATTGTTAACGAGTTAACTAAGCTGGTTTTCAATAACCAACACCACAGATTACTAGACTCCAATACTGAACAGATCATCACCTTACTAAAAGGTGAGCAGGTTTGCTCTCAAGCAACTGAAAAAGACAACATTGCAGTATTTAAGATTAAAAATTCCCACGGTCTACACGCTCGACCTGGCGCTATGTTGGTCGCTGAAGCCAAAAAATTCGAATCGAATATTCGCGTCGCTAACCTCGACGGTGATAGCCAAGCAGTTAACGCGAAGAGTCTCATGAAGGTTATTGCGTTGGGTGTGAAACACGGTCACCAGCTGCAGTTCTCTGCAGAAGGCCCAGATGCAGCACAAGCATTGGAATCTATTGGCAAAGCAATCGCTTCTGGTCTTGGTGAGGGTTAAGGATCGAGATGATGACATCATTGAAGACAAACAAAGTCGTGACCATCACGCTAAACCCAGCGCTTGATTTAACAGGTTCACTAGACTCACTAAAAGTGGGCACTGTCAGCCTAGTAGAAAAGAGCAATCTACATGCCGCGGGTAAAGGCGTAAATGTGGCGAAAGTGCTTAGCGACCTAGGCGCAGACGTCACAGTGACGGGCTTTCTTGGCAAAGATAATCCAGAGCTATTCCACCAGCTATTCGACAACATCAAAGTAAAAAACGAGTTTGTTGAAGTTGAAGGCGCCACTCGTATCAACGTAAAACTGGTCGAAGCCGATGGTCAAGTGAGTGATATCAACTTCCCCGGCGTTCAAGTCACGGCAGAAGAAATCGCGCGATTTGAACAAACCCTATTCCACCTCGCACAAACACACGATTACTTCGTGTTTGCTGGCAGTCTGCCAGGCGGTGTAAGCGCAGAGCAATGCGCAGCCTGGATTGAACAGCTACATCAGCAAGGCAAAAAGGTATTGTTCGATAGCAGCAAAGCTGCGCTATGTGCGGGAATCAATGCTCACCCTTGGCTAGTCAAACCAAATGATGAAGAGCTTAGTGACTTTGTTGGCGAACACCTAACCACACCAGAGCAATGCCAAGCAGCAGCGCAGACGCTTAGCGATAAAGGCATTGAGAACATCGTTGTTTCAATGGGTGCAGACGGTGTGATGTGGCTCAACCAAGGCGAATGGCTTCGCGCGCAACCGCCACGAATGAATGTTGTCAGTACCGTTGGCGCAGGCGATACGCTCGTCGCGGGATTATGCTGGGGTCACATGCAAGTGATGCCGAAAAACGATTTACTGCGCTTCGCTACGGCGCTTTCTGCCCTAGCAGTGAGCCAAGTTGGCGTTGGCTTAACCAGTCAGGAAGAACTGGAGAATATCAAGCTCCAAACGCAAGTAACCGAGCTTTACCCTAATACGAACTTAGACATAAACTAAGGAACAGAAGGTTATCAGTATGAATATTGCCATTATTACAGCTTGTCCAAGTGGTGTTGCAAACAGCATCATTGCGGCAGGCTTACTCGAACAAGCAGCCGCAAAGCTGAGATGGAATGCGAAGATTGAATGCCAATCAACCGTGGTTGAACCGACACGACTGACAGACGCAGATATTGAGCAAGCAGAAGTGATCGTAATTGCGGCTAACACTCCAGTTGATACTTCTCGTTTCGTAGGTAAAAAAGTCTACCAAGCAGATATCAGCACTGTCGCTAAAGACCCATCCGCTTTTCTACAAACGGCTGTAAAAAATGCTGCAACGTTAGAGCAAGCAACAACATTTAAAGTGCCAGTCGAAAGTGTATCTACAGCGAAAAAGATCGTTGCTATTACCGCATGCCCAACAGGTGTCGCACACACGTTCATGGCGGCAGAAGCGCTTGAAGAAGAAGGCAAGCGTCGCGGCCACCAAATTAAAGTAGAAACACGCGGTTCAGTCGGTGCTAAAAACCAACTGACTGACCAGGAAATCGCGGACGCAGATCTGGTCATTATCGCGGCCGATATTGAAGTACCACTTGACCGTTTCAACGGCAAAAAAATGTTCCGTACTAAGACTGGCCCAGCTCTAAAGAAAACAGCTGAAGAGATGGACAAGGCGTTTGAACAAGCAACAATCTACCAACATTCAGGTTCGTCGAGCGCTTCATCAGCCACCGAAGAGAAGAAAGGCGCATACAAACACCTAATGACGGGTGTATCTCATATGCTCCCTGTTGTCGTCGCCGGTGGTTTAATCATCGCCCTATCCTTCATATTTGGTATCGAAGCATTTAAAGAAGAAGGTACGTTAGCAGCCGCACTGATGAGCATTGGTGGTGGTTCGGCATTCGCGCTAATGATTCCAGTTCTTGCTGGATATATCGCATTCTCTATCGCTGACCGACCAGGTCTGGCTCCTGGTCTTGTTGGTGGTATGCTTGCAAGCTCAACTGGCGCAGGTTTTCTAGGTGGTATCGCAGCGGGTTTCATAGCAGGTTACGCGGCCAAGTTTTTAGCCGATAAAGTGCAACTGCCACAATCGATGGAAGCACTCAAACCGATTCTGATCATTCCATTTGTGGCAACGTTGTTCACTGGTCTGGTCATGATTTACATCGTTGGTGGTCCAGTTTCGGGCATCATGGACGGTCTGACTAATTTCCTAAACAACATGGGCTCCGACAGTGCAGTGCTACTAGGTATTATCCTTGGCGCAATGATGTGTTTCGACTTGGGTGGTCCGGTAAACAAAGCCGCTTACGCATTCGGTGTTGGTCTATTGGCTTCTCAAACTTACGCACCAATGGCAGCAATCATGGCGGCAGGTATGGTTCCTGCACTAGGTATGGGTCTGGCAACATTCCTTGCTAAGAACAAATTTGAGCAAAGCGAGCGTGAAGCGGGTAAAGCGTCATTCGTGCTTGGCCTTTGCTTTATCTCTGAAGGTGCAATCCCATTCGCAGCGAAAGATCCAATGCGCGTCATCCCATCTTGTATGGCTGGCGGTGCACTAACAGGTGCCCTATCCATGCTGTTTGGCGCTAAGCTCATGGCACCACACGGTGGTCTGTTCGTACTGCTGATTCCTAACGCAATCTCTCCAGTGCTGATGTACTTGGTAGCAATTGCGGCCGGTACCGCAGTAACAGGTTTCACTTACGCATTCTTAAAGAACAAAGCAGAAGCGAAACAACAAACGGCGGCTGTCTAATTTTTATTGCCAACTCCCCCCGATAAGTGGCAAAGCACCTTTTTCTAAAAAGGTGCTTTTTTTGCTTCAATTACCCCTTTAGTGGCAGGGCTAGGTTCCCAACTCTCTGTAAAAATGCATATTTATTTAAAACACGACGTTCTAAAGCAGCCAATATTCAACCATGCTCACAGTAAAAGTAGTCAAATCGTAGTATGATTTAATCTTTATTGACTAACTTAATTATTAGAACAATTAAATGCGCAGACGTGGTTCCAAAATTATCTTCCAATTTCTTGCCGTTTTTTGTGCACTGTCGTTCGTACCCTTTCTTTATTTCTACACTCAGTTCTCGTTAGTCAACCAACAAACTCAGCAATATGTAGAGCAACTCAATCGCAACAAACTTGAATACTCCAAAGTTGAGCTACAAACTTCACTACAAAAAATCGGCTCTTCACTTCGCTATTTGTCGAACAATGGCATGCTTAACCAAGCTATCTTGAATCCAACCCGAGAAAATCTTGATGCTCTCGAAGAGTTTTGGTTGCTAATTGCTCGCACACAAGGTTACTACTCACAGCTAAGATTCTTGGATGTCAACGGTATGGAAGTGGTTCGCATCAACAGCGGCGAGCGATTTCTCGAAATAGTCGAAAAAGAGAGACTTCAATTCAAAGGCGATCGTGACTACTTTGCTTTTGCTCGAAAGTTAGGCGATCACGACACAGGTAACTATGGCATTGATCTTGAGGTCGAAAATGGCAATACAGTGACACCCCATATACCAGCTTATCGCGTTATCTACCCAATCACGTTAAACGGCGAACGTAAAGGATATTTTATTGCCAATCTCGATTTAACGCGTATTTATCGTGGGCTTGCCTATAAAAGAAACCGCACTAACCTTCCCAATGTCGCAACGGGTGAAGGTTATTATTTGATGTCTACAACCGGAGACAAGATCTTAGGAGATCTTGTTAACGAACACCAAGAGTGGAATATCGCACGTCAATACCCTCTGCTTTGGCGTGAGTTGCAGTTGAGCAAGTTCGGTACAGTTAAAGAGCGGGATTACTGGATTTCTTATACGAGTACTGAGCTTAATGACGTCGAACACGTTGACGAACTTATCTTTTTCATTAAAACATCATTAGAAGATGCTCATGCCTTTACCGATGACGCGCGCCATGATCTCTATATTCAAGCAGCATTCATTCTTATCATCTTATTTTTGCTGACATTTACTTTCGTCACTTGGAATTATAAACACGAGAAAAATAGCTTAGACAGTAAGATCGCCCGAGCAGCCATGAATGGTATGTCAGCGGTCGTCATTACCGATCGCAATAACCGTATCATTCAAGTCAACAGCGAATTTACTCGTATCAGCGGATACACACTTGAAGATGTCAAAGGTCAACCGCCATCACTATTTGCTTCTGGTAAACATCAACAAGAGTTCTATATGAATATGTGGAAGATTCTTGAAGATAAAGGGTTATGGGAAGGCGAAGTCGTTAATAAACGTCGTGACGGTTCAATCATTACTGAGATTCTTCGTATTCAGACAGTCAAAGATCGCTTTGGTGTAATTCAATTCTATGTCGCATCATTTGTCGATATTTCTCATAGAAAAGAGCTGGAAAATCGACTTAGAGAACTGAGTGAAAAAGATCCGATGACCTCACTTTGGAATCGACGTAAGTTCGATACTGAGATTCAAAATCAAGCGCTACGGTCAAAACGGTACGGGCACAATGAACCTGCAACGTTAGCCTTAATCGATATTGACCATTTCAAACGAGTCAACGATAAATACGGCCATGATCGCGGTGACAAGGTGATTGTCGAGGTTGCAAACAGCCTTGTTCATCAACTACGAGAAACCGACGTTGTATCCAGAATTGGTGGTGAAGAGTTCGCTATTATCATGCCTCATACTGACTTAAAAGAAGCCGAAATGGTATTGAATAGAGTTCGAACGGCAATCAATATTGAAAGTGAGCTTAACATAACAATAAGTGCTGGTGTCACAGAGATATCAGACAGACCTGAAGATACCTATAAACGTGCAGACATTGCACTGTATGAATCAAAAACTATGGGACGAAATCAAGTCTCTGTTCTTTCCGTTAGCGAAACTCATTCCATTGCCTAACTTTGGTGCAACGAATCGTTTTAGTGCACCAAGATCACACATTTTATTTGTAGGTAACTGCAAGGCCCCTTATTGGCACGTTGTATCATTCTTGGCTCAAAACTTGAACTAACCTTCATATGTTCCTTGTTGCGCTATATGGAGATAGAAGATGCAAGATACACTCACCGTCATCTTAGCGGGTGGTATGGGCTCTCGTTTAAGCCCTCTCACGGATGACCGCGCTAAACCAGCCGTCCCTTTTGGAGGTAAATACCGCATTATTGATTTTACATTGACCAACTGTCTTCACTCAGGCCTTCGTAGAATCTTAGTACTGACACAGTACAAGTCTCATTCACTACAAAAACATTTACGTGACGGGTGGTCGCTGTTTAATCCTGAGCTTGGTGAATTTATCTCGGTTGTACCACCGCAAATGCGCGGTAAAGGCAAATGGTACGAAGGAACGGCCGATGCCATATATCACAACCTTTGGCTATTAGAACGTAGCGAAGCTAAGCACGTTATCGTGTTATCCGGCGATCACATCTACAGGATGGATTACGCCGAGATGTTAAAAGATCATATAGACAACGGGGCCAAGCTGACTATCGCCTCAATGGAGGTGGATAGAAAAGACGCTTCCGCCTTTGGCGTGCTTTCAGTGAATGAAGAGGGTTTGATTGAAACCTTCTCAGAAAAACCTAACGACCCGCAGCCCTTACCTAATCGCCCAGACCGAAGTTTGGTCTCAATGGGAATCTATATATTCGAGATGGAAACCTTGCAGCGCGCATTGCTCAGTGATGCGGATAACGATCTCTCGTCCCACGACTTTGGGAACGACATTATCCCACGCCTGATCGATGAACAAGGTGTCTATGCATACAACTTTTGCTCGGATCGAGGTCGCGTAGCGAGAGATTGCTACTGGAGAGATGTGGGTACTATCGACTCTTTCTATCAAGCAAACATGGACTTATTAGAACCCGTTCCACCAATGAACCTTTACCAGCCCAATTGGGGGGTAAGAACTTACGAGCCACAGTTACCACCAGCAAGAACCGTTTCTTCAGCCACTGGCAACGAAGGAATTTTCATCAACTCGATTATCGCTAATGGTGTTATTAATTCAGGTGGTTCGGTCCAACACTCAATTATTTCATCTAACGTTCGTATCAATGATTGTGCAACTATCGTCGACAGTATTCTGTTTGATGATGTTGACGTTGGCGAGGGATGCAAGCTAGTAAATTGCATTATTGATAAACATGTAACGATACCTCCCTACACTTCTATCGGTCTTAACGCGTTGGAAGATGCCCAACGTTTCCATATTTCTGACAATGGTGTCGTCGTTGTCCCTGAGAGTTATCAGTTTTAATTCAATCTAGACGGACAAAAAGAAGGCCTTGGTATACTACCAAGGCCTTTTTTCTTAGTTTCTCTCTATTTTATTGTGGGCACGCAACTTCATCCCAGAACCAATTTGACTGAGTAGGTGTTTCCCAACTACCCGGATTATTCTTAGCGACAAAGCACTTACCATTGTGTGAATAGGTATTGCCATTTTGTGCTTGAGTCACACCTGGTTCCCAAGCCGTAACGGTTCCATTACCCCCGCCATTGTCGCCACCGTTATTACCCCCATTGTTACCACCATTAGACAAATCAGCTAAAGGCAGTTCAGGTTGCTCAAACTTAAATGCATACTCTACGCCAGCAATATTTACAGTGTAATTTGCAGGCCCAGAAATAGGTAAATAGTAAACCATATCAAGCTCATACGTCCCACCAGTCGGAAGATCTTTCCAACTTGGCAAGCTAAACGCGACTCGATGCATTGGGCCGTCTAATCCACCAATGTTGTTCGCCCGTGTATGTCCAGAAGCAATGACTTTTAATCCGCCACCAGATTGATCTTTAGCATTGTCTGGTGCCGATACTGGAATATCAAACTGGAATTCAGTCCCCCCAGGGATCGCCTGCCCCGTATTATTGGTAAAGGTGACTTTCGGATTAATTGGATAGTTTTGGTCGCCGACCTTAAACCCGCTAACCTTAACTGAAATATCCACGGCTTCTGTCGGTATTGCCCCTGTCGCAATCTTATTGCCATAAGGAGTAGCAGACTTGAACTTATCATAGATGGCTTTGGTCATGGTATTACCCATATGGTATTCACCAGTACCATTTGCACACGCCTGCTCAGTCACGTCAATTGAAGTGCGCTGATCGTTCTCAAGCACATAGCAGTTGTAGTCCCCTGCCAGTTCCCAGAACATGATACCGCCTATTTCTTTGTCGATAACGTAATCCGCTTTCACTGAGACTGATGCCTCGTCTTCCGTTGATAAGAATACTTTCTTTTCTGCATTCCATAACCAAGGAGCAACGGCAACGCTATCATAATGCCTAGTGTAGCTGCCAACGAATTGATCCGTAGGATCATTGACTGGGTCTAAGCCATACGCCGAACTGTACGTTCCCCAGATCCCTTGCTCAAGGTTCTTGGCATGCCACATTGGGCCTGACCCCGCCCCCATTTCGTTGCCTTGTGGATCTTTGTCATGCCACATGTTGTCGATCCCTAAAGCACCATTACCGCAATTATTCTTCTCTCCCTCGCCCGTACCTGCTGGACATTGAGTTTGGTCCGGTAATGCTGCACGTCCCCATAGGCCGTTTGTACCACCCGTGACGTCTTGCCAGCCTCGGGTATAATATGGAACACCGATATTGATTCGACCCGCAGGCATAGACCCCCTGAAGTAGTGATAAGCCCAATCAGTATTTAGGTATCCGATCCCCCCATAAGCTGCGGTACCATATACGTTCCACTGCGCCAATTCCGAATCTTCACCAGTATCATACAGTGCGGCATTGTGACCTACGTGGTCATTCCAGGCACCATGCAAATCGTAAGACATAATGTTGACGTAATCTAAGTACTTAGTAACATCAAACGTCTCCATACCGCGGAGCAAGTAGCCAGAAGATGGGGCCGCAATAGTCAGCATGTAATGAACACCATCTTGAGCAGAAGCGGCATCCAGTTTTTCACGTAGTACCTTCATTAGCTCTTGATAAGATGCCCACAGATATGGACGACGCGGTTCCATAAAGTCTTTGTCATACGGGTTTCCGGCCCCTGCCATCGAAGTTGGGTACTCATAGTCAATATCAAGGCCATCAAACTTGTAGGTGCGCATCATATCAACCGCAGAAGCGGCAAACTTCTCGATGCCTGCATGATTAATTGATCCATCGGCATTTGTTGTCATGGTGTAGAATCCACCGTCAGCAACACGGTTTCCATTCGCATCAAAATGTCCACCGGTTTCAGCCCAACCACCAATAGAAATCAAGGTTTTAACACCGTAGCGCTGCTTGTAAGTCGCCAGTGCGCCAAAGTGCCCTTTAAACCCAAGCGTTGGGTCGATGTCGACTCCCGGCCACTCTTTTCCAGTTGCGGCATTGCTAGGATCATTAACATCACCTAAGTTGACTTTGCCATCTGACCCTATTCCCACAAATGCGTAGTTAATGTGAGTTAATTGCTGCCAAGGAATATCTTTGACTAAATAAGAGGCTTGTGGATCATCACCTGCGCGCCAACTAGTGAAATAACCAATCACACGACGCGGATGATCAGCCCCCATTTGCTCACGTCCTTGCTCGTCATACACGGTACAATAAGGGACATTCACCCCTTGAGTTTGATACAGTCCATCAGGGCGGCAGTTAGCCACAGGAGACGTGCCAGTAACCGTTAAACTTGCGGTAGCAGAGTTGGTGCTCGCCCCAAGATTATCTGTCGCTTTTGCATAGATAGAAAGGCTACCAGCTTGAGTGGTCGTATAGTCGAACGTATATGGCGCCGACGCTACAGTCCCAACTAAAAGACCAGCAACATAGAAGTCGACTTTGTCCACGGTGCCGTCAGAATCATCCGCATTAGCCGTCAAAGTCACAACTGATCCTAATTCGGCACTGACCGCTGACAGAGAAACATCTACCGTTGGCGCTACGTTGTCGGGATTTGTGGCCGTCACAGAGATCTCTACATGACTAACCACGCTTTGCGCACCCGCATCGTCATACGCGATGGCACTAATTTGATGATTGCCCAAAGTCGCATTCCAAGATGTGCTGTATGGGGTGGTCGTCGACTGCGCAATAACCGCTCCATCCACGAGGAACTCAACTTTTGCCACACTACCATCTGTATCACTTGCATTAGCTGATATAGTGACAACGTCACCTTCAATGATTGAATCAGTAGCCAAAGGAGAGGTAACAGACACGGTTGGCACTTCATTACCGCCTGTCGAATCACAACTTCCTAAATTTTTCCAATGCCCCCACTCTCCTGAGGTTTGTGCGGGATCATTTCCTTGAGTCCAATAATTCGCTTGATAACCCGACCCTAAATGTTGAACCTGATCCCCCCCTGTGTAGACCGTTGAAGAGTCCCAATTTGCAAGAGTGCCACAATCGACCGCAGCATAACTGTTAAACGCCATCAAACAAGAGGCGCTCAGCGTACTGAGGGTAAAAAGTTTAGCCGAACCAGACCTTTGTATGTGCATGTTGCTTCATCCTTAAGTTAATGTTTACAACTATCAAATTTCGACTTTATCAACGCCGAATACTTAGAATATTTTGTAAAATAACCGTAGATTAGTGTGGCGAAATAACACCTATTATTTCGTCAGACTACAAAATGACTCGCAATACACAGTATCAATCATGCAACATGTACATACTTATTTTGCATCAATAACTAGTTTTTAATTTGTTCGGCACATAAAAAAATAAGCCCTTTTATCTCACTGATAAAAGGGCTTATTGCAGAAGATTGACTAGATCTCCTATAGGGAAAACGAGAATAATTCTCTTTGTTCTCATTATATTACTCAAACCACACTCAAAAAACACTGTAAATATGTAAAACCTGGTTTCCTCTTTTTACCATTAGCTAACAAACTTGGCTTTTGGTGTTTCATTAAAGTGTCGTTTGAACTCTCTAGAGAACTGCGAGACACTGTTGTACCCCACTAAACGAGCAGCCTCCCCAACTTTGATCCCCTCTAATTGAATCAACTCACGAGCTTTATCTAAACGTACTTTCTTAATGTACTGAATAGGTGAGGCTAACGTCACACTGCGAAACGCTTGATGAAAAGCCGACACACTCATGTTAGCGTGCTGCGCAAGATCTTGAACAGTAACGGATTTATTATAGTTTTTATGCAAGTAATCCAGAGCCTTAGCAACACGAGCGTAATGTCCGTCATGCCGTGCTAGATCAAACAAAACATGGCCTTCTTGGCTCATCAATGCTCTAAAGGCAAGCTCTTCCATTAAGCTCTCACCTAACACCGCCAATTCAACCGGATTGCACAGAGCCTTCATTATTCGCATACAAACATCTAGCATGTCACTGTCCATCGCAACTGACTTGAGCCCAGACTGTAAGCGACTATCAGCGCACGGCTTATAGCAATTCATCGACTCCAGTTTATTCACTAAACGGTGAAGCACATGTTGGTCAATATCAATACTCAAGCCTAGCAATGGCTCTCCATCGACAGCAATGGCTTCGCACTCAAGGGGCATCGGGACTCCCACCACCAAATAGTCGTCTGGCCCGTATTCCACTGGTTGATTGCCGAGGTAGATGTTCTTTTTTCCTTGTCCAAGTACGATTACCCCAGATTGGTAGACGAAAGGTTTTCGCGTATTACCTTGGCTACTTCGGTAAAAATAGAGGCCGTTGATCTCGGTTTCAACAATACCTTCTAAATGATCTAGACCATTCCGGTCGATGTATTGCTTCATTAGTTCAGCAAGTGACATGTCAGTTCCACCTCTTTTTCAAATTCATAGAAATAGGCATAAATTATAGAGAAATTGGCCTTCAACTCGCACTTTGTCAAGACTAATATGCACAATAACAACAAACAATACCAATCAAAAATGGAAGCAAGAGGCACAATACGATGCAATTTTCTTACGTAAACCCCACTCAAATTAATTTTGGTCAAGGTCAAATTCAAAGCATTGGATCCATCATCTCTACTGAGCAGAAAGTCCTCGTCATTTATGGTGGTGGTTCCATTAAACGTAACGGCGTTTATGATCAGGTAACACAAGCACTTACGGGCCATTCATGGTTTGAATTTGCAGGCGTCGAACCTAACCCAACCAAAGAAACTCTTGATAAAGCAGTCTCTTTGGTTAAGAAGCACGGTATCGATTTCATTCTTGCTGTTGGCGGTGGATCGGTGATTGATGGCTCGAAGTACGTGGCTGCTGCCGCTAAATATGAAGGCGATGGTTGGGATATAATGGTCGGTAAACATCAAGTCACAGAAGCTGTTCCACTTGGCGCGATTCTTACGCTTCCGGCAACAGGCTCTGAGTCAAACATGGGCGCTGTTATCACTAAAGCGGAAACACACGACAAACTTCCATTCATGACGCCACATGTTCAGCCCAAGTTTGCGGTAATGGACCCAGACGTAATGAAAACTCTGCCAGAGAAACAGCTTATCAACGGCATTGTTGATGCTTGGGTTCATGTCTGCGAGCAATATCTAACCAAAGAACATGGTGCCATGGTCCAAGATGGCTATGCTGAAGCGCTACTTAAGAACCTAAAAGTGCTTGGGTTCGAATTTGCGAACCGAGACAATGATGCTTGGCGTGCAAACCTCATGTGGACAGCAAACCAAGCCTTAAATGGTCTAATTGGTTCTGGTGTACCACAAGATTGGGCAACCCATATGATTGGCCACGAGTTTACTGCTCTTTGGGGAGTTGACCATGCACGCTCTTTGGCAATTGTTCAGCCATCTTTACTGCGTAATCAGTTTGCCGCTAAAAAGCAAAAACTTGAACAAATGGGCCGAAACGTATTTGGACTAGATGCCTCTGACGAACTTGCGGAACAGACAATCCAGGCCATTGAATCCTTTTATCAATCACTTGGCGTCGCTACTCAATTTGACGAGTATGAAAACAGCAAAGAAGAAGCAGTGGAAGCGGTGATCAACCAACTGAGTCAGCATGGTATGGTAGCGCTAGGTGAAAACCAAGCAATTAACTTGGAACAGAGCCGTAAGATTCTTGAGCTTGCTATTGCGTAAATTTAGCTAAGTTATTAATCTAAAAGCAGCATTCGCTGCTTTTTTTATATAAGAAGGATTTATGTGGCTATTGATTGTCTTCACGTGTGTCATACACGTATGGAGTATTAACCAAAGCAATCGTTGGATTTTTTATCTCTCCAAGCCTACTCCGATTCTTTTGATGTCTTTCCTTGTCTTTTTGAATCATAACGAGCAAACAAACTACACACTATGGATAGGTATCGGGCTGCTTTTATCCAGTCTTGGTGATATCTATTTGATGCACCCTAAAGATAAGTTCATACAAGGACTTGGAGCATTTTTATTTGCCCACCTCGCCTATAGTATCGCGTTTTTTAGTGCCGTTGATATGCAAGTAAACGCTTGGATATTTCTCACTCTGCTATCTATTGGCACATTGATCTATTTATTGCTATTACCAAGCTTAGGGAATTGGAAATTACCGATTGCAGTGTATAGCTTAGGGATCCTAGCAATGGCTTGGGGTACCATTGAACACTGGAACGCCGCTTTAGGGTCGGGTGCCGGTTATGCCGTGTTGGGAGCACTCATTTTTATTGTCTCCGATGTGGTTCTCGCCGTAGATCGCTTTCGTAGTCAATCAGCATTTTCTCGCCATGTTATTATGATCACCTACTACACCGCACAAATATTGCTGACCTTATCGGCTGTCACATCATAGACTATGACTAGACTTGGAAACGATAAATTAAGTCATCGTAATACCTACCACCCAGTTGGTAAGCATCTTTTTCACGTTCCGAAAGGGTAAAGCCTGCTTTTTCAAGAACTTTACACGACGCGATATTTCCGTCAGTGACGATAGCATTGACCGTTTTGATTGGAAATTGACTGGTCGTGTAATCAATCAACGCGATCAAAGATTCCGTACCATAGCCTTTACCATGAAACTCAGGTAGCAGCAGATAGCCAACCTCTACTTCCTCAGCGCTATGCTCAGAGACACAAAGCCCTGTCACACCAATAGCGTCACCCGTGTGCTTTTCGCGAATAACAAGACACAACCAGTGTTTATCGGGCCAGTTCCAAACAGGCAAGCGAGTTTCAAAACGTTCTCTAATTTGTTCACTAGAGGGTTTGTCGAACGCGTAGCGGATCACGTCTTCATCTTGATTCAATCGTTCAAAAAGCGGCCAATCCTTTTCAGTAATTTGAGCCATGGATAGTTGTTTTGATTCTATGTGGTTCATAAACTCTCTAATCTAACAGGTCTTTGAGCGCATCTTTTGACTGCGAAACAAGCGAAGATAACTCTTCTTTACTCTCTTGATAGCTCGCTATCGGCATTGAAGATTTTTCGATCTCTAAGCAAAAATCGTATAAGGAATCTAACCCTAAGCTACCAGCAGAGCCTTTTAGCTTGTGAGCTAATTGAACTATGTCGTGTTGATTCCCCGATTCGCCTGCTACGTTGAGCAATTGCAGTATGTCGTCAACCCCTTGGTTAAACATCAGGCTAATTTCTTTCATTTTATCTCTGCCCAATACTTCCATATCAGCCAGAATAACATTCGGATTAATAATTGACCGTTTTTGCATGCCTATTTCTACATCATCACAACTGCCTTGGGCAAGTAGCAATGGCTTCCCTTCTAAACTATTTTGGATGACTTGGCATAATTGATCTTTATCTAACGGCTTAGGTAAGTAGCCATCAAATCCGGCGGCCAAATAGCTTTCTACTTCTTCATTGTAAACATGGGCCGAGACCGCGATCATAGGCGTGTGACTGAGTACACCACAATTAACTTCATGAGACTTAAATTTTTTGAGCAGCTCTACCCCATTGTCATCGGGTAAATTGATGTCCATTAACACGAGATCAAAAGGTTCCTGTTTAAATAGCGTTAGTGCCTTCTCGCCAGTTACCGCTGTTGACACTTCGTGATTCATGCTTGTAAGGAACCCTTCTGCTACCAAGCAGTTCACTGGATTATCTTCTACAAGTAAGACCTTGGCTTTAATACTGCAATCCGTCGTAACGTCTTGTTCCTCAAACTCTTGGCCCAAAATCAGAGGAATGGAAAACCAAAAACAACTCCCTTCTCCGATACTTGAATCTACAAACAATTGTCCGTCCATTGCTTCAACGATCCGTTTGCTTATCGCTAGACCTAGCCCTGTCCCACCTTTCGCCCCCATTCCACCAGCGGCTTGGGTAAAAGCGTCAAATAGCGTGAGCTGTTCATCCGCGCTGATTCCGACTCCGGTATCTGATACCTCGAACATGATATTGCCTTGCGCATCTGGGTCGAGAGATACGTAAATATCTACATTACCCTGCTCAGTAAATTTAATTGCATTGCCCACCAAGTTGTTTAGAACTTGGCTAATACGTGTCACATCGCCATACCAATATTTGTCGACATCACTTTCAATGAAGTACTCTAATTGCAATGATTTCTCTTTCGCTCTCCCAAGCAGCAGTTGCTTTGTGTCGTCTACCATGGCAGGAAGGTTAAAGTCTACTGGGCGAATTTCGAGATGTCCGGCCTCGATCTTTGAGTAGTCCAGCACATCATTCAAGATGGCTAGCAAGGTGGTACCACTGCGATTAATGACATCAACATAATGTGCTTGAGTGCTATTGAGCCCGGCATCTTTTAAAAGGCGCGCCGTACCTAACACACCGTTCATCGGCGTGCGGATTTCATGACTCATGGTTGCCAAAAATGCCGATTTTGCTCTGCTTGCTTGCTCCGCTTCCTTACGAGCACGCGCGTGATTCTCTACTTCTTCATTCAAGCGCGTATTGGCATTTTGTAGCTGATGGGTTCGTTCGGTGACCAACTCTTCAAGGTGTCCTTTGTGTTCCTCAAGCTCACGTTTTGCTGCGGCTTCGCTTTCTGCAACTACTTTTAACGCTTTGGCAGTATTTCGAGCAGTGATGATCGCTTGCCCCATATGCGCGAGTTCGTCATTACCCTTCACTTTTAAATCGACTTCCAGTTGACCTTTAGCAATAGATAGTAACGCTGAAGAATACTCGGCCAGACGCTTAACCACAGAGATGTACACGACTTTCCATACAATTAGCACCACAATCAGCATGCCTAAAATGGTAATGATTGTTAGCGTCAATTGGGCATAGTTAAGCGTTGTTTTCAGCTCGGCCACTGCCCGAGTCGTGGCTGAATTTGAGTCATCGACCAGCTTGTTTACCGTCCTGTTTAGTGTCGAGAACTGGGTTAAAGTGTCTTGCATCAATTGCTGCGCAGAGCGTTCATTTTCATAGCGTTGAGTCAGCACATCAAAGACCACTTCACGCTGTTCTAGCTTTTCTAGTAACGCAGTCATTTGGGTTGATCGTGTAGGATCTTCGACCGCTTGTACACGGCGTTTCATGATCGTTAAGTTGTTTTTAAACTCTTCACGAATGGTTTTGATACGGTCTATATCAGATATGGTGCGCGTCTCTTCAATGTGGTTTAGCAGTTTAAATGCGAGTAAATGAAGCTCATGCAATCGCTCTGCTAAATCGAGGTCAACCTCAACCAAGGTATCAAGCGCTCTGTACGCCTGCTCTTTTTCATTTTTACTCAGTAGAGCGTAAATATGAGTCACGTTGGCTACAGCAATCGTTGACGTATTCGATACTTGCGTACGAGTCAGTTGTTCTAGCTCTCGTGCCAACTTACGCAGCTCTTCTGTACGAACGGCTAAATCGTCGCTTAGGAAAAGCCGCCTCTCGACCATAATTCCGAGTTTTTCCAAGGTATCGATAACACCTTGTACATTAGACTCCAATCTATTCAACAGCGACAGATCAAACGAATCTGAACCCAGTAGCTTGATATGTGTTAGCAGGGTTTCTAACTGACTAAATAGCGCTTTGCCCGACGCTTGACGCTCAGCTTCAGTTTTCGCATTCGAGAGTGTCTGAACCGAAGAGATAATACGTGAACTAAGCTCTGATACTTGACGCGCCTCAATCATGGAGGGAATCGCTGAGTTAACGACGTTGCGCTCGGTTTTGGCAACTGAAGAAAACCCGAACATACCGATCAGGGCAGAGATTAATACCAGCAGTGCCATCGCCAAAAATGCAAGCAGCAACTTACGACCAATACTCGCTTTAGCAAGTAACATTGAGAATCTTCACTTCTTAACTCTTCTATAATGCGTTATATTTTGCAGTGTTTATTCGCCTATTACCAACGAAATGCTGCATGTCTTTGATCTCCGCAATCAAAACGATTTCTTTACTGCTGACTCTCTCGCTGTTGAGCGCCAATACGTATGCAACAGAGCCTGAACGAATCTGCGCAATCTACCCCCATTTAAAGGATTCATATTGGCTTTCCGTCAATTTCGGGATGGTGGATGAAGCAGCAAAAGAGGGGGTTGATCTTCGCGTTCTTGAAGCGGGAGGCTATCTCAATCTCGAAAAGCAGCGAGAGCACATGTCTTTATGCGTCAAGTGGGGAGCAGACGCGATAATCTTAGGTACTGTCGCGCCTAATTTGTTTTACTCGTCGCTAAACTCCGTTTCTTCTTCAGTGCCTGTGTTTGCCACTGTCAATAAGCTCATTGTCGATGATGCTAATAAAGCGGCCCTTAAAGGCGAAGTCGGTGTTGATTGGTATTGGATGGGTTACTACGCGGGTCAATATCTTAAATCAAAACATCCTTTAGGCTCAGGAAAAACAAACGTCGCCCTTTTGCCTGGCCCTAAATCTAGCGGCGGTACTAAGCCTGTAATTAAGGGCTTTTATTCAGCAATAAAAGAGAGTGATATTAATGTTATAGAAACTTATTGGGCCGACAATGACAAAGAGCTACAACGCAACCTCGTACAAAAAGCCATTGATAACAAAAATATTAATTATATAGTAGGAAGCGCAGTTGCTGTTGAGGCGGCAATCAGTGAGTTACGTAGTGCCGATAAAACAAATAACATTGGTTTGGTCTCTACCTACCTAAGTCACGGAGTATACCGTGGATTACTAAGAAATCGGGTAGAATTTGCCCCAACCGATAAGATGGTGCTTCAAGGTAGGCTATCCATAGAGCAAGCCGTGCGTTACCTACGAGGCGAACAATACAATAAAATTGAAGCACCTGTGATTGAACCACTGACACCCAATAACCTGAACCCTGATGTGATTGCACAGTCTTTATCACCTTCAGAGTATCGACCAACATTTTATGTCTATAACGAGAACAATTAGGAAGTCTAAATGGAAAAAACGACTCGTACTTTGCCTGCACACAAACACGTAGCCCTTGTCGCCCATGACAATTGCAAACCAGAGCTATTACGTTGGGTAAAAGAGAACAAAGAAAAGCTACAACGTCACTTTCTTTACGCGACAGGTACGACAGGCTCAATGCTGAGTAAAGAGACAGGCCTCGCTATTAAAAGTATGATCAGCGGTCCTATGGGAGGCGACCAACAACTCGGCGCCTTGATATCTGAAGGTAAAATTGATGTTATGATCTTCTTTTGGGATCCACTTAACGCCGTCCCGCATGATCCAGACGTAAAAGCCTTACTTCGAATTGCCAGTGTGTGGAATATTCCTGTCGCGACCAACCGCGCAACCGCTAAATTTATTTTCGAGTCTGAGTTAATCGAACAAGAAGTTGACATCGAAATTCCCGATTACGAAGCCTATCTAGCAAATAGAACTTAAGTACAGGTACGACAAAAGCTCGCATAATCGCGAGCTTTTGTGCATATATGATTCAAAAAATATCTTACCAATATATGAAATGCTTCCCATTATTCGCGGATACTTCCATATCTTAGGCGATACAGCGATCCATTCGACTAAAATGGAATTGTCAGGAAACTTGTACCCAGTTACTCTGTCGAACCATATAACAAATTTAATAATAATATTGTTTCTATTATCGCTGCCGGGAGATTCCCCTATGAATAAAGAAGAGATGCTCAACGATGTACTGTGTTGCCCGCTATGTGGCAGTGAGGAGTACCTATTGTCAGACAGCAACAACATGCTTTGCGCCGAGTGTGGTTCATTCTTTGAGAATGTAACACAGTTCATTCCCATTCATACTCTGCCTCAACGCGTGGGTACGCTCTCATCCACTCACCACGGCGCCGCTCATTAAAGCATTTCTTCTAGCTCTCTTAAGTGGCTAATTTTCTTAAGTTCTAGCGTGTGATGCTTGTCATTTAACCCCGTTAAATGAACAGTTTGCACGCCAGCTCTGACACCAGCTTCTAAGCCTTTCGGTGTATCGTCGATATAAATGCACTCTTCAAGCTTAAAGCCCATGTTCATCGCGCTGTAGAAAATGAGATCAGGTTCCGGCTTCCAACTGTTGGTATCAAATGCTGAGAAAATTTTACCTTTAAAGAAGGGCAACAAACCGGTTAGCTCTAGGCAACGTTCAATTTTATCTCTCGGGCCATTTGACGCAACGCAATATTCTATCCCCTGCTCATTTAAGTATTCTAATACCTCATGAACACCGTCCATAGGCTTTAGCTGCTCTTCAAATAATTGATCAAGACGCTGACGATATATCGGTTCAAGACGGTCAATAGAAACATTAACATTCAATCTTTGCTTTGTAGCAGCAAGGATATCTGCAAGCTTTCCGCCTTCAAAGTGACTGACGGCTTCATCCATGGACAATGTTGCGCCAAAATGATTAAAAGTGTCACATAGTGCTAAGCAACAAAGCCTTTCACTATCAACTAAGGTTCCATCACAATCGAAGATCACGCATTGAGCTTGAGGTTTTGCCATATCAATTGCCCTCTTAATTTTCTACGAGAAATAATAAGACAGTTGATTATTTTTGGAATGACCAGCTTAACACTTCACTGGTTTATTAAGGATTTATAATCAGAAGTTTAAAGCCCATCACCATTTACAACATTCCAAACTAGTGCAGGCCTCTAATGACATTTAAGCCAATAGAGTATACAGCGACAGTTTCGTTGCCTAATGCCTTGCTTACTGGATACTTGAGGCTTAACGCTCTATTGTTAAGCAGGTCTGGTTACTTTGTTCAATTCCCAATTTGGTACATAAACCCGAAATGAAATCCTGTTCACTATACGGACCAGAGGTATCATTGACGACAACATCGGAAATTAACAAAGATTGTTCATTTTGCGTCACGATAGCCGCAGCAACCGCCTCGCCAGCTTTAAAACCTAGATATAAACGACACGGTTCTGAATAGATGATCTGAGAAAGAAACTCTAAGATTAGATCTTTTTCTGCTTGCTGTTGCCAATGGCGAGCTTGAAGCAGTGCAAACATAACGGTTAAACGGTGAAAATCGACAAGAAAAATGTCATCAGAGCCAAACACCCCTTTATCTTGCGGCACTTCGCTTAATTGTTCATATTCACAAGCTGCAACTTTTTCCCTGTACAGAGCCAAACCAGCGATACTTTCTTTAGTTGGGTACTCAACATCGACTTGTTGATAAAGCCACTCATTTTTGATTTTAGCAATCTTAGGTATCGTCATAACGTCGGTTAGACCTGTACTCACGTGTGAAAGTTAGGCTGAAGCTTACTAGATAACACCTTGAACCCTCAAGTCTTTTAAAAGGTGATGCACTAAACTATACAAAAACCTGATATGCTATCTGTACTCTATTTACGCCTTACTTCATTATGCATAGAGGCTAAACTCGTCAACAATCGGTTGGTGCCAATCGGCTTACTCGCTTGATATATTAACCAGACAACCTAGCCAAAGAATCAAAAAACTAAATTATAGCAAGGACTTAGAATGAAAAAACTGCTCACTGCAATGCTCTTAACAGGACTTTTAGTTGGTTGTTCCGATAACGAAGTCGGTGACGTTGGCTTGGGTTGGTTCACAATGAAAGACATTAAAATCCAAAACTTGAAAGATGACGTTGTGACAGGGGTTACCTGCCATATTGCCTCTATCGAAGCTGATTTTAGCCTTGCCGACCCAAGTGACAGCTCCATCTCCTGCCGTCAAACAGGAGATATAACACCAGAAATGATTGCTCAGATTGATAAAAGTAAATCTGGAGAAGTGGTATTTAAAAAGTCAAAAAGTATCTTTTTCAAATCCATGAAAGTTCGACGTATCTACGACGCTGAAAACCAAACACTGCTTTACCTGTCATACACAACGAAGGAAACAGAGGGCAGCTTCAAACATAGCCTTTCAACCGTACCCCTGTGGGGCACGAAGGCATACAACAGTGTCACGCAAGAGAAATAGGTTACTAATGTGCCAGTCAGCAACGACTGGCACCTTTTTATGTAATAAATATGAAAGCAATCTTAACTTAATGTGATATTATGCGGCAAAATTTCCAACGCCACTTTAAACATGAAGTTTCCCGGACAGCGCAAATCTAAGCACTATTTCCCTACTCACGCCCGTGATCCACTCGTCAATCAGATGAAGCAAACACCAAAACTCTACCGCCCTATCGTTGTCGGTGTTGGTCAAACCATCGTTGACATAGAAGCTAGAGTCGATGACGAATTTCTCGCGAAGTATGACTTGAGTAAAGGACACTCGCTAGTTTTAGAAGAAAGTAAAGCGGACGCTCTCTACGAAGAACTGGTCGAACGCGAATTGATCACGCACCAATACCCTGGTGATACTATCGGTAACACGCTACATAACTATTCTGTACTCGCCGACAGCAAATCTGTCTTGCTTGGTGTTATGTCTCGAAACATTGAAGTGGGTTCTTTTGCGTATCGCTATCTATGTCGTACCTCTTCACGTATGAACCTAAACCACCTACAAATGGTTGAAGGCTCTATTGGCCGTTGCTATACGCTCATTTCAGAAAATGGTGAACGTACCTTCGCAATTAACGAAGGTCATATGAACAAGCTTCGCCCAGACAGCATTCCTGAAGATGTATTCGACAAAGCGGCAGCACTCGTTGTTTCTTCATACCTGATGCGTGGCAAACCCGAAGATCCAATGCCTCAAGCCGTAGCGCGTGCTATTGAGATTGCCAAATCAAAGAATGTTCCAGTAGTACTAACGCTGGGTACTAAGTGGGTGATTGAAGGTAATGCCAAATGGTGGCAAGACTACATTAAAGAAAACATCGCTATCGTTGCTATGAATGAGGAAGAAGGTGAAGCCCTAACTGGTGAAAAAGATCCTCTATTGGCAGCCGATAAAGCCTTAGAATGGGTAGATGTTGTTCTATGCACTGCAGGTCCTGTCGGATTATACATGGCTGGCTACACAGAAGACGCTGTAAAACGTGAGACGGAACTTCCTCTTTTACCTGGTAATATTGCAGAGTTCAATAAGTACGAGTTTAGCCGTGCAATGCGCAAATCTGACTGTCAAACTCCGGTAAAGGTTTATTCTCATATTGGCCCATACTTGGGTGGCCCACTTGAGATCAAGAACACCAACGGTGCGGGAGATGCTGCGTTGTCTGCTCTACTGCATGATATGGCTGCGAATAGTCACCACCAAGTGAATGTGCCGAACTCATCTAAGCACGATCAACCTTATTTGACCTACTCTTCGCTGTCGCAGATATGTAAGTACGCAAACCGCGTGAGTTATGAAGTATTAACTCAGCACTCGCCTCGCCTCGCACGCGCACTACCTGAGCGCGAAGATAGCTTAGAAGAAGCGTACTGGGATCGATAATTTATAGAAGATCTGCCCAATGAACTGCCCCCAATAGTTGGAAAACCAATTATTGGGGGTCTTTTTATTGGTGATAAGGGTAGAAAACGAGTTCCCCACCTTCAACCATCATACAATCCATCTTCGCAGAGTGCGCTGCCTGCAAACCTAATTCTGTATCCTCAAACACCAGACACTCAGAAGCACAAACATCTAGCAAACGGGCCGCTTGTAAAAATGTATCAGGATTGGGTTTATGATTGATAACATCTGATGCTGTCACTACCGCGTCTAACTTGTCGATCAATTGAGCCTTAGTCAGTAACTTCTCTGCATTCGTTCGTTGACTGCCCGTTCCGACCGCGAGTTTCTTTTTACCACAAAAATGGTTGAGTACTTTTACGGTACATTCAATCGGTTCGCCATGCTCATCCAACGATGCAAACGCTGCCATTTTGTAACGTGATACCGCCATCGGCTCTAAATCTAAGTTGTATTTCTTGTTGACCTCGGCCGCAATTTTATAGCTCGGCATTCCACCTAAGCTGTGTAGCCATTGTTTACAAAAAGGAAATTCATAATAATTGGCTGTCTGTTTCCAAGCTTTTAAGTGTGCAGGCATGGTGTCAATTATGGTACCATCCATGTCAAATATGAGCGCTTGATATTTATCTATGCTTTCAAACATTTACTTCTCTTTATAGTGTGCGCCAGATCAATACTGTCAACATACAATACGAGGAACATATCGTTAATTGATATATTTGCGAATAGCAACTAACATCACATTAACTACCTATAAATCAAACTGCTTAACAAATAAGGTAATCTCATGAATATCAAGAATAAGCTGTATTCATTGGGTGCTGTCGCCATTTTAGGGGTTGTTTCAGTACTATTAACCTCAACTCACTTTGCCCAATCTACCTCTGAGCTAAATCATGCTAGTTTATTAGTGGCTAAACTGGAGATTCGACTTCTTAACCTAAGACGCAATGAAAAAGACTTTCTGCTTCGCAAGGACACGAAGTATCTCGATAAGTTTAACAAGAACATGGATACCTTTTTAGCACTTGAATCAGATCTTTCCACACTTTTAACTCAACATTCGTTACCTTCAAGTAGCCAACTTAAACGAGATATTCTTAAGTATCAAACGGGCTTCAATAGCTTGGTTTTAGCTTTTGATCAACGCGGCCTTACGCCTGAAGCAAAACTTGTTGGTCGTTACAATTCTGAACTCGCCTCGATTAAGCCTTCTTTGACTAGTGATGAACTCGTCCAATTGTTTGAGTTTAACAAACAAGTACTTGCAGGCAAGCTCAACACAAACCTTATCCCAGGCAACGCCTCTTCACTTAAATCGGCGGCTCAAGCCTATATAGACCAAAGCCGACGCATCGGTCTTAAGTATAATGAAGGACTACTTGGGGAAACTCGCAACCTATCACATACAGTAGAAGAGCAATTTAAAACTTTCTCTTCTTCGTTAGCGAATGAAACTACAGCGACAAAAGAACGACTGGCAACCCTAAAAACCGGTGTCACGACTTTGGTTGTGTTAATCATATTCGGGTTTATCTTTCAGATTTCGCGCACCATTAACAATCAAGTCGCCGTGTTACTTGCGGCAATCCAAGAAATTGCTCGTACCAACAACGTATCGTTACGCGCTAACTTGATCAAAAATGATGAGCTTTCTGTTATCGGTAACTATTTCAATCGGCTACTAGATAAATTCGAGCAACTCATTTCTAGCACCCAGACTAAGTCTTCAGAGCTTTCACAAAGCACCTCTGCTATGCATAACGAGCTGCAAAATGTTATGGAGCAGTTCCATATTCAAGCTGATCACACCAGCACAATGGCAACCTCAGTACAAGAGATGGTCTCAACCATCAGTGAAATTTCTGAAAGTACCGCTGTCGCAGTAGAAGGCGTTCAGCAAGCTTCGGTCAATGCGCAAAATGGGCGTAAGGTCGTTGAAACAACGGTACAAAACATCGACCAGCTATCTTCTATCTTAGGAAGTAGCCAAGAATCGATAAGTGACCTAAACAATCACGTCGATAAGATTGGTGATGCCGTCAACATCATTCAAGAAATTGCTGAGCAAACTAATCTACTCGCGCTTAACGCTGCAATCGAAGCTGCACGAGCGGGTGAGCAAGGGCGCGGATTCGCCGTGGTTGCGGATGAAGTTCGAGCATTGGCGAGCCGTACTCATCAATCGACAGAAGAAATAACCAAAGTCGTTACCGCGATTCAGTCGCAAATGTCGGAAGTTGTCACCAATATCGATCAATGTAATGAGCAAGGCTCACAGACCCTTGATGCTTCACGCACACTCGATAGCAGCCTGACGCAAATCATTGACGACATGACGAATATTCAAGCGAATTCTGAACGGATTGCTTCTGCGATAGAAGAGCAAGGGATCGTAATGAATCAAGTTAGCGAGTCGATCACTGAACTCAATTCCATTTCAGAAGGTAATATGGGTTCAGCGCAACAATGTTTGACTGAAGTTGACCGCGTCTCTGCACAAGCAACCGAAATGGATAATGCCGTCGCTGAATTCAAAACGTCTTAATCGTTGACGTTATCGAGAAAGCCCTAGCCCGTTGGTTAGGGCTTTCTTTTTTCTACCGATGGAAACTTCTCTGAAGCGTTTTCATGATACATGTCACTTAAATATTGAGCTAACTGGTCGCTAGTGATATCACAAGGAATGTAAATATCGTAGACCCTTCGGCGAACAGAGGTATCAGATTCCTCATACAGCTGCCACTCTCCTGCTTTTCGCTCTACAGACATCTTCCTGCCAAATACATTAAAGAACAATCTCATACCTAATCTCCTATGTTTAGATACAAAAATCCCCTTGCCAACAGACGAAGGGGATTTTGATATTAGTATTTATTATTCATCATCTAAAGGAACAAGTTTGGTGTTGCCACCATGTACCTTTTCTCGTCTGCGTTGAATAAAGGCATAGAAGCCAGGGATCAAGAAGGTACCTGCTAGCAACACACACAGTAGACCACCAATTAACGAAATACCTAGCGAGTTTTGGCTCACATGCCCCGCACCTGAGGCAAAAATCAATGGGAAAATACCCAAAATAAATGACCAAGACGTCATGTTTACTGCACGGAAACGTAACTTACCACCTTGAACTGCTGCTTCATCTATTGGGACATCTTTCTCTTCGCGTTCTACTTTGGCGAATTCCACAATCAATATTGCGTTCTTCGCCGCTAATGCTATGAGTAGAACAAGACCAATCTGCGCGTACAAGTTTAGTGGTGTACCTGTCAAATTAAGTGCAAGAAAAGAGCCGAGCGTCGCAATTGGCACAACGAGAATAATCGCCAGAGGGATCGTCCAGCTCTCGTACTGAGCAACCATGAATAAGTAGATAAAGATCAATGCCAACGCGAACGCGAATATTGCTTGGTTACCTGCTAATACCTCTTGGTACGCCATACCCGTCCATTCGTATTGGTAGCCCTGAGGTAGTATTTCAGCAGCGACACGCTCCATGGCAGCAATGGCATCTCCACTTGAATATCCTGGTGCTGGCTGACCTTGAATAACCGCACTACGATACATGTTGTATCGCCATGCAACATCTGGCTCGAATATCTGCTCATAACTCACCAGTGTACTTAAAGGAATCATTTCTCCACTTGAAGAACGTACATGGAAGCGTTGTAGATCTTCCATTCCGCGTCTGTGCTCCCCATCTGCTTGCATGGTTACTCGGAAGTTCTTACCAAACATCGTGAAATCATTCACATACATGGAACCTAAGTTACCCTGTAGCGTTTGAAACACACTCGAAAGCGGTATTCCAAGCTGTTGCGCCTTTTCACGGTCAATATCGACATAATAATGGGGAACGTTGGCACGGAATGTACTAAAGGTATAGGCAATCTCAGGCTGTTTGTTTGCCTCTTCAATCATCTGCCCCATAACCATAGCCAAATCAGTGCGACTACGACCTAAGGTGTCTTCAAGTACAAACTCAAAACCAGATGCGGCCCCCATCCCCGGAACAGCAGGTGGCCCCATCGCGAAAACAATCGCTTGAGGAACTTCCATTGCTGCCTGGGCATTGATCCTGTTAGCGATTGCTCTTGCAGAATGCTCGCCATCCAGGCTGTTTCGTGTATCCCAATCATGCAGTTTAATAAACAGCGATGCACCGTTAGAGGCAGCAGCCCCAGTCATAAACGCATACCCGTTGGCAACAGTGACACCATCCACACCTGGTTCTTGCTCAACAATATCGATCAATTGTTCAGTGACTTTCTCGGTACGTGAAAGAGAAGCGGAATCCGGCAACTGAACATTAACGAGCAAGATACCTTTATCTTCTTGAGGTACAAATGCGGTTGACGTTGTTTTGGCAAAAAAGCTTACGGCAGCGACGGCTACAATAAAGAAGGTCACTAACAAGATTGACTTCTTAACCAAGAAACCCGCCACTTGCCCGTAGCGTTCGGTAATTCGCTCTAACCCTGCATTAAAGGCTTTGTACCAACGCGCCGTATTACCGCCACCCTGTTTTAGCACAAGTGAACATAGCGCTGGCGAGAGGGTTAACGCATTGATAGACGATATAACCACCGAGATACAGATGGTTAAGGCAAACTGTCGGTACATAATTCCCGTAATACCTGGCAGCATCGCAACCGGTAAGAACACAGCGAGCAGCACTAAGGTTGACGTAACGATTGGCCCTGTCACTTCTTTCATGGCAATCAGTGTTGCTTTACGCGGGCTCAGAGACGGGTCTTTTGCCATTGTGGTATCAACGTTTTCGATGACCAAAATGGCATCATCAACGACGATACCTATCGCCAAAATTAAGCCAAATAGCGTTACCGTATTGATGGTAAAACCTGTTGTTTGCATAATCGCAAACGTACCAATAAGCGACACAGGAATTGCCACAACTGGAATCAATGTGGCCCGTGCACTACCTAAGAAAAGATAAGTCACCGCGATAACGAGCAAAATCGCTTCAATAAGAGTTTTCACTACTCCCTTGATCGATTCGGCTACAAATACTGTTGTGTCGTAACTCGTCTCATACTCCATACCTTCGGGGAAGTTAACACTTAGGTTGTCGAGCAGTTCCATAACCGCTTGGCCACTTTCTAGTGCATTTGCATCTGACTGCAACGAAAGCGCCACAATTGATGCATCTTGCCCACGGAACTTACCGCTACCATCGTAGAACTTCTTGCCAAGTTCCACTCGGGCTACGTCTTTTAGGTAAACGGTTGAACCATCACTATTGGCACGCAGAACGACGTTTTCAAACTCAGCAACACTTTCCAAACGACCTTTAGTCACTAGGTTAAACTGAACTTCTTGTGCGCTGCTATATGGTGCGGCTCCAACACGCCCTGCGGCGACTTGAACGTTTTGTTCTGCAAGCGCCGCGTACACATCCGTCGTTGTTAGATTTAGGTTAGCCATTTTTTCAGGATCTAACCAAACACGCATCGCGTACTCACCACCACCAATTACGTTGACTTCACTAATACCCTTTACGCGCGTTAACTGGTCTTTTACATTTAGATTGATGTAGTTGATCAAAAACTGGTCATCATATTTGCCGTCTGGTGAGTAAAAGTTCAGTACCATCAGCAAATCTGGGGAACGTTTTTTAACAGTCACGCCTGCCATACGAACTTCTTGCGGCAGCTTAGATTCAATTTGCGATACGCGGTTTTGTACGTTGACCTGTGCCATATCCGGATCGGTGCCAACATCGAAGGTCACATTCAAGTTATATGAACCGTCATTGGCGCTCTTAGAGGACATATAGATCATGTTCTCGACACCGTTAACCGAGGTTTCAATCGGGTCGGCTATCGCTTGTTCTACAACTTCCGCACTCGCGCCGGTGTAGTACGCCGTCACGCTCACAGAAGGGGGGCTGATTTTCGGGTACTCAGCTACAGGTAGGATCATTAACGAGATCGCACCCGCTAGCGTGAGTATGATTGAGATAACCAGCGCAAACTTAGGGCGCTGGATAAAGAAACGACTTAGCATTTAGACCTCTTTATTCAGCGGCTGGTTTTTCTTCAAAACGTACGGGAACGCCATTTCGGATACGTTGTAAGCCTTGGGTAATCACTTGCTCATTTTCAGAAACACCACTTCGAACAATGATGCCCTGCTCTAGCTGACGTCCAAGCTCGACATTTCGGCGCTCGGCAACGTTGCCTTGGGCAACCACCATAACGAAATTGCCTTCTAGGTCAGTTTGTACCGCACGACGAGGAACAACAATAACGTCTTGCGGTTGTTTTTCACGCAGCTCAACTCGAATGTGTTGGCCCGGTAGTAATCGATACTCTGGGTTATCGACAACAGCGCGCATTGCGATAGTACCTGTATTTAGGTCAATACGATTACCTAAGAAGTCTAAAGTCCCAAGGTGCTCAAATGGCTGGCCGTTTTCGAGCACAACTTGTACTTCCACTAAGTCTGCGTCGCCATCACCTTGTACTCGATCGATACCAAGCTCAAGGCGTTCACGTTCACTAACACTAAAGCTTGTATGGATTGGGTCTAAGCTTACCAGCGTGGTGAGAATTCCTGACTGTGGAGAAACGAGGTCACCCGTACTCACTTTACTTTGTGCAATTCGGCCTGAGAATGGGGCTTTAATTTGTGTATATGAAAGGTTGACTTCAGCCAAATGTAATTGGGCTGTGCCCGCTTCAACTTGAGCTTGTGCCCCAAGTAGTGCAGCGTTTAGATTATCAAATTCAGATTGAGAAATGCTGCCTTTGGGGAGTAGATTCTCACCACGCTTAAAATCGAGTTGAGCTTTTTTAAGAGCAGCACGAGCCTGCGCCAACGCCGCTTTCGCGCTTGCTACTTGAGCTTCAAAAGAGGAAGGTTCTATCGTATAAAGAAGCTGCCCCTTCTCAACCATTTGTCCTTCTTCAAAATGGCGCGCTTTCAAATACCCAGTCACCTGCGCAGTAATACTGGTATCTTCTACGGCTTCGACGCGACCAATATAAGATTTACTTTGCTGATGAGGAGTAAAAAGGGCTTTCTGCGCAACAACCAATTGCGCTGGCATTTGTTTTTGTCCTTGAGCAGTTTCGCCGCATCCTACGAGAAAAAGCGCACTACTTAGCGCTGTAAAGAGCAAGGTTTTTTTCATGAATAGACCGTTAGGTAATTAAAAAATGGGCTTATCTAAAATTACCTAACCGCCATAAAGAAGATGTCCGAGGATTATCAGGGATACAAAGTTATTTGTTTCAACCTGTTACAACGTCTAACTTTGTGTGAGATTCTAAGCTGCGCGCCAGCTCTAAGCCTGATTTCCACATATATACAAGCTCAGGAACCTGATTACCGCACGGAGCATTCCACAAGCGTTCAAGATGACATTCACCACCTAAGTGTTCATAGAATTCGACCGCTTGTTTGTTGTCTTTCATCACTTCAAGGTAAACGCCGTTATCGGGGAAGTATTGTGCGATCCACTTCGCCATTTCTGCAATTAACTTCACACCTAACCCTTTTCCTCTATATGCAAGGTCGACATGTAGCGCATCGATGATCGTTCCCTTGTCAAAATCATGATTGCCAAATGCACATATAAATCCACATAACAGCCCCCCCTCTTCTATAAGTAGGACGTGTTGATTAAAAGGCGGATTAATCAGGCGGGTTTGCCAGATAGACATTCGTTCTTCAAGTACTTCACTTTCAAGAAATTCTTTGCCCAATATCCCTTGGTAGAATTGCTTCCAGCTTTGCGCATGCAGAGTGGCAATGCGTTCGTAGTCGCTATATTCAGCTACTTTTAATTCCATTTATAGTTCCTTATTACTTCCTGTAAGGATAGCTTACCTCTTCATACTATAAAACATTTAACTAAAAGCCAATCATTCTGAAACAAGACTCGTATTTAAGTGAATAGTTATCTATTTGACGGCGATATTTCAAACTTGGTTACAAATTTAACCTGATTAAAGACGTGAGTTAAACATCAATCTCCACGATTGAGTTTGACTTACACTTGTACGCTGATATTCTAGCGAACAACTGTTAGCTGAAAGGAAATCACCATGTCGGGTTCTAGTAAACCACCTCTGATTTGGTTAAACATATTTATCTTTTTATCTTCATTCATCGTCGCTGTTGCTATCGCTCCTTGGTATGGCATGAAGACAGGTTACGGTGTTGAACACCTGCTATGGTTTTTAGCCGCTTTCTCTTTTTGTAATCTTTCAATTACTGCAGGTTACCACCGCCTCTGGTCGCACAAAACCTATGAGGCACACTGGTCTCTACGTTTGCTTTTTGCTTTAGGTGGCGCCTTCGCTCTACAAAACAGCGCTCTGCACTGGAGTTCTGATCATCGTATCCACCATAAGCATGTCGACAACAACGATAAAGACCCATATTCGGCCAAACGGGGGTTTTGGTTTTCTCATATAGGTTGGATGCTACGTGAGTACAATACGAATACGTATCAAGACTATAGTAACTGCCGCGACTTACAAAAAGATAAGATTGTTATGTGGCAACACAAATACTATGTACCACTCGCAATTGTAACTAACCTTGGTATTCCTATCGCTCTTGGCCTGTTACATGGCGACATCTGGGGTATGCTTCTTGTGGTTGGTGTTTTGAGACTGGTTCTGAGCCATCACTCGACTTTCTTTATCAACTCTTTAGCGCACATTTGGGGAAGTCAGCCCTACACAGATAAAAATACAGCTCGTGATAACGCGGTATTGGCAGTTTTCACATTCGGTGAGGGATACCACAACTACCACCATATCTTTGAAAATGACTATCGCAATGGCATCTATTGGTGGCAATACGATCCAACTAAGTGGCTTATTAAATCATGCTCATGGCTCGGTTTAACCCAAAAGCTACGTGTGACTCCTAAGCTCAAAATTGAAAAGGCGAAGGCCAAACAAGCGCTTAATACCGCATCTCGTAACATCAGTAAGTTACCTAACGCAGCGCTCATTAATGAAGCGTTAAACAAAGAGTTTGAAGCGTTGATGGGTAAAATGTCTGACTACTACGATGTAAAAAAGCAGGTATTGGAAGCGAAAAGAAATGACCTTGTCAAAAAGTACGAGAAGTCACTTCTTAAGCTTCGCTATCAGCAAATGAAGCAAGAGCTTGCAACTCAAAGAAAAAGTTGGGAAAGCATGGTTGCTCAATACGCTTAAGAAAGAAAACGGAAGCATTGGCTTCCGTTTTTTAATACTTTTCCAATCTATTTAATAAAATCATTAACGATTTTATCGATTTCACCACTTTGCTTCATGTCAGTCAGTATCTTGTGATATTCAGCTTTGAAGCTCTCTTTATAAGGGAAATTAGAACCATTGGTCACAATGCCTAAGAAACCTTGTTCAGAACTAATCGTGGCACCTTCAACCACACTTTGACCATCATATTTACCTTCATTTTGAAGCTTTTTAAGCTCCCATTGAATCGACAGTGCATCATTCATGTAGCAGTCAATACGCCCAGCTATGAGTTTAAGCAGGTTTTTAGGGGTGCCTTTAGTTTCGGTCACTTTGATTTTTCCCGCCTTCACGGCCGCCCAGAACTCGTCACCACCCGCAGAAAACCCAGCATTATTACCAATGGTTAAGCCTAGATAGTCATTAGGCCAATTCGGTTTAGCACTGCTCAAGACTGACTTTTGACATACGACAACTAGCTTTTCATCTAAGATGGGTACGTCGTATTCCATGTAGGGTCTTTGCTCTGGTCTTTTATAAGGAGGATAAAGCGCGAATATTTTGCTGCCTTCGATTTGGGATAACCCTCGCTTCCAAGGTGTACCTTTCAAGGTGATGTTATAGTCAGGCATCTTGGCAAAGATATTCTCTAAGATGACAGTATAAATCCCTGTTAGTCTGCCGCTTTCAACATAGGAATAAGGTGGGTAGGTATCATCACCGTAAATAGTAATATCTGTTTTCGCTACGGCGGTAGTAGATAATAGAAGTGCACATACCAGCGTCAAAAGTAGTCTCATTATAGCCCCCATTGAGTCTATGGATAAACCTTTGTGTTACCGCTAAGTAATAGTCTATGTAAGGGCCAAGTCAAGGAAATCAAAGCAGAGCACTGATTCAATTTTGATAAATATAGTACTTTAGTTTACTGATATTAAAGAGATATTAATAGGAACAAAATCCTACTGAAAATTTTCTTAAGCAAGAGAGTTTATCTAACCATGAGTTTGAATTCGATACAGTCGATTGACTTACCATGCAACTCAGCATAGTCGTGAACAACTTTGACTGGTTGGAAACCGTTGCTTGTGAGGACTTTCTGCGAAGCAGGATTTTCCATCGCAGCATAAGCATACAGTTTGTGAATGCCCTTATCTTTAACGATTTTCGCCACTTCAGAGACCGCCCATTTAGCGACACCTTGATTAATCGATGCTTTCCCCACGCGATAACCTACATGAGCGGTACGTCTCACCGAGTCAATATTAGTCAAATTAACCCTGCCGATAATTTGATTCTGGTCATTTTTGATCAGTAAAGGAACCATCTCATTACATTGATAGTCAAGTAAGAACTCACGGATATGCTGCTGTACTCCTTGCTTAGAATAGAAGCCTTCCTCACGTGGCGGAATAAATGCGTCGAACCACGCTTGATTACTCAGCTCAAACTCTAATAACTCTTCTGCATCTTTCAGCGTGATTAGGGATAACTTCACGACTAGGCTCCTTGCTCGGATTCCAGAGTAAAAGGCTTAGCTGCTAACAACGCTAGCCCTTTCTCTGTTGCTATTTATTCTTACCACGATTGGCATGAATCTTAAGTTTCGCCTTCATTTTACGCTTATCGGCATTGCGCCCTTTTCGTCGTGGTGACTTTTCAGGCTCAACATGCTCGATCAGGCTCGGCTCAAAGCCTTCAAGCCACTGCTGGGGAAGTTTGCTATCGAGTAAGCGCTCAATCGCCTCTAACAGGTATTCTTCGTCGCGACTCATTAATGAGACAGCGAACCCTTCTTTACCCGCACGCCCCGTTCGTCCGATTCGATGAACATAGTCTTCTGCCTTATACGGCATATCAAAGTTAACCACCTGCTCAAGCTGCTGAATATCTAGGCCACGAGCCGCAACATCGGTCGCGATCAGTGCGCGAATTTTCCCTGACTTAAAGTCGTCTAAGGCTTTTTGGCGTGCCCCTTGGCTTTTGTCGCCATTAATTGACGCTGCTTTGATCCCATCAAGCTTAAGCTCTTTTGCCAGGGAATCACTGCCCTGCTTGGTTTTGGTAAACACCAAAACTTGTTGCCAATTTCTTGACCCAATTAAATAAGCCAGCAACTCGGCCTTTCGCTTTTTGTCTACTGGATAAACCATTTGTTCAACAGTTTCTGCTGTGGTGTTTGATGGCGTCACCTGCACTTCTACAGGCTCGCTGAGCATTTTATATGCAATGGTTTTAATGCGTTTATCGAACGTTGCCGAGAAAAACAACGTTTGGCGAGCTTCGTTGCAACGCTTTAATATTCGTTTGATATCTGGCATGAAGCCCATGTCTAACATACGGTCTGCTTCATCTAACACTAGGTACTGTGTTTTTAACAAGCTAATGTTCTTGCAAAACATATGGTCAATCAAGCGCCCCGGTGTCGCGACTAAGATGTCACAACCTTGGTCGAGATTGCGAGTTTGTACATTCATGCTCGTACCACCATAGGCAGCAACGACTTTAATCTCAGTACCTTGTGCGTATTGAGTTAAGTTATCGAACACTTGTTGAGCTAACTCACGCGTAGGAACAAGCACTAAGGCTAATACATCATTGCTTTGAGGATCGCGGCCAGTATCGGACTCAAGCAGCTTATGAAGTATCGGCAGGCCAAATGCCGCTGTTTTACCTGTTCCTGTTTGAGCGCCCGCAAGGACATCTTTGCCTTCTAGAACATGCGGAATAGCTTGCGCCTGAATTTCAGTTGGTTGGCTAAAACCCAATTTTTCAGTTGTTTTAGTAAGTGTTGAGCAAAGCCCTAGAGCTTCAAATTCTGTCGACATGCGGATAACCTTTAACTTCAAGGCCGACGATTCTATCAAAAACTTTTACTTGCGGTTAGTACATCAGGGTAGAAGCTGGAAAATATCGCATTCAATTGCTCATAATTTCGCTCAATGTAAGGAAAACACTCACGCAGTCGCTCCATTCTGGGGTTCCGACTAGACATCCTGTGTAATGCAAATTCAATATTGTCCAAATGCTGATATGACTCCAACCAGCGTCCTTGCCACATTGCACAAGAAACACGGACAAATCTTTCAGGTAACGGATAGCTACTCTCTGTTTCTACCTGCTTTTGAGCTTCTTGGCAGAATTGGTCGAGTGTAAAAGGGTGATACTCGCGCCAATGCTTAGCTAAACAATGGTCCCAAAACACGTCCAACGCGATCCCAGAGAATCGCCTCACTCCATTTGGAAATAGGCGTTTCGCTTGAATAACCATATTGTGGTGATCGGTATAAGAATCTACATAGCGGTGAAGTCTCACCCCTTGGGAGATAGAAGCAGGAAACTGAGTCTCTGGATTGCCTTTTACAAAGTCACCTAATAAATTACCGAGCAAATTCGATTGGCAATGATCAGCAATATGCAGGTGGGCAAGATAGTTCAATGGGTTAGCCTTGTAATAGTTCCTACACCTCTATAAAAACACAAAGCCAGCGCGATTGCACTGGCTCTTTCTGGATGCTACTTCGGTAGCGATATCATGTTGAAGAATCGTTATTTGAAAATTTCTTCTGCGAGTTCTTCGATTGACTGCTCATAATCTGAGAGTTCAAAGCCAATCTCCATCGCATCTAATAGCTCAAGGCATTCTTCGTTTACTGTTTGGTCACTCATTCTGACCTCCTTAATAAAAACACTTCTTAAAGCCCTATTCGGGCTCTCACTCGAATATGCGGGTTTATTGTTCCTTTTTAAAGCACTTATATGACAGTTTTTTGAAAGGACAAAGTAAAATGTGGTGACGATTTGAAATTCATCCCAAGTAAACGTTTACGTCATCCACACCCCACCTTGTAAACCTAACCTTACACCAATGGTAATATATATGTACATTTTGCTTGATTATGTTTTGATTATTTTACACAATCAGCTGATACACAGCTAATCAGGCTAAGTTTTGTTTATTTATTAGCCTAAACAGCTACTAAAACCAACCTAATGTAAAGATTAATATACAATGACAAAATCAAAGGTATTGGGTAGTACTTTGATCATTGCGGGTACCACCATTGGTGCTGGCATGCTGGCACTTCCTCTCGCATCGGCCGGAATCGGTTTTTCAACATCACTGATGATCATGATTGCACTGTGGGCGCTTATGGCGTACACCGCTTTATTGATGATTGAAGTCCACCAACACGCAGAACAAGACGCGACTTTGCATACACTCGCGAAACAGTTTCTAGGAACCAAAGGGAAATGGATCGCTAGCTTTGCCATGATGTTCTTGTTCTATGCACTTTGCGCCGCGTACATTGCTGGTGGTGGGGCTCAATTTGCCGAGCGCATTGCAAGCTTCACCGACATTGAAGTTTCTAGTACTACATCAACGGTGTTCTTTACGCTTATAGTGGCTAGCGTCGTCGTGATTGGTACAGCGACAGTTGATAAAGTGAACCGCGTACTATTTTTAATCAAAATAGTTGCGATGGCGATGGTGCTGACGTTTTTGGCACCGAATGTCACCGAATCTTACCTTTTGAGTATGCCGGTTGAACAAGGGTTGGTGATTGCCGCTATTCCGGTCATTTTTACGTCATTTGGTTTCCACGGCAGTATACCTGCAATTGTTAACTACTTAGATGGGCATACCCCATCACTGCGCAAAGCGATTTTGATTGGCTCTGCGATTCCTTTAGTCATTTATGTATTTTGGCAAGTTGTGACGCTAGGCGTTGTGAACCAATCTACGCTCTTAGAGAACCAAGGACTTAGCGCGCTTATTTCAACACTTGCGACAACAGTCCATGCTTCTAGTTTGGGTCAAACGATCGGACTCTTTGCTGATCTAGCATTGCTCACTTCATTTTTGGGAGTAAGTTTAGGTTTGTTTGAGTTTTTGGGTGACACACTTAAGAAGCAAGGCAAAGGGCATTCACGAATCTTGGTTGGTGTGATTACTTTTCTTCCACCGATGGGTTTTGCGCTTTTCTATCCACAGGGCTTTATCATGGCTCTTGGTTATGCAGCCATTGCGCTGGTTGTTCTTGCGATTTTCTTACCCATATTGATGGTTAAGAAGGCCCGCCTTCAAGCCGACGACGAGCACTACCAAGTATTTGGTGGGAACCTTGGTTTGGCCGTTGGTAGCACAGTGGGTGTATTAATAGTTGGCGCACAAATTCTTATTACCGCGGGTGTTCTTCCATCTTTGGGATAACAGCTAGCGTTGAATACCAATCTTTTAAAAGACGCGTTTCCAGCGTCTTTTTTGATCTTAAACTAAAATAAGCCAATAAAACTTATATCGGATTGGTAATTTTTTCTTGCTTTGACCGTTCTTATTAATCGATAACGAAAACAATCGATGAGGTTGATATGAAAGTGAAGTTTAAGTTTGTCCTATCCGCGCTAGCAGCCGTTGCTGCCCTCGCCTCTTTTGTCGGTACCGCAGACAGTGACATGCCCAAAACCACAACTTCAAAAGGATACGAAGTTGCCACATTAGCAGGAGGCTGCTTTTGGTGTACAGAATCAGACCTAGAAAAATTCAACGGCGTAATTGACGTGATTTCTGGGTACTCAGGTGGCGATTTAGAAAATCCGACCTACAAACAAGTGTCCTCTGGTAAATCAGGACATATTGAAGTGATAGAAGTCAAATATGATCCGAAAGTCGTTAGCTATGAACAAGTCTTAGATCAGTTTTTTCGTCATATAGACCCAACAGACAATAAAGGTTCGTTTGTTGACAGAGGCCCGCAATACCGCCCTGCCATCTTCTACCACAATGATAAACAGAAGATGATCGCCGAGCAGTTTATGGCAGAGATCGAGGATCTGGGAATTTTCAACAAGCCATTGAAAACAGAACTCATTAAGTTTGAAAAGTTTTGGCCTGCTGAGAACTATCATCAAGACTATTACAAGCGAAATAAAGTGCGCTATAACTACTATCGCTATGCCTCTGGACGAGACCAATATCTCGATGAGATTTTTGGTGAGGAGCGTGATGAAAATCCTGTTACGCTGCGTCAATTGATCGATGAGAAAAGCACCGTCGCCAATATAAAGGCTTACACCAAGCCCTCAGATCAGCAGATCAAAGCTAAATTGACAGATTTGCAATATTACGTGACACAAGAAGAAGGCACTGAACGCGCATTTAAAAACGAGTACTGGGATAACAAAGAGCCCGGTATTTATGTTGATATTGTGTCTGGCGAACCACTGTTTTCATCAACGGATAAATATAAATCTGGTACAGGTTGGCCAAGTTTTACTAAACCAATAAACGAAGGTTACGTAGTCACAAAGACCGACTTTCACCTACTCTACCCAAGGACCGAAGTAAGAAGTCGTTTTGCAGACTCCCACTTGGGTCACGTATTCAAAGATGGTCCTGCACCAACGGGCTTACGCTACTGCATGAACTCCGCCGCTATGAAATTTATCCCTGTCTCAGAGATGGAAGCGCAGGGGTACGCAGAATATCTATACCTATTCGACAGTTAATCCATCCAAACGTCGACCTTAGAGCCAACCCACAGAGGTTGGCTTTTTTTATCAAGCTAACACATCAAGACTTATCGCTTACGGCGGAATTATTTATGAAATTTATTGGTAAGTAAACAGTTCTTCTTTGGGTGAAGAAAAGGAGAATCACGATGAGAACAAGCTCCAACATTGCTCTGCTGGCACTATTAACGTCTACCCCCCTCGCTTATGCATCTGCCAACGAACAATACTATGATTTCGGGTTTATCGGTGCCAGTGGTACGTTCGGTCAATCAGTATTCACAGAGGGTGATAAAGGTCAGGCATCTATAGAACCCAATGTGTTCTACAATGGCAAATATGGATTTGTCGATGGAAGTTTGATTAACGTCTCTGTCTTACCCTATTTGGGAATTTCTGGTCAGTGGCGATTTCCAGAAGTCTCCAACGACTTCGACGAGCTTCCAAGTGGTATTCAAGATCGCGATGGTAATGGTGAACTAGGATTAACAATCGGGACAGTGGGAGCGAGAGTGACATTGCTACATGATGTCACTAGTGAACACAAAGGTTACGAGGTTCAAGTTCATTTAGGCCGAACCTTGGATTTGCCATTCGACAGATTAACTCTGACCCCATATTTGGAAATTGACTACCGCGATAAAAAATTATCACAGCATCTTTATAACATCAGCCCTAGTGAGGCCAATCAGTCACGTTTTAATGCCTTTGAAGCGAATCAAACTTGGGTGTATCAAGCAGGATTGATCGGTATCTATAGCTTCACTCCGGATTGGCTCGGTCTGGCGAAGCTTGAATTACAGCATCACGACTCAAACAGCCCGCTTGTTCAGCGAGATCTCGGGTGGGTGGCAAGTTTAGGTGTGGTTTATAAGTTCACTGATTAAGTTCTTCTTGCGTTAAACTTAGACCCCAGAGGTGGCGCACGACTGGGGTCTAAACATTGTTCCAGAATTACTTCATCACTCGTGCTTTGAAGTTGCGCCCTTTCATTTTGCCTGTTTGCAGTTGTTTTAGTGCTGGTTTAACAATGTCATGTTCTACTGCGACATAAGACACCATCGCAAGAATATTGATCTTGCCTATCTTCTTACCATCAAGACCTGCTTGCTTGGTGAGTGCACCTAAAATATCGCCCGCACGCACTTTCTGTTTTTTACCACCTAATATTTGGATGGTTTGCATCTTTGGATAGAAAGGACGCTCAACCCGCTTTTCAGGCAGTGGCGAAGGTGAGATGGCAATATCCATGTACTCATCAATTCGAGCGACGCGGTATTCTTCTTTCTCGCTATAGAAACTAAACGCAACCCCTTTTGAACCCGCACGTCCAGTTCGACCAATACGGTGAACATGTACTTCAGGGTCGCGTGAAAGCTCAAAGTTAAACACAGCGTCAAGGTTATCGACATCAAGGCCACGTGCTGCGACGTCGGTTGCCACAAGAATCGAAATACTCTTGTTGGCAAACATAGTTAATGCTTGTTCGCGCTCACGTTGCTCCATGTCACCATGCAGTTCAACCACACTAAAACCACGGTGACTGAGTTCATCCGCGACATTTTGCACTTCTTTCTTGGTATTACAAAAAACTACTGATGATTCAGGTTTGTGAGTCAACAACAATGCTTCGAGTGCATCATCTTTTGCTTCTGTGCTGTCCAGCTTGTAGAAACGCTGCTCGATAGTGGTCTTTTGGTGTGTCGATTCAACTTTCACCATTTCTGGCTTAACCATCACTTTCGCTGCAAGTGACTCGATGTTATCTGGGAAGGTTGCACTAAATAACAGTGTTTGTCGCTTAATAGGCGCAGCATCAATGATGGTATCAATCGCCTCTTCAAACCCCATATCAAGCATACGATCAGCTTCATCCAGAACCAGTGTATTAAGCTCATCAAGACTAATACGTCCTTTCGACATATGATCCAAGATTCGACCCGGTGTTCCGACTAAGATATGAGCGCCATGCTCCAGTGAGCCAATTTGCGGCCCCATTGGCATACCGCCACACAACGTAAGTACCTTAATATTATGGATGCCACGCGCTAGAGTACGGATCTCTTTCGCAACTTGATCAGCCAATTCACGCGTTGGACACAGAACCAAAGTCTGCACTCGGAAACGCTTAACGTTTAAGTTACTTAGCAAACCTAAAGAGAACGTCGCCGTTTTACCTGAACCCGTTTTACCTTGCCCAATCACGTCTTTACCATCCAATACCATCGGCAGTGCTTGCTGCTGAATTGGGGTCATTTCTGTGTAGCCCAAGCTATCGAGTGTTTCTAATAGTTCTGGGCGAAGACCAAGTGTCTTAAATGAATTCGTCACAATATTAACCTTAATGGTTTATCGAAAGAGCTTCTCTCTCGCTTTAAAAAGTAAAACCGCCTCATTATAGAAGCGGTTTTGAATAAGTTGATAACGCAGTCGCTGCCCTATCGAATTCCGTGTAGGAACTCATGTCGCGTTGCAGGGATAGATTTGAAAATGCCGCCTAGCGCTGTAGTAGTGGTTTCACTCGTTGCATCCATCACACCGCGAGACTTAACGCAGTAATGCGTTGCATCAATCGTTACCGCTACATCATCCGACTCAAGTAACGTTTGCAACGCAACGAGGATCTGTTGGGTCATACGCTCCTGAACTTGAGGGCGCTGAGCGAAGAAGCGAACAATACGGTTGATTTTTGACAGGCCAATGATCTTGCCGCGTGGAATATAAGCGACCGCTGCACGGCCATCAATAGTGACAAGATGATGCTCACAAGTACTCGTTACGGTAATGTCTTTCACGCGCACCATTTCACTCACGTTCATCTTGTTCTCAATTACCGTGATTTTGGGAAAGTTTGCGTAGTCTAGGCCAGAGAAAATCTCGTCAACATACATCTTCGCGATACGTTGTGGTGTTTCTTCGAGGCTATCATCGGTAAGGTCAAGTTCCAGCAGAGATAAAATTTCACGCATATGGTGTTGGATTTTTTCTTTCTTCTCTTCTCGACTGAACTGATTAGGCGCCATCGGCGTCTCTAACCCTCTCTGTTCTAGCGCATCTTTTACTAACTTTGCGGATTCGCTAAGACCTGACATACCACTTCCTCTTATTTACCCCTTTAGGATGGCTGACAAGGATACTCGGATTTTTGAATAATTACACCCATATTTTATCGAAGGTCATTATTGCACAAGGCTTTGTGTGGTAGAGTGGCCTGATTATCTGACAATAATAAAAGTATAGGATTTTTATATGGGATGCTGTGACGCACCTGGCTTGATGCCAATCGAAGAAGCGATGGATAAAATGCTATCGCCAATCAAACCTATCCAAACGACTTTACAACTTCCTCTTTCTGAAGCGATCGGTTTTGTCTTAGCTGAAGACATCCTCTCTCCTATTTTTGTTCCTCCTTTTGACAATTCAGCGATGGATGGATACGCGATTCGATTAGCAGACCTAGCTGAAAACAATGTCATGCCTCTGACCGGAAAGTCTTTTGCAGGCCAACCTTTTGAAGGAGACTGGCCAAAAGGCACCTGCATTCGCATTATGACTGGCGCAAAAATCCCTCAAGGATGTGATGCGGTTATCATGCAAGAAAATACTGAAGTCATTGAGCAAGGTATTCAGTTCAATCAGAGCGATGTCAAACCACAGAACAACATTCGACCAACGGGTGATGATATCAATCAAGGCGACGTGGTTTTACATAAAGGTGCCCGCCTTACATCTCGTGATATTCCGATGATTGCTACTTTGGGCATTAGCCATGTCACTGTTGTTCGTAAACCTAGAGTTGCTTTTTTCTCAACTGGAGACGAACTTAAACCACTCGGTGAAACCTTAGCTGAAGGTCAAATCTACGACAGCAACCGCTATGGTATTAAGCCATTGATCGAAAACTTTGGCTGTGAAGCCATTGACCTGGGCATCATTCCAGATTGCCAAGAAACACTAAAAGCAACGTTCGAAAAAGCACAGTCTCTAGCTGATGTTGTTGTCACGTCTGGCGGTGTAAGTGTTGGTGAAGCTGACTACACCAAAGATATTCTAGAAGAACTTGGGCAAATTGGTTTTTGGAAACTGGCCATCAAGCCGGGTAAACCTTTCGCATTTGGTAAACTTTCAACAGCATGGTTTTGCGGATTACCAGGCAACCCAGTTTCAGCTGTATTAACGATGTATGTCCTTGTTCAGCCTTTGCTAGCCAAGCTTGCAGGTCACAGTGAATGGAAAGCGCCAGAATCGATCCCTGCGATTACGCGAAGCGCGTTTAAGAAAGCACCGGGGCGTACCGATTACCAACGTGGCATCTATTCGATAGAGGATGGTAAATTTATTGTTGAGACAACCGGTAACCAAAGCTCTGGTGCGTTCCGCTCGATGAGCCTTGCCAACTGCTTTGTGGTACTTGAGCGTGAACGTGGCCGAGTTGAAGCGGGTGAAACGGTCAACATTCAGCTATTCAACCCAACTCTGTACTAGAGGTGAAGCTTGGAGATCTTATCTGATCAAGAAATGCTGCGCTATAACCGTCAGATCATTCTTAAACAGTTCGACTTTGATGGTCAGGAAGCGCTAAAGCAAGCCTCTATCCTTATACTTGGTGCAGGAGGCTTAGGCTGTGCTTCTAGCCAATACCTTGCTGCAGCGGGCATAGGTAAATTGACGCTTGTCGATGATGATGTCGTTGAACTGTCAAACCTTCAGCGACAAGTACTGCACCATGATGCGGACATCGGTACGAAAAAAGTCGATTCTGCGGCGAGTTCTCTCAAGCAGCTCAATCCTTACCTAGACATCGCGACACTAGACAAAAGATTGAGCGATGAGGAATTATCCAAGCTAATTCATGAGCACAGTTTAGTGCTCGACGCCTCAGACAATGTAGAGACCAGAAATCAACTCAATAGGCTCTGCTACGATTTAAAGACACCATTAGTTTCTGGAGCCGCAATCCGAATGGAGGGGCAAGTCAGTGTCTTTACCTACCAAGACGACAGTCAGCCGTGTTATCAGTGTTTAAGTGCACTGTTTGGTAACGCGGCCTTAAGTTGCGTTGAGGCAGGAGTGATGTCTCCCGTCGTTGGTATTATTGGCGCAGTACAGGCGATGGAGGCAATTAAAGTCATTGCAAACTACGGTACGCCAAAACAAGGTAAAATATTGATGCTTGATGCTCTGAGCATGTCCTGGCGTGAAATGAACTTGATGAAAATGCCGAGCTGCCCTGTTTGTGGCTAGCTCGTAGGGTAGTGAGGCACTGTATTGACAATGAACAATCCAAAAGTCTTCCTTACTGCCCTATTATTCTTCTCTATTTCCCTATTCCTTTTCACTTCTCTTCTTCCCGAAAACCAACCGACGCCTATCAAAGCAACTGTCATTTCTCACACGATCACTCAGTCACTAGATGGTCATCGCCACTATCTAAACGTAGAGCTTCAGAGCGGAGAAATTGTACTCATTTCCGCGCCAACAGGGGTCGATTGCCCTCAAGGCTCATTAGTAACACTATTTAATGAAGGAGGCGCTTTCGGGATCGGTAGCCGCTATCGTTTTGTCTCTTGCATTCCTCGATATAAATAATATGGCATATAAATTAGATATCTATCAGATTAGGTATAAGCTTAGATAAGACAATTAGCTCATTTCACACACTTATCAGGCAGGGATGCTTATGATGAATCTAACTATTGCTAATAAAATACGCCTTGGGTTTGCTATCTGTCTTTTGTTTTTCGTCGTCGCTATTTTCTACAGCTACCGAGGTATGGTGACAGCAGCACATAACTTTGAACATTACGGTGAACTCTCTTCAGAAACAGCGTTGGCGGGTGAAATTCAGGCGAATTTTCTTAAAGTTCGCTTAAGTGCCTTGCAGTACGCTAACACCCTTTCTCAGCAGCAACTGTCTATTTATGAAAGTCGCCTCACCAAATTGCGCAAAATGGTCGCTGATGACTTGAAGGCCACCACCGACCCACTGCGTACAAAGCACCTAGAAACCGTGCTTAAAGAGGTGAACTTGTTTGCTGACTCATTTGAAATCGTCAAGCAAGCAACCGAGGCCGTTGAGCATAAGGTTTACGTTGAGATGGTCGATCTAGAAAAGAAAGCAATCTACGACCTTGAACAAATGATCGAGGCAGCACACGAAGCATCCAATGCAGACATCGAATATTATTCTTCCCTCATCATGGAAAAGTTTTTGCTCGCCAATATCGCGGTTCTTAACTATTTGCACAATGAAGAGGCCGAAGTCGCAGCTGAAGTGAGAAGCTACTTCAACACAGAACTGCCGGCACTAGAAACTAAGTTCAGAAACTATATTACGAGCAGCCGAGATACTGATTTATTGAATGAGTTTCTTGAACAGCGGAGCGCCTATGCACAAGGCTTTGAAGACGTTGTCCAACTTAGACAAACACAACATAGAGCTGAAAAAGAAATGTTAAAGCTAGGTCTAGATATCTCTAAGGAGCTTGAACTCATTAAGCTCGAATCAGTAGAAGAACAACACGTATTGTCCCAGAGCTTGCTTAAGGCAAAAGCGGATACGATAGAAATTATTATCACCCTCGCCATTCTTGCGCTAATTGTCGGCATTGCAACGGCCTGGGCCATTGCGCGCTCAATTCGTATTGGGATTGACAAGGTAAAGCATATTTCTGAACAACTGGCCGAAGGGGATCTTTCCAATGACGTGCAAGTCAACGGCAAGGATGAAATCGCAGAATTGCTAAAAAACATGCGCACAACCATCCTTTCACTGCGTGACATTGTTGATAAGGTCAATGATTCTTGTATTAAGGTAGGCCAAATGTCTGAGGAGCTATCAGCTATTACGCACACTACCAATCAATCTTCAGATCAACTTAGCCACGAAATGGAACAGATTTCGTCCTCAGTACAACAACTGTCGACCAGTACCACAGAGATCTCTCAAAGTGCCTCCGATGCCGCTTCGTTTACTCAATCAGCCACAAGCAATGTTAACAACAGCCTCAACGAAGTTGAAAATACTTTAGAAGCAATAGAAACTGCCGAAAGAGCGATGAAAGTGGGCTCATCTCAAGTGAGCGAACTTTATGATGAATCGATGAATATTGGAAGTATTCTTGAAGTGATTCAAGGAGTCGCTGAACAGACTAACCTACTCGCCTTGAATGCAGCAATTGAAGCGGCTCGCGCAGGGGAGCAAGGTCGTGGATTTGCCGTAGTCGCAGACGAAGTACGCTCACTTGCGAAGCGAACTCAAGAAGCGACCGGGCAGATCGATGCCATGATCCACTCATTACAAAGCGGAGCCGACTCTGCGAGACAATCCATTGATTCCAGTCATGACACGGTGACAAAAGCAGCACTACAGGCCAAATCTGTATCTGAAAACATATCCGCTATTCATAGCATCATCGATGAACTCGGTGATACAAACACTCAAATTGCCGCTGCGGTTGAAGAACAGTGCATGGTCACAACTACAGTCAGCGAGAATATCACCGAAACATACAATATCACTCGTGAGAACAGTGAAACAGTCAAGCATGTGGCAGAGTCAGCACAGGAACTTGCTGAAGTCGCTCAGTATTTGGACATGCAAATGAAGCGATTTAAGATCGCTTAGTAACACATTTTCTAACAATAATAACGACACGGTTGCTTGTACTAGGGCAACCGTGTACTTTTATATTAAGTCTTTAGAATACATAAGGATAGCCAATGTCACCTCTGCTCACCCCTTCAGAATTGCATGCGTTAAAGGATAATAAGAAACTGCTCATCTTGGATGCAAGCATCGATTTTCAAATCCCTGGTGAAGTTGAAAAAGACAAAACAAACCTTATTCCAAACAGCCTCCGGTTCGATTATGACAAAGATTTCTGCGACCTAAAGTCACCTCTTCCCCATATGATGCCCAGTGAAGAACGATTCAATACGCTAGCACGTGAACTTGGCGTTGATAACGATTCGCTTATCGTTGTCTATGACAATAGTGGTACGTTTGCCTCTCCTAGGGCGTGGTGGATGTTTCGTGCGATGGGGCATGAGCAAGTTTATATTCTGGATGGAGGGCTAACAGAGTGGAAAGCTAAGGGTTTAGAAACAACCCAGTCATATCGCCAATCAGAGCATAAGGGTAACTTCACCGGCCAGCTCGACCCAAACTACTTCATTAGTGCCGATTACGTTCTGGCTCAGATCGATAACAATGAAAGCTTGACGGTAGACGCCCGCTCCCGAGCACGTTTTAGTAGCGAAGTAGCAGAACCACGACCCGGCCTAAGAAGTGGACATATTCCTAACTCTGTATGTCAGCCATTTGCTGAGCTTATTGATGGGCATAAGATGAAACCCGTTCAAGAGCTGCAAACAATTCTACAAAAAACATTCTTAAAACAAGCGAAACAAACTCTGTTTAGCTGTGGTTCTGGAGTCACTGCGTGTATCGTTTTACTCGCCGCGCATTTATGTGGCTATGAAAACTTATCAGTCTACGATGGCTCATGGACTGAATGGGGAGCGGATCCTTCTCTACCGATTACTGGCAGATGAGTCGCTACATGGTTTCAATCGTAAACAAATAGACCTTGTACTATTTCAAAAGAGCCAGCCTCCCCCTCTGGCTCTTTGGCGATCAAAGCACCCCACTCATTGCTGTGGCCCACAAAATACACAAACAAGCAAATATTAAGCAGCGCATCACGATTTAACCGTTATTACTACACGACGGTTGCAGCCTGTTGCCGTATTTTCGGCAAGATTACAGATGGGAGAGCTTTCACCGTAGGCATGTTCAACAATTCTGTTGCCTTGTTTTAAATCGCTTCTAAGGTACTTGGCTACCTGTTTGGCTCGACGAGCAGAAAGCGCTTTGTTGTACCTTTTGCTGCCTAAACTGTCAGCGTGCCCTTCGATGTAGATCTTTGCCTTGCCACTTACTAGCCCTAGATACTGCTCTAACACCTGCTTATGGTTAGGTGACAATTTGTAAATATCAATATCATAATTAAGTACCAAAGACTGTGTTTGTTTATCGTAGAAACACACCTCATCTCCTGCGTCGATATGAACGACATCACGGTCGCTGCCCAACACGGTATTTTTTAACCTTTCTTCACGTTGCGTTAAATGACCGATAACCTGAGTTTTGACAGTATGAGAAGAGACCAAGGTGGTCGATGTAATGTATTCATCGACACTACCTAAGCAGTTCGCATAACCCAGCGGCGATAGTAATAGTGAAGTAATAATTACTGGGTATTTCATGTTAATCCTTAAGTCTTCCTGTTTCTTCATTAATAAGGTTGAGGATGTATTTGTACACATCATCACCATCTTTCGCGTGATAAATATTTTTGCGACCAAAGCAGTCACCAAACCCATCCGATTCTTTCACTCTGTAGCCCACACCGATAACCCCCATCGTGACTTTGGTTTTTCCTGCTTCGCCAGTTTTGCTTTGGAATCTGTTTCTCTTCGATGAAATAGTCGATCGTAACTTTTTACACAGTCCTCGATTAACCAAGCGTTGCAGGTAACTCTTGTCGTTGTCGGCACCATCAGACAAGACAATAAATACTTGTTCGGGGTTAATATTTGTCGCTCTATTGGCTTCTTGAGCGGCGGCTATAATTCCATTCCAAGACGAAGTTCCGCCCTGTGCTCCCAGATCTCGACTTGATAGACGAGCCTTGAATGCTGAATAGTCTTCAGTCAGCGGTATGTCATAAAACTTGTAATAGTCTGCAATTAACGTCTGATTGTTGTAGTAAACTCGGTCAACTTCATCTCGGCTCATGCCGTGATGGTGTTCCACTGTTTGATTGTAAACCTTCGGCTCGTCGAACATTTTTTTAACTGTTTCACTAGGGGTACTTCTGGCGTAATCGTATATAATTTTTTTGGGCCAACGACCACGTTTGATCTCCTTCGTTCCTTGCGCATTCATCACAATCACTTCATCTGTTTGCTTAACGTGATGAGGGTTATACCCCAGCAAAGCGACACGGCTTTTCTCTTCCGTATTGAAGTTTTCGATGTCTTCAACTACTCGCTTGATAGTTTGTTTAACAACATCCAGCTTTGATTTGCCCCCTTTCCAGTTATGTGTCATTGAACCACTAAAATCACCAATAAAATACACATCGACTGGTTGAGGAAGATATTTGCGTGTCACTGACTGCCCAGCAACTTCAAATTCTGGTTTCAGCTCTGCTTCTTCATAAGCAATCCAAGACTTATGTTCGGCTTTTGCACTCACTACAAAGTCACTGAAGGGGGCAAGCTCTCCACTTGCCTGCACACAACCGTCTTTATATTCACATTTGCGCGTGTACACCTCGACATCAACGTCATTAATATTGTCAACGACATATCTATCCACTAATTGACGTGCATATTTGACATTGTCATCTTCCGTTTCTTTAGGGCTTGCAATTAAGGCTAAGCTCGCGACTTCCGCGGCCTCTAGAACGCGGGCATGAGCCAACATTTGTTGGGCCATTTGCATGGAAAAGGCCATAAAAATAACCATGATAGGTAGCAAGCCGATAAATAACATTCCAGCCACACCACGATTTTTTCTGATCGTTCTCATGTTAGACCCTCGCAAATGAATAGGATGTGCTTAACAAGCGAAGGACCTCCCCATTTGCCACACCGATTAAATTCACTGGAATTTCATAGCATAATGAAACTTGGTATAACGGTAGTCTGCGGCCTCTTGAAGTCACGGGTAGCAGTTCAATGGCTTTGTCTTTGGTTATGTCACTCATATCAGGAAAGTCACAACCATGAATTGCCCCTTTGGTAAGCGTTTTTTGGACACGTTTATAATTGATCTTTCCGCTTGGCAGTAGCGTCTCTTCTAATCGAATCTCATCGACACGCATGCCGAATTTAGATTTTTCAAAGTTTGGAATCATACGTTTCATAGACGCTGAAGCGATAGAATAGGTTGCGTGCTCCGTCTTGCGACAGTTACCCGCACAAATATCGAGATCCGCACCGAACAGTTGTTTTCTTTCCGCTAGGATCGTCGTAAGCGAATACGCCGCTCTGTCTAACTGGCCTTTTTTGTTGATAGCCAACATGTAATTCACTACGACCAAAAATAAACCTGAAGCGAACACTAGGACTAAAGCTAATTCCACAGCAAAGGAACCGGTCTGTTTAACTCGCACAACCCGCCCCCTGCCCAATCTTAAACGAACATCGCTCGTACTCTTGAATAGTGATCACTTCTCGCCTGATCACCATGTCTGGAAACCAAATAGACACTAGAGGATCATAGGTATATTCAAGGTTGTATACTGCCAGTGCCATATCTTCGGGTTGGTCTTTTTTATCAGGACACTCTTCTGATGACTGATATGCGTCGGTACACTTTAAGAAACCGTCGTAGTCTTTAAAATAGTCAACCCGAATTTGAACGCTGCCAGGCTTAACTCCATTACTCCATAAAGCGCCGCCAGCCTTGTTCATTTCATTTTTAATCATTTGGCCATAGTTGACTGTATTGCTATTGCTGGAGTCTCCCGCTTTTTTGGTACGCATCACTGCGGTGGTCAAGGCATGGTCGGTCATGCTCATATTAAACGTCAGAATACAAATCTCGACCCAACCAAAGATAATGGCCAAAAATAAGGGGATTCCCATCGCAGCTTCTATCGTCAAGGCCCCTTTCTGCTTCGTGCGCTTCATAGTCTAACGTACCTTTTCTTGGTGTAATCAACGACGAATGCACCTTTGATGTCTAAACTAGCGAGGAATGTTTTAGCTTCGTTCAAATCATTAAACTCTCCTATACAATAACGCTTCCATAAGCCGTGAGTGTACGAGTAAACAGTTCCATAATTCGTCTTTAGATAATTTAGAAAATCAGAAGGAATCGCCGTATAAGTCGCTAATACCTGGACTCGATAAGTTGGCGATACCCCTGGCTTTAGTTTATTTGGGTCAAGTTCTGAACCATCCAGGCTGTTTTTTGCCTGTTGAAACTCATTATTGGTCGCAAGGCGGCTAACCTTTGTCGTTGGTGCAACGAAACTCGCACCAGATCCGATGGTGTTAAATGATGTTTTTGCTGTTGACTGTCTCACTGAACTGCCGCTCCTTTTGTTCTTTTTGATAGAGCGCATTAATGCAGCAAGTTGCTTTCGCGCCTGTTCATCACTATTGGTATGTCGGAGTACTTCTAACGCGATGTCCGGACGATCAGCATTTACCGAAGAAATAATCAGATTTGAACGCACTTTCTTATCGTTAGGGCTCGCTAAGTACAAGTCGTACAAAGTGTCTGTTGCTCCGAGGTAATCTGACTGCATCATCTTAACGACAGCAATGTTGTTGCCGGCTTCTCTGTCAGAGGCACCTTGCTTTCTACTTTCCTCAAATTGCTCAATGGCCTCTGAGAAATGTTTCTGCTGGGCGAGTATTTTTCCTTTCAGCAGGTGAAATTGCCCCTCTTCTCCCCCTTCATCTAGGTACAAATCGAGGTTTTCCAATGCTTGTGCATAGTTTTTCTTTTGATAATCGAGTCGAGCATTGGTCAATATGAACTCTGGCTGTTCCAAATCACTCTCTGAATAGGTATTTCTATAAAGTTCGGCAGACTTTATGTCTTTTTGCGTCAAATAAAGATCAACCAGTTTTGCCTTGTAGATCGGTTCAAGCTTTAAATTTGCTTTGTAAAACTCAATCAGTTGCTGATCATTACCTGAGCCAATCAGTAACTTTTCTTTGGTTTGCAGTTCGGTGTTCACAGCCGTACAGCCTGCTAGAAAGCAAGTGATTAGCAGTGAGCAAAGTGTTAGTTTTTTCACGTCAACATCCTTAAAATACCTGGTGCAGCAATCAGTACGACGATTGGTATCATGATAAAAGCAATAAGAGGTATGGACATTTTTGCCCCCATTTTGCCTATCCTTTCTTCTAGGTCCATCATATTGAGTTCGCGAATATCCGTTGCTAATGTCGCCAATACAGGACCAATAGAGGAACCAAATTGAAGGCTCTGCACGAGTGTCATGACGAAACTTTGAGATTCACTTGTTGGTACTAGATCGTAAAACTCTTCTAACGCTTTTTCTAAACCGACCAACCGAGAGCGTTCCACGGTGACACGCACCACGTAGGCTAAATTGCGGTCGACAGTCGCTAACTCTTTGGACAAGTAATCTAGACTTGATTCGATAGTCATCCCGGTATGGACACAAACATTCATAAGATCGAGCAAAAATGGCAATCTAGAGCTGATGTGTTTTATATTGGCTTTGCCTTTACTCGTAACATACGCATCAGGCCCGATAATAAATAGTCCTAAGGCACCGAGTAAGTAGAGTAGAGAAAAGGCTATCTCCGTTTGGCCTTGAAAGTAATCAAAACCGATAACAACTAAACAGACGATAAATGGGATAATTTTAATTAGATAGTAAACATCGGCTAGATAGTCACTATAGAATCCCGCAGCTACGAGCTTTTTCCGTGTTTCTTCTTTGTTGAAACTCACCTGAGAGAGGGCGGCTTTTATTAAGTCAATACGCTTGCGTTCCTCCCGTGTAGAGCCGATGATTTTTCTCGTCGCAATATTTGCTCGTGTATTGTCCCATGCTTTAAGAACACCACCAGCAATTAGCATTGATAGCAAAAAAGCCAAAGCCCACAGGAGTATGGTTGAGAGATTCATTAATCGACCCCTCGTAAGATAAACCAGATACAAACAAAACCAATAAATTCACTTATCAACACATAGTAAAAAATCGGCTGCCCACCAGGCTCGAACATGACAAAGTTATAGTTCTCTGGGCTCGTAAATTTTAAGATAATCAGAAAGATAACAGGCAGACATGCAATAATCTTTGCTGATGCACGAGCCTCAGACGTCAAGGCATTTTTCTTTTTCTCTACCGCTCTAGAGTCAAACATTAATCGGTTGATGCGATTGATCACATCTTTTAGCTGTCCGCCTCGATTTAAGTTTATTCGAATTGTCGACGCAAAGAAAAAGTACTCCAAATAAGGGAAAGTCGATGCACTTCTTTCAAGCACGTCGTCAGGATCTTCGCCAATTAACAGACGTTCGGCCATAAACTTAAATTCATTGCCCACTTCGTTGTCTAATTGCTTCCCTACATACTCAAACGCGTGGACAATACTTTGACCCGATGAAATCGCACCGCTTAGAATATTCAGTGCATCTGGAAAGTTGTTTTTGAATTTTTCAGCTTGCCTTTGCTTGAGTTTGGTGAAAAACACCACAAACAGTATCGGTTCAATGATTACCAAGCATGTCATGAAATCTTGCCGAAAAAAGAACTCGTTGATTGCATAGACTGCTCCCGACGAAACGGAAAAGAACAGCGAGAGCTTAAGAGGCATATGCGGCTGAAACACTTTCACCGCTGATTTGTATTTTTGACGCAAGCGCGCTTTGAAATCTCTTTCAAACTGCTGTGCGTCAATAACCGCTCGGGCACCTTTTACCCCTTCAAATTCTGCCTCCATCTGGATAAGCTTGTTTAGCTGCCGATTCTGGCGCGTACGCACACTCATCCAATAAACAAACAGGGCTCCCCAAGCTAATATCAGTATTAGGGTCATGCAAAAATCTCCCTAACTGTCGCTTCAAGACCAAAAAACTTAGCACGCTCATAGATAACCGAGCGAGTAGACAAACCTGGAGAGCGAAATTCCCCGTTGATCTTGCCTTCTTTAAACTCTGAACTTGCCTCGTAACGGAAAATGTCTTCCATCACCACGCTGTCACCTTCCATACCAATAATCTCAGATATGTACATCACTTTGCGGCTACCATCGTGGAGACGCTTTACCTGCACGATCAGGTCGACAGCGCTAACAATGGTTCGTCGAATAGCAGCAATAGGAAGACTTGCTGTCGCCATCATCACCATGCTCTCGGTACGTGCAATGGCATCTCTTGGTGTATTGGCGTGTAATGTTGACATAGAGCCATCGTGACCCGTGTTCATTGCCTGAAGCATTTCAAATGCTTCTCCACCACGACACTCACCAACAATGATTCGGTCTGGTCGCATACGCAGCGCGTTAATTACGAGTTCACGAGCCGATACTTCACCAGTACCTTCCACACTTGCTTGGCGCGTTTCTAATCGAACTATATGAGGCTTTTGCAGTTGAAGTTCCGCGGCATCTTCAATCGTGACAATACGTTCCGCTTCTCCAATAAAACCAGACAATGCGTTTAGCAGTGTGGTTTTACCTGAACCCGTACCACCCGATATCAAAATATTACATTTGCAGTGACTGGCAATGGACAGTAGCTTAGCCATTTCTACCGACATGGCTCCGAACTCGACTAAGTTCTCTAGCTTTATCTTTTGTTCTTTGAACTTACGAATTGAAATTGAGGTGCCGTCGATGGCCAACGGTGGAATCACTATGTTCACACGGCTTCCATCCATCAGGCGCGCATCACACAGGGGTTTCGATTCGTCAATACGACGCCCTACGTTAGAGGCAATTCGCTTGGCAATCGTATTGAGCTGCTTTTCATTAACAAACTGAATGGGGGACTTCTCAACCTTACCACCAATCTCAATAAAAATGTCTGACGGGCCGTTGATCATGATGTCTGAAATATCATCGTTATCAACAAGTTTTTGCAGCGGTCCTAAACCTTTAAGCTCATCAAGAAGCGCTTTTACAAGCTCAACACGCTTGAGCGAACTCACTTGTAGCTTCTTCTTATCAATAAGAATATTGACTGAGTCTTTTAACTGCTCTTCAAGCTCTTGTGTGCTGATTTCAACTAACGTCGCAGCATCCAATGCATCAAAGATTTCATCTCTCAGTTGGATGTAAATTTCTTTTATTTGATTCATTTTCTAAACAGTGAAAAACGTGGTTTGGACTTGATCTTCTTACCCGTTAGGGTGGAAACCATGGTGGCTATCGGAGCCGATGATTTTGATTTCATAAAATGTCCGATACCTTGCTGAATAAGCAGCTTTTCCAACGCAGGTTCATACGTGAAATCAATGCTTGTCTTAACGCGGATTCGCTCTTTGGCACTGGGTAGCGTGACCATAAAATCTTTTGCCGGGCGATTAAGGTTAAACACCAGTTCATGTTCTACTTTACCGAGTTTTTTCTTCAGCAAATTGTAAGAGCGTAGTGACGATACAGAAGGATCACATACCACAAAGATTCGGTGGTATTTGTCATTTAGCTCTTGGTCATGTATTTCTTCGTAGCAAGAGAGTGGTACGGAGTCGATAATGAAATTGTATTGATCAATTAGCTGATTAGATAAGTTAAATAGCGTTGTTGCATGGTCCGAAAGGCAAGCTATGTTTTTTTCTAAAACGAGGTAATCTAGCTTATCCACTACGGAGTGGACATACGTCTTAGCGATCGCATCGTCAATATCGATTTGATTTAAATCTATGCTGTTTTGCTTAGCCTTGAGCCCTTTAACCCCCAGATAAATATCACTGTTCATTGCTCCGGAATCATGGTCAACAAGCAAGGTTTTTAGATTGGCCTGCCCAGCTAAGGCGTGGCTCAAAAGTGAGCTAACACTCGAAACCCCTACACCACCTTTTGTTCCAAGGATCAGAATTCGCTTCGCGACACGGGTTCGCTTAACACTAGATTCTTGATCCTCGCTTGACTTAATTGCCGCAAGTAATGCGTCAAGCTCTGCATCCCACAAGACATAGTTGGCACCTAGCGAGTGGACTTGATTACGTAACTTAATCGAGTCAACGTCGCACAATACCAATAATGAAATGCTGACATCTAACCGCGTTGCGATCTCTGAGGTTTGATCGACAACGTTGCTCGCACCACGCAAGTCCAATATGACGTGATTGAGTTTTATATCAGAATGATTCCAGGCGCTGTCGTTATCAATATCTGCGACTTCTATTGGCTTTGCGTAGCCTTCAATTGCATACAAGTCGTTAACGGACTCAATAAACTCAGCGTCATCGGAAACAACAAGATCCCTTGCCGAAACACTCTCCTTCATTTTTGAAGATGAGTTTTTAAATAAGATATCTAGATCCATGTTTATTGAACTCGTGTGATTGGATTAACTAAGCTAATATTTCGGTTGTGTTCAACACTGCAGCCAAATCGATAAGCCGTTCTTTTGCTAAATGTCATCACTCCACAATCGCTACTTTGGATTCGCACGTACTTTGCAGTGATCAAAATGTTCTTTGCCTGATTAGCGTTAGCAAGTGCAACCTTATAGCGATCCTTTGCTACACCTTCTGTTTTGAACTTGTCATGAAGAGTAGCGACAAAATCACTTGAGCCAGTTTTATACTCCACAAGGAATCGTGCTTTTGGCTGGCGCCTCTTTACGTCTTTTATAAAAGCGACAGCTCGGCTCATAGAATCGTCTCCTTGAGTGGTATTGAACTCCAATCGCTCTTCTAATTGCTCTATAACACTTGAGTTTGTTGTGTCTACTTGACTACATGCCGCGCTGACCAACGCCAACATTGAAATAACTATCCAACGCATTAGTTGAAGCCTCCCTGTTTTATTGTTCCTTCGAGTTCTGGCTCATCTAGTTCTGATAAGTCGATACGCAGTAATCGCTCTATATCGCTAGTACGCCTAAAGCTTGGTAGCTTGACCTCTTCTGAATCGACTGGGTCAACGAGGTTTACCGTCGCGACGATAATCAGTTCTGTCTTTGATCGGTTTGTCGTCGTACGGCTAAATAGCGCACCCAAAATTGGAATGTCACCTAGGTATGGGATTTTAGTCAGTGATTCTCGCTCTTCGGATGTTAAAAGACCTGCCAGCACAAAGCTTTGTCCATCTTTTAGATGAACGGTGGTCTGAGCACGCCGAGTCCTTAACGTAGGAACCGAAATCAAACCTGTTGATGTTTTGTTTGATTCATCAATCGAACTGACTTCTGGCATCAGCGTTAGGCGTATGTTTTCTGTATCAGTCACTTTCGCGACCATGGCCAACTTAACACCATACTCTTTGTAGCTAATGGTAATACCGTCTTCATCGCGCACTGCAATGGGTATTTCGCCACCAGCAAGAAAACTAGCCTGCTCTCCGGAAATCACCGATAGGTTCGGTTCGGCGAGAACCTGCCCTATCTTGTCATCACCACTGGCTGAAATAACAGAAACGATATCTTGAGCTGTGAAATCAAGCAGTTTATTCACAAACTTGCCCGGTTCGCCGCTATCGCTGTAGGTAACACCTAACTCAGTCAAAAATGAGCTAGACACCTCAGCAACAGTAAGTTTTACGTTTATTTGCTCTGTTGTTAAAACTTTGAGGTTATTGATGACCTGATCGTAAGTAAATTGAGCGGTGTAATCTAATTCATCAAACTCTTCACCATCTGCATCTCGCAGCTCATAAACTTTTCTGCGTCGCTCTTTTTTAAGCATTTCCCCAACAAGGCGATATACTTTTTGCTTAACCTCTTCGCTACTGACTATTCCGTCTAGTACCACCTGGTCACCCACGTTCGAAACCACGATGTTTTCATCTGGGAAACGCGCAATCATGGTTTGCTTCAATAGTCGCAAGCTTTGGTTTACAACCAATTCAGCGTTGTAGATTTCATTCCCACCTCGATCATAAACAATCACCGAAGTGCTACCCTGACCGACGCCATAGACAACCACTTTATTCTCATCAATAATCTTGTAATCAGCGATCTCTTGATTGGCGACAAATACTGTAGCAACCTGACGTTTTAGATTTATGGTTTTGGCCGCCCCTTGATCTAAGCTCATTAATTGAGACGCGTAGGAAGGTAAAGAGAGAATGAGATACAGTAAAGCTGCCGACGTAATTTTATTGTCCACCATTTAGTCTTTACCTCTTAACTCTCTGACACCAAATTGTGTTTCTAGCAAGTCACTGCTACGAATCGATAAATAGCGGTTTTCAATCTCAGCTGGAACAATATTGACATCCCCCACTTTTTGCGCCATTTCCAGTTTGAGTACATCACGCATTCTAAGGGCGATTACGATGCTGTATTGCTTATCTTCCGCATCCTGAACATCTTCGTCTTCATCACCTTTAATTACTTGTAAAACCCGTGCTCCGCTTATAATTACCCGACTAACTAAACCGCCAACGTCACCATATCCATCTTCCAGCAAATTATTTTCGGAAGAAGTTGTAGACACAAAACTAACTTTGTCACCAGGGAAAAGTGCTAGAGTTTGTACAACTCCAAGGCCAGTCACATGGTAATAATAAGGCAGTTCTCCTTCATTAATGGACAAAAACATATAGTCTCTATCACCTGGGTTTGAAATATCTTCTTGAGAAATCAGTTCACCGGCATTTAAGTCTCGTCTAAAAAGGGCACCTGGTTGAATATCAATGTCATTTTTAGGCGTATAATCTACACCCTCAAGTTGTGATAAGTTAACTAGCGCTTTCTTGTGCGTATACGCAGTTATTATTTGACCTTTTTCGACCTCACCATTTATGACTAAAACAGTAACTTTAGGATCTGATCGAATTACTTCATCTTGTTGTCCTTCACTTGAAGAGAGATAGTTATTGTTAATAAATACAAAGGTAGAGAAAATAGCGAGAGCAACGAGTACAAGAATAATTGTTCTATTCATATTAAGTCTAAGTAGTAACGAAATAGGGGCTATCGCCCCTAGAAAAATCACAGTTCAATAAATTACTTACTACCTGTAGCTGTAGTTAGATTTTTAGTTACTGCGGTTAAAGCGCCTGTGATTGCATTTTTAAGTGCGTCGGTTTGGAAAGCGGCTAAGACAAGTGCTGACATAACAACGGCGATAATTGCATACTCAACAGCCGTAACACCGCGGATGTCATCTTCAAATTTCATTTTAAGCTCTGCAAGCTTAGCTAAAGTTTTGTAGTACATAATGTTCCTCTAAAATGTTGGCCTAGGCCCTGTGTATATTTCAGAATTAATTAAATCACCACAAACCCATCACAACAAATTATTAGTTTTTATACAGGTATAATTTTTTATTATCACGCACTGGCTTGCCTGAAATTTATAACACTATAAGATATCTTTATGCCAATTTTGTTGAGATAATAACTATATAAAGCTATTATTCAAAGATGAATGTAGATAGCATAATTTCAATAATGGCAGTATCCTTAAACATGGTATTCGCTACTAGATCATGTATAAGTGATCACATCAACAGAACTATACCTAACAATATTTGTAAGTTTTTATTCATTATTAATTTATTTTCAGCTTGTTATTTTGGTTATATCATGCAGTCAGCAATAATAACTGCTGGTATCTTTTCAATTTTAGTTCTGACGTGGTTAATTGGTTGTTTCGGTGCAGGAGACATCAAGCTGTTGTGTGCATTTTCGATTGGGATAAGGCCAGAACTCACAATAGCTTGCTTAATTATGATAGGTGTGTGTGGAGGTATCCAATTAGTTATTGTTTACCTTGTAGGTCTTGCTACTAGAAACAACTTATTTGAAAAAGGCATCCCTTATGGGATACCTATTTCAATCAGTGGTGTGGTTTTTACCGCACTCTCTTTTCTTAGTTTCTAAATTCTGGTGTGTGACAAGCGTCAAAAGTAGCGTTTTCTTGGCGCAAATACGCGTCTTCACGTAACTCAAATAGCTCTTGAATTTTGTGTTTTAATCCTAGTTCTTCAAGCTCATGAGTCACATCTTCACTGCACCAAACATACATGTTCGCTTTCTGATTGATGATTACTTTGCGACAGTCTAGGTTTCTGACTGACCATTCAGGAAAAATTAATACTGTGCCATTTGTTTCAAGTTCGTTCTTAATCAAACGCAATGAGTTGGTTGAAACCCAACTTGTCACTAAAGACGCATCTATACCATGCTGCTTAAGTATGTCTTGAACGTCCGAGCGGTTGAGTGTATGACAATACACGATACGTTGCGGATAGCATTCATGGGGATCCATCACATGTGAATGTGCAATTGCATAATTAACGGTATTAAGTTGGTAAGAACGCCCATTGGTACACGGAATTCTGCTCACTGAAAAAATCAGATCATAGTTATCGATATCTAGGTGCCCACAGCTCGCAAAACTAGTAATTGAGAGGTCGATGTTGTTCAGCACTCTAAATTCATTGATGATCTTGTCGACCATATCAGGACAAAAAGACTCTGCGATAGCAATGTTGAACTGATCGCGTAATTCAACACTTTCTAAGTCATGAAATAACTTCTCATACATAGACATGGTTTGGTCAACATATTCAAGTAGCACCTGACCATGCTTTGTCAGAACAAACCCATCTTTTCTATCAAAAATACTTGCCCCTATCGTACTTTCGATCTTTTTAATATGTTGTGAAACCGCAGGCTGTGTCATAAACAGCGACTCTGCCGCTGCAGTAAAACTCTTATGCTTAGCAACCTGCGAAAAAGTTCTTAGGTATTTGACGTCGATACTTCTATTGACGGTTTTCATAGTCGAAACTACCTCGATGTTGCGGTTTTTATGTTTTTTTTAGTGACCTAAATAATTTAGCTGCAAAATAACAATTGTGTCATGTAGATACAAACAGCAATATTTATGGTGCCATAAATATGACTTATACAATGCAACGCTTATCAACAAAATTTCACATCGAGTCTATATAGAAAAAATGAGGTAAAGAGAAATAGAGTTCAGAACGCTTAAGATTAAAATATTGGTTTTATAGGGCAGCTGACTTGGGTTTTATACTGTAAATTTGGCAAACTACAGATGGTTTTCCTGAAAAAGGAAGATATTGCTGAATGGAGAAGTGAGTCGCATCGATACCACTAATTGTTATTGATATGCAAAAACTGACTCTAATTCCTGAACTAGGCTCAAGTTTATAAAAAACCATTAATGTGATCTATGCAACGTTATGAATTTCATTAGCTTTACCCACTAAATGTTGAGTAACTCTACCGCCTAGTTAATTCGTTACTTGCTTCAACAACTTTCGTAATCGGTGTGCAGACCTCGTTTTGCTTTGATTCTTGGAGGGAATTGGGCTAGCAATGGCTTCCTGTCGATAGTGACAGTGTAACACAAACAAAAGGCGACAATGTCGCCTTCTACTCGTCATTCTGTGTTCTCAAAGCATTTCGCAGCCTTCATATCTTGTTCATTACACTTCCTTCGACAATATCGAAATTCTTGGTTCTTGCGACAACATCGCCCCGAGTCGGTCAAAGTCGCCTATCTCTTTTCTCCAAGCGATATATTTTGCAAAGTGTGCGTCACTTACCCACTCTTCGTATAACACCAAGGCATTATCAATTTGACCATTCTGAAACAAGTGTGCAGATATATTGCCTTCGAACGATCGGGTGTCTGGTAAGATCTCGGTAAAGAAATCTTTAATTACCTGGTTATTCTCAGGTGCGTGACTAAGTTGAAATTGAACTAAAATACTCATGGCTCTCTCCTGTTTAGGCTTATTGTTTGAGTTCGGGAGTATTCTTAATTGTTTCAGTGAGCAGATAAATAACTTACTATGTGACTAACAGTCTTATAAAATCGAACAATAAACATGAAGTCAGACTTACACCGCATGCAAGTTTTCGTTCAAATCGTTGAGTCAGGTTCAATAACTAAAGCCTCGGATCAACTCGACGTATCGAAATCTGTCGTTAGCCATCACCTCCAAGCGCTTGAACAACACCTCAATGTTAAATTAATTACCCGTACTACACGCCGCCAATCCCTAACCGAAGCTGGACAACGTTTCTATCAAAGGTGTTTAGAACTAAACAAACTGATGTCTCTGGCAGAAGAGGAAGCACGTAATTCCAATGCCGATCTTGCAGGCACCATAACAATAACCTCGCCGCATGCCTTAATGAACCAGTTGATTGGCCCTGCTATGTGCGAATTTGTCAGACTCAACCCGCACATCGAGCCGCAGTTGATAGCTAATGACATGCGGTTAAATCTTATTGAAAAGTATATAGATTTGTCTGTTACGGTCGGAGAGTTACCTGACTCAAGTGCTAGAGCATTGAAGCTTGGAGAGCTAGAACAAGTGTTGTGCTGCTCTCCAGATTATATCGCACAAAACGAGCTATCCCTCCCCCTGTCTAAGTCTGATTTGACGAACTGCGACTACATTGCAAATCAGTGGGAAGGCACAAATGTCGAGAGAAAATTTGATGTAAGCAGCGCAAGCTCCGTAACCTATCGATTTCAAGCCAATCGTATTGGTGATAGTGTCCCTACGATTAAACTTATGGCGTTATCCGGACTTGGGATCGCCTGCCTGCCAAAATTAGCCATTCAAGAAGAGTTGCAGCAAAAGAAATTGGTTCAGGTCGTTGGTGAACAAGTCAAGCTAATGGCACCCGTTTGGGTTGTTCATAACTACGGACTTCAGATGCCATCAAGAATTCGTGCTTTCATTGACTTTTTGAAACTAATCTCAAAAGACAAGCTCTAGTGCGGACACGAACAGAGTATGGGCAATATGCATTTATACTCTAGAAGATTACTTCATTTGCTCATCAAGGTTTAATACCGTTAATGCATTGCTCACGCTGGTAGCAATAACATCTATCACACCGGTTCTTAGCGCGCCTAACAAGGCTAGCGGCTTACTATTTTCGGCTGCAATAGCAATTACCTGCGAGATTGGCCTAAACTCATCGATACTCAGCCCAATAACACGGTCACTCATCACCGTTTTGGCAGATTGGCCATGAATATCAAAGAAATCATAACCAGCAAAGTCACCCACAACACCCTGCTGCATTCGAGACTGAACCACTTCATCAGCCGTAAACCAGCCAAGGTCGACCATATAGCTGTTTTCACTCATATCGCCGATGCCAACCAACGCAACATCAGCTTTACGTGCAAGGTCTAATGTTTGCTTAACGGTCGCGTTTTGCATAAATGCCATCTTCTGCTCTCGGTTTTCTGCATAGGCGGGGGCATAAAGGGTTTCTGACGTTCCGCCGTAGCTTTTAGCGAACTGACGACAGATGTGGTCAGCGTTAAACATTCCCCCTCTTGGGTGAATTCCACCGATACCACAAACAAACTTTACATCGCGCTGCGGAATAACTCCAACATGATGTGCGACAGCAGAAACGTTTCGGCCCTGCCCAACGGTAACTACCGCCCCGTTTTGAATTGAACTCGCCATATATTTAGAAACCAAGCCAGCCACTTGTTGACGTTGCAGCTCTTCAACAGGTTGGTCGAGTGCAATCAATGCTCGCTTCACACCAAAACGCTCTATCAAGCGTTGTTCAATTTTGGCGCTAAATACAGGGTGATACTTAACGGTGATCTCCACAATACCTTCATCACGTGCCTGTTTTAACATGCGGCCAACTTTGGCGCGAGAAACGGAAAACTTTTTAGAGATCTCTTCCTGTGTTGCACCATCTTGATAGTAGGCGACAGAGATTTCGGTCAGTAGATCAGCATTATCATCAGAAATATCGTTTTGAGATTTGCTCATTGAGGTATCTTCCACAGCTATTGAATCGCACCTAACATGTGCTCACTGCCATAGCATATGTCACGACCCATCCCTCTGGCAACATTTGCTCAGAAGAATTACATTTTCTCAACCCTGCTTTTGTCATGCATATGCTTTCCCAATCCCTTGCCAGACATAGGCAAACGTTTATCTTTGGGGGCAGAGTATAGCAATAGAAAAAATACTTGATGAATATCACTATACACCTCATTCACGGATTGACATTCTGCCCGTATGAGATAATTATGAACCCATCATTTACTCAAGCACAGAGCAAATGTTCACAACAATTGTTCTGACGCTAAAAAGTTTAAAGTTAACCGACGGTTTTTGTTCAATACTATTGGTTAACTCGCTTGCAAATGCACTCTACATACATTGCTAAACATGTATGAGACCCAAGAAATAGGATGATCGGAATGAGCAACAAATTAGAGCAACTTCGTAAACTCACGACTGTGGTAGCTGACACTGGTGAAATTGATGCAATCAAAAAGTACCAGCCAGAAGACGCTACAACTAACCCTTCTCTGATTCTTAAAGCAGCTCAAATCGAAGAGTACGCTCCTCTAATCGATGCTTCAATTGAATACGCAAAAGCGCAAAGCTCTGATAAAGCACAACAAGTGCAAGACACGTGTGACATGCTTGCGGTAAACATCGGTAAAGAAATCCTTAAGACTATTCCAGGTCGTATCTCTACTGAAGTTGACGCACGTCTTTCTTACGATATGGAAGGCAGCGTCGCGAAAGCTCGTCAGCTAGTTAAAATGTACAACGATGCTGGTATCACTAATGATCGTATCCTTATCAAACTGGCTTCTACTTGGGAAGGTATCCGCGCTGCTGAAATCCTAGAGAAAGAAGGTATCAACTGTAACCTTACTCTACTATTCTCTTTCGCTCAGGCTCGTGCATGTGCTGAAGCTGGCGTATTCCTAATCTCTCCATTTGTTGGCCGTATCATGGACTGGTACAAAGCGAAAGAAGGCCGTGACTTCGAAGCTCAAGAAGATCCAGGCGTGCTGTCTGTAACTAGCATCTACAACTACTACAAAGAGTACGGCTACAACACGGTAGTTATGGGCGCAAGCTTCCGTAACATCGGCGAAATCCTAGAGCTAGCGGGTTGTGACCGTCTAACCATCGCTCCTGCACTTCTTGCTGAACTAGAAGCGGCTGAAGGCGAAGTAGTTGAGAAACTGGTTGACTCTAAAGGCACTAAAGAGCGCCCAGCGGCAATGACTCACGCTGAGTTCCTATGGGACCACAACCAAGACCCTATGGCTGTAGAGAAGCTTGCAGAAGGTATCCGCAACTTCGCCGTTGACCAAGGCAAACTTGAAGCAATGATTGAAGCTAAGCTTTAATCAACAGAATTTCTAGAGGGGAACGTTTGCGTTCCCCTCTTAACATCCTTTCTAAGAAACAATCTATTTATCGGTATTTATTATGGATCGTAAAAATTTAGCTAATGCTATCCGCGCTCTAAGCATGGACGGTGTACAACAAGCAAACTCTGGCCACCCAGGCGCACCTATGGGTATGGCGGATATCGCTGAAGTTCTATGGCGCTCTCACCTAAACCACAACCCTGCAAACCCAGAGTGGGCTGACCGCGACCGTTTCGTTCTTTCAAACGGCCACGGCTCTATGCTGATTTACTCTCTATTACATCTTGCTGGTTACGAGCTATCAATTGATGATCTGAAAAACTTCCGTCAACTACACTCTAAGACGCCAGGTCACCCAGAGTACGGTTACGCACCAGGTATCGAAACAACCACAGGTCCGCTAGGTCAAGGTATCACTAACGCTGTCGGTATGGCGCTGGCTGAGAAGACTCTAGCAGCACAGTTCAACAAAGAAGGCCACGACATCGTTGACCACTTCACTTATGCATTCATGGGTGATGGCTGTCTGATGGAAGGTATCTCGCACGAAGCGTGTTCGCTCGCTGGTACGCTAGGTCTGGGTAAGCTGATTGCTTTCTGGGATGACAACGGCATCTCCATCGATGGTCACGTTGAAGGTTGGTTCTCTGACGATACACCTAAGCGTTTTGAAGCATACGGCTGGCACGTAATCCCAGCAGTAGACGGTCACGATCCAGAAGCGATCAACGCAGCAATCATCGCGGCTAAAGCAGACCCTCGCCCTACTCTAATCTGTACTAAAACTATCATCGGTTTTGGTTCACCGAACAAGTCTGGTTCACACGACTGTCACGGTGCACCACTAGGCGCTGAAGAAATTGCAGCGACACGTAAAGAATTAGGTTGGGAGCACGGTCCTTTTGAAATTCCGACGGAAGTCTACGCAGAGTGGGATGCGAAAGAAGCAGGCGCAGCTAAGGAAGCAGCGTGGAACGAGAAACTTGCAGCTTATGAAGCAGCATATCCAGAGCTTGCAGCAGAATTCAAACGCCGCGTAAACGGTGAGCTACCAGCACAATGGGAAGAAAAAGCAAACGCAATCATTGCTGATCTTCAAGCAAACCCAGCAAACATCGCCTCACGTAAAGCGTCGCAAAACGCTCTAGAAGCGTTCGGTGCTATGCTACCAGAATTCCTAGGTGGCTCTGCTGACCTTGCGCCTTCCAACCTAACTATGTGGTCTGGTTCTAAGTCAGTGTCTGCTGAAGATCCAGCGGGTAACTACATCCACTACGGTGTACGTGAATTTGGTATGACAGCCATCATGAACGGTATTGCTCTGCACGGTGGTTTCGTACCATACGGCGCGACATTCCTAATGTTCATGGAATACGCACGTAACGCAATGCGCATGGCTGCGCTAATGAAAGTTCAGAACATCCAAGTGTACACGCATGACTCTATCGGTCTTGGTGAAGATGGCCCGACTCACCAACCAGTTGAGCAAATGGCGTCTCTTCGTCTAACACCAAACATGAGCACATGGCGTCCATGTGACCAAGTTGAATCTGCAGTCGCTTGGAAACTGGCTATCGAGCGTAAAGACGGCCCTACATCGCTAATCTTCTCTCGTCAGAACCTTGCACAGCAAGCGCGTAGCGAAGAGCAAGTGGCCAACATCGCTCGCGGTGGCTACATCCTGAAAGATTGTGAAGGCAAGCCAGAGCTTATCCTTATCGCAACAGGTTCTGAAGTTGAGCTAGCGGTTAACGCGGCGGCTGAACTGACTGCTGAAGGTAAGAAAGTACGCGTAGTCTCTATGCCTGCAACTGACGCATTCGACAAGCAAGACGCTGAGTACCGTGAATCTGTACTGCCATCAGACGTGACCGCTCGTATTGCTGTAGAAGCTGGCATTGCTGACTTCTGGTACAAGTACGTTGGCTTCGGTGGCAAGATCATCGGTATGACAACATTCGGCGAATCTGCACCAGCAGGCGAGCTATTTAAGATGTTCGGTTTCACGACTGAAAACGTGATAAACACAGCGAAAGAGCTTCTAGCTTAAATTTAAGCACAAGCAAAACTGGACACAAATTATTTGCTGCTGATTAGATAAAATGCGTCCCGCCTACAAGTCCCAACCAGAATTCTGAGTTGGGACTTTTTACAACTCGATTTTACTCAGATATTCTTTTTTATTGATCTTTCACGTCTTAGAAATAAGACTGACCCGAATAAGCACATGATATGTGCGCTAATTTCTATAGATACTTCTTTCGTTTATAGCAACCTCGCCATTGCTCTTCTATCTACTTACTGATAATAAAGCCAATTGCTATTAAGTAGGGAGAACCCATGCTCAACCACCTCACTAGATTTATTGCTCTGATCATTTCCGGCGGCGTTTGTTTGTCCGTCTTAGCCGATGAAACCGCTGGTAATCATGAGAGTCGAGTTCAGACTGTCACTGACGTATTCACTCAATCTGGCGTCCTCACTCCTAAAGGTAAATTTAACTTGGAGGCCTCCTTAAGCTATACACAGAACTCTTCCAATAAAGTTTCGGTGGTCGGTTATACCATTTTACCTACTTTGGTAGTCGGACGAATAGAAGTCAGCGACTCCGACCGAACCACTATTACAGCTGGCGTCACCGCTCGCTACGGTATAACCAATAGTACTGAGTTAGAGCTTCGGATCCCTTTTGTCTACAGAAGCGATCAGATTTCTACTCGACCAATACAGGATGGCTCATCAGGTAACACTATTAATACGACCCTTGATGGAGGTGGATTGGGGGATATTGAAATGGCAATTCGCCATCAGATTAATTTCGAGACAACCCCGTACTGGGTAGCCGGGCTGCGACTAAAAAGTGACACCGGACGTTCTCCCTATGAAGTAGATATTGACAAGACTTCCAATACGTTTATACAAGCCCCGACAGGTTCAGGTCTTTGGAGCCTCTCACCCGGAATATCGATGATCTACCCAAAAGACCCAGCAGTGCTATTTATGAACCTTGGCTACATATACAATTTCAAAGACACAGTGAACATAAATGGTAATAGCACAGAGGTCGATATTGGTGACACAATATCTTTGGGGGCGGGATTGGGTTTTGCGGTCAATCCGGATCTTTCTTTGTCATTTGGTATTAGTCACAAAACTATTTTGAAAAGTAAAGTCAACGGTATAAAAAATGATGATGCCAAACTATTGCAACTTGACTCACTAACAATTGGAATGAACTACGCAATTTCTAAACAGACGTCTATCAATATTAGCGCTCAAGCGGGACTAACTGAAGACACACCAGACTTTCAGCTAACCATGCGGATGCCCTTTTCTTTTTAGTCTCACTGTAAATAATCCACTGAAGCATATTTAAACACGTGGGATGGAAAATCACTAAAAATATATTCAGTCACTTTCTAAGGACATAATTAATCCGATATCAGCCTCCTGACATCGGATATATTTAAGTAAGCAGGTAGGTAGTTTACCTCCATTTAGCACCTCATATATTTAGGAACATATAATCCCGGTGTTTTAGTAATGTTGCATCTGTAACGCTTCTTGCAAACGCATATTCGACCTTAATTCGCTCAAAGCTCCACTTGCTTGAGATTCAATATTAACAACCGTATTTAACCCAATCACATTATTGTTTTCCGTATTCTGAATAACATGGCTTGGGAGTAACGATTTTAGTCCTGCGCTTTTAGTGATCTCGGTAGTAATTTGTGTGCTTGGCGACTCAATGCCTGCCTCTGCCAACGTAGTTTCCGGTGTTCTCGGCGCAAAATGATTGTTTTCTCCAACTTGCGCAACTTTGGTAACGCCATTTTCAAACAATGAAGACATAATCTTGCCATTGCGTATCACTATATCTGCGATATGCGAGTTAAAAATAGTGTTTCCATTGATCGAAGTCATAACACTTAATCCAATATTTACGACGTAATTACTGTTTAAGCTGAAACCACCACGATACAGACTTAACTCCTCATCATTTAGTGGTAATAACTCGACATCATTCATTTTCACTGGCGTAAAACCTGTAGTAAGAACGATCAATGCTCCTGCTGCTATTGCCCTGAAGCAAATATACATAAGTTAGTAATCTCCTGGTTCTGGTAAAGTAATACTGAACAAGCCGATAGAGTCTCTTGAAACTGAGCTACCTAGCGGTGCATTGTCATATATTTTGTAATCAGATGCTGTAATAAATGTTTCTCGACCAACCTCAACATTGTTGCGAACGAGCAAAGCAATACCCTGATAAAAATCTACGAACTTGTTCTTTCTTATGACGATCGTCCCTTTTGAAGGATCGCCAACAATTACCGAATGTTCATTGATACCTTTGATCACAACGAAATGATGGTAGCCATCAAAGTCAACCAAGGTAATCACCGGTAGACCTAAAGATTCAATTTTTTCCAGTGGTAATTTATAACCTTCTGACAAAAAACCGCGACTTGTTAAGTACTGCTTCATATCTAGCAATGAAAAGCCCTGTTGTTTGATTAAAGTACGATCTCCATTTTCAAACATCGTCTTGAATACAGTAGACTCCTCTGTTGGGGTATCGTAATGGTATGTAAGAAGTGACGCCAAAGCTGCTGAACCACAGCTAAAGTCATATTGCTGGCGAGTAACCGCACCAAACTGTAATTCCTGATAACTCTTCACGGGAACGCGAAACTGACCACGGTCAGGTAGCCAGTTCAGTGCGGAAACCAATGAAGCGTTCAACATTAGGGCACAAGCTAATAATTGCTGAAACTTCATAGTTATTTCATTGTCAAATTAACAACTGTAGAATTCTGAATAAGTACGTTATTCCCCGTATTTTGGATAACATTGGTAATACCTGAACTTGCAGCCAGTGCGTTAGAGGCTATGTGATTGCCTCCCGTAACGACATTGTCAGCAATATTACCAGTACTTACTCCTTCAACCGTTGAGGTCGCCACTACGCTATCTAGGTCAACATAATGCTGGCCACCACGTGAGCTGTCCAATTCAATTTCGGACAACTCATAGTCAGTCAGCACGAGTTCATCAGCATAAGCAGCTACTGGGACAACTAAACCCAAAACGAACAGTGCCAAACGCATAGCATATACCTTCTACTAGTTAGTGAATACGGACGCGTTTGTTGACACCGCTTGTTGCACCATCGAATTAGCACCCGCGTTTTGACCTACAGTAGTGATACCTGCAGTGGCTGAAAATCCATCCAATGAGTTGCTAGCACGCACTCTCTGAATCCCTAATAGAGCAGACTGACTATTGGTAGCTGAGACATTACTGACAGTACCATTTAAGTCCGCTTCCGCGACTACTGAGTCGCTCTCGATAAGAACGTCAACTGCCGTATTCGTTGTAGTCGTAGCAGTATTAAAACTATTTGTTAGAGTGGTATTACCATCATTGCCACCACCAGTTGTAGTTGTGTTATTGCTATTGTTGTGGCTAGCAAGATCATTGTGGCTAGCGATATCATCCCCTAAAAAGTCATTAGAGTTCGTTGTGCTATCAGCCAACACTGCACCACTGAATAGAAGAGCGGACACCGCTAATACCAAGCCTGATTTTTGTAATTCCATAATATTCACTCCGATATGATTAATTTGCTTTTGTCCTAAAACTCTCGAATTTTTCGAAAGCAAATTTATTATAGAAACCATTTGCGAATTGCCAGGTCTTACTTATGAGACAATGAATTCAAATCAAATTTATTCAGATAACAAATAATACTACCTAACCAGTACAAGTACCTAAATTTCAATTGGTTATCAAATATATATATGGAAAGTATGAAATGTTCTTTATATAAATAGTGATATTTTTATCACCCTTAATAATTCAGCCAGCATTTCCATGAATTAAATACAACTATTTATAGTCTATTGACCAATCATTTTTAATAGCTATCAAAACTAACGCAACACTTTTTGTGCAACACAGTTCACAACGTAATATCTAGTTCATAACCTAATATTTAGTTCAATACTTATTAACTACTTTTAAAAATCCCCCTAAGAGGAAATTATTATTTTCTGACTAAACAGAAATCTTTCACTTATAATCATTCTATTGAGTGTTTCTTATAAAAATTATCGAACTAATACCAGATGCACGTATGGACGGCTTAGCATGACTCTTAAAACTATAGTTATTCTGTCAGACAACAACTTACAAAGTAATCTAATTAAGCAGCAACTTAACAATTTCATCGATGTGACTATCCATGTCGTACAAGCCAGCGATTTCAATGATGCTTGTAATCGGCATACCGTTAGTTTAGTTATTGTTGATTATCACTATCTGTTCGACTTAGAGAAACAACAAAGCTTACCTGACTTTGATCTACTAAATATCAACATACTGGTATACAACGTGCCCGTGACAGATCAAGATCCTCCTTTTGCTCACTGGCGTGCAACACGAGGAATGATTTTTCAAAGTGCTTGTGCACAGCATTTAATCGATGCCGTGAACTGCGTTTTACAGGGAGGACTGTGGATTCCTAGGCGCTGTCTTGAAGAGTTACTTGCGCGTTATAGAGACTCTTCTAGCTCCTATCAACGGTTTGACCATCTCACGAATAGGGAAAAACAGATTCTAAACCTAATTGCCACTGGAAGCTCAAACAAGCAAATTGCAAGCGCTCTGTATCTTTCCGAGAACACGGTTAAGACTCATATTTATAAAGCATACAAAAAGCTTAACATTCATTGTAGAAACGAAGCGAGTGAGCTTGTCCGGCAGAGACCGAACAGTTTTACATAAACTAAAGAAACAACAATCAACACTAGGCTAAAGTGATGCCAAAGTAGATAGGTCCCCCATGCAACCCGACATATAATAGGGCTGACTAAGTAGATTGTTCAACGGAAAACAATCATCGATGAGTCACAACATCTCTTTCGCAACAAGGTGAAGCAAAAATGTTTCTCGTTCGATACTCATCCCCTTTTTCGGGCTTTCGGCTATGGTCTTTTCATTATGCGCGATGGCGTCGTGAATATTCATCCAAACGGCTTTCATACCATTTTTGATTTCATAGTCTTCGTAGTTGGTTTCGCCGAGTTCTCGGTTAACTTTGCATGTGTAGCAGTACGAAATCATATGTACAACGTCGACATTTTCTTTGTGCCACGGTCGAAATTCTTCGTAGATTCCAAAAGGTTTAATGCCGTGAATGTTGTTTGCACCTGTCTCTTCTTCTAGCTCACGAACCATTCCTGCAATGATGTCTTCACCCTCATCAAGACCGCCCCCTGGAATGGTGTAATCATGATAACGCTCTGTATAGAGAAGTAGGATATCTTCACCATCAATGACGATGGCGCGCGCCGCGTTGCGCTTAAAGATTATTTTGTCGTCTAAATGTTCTAAATCAGGGTGGACAGTGGTTTTTAGGTGTCTCATAAATAGGCTAGTGCTAGAAATTTTGCTGCGATTCTAACACTAGCGGTACCTGATATTCCAATGCGTTTACACGAACTGAGTTCCCTTAAATGCTAAGCGAGCTTAAAGCGGTTGATCATGCTCATGAGATTTTCCGAAACGTGCCTTAGCTCTTTACCTGAACTCGCCATTTGCGCAGACTCACTTGATACAGAGCTAGCCATATCACTTAGGCTGACCACATTACGATTTATATCGTTGACCGTTACAGTTTGTTCTTCAGCCGCAGTCGCAATATGTTGCGCCATTTCTTCAATGGTGTGGACTTCTCGATTGATCTTGTCAAGCGTTTGACCAGCCTCCGAAGAGAGTGCAGAGGCTTGGTTGGCCTTTTCTGCACCTTGGTTCATCACCACAACGACATTTTCGGCACCTGTTTGTAGTTTCTCTACGATATTTTGAATCTCAAGTGTTGATTCCTGAGTTCGCTGCGACAAGGTTCTAACCTCATCGGCAACCACAGCAAAACCTCGACCTTGCTCACCAGCCCTAGCAGCTTCGATTGCCGCATTCAGCGCTAACAAATTGGTTTGTTCAGCAACACCACGAATGACTTCTAAAACGGTATCTACATTTCTTGCATCTGTCGCCAGTTTTTGTACCACTTGCCCAGCCGAGTCAATTTGCTGCGCAAGCTCGTTAGCTTCAGCAACGTTCCTTTGAATAATGGTGTGGCTATTTTGTGTTTCTTTCGCCGCGAGTCGACTTGCATCGTTGGCTTCAGCGGTTCTACCTGCAACTTCCTCTACTGTAGCTAGCATTTCAGTCATAGCAGTCGCGAGCATATCCACGTCGTTTTGCTGTTGGTTCAAGCTATCATCAATGTGGTGTACAGAATTAGACAACTGAGTGGCGGACGCGGACACTTGAGTACCTGCATCACTAATATTGAGCATGATAGATTGAATAGATGCAACGAACTGGTTGAAGTAACGCGCCAAGTGAATCAGCTCTTTGCTGCCTTCTTCTGGCAAACGTTGAGTTAAGTCCCCTTCTCCTTGGGCTAACGTTTTCATTGCTCTAAGAGTACGTTTTAAGGGAGAAGTGATGGTTTTAATAAAGTAACCAACCACAAGCGATAGCACAACTAAAATACCCACCGCATAGGTCAAAGATGTCACTTCAGAGCGGTAAGTTACCGCTTGGAGCGCAACCATATTCATTCCCGAACCGACCATCCAGCCCCATGGTTCAAACATCATCGCGTAACTCGTTTTAGGATCTAGTGTCTCTTTGTCTGGGTTCTTCCAATGGTAGTTAACAAAACCACCACCATTTCGTGCGGTTTGATAAAGATCCTTCACAAAATACAGGCCATTGCTATCTTGCAGGTTCATGATGTTCTTACCAAGTAGAGAAAGGACACCACTTGCAAGCTGGTAGCCGTCACGATCACCAATAAAGATGTAGTTGTCACCGTCAAATCGCATTGCGGAGATTGTCTCTAATGCGCGAGCCTGCGCCACTTCCTTGCTTAATGCACCCGTTTCACTTTGCTTGTGATAGTAGTCGATAACACTCACCGCGCTTTGAACCAAGGTTTCGACCCCTCGCTCATAGTTTTCGCGCATGTGCTGGCGAGATTTATCAATATTCAACAAAGTATTGGCGAACAAACCGATCGCGAATAGACCAAGTATTGACCAGGCCCTCACGGCAATTGAGACATCTTTGAGTTTTTGAAATAGCATATCCATATCACCCTAACCAAAACGTCGAAATAATGACTCCGTTCAGCAAAAACCATAAATATGAGGCGGTTATATACTGGTCGGATTTTTATTATCAAGTATAACGGTAGCAGTAAAATGAATAGTTTGTGTGACTATTATATAAATTCAGTAATACTTAAGGGGTAGTGATAATAGTGTTAATTTAAGTCTCTGAATATCTCTACTCGATTACAATTCCATCAACATAATATGCTGAACTCTTCTAGCGACAGCATGAATTTAACTGGCATGCAGGGTACTTCCTGTGCGGCAGTGAAGATGGCCACTAGTACGGCGTGAACGTCTGAAACTTTCTAAGCTGCCTGTGCGGCAGTGAAGTTGCCAAGTTGCTGTCATGCTGTCTTCTTCAATTTCTAAGCTGCCTGTACGGCAGTGAAGATGGAGATGGGTTACGCATTCAAATCATTAACTTTCTAAGCTGCCTGTACGGCAGTGAAGGAGCGCAAGATCGCGCTTACCGATTTGGATGATTTCTAAGCTGCCTGTACGGCAGTGAAGCTACTCTCCAAAAATTAAGAGGGCTGCTGTCGTTTCTAAGCTGCCTGTGCGGCAGTGAAGTCGACACCATCACGGCGCTATGCCTAGTCTATTTTCTAAGCTGCCTGTACGGCAGTGAAGACCACAGATGCAGGTGACTTCACTGACTTTCTTTTCTAAGCTGCCTGTACGGCAGTGAAGTTGTTAGCCTTAAGACAGGAACGCTGGTCGAATTTCTAAGCTGCCTGTACGGCAGTGAAGTTCGAATGGTATAACGGTGCTGACATTTCACCTTTCTAAGCTGCCTGTACGGCAGTGAAGTCTTCTATGGCTCATGAGGCTTACCCGAAATGTTTCTAAGCTGCCTGTGCGGCAGTGAAGTTGTAAACCCGCTTACAATCAACACTGGAGCATTTCTAAGCTGCCTGTGCGGCAGTGAAGCAAACACACCCATCGTTGGTTCGAACTTACTCTTTCTAAGCTGCCTGTGCGGCAGTGAAGCGTTAGCGCAAAGCGTCAAAGGTTCACATAATTTTCTAAGCTGCCTGTGCGGCAGTGAAGAACGGCGCATCTCACGCCACACTGTTACGGATTTTCTAAGCTGCCTGTGCGGCAGTGAAGACCGATAGTACCCGCACGACACGGACTAATATTTTCTAAGCTGCCTGTGCGGCAGTGAAGTTGCGCCGTGCATATGTAATCTGTCAAGGTAATTTCTAAGCTGCCTGTGCGGCAGTGAAGGTAGCTCAATGGTCATAAAGTCGCGACTAACTTTTCTAAGCTGCCTGTGCGGCAGTGAAGAACTAATGCTTCGTACAGTTGAAACGTCATCGTTTCTAAGCTGCCTGTGCGGCAGTGAAGGGCTAACTCTTGGAGCGTAAACCAAGTGTCAGTTTCTAAGCTGCCTGTGCGGCAGTGAAGTACGGATGGACCACCATAGAACTGGAATTGGCGTTTCTAAGCTGCCTGTGCGGCAGTGAAGTTAGCAAATGCACAGAAAGCAGCGGCAATTGATTTCTAAGCTGCCTGTGCGGCAGTGAAGTAATAGCACAGTCTCGCGCTCTTGGCCTTTAATTTCTAAGCTGCCTGTGCGGCAGTGAAGCCGTGCTTGGCTGGAATGAAAACAGCGGATTTTTTCTAAGCTGCCTGTGCGGCAGTGAAGAAAACTAAATCACCCCAAGCAGCCAATCTCTCTTTCTAAGCTGCCTGTGCGGCAGTGAAGATTGTAAATAGCGATATCTTAACACCCTCAATTTTCTAAGCTGCCTGTGCGGCAGTGAAGAAGGGGGTACGAGTCGGTAGTCGCTTTTACGATTTCTAAGCTGCCTGTGCGGCAGTGAAGTGCGTAAAGCAATGGCTCAATTTGCCGCGCTTTTTCTAAGCTGCCTGTGCGGCAGTGAAGTAAACAAACATATCACCCAAACGCCAAGCCAATTTCTAAGCTGCCTGTGCGGCAGTGAAGCGTTTAGTTTATCGCTGAAGGCTTTATTGTTAAAGAGCTTGAGGGAAATAAACAAGGAAAACCCTATTTTTTAGCCGCTCTACACATCGCATAAAAATCAATGAGTTACGAACGGCCAAAAAATTTGGGTCAAAAAGGCTAGAACCAAGGAATGGTTGCTTGGGCACTCAAACCGTAGCTAGAGAATTCGCCACTGACTGCTTGCTGGGTAATATCACCATGTTTTACATAAATACGCAGTACGTTTTTATTTGAAAGGCTTTGCAACTGTAAATATGGCAAAGCCAATTGTGGCTGTTTGCTATCAGGGATTTTATGCAATGCTTCCTCCTCTGTTAACCAACCTTTTGCAATCGAGCGCTTACGCAAGTTTTGCGGGCTTTTCTTTTGCACACGCGACACGGTACGATAACCGAGCAGTTCAGCAGGAACAGGTAACACATCCCCTACTTGGGTGTAATCTCGTAGGCCTTTTAGCCAGGGCTGCTCCATTAATAAATCAATGGATTGCTTTGAACCATGAAGGCGTAACACATCACCCAGCACCCGGCCATGATTTGGAAAACTGACCGCTACCTGCCCTTTGCAAGTTTGAGCCATGGCGCGGTGAAACTTAGCAAACAAGTTATTTAACAAAGCAGGCGCCGATATTTCGAGATCCGGCTCTACTTGAATATCAAGGTAGTAATCCATCATTACTCTCCGAATACGCCACCACGAACCAGCATCGCCATTAGGTAATGCTGCTCATTAAGTTCTGGGGTTTTATCTTTTAACATCCAGCTATCTAAGATGTTATAGAAATCAGTTTTTTCTTTTGGTTTGCGGTAGGCAACACCACGATTGGTTACGCTGCCGTATGGTTCAATAGCGATGGGGCCAAATTCGTCACTTTGCGGGTACCAAGTATCAATGGTACGCAGGGCATTACCAATTTTTTGTGAGTGCATCGCTGCCTGGCCGCCCAATTGATAAAGGAACTTACTCTTCTTATCACCCGAGTTCATCACCAGTTCTTGAGATGGGAACACGGTTTGTGCTTCGCCAAGTTGAACATAAGCTTCAACAGTAAGCAGTGTTGCTTTTTCACCCAATAGCCCTTGCTCGATCACCGATGAAATCTCGCCTAATTTGTCGCACTCATAATCAAAAGCTTTCAAACAAAGGTCTTGAGCATCAAATGTCCATTGTTGTTCACCGTGGCTGATACGTACTTCAATTTGCTCTGCCCCTATGCGGTTACGCCATAAGAAGCGGCCATTGGCAAGGTTCGTTGCATAGCGTTTCGCCAGCTCTTTAAAACCATTTTCTTGAACATAGCTAGAGATCTTGTCCGCTAAAGCAGACTGGTATTCTGGGTTATTACATGTGGATGGCACAGCTAAGTCGCCCAATACTCGCAGTGTGAAGGTGACTTTTAGTGTATCTGCATCAAACGGTAATGCGGCGTTATCGACGGTTTGTAGGTTTGCTTTCTCTACTTCTGCATCAATTTTGCTGGCTTTGGCGCCTTTCAAACGGTTTGAAATAGTACCACGTACTGATTTTTCTGTTACTTCAATTGCGGTCCAGCCACTTTTTTCAGCGCGATCTTGCCAGTTACCTGAAAGCATTACCGCATCTGAACACGCGAGTTTAGATTCAAATGCCAATACGGAAGGGGTAGTTAATTTTGTCATTGTTATTTCCTTAAAAATCGAAATCTAATTCTTCATCTGCAAATGCGTTACTCTCGGAGGTTTCCAGAGTTCTACATACATAAAATGGTGCGTGGTAATAGTATTGCCACATTATTTCTTGCAAGGATTCAAGCTTACTTGGCGCCCCAACCCATTCTCCAATACTGTGGACGGGCTCAACAAAGCTCACTGGTGTTTGGCTATCTCGCACATTAGCAACTTCACCCGCTGAGTACGTTGGCGCAATTTGCTTGTAGCCGATTTGAATTGGCACTAAGTAGCCGTTAGGTTTTGCTACTCTGTCCCATTTCACTTTGCCGCTTTCGTCAGACTCACTTAATGGCTCATCTGTCGCTGAAAACTTAAGTGCTGAAAAGTCCAACCAGTTCTTCAACGAATGACCGTTTTGCTCATTCTTTTCAGCCAGTAAGTCTGAACGTTCGCGTAACACGAAACCGGGCAATAAACGACGCAAGATCACTTTGTGACAATCACTCTTCGCTAAAGCACAACTGTCAATAGAGGTAATACGGCCGCCAGCGAGTTTATGTTTTTCTGCCAGTACTTTAATCGCGGCACATTGCTCGTCTCGGGCTTGTTCGTTAACAATATTGATACCGCTGGCTTTGATCACCAAAGAGACCGTTAAGTGCATGCGCCCTTCTTCATTAATCGGCGCTGTCTTTCCCTCTTTTGTTAAAGGATTTCGAGTCAAGGCAAAGGAGTAAGGCTCGTATTGATTTTCTCGATACGCATGAACTTGGTGCTCATGACACATAATGCCAACATCATCTAAACGAATGCCGTGGCTTTGCTGTAACTTACGCGATAGCGCATGCACGTAACCCAGAAAGTGCGTGACGGCTGGAAAACCATAGGTAAACCCAGCAATGGCGTTGGCATTACTGATACGGATGTTTTTTAAGATAAGATATTGCGCTGCCATTAGCTTATCTCCCACAATGCTTGCTTAAAGGCTTCTTGCCATTGATTTGATTCCACAAGGCCGAGTGAGAATGCATCTTTGGCAAAGTGATTCACATTGGCGACTAACCAACCACCAAAGGCTTTAGCAATATCTTGTTGCCATTGGTCATCATATTGATCCCACTTAGGATTGTTAGGGTCTAACCAACGACGCTGCGCAATAGGAAGTTCACTAGATTCATCACTCCAGCCTTGCGGCAGTGACTGCCATTGGCTTGCTTTAGCAAACACTTCATCAATCACTTCATCAACGAGCTGCTTCACTTTATTTCGGATAGGCAAGTTGCTTTCCAGTTGTTGCTCATTGATGCGAGTAAGAAAGTTAGCTAGGCGCTTGATAGCCGATCGCGCGGTATAGCGAAGCTCTGGGTGAGTAAAGATGTTGTCACTGGTTAGTGGTGCTTTAAGCTGAGATTGCCACTCTGGTGGACGAGTGGAAAACAGATAATTGCGCCCGCCTCGGCCAGAATTAAGCTGCGATACGTTTTGTGGTTTAGAGCCACCAGCAATCGTAACGGCTAGATTCGGGTACGCTACTACTGGCTCTGGATGGGGTATCTGTTTCTTGCGTGCTTCTCGGGCTGCCACCATTTCTTGGCTGTAACGACTGTGATTAATCTCTTGATAAATCGCCTGAGAAAGTGACGAAGAATAAAGTGGAGCCAACAAGTGATACTCGTTATCCTCAATAGGAAAATACACTTGTTTGCTTAAGGTATGACTGCTTGGCGTGGCATCCTGAAGTGCTGCTTTTAAGCCAATTACCCATTCATTAAGCTGAGCGTCATTTTTAGCTAATACTTTCAAAGGTGTTGCATCGTCTAGCTTTAGGAAATCAAGCAGAGACTTGCCATTGGTAGCCGTTAACTGCAATAGCCTTGCAACATCCAGCGCGGCGGCATTACCGACCGCGTCAATCGCAGGTGCTTTTAGTACTGCTGTATCTAAATAACGACTGTCTTGACCTAAGTCGGCAGCTAGAACGTTTGTGCCTTTGGCTGAGCTATGAGTGAACTTAACGGCATGAGTTGCCATACTGATCTGCGAAGCTCTTTTTGCTGCGCTATCCAACCAATTATGGATATCAAAATCTGAACGCAGCTTGTCTCGCTTATCAGCAAATTTGGCTTCAATACTCTCTATGTCTTGCGCCGTTGTCGCTTTACTTTGTTCCTTTTCATAGTCTTTATCGAGTGCATCTCGCTTGGTTTGATAGCGCTCCTCGATAAACTCTTGAATATCTTTGGTTAATGATTCTGACATTCTCCCTCCCAAAGAGATGGTGTTGCCAAAATACTATCAATTCAACATTAAACCTTCAATCTATGAAGCGACATTACTACGATGAAAAATAATTATTACGACCTTCCGTTAACTCACTAAATTCTCACTCAACGTTTACTTAGTTTAAAAGTATACCTCAGTGTTTTTCATCCTCTTTATTGCCACACAGGTAGCTTGATGAACTAGCGTAGGCTAGTTCATTTCTTTCCCTTCAAAAATCCCGAGCACAGGGTGATACAACCACTGCTTACCCAGTTCGTTTTTACGTGGAGCACGTAAACTCACCGAAGCAAACTGAATACACGTTTCTTGTGGCTCTGTATCGTGCCATTCGGACAACTGCTCAATAACCTCTGGCAACGCTGCAGCACCCCAAATTGAATTATTCTCTGCCACTAGTAACTCACCAAAAGGTTCAAAACCAGACGAGTCAATTAGCTCATTCGACGCCCTGTCCCACTGTTTGAATACTGGCTTTTCGTCAAGCTCCGCCAACATGCACACATAATCAATAGACGGACTACTTTGCCTAAATGGCGTCTGTTTTTGGAATTCTGCAAATAAATGCGCTTTGTTGTGGCTATACCATGGCTTAACCGTATCTCTGAGTTTTAATTTCAATGCAAGATGTTCGAGTTCAATAAAACCACCTACTTGTTTATTTGCATACAACCGACTTTTTTCAGGCTCAACAAATCTAGGAGAAGAGCTAATCTCATGTAGATTGCTTGCTTCCATCTGCAAACATAAATCATGAGATGAAAGCTGTAGACATGGCGTCTCGTTACCATTTTTACTTAATCTAAATGTTTGCGTACTTTCAAAACCAGGCATTGTATAGGCGGCTTTATTCTTACCTTTAAGTGCCTTAACATTCTGATTTAACACTAAGATATTGGTGCTTTGCGGTACTATTCGCCTGTGCCTTTGTACGCGCCCTGCTAACTGAATTATCGAACGCATCGAACTCGGCTCTACTACTGCCCAGTCGTAGTCATGATCTCGCCCCACTTCCGCTACGGGCGTCGCGAGTACCACAAATATATGCTGTTGCTCTGGGTATTGGTTCAATGCTGCTTCAACCACAGGGGTTTTAATGATCCCTTGCAGATCGTTTCGGTCACGTTGCAGCAGTCCATCCAATTGTTGCTCAATGGCCGAGCGTACTGCTAACGGGTTCTGGCTATGATAAATGCAGTAGTGGATGCGCGTATTTTCTGGCGGCGGGGTTGCAAGCAACTGTTTTGCCACCGCGACTAAAGGCTCAATATTGGCCATACGAACAATACCTGCCGATACCGTTTTACCTTTCGAGCTTTGCTGCGTTGAAACCGTTTTATGCGCACTTGCAAGTTGTGTTATTCCTTGGAATACGGCCTTAGCGTAGGTTTCGATAACTTGATGTGGTGGGAGTTTCGTCTCTGAAATTTTCAGCCAGTCACCTTTGTGTAGGCGCTCTGAGTATTTGGCCAATTTCGCAGCTCTAAGCGTTGTAAACCTATCATGATTGCCCCTAAATTCGGCAATACCTCCCGCACTGCAAGATTTCACACCAAATTCATCAAACCAGGCGCATGAAACAGGCATAGCAGTTTGCTGCCCTACCACCTGGTTATATTGGGCTCGGCCAGTTTGATAACACGCAAACAGATGCGTGACTAAAGCTGGAGGCAGAGTGGCCGAGGAAAGTAGCACACGAGAGCCAAGAAGACCGGCAAAATAGACTAATCGAGCTAATGCGGGAGCGTCTTCTAACGAAAAATCATCCGGTTCATCGAGCACTATGTCACTGGTTAATAGGCGCAACATAGGGGCGATTTGTTGGCCTCCTGTGACGCCTTCTGATACAGGAATAATATGGTCTATAGTACTGACCGATAGCGGTGCGCTGACTAACTTATGTGCAGCCCCTCTGCTTTCGAGCCAGCGGTGCAAGTATTGGTTATCAATTTCGCCGTCATAACGCACGTACTCATGTTCAGCAAAGATCTGCTCCGATTCACTTCCGGCTTTGCTGGCTTTCTCTAGTTTTTCTAGCTCTTCTTGCTGCTTTTGCTTATCAAACAGCTCTTTCACGGCTTGGGAGCCAATGTGCACCGCAAGATCGTCAGTGTCTAAGTTGAGCCTTTGTTGCAAGGCGTCACCAGTTTGTAAGGTAAGAGTCCGTAAGCCCAAAGCCACACTAAAACGACAACCGAGCCTTGGATTAGAAAGGCCATACATAATACGGGCGTTGGCAAAAGTTTTACCTTGTCCTGTGGATGCCATATTCACACCGAAAAAGCCTTGCTGCTCAGTTTGCTCTGCAATGCTATAAGCGCAATCGTAGGCTTTATCTTGCCAGCGGAATTTGCTGATTTTGCTGCGACGTTTGAAACCTTTGTGATTGGTGATAGCAGGCATGACGTCACGCAGCTTAGGAATAGTACGAGCTAAGATGTAGGCATTATGAGCCACGCCCACGCAGTGTTCATCTAGCTTTTGTTTAGGCTTGCCTGAATCTCTGTAGGTGTTGGCATTGGCTTTGTAGCTTTCATCTTGCCAGTGGGAATTCGGCTCTCCTGACGAGTACGCATGATCGGACAACATCAATGCCAAACGAGCGATGTGCAGCGGGAAGGCTTTATCAAGTGAGGCGTACTCGGTGAGGTTAGCTTGATTCAGAGCACGCTTTGCGAGTTCTTTAGCTTTACTCCGCCACTTGTAGCTACGTATTGGCGTACCATAAGGAAAGACAGTTACCGCGCTTTTTTCAGCTGGTGTAAACTTGTCGATGCAATGGTTAAGCGCATTCCAATTGGCACCGAACCCTGTAAGCCAGCTCTCGACGTTATTTAAGTCTTGCGTTGGCCCATCCCCTAAGCATTTTGGTAGCCGATGATGAGATAAAATCAACCAGACAATGCATTGAGCTAGCGGTGATGCAGACAAATCAGTAAAACATACGGCTTGCGTTGGGTCGCAATCTTCAATGAGCTGTTTATCATCATGTTCAGAAATGGCTCCTAGGTGCTCTAGCCACTCTTGGTCAGCTCTTCCTGCCACAAAACCAATAAACAGTTGGCAAGATAGCCACTCATGGCGGTAAGGTTCGAACCCTTTGCTCTTTGATTTAGGCTTTAGCTTCTGTTGAAACAGTTTGTTGCCTTTGCCGAAGTCGTGAAAAAGAGCCGCTATCCCTGCCATCAGCGCAGATGCTTGAATGCTGTTCATGCTGTTTTCATCTTGGCTTCGAAGAATATTTCGCTGCGTAGTATTGGTTGGAACGCTGCCATCCAAGTTAAACATGCGACGATTACCCACGACCCACATCAACTCGGTATGGTTTTTACCCCGAACCCAGTGGCAAGCCACGGCGGTGTTACGCCTAGCGGTTTTCTTTAATAGCTTTCTTAGTGTTTTAAGGCCTTCATAGGTGATCGGTGTTTGCCAAGTACGGCTACCTTTACGCTCTGCAAATTGATCAAGTATACGACGAGTTTCAGGTAAGGCTTGTTTGCTGCACTCAGAGACTAATAAAATATTCACTCTTAGTATTCCTAGTGTTTATTTCGTTGCTAATGATGAAGCTGTTGTTTGCAGAGTATCAATCATCACATCTAAAGCATGAGCGGAGCGAAACTGATTTAAGCAACGCTGTCGAAATTCTTGTTCATCGTCTCCTTCCATGGCGGCAATAAAAGCCTGAGGCAATATCAAGGCATCTTTGATGATATCGGCAACATCAAACACAAGTCCGCCTCGGCGCGTTTTCCCATGTAAAACGGCTAAGCCATGAGGCAAACCTATCACCCAACTAGCCGTTGCCGCTAAACCATAAGCTAAATAGTTACCGTGATCTAAAAATCGGTTAGCAATATCGCTGCTGTTACCCCGTTCTGAGCGAGTAAAGTCACCATAGCAGGTGGCGTTATAAGCAAGTTTATAGAGCGTTTTGGTCGTTGTGGCTTCTAAAGAGAGCAGATCTTGTGTGGTGGTACAGGTTTGCATTTTATCTTCAAAGCGATTCAACGCCACTGCTAGCTGTTCACCATTGAGGTCAAAGTCTGTTTTGAGGTTGGCCGATAGCCAATGTTTTCGAATTTGTTTAACACGTTCCAATTGAAATAATTTTGCAGCATCAAGTCGCTTTTTATCGTCAAACCAAAAACTTACCCATTGCTGAAGGTATTCCGTTGGTCGATACTCTGATTGCGGGAGTAGCCAAGACACGTCCACTTCGACTTCATTGCCCGCATATAGCGGAGTCCCACCACCACCACAAAACCCAACTAATACCCCTGCTTTAGCGAGTTCTCGCATGGCGGCTTGCGTGATAGAAGTGCCAGTGCCAAGCATAATGGCGGTGGTGTTAGCGATGGGAATATTCCAATACAGGCTTTCTTTGCCTTCATCAGTCACATACTCTACACGCCCACTATTTACCAGCACTCTGCAATGTTGGAGGTAGTACAAATTAGCTCGTTTAGAGTGGAGAATTGTTTTTAATTCACTGGGAGAGAAGTTTTTTGATGGCATAAGAAGATGACCTGATTCGATAATTATTGTTGCTCTCCCACCAGCGTCAACACACTTAAAGGAGCCACTTCGAAAAGGATGCCCAAAGTTATAACGAACGCCAGGAAAAGATTGCACATCAAACCATTATATTAGAGTTCGGAGAATATTTCACCTCTCTGACTCCGGTTATACATAGTCTCAAGTCAAACTCAGTAGCATAATATGCTGTGGTCCAGCAGCCCCCCCCAAATAAAGCTCACCGCTATCTGAAAATCCATTGTTTAAATAACAACGATATGCGACGGGATTTTTGCAGTTAACTGTCAAGTATACAGAATTAAAGTTTGGGTATTGCTGTTTAAGGTAAGAGCCTAGCTCGGCCGTTGCAGCACTTCCGTAGCCACGTCCTTGGCATTTAATGTCGACTAGAAATGCTCTAAAACCAAGAGCGCCAACAGGGGCAAAATCGTAACCATTGCTATAGGTTGTGTCGATAAGGAATATCCCGACTACGTTGTCATTGGCTAACACCAAATGAGGATGAACTTTATCATCTGCGTTAAGCAAAACTTCTTCTATTGTTCCAACATAAGGGAGCTGCTCTTCAGCAATGCTCAGTGTCATTACCTGCTCAAGATAAGCGGGTGCCATGGGGGTTAGTTTAATCATTGTTTCTCTCGTACTTCCTTTTATCCTGAACACTATATATATCAATGTTTTATATATTCCTGCAATAGCGACATAGCCTTAACAAATTTATGGTTTATTTTCTTGCTAATAAGGTATTCAATAGGCGTTGTTGCTCTCCTTTTTTACCTCTGAGAGGTTTTTTATGATAGATGTCGCTGTATTTAGTTCTAAATCTTACGATGAAGACTCGTTCTCTAAAGTCAACCAGCAATATGGTTTCAATCTCCATTTCCACGAGTTCCAATTAACAACTAAAACCGCAAAAATGGCCCAAGGCTGTCAAGTCATCTGTGCTTTTGTTAATGATGATCTTTCAGCGAAAGTGCTTGATGCTTTATCTGAGCAAGGCGTTAAGATGGTAGCAATGCGTTGCGCCGGATTTGATCGTGTCGACCTAGAAGCCGCGAAACGACTAGGTATTCAGATTGTACGAGTTCCGGCATACTCTCCCGAGTCCGTCGCTGAACACACCGTCGGCCTGATGATGAGCTTAAATCGTCGCTTTCACAAAGCCTACCAAAGAACCCGAGATGCCAACTTTAATTTAGAAGGCCTTGTGGGTTTTAATTTCTTTGGCAAAACAGCAGGCGTGATCGGCACAGGAAAAATTGGAATCGCAACTATGCGTATCCTAAAAGGTTTGGGAATGACGATCTTGTGTCATGACCCATATGAAAATCAGCTCGCCATTGAACTGGGTGCGAAATACGTTTCGAAACAAGCGCTATATGAACAAAGCGATATCATTACATTACATTGCCCAATGTCTGACGAAAATTACCATTTATTAGATGCAGCGGCTTTCGAGCAAATGAAAGATGGCGTCATGATCGTCAACACAAGCCGTGGGGGCTTGTTAGATTCAGCGGCTGCAGTAGAAGCCCTCAAGCGAGGTCGAATCGGTGCGCTAGGTCTTGATGTTTACGAACATGAAAAAGAGCTGTTTTTCCAAGACAAATCTAACGATGTGATTGTCGATGACGTATTTCGTCGATTGTCAGCATGCCACAATGTGTTGTTCACAGGTCACCAAGCTTTCTTAACCAATGAAGCACTGGGTAATATTGCAGAAACTACCCTTGAGAATGTTGATGCCTTTGCGAAAGGTATCGCCTCTGGTAACGAAGTGTTGGAGCTGTAATGCTCCACCGAATATGAACGAGCCCCTTAATCAGGGGCTCTGCTGTTTTTTTATTTTCTCAATGCATTGAGTTTAGCCTGTGCGATGCCGAACACGGTATCTATTGGATAACTCCCCTCATCACTTGGTGTACCGGCAGCTTTGCCTGTAAAGAGTTCGATTGCCTCGGTAACATGATCAATCGCCCAGATATGGAACTCTCCTTTCTCTACCGCTTTGACAATATCTGGCCTTAGCATCAGGTTATGCATATTCGAACGTGGGATAATCACCCCCTGCTCATGGGTACGCCCTTTGATTGCACACACGTCGAAGAAACCTTCAATCTTTTCATTTACACCGCCAATGGGCTGAGACTCACCAAACTGGTTCATCGAGCCCGTTATCGCGATATCTTGACGATTCGGTTGCTTAGCGAACGCAGAAACAACCGCGCAAAACTCTGCCATACTCGCACTGTCACCATCGACACCACCGTATGACTGTTCAAACGTAATAGTTGTATTTAGTGGTACTTTCGCTGTCTTACCAAATACTGAAGACAAGTACGCCGTTAAGATCATTACGCCCTTCGAATGTATACTGCCACCGAGATCAACACTTCGCTCAATATCGATGACCTCACCTTCGCCGTAGCAAGTGGTCGCGGTGATGCGGTTAGGAGCGCCAAACATGTATTCGCTAGTGCTAAGCACTGACAGTGCGTTGACTTGGCCTACTGCCTCTCCGTGAGTATGTATTAGCGTTGTACCGTTAATAAAGCTTTCCATTACACTGTCTTTCAATCGGCTAACACGCAACTCTTGATTAGACAGCGCCTCTTCCACATGGCTAGAACGGATCATGTTTGAGTTGGCTTGTCTCGCGACATAGTTTGACTCGCGAAGTAGATTCGCAATGTTTGCAGAGTGGAGTGAAATTTTGTTTTGATCGCCCGCCAATCGAGAGCTGTGTTCAATGATTCTGGCGATGGCTTTACGGTCACAGTGAAGCATACCGTTATCATTGACAACGCTTGAGATAAATTTTGCGTATTGCAGCTCTGAATCACTATCACGTTTCATTTCGTCTTCAAAGTCCGCAGTGACACGGAATAATTCGCTAAATTCTGGGTCGTAGTGCTGAAGCAGTTGGTAGGTACGGTAGTCGCCAAACAGAATAATTTTTACATCTAATGGAATCGCTTCTGGATCAAGAGACACAGTACCTGTAAGCGTGACTTCTTTCTCTAGAGAAGTGAAACTCAATTGACGAGCACGCAACGCACGTTTTAAGCCATCCCATACGTAAGGCTGTTCTAACACTTTTTGCGCATCCATGAGCAATACACCGCCATTGGCCTTATGTAAACTACCAGGACGAATCAAAGAGAAATCCGTAAATACGGTGCCCTTAAAGGTCGCGGTTTCGATATAACCAAATAGAGTGTGATAGTTTGGGTTTTCTTCAACAACAATCGGAAACTCTTCACTTTTTCGGCTTACAAGCACGTTAACCTTGTAGCGACGGGGAAGCTTTTTATCGAGTGAGGCAGTCGCGACTTCTCCTTGCTCTGCACTCTGTTCGAGGAAGATATCGGCGTTATCAACAATATCTTGTTGTAGCTCGGTTAAGTAAGATTTGATTACAGGATAACCTGAGTAGTCCTTTTTGAGTTGTTTAATAAAATGAGTAATCACATCTAAAGTAACTTCATCATTAAGCTTTTTAATCTTCTCTGTGTAAGTCTCTTCCCATTCAGTAAGTTGGCGCACCATATTTCTTAGCTCAACTTCTAGCTCGTCAATGGTATCGCCAAAATACTCTTGCTCTCTCTTGCTAAGCTCCTCAAAAGACTCTTCAGTGTGCAGCTCTTCACCATTCATTGCGACAAACTGGTAATCACCTTGTGAAGTAATGGTCAGGCTAATGCCTTTTGACTTTGCCTCTTTAGTGATGACAGCGAGTTCGGCTTCTTGTTTGGTTGCAAGTTGGTTTTTTAACTTGTCTGCTCGGCTATAGTAAAGTTCGTTGTCAAACGCAAGCGGCATTGCGTTTACAAGCTTAGACATTAGTTTCTCAATATCTTGCTTGAATTTTCCGCCAACACCACAAGGCAGCTTAAGAACTTTCGGTGTCCGGATATCTTCAAAATTAGCGACATAGCACCAATCGAATAGTGCGGCTTCATCATGTTTGTGTCGGTTGAGGTAACGTAAAATCATTGTACGCTTGCCTAAGCCATTTTGACCTATCGCGTAAATGTTGTAGCCCTTTTCTTTAATCGACATCGCAAACTCAACGGCCTTTTGTGCTCGCTCTTGCCCGACAATCTCATCGATAGGCGCCAACTCTTTTGTCGACTTGCTTTGTAGTTTTTCTAGCTCAGCTGGTAGGTAAAGCTGATTAGCTTCAAGTCTTTGAATGGTCATCACTCTATCCTTGTAGTTATTGTTCTCTTAAAGCTAGTTTAGGCTACATTTGTTTAAGTTTTAGTGACTTACAACCAAATCATGTCTGACCGCTCACTTTTTAATCATTTACATCTAAATAACCAACATTCAAATGATAACCATTTGCATTGGTTAATGAATTGCATTTAAATAGAGGGAATATAAAACAGCGGAGTATTTGGACATGGATTTGCAGCAATGCTGGACACATTATCTAAAAGCAGAGCAATTGCTAGAACAAGGACATTGGCCAGAAGCACATTACCTATACGAACTCGTGCTAAGCCACTTGCCTTCTCACTTGCAAGATGCGCTGATAGATAATCAGACAAAACCTTGTCAGTTTAGCTGTCTAGTTACTGGTTTGCGTGACGCTGCGGTTTCTCAGTCTGAGATTCTCAATAAGATGGGACAACATCAGCAAGCGTTCAACCTACTCAATCAAACTTATGCTCAGCTTCAATTTGTTTCTATTGAATCTTTCGATTTGGTTCAAGCCACTCAACACATAATACAAAGTCAGTGTGAGGATTTATTGCGTCATATGGGGGCTTTTTGTAGTGCTCAACGCAGCGCTCAATGGATGCTGGAATTCGAGCATGTACAAAAAGCTCACCATTATTTTTCGACGCTCAAGCAATATAACTCTGCTATGGAAAGCCCACACATTATAAATTAATAAGGATGTACAATGTCACAGATGCCTGTTCTAAAGGTTAGAAACCTCTCCGTAAGTTTTACCACCAATGATGGAATGGTAGACGCGGTAAAAGATGTGAGTTTCGACCTGTTACAAGGTGAAACCCTTGCTATAGTTGGCGAATCCGGAAGTGGAAAGTCGGTCTCTACCAATGCGCTAATGCAACTTTTACCTAACAACGCGATTGTTCACTCTCAATCAAGTATTGTTTTTGAAAATGAAGAGCTGTTGGATAAATCCGAGAAAGCGATGCAACGCATTCGTGGCGATCGAATCGGAATGATATTCCAAGAACCTATGACCTCGCTTAACCCGTTTATGCGCGTCGGCATTCAAGTTGCAGAAGCTATCATGTGTCACCGCAGTGTGACCCGTTCTCAGGCAAAGCAAAAAGTTTTAGATCTGTTCGATTTAGTCCATTTACCAAACCCTCAGCAGGCTTACACTAAATACCCTCATGAGTTTTCAGGTGGTCAATTACAACGCATTATGATTGCAATGGCGCTGATTAACGAGCCCGATATCTTGATTGCCGATGAGCCAACAACGGCATTGGATGTTACCGTTCAGGCAGAAGTGTTAAACCTCATTAAAGAGATTCAGTCGAAAATGGGCATGTCTATTTTGTTCATTACCCATGATCTCGGTGTAGTAAAACACCTTGCAGATCGCGTGATCGTGATGTGTAAAGGCGATGTAGTCGAAGAAGGCGATTGTAGTTCATTGTTTGCTCAACCCAAGCATGAATACACCCAAATGCTGATCAACTCGATTCCCAAGGGCAGCAAAGATCCGATAGAAGAGATGGCACCACCATTACTTAAAGCCGACGATATTCGCGTTAAGTTCCTGATTAAATCTCATTTTTTACCGCAACGAAACCAGTATTTTGAAGCGGTGAAAGGTATCTCGTTAGAACTGAAACAAGGGGAAACGTTAGGTATTGTTGGCGAATCAGGCTCGGGAAAATCTACGCTAGGTCGCGCCTTGATTGGTTTACTCCCTTCAACAGGTCATATCGAGTTTAAACAACAAGATGTTAGTCAACTGTCTGAAAAACAACGCTTCGAGCTGAAAAAAGACATTCAGATGGTGTTCCAAGATCCGTATGGCTCGCTGTCACCACGTATGACGGTCGGTGACATCATAACTGAAGCACTGACCGTTCATCAGCCGCAGTTAACACGTTCAGAACGTATGGCGAGAGCAAGAAAAGCACTAGAAGAAGTGAGATTGGATCCGCATTCAATCAACCGTTATCCACACGAGTTTTCCGGTGGTCAACGCCAACGCATTGCTATTGCACGAGCACTGATTCTTGAGCCTTCATTTATTCTACTTGATGAGCCAACGTCGGCGTTAGACCGTTCAGTGCAGCTCACAGTGATCGATCTTCTCAAAGACCTTCAGACCAAGCACAACATCGGTTTCTTGTTCATAAGCCATGACTTAAGTGTCGTAAAAGCGCTATCAGATCGCGTGCTTGTGATGCAAAAAGGTGAAGTAATGGAGCAAGGCACTGCAGACGAAATCTTCCATAATCCTCAAAGTGATTACACCAAAAAGCTTATCGCTGCGTCATTTGATTTGGAAGAATCAACCGAAGCAGCCTAAGCTTATACCAATTGGGATAAAAAATAGGTGATGAGCTAATTGCACAGGAAGAATCGCTTAGAGCAAGGCATAGATTGCAGCTAGCTAGTTGACCTACCTACAAAATCTATAACGCAGCTGTCAGCGATTTTAACCAGCAAGAATGACCAGATATTTATTCTGGTTGGTATTGTATTATCTCGGTTTGGCCGCCGACTCTAAAGCCGACGCATGGAAGCGTCGGCTTTTTTGTTCTCTGGAACAAATTCAAATTAGAAGTAATGTGAAATGGCGAGGTATCGGGCTCGAATATGTTCGATAAGTAGCTTAACTTTGTTCGGTGGTTGGCGAGTAAATGGATAAACCGCATAGATGCCAAGCTTTTTGCCAACTTGCTCAGGAAATAAGTCCACCAATTGGCCGTTGCGTATATCGTGATAGACCAAGCACCGCGGGACATAAGCGATTCCGTGCCCTCCCAGCGCCGCTTTTCTTAAAGCAGTGGCATTATCCGTTGAAAAGGAGCCCGTCACTTTAACAATATAGTTATCATCTTTTGCTTTAAACTCCCACTCACTCGCTCCAGTGGTTTGGTAGGCATATTGAAGGCAGTTATGTTGTTCGAGATCTTGTGGTTCTATCGGCTTACCATTTTTCGCAATGTACGAAGGAGACGCGCATACCACCCATTGTGAATCGAGAATATGTCGCGCAATTAGACTCGAATCTTCAAGATAACCTGTTCTAATTACAAGGTCATAACCTCCTTCGACCAAATCGACAAAACGATTATCAAGCGACATGTCTACAGATAACCCTGGGTGGGAATTGCAAAACTCTGCCACCGCATCGGCTAGGATAAGATCACCAGATATGGTAGGAACCGACATTTTGATATGGCCGCTGACATTCTCGCCAAAGCCTGAAACTGCGTCCATAGCCTCCTGAGCGGCTTGCTTCACATTTTTAGCACCATGCGTTAACGCTTTACCCGCTTCTGTTAACGTTAATTTGCGCGTTGTTCGATATAATAGCTGAACCCCCAGCTCTTTCTCTAGCCGTGCAATTCTTTTACTAACTACCGAATTTGTAAGGTTATTTATTTCTGCAACCTTGCTAAAACTACCCAATTCTACAACCTGAGAAAACAGGATTAAGTCGTCTGTACGCATTTATTATGTCATTTTTGGAATTAATTATTTTCATTATTTCCCTATATCAATAAAAAATAAAGGGGTAAATTCACCTCCAGTTAACAATAACATCACAATTATAAAATCTAAGAGACTCTTTAGAGCCCTAACTGAAGAATGTAAAGGACGTACCAATGAGTGAAACATTACTTGCCCTAGTGGCTTTCTCACCGATTGTGGTGGCTGCCATACTCCTCGTCGGCCTCAACTGGCCAGCAAAACGCGCGATGCCAGTCGCTTTTGGTTTAACGGTTATTATTGCCCTATTTGCTTGGGACATGTCGACAACCCGTGTGCTTGCTTCTGTATTTCAGGGGCTTGGAATTACAGTCTCTGTACTATGGATTGTGTTTGGAGCCATTTTCTTGCTCAACACGTTAAAACATACTGGCGCAATATCTACTATTCGAAACGGGTTCACTAATATCTCTCCAGATAGGCGTGTGCAAGCCATCATCATTGCATGGTGTTTTGGTTCATTTATCGAGGGAGCCTCAGGCTTTGGTACTCCCGCCGCGATAGCTGCTCCGTTACTCGTTGCAATTGGTTTCCCTGCACTTGCTGCGGTATTAATGGGAATGATGATTCAATCGACACCCGTTTCATTTGGTGCTGTGGGTACGCCAATCATTGTCGGTGTTAACAAGGGCCTTGATACCCATAATATAGGCGAAGCTTTGTTAGCCAATGGCTCTACATGGGATGCCTACCTACAGCAAATTACATCAAGTGTCGCTCTGATTCATGCCTGTGTTGGTACGCTGATTCCCGTTTTGATGGCAATGATGCTAACGCGCTTCTTCGGCAAAAACAGAAGTTGGACAGAAGGATTAGATATTCTGCCATTTGCTATCTTTGCAGGTCTCTCTTTCACTATCCCCTATGCGTTGACCGGTGTCTTCCTTGGTGCCGAATTCCCATCTTTAATTGGCGGCTTAGTCGGTCTGTCCATTGTCGTTTCGGCTGCAAAACGTGGATTCTTAGTACCTAAATCGACGTGGGATTTTGAGGATGAAAACAAGTGGCCAGCGGAATGGTTGGGCTCACTAAAAATCGATCTCGATGACTCTAAAACTAAACCTATGAGCATGGCACTAGCATGGCTACCTTATGTACTACTCGCGATTGTGCTAGTTGCTAGCCGAGTCAGTGCCGAATTTAAAGCAATGCTGCGCAGTGTCAGCCTGTCTTTCGGCAACATTCTTGGCGAAACAGGGATTAGTACTGCTATCCAGCCATTGTATCTGCCGGGTGGCATCCTTGTATTTGTGGCCTTAGTCGCAGTGCTTCTACAGTCACGTAGCGTTGCACCGCTAGCGAAAGCATTTGGCGAATCGAGTAAAACACTCGTTGGTGCTGGTTTTGTCTTGGTGTTCACGATTCCTATGGTTCGTATCTTTATTAATTCTGGAATCAATGGCGCTGATTTAGCAAGTATGCCTGTTACGACAGCAAACTTTGCTGCAGGCCTAGTTGGTGATGCATTCCCAGCTCTAAGTGCAACGGTTGGTGCATTAGGTGCGTTTATTGCTGGCTCAAACACAGTTTCGAATATGATGTTTAGCCAATTCCAGTTCGAAGTCGCGCAAACACTAACTATTTCAAGTGCTGTTGTGGTCGCCTTACAAGCGGTTGGTGCTGCCGCGGGCAACATGATTGCAATCCATAACGTGGTGGCTGCGTCTGCAACGGTAGGATTACTTGGACGGGAAGGCGCTACATTGCGTAAAACGATTATCCCAACCCTCTACTATTTGTTTGTCACTGGTGTGATTGGCCTTGTTGCTATCTACGGTTTACAAATCACTGACGCACTCATGAACTAATCGTATTGATCTTGAGGTGTTAATACTCACAGACCTGACAAGAAACTCCCGAGTATTAACACCTCCTTTTACGACCAATTACCTATATGGGCTCGTACTCGTTGTCGACCATACTAAACCTTCAAAGAAAGGCACTTAATAAATTATTTTTATAGGAATGACCTTATGATTATCTCTGCTTCTACTGACTATCGTGCCGCTGCCAAAGCTAAGCTCCCACCGTTTCTTTTTCATTACATTGATGGTGGCTCTTATGGGGAACATACATTAAGAAAAAACACGGAAGATCTTGCCGATATCGCGCTCAAACAACGAGTACTAAACAACATGGAAGATCTGAGCTTAGAAACCGAAATCTTCGGAGAAAAGTTTGCCATGCCGATTGCCCTGGCACCGGTTGGGCTTACCGGAATGTACGCACGAAGAGGCGAAGTTCAAGCGGCCAAAGCAGCAGAGAATAAAGGGGTTCCATTTACCATGTCGACGGTTTCTGTCTGCCCTATTGAAGAAGTGGCTCCTGCGATAGAGCGCCCAATGTGGTTCCAGTTATACGTACTTAAAGATCGCGGCTTTATGAAGAACGTGCTTGAACGCGCAAAGGCTGCTGGTGTTACCACACTCGTGTTTACTGTAGACATGCCTGTTCCTGGGGCTCGTTATCGAGATATGCACTCAGGTATGAGCGGCCCCAATGCAGCGGCCCGACGAGTATTTCAAGCAATGCGCCACCCTAGCTGGGCATTGGATGTTGGCGTTTTTGGTAAGCCCCATGATCTTGGCAACATCTCAACGTATCGTGGAGAGCCGACAAAGCTTGAAGACTATATTGGATGGCTTGGAGATAACTTTGACCCTTCTATCTCATGGAAAGACCTAGAGTGGATCCGTGAATTCTGGGACGGCCCGATGGTGATCAAGGGAATCCTCGATGAGCAGGATGCCAAAGATGCCGTTACCTTTGGTGCTGATGGGATAGTGGTATCAAACCACGGTGGACGCCAACTTGACGGTGTACTCTCTACGGCTAAGGCTCTGCCTAGCATCGCAGATGCCGTAAAAGGTGACCTGAAGATTTTTGTAGATTCAGGAGTTCGTACGGGGTTAGACGTTGTTCGAATGCTCGCCCTTGGTGCAGACTGTACCCTACTCGGCCGTTCATTTGTCTATGCACTAGCAGCGCAAGGACAAGCTGGCGTGGAGAATCTTCTGGATCTTTATGACAAAGAGATGCGCGTAGCAATGACACTGACGGGCGCCAAGAACATTCACGATTTAACCCAAGACTCATTAGCCAATTTTAAGTAATTCCAAAAGGTGTCACAATAAATCAGCCTAACTTGTGACACCTTTTTACTACTGGCCCTATAAAAAATACATTGTCAGTAGCTTGCACAAGGAAGAAGAGATGTCGAATCAAGAAAATGACCATGATTATCGTCAGCTAGAAGCTCTGCTCGCTGTAGAGATTGATGAACAGCGCATTATCACTGAACACGCTAAACGCCTTGCTTACGGCACCGACGCGAGTTTCTATCGCTTAGTTCCAAAAATCGTTGTGCGTTTAAAAAACCTCAATGAAGTCATCTATACCATTCAATGCTGTCGAGAAATGGGGATTCATTTTACGTTTCGCGCAGCGGGCACCAGCTTATCTGGCCAGGCAGTGTCAGATTCTGTCCTTATTGCTTTGACAGATGATTGGCGCGGACATGAGATCATTGAAAATGGCGATAAAATCGTCTTGCAGCCCGGAGTAATTGGTGCCGATGCCAACAAGTACCTAGCCCCCTACAAACGCAAGATTGGCCCTGACCCTGCATCCATTAATACGTGTAAAATTGGGGGCATTGCGGCAAACAACGCCAGCGGCATGTGCTGTGGTACAGCGCATAATTCCTATCGCACCATCGACAGCGTAAAACTGGTTCTTAGTGATGGAACGCTGCTTGATACTTCATGCAAAGACAGTATTTCTGCTTTCTACGCCACCCGACCAGATATCATTAATGGTCTGTCTGAATTGGTTAGAGAAACACAGCAAAACTCCGAATTAAGCGAACGAATTCGCCATAAATATCGCTTAAAAAACACCACAGGTTATGCCTTGAATGCACTGGTTGATTTTAGTGACCCGATTGAAGTGTTAGAACATCTGATCATCGGTTCTGAGGGGACGTTAGGTTTCATCGCTGAAATCACATACAACACGGTTATAGAGCATAACTTTAAAGCGTCTTCACTATTAGTCTTCGCCAATATTGAAGAAGCAAGTAAAGCGGTTACCACCCTGTCGAAAACCCCAGTGGCCGCGGTTGAACTAATGGATGGCCGGGCACTTAGGTCAGTCGCTGACAAAGCCGGCATGCCAGAATTTATCAAACAACTCGATTTAGAAGCAGCAGCCCTTTTAGTCGAAACACATGCGAGTGAACAAACGGAAATTGACACACAATGCGAGTCCATACTCGGTTCGTTATCGGACTACACCATCATAGAGTCAGTGCCATTTACGCTCGATCCAAAAACCGTTGCGACGCTCTGGGGGATACGAAAAGGTATGTTCCCGGCCGTTGGTGCTGTGCGCGAAGTTGGTACCACGGTTATCATTGAGGATGTGGCCTTCCCAGTAGAAAACCTTGCCAATGGTGTGCGTGACCTTCAAGCACTCTTTGACCAATATGAGTACAACGAAGCGATCATTTTTGGCCATGCATTAGAAGGCAATCTGCATTTCGTTTTCACCCAAGGTTTCGATTCACAACAAGAAATAACCCGCTATGGCAACTTTATGGATGACGTTGCCGATTTAGTGGCGGTGAAATATCAGGGGTCACTAAAAGCAGAACATGGTACGGGGCGCAATATGGCGCCTTATGTCGAACTCGAATGGGGGAAAGATGGCTATAATTTGATGCAGAAAATCAAAGCCTTATTTGATCCCGAAGGTTTGCTTAATCCGGGGGTCATTATCAATGATAACCCCCATTCACATATTGAAAACCTCAAGCCAATGCCCGCAGCGGATTCATTAGTCGATCGTTGCATTGAGTGTGGATTCTGCGAACCCGTCTGTCCTTCACGCACCCTCACTCTCTCACCTCGTCAACGCATCGTATTATATAGAGAATTACAAAGGCGCAGGGCTTCAGGAGAACAAACTCAAGCCTCGGAGCTAGAGCGTATCTTTGAGTACCAAGGTATTGATACTTGCGCCGCAACTGGCTTATGCGCAGATAGATGCCCAGTAGGAATCAACACTGGTGATTTGGTTAAACAGTTGCGAACAGCGAAGTACCAAAAATTTACCCCTATCGCACAATGGACAGCCGACCATTTTGCTACCACCACAGCTCTTACACGAGCCTCTCTCAAAGCCAACCAAATTGCGGTAAAAGTGATTGGTGAGGGTACTGTATCGTCGATAACTAATGGGGTTCGTAAACTAACGAGTAACAAGGCTCCAATCTGGATGCGTGAAACACCTCAGTCAAATAGTCATAAGATCGACAAAGCGTTAGAGCTATTAGTGCGCTCCGATAAGAAAGTGGTTTATCTTCCTTCTTGCGCATCCCGTACCATGGGCCAACAAAACAACGCCCATGACCAACGCAGCCTAACTGAAGTGACATTGTCACTCATCAAAAAAGCAGGATTCGAAGTTATCATCCCTGATCAACTTGATGAACAATGCTGTGGTATGCCCTATGACAGTAAAGGTATGACCGAGGTTGCAAGCCAGAAAGCACAACAGCTAGAAGCCGCTCTTTGGAAATCCAGTTACGAAGGCGAATACCCTGTTTTAATGGACACTAGCCCTTGCGCCAAACGCAGCATCGAGAGCTTTACAAAACCTATGGAGATACTAGAACCAACCGGATTTGTCGCCAAGTACTTAATGCCGCATCTTTCGATTACAACCAAACAAGAAACGGTCATGCTTCATGTTACATGCAGTTCAAGGCGTATGGGATTAGAAAGCGAGATGCTGTCACTGGCAAAAGCCTGTGTATCTGACGTGGTGCTACCAGAACACATTTCTTGTTGTGGTTGGGCTGGTGACAAAGGCTTCACCACACCTGAACTCAACGAAGCCGCTGTCCACCCACTAAAAGAACAGGTGCCAGAAGGTTGCCAACGTGGGTTCAGCAATAGCCGCACCTGCGAGATTGGGCTATCACATCACAGCGGTGTACCATACCAGTCCATCCTTTATTTGGTCGACGAGGTTAGTAGTCCGCTCTAAGCTGGCTACTTTAAATCGGAGAGTATGCACGCCAAGTATGAACATGCTAGATATTGGTCACAACTCTCCTCTATTGCCAACCATCAGTACCCAATAAGCGCGATAATTTATACCATCTATAAAACTCCACGTATGAGGGAAAGATGATGGAATTTGAAATTTTCGTTTGCGACGCCTTTACAACACAAAGATTTCGAGGAAACTCTGCAGCGGTTATTCCTGTCAACGATTGGTTAAGTGACGAATTGATGCTTAGTATTGCTGCGGAAAATAACCTTTCAGAAACAGCCTTTATTAAGCCAATAGATCTTGACCACTATGAGATTCGTTGGTTTTCTCCGCTTTGTGAGGTGGACTTCTGCGGTCATGCCACTTTAGCTTCTGCCTACGTGCTCTTTACTCATTTCGATGCCGGGGAACGTATTACATTCGAAACACGTTTGATGGGACCAATTACCGTAGACAAAGATCTTTCTGGCCGAATTCTGATGACGTTTCCGCACAAAAAACCACAAGCCATAGAGCCGCCTGCTGAACTTCTTGAAGGATTATCTATACCGCCTGTAGAAATTTTAAGAAACCCGCAAGCCTACTTTGCTGTATATGAGAATGAGCAAGATATTCTCAACTTAACAACCAAAAGCGAGTATCTGAAGCTTCTCGCGCCCTATGATGTCGTGGCGACAGCAAAAGGCGATGAGTATGACTTTGTTTCTCGCTATTTTTGGCCTGCAAATGGTGGTGACGAAGATCCTGTTACGGGCTCCATTCATGCGGGTCTGGCTCCATTTTGGTGTGAAAGACTTAAGAAAACCCATCTAAAAGCATTTCAAGCTTCCCGTCGAGGTGGCACAATTTACTGTCATGTTGAGCCAGAGCAAGTCGTTGTTTCTGGTGACGTTGTCCCCTATTCACATGGAAAAATCTACGTTTGAAATGTCGTTAGTCAATAGGTACTGGTGCAAGAATCGAGCATCTAAATAGTGTTAGGCCAACCAATCTGTCCCTGAAATACGCTGGTTTGGCGACACAAAATCGTGTTAAAAAAGGTGATTTTACCTACAAAAATGGTTAGATTCTCTTTATCCGTTTTTATGGGGATTCATATGAAAATCATTATCTTGCATGGGCTTTATATGCATGGCATGGTGATGCAACCACTCAGCCATAAGCTGAGAGAGTTTGGCTATCGCACCAAGATCTTATCTTACAACAGCGTAGCCATTGACGAGCAGCAAGTGTTTTCAGCTATCGATGGTGCGTTGTCCGATTCAATGCCCAATATCCTTGTTGGCCATAGTTTAGGGGGGCTTATTATTAAGCACTACCTTCAATCGCGCCAACCTAGCGAAAAAGTCGTGTCACATGTCGTCACTATTGGTTCTCCCATGCAAGGAGCTTCTATTGTCACTCGAATTCAAGAACTGGGTATGAGTGCAATCTTGGGCAATTCTCCCTCTTTTGGTCTCGCACAACATGAAGGAGATTGGTCTTATCCCCAAAAACTTGGCTGTATTGCTGGAACACTGCCTCTTGGAGCGAGATCGTTATTACTGATGGACAATAAAATGATGTCTGATGGCACCGTCACGGTTGAAGAAACCAAAATCGAAGGCATGACGGATCATACTGAAATAAAGAGCAGCCATACCAGTTTGATTTATTCGTCTATAGTACCTGGACAAATACACCATTTCGTACAGAACAGTGGTTTTAAAAAATAGGTATTCACTCTGCAAACCTATTCGCAACGGGGTCTACTCAGGAATTCTCTTCTTCCAACTGAGCACTGCCTGTTCTAAACAGTGTAAACAGGTGTTAAACGCTTCATCGCCTTTGCCAAAGGGATCGGCGACTTCACCAATATTTATCCATTGACCAATGAGTAATGTTTTACTCCTCACACCAGAAGAATATGTTGATATACACTCTTTTTGGGTTTCATCCATTACCAAAATTAGATCGCTATTCTCTAATAGCTCACTTGTTACCTGTGTAGCGCGGTGACCGGAGATATCTATGCCATTGCGTTTCGTTGCTTGAATTGAGCCTTTGTCCGCCGGCGCGTCAATAAGATTCAACGCTTCTACTTTTGTCCCTGCAGAGGAGATACGTTTATTCGGAAAGTGGTGTCTAAACAGAGCTTCTGCAATCGGTGAGCGACATATATTTGCCGTACACACTAATAGAATTGAATTAAACATGTTCAGCTTCCCCTCTCAAGCTTCTTTGTGCAATAAAAGCTTTTTCATTCCGAGCAGGTAGATTCGAAGCAGCAAAACAAAAGAAAAGTATCATAATAAACGTTGCAGCATTCGCCATTGGCTGAAGGTTAAAATCAACCGAAATATGGATCAACATACCTATGATTGCCATTGCACTTCCGAATGCGATTCCTTTCATGGTGTGACTGTTACGCTTCGATAAAGTCCGTAACGACAAGAAGAGAGCATACAAAACCGCAAAACCCAGCATTAGCGTTGCGGGCACGCCTGCTTCTACTGCAAACTGAACATAGTCATTATGTGCATGATCATAAAACCCTATGTTGGCATGGCTATACCCGGGGAATACAGTGTAGAAAGTCGACAACCCTGTTCCGGTCAGTGGATAGTCTTTAATAATATCCAAACTCCACATTACAACTTGATCTCTAGACTCTAACTCGACCGATGTTTCCACTAAGCGCTGTTTTACCTTGTCTAATCCAAATAAAGCACCGACAACAAACGTATCGATCAATAAAATACTGATTATTAAAACGGTTAACGCCCTTGGTTTGTTACGGTAAAAAGCGAGTGCAAACAACCCTGTAACCGTAATCGCAACAAAAAAAGCCGTGTTCCCCATTCTTGAACGTGTCAGTACCAACGCGATCACCATAATAACCAAAGATAACCTGATTAGCATTTTGCTACTCATGACACCTGAAAGAATCCGTTTAAATCTTACTATCCAAGAGCCCGACTCTGAGGTGTGTAACTGCGTAATGATCAGCCCTACTCCCATAGCCAACGACATTATTAGATAATTAGCCAAGTGATTTTTATAGACAAATGAACCCGTTGCGATCTCTTTTTCAGCTAATCCCCAAACAAGGCTTTCAGTTATGCCTAGCTTTACAACCAGTGCAGCATAGAAAGCTTGGGCGGTTCCTGCGGTTACTATCGCTAGCGCAGTTGATTTGAGTCTGTTTCCAGAATTGACTAACAGAATTGCATTAAACACAAGCAGAAAATAGGAGGTGCCTCTTAACAATGATGCCGTCGTCATTCCTCGGTCTAAGGAAATTGAGTAATTGTCGGCGCCCACTAACGAGTATATTTCTGCGGCATTTTGTGCCAAGAAAGCAACTAGCTCTTTAGGTAAGACCACTGATTGGATTGCGACCCAGACCTGAAACAGGCCAAGAGGTAAAAGCAACCATTTGAATTTATTGATATAACTCCAAGGCAAATCTCGCCAATAAATAACAATTAAAGCTACCGTTTGAAGAGCAATCCAGATCTGGGCGATAGACCAAGCCCATGCTCTATTACTACCCAGTGGTACAGGGAGCCAAACAATTAACAAAAGTAGCGAGTAGAAAATCAGCTTCTCTAAATTTTTCATGCGAGATTGATCTTTGAGGATAAAAGAAAGCCCAACCAATGTTGAGCTATAGCTTGATTAGTTAGGGGAAATAACGCCACTACCACCGCCACCGTCGCTACCGACAGCAGGTATCGCTGGTGGAGTTAACGCTATGCTTGAAATACCCGCCGCAGTCGCTTCACCAATTTGAGTCGGGTCTACTCCGGCAAGCAGCGCTGCAGTCGTGACATCTTCGTTGGTAATTCCTGCAACACGTGCAATTTCAGAAATTTCTTGGGCGAGTTCTGGTGCCAGTTCAAAAGCAGTCTGAAGCACTCGCTGTGTATCGATGCCATCTATAGCCAATAGCGATTGAAGTACTTGTAGCACATCTTCTGGATTTGCTTGGTAAGCACTAATAATATCAGCATCTGTAGGTACCGTACTCTCGGACTCCTCTACTGCAGCAACCGCAGACAAAGATAAAGCCAACCCGAGTGGAACGAAGAGTCGTGAGAAGAAATTCATCTTAGTTTCCTTGTTTCAAGTTATAAACTATGAAATATAAACATGCTATTTGAGATTACTAAATATGGATCTGACTAACTACTATTTAAATATAAAATAATATGACAATATCAGTTTTAAGAATTCGATGTCTCATTTTCAATAACCAACAAGCATTTTACTGTGTCTTTTAAAGATTAATCTGGCTGTTTTTGCAAGAACCACCGACAATGAACAAATCCCTACAACTGTAAATACGAATACTATCCAAGAACCTTCACCGATACTCCCAAGCCCTAGCTTAGGCCAAGCTTGAATAATGTATGGGTGAATAAAAAACACCGAAAAGCTCGTTGATGCCAATGTAGATAACAGTTTATTGGAGTAATTTTCAAATCGACGCAAAAATATCATAAAAAAGAAACACATGAATATTTTTTGTATAAACACGATATCAATACCAGCATATACAAACGCTGGTTTATGGAAGTTACCATATAAGCCTAAACTAGCTTGCAGCCCTGCAAGTATAACAACAATCGCTAACAATAACCCATCTTTCCCTTTTAGTCTGCTATATACATGTTCTTTATTCATCGCAGTCGTAATCCCTATCAGGTAGACCGGAGAAAAGTAGAAAAAGCTTTGAAACACATTGATATTTTCTACAGGTCTATGAATTAACACGGCAATTAGACACAAGCTTAAAATGATGATGATTTGTACCCTCAATGACAAACTTGCATAACGAACATGTAGAGGTGACAACACAAAGGTGAACAATATAAATGGAATATACCAATACGCCGGCAAGAATCGGCCAGAGACATAGTACTTTATCGACGGGATAAGGTATTCGTATATCCAACCAGGTTTTGTCGCATCAAAATAACCATCAAATTCACCTTGAATAAACACCAAGTAAACCAATATCGGAGTAATGCCTAGAAATAAGTATGGCAGTAGCACGTTATTGGCCTTCTTTTTTAAGAACGAGATATAATCAAATTTTTTATAAAACACCTCATAAAAAAGATATCCAGAAATAAAGACAAACAACGAGGTTCCACCCGCTATTACATTGCTTATAAAATAGTCAAAGAAACCCGTTCTTTGTACTCCTGATATCCCATAACTATGAGCTGCTACAATAAACACAATAGCAATGGCTCTGAAATTATTGAACGAATTTATCCACACAATATACTACCTGTATTTTGACCTGTCCGTAGATGTACTAGTGACAAGCTATGATTTACGACATGATGAATGGTCAATCGCGTTAAACGCCAGAAGCTTACACATTCTTTCCGCACCCTTAGACGATTCAAGCAAACCCTGAAGTGATCTGCGGAATCGGTAGCTTTGCGCACTAACTAAAAAATTCACGGTAAGCGCGATTTGTTCCTCTTTGGAAAGTGTTTCCCATTGTGAGAATTTTTTGTCATACAACACTAATTTTGTCTCATTCATGTATGGCCCAAAAAAAGTAGCCAGTTTTTCTGGAGACTCTATCGGCGCTGGCACGGAATGCTTTTCAGACAAACGAGACATCTGCAAATATGGAGCATACCAAGTCGGTCTCAAGCGAATACTCTCAATTAGGTACTGATTAACCTCTTCAACCGATGCATTTTGGTAGCGTAAAAAGGAATGCCAACTTAAGATATTCGCAGCCAGTTCATATTGATGAGCACCAACATTGGGTAGAGAGAGAGCCATATCAACCAACAGTCTCTCGTTACCAATACGTTGCTCATTAAAGCCAAAGTTTGCTTCATCACTATACTGAGAAAGTGAATAAGTCAGACTGCTTGTATATGCAGTCTGAACCAACTGAAATGATGAGAAGATAACTAAGAGCAACGCTATAAATAGAGGAATGATGTGCATAAGCGCTAATTACTTATTGGTCAATAATCGCTTTGATTTCTCTGTTAGGAGTAACCAGGCAAATTTCGAGTTTGTCACCAAGTACCGTTTCCACATTCTTCGAGGCTCTTGGATTACTCGGTATAACCACTCTAGGCCGTACTTTTGCATCCAAGAAGGAGCACGATTAACCTTACCAGCGACAACATCGAAAGTGCCTCCTACTCCCATAACAAAATCGACACCTAACTGATCCCTCCACTTATTAATGAAGTTCTCTTTCTTGGGGGATGTAATTGCAACAAAGAGTAGTCTCGCTCCAGATTGCTTAATCAATTGCACAACACTCTCTTCATCATCCCAAAAATAGCCATGGTGTGTTCCTGCGATAGAGAGATTTGGATGTTTCTTCTGCATCCTAGCCGCTGTCTCTTGAACAATGCGCTCTTCTGCTCCTAGATAAAACACTGGAAATGACTCATCTTCGGCCATTGCATTAAGTGCATGGAAAAGATCGACCCCAGCCACGCGCTCCGGGACTTGATGACCAAGAAAACGAGCCCCCCAAACCACACCCATACCGTCTATATTGATGATATCGCACTCGGTAACGCTTTCTGATAACGCCTTGTCTTTTCGCATGTTGACTATTTTGGCCACATTAACAACAACATGTTGGGTAAACTGTTTGTCACTAATCCGGCTTTTAATTAAATCTACGGTTTCAGTCATCGTGCCAGAATCCATAGGGCTATTCATAACTAAAATTCGCTGCATATTAGTGTTCATCCTGATTCAAATAGTAAGAAAATGAGTAATACATCCACGCTTGCGTCCAACGCATATAGTTGATTTTGTTAGTGCCTTTTTTGTTAACTTGATAAACAAACTGCTTCTTGCGTGGCAAATACAAATGCTCGACTGACCACTTTATGATCTTGCCGATCAGCTCTGCATCACTCTTCGATTTAGACAGCTTTGAAAAGGTAATAATCGACTGCGCAACCGAATGTGGATCGAGCGGATAAGGGTTATCGTTGTAATACTTTGCTAAACCATCTTGCTCAAAAAAGTGAGTGCGATAGTAATCTAACCCTTTGCCAATAACGTCATCGAACTCCTCCGTCGATAGGCAACATCGGACAATGTCAAGGGCTTCCAAGTTGTAACCTGTATGGAACCCATCAACAAACTGATGGTGATGCCTTGCACCATACACCCAAGAACCATCTGAACGCTGTTCTTGTGCCGATTGTCTGGCAACCTTTAACGCAAGTTGTTTGTAATGATCGTTATCAGTTTCATTAGCCACCGTAGCTACCCAAGCGGCGGCCCATAAACTCGCATTATGCACAAACGCAGTTTCACCTGGGATATAGGCAAAGAAACAACGTTGCTCAGACTCCGTATAGAGTGAGTTGACAATAAAATTCGCTGCATCAAGCGCAGGAGCTTTGAACCTATCGCTTCCACTCAGCCCTTGTTTATCGAGGATTCTGGCTAGTTCTAACAAAGCTTGAGAAACATAAACGGTTGTGATTACGTTTGGCTTACCTTTGGGCACGTAAAAGGCTCTCGCTTTCCAGTCGAAGTGGTAACCCCAGCAACTGTGTTTCCATAGCTGCTTATCGCACTCTTGAGTCAATAACCAGTCTCCAAGCTCAATGCTTAAATCGAGATACTTCGCTTCTTTCGTTCTTTTGTAATCTTCAAGCATGCCCAGAATAAACAAACCAATGCCTTTAGGATTACGTTTTTTTGGGACACCCGCCAAGGAGCGAAAGTTAATTGGTGAGCGTTTAAAGAGCTGGATCCAAGCTAAACCCACCAATCCCTTCTTTAGACTAGGGAGTACATCAAATAGACGACTGTTCAAACCATCAAATGGGTCATAACCACTGAACTCATCTAAGGCTGACTCTGACAATACTTCTTGTTTAACCACAAGAGCATTCTTTCGGACCTCTGCTAACGTCACGCTTTCTTTCCTTGTTTACCAATCATTTCAAGGCAGAAATGATAATTTAATTTAAAAATGACTCTCACAAGCTTATGCCTGTATAAAACACGCCTCAGTTTCCCTGCAAAATCGTCGTATGTGAGCACCTAGCATCATGTTCGGTGGAGTTTTTCTCTCGCTCATACTCTATAAATAAAGTAGATATGGTTACTAACCATAAGAGGGTTAAATAATTGGGAATAGGCCCAATCGCCCCACTTTCCAATGCTCCGGTAATGAGGACAAAAATAAACAGAGAAGATGATAGCTTGGACTTAAAAGTAACCAAAAAATAAACCTGAATAGCTAGAATAATGAATACAGGCAACGAACCAATAACACCTGAGGACAACAACAGCTGCAGGATAAATTGGTGACTGTTGACTGTTGTCCACCCCCAGCTTGTTTCAAAATGAAGAGGGAGAAGTTGTTTTGATGCTGCATATCCGTACCCAAGCCACGGCTTTTCAGCAATCAATTCGGTAACAACCTCCCAAATCATTGTTCGCCCAGTAAAGGTAAATAGCTCTTCAAGGCCTCCACTTCTGGTTAGGGATGGTAATATCTTCAAGTATATTTCTGTCGCCCAAATAGTCGTCGCTAAGGTCAAGCCAACAAATAGCAAATATACGATGGATGCATAGCGTCTGTGCAGGAAGTAGTAACTAGTCGCTAAAATGAACGCGAACAATGACGTTCTACTTTGTGATAACAAAAGGACAGCAAGAATAGCGGCAAACAAGACATATTTTATTCGTCCTGGTTGACCGGGTCCTTTTACTACCAATAGAAGAAATAAACTTAGCGCCGAAACTTGCCCAATCGCATTGGCGTTACTCCCAATACCTTTAAATCTAACCCCTTCTATATACCCCATATCATTCCAGTACTCTTGAAGAGCAATACTTGGAATGGCGACATAAAAAATCAAAGAGAGTATGCAGATCCCTAGTGAGGCCCAAAGGAACGCATTCGTTGCTTGCTGATAATCAAACAGACGAAACACGACGATACTCGTAAGTACGAAAATGCAGAAAACAAGCGATGCCATAATCGAATAGCTTCCTGCCGGAGACGTTGGTGATTGAATCAGAATTAAAACTGCGTATATTAAAATCATCCACTGAGGTAATGACATTGGCCTTAAGTTGATCCTCATTGCGAAGAACAGGCTAATCGCACCACAGAACAACCAAACAAACGCTTTAATAATCAACTGTAGGTCCATACCCTCGGACTCTACCCCTCTATTCCTAAACGTAGAAACAGTGGCAACAATCAGCAATATATATATGGTCAATACGAACTTGTTGCTAATTCTGATGATCACGATCTATTACCATAACTTTGTGTAAGGAAAGTGCGACAATGATGAGCCAGCCAATTGCCATTGAACTTGGCATTGCGAACACACCAAGGTAACTAATAGAGGCAACTAAAAACAGTTGAGCACTCAGTGCACATACAACCCGATTGATAAACATTTGCTTGGCCATTTTCGTTATGTACAACGCGTTCTCAAGAAAATGACCAAATATCATGAATACATAAGCAATAGAAAACGGAAGGAGCACTTGCATCAAGTCTTGGTATTTTCCGGAATACAGCAATTCGTTTATTTCAGCAGAGAAGAAAATCGTTGCTGTCATATATGGCATGGCAATGAAGCCGACAATCGCCATCGATTTCGTCAAGCTCTTTATTAATGCTGGCATGCCCTGTGAATGGTACTTTTTAGAAGAGTCTACTTTATCAAACGAGTCCACGGCACTGATCAACACTTGTACTGGTTGCAGAAGGTTTCGAGCTACAGATAACAAAGCAACCATTCCTGGACCGAAAATAAACCCTGAAGAGATAATCAACAAGTTGTTGTAGCCACCAAAAGCAAAACCGCTCAAGATTTCATATTTCTGCAATTGAAGCTGCTTACTTACAAACTGCCTATCGAAACGCCAAGTTATTTTGACTTCTGCCTTTACCACCAACGTAGCAATAATAAATGAAGCTGGGTAAGCATAAATAACGTCTAGCGACAAAACATATAGAGCCGCACTCAAGGCGAATAGTAACGACCCATTAGTAATGCAAAGCGTTAGGATGTTTTGGTAATCACCTTTACGCCATAACAGTCTTCTCTTGAACTCATAAACCCACAAAGACAAGCTCAATACCAAGCAATACGTCGCCCACTCAATAACGCTAAGTGAATTCATAATGCAGAAAACGACAACAATTACGGTACTAATCAAGCCGATAATCAGTGATGAGAAAAATGAGGTCTGATTCAAAGACCTCACAAACTCTTCAGTGAGATTACTGGAAATCGATAAAGGTATCGAAATCAAGTTTCTTTGAATTCCCTGAAAGAAAATGACCGTAGCTAAACAGAGGGAATATGCGCCCAAAACGTGTTCACTGGCCACATTGGCTAAGAACACAAAGAAGACAAACGTTCCCCCAGAGTAAAGCATTTGATCCGCAAGAGCGGTAAAAACCTTAAGCTTCATTGATTTTCTCAGCGATCAAGCCTGCTTTGTACGACCAACGCTCACTGTCCATATTAAGCTTTTGGCATTCCCCTTTAATAAGCGCTGCACGTAAGTGTTCGACAAACTTATCGTAGTCGTTGGTGACTTCGATGTTCGCTGTACCAAACTCATCCCAACCATTGAAAAATGTAGAAACAATTGGCTTTCCAGCGGTCAAATATTCTTTAAACTTGACTGGACTACAGAACTTAATCCACTCATTTTTCTGCCAGTACATAGTCAATACATCACAAGCATGGAGGTAGGCAGGGACTTCTTCTTGGCTCTTTTTGCCAAGGAAGTGAATATTTTCCGGTATCGACTGTTTCGAGAAATGCTCTCCCATACTGACCTCTCCTACTAGAAAAAAGTCAGCATCTGGTATCTGTTTAGCCGAATACAATAGAAGGTCAATGTCAAAGGTGTGAGAATCAATGGCCCCTACAAACATAACCTTTGGTTTAGTCGTTGATGCTAGCTCGGTTTCTCGTTGTTTTAGCTGTTGATCAAAAAACACATCAGCAACCCCATGAGAAACATGTAAAGTTGATTTTGCTAGTTTTTGCTCTTCGTTCTGTAACGCTTTCGAACAATAAATAACCAACCCAGAGTCTTTGATCAGTTTATCAACACTCTTCTTAATAAAATGTGTATCCCCATCGGCCAGCATTTCGTTTTTATCCGTACGCTGGTAAACCACATTGTCTTTCTTTAGATCGATTGCATCTGAAATCGTTGGCGTCACCACCCACATTAGTGGTTGACGCATACCCAACTTTTTAGTGATGTATGCAACTTGAGCCTTAAGGAATAGATTCGAGAAAAACGAAAGCATTTTTCCTGGTACATAGATCGGTGAGTAAACGTAAAAGTTATCTTCAACTTGCACAAAACCACGAGAGATACTCTTCAATTTCCTCTTAATCTTGTCAGCAATGTTGGACGTTTTTCCTAGTGTAGGAACGCGCATACCTACTGAATTGATAAACAAGACCTTTTGTTCTTTTGACAGCTCTCGCATCACCTTCATATCGAAGTGACCCTTGTTGTGATACCACCAGTCAGCACCGCCAAAGCACACAATTCCATCATAGTTATTCAATTTAGCCATGCTTTATAGACCTCGTGTATCGATGATCACTTTTTTGGCAAAGCTTGTTTTATCAGCCAGTTTGAATTGTTTATGATCAACAAGAACAACCACAATGTTCGCTCGTTCAATCGCGCTTTCAAACGAGGTAAGCTCTAGATCTTTTTGTTTCAAGTTCTCTGGAAGCTCATCAATATTTGGTTCAACAAGTAACAGTTCTCCAACACTGCGTTGAGTCAACTCTTCAACTATTTGTAACGCCGGACTTTCGCGCAGGTCATCGATGTCAGCTTTAAATGCTAGACCCAAACAAGCGACGACTGGACGTTTAAACTCATCGGCAGATTTTTCAATTTGCTCGATGACATGGAATGGCTTTGAATCATTCACAAGCCTTGCTTGACGAATCAGCTTTGCATCGTCAGGAGCGCTGTCGACGATAAACCATGGATCAACGGCAATACAGTGACCACCAACACCCGGGCCTGGGTTCAAAATGTTAACCCTTGGATGGCGGTTAGATAGCTTGATCAGTTCCCAAACATTAATTTTTAGTTTCTCGCATATGATGGAAAGCTCGTTAGCAAATGCTATGTTAACGTCTCGAAAAGAGTTTTCTGTCAACTTGGCCATTTCAGCAGTTCGCGCATTCGTAACGATACACTCGCCGCGAACAAACGTTTGGTACAGTTCAGAAGCCCTTTCACTACATGCTGCTGATAGACCACCAATGACGCGATCATTGGAGACCAATTCCTGAATAACATAACCCGGTAGAACCCGCTCTGGACAATGGGCAATTTTGATATCTGCACTATCACCACAATCTTGAGGAAAGCTAAGATCTGGTCGTGCTTCTTTGAGCCAGTTGGCTAACTTCTCTGTCGCACCGACCGGTGAAGTTGACTCCAATACAACTAGGTTGCCTTTTTCTAAAACTGGGGCGATTGCGCGTGCCGCCGATTCAACATATGACAGATCCGGTTTATGATCACCACAATCACTGTGTAGAAATGGTGTTGGCACGGCTACCATAAAGGCGTCGGCTTTTTCTGGGACGGTCGTTGCTCGTAAGTTTCCTGTAGCTACGACGCCCTTGACGATAATATCTAAATCTGGCTCAACAATATGAATATTACCCGCATTGATAGTTTCTACAGCATTTTGGTTAACGTCGACACCAATGACGTTGATTCCTCGTGATGCAACGACGGCGGCCGTAGGCAAACCGATATAACCTAATCCGATTACAGAAACTGTTTTAAAAGACATAAAAATCCCTTCAACTAAATGCCAAAATTTGAAAAATAACTAAATTGAAATAATTGCTAAAAATGTTCTTTGATGATGTTTACGATACGCTTACTTGCCTTGCCATCACCGTAAGGGTTGTGCGCTAAGCTCATTTTCTGATAAGCCTCATCATTTAGTAACAGCGTTTCGACCTCATGCACGATGGTCTCTTTGTCTGTGCCGACCAACTTAACGGTTCCTGCTTCTACGGCTTCCGGGCGCTCTGTGGTGTTTCTCATAACCAGTACAGGTTTGCCTAAAGAAGGGGCTTCTTCTTGAATACCGCCTGAATCCGTTAAAATGATATGCGCTTTGTTCATCAGATAAACAAATGGCAAATAATCTTGAGGCTCAATTAAAATAACGTTATCTGTGCCAGAAAGCAGCCGATTCACTGGCTCTCTTACATTTGGGTTTAAATGTACTGGATAGACAATCTGACTGTCGGAATGTTTACTGGCGATCTCTTTCAACGCCTGGCAAATATTCTCAAAACCGCTGCCAAAACTCTCGCGTCGATGCCCAGTCACGAGAATCATTTTTTTATCTTTGTCTATCTGCGCAAACTTGTTCGCGTACAGTACAGAAAGCTCCGGGTCACTCTCTAACTTTTCAGTAACAGCAAGTAGCGCATCAACAACGGTGTTGCCCGTGATATGAATCCCTTGCTCAATGTTTTCTTTACGCAAGTTGTTGTATGAAGTTCTTGTCGGTGCGAAATGCAGCTTAGATAGCGCTCCCGTTAACTTGCGGTTTCCTTCCTCTGGCCATGGAGAGTATATGTTCTGCGTGCGCAAGCCCGCTTCTACGTGACCAATCGCGATCTGTTGATAATAAGCAGCTAAGCTCGTTGATAAGGTTGTTGCGGTATCACCATGAACTAACACAATATCAGGCTCAAAAGACTCCAATATTGGTTTTAAACCTAACATAATGTTTGACGTTACTTCATAGAGAGACTGACCCGGTTTCATGATATCTAAGTCGTAATCGGGCTTGATCTCAAAAAGATCTAAGACTTGATCAAGCATTTCTCGATGCTGCGCTGTCACACACACTTTGGACTCGATGCCTTCTGCACCAGCCAGTTCATGGACTAACGGAGCCATCTTTATCGCTTCTGGACGCGTCCCAAAAACTGAAAGTACTTTAATATTCTTTTCCATTGTCATCCCTACGATTGTCCATACGCATAAGTGGCGTACTCTGAATATGTATGCTTCCCTTTTTTCGGTGCAGGTACTTGATTTAGCACCACTCCATCGATAACAATTTTGTGTTTGGTAAAGAGAGTCATAGTGTGTTTATAAACAGACTTAGTCGTGCTATTTGCTTTAAGAACTAATATGATTCCACCGGTAATTTTTCCGACAATAAACGAGTCTTTTACCGGCAGTATCGGTGGTGTATCTATGATGATTCGATCATATTTAGTTTCTAGGTCTCGAATCATTTCTGCGAAGCCTTGGCTTCCCAACAACTCCTGAGGATCGGGAGCAACCATACCCGCACTCATAACATCTAAGTTACTTCCTTCAACACTTGTAATACTCTCTTCAAGCGGGTGATTCATCAGTAGATGGTTAACCAAACCTGGTGTAGATGGGTTTAATTTGAATCGTTGAGCAATTGAAGGCTTTCTTAAGTCACAATCGATTAATAGAACTTTTTCTAACTTAGAAAAAGACAGCGCCAGATTCACGGAAGTTGTGGTCTTCCCTTCTCCCGGGACAGAAGATGAAACAGCGATGAGCTTTCTTTGCGTGTTGTGCAGACTAAGAACCAAAGAAGTACGAATTGAGTCAATAGACTCCTGGAAAACGACAAACTTGTTGTTGCCAAACACACTAGAATCGAGTGGCGATTTCTTATACATCTTGTCTTTGATCTTAGGAATAGTACCTGTCGGCAACAATCCGAGTTTGTTCTCAAAGTCTCGCGATGATTCGATGGTGTTATTGAAAGCATCTTGGGCTATAACCACCACAAGAGCGAATCCCAAGCTCAATGCAAAAGCAAGTGAAACGATTAGTTTTCTATTTGGTTTACTTGGTGACTCTGGAACAAGGGCATAGTCGCTGAATCGCGCATTGGAAGAGCTAAAGTCACTGGTTGCTGAAGCCTCTTTTTGTCTTGTTAGAAACAAATCATAAAGCTTGGCGTTTGTGTCAACATCTCGCTTGAGAACGTCGTATTCTCTCTTAACAATACTGAGTGATTGGAACTCATCTTTTTTGGCTAGTAGTTCTTCTCTTAACAAGGTTTCTTGGTTAACTGCGCTTGCTAATTCTTTCTCAATACCGTTGACCAACTTAGCAACCACACGATTTGCACGACGTGAAATGGTTTCTAGCTGAGCCTGAGCTTGGATCATTTTGTCGTGCTTAGGGCCGTAACGTTTGGAGAGTTCACTCACACGTTTCACAGCTTCTGATTCAGCTTGACGAATATCGCGAATCTGAGGGTGGTTAGAAATCAATGGTATAGAAGCTAAGGTTGCCACATCTTTGCTTTCGCTTTTTCTTAAAGCGCTATAGACAGCCTGTGTCTCTATGCGTTTCTCTGTCGCTCTCGCAATTCGATCAGTTAGGTTCGATAGCTCAGAACTGGTTAATGCGACGATGCCACTGTCATCAATAAGCTCTTGTTGCTTTAGAAACGCCAACAATCTGGTTTCCGATTCATCAAGCTTGTTTTTAAGTTCGCTCAAGCGCGTATTGATCCAGCTTGTCGCTTGCTCAGTCGCTAGCAGCTTAGACTCTAAGTTGTTCTCAATAAAGGCATAGCCTACTTCATTGGCAATCTTAGCCGCAAGCCGTGGATCTTCCGACTCAAAACTAATCTTAACGAGTTGAGTCTTGCGAATGGGTGAAATCGATAGCTTCGCTTTAAACGCTCTAAGGACTTTTCGATTAATCTGCTGCTCTGCGTCCATTTGATCCGACTGCTCACTCGCCATGTCTGACATATAGGCTTTGAGGACGGTTAGTTCACTTAACGTCGACTTAAGCTGAGTGAGAAAACCGGGCTCAGCCTGTCGTAGCAACGGGTTAAATTCCTCTAAAGTTGCCAAATCTAATTTGTCAATAACTCGTTGCGCGACTTGGTTAGACTTGAGAATCTCCAACTGAGTTTGATAGTACTCTTTTGTACTCGTATCAAAACCAACGACTTCTTCAATGGAAACCGCTTTTTTTGTTGACGTATCGATGAGCAGAGTGGCAGTTGCTTTGTATACTGGTGTGATAGACAACACCACCAGTACCGTAATCGCACTACAAAGCACAGCAAAAGTCACGATTGGCAACCACCTCGTTTTAATCAAGTGTATGTAGTAGCCTAGGTCTAGAAGTTGAGAATGTGGAACAGTCTCGGATTGGGAATGCATTTTTAAATCCATCTTAAACGGGGCTAAAAGAAACTTTGTTCGATAACAATGATGTCACCAGGCAATACAGAGGAGGAAAGCTTAGCTTTATTCTTTGTTTCATCATCACCTGCCTTAGAAACAAACACTTTGTTTCGAGCGGCTCTATCCGTGAAACCACCAGCCAAAGCAATGGCTTTATCAACGGTTAATCCTGGTTGGTATTCGTAACCACCGGGCTTTTTAACTTCACCATTGACATAGATACTTCTAAAACCAACGACCGAGACGCGTACTTTTGGTGAGATCAAGTAGTCACCCTTCAATCCAATGTAAATTTCTTGTTTTAGCTGTTCGGGGGTTTTGCCAATTGCCTCAAGTTGACCCAAGTACGGGTAGTCAAAGCTACCACTATTATTTATGTACAACTCATCAATGGATAAATCATCTTCGCCATAAACGGAGATTTGGATCTTATCCCCAGCACCCAATTTGTATGTCCCTTGAAAAGCGACCGCCTGTAAACTGAACAATGCAGTGGCTAACAGTAGCAAGGTATGAAAGCTCAACCTCATTTCAAATATCCTTAATATCTTGGTGCAATTACAGAACTAGATTTACAGACAAAAACCAAACGTTCTGTTTGTAGCTGTTTTCATTTATGGTCGAATTGACCCTCTCGTACTTCCAACCTAGAACTAAATCAGTGATATCGTTAAAGGTGTAACCAAGTGCTAATCGGTTTGAGTAGAAATCGTCATCACGGTTTGAGCTTGAGTAGTCGCTATTTCGTAGCAAGAGTTCAATATCGCTGTAAAAATTGCTTTTCCAATGGTGCTTCCAGGCCGATGTTAGAAACCTGTCTTTCACATAGTTCCGTCCCTGCTCTGGGTCACGAACGCGCTGCCCACCTAGCAACGTCACTTGCGAGTGCTCCAGTGGATTCCAAGTCAAATCAACGTCCCAACTAAATCCGGTAAACTGATCCTTTTGAGAGTCTTCGTAATCTTTATTTTGCAGACCAAGTCGAAGCTTACCGGTTGTTTTTCCAGAGATATCCCACTTGGAACCAATCATATAGAACTGATCAAGGCTATCTTGAGAGCGGGTCGTTGCCGGGTCAGGCAAATCATAGTTTCGCTTGACCAACTCGATTTCAAACAAAGCTTGAGTCGCCGGCATCACTCGATAATAAAAAGCCGAACCACCGCTAATTTCATCAAAATCTTTATACTTGGTACTCAACTGAACTAGGTTTGGACTGCTGATATCGCGGTAATTCTTATAGCTACGATCCAAATAACCCAGTGAAAGCTCTAGCCTTCCTTTTGCACCGTCACTACCGTAAACATAAGTACTATTAATGTCGTTAATCAGATACTCAACCGGATCGGTAACTATAGTTGAAAGTGAATCACCTGCACTCAGCCCAGTACCTCTCTCCTCATGGAGCAAGAGCAAGTTATAATTTAAGGACACGCCATGCTTAGAATTTAATCTGAAAAAGTTATTGGTAATAAACTTGTGATCTAAAAAATTGTCATCGCTGCTATCAAAATAAGTACCTGAAGAAATTTGGTATGCCACCAGATGCTCGTTGCCACCACGGTCAGACTCAAAAGCGATACCTGGTTCCAATACCAAAACACCTGACGATTCTAGATTCTGGTTGCTAGAGAAACGACCGATGTTGTCATTGTGCTCAAGGCTACTTTCAAACAGCGGGGTTATTCTTATTCCCGATTCAGTAATATAACCACGCTCTTCTTTCGCATGAGCAGCATAGCAGGCGCAACTTGTAAGCAAAGAAAGTACGATTGTTGATTTATTGAGTTTCATCTTAAATCCTTAATATGCTGTTTTTGCGACAAAACCTTTAAATATGGTTAGAAATATGATTCTCAAATCTAATGACAGGCTCCAGCTTTGGATATATTTGAGATCGTACTCGACGCGTTTTTCCATTTTTTCAAGCGTATCGGTTTCACCTCGATAGCCACTGATTTGGGCCAATCCGGTAATTCCGGGCTTAACCTTATGTCTCAACATATATTTGTCGACGATTTGGCGGTATTCTTCATTGTGCGCAACAGCATGTGGCCTTGGTCCTACGATAGACATTCGTCCTTGAATTACATTGATAAATTGAGGCAACTCATCAAGAGAGGTTCGCCGAATAAAAGCGCCAAACTTCGTCACTCTAGGGTCATTTTTCGTAGCTTGCTTTACAATATTTCCGTTGTCGGTCGCATTCATCGAACGAAACTTCCACACCTTAATGGCTGCTCCATCTAGTCCGTAGCGTATTTGTTTGAAAATTATAGGACCTGGTCCTGACAACTTAACACCGATTGCTACGAATAATAAAACCGGACTAATTAGCAGCGTAATTAAAGTTGCTAGCACAATATCTTCGATGCGTTTAATTACGCTTGCCAGTCCATAAAACGGGGTATCTTGAACACTAATTGTCGGACTATTCCCAATGGTTCTCCAACGCGCTTGCATTAATTCATAGGTATAGATATCTGGTATCAAATAAACACGAGCTGTGGTGTCCGAAAACATTTTAACCACATCTTTGACTCGCTGAACTTCCCCCATAGGGAGAGCAATATAGACATGTCGAATTTCGCGTTTTTTGGCCTTCTCAACCGAGTCTTTAATAGTTCCTAGAATCGGCTTACTCAAGCCATCTTTCGCTAAGCGGCTTGGTTCTCTGTCGTCATAAAAGCCCACAAAATCAAGGCTAGAAGATTTGTCATTGGCAATATCATGTGCCAACCGTACACCAGCATTTGATACACCAACAATTATCGCTTTTTGCTTATACTGGTGCTTTTTATAATGCGAACGAATAAGCTGATTACCCGCCAACCTACTTGAGATTATGAGGAACGGTGTTGCAAGCATCCATGTAGTAATCACAACCCTTGAATGTACTTCCGTCCATTTGGTAAAAAAAGCGAATAGTAAAAGGACAAGTAATGTTTGTAGCCAAGCACCAATAATGTTCTTAAATTCATGGCGTTGAACAAACACTCCATTATATCTATACAGTCCAGATTGCTCTGCAAAAAATACAAATAAGAGAGCCGACAATAGTCCTGAAATAGTATAAATCTTAGAAAAATCACCTAGGTAAATTGTGGATATTGCCAGAAGAAATGAGACAATTACAATTCCATCAACTATTCGATAAAGAGCACTTGATTCGTCCTCACCAAATTTAACCTTACTGTGCGTTGTCATATCCATATTTAGGTACGCTACCGCCTCTAAGTCGTAGCTCTTAGAGTTATTGAGTTAATAAACAATTAATTTCTACGTATGGCTTTCACAAAGACAAATAAAAGCGCAGTCATTTTTATTTATAAGCACGTAAAAAGTAAAGTCTCATTTTTGATAAACAAAATAAGTTCTTTATATGGACAAATATCAACCAACAATTATTGCAAAACCATTATCAAACTCACCAATTAATGGTAATTTGATCGCAGTAATGATTAACTATGGCCCGACCAGTCAAATGTTCTCATTTATTAGACACGGGAACAGCAATTATCAATTTTGAGACAGGGTAATAGACCGCTCATTATTTATTGATTTATATTTGACATTCCCACCGAATTATCAGCTTATTAGTTGAAGGGGATATTTTATAAAACCTGAAAAGGCTGTAAACAGAGTCAGAATATTTGGGTAAGGAAGCGCAGTAGAGACCTAGCGCTTTTTATTTATGAAGGAAAATTCGAAGATTTTTGCTTAATTAACGACCTATTTAGCCAATCATTTCGTTTTAATGAGCCCCAATGCTTTCAATTTGCGATAAACCGTATTTCTGCTGATTCCGAGAGCGCGAGATACCTTGCTGACATTACCATTATAGGTATGATAGGTGTCGATTAATGCAGCGTTCAGTGTCGACTTTAGATCCAATGTTTCAATCTCGTTCTCGCTTGCTGCTTCTAGTAACGGCTGGGCAAAGTGTGGTGGCACATGTTCAATCCCAATTTCACTCACATCGTTTGCAATTAGGCTGGTCACCTTTAATAGGTTATCTAGCTCCCTTAAATTTCCCGGCCAACGATAACGAAGTAGTGACTGCATTAGGGAAGCGGTGATTTTCTGCCCATTCTGCTGGTGTTTAGCGTGTATCGCATGAATCATGGCCAGTTTGTCTTCACGCTGATAGAGTGAAGGTAAACGAACAACTAATCCATTAAGACGGTAGTAGAGATCTTGCCTAAATTTGCCCTCGTCAACCAATTGGGTCAGGTCTTGGTGTGTCGCCGCTATTACTTGAATATCCACTTTATAAGACTGGGTAGATCCTACCGGCATAACAACCTTATCTTGCAATACAGTTAATAGACGACACTGCGCGTCGAGCGGCATCTCCCCTATTTCATCCAAAAACAAAATTCCTTTGTCTGCTTGCCTTATACGCCCACAATAACCTTGCTTGTTCGCACCAGTAAACGCACCTGATGCATGGCCGAACAATTCAGACTCTATTAAGTCTTTGGGTAAAGCACCGCAATTAACCGTCACAAGTGGTTGTTTATTGCGCGCACTATGCTTGTGTAGTGCTTTTACAAACTCGCCTTTACCCACTCCTGTTTCACCCAGTATCAGCAAACTAATATCACAGCCCATAACCTTATTGGCCTGCTGCCACGCTTGCTCTATTTTGTCATCGCCGTAATGGAGTTCACTGGCCATACTCAGCCACTTCTTACCACGATTTTTTTGGACTAAATTCCTTTTTACAATGAAAAACTGGCTCTGTTGTTGTGGCTGATTGAGCAAGTTCTCAAAATGTTCCCCAACTAGGGATACATGAGGAATAAGCTGGCTCGCTACTTGGTTGTGCGCAACCACATGGCCGCGATCATCTGCGATAACTATCCCCTGCCAGCCACTTTGTAATACTGATTCATTATGGGCAAGGTTGATCTGTATTGCGCCTTCTGGGATCTGAGTCAGCATGTAGTTTTCAACCAACTGCACCATATTCTGTACCAAAAGTTGGGTTGTCATATCATGTTTGCTTTGCTCACTGGTTATATCCAGAATCCCCACTAGCTCACCAAGGTGGTTAAATAACGGACTTGCCGAGCAACTGATAAAGCGGTGCTGCTTAATAAAATGTTGCTCACCAATAATTGATACCGCTCTCATTTCGAATAGGGCTGTGCCTATGGCGTTGGTCCCTTTCAGTTTTTCCTGCCAACAGGTCCCCGATTCCAAGGCAATCGACATCAACCTCTCACGAAACTTCTCTTGTCCCCAGCTCGCAAGAATCACCCCTTCGTCATCCGTTAAGATTAATCGGCTATCACTGCGCGACAACACCTGACTAAACAAAGGAAGAGCACATTGTTCAACGGCTTCAATCACTCCTTGAGCTTTGTAGCGCCTCTCTTTAAGTAAAGCGTTTGAAACATTGATATCTTCCGGCTTTTTGACTTGCTTTAAGCCTGCAATCGCGCTTCTTTGCCATGAAGAAGCTAGCCAGTTATCAGATTGTATTGTCTGTAGTTCCATACCTGTTCCAACTTTGAACAATTGGGTTGTACCATTTTGGAACAGTTGAACAATTTATTAACAACCTGTTCCTCTCGCCATTGTTTTAAACGTATCAGCCTAAGCCTTGACTACTCTAGCGGCAGAAAGTAATTACAACAAGTTTTTAACATTTGGCCTGTGATTTGCGTTGGCTAACACGATGCCATATGAAGTGTTCACCTAAAAGTGATGACTTCAAACCAATATTGAATTAAAACAATAAGGATATTTTATGATTTACGCACAGCCGGGCAGCCAAGACTCCGTCGTTAACTTTAAAAGCCACTATGACAACTACATTGGGGGCGAATGGGTAAAACCCGTATCGGGCGAGTATTTTGATAACACCTCCCCCGTCAATGGCAAAGCCTATTGTAAAGTCGCCCGTTCAGGTGAAGCCGACATTGGTCTAGCACTTGATGCCGCACATAATGTCAGATCAAGTTGGGCTGCTACGAGCGTAACAGAGCGCTCGAATATTTTGCTAAAGATAGCGGATCGCATTGAAGCAAACATTGAGGAGCTTGCAGTCGCTGAGAGCTGGGAAAATGGTAAACCCGTACGTGAAACACTGGCGGCCGATTTACCACTCGTTGTCGATCACTTCCGCTATTTTGCCGGTTGTATCCGCGCCCAAGAAGGCAGTGCCGCTGAGCTAGATGCCAATACCGCGAGTTATCACTTCCCAGAACCCATTGGTGTCGTTGGTCAAATTATCCCATGGAACTTCCCAATGTTAATGGCGGCTTGGAAGCTTGCTCCTGCTCTTGCAGCAGGCTGCTGCGTGGTGTTAAAACCTGCTGAACAAACGCCAACATCTATTCTTCTACTAATGGAAAAAATTGGTGACCTCATTCCAGCCGGAGTAATCAATGTTGTTAACGGATTTGGTAGCGAAGCAGGCCAAGCTCTGGCGACAAGTAACCGCATTGCCAAACTCGCATTTACAGGCTCTACTGAAATCGGTAACCATATCCTTAAATGTGCGGCAGAGAACCTAATCCCGTCGACAGTTGAGCTTGGGGGTAAATCACCAAACATCTATTTCCCTGATATCTTCGAACACGAAGACGAATACCTTGAAAAATGTATTGAAGGGACTTTATTGGCCTTCTTTAACCAAGGGGAAGTGTGTACCTGCCCTTCGCGGGTATTAGTGCACGAATCTGTCTATGATAAGTTCATTGCCAAGGTGGCAGAGCGGGCTAAGAGCATCCAGCAAGGTAACCCACTTGATACCGATACCCAAGTAGGTGCGCAGGCTTCTCAGGAACAGTTTGACAAGATCTTAAGCTACCTTGAAATTGGTCGCCAAGAAGGTGCTAAGGTTGTGTTTGGAGGTCAAGTCGCAGAGCAAAAAGACGATATTGAATCTGGTTACTACATTCAACCAACGCTGCTTGAAGGTAATAACAAAATGCGCGTCTTTCAAGAAGAGATCTTTGGTCCAGTCATTGCTGTTACCAAATTCAAAGATGAAGCAGAAGCGTTGGCGATTGCCAATGACACAGAATACGGCTTGGGTGCGGGGGTTTGGACTCGTGACGCAAACTTAGCTTACCGCATGGGTCGAAACATCGAAGCCGGTCGTGTCTGGGTCAACTGCTATCATGCCTATCCCGCTCACGCAGCTTTCGGTGGCTACAAAAAATCAGGTATTGGACGAGAAACACACAAAATGATGCTCGACCATTACCAAAATACGAAAAACCTGTTGATCAGCTACGATGTAAATCCTTTGGGTTTCTTCTAAATCCGTAAACGAGCCACCCGTAACTCGGGTGGCATAATTGACTTAATTGAAAACACAGCATTTCATGGTTCAAATCGCTACAGCCATTGCCCAGACAAATTGCAACAACCACCCCAAGCATCTCCATTAGCGCCACTCTGAATCTTAAATGGAGAAGGGAGATTGACCAAAGTACACATGCGTTCAATATCAAGAAGCACGACTACGCCTCCTTTTCCACTGATCACTTCTTCTTGCCGAAGTTTCTTAAACAATCTCGACAATGTTTCTGGTGCAATGTTGAGTTGACCTGCGAGTACGCTCTGAGCGACAGGTAACTTTATCCATTCGCTGCCTTGCTGCTGATGAAGTTCCAATAAATAAGAGACTAATCTCTGATTTGCACCTTTTAACGTAAGCTGATCCACTCGATTCACGGCCTGACTAAGTTTAGTCGCCATCGCCCCCAGCAGTTGGAATGAAAAGTCGCTGTTTTTCGAACAGAAAGATAACAGTACATCTCTAGAAAATGAAAGGACGGTGCTATCGACATTTGCTTTCGCGCTGACGGGATAGACACTTGGCTCCATAAACATCACCGCTTCCGCAATGCTGTCTCCTTCACCGAGTACTTGAAATACTTTCTCATCTCCTTCTGGTGAATAGCGGTACAAACTTACTGCTCCGCTTCGAATGATGTAAAACCGCTGCGCTTTAAATCCAGATTCAAATAGGTGCTTACCTTGAGCTAAATGAACCACTTGAGCCCCTCTTGATAAAGCCACCTTGTCTTCAAGACGTATAGCCGAAAATATAAACGAATCGTGAATCAATTGATCTGTAATCTTGTCCATAGCCTAACCAAATTGACAAATGTCATTTGTAATATTTATGGCAATGTTAATCTTATTGATAATTATTATCAAATGTATCGCAATTAGATATTACAATTTAGGTTAATAGAATATGCATTACGGCGTTTTAGTAGGTCTACACCTATTATGTGCAGCGATTTTTATCGGTATCGTTGCCTTCGAAGTCCTTATTTTAGAAGGAATAAGGCCTCATTTACCACCGAAGACGATGTCTTTAGTTGAGCAAGGCATACACATGAGAGGGCGAAAAATTATGCCTTTTGTCGTCGCAACTCTGTTTATTACTGGCGCACTAATGGGTTATCAGCATCTTAGCCCTCTACCTTCAGTATTTGCTACCTCATTTTCAACTTTGCTAACCGTTAAAATACTACTAGCGCTCAGCGTTTTAACTCACTTTCTGATTGCTATGAAGTATGCCATTTGCGGCAACATGACTTCAAAACGCTTCAAATACACTCACTTAAGCGTCTTCTTTCACATGCTGGCTATCATCTTTCTTGCCAAAGGCATGTATTACATTCACTGGTAACAGATTGACATTTGTCATTTGAGCAAAACCAATCAATACACACTATTAATGATAATAATAATCAGTCAACTCAATTAAGGATAAACTATGCTAAAAAGTTCAGCCCTTTCACTCGCTCTGTTTTCATCGATCGCTTTTGCCGGAGGGACTCCTGGTCTCACCGGAACGTATAACGGCAGTTACCAGTTAGAAGTTCGGACTACCTCAGACCAACTGATGGCCAAAAGCACCCAAAGGAACAACTGGAAATGGGATTTCGACAACAAAACCGTGACAATTAATGGTGGTTTTATCAAAAGCTCATTTGCTCCCTTCCCGATTGGCTACAACGCTCACGCCCCAATTTCATTGATCGACAATAACGATGGCACTTATACCATTGACTACGTCTTTCAAGCCTATAACCCGTTATATGGTTTCCCTAAAGCGAGTACAAAATCAGTAGTTGAGATAACTGACACTGGGTTTGGCCTCGAGTTTAAAACACTGGATTCAGACAACGATGGCGTCATTGGTGAAGCTATTTACGGTCTGTTCCCTTGGGACATTGAACTCAACTGGACTGGCTCAGCTCAATAACCTCCTCTATTCAAGGTGGTCTTAGTACCACCTTTTTCTCCCCCAAATTAAGGATGAATGCAATGAACTTGCACCGTTTGGCGTGCCTGATGGCCGTTACGACTTGTGTCTCTGCAACTGCTCAAGACCTTTCTGGTGTATACGTAGGTCACTACTCAACAATCATGAATGCTCACAAGGACAATGGAGTCAATGGAACTTCTTGGCCGGAAAATACACTTGATGGTGAATACAATGGTGAAAAATACAAAATACTTGGCACATCGGTAAGTGATGGAATCTGGGTATGGAACTTTGACAATAATACCGTTACCGTCTCAGGTAGCACTTTATTTGCTATGGGAATGCTCCATGTACCATTTCAAGCATTTGCCCCAACAGAGATAGAAAACAAACGAAGCGACAGTGAAGTCATCATCAACACTCTAGATGAGATAACCATTCCAATGGAGTACGAACCATCTTCTGGGACGTACAAGATTTCATATGCGCAAAAGAAATACATCGTTCCCCCTTTTCCTGTGCCTGGCGTCGCCGACTACCCAATTGCACTCACGACGACACACCTAAAAGTAAGCAAAAAACCGGACGGTTCTTTGGAGATTTCCACTCAAGACGTTGAGTCATCGATTGCACCCGATAATGTTCCCGGTACGCGGATAGAGAATGTGTTCCCAGCAACAATACAAGTTGAATATCGCGCCAACAACATGCGACATGACCCGCTAACAGACACAAATAATGATGGTATAACCGATGCGGTCGCAACTCTACTTGGCCTCGACCCGGTAAGTGGTGACTCTGATGGAGACAACCTCGATGACATTGTCGAAACTCCGATCTATTTGAGAGGAAAAGATTCGGATAAAGACGGCTTAAGTGATGCACTTGAAGCAGGCACTGCCGCGACTGAAAAATCAATTGCGTCAGGCTTAAAACTGCAGTCAGAACAACGCATAACTATTTTGATGCCCGATGGTCAAAGAGTTTATAACGTTCGCTCACACCCACTTGATCTTACGATTGCCGATCACCATACATTGAGTGGCACTCTGCCACCCGAGACAAATGCCGAAGGCGAAATCTTGGATTACAAGTATGGTCATGCAACCTTTAACATCGATAATCCCGCAAAAGACGAAACACTCAAGCTGCATCTAGAACTAACTAAGATGCCGAAAGGGCTAGAAATTTATCGAGTTGAAAAAGGATTTAGTCTCGAGTCTATGAGCTTTGTCCAGGCATTCGTCAAACAAGACTGGACAAGTTCAAACGGAGAAAAGCTTGAACTAACCCTATCTAACCCTGACAAATCAGAGGCCATTACTGCAGACTTGATTTTCGCGGCCCCACAGCAAAGAGAGACCAATGTCTCGCCAACGCCTACTCCGACACCCGAACAGCCTTCTACGGCGAGTTCATCAAGCTCAGGAGGTGGGCTGCCATTGCTGAGTCTGTTGTTTCTCGGTGCAATCTCGCTGCGTCGATTCTGTGGCCACCGGGGGTAATAGCAGTGAAAACCGCTAAATTAGTTTATGGGCTTATTGTTTTAAGCCCATTTTTCAGCATGGCACAAACTGAGGTTATTGTTGTAGAAGGCTCTAATAACCAGCAAGAGTTAGAGAAATTACTCGTTAGTGAAAATTTACACCAGGTCCCTGGTGGAACCAACCTTATTGACACCGACCAAGTCAGTGGTAGCCGTTCATCTCTTGCAAAAGTACTCAATCAACAACCAGGCATCGTCGTCCAAGAGTTTTTTGGTGGTAACGACCAACCTAGGATTAATATCCGCGGTTCAGGACTCCAAGATAATCCTGTCAATCGAGGAATTCAGTTATTGTATGATGGCCTTGCTCTCAACCAGGCGGATGGTTCATTCGTCATCGGCTTAATCGACCCCGAACAGGCACACTTGCTTTCAGTGTATCGCGGTGCAAATGCCATGCGTTATGGTGCTACAACCTTAGGGGGAGCGATAAACTTCCACGCTAAAAATGGGCTTAACACAACGAATCAAGCTCAGGTTGAAGTGGGTTCATACGGTATGTATAAGGGAAACCTTTCCCTCGCAACAATTGAAGAGAAATGGGATTATTATATATCCTCCTCTTACAGTGAAAGAGAGGGTTACCGAACCCATAGCCAAGCAGAAAGAGCTACCCTTGCCACCAACATTGGCTACTCAGACGATCATTGGCGTAACCGAACCTATGTAAATATTGCTCAGAACCGTTTCAACATTCCATTTTTATTGACTAAGGAAAGAGCCGTCAACACACCGACTCAAGTCATGGGCGAAGGGGATGAGAATATGGACACCTTGCTCAATATTCCAGTACGAAAGCCGTTTCGTGACACCCAGCAACTACGCCTCGCCAACAAAAGTCACTGGGAGTATGACCAGTTAAATGCAAAACTTGGTATCTACGGCGAACATTTGGAAGACACATTTCGCAATCCTCTCACACAAACCACTACCACTCATAGAAATATTGGTATTGATGCGAGTTTGAGCTACAACACCCTGTCAGACGACTATTTAAATCGCGAGATTTTGATTTTTGCCCAAGCCAATAGTGGTTCTCTTCCCAGAGAGTATGCGTCTGTCCATCCAAAAACAGGCGAGCTAATGCCAACCTTTGCCAAGCTTGATCTAAAAGCAACCAACATAACACTAGGCAGTCAGATTCAGTACGAATGGTGGGAAGGCTTGTCAACTTTAGCCTCTGCGCAGTGGGTATTAAACAAGCGTAGTATCGAAGATAAGATGACTCCTGGCTTGCTTGATAGCCGTTTCCAGTATCAGATTCTCAACCCCAAACTAGGTCTTGTCTATCAGTGGGACAATCAACAACGTGTTTATGCCAACTTGAGTGGCAGTTCTGAAGCCCCTAACTTTTGGCAGCTCGCGACCGTTTCAGCCAACCCTACAGACCCATTAAACAACCACGTTTACATTAACGAGCTTAAAGCACAAACCGCACTGACCGGGGAATTAGGTACCGATTTACATAGTGAGTCACTCTCTTTTCAGGCATCGTGGTATTACTCGATAGTTCAAGACGAACTGATTTCCGTCGTTGGCGATTTTGCCGTAAACGGGAAAACCATTAACTATGGTGGCGAAACCATACACCATGGAATAGAAACCTCACTTTCCCATGTTTCCACTAGCCTATTCACCAGTGGCGATAACCTTAAGAGCCAATTGGTCTACAATTGGAGCCGTTTTAGCTTTAAAGATGGTGTCTACAAAGGCAATCGCATTGCGGGCATTCCTGTCCACCTGATTCAAGGCTCACTCGATTACCTCCTGTCCGGTTGGCAAATTACCCCCAACTTCACGTGGCAACCAGAAGAAACCTATACCGACCACATGAACACGCACAGTAATACCCAAGATCCCTACTTCTTGTTGGGGTTAAAAGTTGGCTACCAACCTGTGGAATCAGCACGACTGTTTCTGGAAATCAATAACTTAACTGACACCAACTACCAAACCGCATACGCGATTCGAGGACAAGGGGCGCCTGACCTACCGACATTCATTCCTGGGCCAGGGATCAACGCTGTTTTGGGAGCATCATACTCATGGTAAAAAATATCTGGATTATCGGGCTAATGGCGATCTTGTGCCCCACTCCTGCGTTAGCACAAATACCCGACAGTGGCATTTACAAAGGGCACTACCACATCACTATGCGCGCGGCACCGCTTGGTAATGTACTGGGATTTGGTGTTAATGAGCCTAGCTGGACCTGGAACTTTGATAACGACACAGCAACGGTAACCGGGACCACGCTTTCGGTAGGTTTTAACTACGCTTTACATGACATAAATAACGTAGACCCAAACCGTGATGAACTGTCTTTTACTCGCAATAATGACGGCACCTTAACTCTGCATTATGCGCTGCAAATATACCACCCAGGTCTGGGCAACCCTATGTCTAATACCTCTACCCGTTTCGCGGTATTGAAAGATGGAGCCCAACTTAAGATTAGCGCCGTAGACTGGGAGGTCGATGGCTCAGACGGTATCGCAGGGACAAAAATCTACAATGTATTTCCTTTAACGATCGAACCTGACTATATCGGTAGCGCCGTACAGGAAGGAGTAGACTCTAACTTAGACGGTATCGACGACGTCACTTCCTCGTCTCTAGGCCTTAATCCAAACTTGTTGGATAGCGACGGAGATGGTATTTCAGATTGGATTGAAATTGGCGGCAACGTGTCAGCCCCCCTAGATAGTGATTCAGATTCCATCATCGACGCACTTGAATCTGGCGATACTGCACATTCGTCGTTTAAAGCCTATGGTCTTAGCACTTTGAATGGCCAGCGTTTAAATATCGACACGAGCAGTGAACTCAGCATCAAATATGCTTCGATAGGATCGATGCAGCAAAAAGTCACTTCACCAGACACGAGCGATGACTTTGCAACACTCGACTCAACACTAGGTCAGCCTGGGTTGGATTATCCGTGGGGAAACCTTTCACTTGCGTTTGGCAAACCAGACTACTCCATAGACACTCAAGAGATAACGCTGACCTTTTCAGACAAACTACCTGACAAACTATTGGTATACGCTTTCAATCCACAGGCAGCCAACAACTACCAATTAGTTCCACAAAGTTTGATTCAAAAAGTCAGTGACTATGCTTTTACTATAAAAATGGCAACAACAGACCCATGGATATCTGAAAATTCTAGTAATGACAGATATCAGTTAACCATTGCTATTAGTGAAAACAAGTTGGGTAACAAATCTGTTGATGAACAAAGCGTATCCGCAGGTGGCCACAGCGTGATTAGCCTACTCGTACTTATTGGCTTCTTATTTAGAAGGCAGATACGCCGCAGCTAACATTCTGACTCAGTGAGCGCCCTTAGGCGCTCTTTTCTTTATTCCGGCGCTTGAGTTTATCATTGAGATACAGTGCACCACTGGCGACAAGGGCAAGAAGTGATACAGTAAACAATGCTGGCATGTTTAGGATCCAAGCGAATGTTGCTGCGAGAAATGCTACGAAGGTAATCATGCGGCTACTTGACATGACTCTGCCGAGTTTTCTACTCATAAAGCCTCCTAATCATTGGTTAAACAGGCCATATAAGACGAATAATTGGCCTTGATTTGACTCATTGAATTATGCCATTGAGAAAGCTAAATTAACCTAAATAGACCTCAAAATAGCTATCAGTGTGAACGCTCGCATACTTGTTGAACGGGGTTTATAGATAGACGTCATAAAAAAAGTAGAACGTCATTGCCACACTTGATAGGGCAACAAAACCTTTCACATAATGCTGTTCAACTTGTCTAGAAATTCTTGCCGCCACATAGCCGCCAGATAATGTGCCCAACATCACCGCTCCCCCACGTAACCAGTCGATTGAGCCTTCTGCAATAAACACGACTATCGCAATGATTGAAACAGACGATGAAATCAATAATTTAAGGCCATTCATTTGGTTAATATCCGTGTACCCAGCCAACACCAAGTAACTGAGTACGACCACACCAAGCCCCGCATTGAAGAAGCCGCCATATGCTGAGACGACAACTAGCAGCAAAGAAACCGAACCCAACGCCCAAAATGGATGTAACGATGTTGATTTTGCCAAGCGGCTCGTCAACTTGTTGATTTGGTTACCAAACAAAAACAATAAGGTTGCAAACAACAGCAGCCAAGGGATTGCAATAAGGAATTGGTTTTCCGATACACTAAGCAACAAATACGCGCCTAACCCTCCGCCAATGAAGCTAAGAGTAATGACTGGTGTAAGAGAACCATGTGAGCTGGCAATGTCTTGACGAAAGCCGTAAGTACCGCTGAGATAGCCCGCACAAGCCGCAAAAGTATTGGTCGCATTCGCTATAACAGGAGGCACACCGACGAACATAAGGGCGGGAAAGGTAATAAAGCTCCCTCCACCAGCAATACTATTCAGTATTCCCCCTAGAACGCCTGCCCCAAACAATAGAATCCATTCCATAATGTTCGCTAAGTTGTGTTAGGAATTTCCCACTCTAACCTGATCCCGACATCAAACATATAGCGAGCAGTGACTTTTGTGGCTTAACCTACTGAATATCGAGCGCAATTTCTTTCCAGTCTTGTAGTTCATCACGGTAGTGCTTAGTTTGTTTAGAGGTCATTGAGTTGATCACTTGTATAAGGTAGCGATTTGCGACCTGTTTATTGTGATCAATTTTCTGTTCTAGTTCTGGTGCGTAGAAACTATTGGGGTTAAACATTAGCTGGCGAAATTCAGGTTGAAACTTAGCCATATCTAGCCTGTTAGATAAAAGGGCATTGACCTCGATACGCATCTTAGTCTGGTGGTGAATCCAATCGTGGGAAGTCACGTACAATTCATCGACCCATTTATCCAATAGTCTGTGTTGCTGCTTGGTAAGGTTGCCCATCCAAGTTTCTAAATTCTCTTCAATTCGATCTTTATAACGGGCTTTAATTTCTGGATCTGGAAGCTTTTGGTATTTCCTTTTGTATTTGGTGTGACGAACACGAATACTGTTCATCAGCTCTTCAACTTGGTCATTGGATAGCTCTCGGGCTACCGCGTAAAGTTCTGGTGCAATTCTCGTGACAAGGCGCTGTGAATGTTGCTGGAATTTCACTTCCTGCTCTTCAAGCTGTTCTAGCGTAAACGATTTGGGCTCTATTGCCATTAACTCATCAAGATGTTCAATGTAGTTGGGGATTTCTTCAGTACGATGCCACTCACTCAGTACTGCGATTTTCTGACTGACTATCTCTTCCTGAGAGTCATTGAGTTCAACGTAATCATCTAAGTATTCGAGTAACAGCCAATCCATATTGTTGTACACAAACTTAGTACTACATCCGGATAGAGCTAAACACACCATTAACAGTATTCCTAGTTTTCTCATTGCTTCGTCCTGCGCAACACACTGCAAACACCATTATTCTTAACATAGACACTTTTGGCTCTCGTGTCTGTAACAACAACGCAAGCAACTTCGATACCAGATCCACTCTCTTTTTACATGTTCATCGCTCAAACAAACAGTTAACAGCGAGCATAATAAGAGGAACGGGGTTGTAAAAACATTAGGACGGCAACTCCTCACCTCTGACCCTCACTTCACTAAATACGCAATTAGCTGACAGCAAATTTACTTAGTCATAAACAGGTTACGAACATAAAGGTAAGCTTTACAAAACCTAGTAGTAATCTTACACAGCCTGACAGACTCCATACGTCCTTAGGCGTAATATTTCTCTCGAAGGTCACCCATCAGGAGAAAAGATTATGAAAAAAGTGATTCTATTAGCTTCGTTAGTAATGAGTGCGTCTGTATTTGCATCAACCAATGTGACATCGTCAAACACAAGCTTTACCACTGACGCATACTCAACTAAGCAACGAGCCTATGATGCCGCGTTTGACCTCATGGATGAGATGAAAGCAATGAACCCAGCACAACTTAAGAACAAATTGCATATTTCACAGAGTAACGTCGTTTACCCAAGTGTAAAACTCAATGATATGACAGTACAGATTGAAGAGTTTGCTCAGGCTCCTGGCAATATTCAGTACAAAGCCGTACTCAATGTTGACTACCAATATAAGTACCGTGAAAGCGGCAACAACTAACCGTTTATCGTTCCACCTGCCTTGCCGCTTTATCTAAAGCGGCTTTTTTATTGCATTCTCCTGACTTAAAGCCACCATTTATGAGTTATTCTCCAATAAAAATGAGTTGCACTAAACCCACAAAGAAAATACAGCTCAATAATGATTAAATTATGGAGTAAGCATGAAAAAAGTTATCCTACTGTCAGTCGTCTCTGTCGTCATCCTAGCGGGTTGCAACCAAGCAACTCCAACAAACCAAGAGCAGATTTCAACTATGCCACACAACCCTATGTGTAACAGCGAAGCGATGCCAGGAGGCTACTACCCTCCGGGTGAAGTTACACCTGAAGCAGAGATAGCCGTAGAGCTTGTCCTCAACCAAATCGCAACGTCGTCTCCGTTAAAACAGATCACTGATGTTCGTACTCAAGTTGTCGCGGGAATGAACTACGCTGTCGAGTTTGAGCTTGAAAATGGCGAAATTTGGAATGCAATCGTTTACCAATCTCTTAACGATGAGTACTCGATCACTCAACAACCAAAGCTTGGTAAGATCTGCCCTTAGTCCGACTTTTGACCGAACCTCTCTGAAGCTCAGTTCTTTCTGATCTTCCTCTCCTCTATATTGTTTATACTCCTTATTATCAATGCATAAAAAGCTTCATATGTCACAAATGGTCTATATAATGGCGTCGCAAACAAACAACTAGGTGAAAACATGAAAATTTGTGGTGTAGAGCTAAAAGGTAACGATGCGGTCATTTGTCTTCTTTCTCATGAAAATGGAGTCGTTCACTTGCCTGATTGCCGCGTAGCAAAGCTAAGCATTGGCAATGCAAACGACACACAAGAGGTAAGAAAATTCCAATTCTCTTTTGCCAAGTTGATTGAGGACTACAAAATTGAAAAAGTTGTCATTCGTCAACGCCAGACAAAAGGTAAATTTGCCGGCGGAGCGGTTGGTTTCAAGCTTGAAGCTGCGATCCAACTTATTAAAGAGTTGAAAGTTGAAGTGGTCACCCCTACCGCTATCAAGGAAAGCTTGAAAAGAAACCCACTTGGCATCCAGTTTAAAGATACGGGCCTTAAGCAATATCAAGAGCAAGCATTCACCACCGCCTATGCCTGCGCTATGATGCGCGGATAATCAAACGTTTAGATGAAACGACCACATTAACAAATCTTAATGTTTCATTAAGACTCGCTAAATAGGTGCTCTGTTAATCTGTAACTCGTTAATCTAAAACGTTTTTCGGTTTACCCCCTAAGCCGATATGGCTCGCATTAGTCACGCGAGCCTTATTTTTTTCACTTAAAATCATAGCCTTATTAGATATGATAGCCCCAGGCGATATTTAAGGGGTAAATGGTGAAAATACTAATCATTGAAGATGATCAGACGACTCGTGAGTTTGTCGCCAAAGGATTGCAAGAACACGGTTATAGCGTCGACCAAGCAGAAGATGGCAAGAAAGGTTTGATGATGGCGCTGAGTAGCGACTATCAACTGATTATTCTCGATCGCATGCTGCCCTATCTTGATGGCATGAAAGTATTGTCCGCGATCAGGGCCACTGACAATAACATTCCAGTGCTGATTCTTAGCGCAATGGACAGCATCGAAGATCGCGTAGATGGACTACAAGCAGGTAGTGACGACTATCTAATCAAACCATTCGCTCTGGCTGAGCTTGTCGCTCGCGTCGATATCATCATAAATCGAGTTCACCGCTCTTCCCCTCCTTCTCACACTCTAAGTTACGACTGCTTAACAATAGACTTGAAAGCCCATAGATTTACCTGCAACGATAAGGAATTACTGCTTCAACCCAAAGAGTTTCAACTTATTCAGCATTTTATTGAACACAACGAACAAGTTGTATCTCGAATGCGTTTGTTTGAAAGTATATGGAGTTATCACTTCGACCCCAAAACGAATGTAATCGATGTTCATGTCGCCAATCTAAGACGCAAACTCGAAGAAGCAGGTTGTACGGGATTATTGCATACAGTTCGAGGGGCGGGTTATGTCCTTCGTCGATAACTACATCTTAACTCGCTCTTCGGTATTTAAGACCCTAATTAGTTTGTTTGTTCTGGTCGCCGCCGCCAACACTATCGTTATTCGCCAACTCTATGTCGACTCCGATGCTTTCCACCGTCAGCAACTGACTAAACAACTCAATGACGAAATCCAAGAGTTCAGTTTCGCTGCAAAGCAAGGCAAATTAAGTGTCGAGAGCCTGCTACACGCTAAACAAGCCTCTAAAACACCCTTCTACTATCGACTTGTCGAACCGATGGAACCAATACTAAATACCCAGTATTACCCAATTGCCACCCTACCAAGTGAAAAGACCAATATCTTACTCGGCGAAAACTTTAGACTAGAGATTGGTGTTAATCGTGGAGTAATTGAAGCACATCGTGAATCTCTCGCGCCGATCGTGTTTTCCGGTATCATCCTACCTGTAGCGATCATGCTAAGTACTGCACTGTTTTTTTCGATGCTGATCATAAAGCGACTAGAAAAAGTCAATCATGCGATGAACCGTGTTCTATGTGGCGAGCGCGATGTAAAGCTATCTGTCTCAGCTAAAGACGACGAGTTTGATATCTTAGCGATCCACCTCAATTATATGATTGAGCAGATGGCGAAAAATGAAGCCACATTAAAATCGCTTACCGTGGGCCTTGCTCATGATATGCGCACTCCAATGGCAAGATTAAAACTGCGCCTTGAAGAAGTCCTTGATAGCAAAGAAATTACTGACTCACAGCAAGTTCAATTTTCTGCTTGCCACGATGAACTCGAACTTATCTTATCGCTATTCAACAGTATGCTTGAAATTGCCAAAATCAATAGTGGTCAAATTAGCCTAGACGCTAAACCAGTTGAGCTTGGCGATATCGTTAACGATGCCATTGAGTTTCTTTCTCCACTCTCTGAACAAAAGCAGCAACAAATCTTGTTCAGAAAAGACCAAGCATGTTCAATTTTGGGAGATCGTTCACTGCTCTTTCGCGCGGTGTTTAATGTGATTGAAAACGCCGTTAAATACACGCCAAGCGGGGGAAACATTGAGGTGGTCGTTGATCATTTCGGGGTATCAGTAGCCGATTCAGGAATTGGTATTTCCGACCACGACAAGCCGTTTGTCTGTCGTCCAATGTACCGGGCAGATAAAAGCCGAACCGAGCAAGGCAACGGGCTCGGGTTGGCCCTAGTTGATGCAGTCTTAAGTAAACACCAAGCTCGGTTGATTTTACGAGACAACAACCCAGGATTAAGAGCCAGACTTTACTTTAATCACTAAAAAGACCTAGCGAATTGCTAGGTCTTGAACTAATCACGAAGTACCAACTAGTGACTTGGCACGACGATATGAGACAAATCTTCAGTGGCGGGGATTTGTTTCATTGCATGAGCAATTTCTTCCGCCTCTGTACCAACGATGACTTGAAGGTTATTCTCTCCCATCTTAACCACCCCCATCGCACCAATGGCTTTAAGTGTGGCTTCATTCGCCTTATGCACATCTTTAACACCTAAACGTAGTCTTGTAATGCACGAGTCGATAGCGGTTAGATTGTCATGTCCGCCAAGTGCTTTCAGATACTGTGCTGCTTTCTCATTGGTATTCACTACGACCGTTTCAGACAAATCAACCTCTTCTCGACCTGGCGTTTTAAGGTCAAACTTGATGATCGCATAACGGAAAACACAGTAGTAAACCACAGCAAAACATAACCCTTGTACGATTAACATATACGGCTTGACCGCGAGTGGTAAATTGAACGACAAGATAAAGTCAATCAAACCTCCACTGAAAGTAAAGCCGGCAATCCACTGCATGCTCGCGGCGATGTATAAAGATAACGCCGCCAATAGCGCGTGAATAACGTAAAGCACAGGGGCTACAAACATGAAGGCAAATTCAATTGGCTCAGTTACCCCCGTAAGAATTGCTGTTAGCGCTGAAGCGCCTAAAATACCGCCAACTTTCTTTTTGTTCTCTGGTTTAGCGCAGTGATACATGGCAAGACAGGCTGCTGGTAAACCGTAGCCCATAAATGGGAAGAAACCACCTTGATACATACCCGTGACGCCAAGCTCACCCGTACCCGACCAGAACTTAGAAATATCATTGATACCAACAAGATCGAAAATAAATACTTGGTTGAGAGCATGGTGCAAACCAATTGGGATTAACAAACGGTTGAAGAATCCATAGATACCCGCACCAGCGGCACCCAATTCGGAAATGGCGACACCAAAGTCCACCAAAGAACCGTAGACTGCAGGCCAAACATAAACCATCACTAAGCTAATAGATATCGCTGCAAGGGAGGTCACGATGGGTACAAAACGACGACCTCCGAAAAAGCCAAGCGCTGTTGGCAATTTGATGGTGTGAAAACGGTTATATAAAGTGGCGGCCACAATACCCATCATAATACCTGTGAACGCACTCACAGCAGCTTGAGAGGCAATGATTTCCGATTTGCCCATTTGATCGATCGGCACTCCGGTAATCGCCGAGATCCGCCCAACATCTCCAACAATCGTTTCGATGATTAATAGGCCCAATAACCCAGAAAGTGCGGCAGCACCGTTATTATCCTTAGCCAAGCCATACGCGACACCCGCCGCAAACAGCCAAGCTTGGTTATCCATAATACCTGCACCACCAGCAACTAAAATCGTCGCCAAAGCACTGTTGGCACCCCATCCTGCTGGGTCAATCGCATAGCCGAGGCCAAGCATCAAGCCACCCGCGGGTAAAACCGCAATTGGTACCATGAGTGCTTTACCCACTTTTTGTAGATATCCTAATATATTCACCTTTTTATCCCCTTTGGTTTGTCGTTATGTCCAAAGAGTACAAAAAGTCAGATTAAGTCAGCGTTGAGCAAAGATTAAGATTTATTAATCAACGACGCCTAGCTAAATACTAGGCGAAGTGGTTAGGCGACTTGCTGGGTTTTAAAGTTACCTAGCAATGCATCGTAAAGTTCGTTGTCACTTAATACACCAACGAGTTCATCTTCCTCGACAAGTAATATGGGTTGGTTGCTACGCTGTTTAAGCTCGATCGCTTCTCGCATACCAATTTCTGGGCTAGCTTGAATCACCATAGAGCTGTTGATGTCATCGATTTCTAACGAGTCATCATTCCAATCTACCAAAACTTTGTTTGAATCAACCAAGCTCAAACCTTGGGGAAGTTGTTCAACCCAAAGCGCCTCTGCCGCACAGATCTCCCATTGTTCATCACGGCACGTCAACTCCTCACGCGACTGCATGAGAGAGCGCCCCTTGAGTACATTCAATGGGTTTGTGTGAGCCACAAAATCTTTCACATACTCGGTCTCTGGTGCAAGGACGATTTGTTCAGGTTTCCCATGCTGAATCAGTTTGCCCGATTCCATAATCGCGATGTTGTTACCTATTTTGAGCGCTTCATCTAAATCGTGACTGACAAACAAAATCGTTTTATTTAACCGACTCTGTAGTTGAAGAAGTTCATCTTGCAACTGAGCACGAATTAGTGGATCGAGTGCAGAAAACGGTTCATCCATTAGCAAGATATCGGTATCCATAGCAAACGCTCTAGCTAACCCGACGCGCTGCTGCATCCCTCCTGATAATTCATGAGGGTACTTGTTTTCCCACTCAGATAAACCCACCATCTCTAGCTGCTGACGCGCTTTTTTACGACGCTCTGCTTTGCCAATACCTTGCATCTCAAGACCAAATGCAACATTGTCTAAAACAGTGAGCCACGGCATTAATGCAAACTTTTGAAACACCATAGACACGCGATGGGTGCGCAGATGACGCAAGGTTTCTTCACTACAATCTGCGACGTCGACCACCTGTTCGCCATCTTTGATCTCTAACGCACCGCGGCTAATTTCATTCAAACCATTCACTGCACGCAATAGGCTTGATTTACCAGAACCAGATAACCCCATTAGTACGCAAATTTCACCCTCTTTAATACTAAGAGAGACATCATCAACACCAACAACTTGCCCCGTCTGGTCGATGATTTCTTGGCGAGTCTTACCTTGGTCAAGGAGTTCTAGTGCTTGCGCTTGTTTGTCGCCAAACACCACATCTAAGTGGGTAATCGTAATTGCATCCATGACTATGCCTCTTTTTGATTGGGTGTTTTGCACAAGCGATCCAAAATAATCGCCACCAATACGATGGCTAATCCAGCTTCAAAGCCTTGCGAGATGTTGACGGTATTCAGAGCCCTTACTACAGGTTTGCCCAAACCGTCTGCACCCACTAAAGCCGCAATCACCACCATAGATAATGACAACATGATACATTGAGTAACCCCCGCCATAATACTTGGCATCGCAGCGGGCAGTTCCACTTTGAATAACAGTTTCATTCGACTTGCACCAAACGCCTTACCCGCTTCAATTAGCTCTTCAGGTACTTTGGTCATACCGAGATAGGTCAATCGAATCGGTGCGGCAATGGCGAAAATAATCGTCGAGATGAGACCTGGCACAATGCCTAAACCAAACAAGACTAATGTCGGGATCAAATACACAAATGTAGGCACGGTTTGCATTAGGTCTAGCACTGGCCGAAGTAAGGTATACAACCAAGGGCGGTGCGCTGCCATGATGCCAATTGGAACACCAATTAATACGGAAATCGTTGTCGCTGCAAAGACAAGAACAAAGGTTTCCAGCATTTCTTGCCAATAACCAAGATTTAGAATGGTCAATAAAGCCCCGACGACAAATATCACCAACGGAATACTACGGTGCAAATACCAAGCAATAGCCGCTGTCAACACTATAGGTAACGCTGGTGGCATCCACTTAAAAATATCGACAACAAAAAGAATAACGGTTTCAAGAAAGATAGAGATGGCGTCAAAAAAGCCCGCGGCATTGAGAGTTAACCAATCAACGCCCGTTTCCATCCACTCGCCCACTGGGATTTTGTTGTTTGTAATAAAATTCACGATAAAACCTTAAGTTATCGGTGAGGCAGCGAGGCTACCTCACCATTTTATTATGCGTTTGAGTTGATGTATCTGTTAACTGCTGTCGCAGCATCATCGCCACTGAGCGTTTTCACTCCGTCTAACCAAGCTTCCACTTGTTGCGGATTTTGTTTCAGCCACTGCTGCGCGGCTTTGGATGGTTTAACATTCTGATTAAGAATGGCTTCCATCAACGCATTTTCCATCTCTAAACTAAATTCCAGATTTTTAAGCATTAAACCTACGTTCTGACATTCAGAAAGATAGTTTGCTCGTACGTTGGTGTAGACGTTCGCACCACCATAATTAGGGCCAAAGAAATCGTCACCGCCATCAAGGTAGGCCATTTCAACATTACTGTTCATTGGGTGCGGTGCCCAGCCTAAGTAGACAATCCATTGATTCCGACGTACAGCGCGAGCGACCTGAGAAACCATACCCGCTTCACTAGATTCAACTAGGCTAAAACCTTTCAAACCAAACGCATCACTGTCGATCATCGATTGGATAAGCCTGTTACCATCGTTTCCAGGCTCAATACCATAAATTTTGTCTTTAAACTTATCGGCATGCTTAGCAAGATCGGCAAAACTTTTCACACCTGCTTCGTACACATATTTAGGTACTGCTAATGTGTACTTTGCTCCTTCTAAGTTAGCGCGAACGGTTTCAACACTGCCTGCTTCACGGTATTTAGCGATATCTCCCTCCATTGTTGGCATCCAGTTGCCAAGGAAGATATCGATATCGCCGTTTGCCATCGATGAATACGTGACAGGCACAGACAGCAAGTCGGTTTTGGTTTTATACCCCATTCCTTTCAATAGCTCAGAAGTTACCGCCGTGGTTGCTGTAATATCGGTCCAACCAACATCGGCAAATCGCACCGTCTCGCATTGGTTTGCATAGGCGTTCAACGCAAAGGCGCTTACTGCAAAGGTGGTAAGTGTTTTTGTCATCATAGACATAATGTGTTCCTTGTAATGATTACTGACTTGATTGAGCTGATTCCACCGCTCTTTTAGGTTTATTAATTCTTTGTTGCTTGTCCCAATTTGGAGCTAACCAAACAGGTAGGTCACGTGCTTCTAGCAACGGTTTGCCTAGAATCATGTCGGCAGCACGCTCTGCAACCATGATGGTTGGCGCATTTAAGTTTCCATTCGGAATAGTTGGAAAAATCGACGAATCTACAACCCGTAATCCTTCAATACCGCGAACTCGACACTCTGCATCCAGTACGGCTAACGGGTCTTCGTCGGAACCCATTTTGCAGCTACATGATGGGTGGTAAGCGCTTTCAACGTTTTGTTTTACCCATTCGTCAATCGCTGCGTCCGTTGTGATATTAAGCCCCGGTTGTATTTCATCACCTCGGTAAGCATCCATCGCTGGCTGCTGAAGGATCTCCCTGGTTAATCGAATACAATCGCGCCAATCCTGACGATCTTGTTCGGTCGAGATGTAATTAAACTCAATCTTTGGTTGGGTACTTGGATTCGCTGAGGTAATCTCAACTGAGCCACGACTTTCTGGCTTGTTTGGTCCAACGTGAACTTGGAAACCATGCCCATCAAACGCAACCTTTCCATCGTATCGCATCGCAGCAGGGAGAAAGTGGTACTGAATATTGGGCCACTTAAGTCCACTACGAGAGCGAATAAATGCACAAGATTCAAAGTGATTCGTCGCCCCAAGTCCTTTACGAGTCAGAATCCACTCTGTGCCAATTTTGGCTTTGCTGACTAACCCAAGCTTGCTGTTGAGCGTAATTGGCTGATGGCAATGGTATTGAAAATAGACTTCTAAATGATCTTGAAGATTCTGCCCCACTCCGGGTAAATCAAGCTCTAACGCAACGCCCGCTTGCTCCAATACTGCTTTTGGTCCAATGCCCGACAACTGCAGTAACTGAGGAGAACCAATTGAACCAGCACATGAGATCACTTCTTTTAGCGCATAACACTGTTTAGTCGAGCGTGACTTTTCATACTCAACCCCAACTGCCTGGCCATTTTCGAGGAGAATTTTGCGCGCCACTACACCTTTAACCAAAGTTAGATTTGAGCGTTTTAATGCACGCCTTAAGTAAGCGTTAGACGTAGATGCACGTACCCCGTTGTCTACCGTCATATGCATAGGACCGAAACCCTCTTGCTGATAACCGTTGTAGTCTAAGGTTTCTGGGTAGCCTGCCTCTTTCCCCGCATCTATAAAGGCTTGATACAAAGGATTGAGCTGCATATCGTTACCCGCACACGTGCCCAATGGGCCTTCTGCACCGCGATAATCATCGCCACCATTTCTCCAAGACTCAGCGCGCTTGAAGTAAGGTAAACACGCCTGATAGTTCCAACCAGCCGCGCCGTGCTGCTCCCATTCATCAAAATCACAAGCATGACCACGAACATAAACCATACCGTTAATAGACGAGCTACCTCCAAGCACTTTGCCACGCGGGCAATGTAGCTTACGGCCATCTAGACCAGATTCCTGCTGAGTCTCGAACTGCCATGCGTACCTTTCGGTGTTCATTGGGTAAGACAAAGCGGTCGGCATCTGAATAAAAATACTTTTGTCTGTGCCGCCTGCTTCGAGCAGTAAAACGCTATTTTCACCACTTTCACTTAACCTGTCTGCCAGTACACACCCTGCGGAGCCGGCACCAACGATAATAAAATCGTAGTGTTGTTTCATTTTGAACCTCCCTGCTCTACAGATTTATGCGTAAGGGCTTTCGTAGCCACCTAACTCAATTAATACACTTTTGGTTTGGGTGTAATGACGTAGTGTCTCGGGGCCATTTTCACGACCAATGCCTGAGTGCTTGTATCCCCCCACTGGCATTTCAGCAGGTGAGTCACCCCAAGTATTCACCCAACAGATACCAGCCTGAAGTTGGTGAATCACTCGATGAGCACGAGAAATATTTTGCGTAAACACACCTGCTGCTAAGCCGTAATCGGTATTGTTAGCACGCTGAATCACTTCTGATTCATCGCTAAATTTCAGGACAGACATAACAGGACCAAATATCTCTCCCTTTACGTGCTCCATGTCATCATCACAATCGGTAAACACCGTTGGCGCCACAAAATTTCCTTTGTCTAACCCGTTGTGTTGGATTTGGTAACCCCCTGTAAGAAGCGTTGCATCACTCGCTTTAGCACTTTCAATGGCGCTGAGTACTTTATTCAAATGTTCACGTGAAATTAGCGCGCCAATCTGGGTGTCTGACGCCATTGGATCGCCAACGATAAGCTTTTCGGTACGTTGTTTTAACTGTTCTACAAACGCGTCGTGAATTGACTCATGGACGAATACTCGAGTGCCATGGGTACAGACCTCACCTTGGGTATAGAAGTTCGCAACCATAGCGGCAGAGACTGCGTCATCGAGCCTAGCGTCATCGAAGACGATCATCGGGGATTTACCCCCTAACTCCATCGTTACCTGTTTTAACGTCTTAGCACTATCAGCCATGACCAACTTGCCTGTTCCTGATTCACCAGTGAATGACACCTTGGCAATATCAGGGTGAGCAGTCAGCATTTGCCCAACGCGATGATCCCCCTGCACAACATTAAATACCCCATCAGGCAAACCTGCTTCAGTATAGATTTCAGCAAGTTTGAGGACCGATAAAGGGGTTTCTTCAGAAGGCTTGAAAATCATCACGTTACCGGCAGCAAGTGCGGGAGCTGACTTCCACATAGCGATTTGAATTGGGTAGTTCCACGCTCCAATACCTGCACAGATCCCAAGCGGTTCACGGCGAGTGTAAAAGAACTGCGTTTCACTTAACGGTTGCTGTTCACCCTGCATCGTAGGAGCTAAACCCGCGAAGTACTCAATAACGTCCGCACCTGTTTCAATATCAACGGCGATGGCTTCTTGAAGTGGTTTACCTGTATCAGCCACTTCTAAAGCCGCTAGTTCATCATTGCGTTCACGCAATATTGCTACTGCCTTTAACAGTATGCGGCTACGCTCTGTTGGCGACATCGCTGACCAAACTTTAAAACCATGTTTAGCGGCCTCAATCGCTAGAGCAAGATCTTGTTCACTTGCTTGCCCAATTTCAGCTAAAGGCTCCCCATTGGCCGGATTAAAGGTCGTAAATGTTTCATTGGAGGTTGCGTGGCAAGCTTTGCCATCTATAAATAGTGATTTCATTTCCATGTAAAGATCTGACTTTTTTGATTATTTTTGAGAATAGAAAGTGAGCTGTTTGTCTAGGTAATCATTGATGATCAATCTTGCTTTCTCTGCATCGATACCTTGTGGGTTGAGCGTTCCACGTAACCAGATACCATCAATAAGAGCTGCGATACCATGAGCAATGATCTCTGCTTGCTCCTTATCAAACAGCGCCTTTAATTCGATTTTTAGGTGTGACAGCAATCGTTTTTCGTTGACCCTTTGCAGGCGTTTCAATTCAGAGTCATGAACTGAATAGGACCAAAAGGCTAGCCAAGTTTTCGCGACTTTATTCTCTGCTTGATAGCCGACAAAGTTTCCATCAATGATGGCGTTAATACGCTGCAGATGAGCACCTTGCGGTAGCTGACTCAGCCGCTCAGTAACGGTAGAAGAAAGTTGGCGCAATATTTCGCGCATCGTTTCTTCGAGTAACCCATGTTTGCCACCGAAGTAATGGTTAATGATCCCTGAAGAGACCCCAGCCTCTTTACTGATCAATGAAATGCTCGCTGATTGCAAACCCACTCGATCGATTACTGCCATAGTCGCTTGTACAAGCTGAGGCTTGCGTATATCAGGCATACCAACCTTTGGCATTTGTCACTTCCTTCATTTTTAATTGAACGATCAATTAAATATAAAATGCCTCAATTTTACTTTGTACTCAAATGATTTTTCACAAACAGCGACAGAACAGCAGAAAATATCGCGGCAAATTACTACGAACTCAAAATGATTAACCACACTTAGCACAACCCATCAGAGTGCAACATAAATATTACACGGCATTTAAAATCAAGGTGAAAAACCTATAAATCCCTACATCACCCTCAAATAAAACAAGCACAGCTAGAATAAGCCAATAAAGAATATTAAACACTTTATTAACCTCCAACTTTCCAGACAGACAATTCCAATCACGAATTATTCGCACACTAATCTTTTGTATTCAAAACTACGTTCAAAGTCGCTTAATGGTAAGACTCAACGACTTTCTATACGTGTTTTGGAACTACATAGGCGGTAACTGCATTGGGTTATTTCCGTTTGCTCAAGTGATTTTCGCCAACTATATTATGAAATAGAACACATAAAGAGATATGAGTTCATGGACTGAAAAAGATAACAACCAAGGTTGGCACCATGAAGAATCCTTTTTCCACTATCCTTGTAAAAAAAGATAGGCTCGGCCCTCCTGCCGATGAAATCAAAAAAAGCGTTTTAGACGTCCTACCTGAAGGAATATTTATCTGTGATGGTGTACAAGGAACGCATTCCATCTTCTATGCCAACCCAGCCTTTAGCAGATTATTTGGCTGTAAATGCTCTGCTATTGTCGGGCAGAATCTACGTCAATTTTACGCACCGCTTCTTTCTTCCGCCGACCTTGATAAGTTGTGTACAGAGGCAGATAGGGGCATATGTATAGACTTTGTTGTTCGACCAAGCAACTCAACTACCTGGATCAAAGTGGATATCCAGCCTATGTATCGAGACGATGGCTCTCTGAACTACTTGGTCATAAGCAATACTGACATCTCTGAAATTCAGAAAACGAAAGCAGCGCTGAGAAACAGCAACCGACAACTCAAAGAAATGGTCGCCGACCAAAAAAAGCGCATTAGCGAGCATGAACTGCAAATAGGCGTGATCTTTGAACAAGCCGTCGACGCCATGCTTTTACTCAATGAAAATAATCAGATCCTTGATGCAAATGACTCGGCACTATCTCTATTTTGCCACCAGCGTTCTGATCTGCTCGGCCTAGATATTTGCTCTTTACTGGGCGACATAAAGCCTAGCCAAATACAAGATCAACTCAACCATGTTCCAATGTATCAAGAAGTCTCACTCAATCAACTTTTCTATATTCATCGCGATAGTGAAATCCTTTCGTTGTCGGTTTCAGTTCGATATATCTCCATTAAAAACTGCCGATATATTCTTATCACCATTCATGATCGAAGCTCTGAATATGATGTAAAACTTGAACTTAAAAAAAGCGAAAGTGAACTCGAAAGCGTGTTGAGAAACCTCAACCTTGCAACACAGGCCGGCGGAATTGGAATCTGGAGCTGGGACTTTGAAAGCAATGAAGTAACGTGGGACGAGCGCATGTACGACATCTACGGGGTTGACTCAGATACCTGCGACAACAACTACGCAATGTGGCAAGAGAGAGTACACCCAGAAGATGTCGATTTCGCCGAACAAGCCCTATTGTCTGCGCGAGAAAGCTTAAGCCAATTTAACTCAGAGTTCAGAATATTACTTCCTGATGGTGATGTGCGCTGGGTCAAAGCCGCGGCAGATGTAGTTTTCTCAGAAGACGGCACTAGCCCAATTGGAATGGGTGGAGTCAACATAGATATCACCAAAGAAAAGAACGCGCAGGCCTCCCTTCAACATGAAAGTGAAATAGCTCAGGCTGCCAACGAAGCAAAATCTATGTTTTTAGCCAATATGAGCCATGAGATCCGAACGCCAATGAATGGCGTGGTTGGCATGCTCAGTTTACTTAGCGAAAGTAAGCTTGATTCAGAACAAAGTTCTATGGTTTCCACTATCAAGGACTCAGCACTCACACTGTTACATATTATCAATGATATTCTTGATTTCTCTAAAATCGAAGCTGGGCAAATGTCACTTGAGAGCGCACCTGTTGAACTGCAAAACCTGCTTGAGCGCTCTATGGACGTCTTGCACCTTCAAGCAAGTAACAAAGGTATAGAAATGTACCTCACCTATGATCCAAACTTACCTAAAGTGATCATGAGTGACAGTGTGCGCATTAGTCAGATTATGCTCAACTTACTCGGTAACGCTGTAAAATTTACCGACAGTACAAGTGATGTTAAGGGCAAAGTCTGGATATCTGCTTCGTTGGGCTCTAATGGTATCGCTCCTTGCATTGACTTAATGGTCGAAGACAACGGTATCGGGATGACAGAAGAGCAACTGAAAAACCTGTTTAATGCGTTTACTCAAGCAGATACCAGCACTACTCGACTATACGGTGGCACAGGACTTGGATTATCGATTACCCATTCTCTCTTGGAACTCATGGGTGGGAACATCAACGTCGAAAGTCAGTTTGGCGTCAGTAGCCGATTCACTCTAGAGTTGCCTTTTATTGAAGTGGAGTCGCCGCCTACAGACCTGCTACCACAATACATCAACGGCACACGAGTCCTTCTTGTGTCCAATGAACAAGATGTCATTACCTTCTGCGATATTAATTTGTCCAACTACGACTGCAAAGTGCACTTTGTTCCAACCATCCAGCGCGCAGTCACCGTTCTCAATCATGCCGAGAAAACAGAAATTGAGATCGATGTGGTCATATTGGGGCCAGACATCTATCAAAGCTACATGCACAAGAAGCTTTCCAAATATGAGCAAGAACAACTGGATAATTGCAAATTGATTCTTTTCACCTCAGATGCTGGCACCAAAACCAAGTTCTTAAACCCTAAGACTTACATCATGAACTGTAGTCCGTTTAAACCAAGTGAGCTGACAACGGCAATATCGGTTGTTAAGGGCTTTATTAGCCCAGATATAAGCCATATTGATAGTGTGCAGGGTGAGCTTACTCCCGAAGAAGAACATGATGAGTTGATACTGGTCGTTGATGACCAACCTACCAACAGGGATGTACTAAGGCGACAACTTAAACATCTGGGGTATGAATGTGAACTCGCTTCCCAAGGCCAAGAAGCGCTTCGCATGTGGTCAACAGGAAGCTTCAGTCTGATCTTAACTGATTGCCATATGCCAGTGATGGACGGCTACGAGCTGACTAAACAAATACGACAATTGGAACGCGAGGACAAGAGCTTGGGACATATCCCCATCATTGCCATTACCGCCAACGCAATGAAAGAAGCCTCAGAGCAATGTATGACATGCGGAATGGACGATTATTTAACCAAGCCAGTTGAACTAAAAAAACTCAATTCATCTATCTCAAAATGGTTGAGCCTATCGCCACCCACTTTGCAACAAAACGATCCAGTACCCAAGCGATTGACACAAGCTGATTCCCCGATTTGCATGCAGTCTCTCAACGAGATATTGGGTACAACCGATGCGTCAATTGTGTCCCCTCTTTTAGAGGGTTATTGGGAGTCTGTTTCCGAAGACCTCACTTCCGCAAAACATGCTTTATCAGAACGAAATGAACGTAACCTTCAACAAATTGCCCATGCTGCCAAGGGAGCCGCGCGATCAGCCGGGGCACAAGCGCTGGCCGATACCTTCGAAAGAATTCAGAACATAGCGCCGCAAAAAGACTGGATAACCCTCTCTGAAAGCCTTGAGGAAAGCACCACAGAGGCAGAAAGGCTAAGAGTGTATCTAATAGAACAATCGATCATCGAAAATACGGAAGCCTCGTTATGAATCCATTTAATCCCCGTGACTATACGATTCTCATTGTCGAAGATCATAAATTCTCCCGCAGAGCCCTGATCAATATGCTTGTAAGAGCAGGCTATGAAAATCTACTGAGTGCTCAAGATGGTGAAGAAGCACTCTCTAAATTAGCCAAACATACCGTCGACTTAATTATCACGGACATTAACATGCCCAAGATCAACGGGCTCGAACTTATTAAATCAGTGCGTGAAGGCAAGAGCGCGGCTGCTGATGTAACAAGTATTATCGCTGTAACAACGCTTTCAGATACCGCAACCATCGCAGCTTGCATGACATTAGAAATTGACGCCTTCTTGGTTAAACCTGTCACAGTACAAAATGCTCAAGAACAAATTAAATCGGCTGTCTCTGAGCCAAAGCGTTTATATCAGAAACACCTCTACGGCACCGTTTCAACAGAGGTCAACTTTGAAGTCCCGATCACAGAGCCAGAGCCTAACGCACCAAAAATTCGAGAGGTTTCTTCTCAAGTATTTGAGATTGAAAACTTATCCGAACTCAAGGAAGGTATGATTGTATTGGAGAACATCAATGCAAAAACGGGGGGCTGTTTGCTCAAAGCAGGAACAAAACTCAACGCTAAATTGATTCGCCGCTTAAACGAATTAAGTGTCATCATTGAGGTCCACTCTTTCTATGCCCGTTTAGATGAAACCCAACTAGCACACGAAAACTAAGGCGGTTTATCAAAATCTTTGACACCTTCAGGTAGCTGATACCAATCTTATTTTTCACTCAACCAAACATGCACCGTGGGTTCATAAACATCATGATTTGATGGCGTACTGGCTTTTAACTTGAGCTTGAGTGTTGACTGCTCATCTGGATTGATGAGATACACTCGGTTACCGCATCCAGGACAGAATAATGGTGGCAATGAATTATTAAAAACAAAACTTGTCGCAAGATTAACTGTGCGACAAGTTGTGTTGGATTACTTTAGGCTTGTGTTAGCTCTTTCACCGGCTCGATATTTGAATAGAGTGAATCAACAATTTCTTTTGAACGTATGGCAAGAACGGACAACAAGGTATCACTTAGTCCATGAGACGACTCACAGCAGCCTTGAAGAAACACGTTGACCTTGCAGGATTCTTGCATTGGTAAACGGTAGTGACGCTCAACCTGTTTATCAGACATCAAAGGCTCAAGCTTATCCAACATTCGATTAAACTGGTCATAACGGTAACCCGTCGCAAGAATAACCGCATCATAATCGTGCCAGTTCTGCTGTGAGTGAATACGGTCATTGTATCGAAGTGAAATCTTGCCTTCCTTCTGCCCTACCTCTTGAATATCATGGCAACGCAGGTGCTCGTGTTTACCTTCCCCTGTGACTTTTTGCAGATATAAACGCTCATAAATCGCACTCAGTTCTTCGGTATCAACGACAGAGTAGTTTGTTCCATTGAAGCGTGACAAAATCGTCTTGCGCTCTTCATCTGAGCTAGAGTAAACATGATCAGTAAACTCTGGGTCGAAGATCTCATTGACAAACGCACTGTCATCGGCCGGATGTAGAGCAAAGTTACGGTTGACCAAATGCACTTCTCCGTCTTCATATCGATTTGTTAAGTCAACGAAAATTTCTGCTGCGCTCTGTCCAGCACCCACAACAGCAATCTTAGGTGTTTCCGTACCTGCGTCAAACTGCTCACGCCAAACCTTATATTGAGAGGAATGGATTACTTTTCCATCATCTAGGCCATTGAATAATTCCGGTAGCTTCGGCATTCCGCCCATACCAATCAGTAGGTTTTTGGCGATCCGTATAGTTTGGTTACCCTTGATATCGGTCGAAATGACGCGAACCTTAGCAATTTCCCCGTCCACTTCAATCGGTTCGATATCAATAACACGTTGTCCGTAAGTGACTACAGAATCAAATTGATTCGCAACCCAAGTTAGATAATCATTGAATTCCAAACGAGACGGATGCAATGAGCCCAAATTAATAAATGAACTCAAACGATTGTGGCAATGCAAGTAGTTAACAAACGAGTATGGACTCGTTGGATTACGCAACGTCACGAGATCTTTAAGACAAGATATTTGCATTCGAGTGCCATCTAATAGCATGCCGCCATGCCATTCAAAATGGGATTTTTGTTCTAAGAAGCAATAGCTCAGTTCTTGATTCTTCACGGTTTCTTGCAACGCAATCGCGATTGATAGATTGGCAGGGCCAAAGCCCACACCAAGTACATCATATTCCTTAATCTGGTCTGTCATTTTTATAACCTCTAATTTCCGTTGAGCTGTTTGGCTCTCTATCCCCGAGATACCCTAAACATTGGCGGCGATACTAGAAACAATCGCTAAAGAAGGTATCTCTCAACTGACACATTAACGCTGCCCTCTTGTGAGGGAAGTCGAATTCTTTTAACTTGGCGAAACCATACGCTTGCAGATAACTGATCATCTTGGCGTTGTCTGCTCTTGGTTCGCTGATAATTTTCTCTGTCCTTGGTTCAGATAGGTAAAGGAAGTGGCATACCGACGGAAGCCAAGCAGCAATTTTGTGGCTACCGCGATGGTGTTCTTCACCAACAAGCATATGAATACCGCGGTCGTAATCACCAGCAGGGTAATAAGGTGCAATGCGATCTTCTTTCGTCCAGTAGGCTTCGATATACGCAAAAGGCTCGTTGTTCAAACAAACAATCAGCAACTGATTTTTGTCATCCGCGAGCTGTTCTTCAAGGTAAGATTTATGTTCTTCAAGGGAGCCTGTTTGCTCCCAGAAGGCAGCAACCCGGTGACTGTTCTGCCATTTAGAAAACACCTCCGCGTGCTCATCGACATTAACACCAACAAGAGACAGAGTTTGCGCTAACTCAGGAATATAACGACGGTACAACTCCCCTTTTTGTGGCCTTGGACGCAAGGGGTGGTAGCCGTTGCCAGCTAGAATCTGTTTGTGCGGAATTATTCGACGTTGCTGTTGCAACCAAAACTCCGGCAGTTGAAGTAAGCTCTCTCGCCAAGCAAGTTTGATTCCTTCGGCGCTAACTTGAGCAATGTCATCTAAAGCTGGGGCTGCGTTATCGTTAAGCTCAATACAACGAATATCTTTGCGCTGCTCTACCATTAGCACTATGGCTTTAACCAACTCAACGTCCGCTAGCGTATTCTGACTGACTATCCAGTAACCTCCGCTCTCCTTGTTTAGGGTTATTTTACCTTCGCCAAGCTCTATACAGCATTTATCCCCTTGCTGCTGAACACTCTGCCCAATGGGCAGAGTGTTTAGGGCTTTGTGGTTACCAATCATAGCTCAAGCTCGCAATCACGTTGCGGCGGTCACCGTAATAACACCAGTAATTACTTGTACATGTTGCAATGTACTCTTTATCAAAGATGTTCTTCGCTGCGACCTGCAATTTGTAGTCTTCAAAGCGGTAACTCACTGTCGCGTCGTACAATGTATAAGCGGGTACTTTGTTGGTGTTATCGTTACCTGCATAGGTATCGCCTGTGTAACGTACACCACCACCCACACTTAAACCGCTAAGCACACCATCAAAGAACTGATACTTAGCCCAAGCCGAAGCGAGCGTATCTGCCACTTGCTGAGGCGTTTTACCAACAAGCGACTTGTCTTTGTCATCTTTGATTTCAGAATCAAGATGAGTAATGTTACCGATCAGAGTTAGAGATTGAGTTACATTGGCGACCGCTTCCAATTCTACTCCTCGATTGCGGATTTCACCAACTTGCTTGATATCTGAACCATCGACTTGTACGACATCAGTCTTAGCTGCGTCATAAACAGACAGGTTAAAGTAACCATCGAAGCTTCTAGGTTGATATTTCACACCAATTTCAAATGACTCACCACGTTCCGGTTTAGCGGGTTGATTAGTCGTGGTGCGAATTTGCGGTTCAAAAGATTGAGCGTAATTAGCATAAGGAGTAAAACCATTACTCATTACATACGCTACACCCGCACTTGACGTCCATTCTTGATAGTCAGCTTCATAAGACGTACCTGTGGTCTGGTTACGTTGCTCATTAGATGTATCATCGTAACGCACGCCCGCTTGTACTACCCAATCATTAATTCGCATTTGATCTTGTAGATAGAAGCCTGCTTGACGGTTTTTAGTGATGGTTGTTTCTAAGTCAGCATCCGTTAATGGTTGCAGAGTAGTTGAATTAAGTAAAACTACGTTGTTGCTATAGCTTGGATTATATAAGTTGAATCTCGGGTCAGAAACCGTTCCTAGTCCAGGAACAGGAACCGGGCTATTGCCATCGGCAGCAATTGGATCTGCTGCGTAATCTTGACTATCAATCTTAATTTGTTGGTAATCGATACCCGTTAATAAAGTATGTTTAACTGGCCCAGTGTTAAAGTTGAACACTAATCGATTATCAATGTTAAACGCATCTGAATGACCTTTATCTGTCGTTGCGTTGCGAACTATAGTTTGGCGATCATTTGCCGGATCCAGAAGCGGGCCTAGCATTTGGACATCTCTGGCGTATGATGAGAAGTACATTTGGCGCAAATCAATGTCCATACGGCTGTATCGGGTCGATTGACCAAAACTCACTACATTGTTGAATTGATGGTCAAATTCATAACCCACAGATAGCTGCTCTCGTTCAAACTTTTCCCAATCGGGGTTACCGATTGCTAAGTTATCCGGTATTTGGCCATTCTTATTTGGCGTTAACGTGCCCTCTACGGGCAAAAATTGTAAGTACGGGTCGGAATCATCTTTCTGATAGCTAGTGAGGAAAGTAATGTTGGTCCTGTCGCTAATGTTCCACGCTAAAGAAGGGGCAATCAAAATGCGCTCTGCTTCAACATTGTTGACTTTAGTACCATTCTTACGGCCCATTGCCACTAAGCGGAATGCAACATCTTCGTTGATTTCATGGTTAACATCCAAGCTGATCTGCTTTCTATCAAATGAACCGTATTCAACTGCCACTTGGCCTGAACCACCGTCAAACTGAGGTCGTTTGCTGACTGTATTGATCAAACCACCAGGTGGATTTTGCCCATATAGTACCGATGCTGGGCCACGTAAAATCTCAACACGTTCTAGACCGAACGGGTCAATTTGCCAACTGTAAAATCCTGCCGAATAGAGGCGCGTACCATCTTGGTAAAGACCTGTTCCCGCTTGCGAGAAACCACGAACAACAAACCAATCTTGTTTATTGTCGTCGCCATAATGATTGGTTTGAATACCCGGTGTGTACTGCAGTGCATCCGAGATACTAATCGAAGCTCGGTCATCCATTTGCTCACGGGTCACAACTGAAACCGCGCGAGGTGTTTCATGAATAGCTAGATCTGTTTTGGTCGCTGTACGACTCTTTTGTCCTAAATAGCTGAAGTCTGGCCCCACCGAGCTTTCGTGTTGCTGACCTACCACCACTATCGTTTCATCTTCTGCTGCATTCACCACAGCAGTAGATAAGGCAAATGTTACTGCCAAACAAGTTGGTTTCAGCATAAACTGCCGATTCATATGTTTCTCCTTAACTTTGGGCTTAACCTACTTTCGTATCTATTCTGATAATTATTATCATTTGCATTCAAATGATAGCGAAGTGTAACGAGTTTTATATAAAAATGGAATATGTAAATTAGTTATTATGGTTCTATATTGTATTGTTTATTAATAAGCAGCTAAGTTTGTTAACAATTTTTTCGTCTTGCACAATTCCAAGATGGTCAGTATCAAACACCTCACTGCTTAGGAGGTCGTTAACTATAGATAACTCATCACGCAATAATTTATATCTTCCTTCTGGTTGACCTGCCCAGTATGCATTTAGCTTGGTGACTATCTTCGGCAGTTTGTAGCCATAGCATAACGCGCGCATATGCTGCTCAACTGCCCAGCTGTAAAGCATTTGCTGTGCGCTCTCTGTTAGATAGTGATCAAAGTTTTGCCCCGCTAACCAAGACGAAAATACGTTTGGCCATTTATCTGGAGGTGATTGGTCAAACCCCGCAAGACAAGTGTGCTTTTGCCCTTCCGATAACTTACCCAATAGCAACTCTAGGTGTTCGATGAGCTTATCTTTCGCTTTCGGCGATTCCCATTGCTCTTCTTCAATTTCAGTGCCCGGAACATAGCAGTCCAACAGCCCGAGGAAATCAACACTTTCGCCTGCTGCTTCTAATCGAGCTGCGACTTCTTGACAGAGCGCGCCGCCAAGCGACCAGCCAATCAGTGTGTATGGCCCTGATGGCTGTAATTGACGAATGGTTGCGCAGTAAGTATCTGCCATTGTGCTGAATGAAGTATCAAAGCGATTTGGATAGACGAAGCTTTGAGATTGAATGCCATAAACGGTGCGCTTGCCCGCCAGCGCTTGAGCTAATTTCTGATAGCCAACCGTTCGTCCCGTCACTGGGTGAATACAGAATACAGGTGCACTTCCATTAACATCCGTATTCAGCTTTTCGATCAATTTGAGGTCAGCTTTGGCTGCTATTCCCTCGTTATTTCGACAAGAAAATGCCGAGTGTATTAATTCAAGCTTTTCTTTCCATACAATTGCTTTGGTCTCGATATCTGATTGCGAATAATGACTCGCTGCATATTCAAAATCTGCACTCAATACACCGTCCACGACCTGTGCATTAATGACCAAAGGCGTCAACATGGTGTTGTCGCCAGCTTGATCAAATGAATTGGACGAAATGGGTTTACACCAGTGAGCAAAATTATTGCCTTGATACTGCCCTAAATAATTGAAGGTTAGCTGCGCGGCTTCATCTTCAGGATCACTGTCTAAATAACGAAGTCCATAGCCAATGCCAGAGTCGTGGCTTAATAACGCCAGACGTTTGGTGATATCGTCTCGAGAATCTGAGGTATTCAAAGTCATCGGATATAGGCTCGTCATCCAGCCCACCATGCGGCTAAGATCTAAACCTTCAAACACAGACTCGTCACGACCATGACTTTCTAGATACACTCTTTGAGTCTCTTCGTTTCTACCCATAGTCGCAGTTAAAGCAGAGACAAGCTCAACTGTGATGTTTTCACAGCTCAGTAAAGCAGATGTCACTTCACGACTTAGTTCCACCTTGAGACAGCGCTTATTACGATAGATCGCCTTAACGTGTGTATTTTGAGATTGGAATACCTGTTCATTCCAAACGGCTTTCCTAGCTTTGCCTTGTTCTGTCGATGCCCACTTGTTGAGGCTGTCAACCGCCATATCCAAAGAGGAGTAGACAGGCGGTAACTCAATTATTTGCTCTGACTTTCCGTCGCTAGAAAGCGTTTGCTGATAGGCACGCCATAAGTCATCCATCAGGACTCGCCATGACACGCCATCCACAGCAAGGTGATGGATCACAATCATCAAACGAGGTTTCTGTCCCTCTATTTGAGCGTAGCCTGCTTGAATCAGTCGACCTTCACCAATATCAAGGCTTGTTTGCAACTCATGTGCAAACACTTCGAATGCTTCAACGCTGTTTAGTTGAGTTTTCCAAAGAAGCTCATGGGAAACATTTTCGACGTATTGCTGCTGCCATTTACCCTCAGTTTGAGAAAACGACAATCGCAACGAAGGATGGTGATCCACTAGCCCTTTAAGCGCGGCGCGCAGTGCGTCAACGTCCATCTCTTGCTTAAGCTCAACACACACATGCTGGTTCCAGTGATTTGGCTGAACAAAGTTTTGCGCCATGAAATGAGCCTGAATCGGCATCAAACCAAAGGGTTCTGTTGGTAGTTCTCTTTGCTCTTGCTCAACCGCCGTTTCAAGTATTTGTGCTAAATCGCTCAGTACTGGCGCTTGGAATATTTGTTTTGGAGATACGTTGAGACCTGCCAGTTTCAATTTACTCACTAGCTGAAGGCTTAATATAGAGTCACCACCTAACGCGAAGAAGCTGTCTTCTCGGCTGACAGAAGCAATACCCAGTAGCTCTTGCCAAATCTCAGCAAGGAGAATTTCTTTTTCACCTTTCGGCGGTACACCTTGTGACAACTCAGATTTGAATTCAGGTTCTGGCAGGGAGTTTCGATCCACCTTGCCTGCTGGAGTTAACGGCAAATAATCTAGCACCACAAGATGCGCTGGAACCATATACTCTGGCAGGTGATCAGCAAGCTCAGACAATATTGAAACGCTATCAGTCTTGTCTGCATTAACGCCATGCAGATACCCCACAAGGTGAGTCATAGAACCGTGATGATGCGCCGCAACCACGCAAGTCTCGACACCTGACAATTTCTGAAGCCTTGATTCAATCTCACCTAGCTCGATTCTGAATCCACGGATCTTTATCTGTTGGTCAACACGGCCAAAATACTCCATGACACCGTCTTCTCGCCAACGAACTAAGTCACCAGTGCGATACATGCGCTCGCCATTATTGGTAAATGGATCCGGCACAAATCTTTCAGAGGTCATATCGGGCTTACCCAGATATCCACGTGCTAGGCCGACTTCTTCACCAATATACAACTCTCCCACTGCGCCTTCGGCAACCTGGTTAAGCAAACCATCTAACACATAAAGTCTACGAGCCCCTACAGGTTGACCGATAGGTGCGTAGGCACTGCTCAGCTTGTCGTGTGGGTAAGCGCGCCAGATCATGGGGGTCACCACGGTTTCTGTTGGCCCATAACCATTGATAATACGTGGTGGGTTTACAACCGATTGCAGGCGGTCATAGGTTTCACGAGTAAAGGCTTCACCACCCAAAGTCCATGAACGTACATTCAGCTGAAGCTGAGTCGTCTCAATCCAGTCCAATAAAGGCCCGACATAACTTGGAGGGAAACAGGCTATTGTAATGCCTTCCTGTTTGAGGACATCACAGGTCTTCTCTGCACTCCACAGTTGCTGATCGCGGATCACCAAACGAGAGCCAAATGCCAGCGGTACAGTCCAGCGCTCTACCGCCCCATCAAAACTGATTGACGCAAAGTGGAGTTCAACGTCATCTTGCGTCATCCCATACTGAGCACCAATCGTCTGTACATGCATACTTAGACCATCGTGGGCAATCGCGACACCTTTTGGCTTACCCGTCGACCCTGACGTGTAGATAATATAAGCAAGCTGTTCTGGCAAGAGTTCTACTTCTGGCTTGGCTTTTGAAAGGCCTTGCCAATCTAACGTATCCATATAAAGCGGTGATACTGAAGACGCCATATTTGAATCAGATAGCTCTTGTGTATGAGTGAGAAGGTGTGAATCAATCTCTTCCCAACGTGAGCGTAATGATTGATCGCTGATGACCAGACTCGCAGCAGAATCTTCGATCATGTAAGCCAGTCGGTCGGTCGGATAATCAGGGTCAAGCGGTAGAAACGCTCCACCTGCCTTCATAATGGCGATCATCGCGATGATCATATCGTTGCCACGCTCAAAAAGAACGCCCACAGCCTGATCGCGAATCACACCCTGTTCCACTAACCGATTCGCCAGTTGGTTCGATTTTTCTTGCAGCTGTTTGAACGAGGCACTTTGCTGACCATGTTTTAATGCAATGGCTAACGGTTGCTCAGTCCCCTGAAGATCAAACAGTTCAGTAACGGGTTGATAGCGCCATTCACCTTCTGGCTGTGACAGTTCTGATAATCTTTCGAGTTGAGCTTCATCCAGTGACTTGAACCCAGCCAATGGTGTATTTAGGTTTTCTTCCGCTTGTGATACCAACAGGTTCAGAGTGCTAGTGAGCGCATCCATGGTATCGGGGTTGATACGGTCTTTTGCGTAAGTCAGTGTCACTTGTGTGCTACTTGCTGATTCAAGAACATCCAAAGCGACATCAAACAACGCAAAGTTGCCTTTTAGTGGCAGCGGTTTTGCTGCCACACCTGAAGCAAATTCGATCGACTCGGTTTGATTTAGCTGGTGGTTAAACAACACTTGAAAGTAAGGTGTTTCACCAACCAACCTTTCCTTCAGCAATGAAGAAACAACACGATCAAACGGCAATAGTTGGTGCTGCTGAATCTCCAGCACTTTGCTATGAGCTTTAGCCATTATTTGACCAAAGCTCTGTTCAGGCTGTATGTCTTGCGCAACCACGTTAGTGTTTACGAAAAAGCCAATTACGTCGGACACTTCTGGTCGGGCGCGATTAGCCATTGGCATACCAATGTTGATATCGTTACGCCCTGTCGACTTGAACAACGCAGCCTGCCAAATGGCTAGCCAGAAGCTTGAGGTGGTCACATTATTTTGCCTTGCAAGGTGCGTAATGCGTTCAGATACATAACGATCAAACTTAAGGCTGACTTGCTGTGCGTCTCGACGCTGATTAGGTGCAATATCGCCCGTCCACTCAAACAGTTTTGGTGGCTGCTTATCCCCCAATTCTTGCTGCCAGAATTGAAGATCCTCGCCCCCTTTACCCGCTTTTAGCAGTGCAGCCTGCCAGACAGAAAAGTCACTGTACTGGATGCTAAGTGGCTCTATAGACTCACCCTGATAAGCGATAACCAAATCCTGCATAAACAAGCCGATAGACCAGCCGTCGGAGACAATATGATGCATCACAATGATGACATGAATTTTATCTTCAGACGCTCGAATACAAGCCATTCGGACTGGCATTTCATGATACAAATCAAACGGCTTAGCGATAAACTCTGCCGTCAATTCACCTAACTGGCTTTCCGTTAAGAGCCTGCCATCTTGTAGCTCAACGTGAGCAATACAATGTTGGTCAACGTGCTGTCTTGGCTCGCCTTGCTTAGAGACAATAAAACGTGTTCTCAGAGCATGGTGCTTACGCATGACTTCAGCAAGCGCAAGATCCATTTTATCGGTAGATACGTCACCAGTAAGCTCAAAACCACCACTGATATGGTAAGCACTATTGCCTGCATCAAGCTGATAAATGTCCCAAAGTCGTTTCTGTGCCGGAGAAAGAGACACATCACGCACCTCTTCTGCTGCGACTATCGGTAGCTTTTCAAAGCTCATACCTTTGGCATCAAGCAGAGCGATAAATTTCGCCTGCTCTTGCTCACCAAGGTTTAGAAAACGTTTTGCTAGTGCAAATTTGTCTATTTTGGGTTTTTGTTGTGCTTTCAAATTCGATTTTTGGTTCATAACAATTCCAACTCGTCCATTAGTGCAGCCATGGCATCGAGTTCTTCCTGTTCTTGTTCATTGTTTGCCTGATACTGAGATTGAAGCGCATCGGTTAACGCCTGTAGCGTTCCTGCGGCAAAGAAGTCTTTTAATGAAATCACTAAGTCGAGTTCTTTTTGTGCGTGAGCGACGATTCGTGTGGCCAACAGAGAATGGCCTCCGAGCGCAAAGAAGTTATCGTCTAAGCCCACTTTTTCTGAGCCAAGGACTTGCTGCCATGTATTGGCAAACCAAATTTCCAATTCACTCTCTGGGGCGCGATATTCCACCTGACTCCACTCTGGAGAAGGCAGCGCTTTGCGATCACGCTTACCATTTGGTGAAAGAGGCATTTCATCCAGTGCAACGTAGATGGCCGGAACCATGTAGTCTGGGAGATGGTCATTCAAGTGCGCTTTAGCAGCGGTTTCTTTTTCTGAATTCCAATCACCACAAACCACGTAGGCGACAAGCTGCGTACCTGTTTGATGTTCATAAGCAATAACTGCAGATTCATCGACGTCATCGTGTTGGTTAAGAACATTCTCAATTTCTTCCAACTCAATACGAAGCCCACGAATTTTTACCTGATGATCCAAGCGACCTAAGTATTCAAGCCTGCCATCTGGCATGCGAACCACCTGGTCACCGGTGCGGTACATACGAGAACCGATGTTTCCATCTTGCTTGCACGCAAACGGGTTTGGCACGAAACGATCGGCTGTTAAATCTGGTCTGGATAGGTACTCACGCGCGAGACCATCACCCGCAAGATATAGCTCACCAGGCACACCCACTGGGACTGGATTCCAACAATCGTCTAATACATGAAGTTGAGTGTTGCTAATCGCATGGCCAATCGGGATGCGTTTACCGACAGGTAATTCACTTTGCCAGTAAGTCACATCGATAGCCGCTTCAGTCGGACCATAGAGGTTATGCAGTTGGCAATCGCGCGCACTCGTCAACACTTTTTCAGTCAACTCAGCAGGTAAAGCTTCACCGCTACAAATAATACGGCGCAGACTGCTGCACTCTCCAATATCCGTCTCACTTTCAAAAGCATGAAGCATTGAAGGAACGAAATGGATCGTCGTTACGCCCTGCGTTCGAATGGTGTTATGTAATAGCTCAGGTTGTCGGTGATGATCTGGCTCAGCAATCGCTAGTCTTGCACCATACATAAGCGGCCAGAAGAACTCCCACACAGAGACATCGAAGCTAAACGGTGTTTTCTGGAGGACACAATCACTGGCATCTAACTGATACTCGTTTTGCATCCAAGCCAAGCGGTTGTGCAGTGCAGACTGAGTATTTACCACGCCTTTTGGTAGCCCTGTAGAACCGGAAGTAAAGATGACATACAGCGACTGATCAGCCTGCCAATTTACCTTCGGAGCTTCTGGGCTCTGTTTACTGACTTGCTGAGAAATGTCAGCCCGATTTAGCGCCACATAGTGACATTGGGGGTTTTCCGGCCATTGTGGCAATGTCTCGGTATCGGTCAGCAAGATAGAAACATCCGCAGACTCAAGAATGTAATTCAAACGCTCTGCTGGATAACTTGGGTCTAACGGCACATAAGCACCACCAGCACGAGTAATCGCATGCAAGCCAATCACTAGTTCAAACGAACGTGGTAAACCAAGACCGACTCTGGTTTCTTCGCCCACACCTTGTTGACGTAGCCACTGAGCTAACTGGTTCACTTTGCAGTCGAATTCAGCGTAAGTCATTGACTGCAGCCCCATTGACAAAGCAATCGCTTCTGGAGTGCGCTTCGCTTGAGCTTCAACGGCAACCGGTGGAGGAAGCAACTCCCCCCATGATTTCTGCGTCGCGTTGAATATTTCAATTTGTGCGAACTCATCAGAATCAACCAACTTGAGTTCAGACAACATCACGTTAGGATTCAATGCAACTTGTTCAAGCAGTTTGAGCCAGTGACCAAGTAACGCTTCGACAAACGGTTGATCGAATACGGGTGCTGCATAGTTAACAAAGCCGCTCCATTCACCGTCATCATAAGCCTGAACATCTAAGCTTAGCTCTAACTGCGCCGCGACCACGCCCGGATCAAACGCTTCTGCTTGCACTCCTCCCCATTCATCAAGAATTGAGCGCTCAATACGTTGGAAGTTGAAACTCGTCTGGTACAACGGATGGTGCTGCAAATTACCCGTCACACCTAGAGACTCTACCAGTACCTCAAATGGTACATCTTGATGGGTCAGCGCCTGCTCGGTAAAACATTTTGTCTCATGGAGTAGATTTTCGTAACTCATTGCCGCATCTAACTGCGCAGGAATCAACAAGTTGTTGATGAAGCAGCCTTGCATCTGCTGAGTATCTGGCTGTGTTCGGCCCGCAACAGGGATACCGACTCGAATCTCATCACGCCCAGAATACTTGTGCAGCAATAAGTGCCACAGGCTTAACATAACGTTAAATGGGGTCGTTGCGCTTTGTTCAGCAAGAGTCTCAATCGCATTGACCTGCTGCTTGGTCAGAGTGAAGTGATGACGCTGACCGGTGGTTTCGAGCTGATCTCTCGCGACATCGCTATGGAGAACAAGCGGCTCAATATCTTTCGCTAACGCCGCTTTCCACCATGACAACGATTCTTTGGCGCTATCTGACTTTAACCATTCTTGCTGCCAGCTAGCGTAATCGGCGTAATCCAGCGCGTCAGTCTCTATGTTTGACTCAAACTGCCCAGAATGACTGTACGACGAGTAAACAGCTGACAGCTCTCGCATTAGGTTTTGAATCGCAATGCCATCAGAGATGATGTGATGAACAACCAGAAGTAACTCAAATTCCTGTTCTGAATGCTTGATTAAGTGTGCTCTCAATAATGAAGGCGATGACAAATCAAAGGTTTCACCAATCCAGCTAAGGCGCTGAGCCTCTAGGTCGGAGAACTCATCAGCTGAGTATTCTGCTAATGCGAATTGACATGCGTCGTCATCAGAATGAATAGACTGCATTAGCTCACCATCAACCTGGACGAAACTGGTACGCAGAGCCTCATGGCGGCTAATCACAGTGCGCAGCGAATGCTCTAACCACTCTCTATTCACTTCACCTTTTAACTTAAGGCCAAGCGGCATGTGATACGCAGAGCTTTCTGGCATTAGCTGTTGAACAAACCATAAACGTTTCTGCGAAGCACTCACTGGCATGTATTCCATACGCGGCACTGCTTTGATCGTAACTGCGGGTTCTTTGAGTGATGTACACTGAGTTGCCATCACATCTAGTCTTGGAGAATCAAAGACACTCTGAAGTAAAAGACGAATCCGGTGTTTTTGCTGCAAACGTCCAACAAGCTGTGTAGCGAGCAATGACTGACCACCCAGAGCGAAGAAATCATCATTACGACTGACTTTCTCCAATCCAAACAAGGCTTGCCATTCTTGTGCCAGAAGCTGCTCAATTTCACCTTCTGGCGTTTCATAAGTTTTGTGCTGAACATGATTATCAGGCTGCGGAAGTTTTTTCTTATCGACTTTACTTGCTGGCGTCAACGGCATTGACTCCATGACTACAAGCTGTGAAGGCACCATATAGTCAGGAAGTACTTTCGCCATTTGAGTAAGAATATCATCGCAGTCTATTAAGTCAGCCTGACCTTGAACGTAGCCGACCAAGTACTTTCCAGCTGAACATTCAAAGGCGGCGACGGCACTCAGTTTACTGCCACTGATGCTCTGTAATCGCGACTCTATTTCACCCAATTCAACACGGAAGCCACGAATTTTTATTTGGTCATCTGCGCGACCCAGATACTCCATTACGCCATCTTCGCGCCAGCGAACTAAATCGCCAGTGCGATACATCCGCTCTCCGTTGTTGGCAAACGGATCGGGAATGAAACGTTCGGCGGTTAAGTCTGGCCGGTCAAGATAACCGCGAGCTAAGCCTACTTCTTCACCAATGTACAGTTCGCCACTGACACCAGAAGGAACCGGACGAAGACCGCTGTCCAATACATACAGACTACGTGCACCGACAGCAGTACCGATAGGGGCATAAGCGCTTTCTAGCGGTGTTTCAGGATAAGCCTGCCAGATCATCGGCGTCACGACAGTTTCCGTCGGGCCGTACCCGTTGATAATACGCTGCGGATTCAGTACCTGCTGAAGCTTGAAATAGGTCTCTCTTGTAAAGGCTTCACCACCCAGAGTCCAAGAACGTACGGCTAATGTTGGCTGTTCAACCTCAATCCACTCAAGCAGTGGTCCAACATAGCTTGGAGGGAAACAGGCGATAGTCACGGCTTCACGCTCAAGCACTTCACACGTCTCTTGTGCGCTCCAAAGCTGCTGGTCTCGAATCACTAGTTTTGAACCAAAGGCCAGAGGCACAGTCCATCTCTCAACGGCACCATCAAAACTGATCGAAGCAAAGTGCAGCTCGACGTCTTGTGGTGTCATGCCATATCGTTGGCCAATAGTTTGAACATGCATGCTCAGACCTGAATGAGAAACACACACGCCTTTAGGTTTACCCGTTGAGCCCGAGGTATAGATCACATACGCCAGCTGCTCTTCCAAAATTTCAGGACGATTTAAAAGAGGTTGCTGAAGGTCGATTTCAGAATACGCAATGACATTATCTCGCTGACAGATCTCACGTACTAATTTTTGCGAACTGTCGTCTGAAATTAACCACTGAGCATCGCTATCTTCAACCATGTAGGCCAGTCGGTCTTGTGGGTATGAAGGATCTAAAGGTAAGAATGCAGCTCCAGCTTTCAAAACACCGATCATTGCCACCAGCATGTCGGCTCCACGGGCAAACATCACACCAACCCGTTGGTCTCGTTGAATGCCGCGCGCGATTAGCTCAGCGGCCACACCATCGCTGAAGTCATCCAGCTGTTGGTATGTCATTGCAAGCCGTTCAGTACCCTTAACTAATAAGACACTTCCCCCGAGAGGGTTCGCCACAAGCGCTTCACTATCTGGTTGCGCAAGCACCTGCTCTTTTAACAGTTCAGTGAAAGGTTTGTAAGTCCATGGTTCAGACGCTTTTACATGTCCAGATAAGCGAGACTGTTGCTCAGCGTCTAAGACATCAATATCACTCAGGTTATGAGTCAGCTTATCGACAAGCTGTTCAAGATAGTGGGATATCGTTGCTGACAGGGCGTCAATGTCTGACTGTGAGAATTTCGCTGAATCGTACGCAAACACAATGCGTAATGATTCACCAGGTAGTACCGCCAGCGTCAATGGGTAATGCGTAAACTCATAGCTGTCGGGTTCACCAACTTTTAACCCAGATTCGCTAAACAGACTCTCATCCAGCGGGTAGTTTTCAAACACCACCAGAGAATCAAACAGATTATCACCATTGAGAGGAGATTGTGCCTGTATATCTGAAAGAGATACGTGACTAAACTCGCGCTGCTCACTCGCTTGCTCCTGTATATCTGCAAGCCATTCGTTGGTCTTGGCCTGCCAGTCCACCATCGATGTAACAGGCAAGGTATTAATAAAGAGCCCAACCATGGCTTCACTGTTTGCCAGTGACGAAGGTCGACCTGCAACCGTATTGCCGAAAACAGGCTGAGACTGACCCGTGTAACGTTGAAGCGTCAGTAACCATGCGCCCTGAACGAGAGTGTTTAGCGTGATGCCTGATGACTTCAGTTGAGACTGCCAGTCACTCAGTACCTTAGCACTGTAGTCCACGTTGTGGCGCACATGCCCTTGTCTGTCTGTGCTCGAACCATATTGTTCAACCAACATTGTTGGCGCTTCAACACCATTCAAATAACCACGCCAATACTGTTGAGCACTTGCTGGGTCTTGCTGTACAACCCATTCTAAATAGTCAGCAAAATCATGACTGACAACAGGCAGGCTCATATTTTGATAGTGAGCAAACAGTTCGCTGAGTAATACACCGGTGCTCCAACCATCCATCAGAATGTGATGAATCGTAAAAATACACGCAAGCTCATTATCGCCCGTTGTCACCAGATCGGCTCGCCACAGAGGTTTTAGCTGCTGGGTGCTGGCATCTTGTTCCAGTTCGAAACCTTGTTCAATGAGTGAACGTTTATACGACTCCAGTTCAAAGCCTGCTTCCTCTCTCCCATCGAAGACTTTGCTCGTGATGGGAAGATCATCCCAAACATACAGGTGCACCTGACCTTCTACTTGATGCAGCGTACTGCGTAGAGTCGAATGACGCTTCATCAAGGCTTTCCAACCCTCTTCTAATTGGGCAGCATCAGCACCCGATATAGGTAAGGTAATTTGGTTGACGTAGGTGCTTGTGTCTTGCGATAGCTGAGCGTGGAAGTACAAGCCTTGCTGCAGCGTAGACAGCGGTAGAATTTGACTTGGAAGTTGATGGGCGTTACTACTAACATGGCTTAACGTCGCGAGACTCAGATGAGTATTTGGCGCATCAGCTTGTGTCAAAACAGCTGGGTTAGACGTGCAATGTTGTGTCATTGCTTTGATTGCCGATTTTAAGTGACGAACATACGCATCACACTGAGATTTCGGCAGAGCAAACAGTGAAAACTCCAATTCGACGTCAAAGCCATCATCAGTTTCGCTGATATTCAATACAATTACGGCATCAGCTTTGGCATTTTCTGGTCGCCATAAGCCAAACTCACCCAGTTCAGCCCCTTCCACATCAGCCTGCGTTGCTCGGCCGAGGAAGTTAAATAGCACATCAACGTGGTCTTGATACTGCCATTGCTGCTGAGCTATACCCGCTGAATAACTCAAACCACCATCGGTGATTGCATGTGAGCCATCTTTTACACTCGCTAACAGTTCACTAATACTCTCACTTAGCACAACTTTTTGCGGGAATAACGCAGTATGCCAGTTAACACTGCGTGAAAGATCCAACCCAAACGACTCACTGAAGCGACCATGGCTTTCACGATGAATGACGATCTCATTGGCAGAGGTGATTTCCTTTACGGCTAGCGCAGACAATGCCATCAAAGTCTGCTCCTTACTCATTCTGGCAAAGGCTTGAGTCGATGCAAACAGGTGGTCGGCGAGTTCTTTGGCTATATGGTAACTGTGCTTATGAATGCCTTCGCTTTCTCCTGCCTTAGCAGAACCTTCAGAAAAAGCAGGTTCTGCTCGCTGAGTATTCCAAAATTGGCACTGCTTATGACTAATAGGTAGATTCTCTAATGCCTCATACCAATCAGCTTGATGGTGAGTTTTAGAAGAGAACGCATAAGAGTCGGCCCCTATTTCTCGCTGGTAACTCCCCAGCAAATCTTGAATAAGCACAGGCCAAGAAAGCGCATCAATGACAAGGTGGTGAACGGCAACCAGCATTTCGCCCGTCTCAGTATTCAAGCCGACCGACAATTGCTTACCAACAGACGGATCAATCGCACTTTGCACAGCATCGATGTCTATCTGCTCTGTATAAAGGTGGAATGCACAATCTGCGGTAGCCACATATTCGGCAAAACACTCCGCCGCGTCAGATACTGTCGCATTCGGAGCCTCGAAAGCAAGACGCAAACTATCGTGATGTTGCACCACTTGCTTAAGTGCTCGGACAATCGCACCTGCATTAACCGGAGCTGGCAAGTTGAGTTTTGCGTACTGGTTACACAGTTCATGCTGGCCATTGTTATCTAGCTTGTTTTTATTAGAATAGCCACGTTCAATGAACCGCTTCTGCATTGGCAGCAAGGCTACCTTACCTTTAAGCTCACCTTGTTCAGCGGGTTTGATTTGGCTATCGACAACACACAACGCCATTTCAGCAAGTATTGGATGGTCAAACACTTGCTTTGGTGTCAGCATCAAACCTCGTTGACGAAGCTTACCTACCATTTGCAAAGCGGTAATGGAGTCTCCCCCAAGTGCAAAGAAATGGCTGTCAGAGCCTATAGCCTCTACTTTTAGGAGATCATGCCATATTTCAGCCAGTTGATGTTGGATGTCCCCTTCTAGCGGCGATCCCGCTTTCTGTTCTTCATCCCAATCCGGTGCGGAAAGTTGCTTACGATCCACCTTACCAGCAGGTGTCAGGGGAAGTGTCTGGCTAGCAATGATACGTGACGGCACCATATAATCTGGCAACTGGGAGGCTAACTCTATGCGCCATTGAGATTCCGATTTTTGCTCAGTTTCACTCAATTGAACATAACCGACCAGGCGTGTTCCTGTCGGCGACTCATGTGGAACAACGGCACAAAATTCAGCATTAGCAAGCGTTTGCAGTCGAGATTCAATCTCTCCTAGCTCAATACGGAAGCCGCGAATTTTAACTTGTTGATCAACGCGACCAAGGTATTCAACCACACCATCTTGTCTGAATCGAACCAAATCACCAGTGCGATACATCCGCTCACCGTTTGCGGCAAATGGATCTGGAATAAAACGTTCAGCGGTCAAGTCGGGGCGTTTCAAATAACCACGAGCAAGGCCCGATTCCATACCGATGTACAATTCGCCAACCGAGCCAAAAGGAACCTGCTTAAGATTTACATCCAGCACATACAACTTACGATCACCGACAGGCTGACCAATCGGCGCGTACGAGCTTTCCAGTTTATCTTCTGGATAAGCACGCCAGATCATCGGAGTAACGACGGTTTCTGTCGGGCCGTAACCATTGACGATACGAGGAGGGTTTACCACCCGTTGAATTCGCTCAAATGTTTCTCGGGTAAATGCCTCACCACCCAGTGTCAATGAGCGCAAAGACAAGTCTGGCTGAGTTTGTTCAACCCAATCTAGCCAAGGTCCTGCATAACTTGGCGGTAAACAAGCGATGGTGACCTTGTCCTCTACTAAAACTTGAGTCGTTTTTTCTGGTGTCCACAACTGTTGGTCACGAATGACAAGTGTTGAGCCAAACGCCAGTGGCACAGTCCAACGTTCCACTGCACCATCAAAACTGATAGACGCAAAATGCAGCTCTGTGTCTTCAAGCGTCATGCCGTACTGCTCGCCAATCGTCTGGACGTGCATTGTCAGTCCGCGATGACTGACTGCCACGCCTTTAGGCTTACCTGTTGAGCCGGAGGTGTAGATCAGATAGGCCAGCTGATCTAGATTGATATCGTGATATGAACAATCACCAAGCTCAGGCACTAGAGCCTCTGCGGTTATCAAAGATTCAATAGCAATGCACTCTTGAGCGCAATTTGAATGGATGAAAAGATCTGTAGCTTTATCCATTAGGTGTTGCTGGGTCAATAACTGCTGAGCTTCGCTGTCTTCGAGCATAAAGCTGATGCGTTCAGCGGGGTAATCTGGGTCAAGTGGTAGGAATGCGCAGCCTGCTTTCAGAGTACCTAGCATGGCGACTAGCATCTCAGTGCCACGTTCCATCATCACACCGACCACTGCTTCATCGGCAATCTCTCGTTGACGCAGTGAATGAGCAACCAAATTTGATTGAGCCTCTAAGTCAGCGTAAGTCAGCGTTTTATCACCATGTTTTAGCGCGATCTTTTCTGGAAACTGCTGAGCTTTCTCCGTAACCAGTTCCATAAAGGTCACTGGGTTCCAAGCTTGTTGTACCTCTCCGTGCTGGCTCAAACTAAGAATGTCTTGCGCGGAAAGCGTTTCAAGCTGTGATAGTTTTCGTTCAGGGTTCAGGCAAAACTGCTTTAAAATACCCTTGTAGCTCTTAAGAAAGCTATCTATTTGCTCCGATGTAAACTTCTCTTTTGCATAGACTAATCTGATCGCTAGCTCATCACCTGTAATCGCATCTAAAACAAGCTCAAAAGGCGTTTCCGTTACAGGGAATTCCTCAAAAATCCCCTCTACGCTCTGCGTTTTGATATTCAGCTTGTGGCCATGACTACGATAATTAAAAGCGGTAGTCGGCAAAGGCATACCACCAATTAATTTTTCTATTGGCAGATGCTCAAATTTGAGTGCGTCACGTAAGTTAGATTTGGTCTGATTTAACACATCAGACAAGGTCATACCCGCTGACATCTGAATACCCAAAATCGCATTGTTGACGTAAAAACCTATGTTACGTCGGTTGGCAGAGTTTCTATTTAAGGCTGGTACATTAATCGCGGGCTGTGAGTGGTTTGCGTAGCTGGCAAGAGTTAACAACATCGCTGCCGACAACACTTCAAATCGAGTGATCCCATGATTTTTTGCGACTTTTGCTACCTCATCTGACTCTGTCTTACTTAAAGAGTCTTCGATATGTCCTGCCTGATAAGCATTTTTCCGAACATCGTTGCTCACTGGCAACACGCATGGCTCATCACTCATCAGTGTTAAATTTTGCCATTGCTTTTGTTCTTCGCTCAAATCAACAAGCTGCTGGTTAGCCACGAACGCTTGATAGCTTTGTCCACGAGGTTTGCGAAGCGTTTTACCAGATAAGCCATCAATAACCGCTTTGACTAAAAGCTGGAGTGACCAAGCATCAACGATAATATGATGGGCGCCAATACAAACGGCGAACTCGGCGTCACTAACCTCATACAGAGCCAACCGATAGAGAGGACAAGCGACCAAATTGTAAGGTTCGCGAACTCTTTTCAGAGACTCTTGGTAAACAAATGCCTTAGGATCGGAATACTTACGGGCATCTATGTACGCTATGTGAGGTGATTGAAACCTTGCTATTTGAGCAGGTTGCCCATCCTTATCTTCAATTTCCAGATGAACAGCGCTATGAAGTGCCACTACTGCATTGAAAGTATCTACTATTGATTCTTTGCTTAGATCTTTTCCCGATAACCAAAGGAGGCCCCCCGTATTGTAGGCAATACTTTCCGGCATAAGCTGCTGGAACAACCATAGACGTTGCTGAGAATGAGAAAGTGGACTCCAGCCACCATCGGTTGGAGTCATAGTGATATCTTCCACTGACATACATATACCTAAAAACTGTTAAATGTTAGGTACCTATGCGGCAGGTACCAAATAAAGCAAAACTTAAGCTCAGTTACTCAGCGAGTGCTTCTCTTAGGCTTTTGGGACGCATGTCTTTCCACACTTCATTAATGTGTGCAAGGCAAGTTTCTTTGTTGCCAGTAACACCAACCGCTTTCCATCCATTTGGTATTGGATGGTATGTTGGCCAAATGCTGTATTGTTCTTGAAGATTGATAACGACGGTAAATTCTGTGTTTGGGCTGTCAATACTCATAATATCCTCAACTAGATCGTTGTTTTTTGTTGTTATGTTTTTTGATTTTTGTTTAAGCGACGACACTTTCTACTGCCTGTTGAGCTTGTGATTTATCAGCAGTGTCGAGTTCTGTCAGCTGACCACTATCCATTTTGAAGATGCGATCGGCCGCATCGAAATAACGGTCATCGTGGGTTACGGCAATAACAGTCACGCCACGTTCTTTTAGTAACGGCAATAACTGTTGGTAAAATACTTTTCTAAAGCGAGGGTCCTGATCGGCCGCCCATTCATCTAATAGAATGCAGCCTCTCTTCTCGGCAACCGCCATGAGAAGAGCTAAGCGCTTACGCTGCCCTTGTGAATAACGAACATCTGACAGGCGACCGTTTTTCTGCGACACTTTGTGGCTCATTTCTAGGCGTTCCATCCATTCGCTAATAGTGCTTTCTGGAATGTCTTGTCCTTGCCCATCGGTGATTTGATGGAACAAGTAAAAATCACTGAACACCGAAGAAAATTGCTGACGGTAGTCAAACCAATTGTGTTCTGACATCTGCTTTCCATTGAGGAAAACGCTACCAGAGTGAGGTCGATAAAGACCGGTCAGTAAACGGGCAAACGTCGATTTACCACTGCCATTACCACCGATGATAAAGATCATCTCACCTTTCAAGGCTTTAAAATTGATCGGACCGACTTTAAACGGACGGTCATCGCCATCAGCACGGTACTCATAAGTAACCTGCTGTAAATCGATGCCTTCAAATACTTCCGGTTTATCGTTGGCCTCGACAAGGTTTTCCTTTTCACTTAAATCGAGTGATTCAAGCTTGCGCATAGAGATATTGGCGCTAATAAGACCTGGCAGAGCACCTACTGCGGCCATAAGCGGCATACGCATAAACAAAATGACCAGTGCGAATGTAGACGCGACATCAAAGCTCGCCCAACCTAACCCTAGTGCGAGGTAGAAATTCAAACCAATCAGCGCAAGCACTATAGTATTCGCCATATTAGCGGCAAAACCATTGTATATATCCGCTCTTGTTACCTCATCACGATAGCCTGCCGCATTTGGGCTAAATTCATCTTCGAAGTAGCGACGCGCTCGGTTAGGGTTAAGTGACAACTCTTTGCGCCCATCGATCAAAGCCTGATAGTCGTGGTAAAGCTTATCTTCCAGTTCACGTACTTTACGAACGTGAAAAGTGATACGTGTAACGAGTCCGTAGCCGACAATACCAGTAGCGCCGAGCACCAATAGACTTATGCCAAAGAGCGGCAACGAGAGGAACGCCAAATAAGACAAGGCGACCACAGTCAGAACCAATCCGTAAATCATTTCAGGCAAAGTCACAAAGGCGATGGTGATATTGCGAATGTCCGTATTCAATGATGCTAAAACACCAGCGCTGCCGACACCCTCAATTTGTTCGATATCGGTATTGATCAATTGTTTTACCAACTGACATCGCTTGGTGTAGACAAATTGATGCCCTAGTTTGTGAAGTGACACCTGCGCAACCGTTGCAGTAAAGAGCAAGAGTGCCAATAATCCAGCAAACTGCCAGATTGCACCATGTACGCTCGTTGTTTGACTGAGCAGTTCATACTGTATGAATGCGATGACACCGATGCTAAGAAATGCACTAGTGACACTAAGTAAAATGACTAGCACTAAGGCTTTGTGTTGTTTATGAGCCAACAGGAAAAGTAACTTCATCCTAATTCCATTTATTAATTATTATTGTGATTATCATTATCAATAATCTTTAAAGCAGCATTGAAGAAAACTGAGCGTTACCTTCCTTATTATTAAAAGTTAGAGTCTGCGGAGTCCCCACATGAGATACATCCCACCAATCAACGATGCCACTAAGCCTGCGGGAATTTCTTGAGGGTATAGCATCTGGCGCCCCAACCAATCGGCCAGTAGCATTAAGCCCATACCAACTAGAGCTGAACAGATGATATGTTCACGAGCGCGACTAAACCCAAACAAACGCGCCAAATGGGGGGCCATCAAACCAATGAAACTAAGGGGTCCAACAACTAATGTCGCGCTCACTGTCAACAAGGCAACAAGTAGCAATAATAGGCCTCTCGCCTGCCCCACCTTAACACCAAGCGCACGTGAACTTGCCTCACCTAGTGGCAGAATATCTAACCATCGAGCAGTAACAAAGCTCAGCCCTACCAACAACATAGCAGAGACGGCCAATGGAATAAGTGTTGCTTCGGTAACATAATAGGTTGAACCAGAAAGCCACGCTAAAACTTGATAGCTGCGAGGGTCTCCTCCTGCTAAAACAAAGCTTTGTACTGCATTCATTAGTGCGGTTATAGCGACGCCAGTTAGCAGCACACGTTCAGGCTGAAAGCCAGACTTGCGGTTAAGTAGAACAATAACAGACAGAGAAGCCAAAGCACCAAGCAAACCACCTAAGTACAGCCCGATTAAACTCACACCAATACCAGAAAACATCGCGATGATTAGCCCCAAGGCAGTACCAGAACTGATACCTATCACTTCAGGGCTCGCCATTGGGTTGCCGCTTAACCTTTGGATAACCGTTCCCGCGCAAGCGAGCATCACCCCTGCTAACGCGGCAGCGACTAATCTCGGCCATCGCCATTCCAACAAGTTCCATTCTCCCGATGTAACTAGCCAATGCCAGCCTGAGCTTTGAATAGAAGTGGTACTAAAGATAAACAACACAACGGGAAGTAAAATGGTAACTAGAGCGATAGCATGGCGGTTGAGCGATTTCGCTTGCTCACAATGGCGCGTCATAACTGTTAGAGTCTGCGTTTGACTGCGCATTGATAGCCTAGGCAGCAGCCAAAGCAACAACGGTGCCCCTAATGCTGCCGTAGCTGCGCCAGTTGGAATGATCATTGCTGCAACACCCGGAAGTTGCTGAATCAGCAAATCGGTTAGGGTTAACAGGAGTCCCCCCAGCAGCATCGAAACAATGAGTTTGGGCACTAGTCGATGAACACCCGTTGCACGAGTAATAGCGGGGGCCGCCAACCCGACAAAACCAATCACACCAACCTTCGCTACCACCCAAGCCGTTAATAGCACTGCTAACCCGAGGCAGATAACACGCAGCTTAGCCAAAGAAACACCTAGGCTCTTTGCACTCTCTTCCGATAACTCCAATAAAGTCAATGGCTTGATAAAAAAGAAAGATATGCCGATCGCCAGCGCTATCCTTGGCGTAAGGTAGGCAATATCTGCCCATCCAGTCTGAACAAGAGAGCCTGCGCCCCAAATCATTAAACCCGCTAACTTGTCTTGGTTCATCATCAACAGAACCGTACTGACCGCTCCAAAGTAGAGATTGATCACTAAGCCAGATACCACAACTACTGTGGGAGATAGAGCGCGGCGCCAAGATAATGCAAACACTAGGGCCATAGTACCAACACCACCTACAAGCGCTATAATGGACTTGGAAAATGTCAGCAGCCAAGGGGCGTACAATGTTGCCAGCATCAAGGCAAAACTTGCACCACTAGCCACACCTAACGTTGAAGGAGAAGCAAGTGGATTACGTAGAACCTGCTGCATCAAGACCCCAGCAGCAGCTAATGCAGCGCCAGCAATTAACGTAGTAAAGAGCCTAGGCCACCAAGTTAGATGAAGCTTAACGGATTCTGGAGACATCCAATCCGCTTTAAATAGACTGCTAACACCCGCAGAAAAGTTACCTGACATGTTTAGTTGGAAGCCAACGATGGTCAGCGTAAATGCCGCAAGTATCGCAACAAGACTCAGAGAAAGAAATCTCATTGTGTTACCTCTTCAGTCAATGCAGCGGTGATCAGGTTGGCAAAGCGAAGCGCTGAAGGTAGCCCCCCAAAGCTCCAAGTCGGCTCTACCAATAACGAAGAGTAACCTGTTTCCTTAACCAAATATTGCCAGTATTGATCTTGAGCTAGGTGTTCTTTAACACCGGCAGGCAATGGTTCTATAACTACGATCTGCCCTTCGATACCCTGTAACTTATCAATACCCGTTAAATTGAACCCCCACGCATTCGTCTCTCTGTGCCAAGCGTTTTGAATGCCGAGCTGATCCAACGCCACTTTGTAGATGCTGTTTTCTCCGAACACACGAACATGCTTGGTATCCATAAACTGAACAAGCAATACCGGAGGAAGGTTAGCCGGCAACTGGTTCCTTAGTGTACCCAACGCCCGCTCACTAGTGATGATCAGTTGCTCAGCTTGCTGTTCTGCATTGATTTCTTTCGCCATCTTCCGAGTAAAATCAGTTACCGCCGACCAATTCACCTCTCCCACCTTATATAAGCCAAGAGTTTTCACTGGCGCAATACGCGATAGCTGAGTTTCGAGCGAAGAGAATCGAGGAGAGAGAAAAATAGTGTCTAGTTCTAACTCTGAAAGCCTTTCTAGATTAGGTTGAGTTCTAAGCCCTACATCAACAGTTTCAGCAGGAATCTTGGGGCTTCTGACCCAATCGTTATAGTCGGACTGCTGTGCAGAAGCGACTGGCGTGATACCTAGCGCAAGCATGGTTTCTGTTTGCGACCAGTCAATCGACATAACTCGCAACTGGACATCTGAAGGCTTGTGTTCCGCTAGTGAAGGCGTTGCCACAGCGAACGCCAATAGGCAAAGAGTAGTGGTTGATTTAAAATCTAGCATGGCATCGCCACCGGATAGCCCGCCGCATGATCGGTTATCTGCATTTTGATCCCGTAGATATCGTGCAATTGAGGTTCGGTGAAGACCTCCGATACCGAGCCTTGTGCAATCATCTTACCGCTATGCAGCGCGACAATATGATCACAGAAACGCACCGCCATATTGATATCGTGAATCACGATTAAGACACCTAATTCAAGTTCACTCGCGAGCTTTTTGATTAATTCAAGCATTTCAACTTGATGGGCAATATCAAGCGCTGACAAAGGTTCATCAAGAAGTAAATATTGTGTTCTTTGCGCTAATAGCATGGCTAACCAAACACGCTGTCTTTCTCCCCCCGATAAAGTATCCACTAAACGATCTGCGTACTTGGCGGTATCTGTCATTTGCATTGCTTGCTCAACAAATTGCTTATCTTGGCTACTTAAACGGCCAAGTAAGCCGTGCCAAGGATAGCGACCAAAACTGACTAAGTCTTTGCCAGATAAGCTATCGGTCGGTGGAAGATGTTGAGGAAGATAAGCAATTTGCTGAGCGAACTTTTTATCAGACCACTGGGAAACGGATTTGCCCTGCAACACCACGTCACCATCGGTTGACTTCTGTTGTTGGGCGAGGAGTTTAAGTAGCGTCGATTTACCAGACCCATTATGGCCAACGAGTGCGTATATCTTGCCTGGTTCAAAACTCATATTAAAATCTGACAGCAGCGCTCTGTCACCAACGCTAAACGCTAGCTTTCTAGCTTCAAGCATATCTTTTCCCTTAAACTCTCTTTTTACATAGGGTTAATCAATAGAATACGACTGATTAACAAGAAGGAATTTATATAACAGTAAATACACAAATGCAAACCATTTTCATTTGCATTTGGTTATGCAATAGTTAGGGTATTAAGTGGGAACAGGAAAACCTTAGGCACACAATGAATCAAGTCACAACAAATCGAAACTATTCATTAAACTGGCTAACACCGCTTCCTGACATTTCGGTTAATGTCGATGATATTCAGGTACACCTTAGTGCCGTGGAATACGACGTAGCGCAGTATACGGAAACGGTTGAGACTACATTATGTCTGCCATTTATGCTTGAAAACGCCAATAAAAAACGCAAAGCTGAGTTCGTTGCAGGTAGAGTGGCCGCTCAATATTCAATGGACAAGTACAATGAAGTACACAACATCGGTATAAACCAAGATCGCTCACCTCAGTTCCCTGGCCACCTGTCAGGTTCCATTTCCCATAGTAAAAATCTAGCGGTCTCGGCTGTGATATCTCGTGATCTGATTTCAGATAAAAACATTGGCGTTGATATTCAACACTGGTTATCTGCTGAAGAACAAGGATACGTCCGAACCTTAGTTTGCAGCGAGCTAGAGCTAGAAAAACTGCAGACAACAAGGCTATCGATTGAACAGAAAGTGACGTTGCTATTTTCTGCAAAAGAAGCTCTGTACAAAGCGATTCATCCGCAAGTGAAGGAAGTGCTCAATTTTGATGTAGTTGAGTTAGTCGATGCAACTGAACAATCCCTACTCTTTTCTACATCACCTTATCTAATAGAAAAAGGAATTCCTTCCAGCTTGGAGTGCCAATATAGATCGACTGTATCACATGTTATTTGTGTAACCATAGCTTAGCGCCAAACCTTAACCTCTCTTCACTGGGGAAACAAAAAAGAGCCGCAAAAAGCGGCTCTGAGTCTCTCATCAGACCTAATATTCGAGTACTCATTGCTAGACAACAAGCATCGATTATCAAGCTATGGGTTTTGACCTGCTAGGTTTCTGCACACACCTGTTTTTGAACGCTTGGTGGCGCAGGCTCATAGTGGCTCAAACTCATGTTAAAGCTGCCTTCCCCTCCGGTAATTGAGCGTAACCTTCTCGCATAATCTTGAAGTTCATTGCTCGGTGATTTGGCCTGAATGAGCGTAAAGTTCGCGTCAATCTGCTCTGTGCCTTCTATCAAACCACGGTTGCCAGATAAATCACCCGAAACATCACCAACATATTGAGTTGGAATCGTCAGTTCCATATGCACAATAGGCTCCAGTACAATAGGTTCAGCGTCTAAAACCGCATTCAAAAAGGCTTTCTTACCCGCGATAACAAAAGCTATCTCTTTCGAATCCACTGAGTGATGTTTCCCATCAAAAACCGTCACCTCAATATCTTTAATTGGATTACCTGAAATCGCACCTTCTTCTAACGCCTGCTTAATTCCCTTGTGTACTGCCGGTACTAACGCAGTTGGAATCGCGCCTCCGACTACTTTATTGATAAACTTGAAGCCTGCCCCTCTTTCAAGCGGTGATACTTTTAGATGTACCTCACCAAACTGCCCTGCACCACCACTTTGCTTCTTATGACGATACTGTGCTTCAGCGGGTCTTGTGATCGTTTCAAAATATTCGACGCTTGGTTGTGTGGTTTCAACCTCTAACTTGTAAACAGATTGCATCTTTTCTAAGGCAACTTTAAGGTGAAATTCACCTTGCCCACTTATAATAGTTTCATTGTTACGCGCTCTATGTTCTATCCGCAAAGATGGATCTTCCGAGGCAATCTTACTCAGCACATCACTTAGTTTCTGCTCGTCTCCGCGCTTTATTGGTTTTAGGCATAATGAGTACATAGGCTGTGGGAAGTCCAATGTCTTTAGTTCCACGCCATCTTCATCATGGGAATCGTGTAGGATTGAATCAAACTCTAACTCATCAATTTTAGCCAACACACAGAAATCCCCAGCCAGTGCTTGGTGGATCTCTTTACGTTCTTTTCCTTGCAGTTGATATAGGTGGCCGACTTTGAAGGCCTTATTGCTCTCACCCACATACAACTGACTGCCTGCATTGATTTCACCCTGGAAAACGCGAATGTAGGCAAGCTTTCCCATATACGGATCAACACTGACTTTATAAACATGTGCCACCGCGTGATTCAGAGTCTCGCAGTTGACTTTAATTTTTTGCCCATTTTTCTCAAGCAAAGGCGGATTACCCTCATTGGGCATCGGCATGATCTCGGAAAGTGTCTTAAGCAATAACTCTACACCAGCCCCCGTTTCGGCTGATACAAAGCAAATTGGAATAATATGGCCAATTCTTAAAGCCTCTTCAAATGGATCATGAAGCTGCTGTGGAGTTAGCTCTGAACCTTGCTCTAAATATAGCTCCATTAACTCTTCATCAACCTCTATTACCTGGTCGATAAGAGTTTCGTGTGTTGCTTCTACATCGCTGAGGAGCGTTGCTTGATCATTGTTAGGTTCAAAGTAACAGTCAACAACCGACTTACCATCCCTTGTGGGCAAATTAATTGGTAAGCAGTACTGACCAAACTTTTCAGCGATCTGTTCAAGCAATTGCTCAAGTTTTTCAATACTAACATCCAGCTTATTTATGATGATCATCTGGCATTTTTTTTGCTCTTTGGCAAAAGCGTATAGACGTTGCGAAGTCTGACTAATTGGTTGCTGAGGATCAATAACAAGGGCTGAGGTTTCTACTGCTGGAAATACACTTAACGCCCGACCAAGCAATTCATTTTGCCCTGGAGTGTCAATAATGTTCAGCCTGTGTTTTTCGTACCGCATGGTGACAGGAGTGGCTTCAATACTGTGCTGATACTGAATCGACTGCGCATCAAAGTCTGTAATAGTATCGCCTTTTTCGACCCTTCCTAGGGTTCTCGTTGCTTGACAGGTATGAAGAAGCTTTTCTATAAGTGTGGTTTTACCACTACCCGTTTGACCAACAAACGCAATATTTCGAATTTGATTGATAGGCATAGAGCCTCCTTGCAAGGTGAGTAACGGAACATACGTAGATAGCAATGGAGTGGCGGGCTTACCGCCTGCTCGTCTTCCATGTCATTTTACGAATCACTCTATGCATAAAGGCTAACTTCAGTTTTCATTGAAGATAATTTTAGCATGCATGATATACCACCACTTTAATGTGACTTATTTCATAGCAAAAGAGGTTGGTTATTGCGCTAGGTCAAACGCATTTAAGGTTTCACCAATGAAACAGCATAGACATAATGGTTCTTAAAGAAACTACAAACCAATAAAAAGCCTCATTATTACGATCATAAACTTCTCGAAAATCATCACAAAAATCACATGGTAATATTTAATTATAGTTAAATACCAAATATGATATCAAACTTAAACAACTCAACCGCCTTTTCCTTTAAAACGCTGCAGTATAGCGCGCTGTAAACGGAGTTCAGGTAATAGACCGCTAGCTGCCCCCTTAATGAGATTTGATTTACTCGGTATGACATTCATGAACACACAACTAAATAATCAAAGCCAACCCTTAGTGACGGACTTTAACCATACACGTAACAAGCAAAAAGCCCTCCAAGCTCTATCAGGTATTCTGAGAGGAGTTACTGCTGACACTAAACTCAACGATATTGAGATTTTATTCTTAGATACCTGGCTAAAAACAGAGTCTCGATATAAGAAGGACGGTGACTTTTTAGATCTTATCGACCTATTAGAAGAGGTGCTAGAAGATGGCATCATTGAACAACACGAACTATCAGAAATCCAAGAATTTTTGAGTGATGTCGTTGATTACGGATACCAGTGTGAAACAGCCGATCAAGATGCATTGATCAATCAATTATTGGGGTTCCTTCAAGGCATTACATCGGATGATGTTCTCAATGATAAGGAGATCTTCAATCTACAGACTCTTATCCAGTCCAATCCTTTAGTCTTAGAAAGTTTTCCAGGTAACAAAATCCATCAACGCATTGAAACTATTTTGGAAGATGATGTGATTGATGATGAAGAGCGTAAAGACTTGCTCGACATGCTCAAATCTATTTCTGGACAACAGTTCTTGGACACTGGTTGTGCTGAGTGCGGCGCAACAGATTTCTTTGGTGAGCCAATCCAACTTACAAGTATTCAAGATAAAAGTGTTTGCTTCACAGGGAAGTTCATCGCAGGGTCTAGAAAGGTAATGGAAGGATTTGCTAAATCAAATAGCGCAGATATTCGTAGCCGAGTAACTAAAGATCTCGACTACCTAATTATAGGTTCAATGGCGTCTCGTGATTGGAAGTTTTCAAGTCACGGTAGAAAAATTGAATCCGTCATCAACAACCAAGCAAGTGGCTCGACCACAAAGATCATCAACGAAGAAACTTGGATGGAGTTTGTTGAATAATTATGGAAAACGTACCTGATAACGATGAGAATCAACTAGGTCCATTTCAGTTTTTCACTCTAATCCTATCGATCTATGTACTTGTAGCTCTATTTATAGAAAGTGTTTATGACCTACCTAGAGACACTCTTGAAGTACTCCGTTTCATGGATCATATTATCTGCTTATTCTTCCTAACGGATTTCATCATTCGTTTTAGAAGAGCAAAGAGTAAAAAGAAGTTTATGCGCTGGGGGTGGATCGATTTACTATCTAGCATTCCAATGCTCGATGTATTCCGCTATGGACGTATCATTAGAGTCGTACGCGTCCTTCGTATTCTCAGAGCAGTTCGTTCCACCAAACTTATCTTGTATTACCTATTTAGAAACAAAACTCAAGGTACGTTTAGCTTAGTGTCATCAGTTTCTATACTGTTGGTTATCTTCGGCGCGATTGCAATGCTTCAGTTGGAAAAAGGCGTTGAAGGTTCAAACATCCAAAATGCGCATGACGCATTATGGTGGGCGTTCGTGACAATAACAACGGTCGGCTATGGCGACTTTTATCCCGTCACTTTTGAAGGTCGAATCATCGCGGCAATACTTATGACAGCTGGTGTTGGCCTGTTCGGAACATTCACTGGTTTTGTCGCTTCTTGGTTTTTAGAAGAAGATGAGGATAAACAGGATCAGCATATAATCACTAATTTGAGAAGTGAGGTAAATGATCTAAACACTAAGTTAGACCAACTTACCATTCTCATCCAAAAGCAAAACAAACTAAATCAAGGCTAGGTAACTCATGGACTCTGCAACAGTAATTGCGCTGACTATCTTTTTTCTTCCTTTGCTACTTTTATTCGTTTCACGCGTTGTAAATAAGAGAGCCCGCAGTCGCCTCAATGAGGAAATAAGAGCACTACGCGACGCGCTAAGTACCTCAGAAGCGGAATCTGAGCGCCAACGCATAGAAAAGCAAAGCCTATTAGATAGATATGCTCCTATCATTAATATGGAAAATCACACTCAGCAACTTTTGGATGAAGCAGAAGGTGTACTTGCTGAAGCAGATGACACACGTAAACAATCACGAGAAAAACTAAAAGAGACAAAAGAAATATCTGAAACCATAAAGTCAGAAGCCAGAGACGAAGCAAACAAGATACTGGATTTTGCACAGTTAGAAGCTAAGAGAATTGCGGGTGATGCTCTCGAAGCGAAAGTAAAGGCTGACTCTTACGAACAAGCAATTCGAGCGATGCGCAATACCATTGAAGGATATAAAGATGACTACATCATCCCTAACCACTCAGTTCTAGATGATCTTGCAGATGAGTACAGTCATAAAGAAGCAGGAGAGGAATTAAAAGCAGTTCGCAAACGTGTCCGTGCCATGGTCAAAGAAGGTTATGCTGGTACTTGTGACTACGTAGAAACTCATCGTCGCAGTTATGCAATTCACTTTGCCGTAGACGCATTTAACGGAAAAGTAGACAGCGCTCTATCTAAAGTTAAACACGACAATTTCGGTAAAATCCAACAAGAAATTCAAGATGCTTATGCATTGGTTAACCATAATGGTACCCCGTTCCGAAACGCTAGAATCAATAGAGAGTATTTAGAAGCTCGCGATTAACAGGACAGGCACCTCATTAACCACAACAGCACTGAAACATAACAGTCATCATCAATTGCACTAAAAGTTTCTACTCGCTAGTTATTTTGAGCTTTTCCTATGAAATTTGGCTGTGATTCAGTATCTTGGAGAAAAGCGAGGAAGAGTAAAGCACCAAACTAGCGCTTAGTTGGGTTGGAATTCATATTTAAGGAACGACAGCGCCTAGCCATCTAATCGAAACAAATTGACTCGCTTGCGCTTCAACGTGCGTTTTGCATGTTTCGCACTTACGATACTTCCTACCATCGTCCTGCGCCGCCGCTCTAACTTCGTATTCGCCTCAAGCCAGTTCAGCTGATTGATGTTTAGCCGCTCTAAGATGGGTGGTAGGTCTGAATTCAAACTCGCTTTGTCTTCTCGGTATTGGCGTGCAGTCCAGTCTACCAACTCTATATAATCCATCAGTCGAAATGGGATTCCATCTTTCTCATTATTCGTTGAATTACCGATAAAAGGGTGAAGACAAGGGGCGGTTTCCTGCTGCTGATTCAAGGCCTCTAGCCGAGCTTGAATTGAGGTATAGTCCGAGCTTTCCGGAGTTTGTGCAATGCCTGCTCTCACTGGGTTTAAATCAACATACGCCATCGCGGCGGCGAGTGCTTGCTCATCCAACAAGGCTTGGCTTTTAAAGCGGCTTTCCCAGAAGTGCCCTTTGCACTCATCTTCTTTATTGGCTTGGCAGGCAATGTCGAAATTAAGCTCTTTCATAAACCAACTTAGGCTCCATAACCGCTCTCGCCATGTTTCGATTAGGGCCATACATGCTTCAACTTCAGCAGGGCTAGTAAGCTGCCCCGCTAACCATCGCGTCACGATACTAGGGAGCTTATGCGCTTGTTGCCAACGTTCTACGACTTGATGATTGGATAAGGTTTGCGCTTTCTTTCGGTTGATATGCACAACGAGATGATAGTGGTTACTCATGATGGCGTAAGCGCAGATGTCGATACAATACACCTGTGAAAGTGCGTACATTTTTTGTTTTATCCACTTACGGCGATGTTCGTAACTTTGCTGGGTGAGAGGGTCTCTCCCACACAGAAAGCTGCGCCTGACACAGCGAGAAACGCAGTGATAATAAGGGGTAGTATCAATACATATCTGTTGGCTTCTTGCAGTGGTCATCTTGGGCCTCATTGGGTGATTACTCAATTCAGGTTAAGTAAGCTCCCAGCAAGCCGCAATCACGAGTCATCTAACCTCCGATGGAGGTAACAACAACTCATTCTAATTTCATCCTTTATGGTGTGTGTCCTTATACTCGCTTATACTCGCTCGTATACTCTCTCACTCTGATGTTTTACTCTGGCATCTCGGGTTAAATTGATTTGAGCAAATGGAAATTAGGAAAAAGAAACTCATACCTAATGGTGATACATTCCAAACAAACATAATGATAAGAAAGGTTTATGTCTATGAAGAACTTACTATTCTCAATATGCGTGGCTATTCTGCTTTCCGCTTGCGCTTATCAAGAAGGTACTGTGACGAGATGGGAGCGAGATCGGCAGGCTTTCCTTGAAACCGAATTCTCTTCTCGGTCTTTACAAGAAATAGAAGGCGAGGCTCAAGATGGTAATGACACCGCTCAATTTCATCTAGGGCAATTATACGAATTTGGTCGAGATGTTGAGCAAGATTACCGCAAAGCCGAAAACTGGTATCGTAAGGCCGCAATGCAGGGGAATAAATTTGCTCAAGATAGTATTGCTTGGCTGTACCAAGATGGCATTGTTGGTTTTAATAACTTAGCAGCTTCCACACGCTGGTATCGCTTTGCAGCTGAACAAGGTTACGCTCCTTCTCAAAATAGCCTCGCTTTCGCATATCAATACGGCACCGGTACTACGCTAGACTATAAGAAATCTATCTATTGGTTTATGAAATCAGCTGAACAAGGTTATGCCCCAGCACAAAGAAACATAGGGATTGCATACCAGAATGGTTATGGAGTTGAAAAAGACGCCTCGAAAGCCATACATTGGTTCCTCACCGCAGCAAATAATGGTGATGGGAACGCCGCGAATATGTTAGGAGTAATCTACAGAGACGGTATTGGTGTAAAACCAAACAAGGCACTTGCTTGGCAATGGTTTAAAAAAGCCGCCGATAGAAACAATTACAATGGCAAACAGAATTTATTTGCCTTTGATGAATTCTCTTTCGAAGAGTATTTAGCTTTGGCCAGAAATGGGGATCCTAATGCACAGCTGCAACTGTGTCATATGTATTTTAATGGTGAACAGGTCGAAAGTGATTACCATAAAGCCGTTAATTGGTGCACGCAGTCCGCTATGAACGGTCAAGTCGATGCTCAGGAAAATCTTGCTAGGATGTTTCTCGGCGGTCTGATAGTTGAGCAGGACTACCAAAGTTCGTACATATGGTCCACGATCGCAGCGAACAAAAGCCCAGGAGCCGATTCATTGCTGACAACTCTCAAAAGAAAAATGAATCAATCTGAGATTAATAAAGCTGAGGAGAAATATGCCCTTTGCTTAAACCTCAAACCAAACTATAGCAACTGCCCTATTCCTGTTCTTATAGATTGAGTTACTACCCTTTGATTTGAGCCAACAACGGAACCAAGCTATAGTGCAGCCTTAACATTATCTAAGCAAAAAAAGAGCCGCAATCGCGGCTCTTAACAGTTCATATCTTCCGAAGAGTTATCGAATTACTCTTTGCCGAAAACGTTGTTCTCTTGCTCTTGTACACGGATGAAAGTCGTACGCTTAGTTAGTTCTTTAAGCTTTGCTGCGCCTACGTATGTACAAGTTGAACGTACACCACCAAGGATGTCAGAGATAGTGCCGTGAACGCTGCCACGGTATGGCAATAGCACGGTTTTTCCTTCAGCTGCGCGGTACTTAGCCACACCACCAGAGTGCTTGTCCATTGCTGACTGTGAAGACATGCCGTAGAATTTCATGAAGGTTTTACCGTCTTGCTCGATCACTTCGCCGCCAGACTCTTCATGGCCTGCAAGCATGCCACCTAGCATCACGAAGTCCGCACCGCCGCCAAATGCTTTAGAGACATCACCCGCACAAGAACAACCACCATCGCCGATGATCATACCGCCAAGGCCGTGGGCTGCGTCACCACACTCGATGATTGCCGAAAGCTGAGGGTAACCAACACCTGTCTTAACGCGAGTAGTACATACAGAGCCAGGGCCGATACCCACTTTAACAATGTCTGCGCCCGCTAAGATTAGCTCTTCGCACATGTCACCCGTTACAACGTTACCTGCAGAGATCACTTTATTCGGGAATGCGGCACGAACACGCTCGACGTACTCCACTAGGTGCTCAGAGTAACCGTTGGCGATATCAATACAAATGAAGATAAGTTCTTCAGATAGCGCCATGATTTCTTTTGTTTTTTCGAAATCGGCATCTGAAGTACCAGTAGACACAAACACGTTGCTAAGTGTGTTTTGATCCGCTGATTTTACGAAGTCAGCCCATTGCTCTACGGTGTAATGCTTGTGAATTGCAGTCATCACGCCATGTTCCGCTAGCGCCTTCGCCATTTCGAAGCTACCGACTGAATCCATGTTTGCTGCAATTACTGGTGTGCCAGACCATTGACGACCACTATGCTTGAATGTAAAATCGCGGGTTAATTCAACTTGAGAACGACTTTTTAGAGTAGAACGCTTCGGGCGGAATAGTACATCTTTAAAGCCTAACTTAAGTTCTTGTTCGATACGCATGATAAATTTTCCTATAAGCAAATTTACGTGTCGTGCGTTTTCGGTAAACGTTGGCAGACGCTTTACTGAGTTTCGGACACAAAAAAACCGGAGCGTTGGCAGACGCTCCGGTTTTCAGCATTATAGGTCGTGATTTAATTCCCGCAAGACTGATATTTTCAATTTTTTTGTGATACAGTTCGGTTAAGTTGCATACCTAAGTGACTCCTTTCTCTAGCGTTTATAACACTTACTCTCTAAAAACAACCACTTAGCTCCACAAGCGCTAACCGTTTGCGCAATCCTTTTCGCTCCAACTCTGCCCAAGTTCTGGCCAACCGGCTCATTTTCACTTAGATAATCGTCTTTAAACTCGCATTTCTGCTCTTATTAAATTCGGCCACTTTCAAAAAATTTCCCACAAATACGAAAAAAAGCAGCCTTAAAAGACTGCTTTGACAACTTAATTGAGCGATTACAGCTTAAAGAATGAAAGCTGTGCTTTTTGTTTTTCCGCTAATGTAGACAACTCGGTACTCGCACTAGCACTCTGACAAATGCCAGATACATTTTGATTGACCAATTCAGACATGTTCACAACATTTCGGTTAATGTCTTGTGTCACCTGAGATTGCTGCTCTGCCGCTGTTGCAACTTGAGTATTCGCATCATTAATGTTCGTTACAGACTCGGTAATCCCTTGTAACGCACTGTTAGCTTGCAATGACAGCTCATTGTTTTTTGCTAACATTTCAAGGCTTAGCTGCATGCTATCGTTGGCAAGTCCGGACTGTTTCTGAAGCTCTTCGATGATTGCTTGGATTTCGCCTGTTGATTCTTGAGTTCTTGCCGCAAGCATACGTACTTCATCAGCAACCACTGCGAAACCACGACCAGACTCACCAGCGCGCGCCGCTTCGATGGCTGCATTTAGCGCTAGCAGGTTAGTTTGCTCTGAAACACCACGAATCACTTCAATAACATCATTGATTTGCTCTGACTGCTCTTTAAGCGTCAGCACAACTTGTGCCGCTTCGTTTAGCGCATCACCCATTTGAGCACTTGCCTGACTGCTTTCTTCAAAGATATCCAAGCCAGATTTAGCAAGCTGATCGGCTTCACGGGCTGTTGAGTCGGCGACTTGTGCGTTATCGCTAACGTTATCTGCTGTACTCGAAAGCTCATTCACCGCCGATGCCACTTGCTCAATTTCTGCCAATTCTTGCTGCGCATTGGCTTGGGCTTGAGTCATAACCGCTGCAAGCTCAGTTGAAGCCGAGGCAACCTCTTCACTAATGCGGCTTAACTCTTCAACGGTATTGTGCAGCTGCTCTGCGGTTTGGTTGACGTCATTACTCAGTTGAGAAACTTCGTTGTCACCGTCGACGTCAGCGCGAACAGACAGATCACCATGAGCAAGCTTGCGCATGACTTGTTGAAGTTTAATGACTGGATTAACGATCATGCCTGAAAGTACCCAAGCTACAGCTAAAGAAGCGGCAAGAACAGCAAGTACCAAATACATCGCCATATTCTTAACTTTAGCGCTTTGCTCCGCACTGCGGTCCATTGCATCGGTAACAAACTCATTGACCTTAGCAGACAAGGCATTGACTGAAGTCACCATTTGATTGCCAGAATCACGATATTTGGCAATAAAGCGATTGTACTCTTGTTCACTCACCTGACCACTGTCTCTTTGTGAAAACAGCTCAACCGCACGATGAGAGAATTGCACATAATCTTCAATGGCGCGGCGTACGACTCTCACATCATCTTTGAAGATGTCACGACTCGCCATCAAATCGAGATTTTTTTGGATTTCTTTTAATCCCGTTTTCAGTTCTGATAGAAACACTTGACGACGTGAGTGATCGTATATTGCGTACACAGCACTAATACGTAGCGGATACACTTGGTCATCAATTTTTGCCAAGGTGTCTTTATAAAATACGAGAGATTCGGTGTTAGAGCTGACGATCTCTTGTTCGGTGTCAAGATTGCTCTTGGTGATCCATAGTGCGATAAATAGCGCAAATGTTGTGAAAAGAACAGGGATCAACACCTGAGTTCGAATAGACAAATTTTTAAGGGACAACTGCATTATTTTTCTCATTGAAGTCGTTAAATTCATCCTTGAATTGGGAATATTCCCACAAAATAAAGGCGCGAACTCTAGCACAAAGCGTGAGCAATGTCACACTTATTTCCTTACTGTTCGTACTGCTTTAGATTGTAAGCTGGTCTTTTACAAGCAAGATTTAGCATCCATGTGCAACCAATTTATAAACCAGATGAATAGCAACTGCTTTGATAAGAAACAAAAAAAAGCCCAAATCGTACTAATTATTGGTTAGCGTTCATCTTTAGGAGAGTCCATCACCACCATGGTCGTAATTGACTGTACTTGGGCACACTCACCCAATACATCAGCATGAAACTTTTTGTAGCTTGGTAAATCTTTGGTCTCCACTCGCAACAAATACTCATTAGCCCCCGTAATGTTGTGGCATTCAACCACCTCATCAACAAACCTTACATGCTCTTCAAATTCAAGTTGTGCTTGTTTCCTATGACTGGCAAGACCGATAGATACATAAGCAACAAAACCCACACCAAGCTGACTGGCATCTAGCACCACTCGATAACCCTTAATAACCTCGCGTTTCTCAAGATCTTGTACACGTCTAAGGGTTGCAGAAGCCGATAAACCAATCCGCTCAGACAGATCCACATTGGAGATTCTTCCGTCGCGCTTAAGTTCTTGCAATATTCTTTCGTCAAACTTGTCCATTTGTTACCTTTATTGTGCAATCCGGCGAATTCGTTCGAATAAAAACACATAATTGCGCCCTATTCCACCTAATATGGTTGTTGACCGGTCAAGACAAGCGCTAACACGCAATATTGTTGCTTTTATTTTTGAAATAGGAAATCTCATGGAATTCGAACAACTCACTGCCCTAGTGATATTTGCCTTTGTCTCGACCTTTACCCCTGGACCAAACAACTTAATGCTCATGACTTCAGGTGCAAATGTTGGGTATATGCGCACGCTGCCTCACATGTGTGGTATCGCTTTTGGATTTGCATTTATGGTGCTACTTGTCGGCCTTGGGTTGTCCGCAGTGTTTGAAGCTTACCCATTAGCTCACCTTGTATTGAAATACCTCAGCTTGGCCTATCTTGCATATTTAGCATTAAAAATTGCGTTAAGTGGTCGCGCGAAAGACATCGATAATTTTCGCCCAATGACTTTTCTTGGTGCGGCAAGCTTTCAATGGGTCAATCCAAAAGGTTGGTCGATGGCGCTGAGTTCAGTCACTCTGTATAGCAACGGTGGTGGATGGATTGAATTACTGATCATTTCCGCCACTTTTCTTCTGGTAAACTTTCCATCCGGCTCATTTTGGATTTTGGCAGGTAGAGAGCTTCAGCGCTGGCTAACCAATGCGTTCCGTGTCCGTAGTTTTAATATTCTTATGGCCATTTTATTGGTAGGCTCCACATTGCCTATGATATAGATGTCAGGAATGTAAATTTTGTTAAAGATGCTACCTAAGTGAGTGGTGTGCTGTTAATCTAGATGAGAACAAGAATAATTCTCGGGTTAATACATGAAAAAGCCATCACCAAAGAACGTTACCATATCTTCAACACTCGCTGTCACACCAAACATGCAGCGCATTACCTTTCAAAGTAATGCGCTAAAAGAGTTTCCAAATAACTGCGAGGGTGGCTACATAAAACTACTGTTTACCCCTTCTGGTGATACCGACCTGACGCAGTTATCCGGCGATGACCGCCCGGTAATGCGCACTTACACCATTCGCAAATTTGACGAACAGTCCGGTACGATTGAGGTCGATTTTGTTAAACACATAACTCATGATCTAAAGTGTGGCTTCGCTGCGCGCTGGGCGATGAACGCTCAGGTCGGCGATTCAATTCATATTGCCGGCCCAGGGACTATTCAAGACATGAGCACAGACGCTGATTGGTTCTTTATGACCGCAGACATGACAGCACTGCCAGCTTTGTCGGCTAAAATTCAACGTCTACCTGCTGACGCCAAAGGCTATGCAGTAGTCAAAGTTATCTCTGAGCAAGATATTCAACCCATCGACGCACCAGAGAATTTTGAAGTTCAGTGGGTGTTTGACAACGATGACTTGGCACAAACCGCACGCTCACTACCTTGGTTGGCGGGCAAAGCTTCTGTCTGGTGTGCTTGTGAGTTCGATTCTATGCGCGCACTTCGTCAGTACTTCCGAAACGAAAAAGAAGTCGAGCGCGAAAACATCTACATCAGCAGTTACTGGAAACAGGGTGTCTCAGAAGACGGCCATAAGGTCATCAAACGCCAAGATGCGGAAGAACAAGAAGCCTAACGTTAGGCTCTGTTGCCCCTACTAGGCCAAGAGGTTTTCCTCCTTCTTGGTCTTAGCTCAGGTTCTCTGCAAGAAAGTCGATCAGCAAACGAACTTTTGGTGAGAGATTTCGGTTTTGCGGGTACAGCGCCCAGATCCCCTCTCTTTCGTCACGATACTCTGAAAGCACCTCAACTAATTGACCTGCATCTAGTGCTTCTTTCACATAGTGATCGGGGAGCTGTACCAATCCAAGACCACGCTTTGCCGCATCGAGCAACGCGTAGCCTGAGTTGCAGTGTATTCTGCCTGACACTCTAATGGATTTCTCGCTCTTAGCATCCTTAAATCGCCAGTAATCTACTGACCCGACGAGACATTGATGATGGTTGAGTTCAGATAAAGTATGTGGTTCACCGTACCTTTCTATATAGCTAGGGCTCGCACACACATACAGTTGACGGCTTGATAGGCGCTTAGCAATGAAACTTGAGTCTTGCAACTTACCCAAGCGAATCGCGACATCAACACCCACCTCTATCAAATCGAGCTTTTGGTTTGTCAGCATCAAATCTAAATCAACTTGAGGATATAACTCTAGAAACTGATGTAACAAGGGGGCTAAGTTTTGCTCACCAAAAGTCACAGGAGCCGTGACTTTTAACAGTCCTTTAGGTGTTGATTGCATTTGAGTGACAGCCAGCTCAGCCAATTCTAAACCCTCAACGAGATGCTTACACTGCTGATAATAGAGTTGTCCAGCCTCCGTCACTGACACTTTTCGTGTAGTGCGGTTAAAAAGCTTCACTGCCAATCGCTCCTCTAGTAACGCGACCTTACGGCTTATCTGCGCTACCGATGTGTCGAGCTTTCTCGCTGCACCAGTAAAAGACTGTGTTTCTGCAACTGCGACAAACTCGCACACTCCTTCCCAATTCGCCATAACCATTTCTGTAATATTACTCAATTAAACTCTAAGTATTATTGCAAGTTTGTAACAGTAACTCCACTCAACAAATCGCTAAGCCTTACGAGAATCATATTAAAAAACTGTGTTAAAATGCCTCTCTGTTCCAAACCTCTCAATAGCACAGCATGTCGAAAATCAAAATCTCTTTAGGCGCTGCCTTTGTTACTGTTGCACTTGTTCTTGCTTGGGTGTTTATCCCTACGCATGTCAGACTCAGTAGCGAAATTCTTAACCAACCGATTGGTGATGGAATTGCACTTATTGGCCATAAAGCGATCTCAACTAAACCTGAAGATGGCAAACTGAATTACTTCTTCCTTATTGATAGCAGTTCCTCGGTAAAGGATGCAACGCCGTTTCTAGTGACTTCAGATCCTTTCATCAAAGTCAGCCAAACCAGCGAGAACAAACTATCGATAACCATTAATGGCCGCGTGAAACAGTTAGATAATGATCTTTGGATTGAAAGAGCCGATGGTACAGTTCAACACTGGTTTATCAGCGCCAATATCAATTATGTCCGTTAGCTTTCTAAACTAGAAATATACTCACAAACAGGTAAAATCACGGCCAATTAATTTTGCCTGTAGTGAATACTTAAATGCCCCACCCAAACCAACTTTTCACTCGTTTCGATAGTGATATTCAATCGTATCCACTACCCGAGAAGTTTACTTTTCCTTTTTATTACCAGCCTCACCCACTGTGTGTTCTTGCGGCTGAGCAGTTGCAGCGTCACCTTACTTTGCAACAAGATTGGCATCATAATTTTGGGGTCGATGGTAACCCAGAGGGCACCGGAAAAATGTTCGGAGTGCTACTTGTTCAATCTCCAGAAGGCGAAGTGGGCTTTTTGTCTGCGTTCTCTGGCAAAATCGCTGATCAAAACTTATTGCCCGGCTTTGTTCCCCCCGTATTTGACATGTTAGCTGAAGAGAGCTTTTTTCGAGCAGAACTCGCTGAGATCACTAAGCTCAATCAAGCCGTCAAAACCGAACAATCAAATCCAGAACTCATACAGCTTAAGAAGGCACTAAGCCAGTTAGAACAAGGGTATACTCAAGCTGAACAAGAGCAACGTGACGCGATTATTAAAGGTCGAGCCAAGCGAAAAGAAAAAAGAAAACAGGGCGAAGCGAACCTAAACTCTCGTGAACTTAATGCCTTGCTTAGTGAACTTGGCAAGCAAAGTGTCGCAGAAAAAAACGTCCTTAAATACCTTAAGTTAGAGTGGGAAGAAAAAATCGCTGGCGTAAGCTCAAAGCTTGATAAACTTACGGCGTCACTTGATGGTTTGAAAGATAAGCGCAAACAGCTTTCAAATGCTTTGCAGAACAAACTATTTGAACAGTATCGTTTCTTAAATATCCGCGGTGAAGAACGTTCACTTAAATTGATTTTTGCGCCAACCTCCTCGCCCGTTCCACCAGCAGGTGCGGGAGAATGTGCAGCGCCTAAATTGCTTCACTACGCGTTTAAACACGGTTTTAAGCCGCTTGCATTAGCTGAGTTCTGGTGGGGCGTTTCACCAAAATCTGAAATTCGTCAACACACTACGTTCTATCCGTCGTGCAACAGTAAATGCCAACCGATTCTAGGTCATATGCTGGAAGGTATGCCCGTTGACGATAACCCTCTGGAAGAGAACTGGGCAGCAGATAAAGAACTAGAGATCTTATTTGAAGATGACGCGATGGTCGTCGTCAATAAGCCTTCAGGTCTGTTATCAGTACCAGGAAAAACCATTACCGATTCAGCCTATACTCGACTTCAACAGAGATACCCTGATGTCGAAGGGCCTTTCGTCATCCATAGACTCGACATGGCAACGTCTGGCTTACTGGTGTTTGCATTGACAAAGCGAGCAAATAAGAGCCTACAGAAGCAGTTTATTTCTCGCAGCGTGCAAAAGCGCTACGTGGCACTACTTGAAGGGGCCGTGTCTCAATCTCGTGGTGAGATTAATCTTCCAATGCGTGGTGATCCAGTTGATCGCCCCCGTCAATTAGTTTGTTTTGAACACGGTAAGCCAGCTCAAACTCGCTGGGAAGAAATTTCGACAATCGATGGTAGAAGTAAACTCTATATGTACCCAAAAACGGGGCGAACCCATCAGTTGCGAGTACACTGCGCTCACCATCTAGGACTCAACTTACCTATGGTTGGCGATACTCTGTATGGCGAAAAAGCAGACCGCTTACATTTGCATGCCGAGCGGCTCGAGCTAGAACACCCCTACTCTAAACAGCCGATGACCTTCGAAGCACCAGAGAGCTTTTAAACGTTCGTTTATTCATATCATCAACCTTTCGTTGGTGATATGAATATCAGCAACTATTCTTTAGATACTGACGTTTTCTAGAGGATTACACCATGCTCAAACAAAGCTTCAAGCTCGTCGTTTTAATCTTGACCCTTTGTGTCTCTAACTTCACCTATGCAAACACGGTTAAGCTTGCCAATGGCGAGTGGGCCCCCTATCAATCAAAGTCTCTCAAAGAGGGGGGCTTTATGACACAAATTGTACGAGAAGCCTTTGAGGCAGAAGGCTATACCGTAGAGTTTGACTATATGCCCTGGAAACGGGGATTTGAAGAAGCTAAAGCCGGAAACTATGATGGATCACTGATCTGGAGTAAAAACCCCGATCGTGAACAACACTTCCTCTATTCCGATCCAGTCATTACATTGAGTACCGCTCTATTTCAGCAAAAAGGTAAACCCGTGACCTGGAGTAACCGCGAAGACCTATCTTCAATGAAGATTGGTGGGGTTACAGGCTACGCCTACGGTATTGAAGATTTGGAAAAAGCTGGCACGGTTAAAATTCAACGTATCGCAAGCGCTGAAAACAACTACAAAAAGCTCAAAGCAGGTCGTTTGGATGTGGTTCTTGAAGATATGGATGTTGGCATGGAAACCATCACCAAACTCGGCCTCACAGGCACGATTGAACCTAATAGCAAGATGCTTACCGAGCGAGACTACTTCGTGATCATTTCTAAAAATTCCCCACGCAGTCAAGAACTATTAGACGCATTTAATCGCGGCTTGGCTAAGCTAAAAGCGATGGGCAAGCTTGACGAGTACAGACAGGCTTCCATTGAAGGCAAATATAAGCAATAGCAGACACTTAAGCCGCTAAAACGAAGCTCTACCTTTTAGTAGAGCTTTCAAACCAATCCTGTGAGGCGTGCTCAAATTTTTAATCATTAGGCTTCTAGACTCTGGCCAATTCATGCTAGACCAAGCTATCACCAGCTAATTGATTCTAAGGAATGGTCGATATGTCTAAGTTTAGCGCCGCAATAAAATGGCAACGTGGTCCGTGCGAAGCCTTCAGCGATAATCAATATAGCCGAGGTCACACGTGGCACTTTGACGGCGGGGTCGTTGTACCTGCTTCCTCTTCCCCTGACGTTGTTCCTTTACCGCTCTCTGTAGAAGAAAACGTTGATCCAGAAGAAGCCTTTATCGCCTCTATATCAAGTTGTCATATGCTCACCTTTCTTGGTATTGCCGCCAAACAGCGCTACGTCATAGACAGTTATACTGATGAAGCGGTCGGCTTTCTCGAAGAGGATTTATCAGGAAAAGGCTTCGTCAGTAAAGTCATACTGCGTCCAAAAATCATCTTTACTGGTGACAAACAACCTAGCCTCTCCCAGCTTGAAAAGCTGCATCATTTAGCTCATCTGCACTGTTTTATTGCCAATTCAGTGAAAACAGAAATTACCACTGAAATTATCCAGATGGAGTACTAATGCAGAAGCTATTTCTTATCGTTACCTTTGTTGGCTTCGTCATTTTTGTGGTTGTTGGTCAGCAATCTAAACTGTTTGGTTCAAGTAACCCCAACACCTTTCCGAAACTGCCTTCAAAACCAAACTTTACTGTGTCGAAAGAGTTTGATGGCAAGTGGCTAGGTCGAAGAGTCGATGTAACGGGCAACAATATGTGCTCAAAGACCACCATGGCAGGCACCGTTGTCGATGGATTTGCTCAATTCGTATTAACTTATAATGGCACACCGTTAAAAGGATGGATTGAAGAACGCGAAGGCGACTTAGTCTTATATGCCACCAATGAACAGTGGGATTATCGCTTTACTGGTACAGCGAACAACAATCGAATCTCTGGCAGTTGGCATTTAAAAAATGGCATCTGCAAAGGCAGTTGGTATCTAGAAAAACAAAGCTAATTATCGTTCCGCTCTTCATGCTACACTCTGCACCAACTATGGGGTACCCCCTAAATTAATTTAGACTCAGAGTGTAAGCATGTCTTTCTCGAAACTCGGCTTAAGCCAACCTATCACTGACGCGATTTCTCAACTTGGTTATCAAAAACCGACCGACATTCAAACTAAAGCGATCCCAGTCATTTTACGTGGTGAAGATCTGATTGCTGCGGCACAAACTGGTACAGGAAAAACCGCAAGCTTCGTATTGCCTATTCTAGAAAAGCTTAGCCAAGGCGAGACGCAGCGCAAAAAGCGTATCCGAGCACTGATTCTGACGCCAACTCGTGAGCTGGCAGTTCAAGTCGAACAAAAAATTCAAGAATACAGCAAGCACCTCGCCCTGAAATCGCTCGCTATGTACGGCGGTGTGGATGAACAGGCGCAAAAGCAAGCACTGATCGACGGCGTAGACATCTTAGTTGCCACACCTGGTCGACTGATCGATATGTACGGTAAACGCGCGGTACATTTTGAAGAAGTCGAAGTGTTGGTATTAGATGAAGCCGACCGTATGTTGGATATGGGCTTTATTGATGACATCAACAAAATCCTTGATCGCTTACCAACCGATATCCAAAACTTGTTGTTCTCTGCCACGCTCTCTAACAAAGTTCGAGACTTAGCAAAAACGGCAGTACATAACCCATATGAAATATCTATCGCCGCCAATCAAGCGTCAAAGAAAAACATCGAGCAATGGCTGATCACAGTCGATAAAGATAAAAAGTCAGCGCTACTCAGTCATCTAATCAATGAAAACAACTGGGATCAGGCACTCATCTTCATTGAAACCAAACATGGGGCAGCGAAACTTGCCTCTCAGCTTGAAAAACGCGGTATTACCGCAGAAGCCTTCCACAGTGGCCGTAGTCAAGCAATACGTTCAAAGCTTTTAGAAGATTTCAAAGCAGGTAAGATTAAATACATGATCGCAACAGGGGTTGGCGCTCGCGGTATAGACATTGAAGGCTTAACACGCGTGATTAACTATGACTTACCGTTCCCTGCCGATGAATACGTACACCGCATTGGACGTACCGGCCGCGCTGATGCTCAAGGTGAAGCGATTTCCTTTGTATCCAAAGACAACTTTAAAAACCTCTGTATGATCGAATCGCGCTTAGGTCACCTGATTGAGCGCCGTGAAATTGAAGGGTTTGAGCCACGTAAACCTGTACCCATTTCAATTTTGAACTATGTGCCAAAACACAAGCGTCAGCAAAAGGATCAGTAATGACAGCCCCAAGCAAAATTACCTTCTTTGAGTTTCTAACTCCGTTAGTCGCCTCTGGTAAGAAGACGATTACGATTCGCGATGAGTCAGAGTCACACTACGTGCCAGGCACTACGGTGGAAGTGTTCACACTAGAAACTGATGAGAAAGTGTGTGAGGTAAAAATCTTGTCGGTGAAACCGCTTCACTTTGATGATATTAACCAGTTTCATGCTGAGCAGGAGTACATTGAGTTACCTAAGTTGAAAAAGTTGATTCGAGAAATCTATCCAGACACAGATACGCTGTTCGAGATTAGTTACGAGCTAGTCTAACCACCATAGCCTGCAGATACATTTGTCCTGTGGGCTAACATTGTTTTCAACCACCTAACCGAACCACTAGACGACTGGTCTAATTTGTTTTATAGTGCACTGCATGAACGAAAAAACAAACGATACTCGCCAGCATATACTCGATGTGGGCTATGAACTAATAGTAACCAAGGGCTTTACCGCTGTTGGTTTGTCGCAACTGTTAAAAGCAGCTGACGTACCTAAAGGATCGTTTTATCACTACTTCAAGTCTAAAGAGTTGTTTGGCGAAGCTTTGATAGAAGACTACTTCAGAACTTACCTTGCACGCCTTAACGCATTTTTTAATTCTGGAGAAGGGTCCGCAAATGAGCGATTAATTGGTTATTTCTCGCGCTGGCTTGAAGTGGAAAACGGCGTCTGTAATGCCAATCGCTGTTTAGTCGTTAAGCTGAGTGCTGAAGTATCAGATCTGTCTGAAACCATGCGTTTAGCTTTAGCTAATGGCGCTGAGCAAATCATCGCATCGATTGCTCAGTGTATTGAATCTGGTATCAAAGATGGCTCAATATCAGTGCCAAACCCTCAAGCCGCAGCTACACAGCTATATCAACAGTGGCTTGGCGCAAGTTTACTTAACAAGTTAGTTCAAGATCACGCCCATCTTGAACACAGCCTAGAAACAACCAAAGCGCTACTCAACGCTTAGTACCAACCAGAACAATTCCTGTAGTTGAAGTATCCTACGGGAATTTTTTGAAACAATGACTAGACGACTGGTCTAATAATAGGAAAATCACTAATGACTAATAACATAAACCGACGTATCGTACTTGCCTCTCGCCCTACAGGAGCCCCTGTAGCTGAAAACTTCCGCCTAGAAGAGTCTGAGAAGCCTCAACCACAGCAAGGCGAAATATTGCTTCGTAGCGTCTATCTATCTCTGGACCCCTATATGCGTGGTCGTATGAGCGATGCTAAATCCTACGCTGATCCTGTTGCCCTAAATGAAGTAATGGTGGGAGGAACCGTATGCCAAGTTGAAACTTCCAATCACCCAGATTACGAAGTTGGTGAATGGGTGTTGGCCTTTACCGGTTGGCAAGACTACGGTATCTCAGATGGTGAAGGGTTAATAAAAATGGGTAAAAACCCTGCTCACCCGTCTTATGCACTCGGCGTAATGGGTATGCCAGGTTTTACCGCATACATGGGATTGCTTGATATCGGTCAGCCTAAAGCAGGAGACACACTTGTTGTCGCGGCGGCAACAGGTGCCGTGGGCTCTATGGTCGGTCAAATCGGTAAGCTTAAAGGCTGCCGCGTTATCGGCATCGCAGGTGGTGAAGAAAAGTGCCGCTACGCTAAAGAGCATTTGGGCTTTGATCAGTGTATCAACCACAAAGCAGATGACTTTTCAGAGCAGTTAGCAGCGGTATGTGATCAAGGAATCGATATTTATTTTGAAAACGTAGGTGGCAAAGTGTTCGACGCTGTGTTGCCTTTGCTCAATACAAGCGCTCGCATTCCACTCTGCGGTTTGATTTCTCAGTACAACGCCACGTCTCTTCCAGAAGGCCCAGACAGAATGTCTATGCTAATGGCTCAGCTTCTGATCAAACGGATCAAAATGCAGGGCTTCATTATTTTTGACGACTATGCACACCGCTACGGTGAGTTCGCCGAAGACATGAGTCAATGGCTTGCAGAAGGCAAAATACACTACCGAGAACACCTCGTTGAGGGTTTTGACAAAGCTCCTGCCGCTTTTATTGGCCTGTTAGAAGGTAAGAATTTCGGCAAACTTGTTATCAAGACGAACGACGAGTTTTAAGGAGCAAACATGATTAAGTTACACCACCTAAACCAATCTCGCTCGAAGCGGATTATCTGGCTACTTGAAGAACTCGGTGTAGATTACGAGATCATTCCGTATCGTCGTGACAGCGTGACGTTCCTTGCGCCACCAGAGCTTAGATCTATCCATCCGCTAGGTAAATCCCCCGTCATTGAGGAAGGAGGACGAGTCGTTACTGAATCTGGCGCAATCACAGAGTATCTGATTGATAAATACGCGCCTGAGGCACTGGCTCCAGAAAAAGGAACAGATGATCATTTGGATTACTTGCAGTGGCTTCACTTTGCAGAGAGTTCAGCCGCGCTGCCACTTCTGCTTAAAACTTTTGTCGCGAAAGATGGTGCAGTGATGAACTTCTTACCTGACTACGCAGAGGTTGAACTGCATAAAGTCATGGGATATGTCGACCAACGCTTGGCAGGTAAACGCTACTTGGTCGCAGACAAGCTCACTGGGGCTGATATCATGATGTCTTTCATTGTCGATATCCTGACTAAGTTTGGCTTGTTAGATCGTTATCCAAATATTACTAACTATTCGAATCAACTCGCGAGCCACAACACTTGGCAAAAAGCCGATCAGCTAGAACTTAAGTTTAGCTAACCGCGCCCCTTTTATGCTGCCAAGCAACCTTGGCAGTATACCCTCCCCCTCAACAAACTGTGCCTGCTATTGAACGACCACTAAGATAGGCAATACCTATCAATAATATAGTTACAATCGGTTTTTCATACCAACTCCTGACGACTATTCTCTGTTTTAGATAAAACAGCCTTTGCACGACTTGTTATACCAATCGGGAAAAATAGGTGATCAGATATTTATTTTGGTTGGTATTAGACACAAACAATTCGATTGCCAGCGATATAGCAAGAATCAACCTGGTAAACGAGAATACGCGACACGAAGGAGCAAATCATGGAACACAAAAATTCAAATAATGGTGGTCAATGCCCTGTTATGCATGGCGGCGCAACCTCTTCCCACTCTTCCAATGTGGCTTGGTGGCCTAATGCACTTAACCTCGATATCCTCCATCAGCACGACCAAAAAACCAATCCTTTCGGTGCAGATTTTAACTATCAAGATGAACTTAAAAAGCTTGATGTAGACGCGCTTAAAAACGATCTAAAAGCATTGCTGACGGACAGCCAAGAGTGGTGGCCTGCGGACTGGGGGCATTATGGTGGCTTAATGATTCGTATGGCTTGGCACTCAGCAGGGACATATCGCATTGGTGATGGTCGCGGCGGTGCAGATACGGGAAATCAGCGTTTTGCTCCTCTTAACTCTTGGCCGGATAACGGTAACCTTGATAAAGCTCGTCGCTTACTTTGGCCGATCAAACAAAAATATGGCAACAAGATCAGTTGGGCTGATCTGATGATTCTCGCCGGTAACATGGCCTACGAATCAATGGGATTAGAAACATTCGGTTTTGCCTTCGGTCGTGAAGATATCTGGCATCCAGAAAAGGACATCTACTGGGGAGCAGAGCAAGAATGGCTAGCCACCAGCGATTCAGATAACAGTCGTTATTCTGGTGAGCGCGAGCTAGAGAATCCACTTGCAGCAGTGATGATGGGGCTAATTTATGTCAATCCAGAAGGTGTTGACGGCAACCCAGATCCACTTAAAACCGCCCAAGACATGCGCGTTACCTTTGCACGTATGGGAATGAACGATGAGGAAACCGTTGCCCTTACAGCGGGTGGACATACAGTCGGAAAAGCGCACGGTAACGGCGATGCGTCAAAACTTGGTGCAGAGCCTGAGCGTGCAGAACTAGAAGAGCAAGGCTTAGGATGGAACAACCATACCTCTCGCGGTATTGGTCGCGATACAGTGACAAGCGGTATCGAAGGTGCTTGGACAACCAATCCTACCCAATGGGACAACGGCTATTTCCACTTGCTGCTGAATTACGATTGGTGGCTGCAAAAGAGCCCTGCTGGCGCTTGGCAATGGGAACCAACTCATATTGAAGAGCAAGATAAACCAGTCGATGTCGAAGATCCGAGTATTCGTCATAACCCAATCATGACCGATGCTGATATGGCGCTACGATTTGATCCTGAATATCGTAAAATCTCTGAGCGTTTCCATAATGATCCTGAGTACTTTTCACAAACCTTTGCCCGAGCATGGTTCAAGTTGACTCACCGCGATATGGGACCGAAATCTCGCTACTTTGGCCCAGATGTTCCGGCTGAAGAGTTAATTTGGCAAGACCCTGTTCCAGTAGGAAAAAGTGACTATGATGTTGCGGCTGTGAAAGCCAAAATTGCTCAAAGTGACCTAAGCATCAGTGAGATGGTCTCGACCGCATGGGATAGCGCACGTACTTTCCGTAATTCCGATAAACGTGGCGGAGCTAACGGGGCTCGTATTCGCCTTGCACCTCAAATCCAATGGCAAGGTAATGAGCCTAAGAAGTTGGCAAAAGTGTTGCCGATAGTACAAGGCATTGCGAACGAGTTCGGTATTAGCGTTGCAGATACTATTGTTTTAGCGGGGAATGTCGGCATTGAACAAGCGGCAAAAGCTGGAGGTATAAATATTTCGGTTCCTTTCGCTGCGGGTCGTGGTGACGCAACAGCAGAACAAACCGATATCGCATCATTTGAGGTTCTTGAACCCGTTGCTGACGGCTTCCGCAACTGGCAGAAAAAACACTACGCTGTCAGCCCAGAAGAACTGATGCTAGACCATGCTCAATTGCTAGGCCTAACCGCACCTGAAATGACAGTACTGGTTGGTGGTATGCGAGTACTCGGCACAAACCATTCAGACACTCAACATGGTGTGTTTACGGATAGAGTTGGCACGCTCACTAACGACTTTTTCATCAATTTAACGGACATGCGTTACATGTGGAAGCCCATTGGTCGCAACTCGTACTCAATTATTGAACGTGCAAGCGGTGAAGAAAAATGGACTGCAACACGCGTTGACTTGGTATTTGGTTCGAACTCAATCCTGCGAGCTTACGCTGAGATCTACGCACAAGACGATAACAAAGAGAAGTTTGTTCAAGACTTTGTCAAAGTCTGGACTAAAGTAATGAACGCTGATCGCTTCGATTTAAAACAATAACTTGAATCGCCTTCACTCTCTTGAGCGAGGGGATAGGACTAGAACATAACTTTTAAAACAGTTAATAGCGTGGAAAAATCATCAAAGTTGCACTAGCTTTAAGTGAGTAACCACCATTAAGAAATGAGGCGCATATTATGTTGCGCCTCACTATTCAATCATAACAAGTGTTACCAGTGAGGAGAGTTGGTTATGAAAGGCTTCGATTTCTTTAAGTTATTTGATACCAAAGAACTGTTCATCTATTACTGATGTTTTGCTACCGCTTTCATCAGTACCGACGTATCCATACGCCCGAAGCCATCTTGCTGCAGTTCGGCGTATTGTTCGTCAACCTTTTTAGTCAAAGGTAAATCTAACCCGACGCGCTGTGCTTCTTTGAGGCAAAAGCCCAAGTCTTTGCGCATCCAATCAATCGCAAACCCAAAATCAAACTTGTCTTGTGACATTGTCACTGCGCGGTTTTCCATCTGCCACGATCCTGCGGCTCCGTGTTTCAAGGTTTCCACTACCTGCTCAATATCCAAGCCAGACTTCTGCGCAAGCAATAGTGCTTCACTTAAGCCTTGCAAGATACCACCAATACAAATCTGGTTAACCATTTTACAGCGCTGACCTTGACCATTTTCTCCTAGCAATGTCATCTGCTTGGCATATACATCCATGACTGGTGCAACTTGATCAAATATAGTCTGATCACCACCACACATAATCGTGAGTACACCATTTTCAGCACCCGCTTGACCACCTGAGACCGGGGCATCAATAAAATGATTGCCGTTGCTTTTAGCCGCTTTCGCAAGCTCCACTGCTAATTCCGCCGAGGTAGTGGTATGGTCAACGAGTACCGCCCCCGCCTTCAGACCTGCAAGTACGCCATCTTCACCATAGATAACACTGCGCACATCATCGTCATTGCCAACGCAAACAAAAACAATGTCACAATCCTCAGCGGCGAGTTTTGGTGTGTCACACGCAGTGCCTTGGTAGTCTCGCGCCCATTGTTCTGCCTTGGCCTTAGTTCGATTAAATACTTTAGTTTCATGGCCTGCTTTACTTAAGAACCCAGCCATTGGATAGCCCATCACACCCAAACCAATAAAGGCTACTTTTTGCTGACTCATCCTGATCTCCTTTTGATTTTTATCATTAGGCGAACAGTCTACTAAACATTTACGGTTTGGTTTACTACAAATACTTGCTAAAGGATTCCAGATAAAGAAAAAGCCTCATGACGAGGCTTTATAAATAGCAATACGCTCAACTACAGTTTGTCGTCCAACTGACACCTGAATCTTTTGAACATTCATTACGCGTAGTCCCATTATGGTAATGGGTATTTTTCCACCAAGCTCCATTCGAGTATCTTGTAATGTCAATCCCATTATACTTAAAAGGTGTAATGGCAATCTGTTGATGTTTGGATCTCCACCACGAAGTCGCGCCGTAATCTGAGTTATCATCAAAATCGGTTGAAAGGTAGTTCAATACATCCAAAGTGCTACGACTGAAATTGTCCAGTTGACCATCGATGTTAACCCACCCTGCATAAGGAATATTCTTGTTGTAAAGAAAACTGTGTTGAAAGCGCAATTGACCATCTCGGTAATTGTTTACCACTTTAACCTCTAGATTTTGACTATAATTTTCCCCAACATTTTTATTAACACAACTGTTCCAATCTGATTCAGTAGATGAGGAGGCATTGCTGACTTTATATGTTGTTAGTGAGTTTGGTTGCACCAATTGCTCAATATTTTCAGTAATTCTGCACGTATAGTCCCCACGACCGCTAACGTTCCAATCGTAAATTTGCGACTCCTTGTCGTAGTATAGCCCCCCACTTTCCTTTGAGTTTCTTTCATACTGGGTCAATAGCTGTATTTCTCGTTCTAAGTCAGGAGAAACTTCATACCGTGTTTGGGTCAACTTGCTGTCGGTCATCACCATTTTGACCTTGAACCACTTGTCTACTTTTTGATTTTTATCTTTATCCCAATACTGCCAATAGTAATCAACATACGCTTGTTGAGCGTTGGGGTTTGCTTGCTGAAGTGCTTTAGTCTCAAGGTATGACTTCCTAATGGCTGGCATCATATTCTGAGCCAAATCGTACAGTTCTTTATTTTGATTCTTGATGAAATCACCATAAAGGCTTTCAACTGCAATATTGTACTCACCTGCAATTCGTAGATCAGCTTGTTTTACATTCTGAATGACCTTACTTTGAGTATTAACCGCCTCTTTGAGCGCTGTACAGCTTCTGATGCCATCTTTATGTAGATCTGCCTGAATTTGACTCCATAGCACTGTTGTCAATGGAGTCGTCGACTTAATTTCATGCTCACTGCTCAGTGTCATTGCTGGTGGAAAAACCAGTTTATACGGTTCTGAAATCGGTGTGTTCGGGTTATCTGCATCAATCGCACCTACAGGTACATCAACTACAATTGGTGCAAAATCGATACAGTCAGAATTAGCACCAGCCAACGACAGACTATAACTACCCTCTTTATTCGTGATCGCGCTAGGCTCTCCGGAATCCAATTTTCCATTGTAGTTAAGATCGATAAATGCTGTTGCACCCGAAATATAACCGTCGATTGCAACCCCCTTAATCGTGCGAGTTTGCGGTGTAGTGGTTGAGTTTGATGAGCCACCATCACCACCTCCACCACATGCAACGACGCCCGCAGAGAGTGATACAACAGCAAGAAGTTTTAGATTCATTAAAGAAAACCTTGATTAGTAGTTAGAGACTAAAACGCGCCATGGGGGGTGGCGCGTTGCGTTTTGGATGTTATGAACGCAGTCAGATCCTAGCTAATTTCAGAACAGAAAAACAGGAAAGGTTTTAGGGGTAAATGTGCATGTTTTGGTTAAGTCTCTTTATTAATCCACAAATTATAGAAATCGCTATATCCGCCTTTACTGATTTCCACTCCTTGAACTTCTAGGCTGCAGGTAACTTTTTCCTTACCATGGAATAGTGGCAGTATTCGTTTTTGACTATATAGAGATTGCTCAATGTCTCGCAGGGCTTGATATGGTTTATCCTGACTTACCGCCTGCGTAACTTTTTCACAATGCGCGCTCATCATTTCGTCATCATAAATAAACCTCAAACCAGAAGAGGCCAGTAACCAATCATAAAGCCCAAATTCTCTTGGCTGCTCAACAATTTCTTCAATAAACAGCATATCCGCCTTGTCCCTCATAGCACCAGGGTCACTTATATCCTCTAGCGTTTGGATATCTACCGTCACTCCCGTTTGCTCAATAACCGATTTCAGCCAATCGACCGTTTTTCTAAGCAAAGGGATCGTTAGTTTTGGCTTCGTTAACACTAGGTGTCCGGTCAATAGAGGGGTTGTAACTTCACCTTTAACATCTGTACTTCGCGAAAAACTAAGATCCTCAATAACCAAATCGGCATCAAAAGAAACACGTTTTGCGCATACAAACTCAAGCAGAGTTTTAATTGTAGACTCGGAGATGCCAGCATCACTTCTGTAGTTAATTGCCAAATAGGAAATTGCATCAATCTCACTTTCTTCGACCGCGCCCTCTTTACGATTAAAACTCAAGTTGTAATCATTTAACTCAGAAGCTTCAGTCAGAGTAATTTGATCAAGTAGTGCACTGTGACCGTAATATTTACTATGCCTTTTCAACACCAAACGCTCGCCATCCCACTCTTTGACGAAAAACGGCCCTGTCCCTACATTTACGCTGAATCCACTAGCAAACTCGATCTTATCTTCCCCATATATCGATGTATGAGGAAGACATAATATGTATAGAAAAAACGGATTCGCTTGATAAAGCTCAATGGTAAGTTGATTCCGGCTAGCCACTTTGATGTCGCGAACTTGTTCAAGTAAGTGTTTAACTGGCCCGTCAATCAGCATCAACTGATTTAAACAATCCATAACTTGCGTCACTTCCAAGCGTTTACCATTGTGACACATAACTTCTGGCCGTAACCAAAGATGGATAAACCGCCCCTCTACTTGCCAACAGTGCGCTAATCCAGCTTGAACTTTTCCTCTTGAATCCTGCTCTAGCAAAGTGTTGTATATACTGCGTAGTATTTGTAGCTCTGCCAATCTATAAGTATTGGCAGGTTGAAGGCTATCAACCCAAGGGTATTGGGTTATTAGTAAGTTTCCGCACTCCTCATTGAGCTGATTTTGCTTTTCTGTGGCTAAGGTAAGGGCTTTAACCGCAGTCTCTCCAAAAAGCTCCATCATTCGAGTAATATTAGAAAAACGGCCCTGCTCTAGCTCAGCAACAAATAACTTCTCAAGCACACCACAGAGAGTTACCTTAATTTGAAGCTGACTCAGATTACCTCTGCCTTTCGAAGGTACCCAGCAGATCCAACCTGCATCAGACAAGCTTTTAATAATATTTGACGTGTTTCGACGTGAAGTCGAGAAAGCCACCTCTAACTCTTCGATCGCCAAATGGTAAACCTTATCCGGTTCATATTTTAGTAGTAACTGCTGGAGTCTACGTAAGTTTGCGTCGCTCAATGGTTATCCAATAAGTTTTGTAAATTCAATTGCATAATATTGCAGGCTGCATGAAAACATATAACATTCGATTTGCCAATCACTAGCATAGAAAACTCAAATTGCATTGGTACTGCTCGCCTGCTCATAAATGATACCTTAGTAAGTATTTTATAAATTTCACCCCTACAGAGCGTGAGCAAAATTCCGGGTTTACATTTAAACGCTACAAATAGTGAGCGACAAAAATATCATCATTATGAATACCAATAACGAGAAAACCCTATGAAAAAAATAACATCATTATTCGCTGTCACAGCCGCACTCTGTGTTCCACAAGTAGCCAGTGCCGATACCATACTCCATGCTTTCAACTGGAAGTATCAAGACGTCACTAGCAATGCCCAGCAAATCGCTGCTAACGGGTATAAGAAAGTGTTGATTTCACCTGCGATGAAGTCAAGTGGTACTCAATGGTGGGCACGCTACCAACCACAAGATTTACGTGTTATCGACTCTCCGTTGGGCAACAAACAAGATCTTGAGGCCATGATCGCAGCGTTAAAAGCTCAAGGCGTCGACGTTTATGCTGACGTGGTACTCAACCATATGGCGAATGAATCATGGAAGCGCAGTGATCTTAACTACCCAGGAACAGAAGTACTCAACGATTACTCTACTCGATCAAGCTACTATGCTAACCAAAAACTATTTGGCGACTTAAGCCAAAATCTGTTTTCTTCGTCAGACTTTCACCCAGCAGGCTGTATAACAAACTGGAACGATCCAGGTCACGTTCAGTACTGGCGCTTATGCGGTGAAAGTGGTGACACAGGTCTACCTGATCTTGATCCAAACAACTGGGTTGTAGCCCAACAAAAAAGTTACCTAAAAGCCCTTAAAGCGATGGGAATCAAAGGCTTTCGAATTGATGCTGTTAAGCATATGAGCCAGTATCAAATCGACCAAATCTTCTCTTCCGATATTACGTCTGGAATGCATGTATTTGGTGAAGTAATTACCAGTGGGGGTAAAGGAGACTCTGGTTACGAAGCATTTTTGGCACCGTACCTGAATAACACTAACCATGCTGCTTACGACTTCCCACTTTTCGCTTCGATTCGTGGAGCGTTCTCATTTGGTGGTGGTTTGAATCAGTTACATGATCCACAAGCGTATGGACAAGCATTGGAGGATGCACGCGCAATTACTTTTACTATCACTCATGATATTCCAACCAATGATGGTTTCCGCTATCAGATTATGGATCCTACTGATGAAAAGCTCGCTTACGCTTATATTCTCGGTAAAGATGGGGGTACGCCACTGATATACAGCGATGAACTACCCGACAGTGAAGATAAAGATAATGGCCGTTGGGCAAATGTGTGGAACGACGCAAATATGGTAAACATGCTCAAGTTCCACAACGCAATGCAAGGTAAGCCAATGACCATGCTGCAAAGCGACCAATGCACTTTGCTATTTAAGCGTGGCAAAGAAGGGGTGGTTGGCATTAATAAATGTGGCGACAGCAAATCCGTCACTGTTGATACCTACCAACATGAGTTTAACTGGTATGTACCATATAAAGATGCATTGAGTTCAGACACAACAACGGTGAACTCGCGCTACCATCAATTCACAATACCAGCCCGCACAGCAAGAATGTGGAAGCTGTAATTTAACTGCAGTGCAAAGGGCCTAAGTCTGCTTAGGTCTTTTGCACATTATCTGACAACCTCGCTCTCGCTACTCTCCTCCTAACCTATCGCTTTTACTATAATTATTTGTGTGCCAGAATGTTCGACCACACTGTTATGGATTAAGTCGTACCTATGAACTTTCAAGCCGCCATCTTTGATATGGATGGACTATTGCTCGACACAGAGCGCGTGTGCATGCGTGTATTTAAACAAGCATGTGAAAACGTCAAGCTACCCTTCTATGAAGACGTTTATCTATCAATTATTGGTAGAAACTCAGCAGGCATCGACACAATCCTTCGCCAAGCCTACGGTAAAGACCTGGACCGACTTCACGCAGAATGGCGAAAAGACTACGATGCGATTGTGAAACACCAAGCAATTCCCGTTAAAGACGGAGTTATTGAGCTGTTAGAATGGCTCAAGAAGAATAAAATCCCAACAGCAGTGGCAACCTCTACCCATCGCGAGGTTGCGACAATTAAGCTCGAACTGGCAGGATTATCGAAGTACTTCGATTGCCTTACCTGTGGCTGTGAAGTTGAGCACGGCAAACCCGATCCAGAAATTTACCTGCTTGCGGCTCAGCGACTGAATGTTCGCGCAGATCAGTGTCTTGCTTTTGAAGACTCAAACAACGGCATTCGCAGTGCCGTTGCCGCAAACATGACAAGTTTTCAGATCCCCGACCTTGTCGAACCTTGCGAAGAGGTCAAGGCCCTCGGACACCAAATCTTACCCTCGTTAACCGATGTGCTAACCTACTTGAAAGCACACCGCTGATAGCAATTGGGCGAATTATGTTTTGCCCATTTGTCATTGCTTATATCCTTTGCCAACTAGCAATAACCAGTTGTTCTAATAAAAAGCTCCGCGTGGGCTTTTTATCTGATCGATATATCCCAACCTTTAGTATTGCCGGATAACAATCTGAATAAGGAATAACAATGACAAACCAATACGTACCACCCACAGTATGGAAAACTGATGACGAGAACGGCGGCCAGTGGGCGAGTATCAACCGCCCTGACTCTGGTGCTCGTCATGAGAAAGCGTTACCTGTTGGTCAGCACCCTATCCAGCTCCACTCAATGGGCACGCCAAATGGGCAAAAAGTTACAATCATGCTCGAAGAGCTGCTTGCACTCGGAGTAAAAGAAGCGGAATACGATGCTTACTTAATCAAGATTGGAGAAGGTGAACAATTTGGTTCAGGCTTTGTTGAAGTAAACCCAAACTCTAAGATTCCCGCTCTAATTGACCACTCTGGTGAAACTCCTATCAACGTTTTCGAATCAGGCAATATTCTGCTCTATCTCGCAGAAAAATTTGGCCATTTCCTACCAACTGACGTTGTGGCTAAAACTCAAGTCATGAACTGGTTATTTTGGCTTCAAGGCTCTGCACCTTATCTTGGTGGCGGGTTTGGGCACTTCTACGCCTATGCTCCGGAAAAGTTCGAATACCCAATCAACCGCTTCTCAATGGAAGCCAAACGCCAATTAGACGTATTGGATAAGCAATTGGCGAGCAATACCTTTGTCGCGGGAGAAGAGTACAGTATTGCTGATATGGCAATCTGGCCTTGGTACGGTAATTTGGTACTCGGCAAGTTGTACGATGCGGCTGAGTTCTTACAGGTTCATACCTATGAAAATGTTGTTCGTTGGGCTAAACAAATTGAATCTCGTCAAGCTGTACAACGTGGCCGTATCGTAAATCGAGCTTGGGGAGAAGAGTGGGAGCAGGTTCCTGAGCGCCACTGTGCAGAAGATATTGATAAAGCACTAGCATTAAAGCCTTAATCCTTTCATATACAGCCTTAATCTTCGGCTTCTAAACCCTGTTAAAAATCTCACGAATTAACAGGGTTTTGTTGTTGCCAACTCTTATTTATTCAAAGCTTCAACTCTCACTCCAAATCAACGACAAACTAAGGGTTGATTAACCAAACTTAATTGATAATAATTATCATTACATTAAGTAGAGGCGCATATGGATAATCAACAGCTACTGTACAACGCATTCTATAAATCACAGGATCGTTTTCTTGAACGCTATACTCAATACGGGTTCGAGCCTGATGTCATTCACGACTATATTCATTGGGGGATGCTGTTGGCATCTCAATACGAGTTTGGAGCGGACAACGAAAACCCACTTTTATGCGAACTGTTTCTTCGTCAGCTCTACTTTCACCTGCTTGATGCGATTCAGGACCCAATACGCAGCCGAATCTTCCGGCGCGTCTGCCTAGACTCCATTCATACCCCACTGATGTGTCTAAAGCGCTATTACTATCAATGGGAAGATGGCGATGTACAGTTTCTACACTTAAAACAACAACTACAGCGCATACAAGCGCCATTAGACTAATTCAAAAGGACTCAACAATGACTCAACACCCGGCTACACAAGAATTTCGCATTGAAAAAGACAGCATGGGAGAAGTAAAAGTCCCTCTCAATGCCCTTTATCAAGCGCAAACGCAACGAGCGATTGATAACTTTCATTTCAGCAAACATGCAATGCCAGAAGGCTTTATTAAAGCTCTCGCCTACATTAAGCAAACTGCCGCCCTTACCAATGCGCAGCTTGGGCTGTTGGAAGGTGATATCGCCCAAGCTATTAGTGACGCAGCACAAACCATCATAGAGGGACAGCATCTAGAACATTTCCCAATCGATGTGTATCAAACCGGTTCAGGTACAAGTTCGAATATGAATGCCAACGAAGTGATTGCGACACTTGCGTCACAACGGCTTGGTGGTGATGTGAATCCTAATGATCACGTTAACATGGGTCAGAGCAGTAACGATGTTGTCCCTACTGCGATTCAAATTAGTTCCGTGCTCGCAATAGAGATGCGGCTTATCCCTGCATTAAACCACCTATCTCAAACCCTTGCAAAAAAACGATCTGAAGTTGGCGAGTGTGTTAAAACAGGGCGGACTCATCTTATGGATGCGATGCCAATGTCGTTTGACCAAGAGTTAGGTGGCTGGCAATACCAAATCGAACAAGCAAAAAAAGGCATTGAACACTCTCTCGTTGCAGTCAAAGCGTTAGCGCAAGGTGGCACTGCGGTTGGCACGGGGATTAACGCCGATCCTAGATTCGCTACTAAGTTCGCAGACAACCTAGCCCAAGCAACACGTTTTGATTTTACTTCGAGCGAGAACTTCTTTTACAACCTAAGCAGCCAAGACGCCATTGTCGCGCTTTCGGGACAGCTTAAAACGGCTGCAGTAGCGACAATGAAAATTGCTAACGATCTGCGTTGGATGAACTCTGGCCCGCTCGCAGGTTTAGGGGAAATTGAACTTCAAGGTTTGCAGCCTGGCTCGTCCATCATGCCGGGTAAAGTCAATCCAGTGATTCCTGAAGCGGCAGCGATGGCAGCAGCGCAAGTGATCGGTAACGACACGACAATCACGATTGCAGGTCAATCAGGTAACTTTCAATTAAATGTTATGCTACCAGTGATTGCTCATAACGTGCTTGAAAGTATTAATTTACTAGCAAACAGCGCAACGGCACTGGCAGATAAAGCGATAGCAACGTTTAAAGTACGTGAAGACAACCTTGAGGTTGCGTTGGCGAAAAACCCAATTCTCGTCACAGCGCTAAACCCTGTTATTGGCTATCTGAAAGCCGCGGAAATTGCCAAAAAAGCCTACAAAGAAGGGCAAGCCATTATTGATGTAGCGGAGCGTGAAACGGATTTAGATCGAGCAACACTTGAACGATTATTGAACCCAACCAAGCTTACCAAAGGCGGTGTCGCAGAATAGTCTGATATGTCAAGCAGAAAGCACACATCCTTGTGCTGTGTGCTCTGGGTTTATATCCAAGCCAGAGAAATCAGCAAAAATGGTAAGGCAATCGCCGATGCCATTTTTGCTAACGCCAAAAACTCTCTTTGCATCACTTCACGTTTAGGTGAAACGGCTGCTTGCGAGAATGACGCCACAACTTGTGCACTGTTCATAAGAATTCAAACCAATGAGATGTGAAAAGAGCGGCAATTCTATAGTCAGCTTACAGTGCCCGCAACTGATATACCTTTAGCGAATATTTTGTGCAATTCTCCACAGAACACCTGATGGATCAACCACACAAAACTCAAGCATACCCCACGGCTGTTCAGTCAACTCACTCACCTTACAACTAAAGTTCTGTTCTACCTGCGAGGCTTTGACATGGTTAAACCAGCTGTTCGCATCTTCAACCAATAAGTGCATCATGGTGTTTTGTGCATGCTCCACGTTGTAGTAGTTTTGCAATAGAAACGCGTGATTTTCTCTCTTTAAGTAAGCTACCTCACCAAATACAGAGGCAACCTCAAAGCCAAGCGCTTGGTAAAAGCGCTGTGACTCTGCAAAGTTTTTACTTGGAATAAACGACTTAATTTCAGTGATGGCTAAATTACTCATGGTGAGCTTTCCCTACTCGATTATGAAAAGTGTCTTCGCCGAATAAGGATACTTTGTTATTAAGTGAGAATCGATATCAATAACTATTTTTTCGCGACATGACAAAGTAGAAAGAGCGCCCTAACCATAATCAGAAAGGGCGAATACCAAACGAGATATGCAGATGTTCAGATATTTATTCTGATTGGTATAAATACTATCCGCCAAATTAACCCACACTTTAACAAGCCATATACCTCACTACATGAGCTGTAAGAGTATGAGTTAAAAATCGATTATATGTAGCGGTTTACTATTTTTTCCAAAGTTCCGTTTTCTGCCATTTCAGCTAGCCTACGATTAATAAACTGCTGTATTACAGGATCTATAGACGAAGAAAATGCTAGATGAATAGGGTAATCAGGGATCACATCACTAAAGCCATCAATCCTGTAATCGTATTGCGGGAGATTGAGACGACCAAGATGATATTTCACGCGAGATTCCATTTCGACAAAAGCCGTATCTTCAGGTTGACGTTTTAGAATACGGAACGCCGCTTGGTAATCTTTAACACGTATCTCGTCCATCTTGCCTTGCTTGATGTACGGCATCAACTCCGGATAATCGAACCCTAGCAGTAACACCATTCCTTTACTTTCCAATGAAGAAATATCTTGGTACCTAAATGGCGCAACTTGGCTGGTGACCAAGGTATGGCGCACTGTATAGATTGGCAAGTCTGACAAGTTTTCTGACTGCACTTTGCCCCATTTCGGGCTGCCGTAAGTAATCCAGTTCTCTTCTCCTCCCGCCTCTAAGATCGAAATCATGCGATTAAATGGGTAGGTGTGGTATACCAAATCGTAGCGACTATCAGTAAAAATCTCGGCTACGATATCTGACACAATCCCAGAGTGCTGCTTTCCATTGTGTTCAATCTGAAATGGCTGTGCTTGATTAGCAATGACATAGTAGTTTACTTTTTCACCAGAGTAGGATTGGCTAGTGAATAAAATGCCAATTGCACAAAATATCAAGTGGTATAACTTGGGCATCGTTACCTCCGTTAATTTTTTTTCACAAATTCGTAAGCAAACTCATTCTTGTAATACTAGGCTATTTATAAGAAACCTTGCACATAAAAGGGCATCATGTGAGCCGATCAAGAAGTTTAAGCGTTACTAAACAACTGGTTGCCGCTACGTTACTGATCAGTAGCGTACTCGCTGTCGCGATTGCTAGTCTTAACTTTTATTTGGGATACCAAGGTGAGTTAAAATCCCTGGAGCAGAAGTTCTCTGAGGTTAAACATAGTTACCTGAGTAGTCTCAGTTCTAGTCTTTGGGTCGTCGATACCGCTTTGCTTGAGACTCAGGCGCAAGGACTTTACCAACTTCCCCATATTGATTCAGTCACCATCGAGGATGGCTCCTCTACTTTGATATCACTGGGCGACATCGAGGGCCCAAAAAAGCTAACTAGGCAATGGCCATTGACCTATACACTCGGAGAAAAGCCGTTTGATCTTGGTTCACTCGTAGTAGAAACAGACTTAGCTCCGATCCATGCCAAGTTATGGAAAGATTTTTTGTTCTTGTTGGGGATCACCTTGCTTCAAACGAGTGTCATCGTCGCTGGTTTACTCGTACTAGTCATTAAGCTCATTGTTAGGCCAATTATAGATATATCTAACACCATGTCAGATTTTTCAAACGGAGTAACTCCACCTAAAATTTCTGATAGCAACAGGCCATTTGATGATGAACTGACCACTCTTAGCCATAAATACAATGAGTGCGTTAATCAACTTGAAGTCAATTACAATCAACTTTTAGACTCCAAACAAAAAGCTGAAGTTGCCAATGTGAAAAAAAGCGAGTTTCTTGCCAATATGAGCCACGAAATTCGCACACCGATGAACGGCATTGTCGGGATAGCCGCTTTACTCAAAAGCACCGAATTGAATGAGACTCAACAGAACTACATCGATATTCTCTTATCTTCCTCAGATACTTTGCTTGACATCATCAACGAAGTCCTCGACTTTTCTAAGATTGAAGCCGGTCATTTTGAACTTGATAGCACCCCGTACAATATCAACGAGTTGCTTCATCAACTCTCCAACGAGTTCAATTTACGCGCGACTCAAAAAGAACTGACATTTCGATGCAACATAGATTCTGGATTACCAGATAGCGTCGAGGGCGACCCTGCGAGGCTTAAGCAAGTGCTCAACAACCTGGTTGGTAACGCGCTGAAATTTACCGAGCAAGGATTTGTAGAGTTAAAGGTCACGACCTCCATCAAAGACGGACTGCATAATTTATATATTGAAGTCAAAGACTCAGGCATTGGGATTGAAAAAGACAAACTCGACAGTATCTTTGAAAAATTTCAGCAAGCCGATGGAAGCACCACCCGCCAGTATGGAGGAACGGGGCTCGGCCTTGCCATTAGCCAAAAGATTGTCGAAATGATGGGCGGTAAACTACAAGTGATCAGTGAGCTTGGGCTTGGAAGTAGTTTCTACTTTGCGATCCCTCTGTATACTAGCGGTGCATCTTCAAGAACAGTTCAAACTCAACCTACGCCTAAGCAACAAAATTTAATCAACTTCAAGCCCAAACAATCAACTAACAACGACTTGGTGGTTCATCAACAAGTAAGTCACGGCGTATCTGTACTTGTTGTCGAGGACACTCGTGTGAATCAACAAATACTCAAAGGAATGCTCAACCTACTTGGTATTGAAACCGTGATTGCAAATAACGGAAAAGAAGCCATCGACCTATGTGAACTGCAAACATTTGATGCCATATTAATGGATTGCCATATGCCGATAATGGATGGATATGAGGCAACTAAAATTCTCCGCGACCGCAACGGTTGGACCAAAACGGTTCCTATTATCGCCGTAACCGCAAATGTCATGAAAGAACACAGAGAGCAGTGTTACGAAGCCGGCATGAACGACTTTTTATCTAAACCTGTACAACCCGAGCAAATAAGTAGCACTCTTCATGACCATCTACCCTGGCTAAAAGATAAAGTGGCACTGAGTGGCTCACTTAGTCACCGACATGATCAAGGAACATAATTACGTCTACCTAACCCTTATTTAGTTCGTACTTTTCGCCAGGATGGTTCCAATACCCAAACTCATTGGAGAAAGATTGCGCTTTTTATTAATAACTGTGTTAGCATACGCCGCTTTTTGACACACCTCACAATTCTTGCGAAATGGAGTGAGGAAAATGTAATGGCCAATTGAATTTATTGGCGACAAAATAGCGAACTTATTAATGCCTAACCTGACGCAGTCAATCCCATGTACCCTAAATCAAGGTACAAATGAAACTGCTACAAATCACCGCACACGCTTGACCTCTACCTTTGATAAACTTGAACTGAGTAACCCCGTATTTCTACTAAGTGGAAGCTTTCTTGCTTTCTTTGTTATTCTCGCACTGTTCGATACCGCATTGTTGTCTGAGTGGGTGAATATCGGCTTTTCTTTATCTACCCAGTACTTTGGTGCGTTTTGGCAAGTACTGCTACTGCTCAACTTTATTATTGGTTTGGTCATCGCTTTAGGTAGAACAGGTTGTGTCCGACTTGGTGGAGTCGCTAGCCCAGAACTCGAAACATTCAAATGGCTTTCCATCGTTTTATGTACTCTGCTCGCAGGTGGAGGGGTATTCTGGGCTGCTGCTGAGCCAATTGCTCATTTCGTTTCACCACCTCCGATATATGGTGAATCCTCTCTTCATTCTATGGCGATTAATGCCTTGTCCCAATCATTTATGCACTGGGGATTTCTTGCTTGGGCGATCTTAGGTTGCTTGTCTTCTATCGTACTCATGCATTTGCACTACGATAAAGGTCTACCATTAAAGCCTCGTACCTTGCTCTACCCTATCTTTGGCAACAAAGCGATCAATGGTTGGATTGGTCATGTTGCAGATGCTACCAGCGTAATTGCTGTCGCAGCGGGCACGATTGGTCCGATTGGCTTCCTTGGATTGCAGATCAGCTATGCACTCAACGTTCTTTTTGATGTGCCAGACAATTTTACGACTCAAACACTTGTCATTGTATTCGCTATCGCCGCTTACACCCTGTCTGCTTTGAGTGGAGTAAGTAAAGGCATCCAAATCGTGAGTCGCTACAATATTTTGTTGTCGCTTGCTTTAATTGGTTATCTACTCATTTTTGGCCCAACAAGCTTTATCGTCGACGGGTATATGCAAGGCATTGGCAAGATGGTCGATAACTTCTTTCCAATGGCACTGTTTCGCGAAGATACAGGTTGGCTGAGTGGATGGACTGTGTTTTTCTGGGGCTGGTTTATAGGATACGGGCCAATGATGGCGATCTTTATTGCTCGGATTTCTCGTGGCCGAACCATTCGACAGCTTGTGCTTTCAATCAGTATTGCCGCTCCTCTGATCACTTGTTTCTGGTTCAGCATCGTTGGTGGTAGTGGTTTAGCTTTCGAACTCGCCAACCCTGGCCTTATTTCGGGTGCTTTTGAAGGCTTCAATCTGCCTGCCGTTTTGCTTGCCATTACTGCTCAGTTACCATTTCCGCTAATCGTTTCACTGCTATTTTTGATTTTAACCACTACCTTTATCGTCACTACTAGTGACTCTATGACGTATACCATTAGTGTTGTCATTACTGGTTCAACTGAGCCAAACTCGACGATGCGCGTCTTCTGGGGTGTGGCAATGGGCGTCGTCGCCATTACGCTGATATCGATGGGTTCGGGGGGGATCTCTGCTCTACAGTCATTCATTGTGATTACAGCAGTCCCGGTTTCCTTCATCCTGCTGCCATGTTTATGGAATGCACCAAGCATTGCCAATCAAATGGCGCGCAAACAGGGTATTTTATAGCAGATATAGGTGGTCTGCTTTATTTGAAGACCGTCTATTCTGTTTAATAGACACCTTAAGGAACCTTTGAAACGCATTTGTTGACATTGAGGTTACATTTCTGACTCAAAAGTCGCTACCATTGAAATGTGACTCACTCAATCATAAATGCGTTTTAGATGACCTTTCGTTCTTTTGCTGCTCTCGCCCTTTACTTGTTTGCGCCTCAAACTTTTGCTTCTTCAGCGCAGCAAGCCTGGCAACAACTCTACCAGCAAAGTTGGTCGACCCTGAGCGTGACATTGTCACAAGGGGAGCTTACTCGATATTCACGTGAGCTGCTTCTATCAGACGCCCAATTTCCAAACTTTGAACGCTACTCTTGGCAAGATCTCGAGAAACTGGCTCGAACTAGGCGGCAGTGCGAACGACCAACGCAATTTAATCCATTGTTAGAATCAGCAATTGAGTTTGAGCTTCTTGTTTGCAAGGGCGAGGTTATCCCAATCGCTTGGTTTGAAGCCAACCCTAGACTACATCCTGCGGGTGGTAGCTTCGCTGACCGATACTTTAAACCAACGTCCGATCACCCCGTCGACGCCCATTTAGCAACTCTGCTTTCTGGTGATAATCCTGCGCACCCATTGCGTAAGGTATTTTTTTTATTATCGGAAACAGGTAGAGACTCTTTGCTTAATGGCTATCGAGCGTGGCTAGAGCCCGACGCTTTGTGGCTCAATGGAGAACAAGGATGGAAACGCATTCCAAACAAGATTTGGCAACCGATAGCACAAGACCTAAGCCTGACAATAAATGGGCAGCAGTGTGACTTTCGCTACAACAACCTTTGTATTGGAAAACAAAAGCCTAGTATGAACCTAGTGGTTGTTTTGTCTTTTGCACTCTCTCTCTTGCTGGTTTTGATCCTAGCGCGAACCCTTTACTTAAAACGTCAGCAACATCGAGATAAACGTTTTGTATTGCAGTTGTTGACGCATGAACTCCGTACCCCAATTGCCAGTCTTGGAATGACGGTGGATATGTTTAGGCACGAGTTTGATCAACTCAACGACAACGCTCAACAAGCGATGTGGCGGCTGATTGAGGATTATCAGCGCTTAACTCAGTTGACCGAGGCCAGTCAGGGCTACCTTAGCTCTGAGAGTAGTACTGATCTGCTGTATCAAGAGGCATATGTCAGTGACTGGTTAGAACACATCTGCTCTGAGCACAATATCAACTTCCGCTTGGAGCAAGACCAATCACTCAAGCTGCCCTTTTATTGGCTCAGTATCTGTTTAAACAACCTAATCATAAATGCTAAACAACACGGGGCCAGCCCCATAGAGGTTGATGTTTCAATTACTGAAAAGTTGACCGTCATCGTCTCGGATTGTGGTCAGTTTCCGCCCCGTTGGCATAAATGGAAAATAAAGCAGAAAGCAAGTGAGCGCAATATGGGTATAGGTTTAAGTTTAGTCCGTCATTTAATGACGCATATTGGTGGAAAACTCATCGTGCAAACACGACCAACTCGTATTACTTTGGAGCTTCCTTTATGAACTCGATTCTACTGATTGAAGATGACCAACTCCTTGGACAAGGTATCCAAACCTTCTTACAGTCAAATGGGTACCAATGTACTTGGGTCACCAGTGCGAAACAAGCTAACAAACATTGGTTTAGCGCCGATCTTGTTGTACTAGACAGACAACTTCAAGATGGTGATAGCCTTCAGCACCTACCTAACTGGCTACAAACGAAGGCGCTTCCAGTGATTGTCTTAACGGCGAAGATCGACATAGAGCATCGAGTCGAGGGATTAATGAGTGGTGCAAAAGACTATATGACCAAACCTTTTGCCCAAGAGGAGCTATTGGCGCGCATCGTTACTCATCTGCGTCCAATAGGGTCTAGCACCATCAATTACAAAACTCTGTCGATAGATGTTTCAGCAAGGGTGATCCACAATCAAGGGGCTCTAATTAGCTTGAAGCCCAAGGAGTTCCAACTTCTATTACTCTTGGTACAAAATCAAGGCCGCGTTTTCCATCGTGAAGAATTGCTCAATAAGATTTGGGGGTATCAAGCGTTCCCTACCACTCGTACGGTAGACAATCACATCTTACGACTACGTAATACTTTACCTTGTCTAGAGATAGAAACTCATCGCGGCGTTGGCTATCGTTTGGCGGCAAACTCATGAAACGTCTCAAGGTGCGTACAGCATCATTACTTCTCGTCCTATTGTCCCCTTTGAGCAGCAGTGCCACTGATGCTTCTTGGTTTCGAGACACACCAATCCAGAATACCCTAACTGCCCTAATGAATGGTCACCCTCAGCAAGCATGGCAGGAACTGCTTCTCGCTCTAAGCCAGAACACCATTGCACCTAAGCATTGGCAACCAGTAAAAGAAGCGATTCTCGCCCATTCGAAGTGTGGTCATAACCTCTTCGTTGATCCGAACAATAGAAATCCTCTGTTTACCTTATCGGTTATCAGTCGCTCTGGCTTCTCTAGTAGCGGCTATCAAATCAAACTGTCAACGGAGCAAGTCGGATATAGTGGTAATTTTGAATTGTTATCTCCACAAGGAAATACCGTTTTATCGAACACGGTCGAGCCAGACAAGCAATACCAAGAATGGGAAACAAGCGAACTCATCAATCAACCCGCTGCTGGTGTTTACTTTCTCAAGTTCAATCAGAATAAAACACCTATTATTATCTCAACTTACGACAGTAGCCACTGGATCTCTCGTAAAGGACAAAGCCCGACAAAATTGCTGACACAACTTCCAAAGCTAAATAATAACTGTGCGTTGCCCATTGTCAGATTGCAGTGGTTTGATTCAAACTATCATCAAGTGGGATCAAGAAAACCACTAAAAGTGACAGGACAACGAGTAGAACTAGATCAACTAGTGGCTCCATCTGAAGCTCAATACCTCAGTGCATCAGCTTTAATCTACGAATACCAACCTGGGGCGAAAGTTGAGTATATTCATCGAGTCTCTTTGCCGTTCCCCAATAGAGACAAATAGGTGACAAATTAACAATAGCGACAGTATTTAATGAGCACATTCCAATCAGCAAGGAGTAAATTATGCTCATTAAACCAACTAAGACCCTCCCTTTAGTCGCCGCACTTACGAGTACTGTCCTTTCTACCAACGCTATTGGGGGGACTAATACGGTTACCCTCAAAGAGCGCAAGGACGCAATCTTAATCAACCCGAGTTCATTGGCCATAAAATGGAACGACACGCTTGTCAATCAAGCGGGGTTGGCTGTTGACGGCTCACCTCAGAGAGCAGAGCAAATAGAGCATTTATCCAATTCTCGTTCCCGTTGGGTTTTAAAACCTAGCAATATCGTCGTTGACGCAAAATTTACTGATACGCTCACTTTGTCTTTCACTTATGATGAGAGCCACCCAATTACAAGGGGTCAGCCTGTTACTGTAAACTGGCTTAATCTTCCAGAAGAAAAAACCAGTGAACTCTATCTGCCCTTTAGCGAAGGAATGCGTGTTCCTACTACAGATCCCACATGGATAAAATACTTATCAGAAAGCCGTGATGGTGCTAACACGACACAAGATCTAAAAATGCCGCTTTGGACTGCTAAACAAGGTTCACAGTACGTCAGCTGGCACCTTTTAACCGCGACAAATAACGCACTGTCCTTCTCTGAGCGGGCTAACAAGCTAGATATGGCTGCCTCACATCAGTTTACCACTCTCAACTTCAAACAGCCCTTCACTGTTTCAATCGGTATTGGAAATGACTGGCTTAGTGGCGCCAAACGATATCGACAGTGGCGAATAGACAATGGCTTAACGTCAACTTTAGCCGAAAAAAAGGCGTCAAACCCAAACATCGAAAAACTCATTGGTGCGAGCCAAGTTTACCTTTTCGGTTCTGATGGAATCAGTGTACAAGACGTCAGCGATTGGTGGGGTTTACACACATGGCTATTGAAGCAATCCCAACTTAGAATCGAAAAATCAGCAAGAAAAGAGCTGAAAAGCTTAACCAAAGGCAAAGATTGGCTTAGTCGCTATCACAAACAGTTGATGGTCGACTCAATCAACCTAGCTCTTAACGAGATGTTTCAAGCACCTGCCCCAACCATGTCAAACAATACCATCGAAGACCAGTTTAAAGCGGCACAAAACAAAAGGCAGTGGCTCGCAAGCAACGCTGGGCAGTATTTAGCTGCTCCCACAACATGGGGACAAGCTATTTCCACCGATATGGTCAATCAGTTACGTTCTGCTGGCTTAATCCGACTGTGGCTTGGCTTTGACAACTGGATGCCCGCTTTCTACCAACCCAATGTGGTTGAGCAGGCCAAAAAAGCTGGTTATCTGGTTGGCACCTATGACTCCTATAATACCGCTATACCACTCGGGCTCAATGATGGCTGGCTTACCGCTCAACTTCCTGAGAAAATTCGCAACAAATGCGCGATTGAGCAAGCGGATGGCAGCAAAAAGAAAGGCTTTCGTGGTAACGGGTACTATCTAAATCCAAGCTGCGAAACGGAATATGTTAAGAAGCGTATCGCTGACATTTTGCGCTTTGGTCGCTTTGATAGTTTGTTTCTCGATGTGGATGCGACTGCGATGGCGCGAGAAGACTATCATTTGCCAAGCAATGAATCAGAAATACTCGAAGGCTTCAACACTCGAATGCAAACTATAGTAAGGGGTAATGATGTCGTATTAGGTTCGGAAGATGGCAACTCGTTGACCACCTCTGGCATTGCCTTTGCACACGGTTTAGAAACAGTTGGATTTGGCTGGCGCGATAAAGAAATGAAGAAGGACCGTAGTTCTCCCTATTTCCTTGGCCGTTGGTACCCTGACTACAAACCCGAATTCTTCTTTAAATCCGCACAGGTAAAAGAGCCATATAAAACCTTGCTGTTTTCACCTAAATATCGAATTCCTTTATATCAAGCGGTCTTTCACGACGAGGTCATTAACAGCCATCATTGGCATTCAGATAGTCTAAAATTCAGTGATGTAAAAATTGAGCGTGACCTAACAGCAATGCTTTATAACGTGCCGGCAATGGTTCATTTAAGCCGAGATGAGGCGGCGTCACCTAACAGCCCACGTTTAATGGAATTGCGAAATTACCAACAAGGATACAAACCACTTCATGAACAACTATGGGACAAGCAGCTAGTCAGTTTCGAGTGGTTAGATGACAAGGGAGAAGTGCAGCAAACACGGTTTAGTGACGGAAGTAAAATCATCGCCAACTTCTCTGGCAAGCCATTTAAAACAGAGCAACACCAAATCGCTAAACAATCGATATTGGCGCTGCTAAAAGATTCAGATCCCATCTCATGGCAACCACTAAACAACTATCGAGGTCACTAAAGGCTATCCCTAGAATCGACTGTTCATACCGTGGTGATTAGTGGCAATTGATTGGCATCAGGCGCAGAGTCTGTAGCCCGCCCCTTCCATATCTGGAATTTATCTTTGCAGTTTTATTAATTACCCGTTCGTGACAAAAGTGTTACTTTAAACGCCATTGGTTACACTGATATAAAGAACTGATAAAGACCGCAGATTCTTTATAACAGCTTGGATATGGATATTGAACCAACAATCTCCAAATAAACAACAAAAATTGTTGCCCTTTTTAGCCCGTATAGTTGCCCACTATTCGGGCATTTTTCTTTCTTGGCCTTCTTTTTCCGAAACAATAGGAGCCGCCACACTTAATTAATCACTTGTTTAAATATTGATTAATTTATGTCATATCGAACAGTTAACAACCACCCTATAATTAATCAAACGTTTAATTATAGGGGTGAAATGCGTGGCAGCAACATCAAGGAAAGTGGGGCGTCCCAATGACAGTATCGACGCTCGTCAAAAACTCATCCAGCACGCTCGTGAACTGTTTACTGTTATGGCTTACGACAAAGTTTCAACTCGTCTTGTGGCCAGTCGTGCTGGCGTCAATGTCGCCATGATCCGTTACTACTTCGGTAACAAAGAGGGATTATTCGAAACCATGTTGCGAGAAACCCTCGCACCAATGAAAAAGCAAATGGATATATTGCTAAAAGATAGTTCGCAAAAAAACTTTCTCGACATCATGAGAACCTACTATCGTGAGATGATCAAAGTGCCACTTTTCCCACGTTTGGTCGCCCAAGTCATGCATATGGACCCGTCAGATACGCAGCGTAAACTATTGGAAAAAGTCTTCTTTGACATTAGCCAACCAATGCAGACGGTCATGTTCGAAAAGCTGAACGATGGCAATGTATTACGACCAGATGCCGACCCTAAACTCTGTAAAGTCTCATACATTAGCTTAATGGTGTTCTCTTTTATCGCCCCACCAGCTCTTCTTGCTGTACATGGCATTAAACTCAATGAAGAGTTTTTAGACCAACTAATTGAACACAATATCAAATTGATGACACATGGATTTTTAACGCCCAACGAACAGCAGGAACAGCAGTTATGAACATCAATAAAAAACGACTATTCTTTCCGGTGCTCGCGGTTGGCGTGGTTGCATTAGTGATCGCAATAAAAATGAAACCAGACCTTCCCGTCAAACCCGCAGGTGACCGTGCCCGCTTAGTAGAAACCATACCTTTAGAGCTAAAAGCTATTGCTCCACAAGCGATTGGTTTTGGTAAAGTCGCCCCTAAAATTGAATGGAAAGCCATCGCAGAGGTCACTGGCAAAGTTGTGTATCGCCATCCTCGGTTAGAAAAAGGACAAGTCCTCCAAGCAGGTACAGAAATCCTTCGAATCGATCCACTCGACTATGAACTAAAGTTGGTACAGGCTCAGGCTGACCTCAAATCTGCCCAAACCTCTCTAGCCAAGCTGTACCAGGAAGAGCAGAATCTAAAACAAACGCTAAAGATCGAAAATAATCGCTTGATCATCGCCAACAAAGAGCTTGAGCGTAAACAGAATCTGCGTAAAAAAGGATTAACTTCTCAGTCTGATGTTGATCAGCAAGAGCAAAGTACCTTATCGCAGCGAAAGCTTGTTCTTGATATCGAAAACCAAATCGGTTTAATGCCTGACGAAAAGCGTGTCGCTGAAGCTTTGGTTAAGGTGAACACTTCCAAAGTAGAAGAAGCACAGCGCTCGCTCGAGAAAACCATCGTCGTTCTCCCTTACGACTTGCGTATTTCAGCCGTCGATATAGAACAAAATCAGGTGGTTAACTTACAGCAGACCATGGTCACGGCTCATGGAATGAAAGTGATGGAGGTAGAAGCACAACTATCTATTCACGATATGCGTACCCTAGCCTCTAGTATTGGAGAGTTCAATCGCGATGAGTCCGGTATTCCGCAACCGGATATGACTTTTATAAACGCTAGTATTGAACTTAGTAGTGGTAATATGACAGCAAGCTGGCCTGCGAAAGTGAGCCGAATCAGTGAAACCGTCGACCCAAACCAAGCGACCGCAGGGGTGATCTTAGAGATTCAACAAGACTATCGAAATTTGAATCCAAATTCAGTGCCTCCACTCGTTAACGGTATGTTTGTACGCGCATTTATTGAAGGCCAAGCAAACCCTAGCTGGGTCATCCCTGAACGGGCACTTCATGGTGACAAAATTTACTTGATGGACGAAGCCAACAAGCTCGTCATCAAGCCAGTTTCTGTGCTTTACCGCCGTGACAATCAAGTCATTATTGACGGTGAACTAAACCAAGGTGACAAACTTATTCTTAACGACCTGCTACCAGCAATTAATGGTATGCAATTGAAAGAAGCAAACGGGTCTAATGAGGAGTCACCGCTATGATTCGATTCTTCGCCAAACACCCCACTGCGGCTAACCTACTGATGCTTGGTTTGTTGGTGTTGGGGGTAACATCGCTGCCCAATATTAAAAGGGAAACGTTTCCCGAGTTCGATCCTCCTTACATCATGGCGGGGGTCGTATACCCTGGTGCGTCGCCACAAGAAGTTGAAGAAAGCATTTGTGTTCGAATGGAAGATGCCGTCGACGGGTTAGCAAATATCGAAGAAACACAATGTGAGGCGGTTGAAGGTTCTGCAAGACTCATTCTCAAACTCAACGAGAAAGCAGACATTAGCCGAATGCTGGTTGATGTCCAGACACAAATCAACGCCATTAATGATTTTCCCCAAGAAATTGAGTCTCCCATTGTTCAAGAGCTAGACTGGAATGAGCCGGTTGTCGATGTAGCCATTACAGCGGATACAACTTGGCCTGAACTCAAGGCCTACGCCGAACAGCTTAAGAGAACGTTAAAGCTTGACTACGATGTATCATTGGTTGATGTGGCGGGATTTTCCGATCACCAGTTTCGCGTTGAGCTAGACTCCCAGGCTTTGCGTCAACTGGGGTTAAGTGTCGGTGACATTGCAACTCAGATTGGCCGTCAGAATATTAAACTGCCAAGTGGTAATGTCGAGACACCAGACAAAAACTTTCTGATCCGCTTTGATGAAAGACGGATAACACCACAACAACTTGAAAGTATTGTGGTTGGTTCTGGTCCTAATGGCTCGCTGATCCGCCTCAGAGATATTGCGACAATTACCGATCGTTTTGAACTTGACGAACAAAAAGTGCTGTTTGACGGCCACCCTTCCGCTCTGCTTAAAGTGAGCAAGAACAAAGAAGATGATGCACTACGTATTAAAGAACGTGTGGCTCAATTTGTCGAAGAGCAGCAAGCCATTGCCCCCGACGGTGTGAAACTAGAACTGACCAACGACCTATCATCGGTATTGTGGGATCGCTTAACCATGATGGTGAGTAACGGTTGGCAAGGTATCGTACTGGTATTTGCGACCATGTGGCTATTCTTTAGTTTGCGATACTCGTTCTGGGTTGCGGCGGGTTTGCCTGTCGCATTTCTCGGCGGCCTGTTCCTGATGGCGCAGCTAGGGCTCTCTATTAACATCATGTCTCTGGTTGGTTTGCTTATGGCGATCGGTATTATGATGGATGATGCCATCGTCATCGCCGAGTCAATCGCCGCTCACCTAGATCGAGGTGAAAACGTCGATGATGCAGTCATCAAAGGCGTTAAGAAAGTCTTGCCCGGGGTTATTTCTTCCTTCCTAACCACCATATGTATCTTTGGTAGTTTACTCTTCTTACAAGGTGAGATGGGGGCCGTACTCAGAGCTGTACCTCAAGTATTAATTTTGGTTCTAACGCTTAGTTTAGTCGAAGCCTTCTTGATTCTGCCAAATCACTTATCTCACTCACTGCATAAAGAGAAAAAGGAAAAACCACCCGCGAAGTTCAAGCAAAAGCTGCTTGATCGTTTCGAAAACTTTAGAAACACAACACTGATTAAAGCGGTAGAAAAAGTCGTAGAGTTTCGTTATGCCTTTTTGGGCGGTGTCGTAGCCCTACTGCTTATCTCGGTTGCAACGATTGCAGGCGGACTACTCAAGTTTCAGCCTTTTCCCGATCTCGATGGTGATATTGCCGAAGCTCGAATCATTTTGCCGCCTGGGTCGTCTTTGTCTCAAACGGAAGCGGTGGTCGATAAAATTGTGGCATCGGCACGAAAGCTCGACGAAGAGTGGACCGCAAGTGTCGAAAACGGTGTTCCTCTTGTCCAACACATTACCAGCCAGTTTAATGCCAATGCCGACGCCAATGAATCTGGACCTCACATTGCAACAGTCAGACTCGACTTACTTGGTGCTGAGAGCCGTAATACCGTTATCGACGATTTTATTGCCGCCTGGCGAGCAGATATTGGTGAACTGGCCGACCCTATTTCACTGGTGTTTAAACAACCAACAATGGGCCCAGGCGGGCGAGCAATTGAGATTCGTGCCAAACATGACGACCTTGCAGCACTAAAATCAGCGTCGATAGATATTCAACAATACCTGAACGAATTCGATGGGGTTCACGGTGTGCTTGATGACATGCGTATGGGTAAAGAAGAAGTGCTGGTCAAGCTTCGACCTGGTGCCGAAACTTATGGTATCAATGGTCAGCTTATTGCCAATCAGCTTCGCGCCGCATTCTTTGGTCAAACCGCTGATGAGATCCAAGTTGGTGTAGAAAACATCTCTATCGAAGTGCGGTTAGATAAGGTTCAAGCGGGCGATCTACAACAGTTAGCCAACTTCCCGATCATAATGTCTGATGACAGCCAGATTCCTCTTGCGACTATCGCTACATTAGACTTTCAACGTAATTACGTGCGTATCCAGCGTATTGACGGCCTAAGAACGATTAGTGTATTTGGAGATGTCGACAATACCAAAGCCAACTCGACCGCAATTATCGCTCAGTTTCAGCGCGATGAAGCACCAAAGTTATTAGCCAAATACCCCGGACTTCGTTTTGATTTTGAAGGAGAGGCAAAAGATACCGCAGAGACAGGGGCCTCAATGGGGAAAGGCTTCTTACTTGGTCTATTTGGCGTATTCGCGATACTAAGTTATCAATTCCGTAGCTATCTTGAGCCATTTGTTGTCATGCTCGCCATTCCATTGGCCTTCATTGGTGTGGTATGGGGGCATATTCTTCTGGGTCACTCACTCAGCATGCCTAGTATGATGGGCTTTGTCTCTTTGGCGGGTATTGTTGTCAACGACTCGATTCTACTCGTTCAATACATACGCCATCATGTAGACGAAGGCGAAAGCGTCCACGACTCAGTAGTGAAAGCAAGTAGAGAACGATTTAGAGCGGTTTTCCTAACCTCCATGACTACCGCCGCTGGCTTACTTCCTCTACTAACGGAAACCAGTTTACAAGCACAGGTTATTCAGCCTTTAGTCATTTCCATTGTGTTCGGCATCTTTGCCTCCACCTTACTGGTGCTGTTTATGATCCCTGCCGCTTACGCAGTGCTTGCAGATTTTGGGCTTGTACATAAACACCAGGAAATTTGATAGAAAAGCGGGTCAATTCGACCCGCTTTTTCGTTAGCTGAGCACTTCAGTTTGAGATTTCTTGCGCAGAACCACACCCTTCATCTTAGAAAATAGCCCTTTGATATCCTCCAACATTAGATATAAGCAAGGCACCAATACCAAGGTTAGTAGAGTGGCGAATAGCACTGCAAAACCAAGCGCAACCGCCATCGGAATAACGAATTTAGCTTGTAGGCTTGTTTCGAACATAATCGGCAGTACACCAACAAAGGTAGTGATTGAGGTTAACGTAATCGCTCGGAATCGCGCGCACCCAGCTTCAATGACCGCTTCTTTGATTGCTACACCTTGTGCTCTCACTTGGTTGACGTAATCTGTCATGACCAAGGAGTCATTGACCACAACACCCGCAGCAGCAATGAGACCAAACGTCGACATCATGCTTAGGTCTAACCCAAACCAGTAATGACCCCAGATTGCGCCCGTTAAGCTGAACGGAATCACCGACATGATGATCAGTGGTTGAGTGTAACTCTTAAGCGGCACGGCAAGCAGGATGTAAACAATGATCATGCCTGCGATAAAGAAGATGATTTGCTCATCTTGCTGCGCCTGTTGTTCTTCAATTGTTCCGCCCAATTCGCTTTTAACGCCAGAGTAACCAGCCAAAATATCAGGGATAATCTCGTTGTTTATTTGCTCTACGACTTGGTTGGGCTGGACTAGCTCTTCATCAATAGAGCCATAAACATAAACGCTTCGATAACCCCCTTCGCGACGAATACTACTCACACCCGGTTTTTGGTTGATTTCAACCACATCCCCAAGCATGACTTTCTTGCCTTCTGACGTAGTGATAATGGCATAACGTAGTGAAGAGAATGCCTCTCGTGTTAACTGCGGGTAGCGCACCATGACTTTAATCTCTTCGCCATCACGCAAGACGCGCTGTGCTTCACCACCGTAAAAACTGCCGCCAACTTGTGTCGCAATATCGAACAGATCCAAACCTAGATCATAAGCTACTGGTGCTAAAGACAAGAGCACTTCTTGACTACCAGAATCAATCGACGACGAAATATCAAACAAACCCTTCTGCTGTTGCAATTTGGCAATCAAATCACGACCTGCCCCATTTAGACTGTCCATATCGGAGCCGTACAGTAGAAACCCAAACTCGTCGCCCTTCTCGTCATCGTTGACATTATCAGAAACGTTGAGCATTTTTAGGCCGGGGATACTTGGAATACGCTCACGCCAACGCCTAGCCAACTCGAAAGTATTGAACGGCCTTAGCTCTTCATCAACAAGCGGTATAACAAGTCGCCCTTCTTTTCTTCCTTTGCTGAAAGTAAGAATATCACGCACCATTTTCTGACCTGTTTCTTGCTCGATCTCAGAGTCTATTGCCAGTACTGTCGCCTCTACAAGTTTTAACGCCTCGATAGTTTGTTCACTCGACACATTGTCATTCATAACTAACTTAATACTCGGGAAGTCATGTGGGACTTTTGGTGAAGGCACAATCCTGACATAGCTCGCCATCACCATGGCGACACTGATCGCGAGCACAGCAGCAAATCCAGCGAATACACTCCATCGCCAATAAGTACACCATTTGACGAAGCTTTTGTATGGGCCATTGATAAAACCAAAGAAACAGGTGTTAAACCTATCTCGCCAACTGCCTTTTTTGATCGGTTTAAAGTTCGAATGGGCTAAGTGCGAAGGCAAAATCAGTTTGGATTCAATCAAGCTAAAAAATAAACACAGAATCACGATAGAAGCGATACCGAAGAAAAACGCACGCTCGATACCTTTTGACATTAAGAATGGTGCAAATACTGCCATCGTGGTTAAGACACCAAAAGTAGCGGGGGTCGCAACACGTTTTACACCGCGAACCACGTTCTCAACACCCCCTCCCTTTTTCTCTATTTCGCTATAAGCACTTTCACCAATGACGATCGCGTCATCAACGACGATCCCAAGCACCATAATAAACGCAAACAACGAAATGATATTAATACTCACACCAATCGCAGGCATCAACATAACTGCACCCAAGAAACAGACGGGAAGCCCAATCATCACCCACATTGCGAGTTTAACGCGCAAAAACAGGCTGAGCATAAGGGCGACCAGAACCGCACCTTGCAAGAGATTTTTCAGCATCATATCAAGACGTGCATTAAGGTAGTACGTCATGTCAACTAAGGTCTTGATTTGAAGATCAGACGGCAACGCTCGATTTTTCTGTTCGATATAGGTTTTTACCGATTCGGCAACGGTGACCATGTTTTGATCTTTGGTGGCTTTCACCGATAAATACATCGCATTTTGCCCCGAGTAACGGAAGTAGCGATCATCTTCTGTAAAACCATCTTTAATCGTCGCGATATCTTGCAGCAGAACCTTACCGCCATTAGCACCAATTTTTACCGGGATTTCTCTGAACTCTTCACCTTTGTAGTACTGGTTCTCTATTCGAACCGAGATCATCCCTGCATTCGTTCTTACTTCACCGGCCGAGTAGTTCGCAGAGTAACGCTTAATCGCGTTGCTGACATCATTCAAGGTCAAACTGTATTTTTGCAACACTCGCGGTTCGATTTCTACCGCAATTTCGTACTGTGGAGCACCCAGTTCGACCAATGCAACGTTATTAAGTTGAAGCAGTTCATCTTCTATCTGTTTTGCAATGGGCTTAAGCTCAAGCAGAGAGCGGTCCCCCACCAAAGCCATTTCAATGACATCTTGGCGCCACTCATATTGATAGACTTGAATTGGCTCCATAGCATCGGGAAAGTTGGAGGTTGAATCGACCTTCTGCTTTACCTTATCAAGCACCGCATCAATATCCTCATCAACATTGATTTCAAGCTCAATGTTACCGCTACCTCGATAAGCTGTTGAAACCGATTTTTTGATGCCTGTGACATCTTTTAACGATTCTTCCAGTTTAATCAGTATACTTTCTTCAATCTCTTGGGGGGATGCCCCCGGATACTGAGCGCTGACATTGATGTAGTTCACCTCAATATTGGGGAACATCTGCCGTTGAATAAAGAAGAAGCTGACTGTACCGATAATCAAGATAAATGCCATCAGCAAATTAGCTGCAACAGAGTTGTTAGCGAAATAGGCGATTAACCCTTTCTGTTTAGTCTCTTCCATGATTTGTCTCTACATACTTGATGGGTTGTCTTGAAGTGCTACTTCGACCTGCAACCCTTTTTGCGGATACTCAGGTACAGTTAAAACAATCTTATCTTCGTCGCTTAGCCCTTGATTGATCAGCATAAACTCTTTTTCTGCACGCAAGACGTTGACCGTGCGTGGTTCTAATTGGTTATCACCATTCACAACCCAAACCTGTCGGTTGTTAACCAACTCTTGCGGCAGGCGATAGATATGCTTGAGTTCTTTACCTGAAAATTGCACCTCAACATAAGATCCAAACTTCATCGGTGCTTTATCACTCTCTATCGCATAAGGGTTCTCCACTCGCACCACCATGTTGATCATTCGTGTACTACTGTCGATAACACCTAGATCCCGGTCAATAACCCCTACTCGAAAAGTATTCTCGATCCCTCGCTGAATGATTTTCGCAGGGAGCCCGGCATAGTCTTGAGGAAGAAAGGCGCTATCAAAGCCAGCGATGGGAATATGAATCTCACCCGCTTCAACATTGTTCAGCGTCGCAACTTGGGCACCTGCTGAAATAAATTGACCAACCCCAATCTCTTTCGATACCACCAATGCATCGTAGGGCGCGATCACTTTGCAGTTGGCTAAATCACGTTTAGCACGCTTGAGCGCGGCAAGTGCTGATTTAACCTGTGCATGAGCGCTAAGCAACTGGGGTTTGCGAAGGTAAAGATCCGTAACCTGTTTGTGTGGCAGATTCTTGGCCTGTCGCTTTGCTACTTCCGCTTTCGCTTTTTCTTCAATTAAAGCAGCTTCCGCACTCGCTAATTGAGCCTCGGCTTGGAGGACTGCGGCTTGATAGTTATCACTTTCAATGCGAAATAGCACTTCTCCTCTTTTAACAATCCCTCCAACGACAAAATTAGGGTGCCAGCTCACCACCTCTCCAGATACTTGCGCCGAGAGCTGCGTCACCTCAACTGGTTGTAGTTCCCCATGACTCGTAATCACGACTTTGTGATCACTAGACACCGCCTTAGAGACTTTTACAATTGGTGCTGCTTTGGGGGGCTTGTTCTCTAAAGGTTCAGGGGCGCTAGATGCAATAGCTGAGTAGCCAGCATACGCACCACCCAAAACAATAATAGGTATCAACCAACGTAACGGCTTAGTCGTCATGAGAATTCCTTGTTGTTATAGGGTCTGATGACCCTAATATCGTTATCATTACGCACAGATAATGCTTCGACATCAATTTGAGCGAAACTATCCAGTTGCCCGATGAAATTTATACAAATAAATTATCTCAAACTTGCAATGCATTCACTTTTATAATGCCATATGTAATAGCAAATCAGATGCCAAGTAACATTTCCTTTAATTACAAATGGTTATGCAATCCAACAATCAACCTAGCCCATTCATATGGTAAATATATGCAATAGTTGGTGAAATTTGCCATAGTCGAGATAGAATGAGAATTAACCATCGGATATTAAGACAGGAGGCTTAGGATGAGCCACGTATATCTCTTCGACTGGGGCGATACACTCATGATCGACTTCCCCGAACAAAATGGAAAAATGTATCTCTGGCCTTATGTTGAATCTGTTGCTGAAGCTGAGCAGACTCTTAAGCAGTTAAGTCAACATCATACAATTTACGTTGCCACCAGTGCCCAAGACTCTACTGAAGCTGAGATTCAGCAAGCCTTTGAACGAGTGGGGCTTGACCCATACATCAATGGCTACTTCTGCAAAGCAAATTTAGGTCTAGAGAAAAACAGTGCGGAATTTTATCGAACAATACTTGAGTCATTAGGTGACAAAGCCTCTGAAATCACTATGGTTGGCGATAGCTTAGACAAAGATATTTATCCTGCGCTCGAAGCAGGATTGAACGCGATTTGCTACAACCCCAAACAATCACCACTGCCTGTAGGTATCATTAGTATTGAACGTCTTTCGCAATTGTTATCACTTGAGCAATAAAAGCCCTTTACCTCAAGTATGATTGAGGTTTTATAGTCCTTTCACCAAGCCCAATGATCTATCAAAAAGGACTGTTAAATGAAAACATTAATATTATTCTCTAGCGCGAACAAACAAGGCAATACAGCAAAGACCATTGAATACGTACAAGCCGATCATAACGTAGAAGTGGTCGATATTGATTCACTGGCAATCACGCCTTATTGCTACGAAAACGACTATCCATCAGATGACTTCTACCCTTTGGTTGACAAAATGCTCGCTTCAGACAACCTTGTTTTTGCCTCACCTATCTATTGGTACTCGGTTACCGCGCCAATGAAAGCTTTGGTCGACCGAATGACTGAACTTTTGGATGTGACGGAATTAAAGCCCAAAGCGAGGGCCTTAGAATCTAAACGTGGCTTTGTCATTACTAGCTCTGGTAAATCTAAGATCTGTCCTACGTTCCATGGCTTCTTTACGGGGCTGTTTCGCTATTTCAACATAGAGTATACCGCGACTTTGCACGCTGCGTGTCACAACGGGCATACCATTAACCAAGGGGAACTACTGCTGTTTAATAAGGCATTAAACTTAAATAAACAAAAGGCTTAGCGATAGCTAAGCCATATTGAGTTCTGACAGTTTTTGATATCCTAGACCGTCTTCGCCTGAGGCTGATAACGACCCGGCTTGTGGTTCATCGCCAATATTAGGTTCGTTGCGATCGCACCCATGACTGAAAGCAGAATCAAAGAGATATCAACAATAAATAGCGACATGGTAACAATGGCACAATCAAGTGCCATTTGAACCTTACCAGCTCGAACACCAAATCGCTCTTGTAGAAACAATGCCAAAATATTAAAGCCGCCAAGACTCATCTTATGGCGAAAAATAACCAGCATTCCAATACCAATCATTCCGCCTCCGAGTAAAGCGGCATAAAAAGGATCAATTCGTGAAATTTCAATCACATGGTGTAAATGATCGACCGCAAAAGATACCATTGTGACCGCAATAAAAGTATTAAGAGTAAACCGCCACCCCATACGAGTGACCGATAGAATATAAAACGGCAAATTGAGGGCGAAAAAGATCTGTCCAAAGCTAAAGTCACTCACTTTGGTGAGAAATATCGCTAAACCCGCGGTTCCGCCAGTAAGCAGCCCTACGTTACTGAAAAAGATAACACCCAAAGACACCAAGGCACTACCGAGAATGAGCGCAAGTAGGTTCTCGCGCAAGCTATGTTCTTTATCCATATTAGACTTCCTATCCCTGTGTAATTCACCAAAAAGGGCGAATCAAACCTGCATAAAATGTCCATTATTGACAAGAAAGTCTAGAACTAGTGATAAATCACATACTTTAGGAGTGTTAATTCAATTGTACACCGCCCTACTGCTTGTCACCTTGTGCAAACAATTCAACAACATTTTTCTGTCCTTCAGGACTTTGGCTATCTTCACCAACGACTGACACCTGATCTTTACACTCTTTTTGCATGTACATCGCTTGGTCAGCGATGCAAATTAGCTCATCTTTTGTTGTACCTTGATCTGGGAAACAAGCAATTCCGATACTCGAACCCACGCTAAGCATGTGACCACCAAACTCTATAGGTGATTTAATTAACTCACCGATCTGCTCGATTTTACTCGGCACACCTTCAAAATCTTTAAGTAAGTCCAAGCAGACTACGAACTCGTCCCCTCCCAACCTACCAACAACGTCTGACTCTCGTACACAATCGGCAAGCCGCTCGGCAATTTGAACTAAAACGAAATCTCCTGCGTCATGACCGTAGCTGTCATTCACATTCTTAAAGTCATCAAGATCAATAAACAAGATCGCAAATTTATGTCCGGTTCGCTTCGCCCTAACAATCGACTGTTCTAACTGTTTGTCAAATGCACGCCTGTTCATTAAGTTGGTTAAAGGGTCATGTTCAGACAAAAAAAGCAATTGCTCTTGCTTATGTTTTAGCTGCTTAGTTTGGCGGATGATCTCTTCTTCCAGCTCTTGCTTGGTCACAGTAGAATGACAAAGTGACACTGTCATCTGATTAAAGAAATTAGCTATCGAACGAAACTCACTGTCCATTTTAACGGCTTCGACTTTCGTATCGAGCTGGCCCTTGGCTAGGTTTAAGATTGCTGTTTTCATTGCCTCTGCGCCACACTTGAAGCGGAACAGAATCAACCATGCCGTCACACTGACCAAAATCGAACACAGTATTAACCACGCTGCCGCCATCGACATAACCCCCTGCAAAATAGACGCATTTCGATTCAGTACCAGTTGGTGGACATACGCAAGCTCTTCCGTCATATTTTGCACAATCATATTGTAGCGTGAATGGATCAGGTTTCTTGCATTTAGGCTAGATGCCGTCTCGCGTTTCACTTTGTCAAAAGAAACAAGACCAAGCTCTTTTTCCTGCAAAATCAACATAAGCAAACTGTGATTCATTCTTTGGATATTATCCAGTTGTATATTGCTTCCTTTATATACGGTCAATTTCGTTGCTAGCTCAGCTTGGGCAACTTCAACTTGATTAAGACTTGAGCTGTCACCAAACTGCTTAAATACCCACAGTTGGCTCCTAAGTAAGTCGACACGCAACTGAAGGTCAATAATTTGATCTAGCTCGGTTTTCGTGACTTTTTGCTGCTCATTTATCTTAAAGAATGAAACCACAATAAATAGCGTAAGGATTATGGTCGTCGTCGATAGAATAAACATCTTCTTAGATAAAGAGTCCAACATAGCTCAATCCCTTTGTGACAAGGCTTGTTGATACGGATAGGTGTAAAAAACCTCGCGATAGTCCGGTGGCGTTCCACTAACAAGGCCACTTTCTAACGCCCACCGAGCTTGCAGTTGCAAATTGGAAAGTAAAGAATTGCCAAGTGAAAGACGAAACAAGTAATCATTCCAAGACCATTCCACCTGATTGAGAGGCGCATCTAACCTTTGAGCAATAAGTCCTATCGCAAGATCTGGATTGCTATTAATCCACCCAATCGCCGTATCGATAGCACGCAATAGACGAATAGGCTCATCTCCAACAAACTCCAAATAAGGCGCTCGGGTGAGCAAATTAAAAGAGAGTTGATAGATTCCTCTCGTCCCAATGTTCTTCACTTCCGCTACCGACAATAAGTCTGCTTCAAACCCCATTGGTTCCCAAGAACTGATTGCATCAACCCGATAAGACAATAAAGCAGGGACTAGCTCGTAGGGGTGCAAGTATACTTTCTCAACCGAAATATGCTGAGCACCAGCACTGATTAAAACCGAATCAAAATAAAACTCGCTAGATGTCCCTTTAATAATTCCGACTTTTTTGCCTTCAAGGTCAGAAACCTGGTCAATATTCGCTGGGGTGAGTGTGAGAAGTTTTAGGTCATTATCGGACTCAACAAAGCTGGCAAGTACCGACACATCGTCTCGATCAAAACTTTGGAACATAACTACCGAATCAGATGCCGTTGCATAGTCGACATTGCGGTCTAGCATTAACCGCGTACAAGCTGCTCCACTCGAACAAGGGTAGATCGTAACGTCCAAACCCATTTTTTTAAAAATGCCGAGCTGATCAGCAACTAAGAATGGTGAAGACAGAGGTGTTAGCGCGACTCCTATTTTTATTTTTGAAGAAGAAGCTTTTTTGTTTGACTTAGTCGCTAATATTACGCTTACAATCGCTGCGCACAGCACCAATATAAAGGCACACAGCGCTAACTTTTTACTTTTTAAAACCGGCATTCGATTCACACCCAGCCACCATAAGAAACCTAGCACATATAAATTTAGTTCATAATTTGGAAAAATGGCACTGACAGCTCAACTTAGTCTAAATATCTGCCCGAAATACCATCAAAGCATGGGATAGATCACATTCATGCATCACAATCTAAATGTGAAACGGATAAATGTCACAATCTTAAATGTGATGTCACTTCGGCTAAGAGATTACCTATATGGCTCACTACAATCGAAAGATTCATCAACTCGAATACCAAAACATCAAACATATCAAATGTGATTACATTTGACATTACCCTGACACTTCAGCTCATATATGAGACTACAATTCATTCATCAACCAAACAATGAAATACCAATTACTTTATTTATAACTTCTGAGTATTGGTGATGCTGATGGGTAAACAGGTATGAAATTCGTAATTCTTGCAGTGCTAACTATGTTTGATGTAACTCCTTTTTCAGATGCGGTGGAAGCCGTTCAATCTGAAAATACGCAACAAACCACTGAGCACACTCCAACTACATCTATGCCTCGCGGTATCCAAGGCTGAAATCATGAGTTCGTTTTCAACCTCAATCTCAGGTGCGCTAATAGGCTGTAGCATTTTCGCAGTGGGTACGTTTTATCTTAGCGCTTGTACAGAGTATTTCCATGAAGTGAATGAAGCAATCAGCCAAAGCTATGGTGAGTGCCACTCTATCAACCAAGCATGTTTGGAATCCTCTCTGCACACTGGTGACCACACTACCTGTTTGCTGACCTCAGGTTGGCTACAAGCGAATGAACGCTACCAGTTTCAGCAACGTAAATCTGAAAAGGTAAAGTATCAGCTTGGCCGAGTCGTAGAGCTTATTATATAGCCAAAAATGCAACTTATAATTGATTAACGATAGTCAATGTCAATTTTAGTTCAAATCTGCGCACATTGGTTTCATTATAAACCACACAGTGTTAAGTTTAACATCAAATCACCTACACATTTTAAAACTAATTTTAGGAATCATAAATGAAAAGTACACTTAAATCTTTGCTTGTTGCTATTGTTGCTGCTTCTACTCTGGGTGGTTGCTCAATTTACAACGACGTGCAAGGTGCGCGACAGTTAGTGACTTACGATGTAACCTCAAATGACTCCATCTACAATGCACCGGACGGCAACCAATATACGGTGGCTAAACATCGCTTTAGCGATCAGAAAGTATTAACATGCTACAACGATTCAGGTGTATTTGGTTCTTCAGACGAAGCACCTCTTCGCGAAGCAACTAATGACTGGTTAGCAGAAAACCAACCTGGCAAAGTGGCGGGTGAGTCAAACAAGCTTGCAGGTATTGTCGATGCCAAAATCTGTTACGAGTTTGTCATCACTGAGCCACAACCCATTGGCGCTTACCTAGATGAAGAAACTGGCGAAGTAGTTATCGTGGGTGAAGAGAACTTAGAAAAAGCAACACCTGAATCATAAGTTTCAGCGATAAGTAAACTCGAGCCCGGTTAAAACCCCTAAAGCCTTAGAATGAATCATTCTAAGGCTTTTTACATTATCAGCACATTAAACATTTTTTGCATGGCTGAATCGGTAGGTACGTTTGGCTTTGACGCTCTAATGCGGGCACACTTGCCTGAGCCATATCGCTAGCGTCTACGCCTTTCACTCCAACTCCAGCCTCTGAGACTCAAAATTTGTTTTTTCTGCTCTGCCTAAACTCGAACAATGAGCCCTTCAATCATAACTGAAATCACAAATGAAATGCCAATGTCAATATTGTCATGACAATGCAAAACATCCATTTATTTGTTTCACTTATGCTTTTAAGGGGTTCACATTTGAATTTGAACACTGTATTATTCACTCCGAACTCACAAGTGACATAGTAAGGTTAGTTTTCCTTTCACTTGTGAAGTAATCCAAGGATGGTTTTTTCATTATTAAGTCAAACAGGTATTAACATGAAAAAACTAGCAGTCGCATCAGCAGTATTAGCAGCACTTACATCATTCTCAAGCGCAGCGTTCGATCTAGAAGCTTCGCATGGCAACAATAAAGAAACCACGCTTAAGTTCCACGAACAAATTATTGGTGGTCTTGGTGGTGGTATCGAGCTAGTAGGCGCAGAAAACCTTAAGCACCACAAAGAATCGACTTTCTCTTTGGATTACAAAATCGAGATGGGCAACGCTTTTATCATGCCATCTTTTGATTTGACCGTGCCGTCCGGTTACTCGAAAGAGTACAAGTACGATGTACTTCCACCTAATGATTTTATCAATGGTGAAGCCACTTACAAAGACAGCAATGTAGCCAAATTTGGTATTAAAGGCGGGTACACTTTCGATAACGGCCTATACACAACCGCACGCTATCGCTATGAAATCTCAGATGGTAAAGGTGAATACGCACCAGTGCCTAACTACAACTTAGTTGAAGCTAACCACAAGACCAAGGTTCACCGTGTTGACCTAACATTAGGTTACAACATAGTGGATACAGTTGACCTATCAGCAAACTACATTGTTAAGCGCGCAGACATTGATGGGCATCTAAAGCTTGCTCCATTAGGAACAGCAGATGGTGACGCAACAGCAAAATCCCAAGAGCTTGAACTTAAAGCTGTCTTAACATCATTTGGTGACCTTAAACCCTACGCTCAGTACACATATAAGAGCAAAACGCACCTTAAAGGTGAAGGAGCTTTAGACAACGGCACACCTCTATCACTCAATGAAAAGTACAAAAACGACAACGTATTCAAAATCGGCGTTCAGTACAGCTTCTAATAGCCACAGCTAGCTTATTGAGACTCAATTTTGATTCGATAGACATTTTTCTATCAAGCTAGTAACTGAGCAACTGCTAGAGTGCCAAGGATGGCACTTCTTACTTTAAATGGCGGTCCAAGGGGCCTTTTTATCAAAGAGAACATTTATGAAATTCAGTAAGCAAGTAAAAAACACCGCTTATTTTTACCTACTTAGTATCGCTTTGGTCATGTCAGTTGTAGCGAAACATACCTCGAAAGCTTATGCCGGTACTTTTGAAGAGAATGTTCATTATGTCACTCTTGATAAAGAAGCGACCAGTGAACCCCAAGTCAAGATTTTTTATACACCGTTTTGTCGCCCGTGTGCCATTGTGCATACACCAATTCGTACCATGGCTGAACGCGCTGGCATTACCTTTGTTGATGTGCCGGTAGATTTTGGTCCATTAGGGAAAGATATTCAGGCGAGTATCGCAACGGCCAACCACCAAAACATTGGTGACAACTACGTCAGCGAACTGATTTCAAGTATTCACCTTAGCCCAAGTTCCGCCCCTCGTAGTCGCGAAGATTTAGCACAACTGATTGAGCGATGTGGTGGCGATGCGACAGATTTTCGCAACGGTTGTGAAGATGTGCGTGAGGATATCGAAAACTTCGATCAACTTACCAAGCAATACTACATCAACGCCACGCCTACCATAGTGGTCAATGGCAATAAACGCATTAATCTTGGTTCGCTAAAAAGCTTACCTGAACTGGAGTTGCTGCTCATCGAACTCAGTGGCGTTTAATCCTAACCAATCAAAATTATATTGAGCGGCTCTAAAACTGAGTCGCTCGCTACAAACACTTAATCAGAGAATACAAATGAAACAAGCAAAAGGTTTTACGCTTATTGAACTCGTTGTTGTTGTGGCCGTACTCGGCATTTTGGCAGCAACTGCGCTACCCAAATATATGGAATTGACCAAACAAGCCCGCGTTTCAACTTTAAAAGCAACCCAAGGTGCAGTTCTCAGTACCGATAGCATGGTGTATGGCAGTGCCGTATTAAGTGCCCAGCACAAATTAAAAGATGCTCAAGTCAATATTGGCAAACAACCTGGTGAGCACAATGATGACGATATTAAAGTAGCGACAAACTACGGTCATATTAAGAATATTCAAGAGGAATATGAAAAGGTTCTTACACTTAATGACATCTATATATTAGATCTTAAGGAAAACGCCCTATCTAGCGACGAAACACGCTCAACCGTCATTACTTTTGATCCAGCATTAACCGAAGGTACCGACCTAGAAAATATGCCTAAGTGCTACATCAAGATGTCTCAATACAACCAAGATGGAAAGCTATTATTTGAACCGCACTTTGGTGATTGTTAATCACTGCCCGAGTTCAATCCACCAATAATTTATACAACCATCGAGGAAACCATGTTTACATTTATTGGCACTAAAGCCCTTGACCGCTCTGCCTACCAACAAACCCAATCTGTATTTTGGTATTCAGGTGCGAACGAGCAAAATTTATTCAACCATTTTGCTCAACAAAACCGCTGGATCACCCTTTAACCCCTGTTTGGCGGCATTATGCCGCCTTTTTTTCGTTTAGACACAGAACCAAAAATGATAAAACGTATAGCAACTACTGCCTTATTATTGACGTCAATTCAGGCTCAGGCTGTTGAGTTATTGGCAACGATAAAACCCTTAGAAATGATCGCTCAAGAGATCATTGTTGACGGTGATACCACCAGCACTCTATTAAATAGCAATGCCTCTCCTCATGACTACGCGCTTAAGCCTTCTGATCTGATCCGCCTTCAACAAAGCGATCTGGTTGTCTGGTTTGGTCAAGATTTAGAAAGCTTCTTGGTAAAACCTATTGCTAACATCGATCACGCGCTGACTCTGCAAGAGCAAGACTCTATCGAACTTAGGAAATTTGGTAAAAAATGTGGCTGTGGTCACCACCACAGCACCTATGACCCCCATGTATGGCTAGGGCCTCGCCAAGCAGTACAAGTTGCACGCGTAATTGCAGAGCGTTTAGTTGAACTCAACCCTGAAAAAACCAACGCGTACCAGCACAACCTCGAAAAGTTCCAATACAATATGATGGTGACGGCTTCTGCAATCAACTACGATCTAAAACCTGTCAAAAATGATGGTTACTACGTATTCCACGACGCCTACGGTTACTTCGAAGAGCACTTTCATACTAATAATTTAGGTCATTTCACTGTTGAGCCCGATCGTAAACCCGGTGCGAAAAAGTTGATTAAGATACGGACCACCATCATCGACAAGAATGTTCAGTGTGTGTTTACCGAGCCACAATTTACACCTGCCGTCATCGAATCTACCGTGCGTGGTACAAACGCAAAAATCGGCTCTCTTGATCCGCTTGGAACCGATATTAAGGTCGAAAAAGGCAGCTACTTCACCTTTTTGAAATCCATCTCTAACAGCTTAACCAGCTGCTTAAAGTAACGTTAAAGGCTGCAATTGCAGCCTTTTCTGTTCAATAAAATTAGAACGGACATGAAAAAAGCTACCCTGTTACTGCTGTTATATAGTGTTCAATCCTGGGCCCATCCCCACTCTTGGGTCGAGATGAATACCTATATTCAAGGAAACCAAAAAGAGATCACTGGTTTATATATGGTGTGGGAGTTTGATCCAATGACCACCGCTTACATGCTAGATGGTGAAGATAGATCAGACCCCTTAATGCTTAAACGCTTGGCAAATTCCATTTCAGACAACATGTTAAGCCACCACTACTTTACCTATTTCTACCAAGGTGAGCTTCCAATCAAATATCGCAAAGCCATTGATCCCGAACTCATTTTAACACGTGGAAAGGCGACACTTCGCTTTGACTTGCCTCTGGCTAAGCCCGTTTCGCATAACCGCAATGTTCTAAAGTTGCTTATTTTTGATCCTAGCTACTACGTAGATATGAGTTGGAATAGCACTGGGGCTATTCACCTAAGTGAAAATATACCTTGTACAATCCGGTTAGAAAAACCCAACCCGACGCCCGAACAAATGGCCTATGCAATGACGCTGCCTATCGATGCCGATCCAGACGACGCACTCGGCCAATTATTTACTGAGACTCTATATATAGACTGTAATGAACAAGAAAAAAATTCTCTTCGTTAGCTTAATGCTGCTCGTTGTCTATACCATTGCAACCTATTGGCCTGTACTCATGGTCAAAGCTATTCAGGTTCAACGTGTGCTAAATCAGCAGTTAGCCGAACTCATCTACGACATTGAAGAAAACAAACAAGGCGCTATGGCTTGGTTTGTTGCGGTCAGCTTTTTCTATGGGATGCTCCACTCACTCGGCGCTGGGCATGGAAAAGTGTTAGTGACTTCTTATTTAATCACCAACCGAGGAACCATTGCCAAAGCTTCACTGATCACCATCACAACTGCCCTGCTTCAAGCCGTCGTCGCCATCGTCATTGTGGAGTTCATGCTCACGATGTTCTCTGCAAGTATGCGAGAGGTACACAGTGCCATTGCGTCAGCTATTAGAATGAGTTACTTCTGCGTGATCTGTCTTGGTGTCGTGCTAATGCTCAAAGCGGCTTCAAAAGCTCCGCTGCTAATCGACAAGCATGGTCTTTGGGGAATTATCGCGGTAGTCGGGCTAAGACCTTGTACTGGTGCGGTCATGATCTTGCTATTTTCGAACATGGTTGGCTTACGCGGAGTAGGAATTATGAGTGCGATTATGATGGCGGTGGGAACAGCAATTACCACCAGTATTATTGCTTGCCTAGCGGTAAAAGGAAAAGACGCGATAACAGAGATGATCCCATCGAAACACTCATTTAAGGCTATCCAATTCATTGGTGGTGCATTTGTCGCCTTATTTGGTTATCTACTGTTATCTACAGAACAATATGCCACCTTTATTCAGATCTAACATTAACGAATGGATCCAATGGCAGGTCAATCAGAGCCTGCCGTTACTCATTGGCATAGCGGCTTAGCAGCTTGCTAAATCACTATTAGACCAAACGATTCTAGCAGTTGAGCTTGCTGCCAGTCGCATATTTTTACGCCTGTAACAGAAACCCTACGCAAGTTTAATCCCTCTAGATCAACGTGAGTTAAGTCACTGTTCTCCATACTAAACGTCCCCCATTGCTCTACACTGAACTCACCGCTGGACAGATCGGCTCCTTGAAGATTCGCACCGAGCAGATTTGCGCCATTCCAACGATTTTCGAACAATTCGCACTTCTCTAATAGTGCTCTTTCGAAGTTGGTATATGTCAGGTTACACCCGGTAATATAGGCGGAACAAAAGTAGGCCTTATGGTTAATGTGATTGGCGAAATTGGCACGTTGAAAGTTCGCTCCTTTAAGATCGCATTTGCGAAACTCAATACCAAAGCACTCTGCACCAATAAATTGGCACATGGCTAGCATACAGCTAGAGAAGCTCGCCTCTTTGAGGTTAGCATGCTGAAAACTACACCCTTCTAACGTTTTTGGTTCAATGAAACGGCAGTCAATAAACTTGGCTTCTCTTAGGTCTGCACGGTCGAAGTTACAGTTAATAAACTGGCAACGCTCAAAGTGGCTGTGTTGCAGGTCTTGATGGGAAAAGTCTTCATATTCAAAAATCGCATCGGTTTTAATCATAGTATCTCCTTGTTGGGCGCAAGACTATCACTGCAAGCTGTTGTTTTTCCACAAAAACAAAACCTTGAAAATCATCAACTTAAAACCCCTCTAAATCACCAATTTAAGGTGTCAAATTGGCTGTTTAAGGCATGCAATTCATTCTGTTCTTATGCACTTATCCAGAAAATAGTTTTACTCGTCTACGCGTAGCTGTGGAGCACTTTGCTATTTGCACATTCCTACCTGTTTATTCGCACCTCGATCTGTTCTAATAGCACCACAATACCGTAGCGGGAAGTGAGTGTGTTAGAAGAGATTTTTATCGCCGGGGGCTGCCTTTGGGGGGTGCAAGAGTTCATGAAGCACCTACCTGGTGTAGTAAAGACTGAAGCTGGGCGAGCCAATGGCACAACCAATACCACCACCAGCGACTATGATGGCTATGCCGAGTGTGTTCGTACCCAATTCGATCCCGAAAAAATCACGGTCGAGCAACTGATGGGCTATTTGTTTGAAATTATTGACCCATACAGTGTGAATCGACAAGGGCAAGATGTTGGAGAAAAATATCGCACGGGCGTGTACAGCCGGAACAATGCACACTTAATCGCGGCACGTGGGTATATTTCAAACCGTCCAGATAGCGACAAAATCGCCGTCGAAGTCAAAGCGTTAAGTAACTACGTCCAAAGCGACGATGAACACCAAGACAGGTTAACTCGCTTTCCTGACGATTATTGCCATATTCCTTTCGAGCTACTAAGCAAGTATCGAGACAAGTAGTTGAAGTCTTATCTGTTTATTTCTCTTATCGCTCTGTTTTGTTGTCATAAAATCCGTTACTTTGAGAGCTAGGATTTAAGCAGTTCAGGGCGGGACATGTTTCAACAAGTCGTAGGGATACTATTTCCCGTATTTACATTGGTTGTAGTGGGCTACTGTGTCGGTCGTTGGTTAAAACCTGACTTCAAGCCGATCAACCGAATTAACATGGATGCTTTCACTCCTGCTCTGGTCTTTTCCTCTTTGGTGTCGATGCCACTGGATACAGATCAAGTCCCATTACTTAGCGCTTCCATTGTCGCAGTGTTGCTTCCCGGATTGATCATGCTTCCATTATGTAAGTTGTCTAAACTTAGCTATAAAGCGTGGGCACCGCCACATATGTTTCGCAATAGCGGCAACTTGGCGATTCCACTGTTTACTTATACGTTTGGCGACACCGCTCTCGCTTCTGCGGTGTTATTGTTTGTCGTGTCAGCTTGCATCCATATAAGTTTGGGGTTAGCGCTGCTTAGTCAAGGGAATCCATTTAAACAAATCATCAAAATGCCAATATTCCTTGCCGCAATTGGTGCGCTAGCGCTTAACTTATCGGGTATTGGCGTTTGGACTCCTCTTTATGAAGCAACATCATTGCTAGGACAAGCTGCTGTGCCAGTTATGCTGCTCTCTTTAGGGGCTCAAATGTGTAATATAAGGATGAGCGGTCTTAAGGTTGGTATGCTTTGCACATTGCAGTCACTGTTTACTGGTGCGATTGCTTTCGCGGTTATTTACTTCTTCATTCCACTGCCCACAATGGAGTTGCAAATGATGGTTCTGTTCACCATGCTGCCACCTGCAGTAATGAACTACTTATTCGCCGAGCGTTTTCAGATTGAACCCACAAAGGTTGCCTCTATGGTTTTGTTTGGCAACTTCTTTAGTATTTTAACCCTGCCATTATTACTTGGATTCGCTCTCTCCTTGTGACCACTCTTCTGGGTTTGTTAGCAAGGTTTTGCCTTTAAATGTCTCGGCGCGAATATCTTTTGGATTGTAGATCGCACACGAATCCATCGAGAGACAGCCACAACCGATACAACCCCCAAGATCATCTTGTAGGGCTTTAAGCTGCTGTATTCTGTGTTCGAGCATTTCTTTCCAACCCGAAGCCATGCGATCCCACTGTTCTCGGTTGGGCGCATGGTGCTTTGGCAAGTGCTCTAGTGAATGAACAATCTCTTCCAGTGTTAATCCCACTTCCTGTGCTGCTTTTATCACCGCGATTCTTCTTAGCACACTGCGGTGATATCGCCTTTGATTACCTTGATTCCTCCAGCTATGAATCAAGCCTTTTTGCTCATAAAAGTGGAGCGCCGATACCTTAACACCTGCTCGCTTTGCGACTTCCCCTACGCTCATTTCCATATAAGCCTCCAGAATCATTGAAAAGAAATAGACTGCAACAAACGTTAAACGACCACCACTTCAACATCAATAAACGGATACTTCTCTGTGAGTGCTGTTGATAGCTGGTCTTTTTTTGTCTGCCATTGCGTTTCTTCTTGCTGTTTTAAATCTGCCAATGATACGCCAATAACGACTAAATAACTTGAACCCGTTTTGCTAATATTAAGTTTCGGGATAGATAAACTCTCAGAGACCAAATGCTGCGAAACGATGTCGGTAATCTCTTGATGCTGTTGTTCATTTTGCAGTTTACCTCCGGCTAGCTCAACAAAGGCCTCACGTATAATGCCTATCGGTTGACCAATCATCAGTAGCGCAAGAGTTAATACTAATAAGGCGTCACCAATATACAGCAGGAAATCAAATTTGCTGCCAGCCTCCACGTAGCCAATTACAACCAAAATAGCCCCTGTTGAAGCAGAAAGTACACCATCGATCAACGACGATTTTTGATCCACTTTTAACATTGAGCTGCTATTGGCGATCTTCTTGTTCTGGAAATAATAAAACGCGGATAGTCCCCAACAAATTGCAACCATCGCGATGGCATAGTATACGATCACACCCGTTTTAATGGTTGGCAATGTAGCCCCATTGATATAGCTAATAATCTTCGAACTGTTGCTGACTATGGCAGATATCACAACTCCCAAGAGTAATAAACCTTTCATCAAGCTATATAAAGCTTCGGTGACATAAAGACCAAATGGGTATGTTTCGTTACGTAGTGACTTAATCTGGGTGATCTTAAACGCGACAATCGCAGTAATAAACAGAATGAAGGACATATTGCCGTCAAGGAGTAAGGCTTCAGAGCCAGACAAGTTATATGCCGCCCAACCAGAAAATGCCATTATTAAGTTAGCGGCAATCCCCAACACCAATGCACGCTTTTCGGTCACCGCAATTTGATCTTTCATCTGTTTTTCCTATGTTGCCCTGCAAATCGGCAAGTACTTTGGGGGAACATTGTAAAGTGGTGTGCATCTATAGGCAATTTATTGAATTAGCGCTACTTTCATTGATGGACTTCATAATTAATACCTATACTCAGCATTCCATTCTTCTGCTGTAAAGCAATCACAACCAATACCATAAATGAGCTTAGTGATATCATATAAGAAACCCACAAGATTTTTATTTCATTTTTGATTCTTATAATGTATATTTGAAACCACAAACTTGAACACTAATCGTTTTTGGAGCGTGTCACATGAAAAAATCACTGATTGCACTAGCCCTTACCGTCGCATCGCTTGGAGTAAATGCGCAACTGATTCAGCATACGGATCAAATCGCTGAAGTTAAATTTACAGGTTCAAGTTACGAACTAGGCTTACATGTGGGTGAGGTGGCAAAAGATCAGATCCTCGATTCAGTTGAGCGTTTCAACGATACGTTGGGCATTATGCTTCCAGGCCTAAATGTTGCTAGCTTAGGCAAAAGCTTTGAAGGTGCTAACGTCTTTGAAAAGCTTAAATCTACCTCTCCGGATGCCGCGCAATACATTCAAGGTCTTTCTGAATCTTTAAATTTACCACCAAGTTTCCTACTGGCGGTTGGCATGAGTGACGAAGCAATCCTAGAAAGTCAGCGCAATGGGGGAATGGGCTTCCTTCAAGCTGAAGCTCCAGCAAAATGTTCGGTAATGGGGCAGACCGATGGCAAGGGTAAAGCATGGGGCGCAGCCAACTTCGACTATATGGGTGTTAACTACGAAGGTTTGATCGTATTAAACCACACCGATGAAGCGGGTAAAACGCGCATAATCCAAACTTGGGCAGGACTAATCCCTTACGGTGGTATTACAAAAGGTGGTCAGCCACTGCTGATGAATACGATGGCTGACGAAGGTACGGCACGTCAAAAAGCAGGTGGAGAGATCCTGGCGGAGACTTCAACACCAAGCTACCACCTTTCTTGGGATGCTTATAATGCTGAATCAGCGAAAGATCTCAAAGACATGTACAAAGACGGTGAATACACCGCGTATTTTTCTTACGTGATGCTCGATGCAAATGACAAAGCAACTCACATTGAAAATGGCTATCCTGATGTCGTTCGTATTCACGAAGGTAAAGAGTTCGCTCACACCAACCATTCAAACTATCAACAACTTCCATTTGTTGATGAAGGTTTTGGTGCACACAGCTTGAGCCGTTTGAAGGCTGCGCAAGATTTTCTTTCAAAGGCTGATATCAATACCAGTGAACAACAAGCCATTGAAGAGCTACACACCAAACCACTGTGGAAGGGTCGTGGTGAACTGATGGGAACAGTAACTTCTACTTACTTTAGTGTAAACGGCAAAAAAGTAGATATGGCAATTTATACTGATAAAGAACACAAACCAGTACACATCCGAAACTACTAACAGCTAAAAAAATAGAATTTGGCTTTTAGTCGCTCGCAGTGATAGCGAATAAATAAAGGAGTGCAGCAAGAGCACTCCTTATGGTTTGTTACATTCAATTGATTCCCTAGTATTTCCCATGCCAACATAACAGCTCCTAATACTCCAAAAAATACAAATAGTTAAACATGGCCTATTATAAATTCCATTTGAATTCATGGCTGAAAAAACATAAATGGTGCATCTTATATGTTAATCATTTTTGAAATAAATACAGAATACTGATGAGTTTTCACCCAAATCAGAAACAATTCCATTAGTTTTGAGAACTTGTGACTTGCATGGCTTTCAAAAAGAGCATATATTTTCCTTAAGTTTCATATTTGAGAAGAATACTTACCCGTTAAGGTTTCCATCGATGCAAGATAATTATCAAGACAGAATCATTGCTCTATTGAAAGAGCGTGGAGAAAACAACGCGTCACTGGCTCAAGGTATCGGCAAAGGCAAAGCAACCATCGGTCGTTACCTCTCTAAATCAAGCAATCGAACCTACCCAAGCTTAGAAGAGCTTTCTGATATCGCTCGCTTCCTTGACGTAGAACCGCACTGGTTGTGCTTTGGTATTGGCGATAAATCTACAGACAAAGAGACCATTAATCTCTTATCTGATTCAGAAGCTGCAACCATTAATATCTACAAGCGTACAGACGTGCATCAACACCTAACATCAGGTGATGCAGAACCTGTCGATACTATGCCTGTAGAGAAAGAGTACGCAGACTGCTTTGGTGTGGTTTACCCTGTAACGGGTGCCGTCTCAAGGACTTGGAGCTGTTACGCACTAATCACTAAAGACAAAGAATGGGCCAATGATGATATTGTTCTCGCTCGCATTGGTAAAAACCCAACCCCAGATTTTTTCACTTTGGTGAAAATCGCCGACAAAGTCCATGTTTGGTACGGTGAAGACACGGATCGCAACCCAATCAATACCATAGACGAAGATGAGATCGAAGTGATTGGTATTGTACGCTGGGGGGTTTGGGCAAGACGTTAAACAACGCGTTCAGATAAAGTAAGAGGCACTTTTTGTGCCTCTGTTTTGTTTTCTCGCTAGTCCAGCTTAAAGCGCCCTACTATTCCAGTAAGCGACTGATTCATGCCCGAGATGTTTACCGCTTCTTCAAGGGCTTGCTGCGCATTCGTATCTAACTCCCCAACAATTTCGTTGATTGCAGACATATTGCGGCTAAGCTCTTGTGTCACACTGCTTTGTTCTTCGGCCGCAGTCGCAATCTGTGTACTTAGATCATTAATATCCGTAACAAATTGAGTCATCACGTCTAGGCTTTCTGCAACCTCACCCGCACCATCTGCTGTCTGTGCACATTTTTGCTTGGTCGAGTCCATTGAACTCACCACCGACTGGCTACCGCGTAATAAGCTAGCAAGAGCAGCTTCAATTTCTTCTGTACTTGTCTTGGTTCGACTTGCTAAGTTACGTACTTCGTCTGCAACGACGGCAAAACCACGCCCTTGTTCTCCGGCGCGCGCCGCCTCAATCGCCGCATTCAATGCCAACAGGTTGGTTTGTTCAGCAATATCACCAATGACACCCAAGATCGTGTTGATACCGTCAGTGGCCGACGCCATGCTGTTCACATTCTCAGAGGCACTACTTACGTCATCGACAAGCTCTTGAACATTATTTTGCGCTTGGTTAATGGTCTTCTTCGACTCTGAGCTTGCTTCGTTCGCTTTGTGAGTTAACTGAGCAGTATTTGCCGCATCTGTTGCCATAGACTCAGCCGTTGAGTTCATCTCTTCGATGGCCGTAACCACTTGCTCCGTCTCTTGAACATGATTTTGTAGAATCTCGCTGTTCCGCTGACTTTGATCTTTCATTCGATCAACGTTTTCGTTCAAGTGGTCTGTGACCTCTCGTATCTCTAACAACATTGCCTGTAAACTTGCTATAAAGTCGTTCACGCCTTGCGAGATTTGGCCTAAGTCATCGTTCGTTTTCACTTCGATGCGTTGGGTTAAGTCTCCGTTCCCCTGACTCAGTCCTGCAATGGTTTCTTTTAAAACCAGAATCGGACGGTACAACACGTTCATAATAACCAGCGCCAAAATGACACTTATAACGGTGGCTATTAACGCTGTGACAATTGCGGTTTGTTTCGCTGAGGCTAAATCTGCAAATACTACGTCTTTCTCTAAACCAACCACAAAGTACCAGCTCTTACCGGCAATAGTAATTTGATGAGAAAAATACAGCTTACTCTTATCTCCCATCATTCCTTCAAATACGACATCTTTGCTGCCCATAGCTTGCTTAGATACATCACTTAGCCAAGGATACTTATCTGATTTCTCACCCGCTTTTACTTGCTCAAATGATGAGGCAAGAATAGTTTTATCGTGGTTAATAATCATCGCAATTGCGCCCGGGATCTCGTTAGCGTTTTTAACGATTTCATTGAGAAAGCCGAGCTGCATATCGGCAGAAATCATGCCGCTATAGGTTTTGCGAACAATGGATACCCAATATGTGTCACCGTCACTATCTAAGTAGGGCTCAGTCATGCCCGCCGACGTACTTTGCCTACCTAGCTGATACCAACTTCGCGTTGTCACATCACCATCATATTTATGATTCGGCCATGTCTTGGCTGTTTGGTTCCAATAAGCATCACCATTGGTAAACCCTACAACCGAACTATTCAAGTTCATTCCCGCCGCAATCAGGTGGGTAAGATTGATAAAGTCTTGCTCTGTACCTGTAATAGGTTCACTTTCGAGCTGTTTGCCAAGCTTATCTAGACCAGCAACTTTCTCGTTGAGTTTATTCGCTATCTGCTCTGCTTGGCCTTCTACATACTCTTGATTACTAGTGGTGATCAGTTCTACCAATGTCTCTTTCTGTTCTATGTAGGCTACATAGCTAGAAACAGAGACAGAAAAAACAACCAAAGCAATGATGGAGATAAGAAGTAGTTTTCTAAACCCTAAATTCCTCATCACAAACAATCCTTTTTTTAGTCAATAATTTATAAGGCGACTTAAAGCACACCAACGTTAACCAATTATTAAAATTATAATTAAATTGTGGCTGTTATATGACAAAAATCCAGATTTGACAGGCAATAATCACATTAATGATAAACGCGTCATTAATGTGATTGATATCAATGGGTAAAATGTGATTTATCTTTAAAGCGTCCTAAAAATGGGACAGAAGAACTTACGAATAGATTGTGCTAGACCAACGCGCAAGACCTGCGGTAACGGAGCCAAAGAAATTACCGCTGACAATTGGTATATTCGGCAATATAGAGTCCACCGCCCCTCTTAATATTGGAGAGCGGGCAGAGCCCCCTGTCATATATACAACATCTGGTTGAATGCCACTTTGGTTTATTGCTTCTTTAACCAAGGCTTTGATCTTTTCAGTCGGGACTGCGATTGCCTCTTCCATATCTGATTTTAAAACTGAAATAGAGACTCGCTCGCTTATCAGTTGGATTTGCGCTTGATAGCTGTCATCATTTCCTAGGGCAATTTTTGTTTGTTCTGCTTCTCTAATGACCGCATAACCAAGCGTGCCTTGGTATATTTCAAACAGTCGGCGCAGTTTTTCTGGCTGCTTGGCTTCTTTTATCAGTAGTTGAAGCTGCTTTCTATTTTCGTGACCGTAGAATTTGCGCTGAGCTTGGACATCATTAATTGCAATTGGATTCCAAAACTGAGTCGTCGGGACTTCTAAACCGGACAGATTTTGCGTGCCCATACCAAATTGACTCATGAACTGCTTGAACGCGGTAAAGATATCGAGATCGTTGCCACCGACCATTTGCCCAGAGTGTGCCAATAGGGATTCTCGACGGTCTTGCTTACCCGCCCATGTAGGGCCCATGCGCAAAAATGAACAGTCCGTCGTACCACCACCAATATCGACCACGAGCACATTTTTATCCTCTTCTAAAGACGCTTCGTAATCTAACCCCGCAGCAACGGGTTCAAATTGAAACTCAACATCTTTAAATCCTGCACGTTTCGCTGCACGGCGTAATATCCCTTCGGCTTGAATGTTGGACTCTTCACCGCCTCGACCAAGAAAATTAACCGGACGACCAATCACAGTTTGCGTCACATCTTGTTCTAGTGCTCGCTCTGTACGTTGCCTAATATTTGCCATCATGGCACAAACAAGGTCTTCAAAGAACGACAACTGCATATCACGTAACCCCATAGCACCCAGAAATGACTTAGGTGATTTTACGTAGTACACATCTTGCGGGTCTTCTAGATAAAGACTTAATGCCTCGTGTCCAAACTTTACGTCATCACTGCGTACATCTAACCCTTCTTCTGCGTTGAGCTTAATCGCACGCCTTAACATGTTTTCGCCCACAGCGTCCGATGGCTTGATACCTAAACTTCTATACAGATATTCGGACACCACTTCTGATGTCGGAGCGCACAAGGTTGAAGGAACATAGAAGTCTTCTCCGACCAACGGAATCTGTTTCACTTGCCCATCGACTAGCGTGGCAACTGAGCAGTTCGCGGTTCCGTAATCAAATCCAATAGACATAGTGGCTGCACCTTTTCACTGTTTCGAATTCTTTTGCCCCAATTTGGCGAGCCGCGTAGTAAAACGTACACAGGGTGGCAGGTCAATAGCGTTCCGGGATTCTTTTTTAAATCCGCAATTTAATTTAAAGTGATTGGAGGGTAGTTTGAATTAGGAGTCCTCATCGGTGAACTTAAGGCAGCTTGAAGTTTTTTACGCAGTAATGAAGACTGGCACCGTCTCTGGCGCAGCAAAACACCTTTATGTATCTCAACCCAACGTAACGAGAGTGTTGGCTCATACCGAACAACAGTTGGGCTTTGCATTATTTGAGCGTGTTAAAGGTCGATTGCTACCCACACGCGAAGCCAACTTACTACTTCCTGAAGCAGAAAAAGTTTATCAGCAACTCGGTCAGTTTAGAAATTTGACCAATAAAATCAAAGCAGGAGAGAGACATCTCACAATCGGTGCTCCCCCTATCCTTGCTACCATACTGCTGGCGCCTATTGTTGACAGAATCAGCCGAGAAACAGATTACACTGTCGAGATTTCTACGGGTAATCGCAATGAGTTGTGCGACGCCTTAATCAAAAATGAACTCGACTTAGCAATAGGTTTTGGTGATGAAACACCCCCTGCGATTGCACAAAGCAAATTGCTAAGCAAACAGATGGTTGTGCTAACGCCACAAAGCTCGACTAGCAAATCGATTTACACCCTTTGCGAACTATTAACTAGCGACCAGCCATTAGTTAGTCTAGATCCAAGAGATCCTCTTGGTCTTCAGCTCCACCAAGCCATTCATTCTGTCGATCCAAACTATCACCCTAAGATATCAGTAAGGAGTTACAGCGCCGCAGCAGAACTCGTCGTACATGGCAACTGCAACGCTATTGTTGATCCTTGGACGCAGCAGCATTACTTAAACCGAGTGCACTGTGCAAAACTAGAGCCCTCAATCGAAGTCTCCGTTTCTCTACTTCATGCAGAGCACTACCCATTATCTATAGCTGCAAAATGGTTTGTCGAACAGCTTGACTCAGGCCTATAACCAAACGTTATACCCAACAAATAGATAAGCATTCGAAACAAACTCTGCACCTAGATAAAGTCTTGTTATTGCAAACAATCAATAACAGGGATGATTATGCCTATTGCTCAACCTTACCTTCTCTTTCTCGGTGATGTCACTGACCCTATCGCTGCCAAAACAGCCCGTGGTATTGCCTTATGGCGCCCAGAAGCTTGCACAGGGCAATTAAGGCTCTCAGAAGATGCGGTTTTACTTAAATTGCCCGACTTAACACTAGAGCAGGCAAAAGCACACGGTGTAAAAACCTTAGTCATTGGAACAGCAAACGCTGGTGGTACTATTCCACAAAGTTGGGAGCCGACTTTGATTCAGGCTGCTGAAATGGGGTTCGACATTGCTTCTGGTATGCATAGCCGCCTATCCGATATTCCTCAGCTCAAATTGCTCCAAGAACAAGGCAGATGCCAGCTTCACGATGTACGCCACTTTGATCAGTCACTTACTGTCGGTACTGGGAAAAAACGTCTCGGTAAGCGCCTTTTAACCGTGGGCACCGATTGCTCTGTGGGCAAAATGTTTACTGCTCTCGCACTTGAAAGTGCTCTCAAGAAACAATCTGTCGATGCGCGCTTTAAAGCCACAGGACAAACTGGCATTTTGATTCAAGGTACGGGGATTTCAGTCGATGCAGTGGTTGCGGATTTTATTTCAGGAGCCGTTGAGGCAATTAGCCCTGACTTTACCGACCACGAATGGGACATTATTGAAGGCCAAGGCTCACTGTTTAATCCCTCTTTTGCCGGAGTCAGTCTCGGGTTACTTCATGGCGCTCAGGCAGACACTCTGGTACTTTGTCACGAAATCGGACGCCCGCATATTCGCCATCTACCTCATTGCTCTGTCCCTTCAATCGAAGAGACACTTTCAGCCAACCTAGCCGCTGCTAAGCTCACTAACCCCAATGTTCAGATTGTCGGCATAAGCTTAAACACCTCTGCAATCAGTGAAGAGGAAGCGCGCGCTTTATGCGCCGATTGGCAAGAGCAATTCAAGGTACCTGTGACCGATCCAGTACGCTTTGGTATTGATTCTATTGCACAACATGTTGCTCAGCTTTAAAGGTGGCTAAGATGCACATTGAAGCCAAAGCTCACTCAATTAAGCTTGCCACACCGTTTGTTATTTCTCGTGGCACCCGGACTCACTGTAACGTCGTTCGAGTGACGATTAGTTTGGGCAATTGGCAAGGAGTCGGTGAATGTACTCCTTACCCACGCTATGACGAATGTGTGGAATCCGTCTTAGAGCAAATCGAAACATGGCAGAGGAAACTAAAACACCTAACACCAATGCAAGCCAAACAGCAATTGCAAGGTTTTCCTGCTGGCGCTGCTCGCAACGCTTTGGACTGCGCTTTATGGACGCTAATCAGTGATATGAACAATCAAATATTCCCTGCACCTTGCTTTGACGTTAAGTCAGAGATAGAAACAGCCATGACGGTTTCGCTCAACAGCATTAAAACAATGAGCGAACAAGCCACACAGTACGCGAAACAAGGTGCCACCTTACTCAAAGTCAAACTCAACGAGTTAGACATTGAGAAAAGAGTTGCAGCAGTAAGGCAAGCAGCACCCCAGTGTAAAATCATTCTGGATGCCAATGAAGCATGGCAAAATGTGGAGCTAGAAGCGCTGTTTCACCGCCTTGTGCAATACAATATTGCTATGATTGAACAGCCTGTTCCTGCTGGCTGCGAAGAATTACTGCATGGCATTGAACACCCAATCCCGCTTTGTGCCGACGAGAGTTGCCACACTATCGATGATCTGCCTATGTTGAAAGACTGCTATGAAATGGTCAATATCAAACTAGATAAAACTGGTGGTCTTACTCAAGCCCTCGCTCTAGAAGAGCAAGCGCGGGCATTAGGTTTTAGCATTATGGTTGGCTGTATGTTAGGCACTTCTATAGCCATGAAAGCGGCACTGCCCATCGCGACTTGTGCAGAAATCGTCGACCTCGATGGCCCTGTTTTGCTAGGTCAAGATGTCGAAAATGGGTTGCGCTATACCGATGGGAAGTTGTGTTTGGTTTAGTTATCAAAGAAACTACCAAAGGCAGCCCACGATAGGCTGCCTCATTGTTCTGATTTTCGCTACACGTCTAGTGACATACCGATTTGGCTTAACTTGGTTTTGAATTCGTCGATACTTGAAGCTTCATAAGTCGGGGAACCATTAAAGTATCTTGGTTTTTCTGGCAGCATCGCATTCTTTAATGCTTTTTCTTGGTCAATATCATCATGATAAACGGTGACGCGATTAGGGATGTCCTGTTGAAACTTCGCCATTGTGTTCTCCTTTCCTTTGACGTTTTACTCAAGATAAGCTTAGGAAACACAGCTCAAGTGTCAAAGTTAACTTTCGTACCAATAAACACAACTTAAGCAAACGTTAAACCCTGATATTAAAGACAAAGCAACGATAGTTTGTGAAAAACAAAAGCCCACAAAATTCGCATTTTTGTGAGCTTTTCCCAAGTTTACGCCGCCATTACTGACTTACTTAACTGAAGTGAATGCAGGAATAATATAGTCTTGCATCATTTCTTGGTAAGGCGTCGGTCCCGCCATTTGCCAAGCGGTTCGCGCAACAACCAAGTTCAACTCATCCACGACGGCAACAACCTGACCACCAATACCCAATCCATACGTGACGCTGTATGTTTTCCCATTGACCTTTGCATCACTTAACCACCAGTAATATCCATAACTTACATCTGTATCGTTGGTATGCAGAAATTTCTCCGTCGATCGTTCAATCCATCCTTCAGGCAAAATCCGTTCTTGTTGCCAGACACCATCTTGGGCAACAAACTGGCCAACTTTCAACATATCTCTAGGGCGCATATAGACCCCACCTGCCGCATTGCTCACGCCGCCAGTTTGCATCGACATATAGGCATTTTGAAAGCAAAGCGCATTAATTGGGCTAGATTGCCAGTAATCTGCGAGGTTCTTTTTACCACTCTGCCGAGCAATAATTTCACCCACCACAGTAACTAAACCACCGTTGTACTGAAACTTAGTACCCGGCTGTACGGCAACATCGCGATCAAGGATAAACTTAACCGGATCATGACTTGCCATTTCAATGGCTCTCACATTGTTTGGGTTTTCATAAGGTATCGACCATTCATCCCAATTGAGTCCTGCTCCCATCGATAAGAAGTGATGTAACGTTAGCTGTGATTTTTCGTCTTGAAGAAACTGACTATAAGATGGCATTAGATCAGCAATTTTCGCTTGGTAACCACCAATAAGCTGTTGCTTGATAGCTGCGCCTGTTGCCAAAGAAGTTAAGCTTTTACTGATCGATTGAATGGTATGAGGAAACTCTGGCCGCCAACCACCAAAATATTCTTCGACGACTAGTTTGCCGTCTTTGGCTATCAACAGACTGTCGGTATTCGCATACTTAGAATTCGTTTTTTTGCTCGCGGCAATCAGTGAATCAATGACCTCACGATTGTAGCGACTATGTGTGTCGACTTGCCACTCTTTGTAGTCACAGTTGTTGACGTCGGACAACGAGTTCCACCAATAATCATCAAACAGCAGAGCAACGTCAGGCTCGATGCTACTCTTGTCTGCTCGGCCAAACGAACTCGTAAACTGGCTGTATTGAAAGCGTCCTGCCTGATATTGTTGATCTTTTTTGTGATAGAAAGAGCCAGTGAGCGGAATATTTGGGTCTATCGCACGAAACTCTCCTTTATCGTTAACCTCTATTGGCACAACGCCCCATGCGCTGTAAAGATATTGCTTACCGTTTTGTTCATAAAAGAACATATTTTGCGCTTCAGCTTTTCCCGCTTCATACATTCCGTGGTGTGCGGTAAACAACTCTGCACTTGAATTTGAGGAAAGAAGAGCAGCGCAAGTCGCTATTGATAATACCTTGAGAAAACGATCTCGTTTGAATGTAACCATCATCCTAACTCCCGATTTGTGCGAATGCCCCATTGTAATTAACTCTTTGTTATTACAGTTATCTACTATTCGTATGTGCGAGCATCAATACAATAAACACCGTCAATATAGCGAATATTATCAATATAAATTTCTTGTAGGTCAGACGAAATTGTTTAACTAAAATCACACTTTCCTTTTCTACGCCCCCTATAGTTTAACAAGGGATGAGTTCGCTCCTGTTTGCTTGTTTTAGCCTTTGACAAAACAACAATTGGCTATCCTACACAATGAAAAAACAAAACATCTACCAAGTCTTCACTCGGCTGTTTGGCAACACCAATCAAACCAATACTCCTTGGGGAACCATAGAGCAAAACGGTGTGGGGAAATTCAGCGACTTCACCGAAAAGGCATTACAAGAGATTCGAAAACTCGGCATCACCCATATTTGGTATACTGGCGTTCCTCACCATGCTGTCATTGGTGACTACAGTGATGTTGGCATTAGCAATGATCACCCTAGCGTTGTAAAAGGTCGAGCTGGTTCACCTTACGCCGTCAAAGATTATTACTCGGTCAACCCCGACTTGGCCGATGATCCTAGCCATCGCAACCAAGAATTTGCCAGTCTGATTACCCGAACGCATGAAGCAGGAATGAAAGTCATTATAGATATCGTCCCCAACCATGTTGCGCGAGTTTACAAGGGGCTTAACAACCCAGATGGCGTCAGTGACTTTGGTACCAATGATGATACTAGCCTTGCCTACGCTAAAGATAACAACTTTTACTATATCCCAGATCAAGCGTTTGAGCTTCCAGACACGTTAATTGAACAACCGCCGCTAGGTGGAGAGCAACACCCTAGCTTACTCTGCCCATTTGATGAGAACCCCGCTAAATGGACAGGCAATGGTTCGCGCCTTGCCAAACCTAATCATGATGATTGGTACGAAACTGTCAAAGTCAACTACGGGGTAAGACCCGATGGCAGCAAAGACTTTGCAACACTACCTGAAGATTATCGATTTAAGTCCGCCGATGAGCACTATCAGTTCTGGTTAGATAAAGCGATTCCTGACTCTTGGATTAAGTTCCGCGACATCGCTTTATACTGGCTTGATCAAGGCGTCGATGGCTTCCGTTACGATATGGCAGAAATGGTCCCTGTCGAGTTTTGGAGCTTTATGAACTCGTCGATTAAGCACGTTAACCCAGAGGCCTTTATCATGGCGGAGGTTTACCAACCGCACCTGTATCGTGACTACATACAATTGGGCAAGATGGATTACTTATACGATAAAGTCGATCTTTATGATGCTTTGAAAGATATCATCCAAGACAAAGGCTCAACCAAAGAGATTGGGCGAATTCAGCATCAGCTACGTGATATTGAGCACCAGATGCTGCACTTTCTCGACAACCACGATGAACAGCGTGTCGCTTCTCCAGAATTTGCCGGAAGCGGCGAAAAAGGCAAGCCAGCCATGCTCGTCTCCGCTTGTTTATCAAGCTCACCAACCATGATTTATTTCGGCCAAGAAGTCGGAGAAGAGGGGGCTGAAATGGCAGGTTTCGGCCAGCCTTCACGTACCTCGATCTTTGACTACATTGGTGTTCCCTCCCACCAGCGTTGGATGAACAACGGCCTGTTTGACGGTGGACAGCTTTTAAAATCAGAACGTGAGCTTAGATCCTTTTACAGCAAACTGCTCAATCTAACGTTAAACACCCCTGCGCTATGTGGCGCGTATCATGACTTGTATGCCGCTAATTTTGCTAACTTTGCAGAAATGCAAGATAAGCTGTATGCCTTTGCCCGCTCCAATGACAACCAAGCTATCATCATTGCGACTAACTTTAGCGATCAGCAGTCTAAGCAAGTCGAGCTTATTGTCCCTGCAGAGCTAGTCGAGCTGTGGCAATTAAAGTCAGGGGCTTACCCACTCGTTGATAAGCTTAATGACCAAACCTACTTATTGAAGGTGGGTAATGGACAAGCACTGCTAGAAATCGATCTTGCTCCACTCGCGACACATTTTCTATGTTTAGATAATCTCAATCAGCTGAGGGGGTAAAATGAAGTCAGTTCCATTTATTTATCACGGACAATCTTCTGATTGGCTAACGTTAGAAGACAAAAAACTCACCGTCACCCTAGCGACAGAGAAAGCGGTTCACTTTACCAAAGTTATGCTGCGACATGAGCCAGACAATGAAGAGTATCTGGTTGAATTGGCATTAAACAGAACCAGTGAGCATTTGAACTACTGGCAAGCGAGCTTTCCACTTAACAGTGATCGTAATGTTACTCACTATGTGTTTAAGCTTTTAACTGAAAGTGGGCAGTACTGGCTTGACGCCAAGGGCGTATCAAAGCGAATTTCACCTAAAGAAACACACTTTAAGTACAACGCTGAGCATCAACCTCCCACTTGGGTTCAAGAACAAGTTTTCTACCAAATTTTCCCTGACCGTTTTTGTAATGGGCGACCAGAAATCAGCATTAAAGATGGCGAATACTTGGTATCTGGTGGGAGCAAGCCGGTCGTTAGCAAACAATGGGGAGAGCCTGTAGATACAAGCGGTGGTAACGGCGGCTGTGAGTTCTATGGCGGAGATTTATATGGCGTAGAAAGCAAGCTAGACTACCTGCAACAGTTGGGGGTAACGGCACTGTACCTTAACCCGATATTTACTGCGCCAAGTAATCACAAATACGACACTTCAAATTACCTAGAGATCGACCCTCATTTGGGCAGTAATGAGCACTTTGCTCACCTTTGCCAACAACTGCGTGGACGAGAAATGAAGATCATGCTTGATGCCGTGTTCAACCATACTTCAACAGAGCACCCATGGTTTAACCTGCAAGGGCGACAAGATTCCCTTGGTGCCTATCAATCGCCTCTCTCTCCATACCGTGAATACTATTTCTTCAAAGGTGATAGCCAAGAGTACATCGGCTGGAAGGGAATCCGGTCATTGCCCGTACTCAATTTTGAAAACCAACAAGTAAAAGATTATATCTATGCCAGCGACGATGCCGTTATCAAGCACTGGCTAAAACCACCCTATCAAATCGATGCCTGGCGCTTTGATGTCATCCACATGCTTGGTGAAGGCGAAGGTGCTGCAAACAACGCTCATTATGTTAAAGCGTTTCGAGAGTCGGCCAAGCAAATTAATCCTGATTGCTATGTGCTGGGTGAACACTTCTTTGAAGCCACTCAGTGGTTGCAAGGCGATCAAGAAGATGGCGCGATGAACTATTACGGTTTTGCTCATCCACTAAGAGCGCTATTAGCCAAACTTGATATTGCTTTTGATCCTATCGATATCAGCATTGGCGATTTTATTGATTGGCAATCGGAAGCACGAGCCAAACTACCGTGGCAAAACCAGTTGGCGCAGCTTAATCAGCTAGACAGCCACGACACTGCACGCTTCCTTGAACTGGTAAAACACGACCCTCGCTTGTTTAAGCTCGCCTCTGTTTTGTTGTTTAGCTACGTAGGTACGCCTTGTATTTATTACGGCACGGAACTCGGCATGATGGGTAGCCATGATCCAGACAATCGACGCACCATGCCATGGGAACAGGTGGACAGCTCACAGTACTTCCCTTGGTTTCAACAGTTGATTGCGATTCGAAAGGCTCACCCTGCACTACAAAAGGGTGACTACATACCCATTCATCATGATGATGAGTGCTTTGTCTTTGCGCGAACATTCGAGCAAGACATCCTATTGTGTGCTTTCAATCTAAGTGACAAAACTGTCCATCGCAAGCTTCCTGTCTGGCACGCAAACATTCACACTTGTGAATTCCATGGTGAGCTATGTGGTGAAAAAACGTACGCTACAAATGGATTGTTAGACCTATCTATTCCTCCTCGTTCTAGCCAATTGCTAACGGCGGTTACGTAGTCATTTGAGTTCACACTATTGGCAATCACACAAGCGGCACATTGGAAACAATGGGCCGCTTTATTTGACCACAAGCACACCTTTAATGTGTGATATAGCTTTTTTCTATATACCACTCTCGATAATCTATTTTCCCATCGGGTAGAACAGGGATAACTTTGCATTAAAGTTAATGACATGGATTGATAGTGATGAACAAGTACCTAAAACCCCTTTCTATTTGTGCTCTGGCAGTCCTTGCCTCTAGTTCAGTTGCGGCAATGACCGAAGGCGAAATTACGATTTGGATAAATGGCGATAAGAGCTATGAAGGCTTGGCCAAAATTGGCAAACAGTTTGAACAAGATACTGGGGTGAAGGTCATTGTTCAACATCCAGAGTCATTAGAAGCACGCTTCGAAAAAGTCGCGGCAAAAGGCATGGGGCCAGATATTGTCTTCTGGGCGCACGACCGATTCGGGGGCTATGCAGAGGCTGGGCTACTGAAGGAACTCAATCCAAGCCAAGAATTTAAAGATAAACTTATCGATTTCAGTTGGGATGCCGTCACTGTTAACGGCAAGATCATGGGTTACCCAATGGCCGTCGAGACTCCGTCGCTGATCTACAATAAAGACTTACTCCCAGAACCGCCAAAAACATGGGAAGAGCTGGCTGCGATTCACAAAAAAATGGCAGCGCAAGGCAAGCAAGCGATCATGTGGGATGTGAAAAATGCCTACTTTACCTGGCCGATGATTTCAGCCGGAGGTGCCTACGCATTTGAGAAAATTGAAGGCGGCTACAACGGACAAAAAACAGGCGTTAATAACCAAGCAGGCGTTGAAGGGCTTCAGTTTCTTGTTGACATGGTCAACCAAGGCGTTGTGAACCCTGACATGGATTACTCGGTATCTGAGGCTGCCTTTAGTAAAGGGGAAGTCGCCATGACCATTAACGGCCCGTGGTCTTGGGGTAACCTCGATAAAATGGGGCTCAATTATGGTGTCGCTGAATTGCCAACCTTAAATGGAGGCAAAGGGAATCCATTCGTTGGCGTACTGAGTGCAGGCATTAATGCCGCCAGCCCAAATGAAGACTTGGCTATAGAGTTCTTGGAAAACTACTTGTTTGTCGATGAGGCTCTAAAAGTAATGAACGATGACAAACCGCTTGGTGCCGTTACGCTGAAGAGCTTCCAGAAGATCCTTGAAAGTGATGAGCGAATAAAAGCAACCATGACCAACGCAGAAAACGGCGAGATCATGCCAAACATTCCACAAATGACGGCTTACTGGTTTGCGGAAGGTGCAGCGATTGACAACGCGATGCAAGGCAAGCAAACCGTTAAACAAGCTCTTGATACGGCGGCGAAGCAAATCGTCAAATAACGAACCATAACAACTTACTTTCTTGTTTTGACTTGTTCAGTCCTTTTGCCGAGAGTTTAACTCTCGGCTTTTTTTATAATCAGATCGATCAACGCTTGGGTCGGCTGAGTAAAGTCCCCAACTTTAGTGTAAATACCTACTTGACCAAGTTGCTCTTCATTCCGCCACAGTAAAGCTAGACCTTGCTTTACAAAGTACTCTTCCAACTTTGACGTATAGGGCATAATGGCATTGCTCATTTTAACCATATCAATACTGGCTGAAAGTGAGTCCAATTCATACGTGACTCGGGTATTTTGCGCCGCCACTGTAAACAATTCTGCCCCTTCTTCTGTCAGCACATCACCATGGCGCGCGTGGTCCGGTGTCACCTTGACCAATGGGTAGTCGGTGGCTTTTTCGATAATGTTGGCTTTTGCCCTTAAAGGGTGTTGTGGTCTCACATACCAAGCTTCACGTTCCTGAAAGAGCGGAATAAAACGAACACGATGACGTGAGTTAATACCAATAATTTCATGACCAACAAACAGGTCAATATCGTCGTTGATAAGGTGATGCAGCATGGATAAACCATTGCCAAACTCGATGTGCATAGAACTATTGGGAAACTGTCTGGTGTATTGCTGTACGGCTTCTGCCCCAAAGCACTCCCACCACGCCTCACCAATACCCAACTTGACCTTGCCACCACTTCTCAGCTTCATGTCCGAGAGTTGGTGCATCATCTGGGTGTGCTTTTCTTGCACTTCTTGAACATAGCGGAAGTAAACCCAACCATACTCGGTAAGCTCCACCCCCTTCGACTTTCGAACAAACAAATCAGTACCGAGTTGTTCTTCAAGTTTCTTTATTGCGGTAGTGAGCGATGGTTGGCTGATAAATAACTTGTCAGATGCGGCTTTAATGCTGCCCTGACGAGCCACTTCATAAAAATAGCGATACTGCTTGTCCATAATCTTACGCGATAGTTGTCGTTAGCGAGAAGCGTAACGCGTGATATTGATTTTTTCTATAGGCCAATTCAAACAATCAATTATTTTTGTTGCCATGAGTTAGCTATAGTCGTCTTTATGAACCCGTTCGATTAAGGCAAGAATAATGGAAAAACGTTGGTGGCATGACAGCGTGGTCTATCAGATTTACCCACGCAGCTTTTGTGATTCAAACAACGATGGGATTGGTGACCTACAAGGCATAATCTGTAAGCTCGACTATCTAAAGAATTTAGGAATAGACGTCATTTGGCTCTCTCCGGTTTATCAATCACCAATGGATGATAACGGTTACGATATTTCCGACTATCAAGCTATCGCACCTGAGTTTGGCACCATGGAAGATATGCGACAGCTAATTGAACAAGCCAAACTGCGCGGTATCCGTATTGTCATCGATTTAGTGGTCAATCACACCTCTGACGAGCACCCTTGGTTTATCGAAGCCAAACAAAATCCAAATAGTGAGTATCGTGATTTTTATATCTGGCGAGATGCCAATGAAGATGGTACGCCTCCCAGTGACATTGACTCGATCTTTGGTGGTAGCGCTTGGCAATGGGACGAGGAAAATCAGCAATACTTTTTCCACTTGTTTTCAAAACGCCAACCCGACCTTAACTGGGAAAACCCTAAACTGCACAATAAAGTGTTCGAGATGATGAACTGGTGGATTGATCAGGGCATTGGGGGATTCCGTTTGGATGTTATCGATCTTATCGGCAAAGAAATCGATAAAGGGATCACCGGCAATGGTGAACGTTTACACCCACTGCTGCAACAAATGAATCAAGCAACCTTTGGTAACAAAGACTTGCTTACCGTCGGCGAAACTTGGGGAGCAACACCAGACATCGCCAAACTGTATAGCGATCCTGCAAGACAAGAGTTGTCTATGGTGTTTCAGTTTGAACACATCACCCTCACATGGCAAAACGGCGATAAATGGCAACCTATCCCACTCGACTTAAAAGCGTTTAAACAAGTGCTTACCAAGTGGCAAGTTGAGTTAAAAAATCAGGGATGGAACTCACTATTTTGGAACAACCATGATTTGCCGCGTGTCGTGTCAAAATATGGCTGTGATAAAGAATACCGTGTCCAATCAGCTAAAATGCTCGCAACAACGCTACATTTTATGAAAGGAACGCCTTACATCTATCAAGGCGAAGAGATTGGCATGACCAACGTTGCGTTTGAAACCATTGAACAATATAAAGATATCGAAACGCTCAACTTCTACAAAGTGAAAACCGAATCTGGTGTCAGCCATCAACATATGATGGCAGCTATCCATGAGAATGGCCGCGATAACGCGCGTACCCCAATGCAGTGGAATAATGACAATCATGCAGGGTTCACTAACAGCAAGCCATGGATAGAGGTTAACCCCAACTACCCAGAGATAAACGTCGCCGCCGCTCTTGCTGATAAAGAGTCAATCTTCTATCACTACAAAAAACTGATTGCGCTACGCAAAGCTCACCCTGTGATCGTGTATGGAGACTTTATTCCATTGCTTGAGCAACACTCACAAGTCTTTGCCTATGAACGTAAGAATGACACTGAACACTTAGTAGTGATCAGCAATTTCAGTGCTGAGCCACAAAACTTCGATCTACCCGAGCATTTAGCGGACAGAACCGTCAACACGCTGATCAGCAATGTAGAGCCAGTATGTGTTCTCGGTAAGGTGCTAAGCTTGCAACCCTATGAGTCATTCGCGATTAACCTATAACCACCATTGACAAGATTCACCCTAACTCCAACAACCTAACATACCGACGTAATTGGCGGGAGCTGTGGTACGAAACACACCCACCTTTCCCCAGCCAAGATAATCAATTACGAAATCAATTAAGTTATAATCACTCATTTATGATAATTAAAAATTCAATAAAGTTTCACATTAGGTGAGGTTAGTGTATAGTTGCCTATGTATCCACTTAAAACCATTAACAGAGGAAATAAAGATGAAGAGAGCAATCATTGCCGCTGCTATCTCTGCGATCTCAATGGGAGCCTTTGCTGTTACCTATCATGAACCGAATGCTGAAATGGAAGCAAACTTAAACGTATACGGTGCAGGAATTGCAAACTGGGAAGAAGCTCGCCTTGTTCAATTTACCATGGCTGATGCTCATCTGTATCACAACCACGCCGTGATGAAACATGGCGAGCCGATGCCTCTGAACGTTGTTGGTGGTTTAGATGTTTCAAAGATCATGTTACCCAACGTCATTCCAAACAAACAAATTAGCCTCTACGATGTAATGCGCGACCGAGCATCCATCTCCAGTTATGTCGTAATGAACAAAAAGGGTGACATCCTTGCCGAAGACTACTGGAATGGTACCGACAAAGATACGCTCTTCCATCTAATGAGCGCTGGTAAGTCGTTTTCCTCAATGGCTGCATTTATCGCCCAAGAACAAGGGCTATTCAAAATGGATGAACCAGTAGGAAAATACATTGAAGAGTTTCGCGGTACACCTTGGGAAGGCATTGAAATCCAGCACTTCGCTGATATGACATCAGGCATTGTCGATCTTCCAAAAAACCGCAAGGGATACCATTGGGACAATTTAGGTGCAGGCGCTTCAGGCTCCTGGGATAGCTCAATGCCATCTGTCTTCGGTTACAATGGTCATATTACTAAGGAAGACGGTACTGTAATACCTAAACCCGACGCTTTAGGTGAGTTAAAATCCTTCAGTGAATACTTGCAATATTTTGCGCACAACATCAAGCCTAAGTACACCAAAGGCAAGGTGTACGAATACAAAGACATGAATACAGAGGTATTAGGACAATTAATAGTCCGCACTTCTGGTATGACATTATCAGAGTTCATTGAAAAGAATCTATGGACGAAAGGCGGCTTCAACTCAAACGCAGCCCTATATACAAACTACTTACATGAAAGTGCTGCATCGGGCTCTCTGAACGCAACAACACGTGACTTTGCGATTGGTTCATACCTGATGGCAAACGATGGTAAAAACTGGAAAGGCGAACAGATTCTTCCAAAGAAACTCATTGACCAAGTTAAGAATGGCGATGATAAAGTGAAGAAAGCATGGGGACAAGTTTCCTACGAAGCCGCGATTTCCAAACAAGCGTTTTATAAAAATCAGTGGCGCACCATCACGCATCCAGTCACGGGTCGAAAAATATCAACAATGATTGGTGTTAATGGCCAATTCTCTGCTTTCGATCACAAGACAGGAAACATTGTTGCACTAACTGGCAACTACCGCGAGCCTTCTGGTCAATCAATGGTGGCCCTATACGTCTTTAATACTATCTTCACAATATTTGAGAATTTAGATAAGTCATAGAAAGCCACATTGATGAAGCAAAGGTGAAAACTAATACCGTAACCTTTGCTTCATAGTCCTACTTAAATCAGCTGCTCTATCTGACTGATGGTGGTCTGCGCGGATTGATAGTCGACTTGAAGCTCGACGATGCCTTCAGTTGTTTGAACAAACAACGACGGGAAGCTATTGCCGCCAATGCTGCGTGCGAAATCTAACTCGCGCATAAACTCTTCATTCAGGGTAACCGAGCCGAAATCGGATTCAAACCGCTCGATATCCAAGCCTATGCTGTCGGCAAGATCTATCAGCACCTCGCTGTCACTTGGGTTTCGGGCTTCTAAGTAATACGCTGATTGAATGGCGCTGAGCATCTGTTTTTCCGCGCACTGTTTGCGCGCAGCCAGTACCGCTCGACATGCAGGGTAAGTGGAACGCTTAGGGATGTTCGTATTCCAAAACTCATAGTTAAACTGAGTTCCAAGAAAGTCTTCAATTTTTCGCCAATGGGAAACTATTTGTCGCTGCATTTCAGCAGGCATTGGCGAATCAGAATCTGCGGCTAACCCGCCCACTACGTATTGAATTTCGATCTTACCCTCTAGAATCTGGCAAATCTGCTGCCATACTGGCTTATAACCCCAGCACCAAGAACACATAGGATCATAAATGTAGTAGAGTTTATTTTCGGCCATCCACCTTGCTCCGGAGTGTTGTTGATAGCTTTAAGCATAATCGCTTGCCATCAAATTGCACTATATTCCAGAGAGCAAATTTATAGCAAGATCACCAAAGGTTGGTAAACTGGCTTTGCATCGCTCGACTGACGGGCAGTTTGGCGTTGCCAATCACAACCACCATTTTACCGGTAATGACTTTTTTCACTTTCTCGACTGCCGAAACATTGATAATGGTTGATCTGTGTATCTGCCAAAAATCCTTAGGATCAAGTTGTTGTACTAACTCTTTTAATGACGTTCTCAATAGGTATTCAACCGTTTTACCCTCTTCTTTGGTAAACACTGAGACATACTTATCTTCCGCCTTAAAGTAGAGCACATCTGAGATAGAGATAAGATGGATGTCTTCCCCTTTACTCGCTCGTAGCCAGCTTAAATAGCTCGGAGTCGATTGTTCTCCAAGTTGCTGAATTTGAGCGAGCAATGCCGCCATATCTGGTTGTTGAGGTGCAGATGCACTTTCAAAGCGCTGTTTTATCTTTGAGATACACTGCTCTAATCGCTGCTCGGATAAAGGCTTTAATAGATAGTCAAGGGCATTGGCTTCGAATGCTTGCAATGCATATTCATCATATGCAGTGATAAACACAACTTGAGTTTGACTGCCCATTTTACTCAACGCTTTCGCAGCAGACATACCATCAAGCTGCGGCATTTTTATATCTAGAAAAACAACATCTGGCTCTGATTGCTCGATCATCTCTAAAGCTTCTTGACCATTTTTAGCCAGCCCTACGATCTCAAGTTGAGGCCAAACATCAGCCAACATCTTATTAAGATGGTGTCTTAGTAGTGGCTCGTCATCTGCAATAACAGCGCTGTATCCCTTGTTTGTCATTAAAGTCTTCCTGCTATGAGCTAAGTTTGGCAAATGGTATTTGAATCACCGCTTTAACCCCACCCGATGCCGATTGTTTAATGGAAAAGCTCGCTTGAGAGCCATAGAGCGCTTTTAGCCGCCCTTTTGTGTTTTCTAATCCAATCCCATGACCAGTGCTGTTCGGTGCATTCGCAAACCCTACACCAGAATCTTCCACTTCAATCACCACAAGCTGTTCTTTTTGCGAGACTTCGACACAGATCTCGCCTCCATCGATTTTGGGTTCGATTCCGTGCTGAATGGCATTTTCGACTAGAGGCTGTAACAACAAAGGGGCAAAAGCAACCTCTTCACTGACCGAGTTGTTTATGGTGTAGCTTAAACGCTCACCCAAGCGTATTGTCTGTATGGCTAAGTAGGCATCAACTAACTCTAACTCAGCCCCTAGGGTCGATGTCTCTTTGCGGCTGTTTTGTAATGTCCCTCTTAGTAACTCTGTCAGTTTCTCTAGCATATGCTGAGCTGCCTTGGGATCTTGGCTGATCAACGCGCTAACATTGGCAAGCGTATTGAACAAAAAGTGTGGCTCGATCTGACTTTGCAATTGGCGCAATTGGCTCATCACCAAAGCCTTCTCTTGCTCAGATTGAATGCGCTTAGCGGTCTCTAGTTCCTTTTGAGCGATCAGTTTCTGCTCGTGATTAGAAAAATAGAAAAAGCAGATCGCGGAAAATATAAAGCCAAGAATCACAACAGATTTCATCTGACTGAGGTCAGAGAAAGCCTCATAATCGTTTAACCACCAATACGCATTGGTTGTACCAAATATCATTGCGCAGGTAATGGCTATACCAGTAACTACTCGCTTTGATAGCTGCGGCCAAAACCTGTATACAACTAGAGAACTCACCACTGAGCTATAGCCAAAGCCTAAGCTGATCACGAGGTGTTCAAGATACGCGCTCGGCCAAATTGTTTGCGTTACCACCGCAATCACTGCACAGAAGATACCAGTGTAACCAAAGCTTTTTAAAGCACCTACTTTGTAAGCCGTCGATTGGGTCATTAGAATTTCCCTCTTAGATTAAGAAAAATCATACGCTTATCCGATAAGTTTGCATATACAGACTCACTGTCACCCGTCATAAAACGCGCAGCAAGTTCCGCTGAAAATGATGCTGAACCTGAGTCATAAACTCGATAATCTAACCACTGAGTCGCAATCACTCCCTGATCTTGGGGGGAGTAAAGAAGATCAAAGGTTGGGGTCAGTTTATCTAACCACAAAAGCTCTTTTGACCAAGACCACTGACTCCAACTTGAAGAATCGAGAGACCAGTGGAACATCACGTTGTGTTGTACAAGGTTGGCATTGTTTAAGCCCTGGGCATAAGAAGAAGCCAGCGGCTTAAGTACGTTACTGTTAGAAAGTGAAGCAACCCGATCATACGCATTGTTCCACTCTCCTTTACTCCAACTTCGACTGTCATACCAATACTCTAAGATGATGTTATTGCCCACAGCGTTTGCCCAGTTGAGTCCAACTAGCGCTTGAAAGCCATCCTTAACCTCAACCAAATTAACTGGAGTATAAATTTCACCTTGTGCATAGCTTTGATACTTGCGCTGATAGAGCATGGAACTGTGTACAGACCAGGCGTCGTTGAGCACCGTAACAAATGAACCACCGAGCAAACCTTGTCGGACATCATCATAGTAAGCAAGCATTTGCCACTCACTGTCCCCCGACAGAACATATCGCCTTAGACCAACACCTTGCTGTTGTGAGGCCTCTTCTAACTGACTGCCATCTTGCTGCGTCCATGAAGAATCACTGTATACAAGGCTCCATTCCCCTGACAGGTCAAAGTAAGATGCCATAGCAACGCCAGTGCCCTCTTCCACCTGAATCCCAACAGGGTTTCTTCGGTAAGGCTTAAACACATCAAGTGGGCGGTAGCCGTAACCTACTCCCCAATCGAGGCGTACTTTACCTAAAGTCAGATCAATTGGGGTTTCAAATAACTCTGCACTGCCTTGCCAAAACAGCTCTTGGATTATCAGCTCACCATCATAAGACTCTGATGAATCCGAGCTATAGATTTGGTTTCCTTTAGCCGCAATCAGACCAGTCAAACCATACCCTTCGAGTTGCAAATCTATCAGCGCATCGACACTTTGGGTGCTGTTCTCATTTGGGCTGCCTAGCAACGCTGACTCTCGATGTACGGCGGTATTGGCACTTAGCGTATAGTCCCAATCGAACCGCATTTCATCAGCGATGACCGAAGCTGCAAGAAGCGTTGAACTGATTAACGCAAAGCATTGTTTCATCTACAACTCCGATACTGCATTACGAGTAAGATAGGCAGGGTTGTAATACTTGTCTTCAAGCTCAAACGGCGTAATTTCTTGATACTCAATCACCGTTTTTTTCGCAGGCTGAATTTGGTCGAATAAGGTCATAGCGACAACACGTTGCTGCCCGTCACGCTCCCCTGGAGTAAACCACGCTTGTTTCGCCAACTTTCCTGAACGCAGGTATAAGTCGGCTTTGATTGGAAAATCATTACTTTCATCTAGCCACAACTCGATTTTGGAATAACTGGCCCCTTTAGTTGTTGCTCTTAGGCGCAAATGATTCACTGGCAAGGAGTCACCTGCTACATCCAATTGCTCAGGTTTTACAAAAGTTGCGTGGTAGTCTTCGCTCCAAGTTAGTGTTGAAATATCCCCTACAGAGGCTTCACCTAGTAGTTTTTGCATCGGTGTAATTCGAATCGGGCGACGGCTTTTCGGCATCACTAGCCAGTAGTTGTCCCCTAACATCAACATTTTTTGCCCCGCTTCGACTTGTGACTTAAACAAGACTAAAGACTCTCGGTTAGGGCGAGTGTAGACATTATATTCACGCGTTTTATCCAGCTCTCCATTTTCAAACAAGCTGACCAGTGACACCACTTTGGCAGCATCGGTATCAAGGCGATATTGATCAGCATTTTTAACCATAGTCGCGACATCTTTTGCCATCACCGTTGATGCCGCTGCGACAAGCAACATACCGATGACTATCTTTCTAATCGAACTAAACATAAATCAGTGCCTCCGTGATTGGTTTCTTAACTCCTTTCGATGCCGACAACCAAGCTGCTACAACACAAATGATCAATACACCTAATGCCGTCGAGACGAGTAACTCTGGTGAGAAATAAATATTAAGTGGGTACCCTTCGCTTCGCCCTGGGGGCGGTGGCATTTGCACATCAACCACCATGAGTAATAAGCTGACGATAAAATTCAACGCGCCACCAATCGAGGCCCCAATCATGGCAAGCAGAGCAGATTCTCTAACAAACCCAGATACAATTTCACGCGGGTAAGTGCCTAGTGCCGACAGGGTGCCAATTTCTCGTGTACGTTCTGTCACTGACATTGTCATGGTATTAAACAGCGCAACAAACACAACCAATGCCATGACTGCCCCCATAATGCCAAAGATACGGTCATAAAGGTCTTTCACCTTGGTGTAGAAAAACGCGCGCTCTTGCCAAGGAGTGATTTCCACAGCTTGTTTTAGATCCATCGCTGCAAGTTGTTCTTCTACCCATTGTTTCATTGGCAAGGTTTGCTCGGTATCAAATAAGAACACGGATAGGGTGCTGACTTTGTCGCTGCTTAACAGCTCCTGCGCTGAATTGATGTGAATGTATAGCTGGCGCTTATCCAGTTCAGGAACCCCCGTTGAGTAGATGCCTCTTACTTTATAGTCATAGGCGTTGAGCGCACCGTCACTTGTTGTTGCCAGCAAGGTTACCCAGTCTCCCGGTTCAACACTTAAGTTACGCGCCAAATCCACACCTAGCATTACTTCAGGCTCACTAGGGTCATACCGTGATGATTGAATGCTCGACAACGTTTTGCCTTGACGAACATCTAAAAATGGCCCTTTCATATCAAACTCACGCTCGTTGACTCCGGTACCAACAAAAATGGTTGATTTACTGCCGTTAGACACGAGCCCTGTAAACTCAATTCTTGGTTGAACACCACGAACCTTATCGTTAGCGAGAAGACGTTGGGTAATTTGAGTGCCGTCAGCTAAACCATTCGCAAGTGGCATCTCTTCATCTTTCTCAAAAAATCCTGGCTGGCTGATTGTTAAATGGCCAGTGTCTCTTGCCGTCGACTCTTTCAGAGAATCATAGGTATAAAGCCCAAACCCACCCGCCGATGTTAAGGCAAAAATAGCAATCGCAATGATCAACACAGACAGAACGCTGCGACGTTTATTTCTTTGTAGGTTGAGATACGCAATACGCAATGATTGTGGAATTAGCGTGCCCATTTCATTGGCTCCTTATTAATCGTACCGTCTAGTAGGTCGATGCTTCTGTCGCAGTGCACCGCCATACGTGGGTCGTGCGTGGCAACAATGAAAGTGGTATCAAGCTCATGCCCAAGGCTTTTCATTAGCTCAATAACGACTGAGGCGGTATGGCTGTCTAAACTTGCCGTTGGTTCGTCGGCGATCACCATTTGCGGCTTGTGTACCAATGCTCTGGCAATAGCGACTCGCTGTTGTTGCCCCCCAGAGAGGTTATCTGGACGATGGTCGGCAAATTCTTTCAGGCCGACTTTATCCAATATTTCGATGGTTTTTCGTTTTTGCTCTTGAAGAGAGTAACCATTCAGCATCAATGGATACGCTACATTTTCCCAAGCCGTCATCACAGGGATTAAATTGAACTTTTGAAACACAAACCCCAATTGATTTCGACGCATTTGAGCGGCTTTAAGGGCATCTTTGGGGTATGCCGTGCCAGATAACGCTATAGCGCCTTGGTAGTCCATATCCAGTAGCCCCAATATGTTTAAAAGGGTGCTTTTCCCTGAACCGGAAGGGCCACACAGCGCGACCATCTCACCCTTATTGATCTCACCACTCACTTGGCTTAAAGCTTCGACTTGTTGCTGCCCTATTCGATATGTCTTAGTGAGTTGCTCAAAATGAATCATAACGCCCCCTTAAGCTGCAGAATCGACAATAGCTTTTGCTTGTAGTGTCATTGGGTGGTTAGGGCTACGAGCTTGCATCTCCGCTACCCATTTTTTTGCTTGAGGCTTATCCTCAGCTCGAAGTGCTGCTTGAATGGCATAGATGTAGACCCAAGAGATCGCATCATAGTGCTGCGCGTTAAATGAGTTATCTGCTAATAAGTCAAGGAAGATGTCGTAGCCACGTTCAAAGTGATTAAACATATCGGGTAGTGATGTAAACGTAGACCCCGCTATCGACCTTGCAAGTATTGACTCAGGTAACCCCTGACGGAAGTCTTGCTGTTCAATAGGTGTGGCTTGAGCGTTCAATAAATCCAATCCTTTGCTGATGGTTGCAAGCCCTTGCTCGGTATACTTCATTTTGTTCCATGGCATAAAAGCGTCTCGGCCCATTAGGGTTTGAGTACTGCCCAAGTAAACCAAGCTCAGTGGATCGGCACCTTGTTGTGAAATCTGCTGTTCAAGTTGCTGGTACACCTGCTCAACTTTGTCTTCATCACCTTCTGCGGCGAGATTATATTGCGCGATCAACTCTTCGCTTGGAGCAGCGATAACATTTGCTGCTATAAGTAAACTCATACCCAAGAAGCTCGCTAGTTTTACTGAATTCATTTGCCTATTCCCTTGCCTGTTTTGATAGTGAAAGACTAATCAGACCAAGAAAAGACTGCAGCTCAATGCGACAAATGGAAAAAATCGGGAGTGAATGGCCGAAAACGGGATTAAATGGTTAAAGTATGAGCAATTTATGAAGGTACGACGGTAGCATTTAAGCACTATGATCGTTAAAGTAGCGGCAAGATTAAACCACCCGTTGACTCAACGTGGTCGTAAAAAACAGAAGTAGACAGAGACAAATCTAATGATTAATGACGATAGAATTATTGCTGACCTAACCGAACTTGAGGCGTTCCTCGTTGCTGTAGAAAGCGGCGTTCTAGGACTTAGCAATGCTGCTGGCGTAGTATTAGCGACCAATAACAGTGACGGACGTCGATTTGTTGCAGTATTAGACGATAAACACCAACTTGTGTTAGGTCGTTGGGTAACAGAAGAGGTATTCCAGACAGGCCAAGATTTGGTTCGCAATGGACCTAAACGCCCTCACTAATCAAATAAACAGATAATAAAAAGTCTGTATTTGTGCAGGCTTTATTTTAACTAAGATTAACTTTAAACCCTCACCAATAATAACATAAAACAAACACTATCCAATGTTTCGGATAAATATCCAGTTATCCAGTTATTATAAATAAAAAGAGACCAGTTATAATGAACCGGTCTCTTATTTAATTATATTTAAAATCTATTCTTATGCGTTTGGCGGTGTACCTTCGCCATTCGATACCACTGCATCAATTTGTACTAGTGCACCCATAGCAATTTCTGATACACCGACAACAGTACGCGCAGGAAGCTCACGCTCAAAGTATGTCTTATACACTTCATTCACTGCTTCTAAATCTGCTATATCACGCAGTTGAATGTTGACCTTAACGATATCGTCCATCACATGGTTGATGCTTTCAACGATTGCTTTGATATTATTTAAACATTGCACCGCCTGTTCTTTTGCGCCACCAGCAACGAGTTGGCTCGCGTTCGCTTCCATTGGTAGCTGCGCTGCAATATGGTTGTAGTGCGAGAAGGCGACAGTCTGAGTGTGCAGCGGGTTGATTGGTGCGTTTTCAGTGTTGTGCGCTCTGATAACGATACCGTGTCTGTCTTCAACCTCTTGTGGTGGTGTACCGTCACCATGCGAAACAACCGCATCAATCTGAACGCTTGCGCCCATTGGTAAGTCTGCCACTGAAACAAAAGTACGCGCTGGCACATAGCCTAAAGTACGCGCGATTGATGAATCTGGGAAGAAGGTGCTGTATGCCTCATCAACGGCGGCCATATCGGCGAGATCTTTAAGATAAACATTAACCTTAACAATGTCGTCGAATGGTACATCAATGCTTTCCATAATAGTTTTGATGTTTTTCAGACACTGCGCGGTTTGCTCTTGCACACTACCTTCAACTAATTTGCCCGTTTCTGCGTCAACAGGTAGTTGCGCAGAGATGTTATTGTAGTGAGAAAATGCCACCGTCTGTGTCGATACTGGGCTTAATGGGGCTTTCTTGCTGTCTCTAGATAGCTTGATAAGTGCACAAGGCTCTTGAGGTGCAGTGCCTTCACCATTTGAGATCAATGCATCCATTTGAACCAGAGCATCACCGTGTGGCAGTGCATTAACTGCGACTGTCGTACGTGTTGGTAACAAGTTTGGGAAGAAGGTCGAATATACCTCATCCACGGCTGCCAAATCTGCAATATTCTTCAGATGGACATTAATGCGAACAACGTCGTCCATGACGTGGTCAATACTTTCAACAATCGCCTTAATATTGCTTAAACACTGTTTCGCTTGATCTTTAACATCACCGACAACCATCTCACCCGTTGTAGGGTCTAGAGGTAATTGCGCAGAAATATTGTTGTAGTGTGAGAATGCTACGCTTTGTGTAGAAAGCTCTGAAACGGGTGCATTTTCGGTGTTTCTTGAAACTTTAATAATTGCGCCACTCATGTCGATTTTTATCCTTCTATTTCACGCTAGATATAATTTATCTTGGGTAGGTTTTCGTTATTGGAATTAAAGTGACATGATAGTAAGTGAAATATTCACCCTTAATTGTGATGGCAATCAAGATCTAATTTTACTAGCAAGGCATATCAATCAGGATATTTAGTCATTGCGAGAATTAATATCCTGACATGTGCGACTTAATTAGAAGATTATTTAATTAAAAGACTTAGTCTTGCGTTAAAAGTGCATACATACTCAGCTAGAATTTATCAGAATAAGCAAATTTTCGTCTAAATCTGATAGCAGCTTCACAAGAATTCCTTATCAACGCCACGACACCACTTTTCGCACTGCGATTTATCTCATCTTCACTGCATAAATTGTCTCGTGTGGTAAAAATCACCTTAATCGACCTTATCCGACATTTATTGCTAGCACTTTTGCTACATTGTTGACAAAACAGGTCTGACCAGAATAAATTTAAATAACAATTTAGCAACAAATTCCGACCCATGCATATTGACCAATTGTTACAACAAGCTAAGCATTGCATCACCAATCAGGAATCCATGACCTTTCCAGCAAGCTGGGGGCAAGGTAGAACTGCATTTGGTGGACTCTCGGCAGCTTTACTCTATGCAGCAATGAGGCAGCATGTCGAAGGCAATAGACCATTACGATCATTAACGACGAACTTCGTTGGGCCTTTACTTGCCGAGACCCCTTTCACTTTTGAAATTGAGCGACTCCGTGAAGGGAAAAGTGCCTCGCAGTTAGCCGCCCGTATCATTCAAAACGATCAGGTCACGGTTATTCAACAAGCTTGTTTTGGTATCGAGCGCTTTTCTGAGATTGAAGTACCGAGTCTCGACAGTCATAAAATGCCATCACCACAGTCTCTACCAAGAGTACCCGTAATTCAGGGAGTCACTCCCAGCTTTATAGGCAACATTGACTTAGCCATAGCACAAGGAGAAATGCCCTACAGCGGTAAGATGGTTTCGGACCTATCAGGTTGGATGCGCTTTAAACATGCACCCCAAGAAATTACCGATGCGCACTTGATCTGCTTGATTGACGCGTGGCCACCAGCAGTTTTGCAGATGATGAGTCAGCCTGCGCCAGCAAGTACCATGATGTGGAATCTTGAGTTCATTCACCCTCATCAACCCATGAAGCCTGATGAATTTCTGGCGTATAAAGCGACGACACGCCAAGCGGCTAATGGATACGCTCACTTAGAAGCAGACATCTGGGACAGTTCAGGAGAACTCATCGCCATCAGTCGACAAAGTGTCGCGGTATATAGCTAGTAGTGACATCAGCTAGCTCTATGATGGACAGAAGCTTGTTAGAGTCTGAACTACTCAAACTTCCGCTCCTTATTATTTGAACTATCAACTACACATAACTATGAATTTTATCTAATGGTTAAATATACTCAGGATCGTTTCAATAAATTTTTCTGGTTCTTCTAGCATTGGCGTATGCGATACATCTTCTAACTTAATTAGCTGTAATGATTTAAATGCGCCTTCAATGCTTTCCCACACCTCAATCGGAGCAATGCTAAAATCTAGTTCCCCATTAATGACGGTGGCATCCAAGTTTGAAGAAAACTGCGTAAGTTCGACATCTCTGAATATTTCTCCCCAAAGCGTATCTAGTAGCGGTGTATTCATTTCAACATCATCCCACAAAGGTAACTCATCAAATGATGCATCTTTCCATCTCATTGGGCCTAATCTACGACAAATATGCGCAAACTTACGTTCTGGCTGTTTGGCAATATCACTTTCTAGTCTAGCCATACTTGTATCTAGCAACTTTTTTCGTTGTTCAGAAGCGTTTTCAGACCAATAAGTAAACTGTTTCTCTTGCATATCACCTGACAGACTTGGCGCTGCACCAACTACAATCAACTTTTCGATCTTTGTTTTCGCATGACTTGCAAAGTGCATTGCCATATACGCATGACCTGAATGGCCTAAAACACTAGTTTTAGTTAGATTTAGGCTGTCGCATATTGCTTGAATATCACGAGTGATAGTATCTAAGCTGACAAACTCAACTGGATTTACAGCATCACATTTTGAGAATCCGCGATGATCCACATACACACAAGTAAAGTAATTGTGCAGAGATTCGGGAATGACTTTCTTGTAGTAGTTCACACTACCAATAATTAACAAATGTGGGCCTGTTCCATGCTGCTCGACTTGTAAATGATAATTATCACGATGGACAAATAAAGGATTTCTATCGTTCATTTATATACTCACTCTGGTTGCTATGGAACCATTCTAGGACATGATTTAGACCGATTAAATGAGCTAATATGGGTTTCTATAGCTCAAATTTTGGGATAATCATGTTAGATAGAATTGATAATGTTTGGCTACAATCATTTTTTTCCGTTTATGAAAACCATAGTTTTGTTAAAGCCTCCGAACACCTAGCAATTCCAAGTTCCAACGTCAGCAGACACATCCAACAACTAGAGTCGGTATTGGGTGAAAAGCTATTCTATAGAACAACTCGTAAAGTAACCCCAACACTGATGGGTGAGCGTTTTTTCCAAGAAATTAGAGAGCCATTGTACAACCTCAATCAGTCACTACAGCGACTATGCGAGGCACAGACCTCCCTTAAAGGAAGCATTCGACTTAGTTCTCCAGATATACCTATTATTGGAGAGGTTTTAGCGGATTTTTTAGCCACATATACAGACATTACACTGTACTGTGAGCACAGTACTGCGGTTGAAAATGCTATCTCAAACGACCCCGATATTATTATTAGCTTTGAGCGAGGAGAGCTCGATGACAGAGATTGGGTATCGAAGCCACTTTGCCAATGGGACACTATTATCTTGGCTTCTAAAGAGTGTATTAACCGCTATGGCTTGCCAAAAACCCTAACTGAACTGGAGTCAATGCCTTGTATATCAAGCTATAAATCTTTTGGGGGTGATCCTTGGATTTTCGCTATTCCAGAGTCAAATGAGTATAGGTCACTATCGCCAAAATCGAGAATAAAAGTAGATGGTGGATTTACGGCAAAAGCTCTTGCACAACGTGGGCTTGGGTTTGTCGCTCTGCCCAGTAGCTTCTGCTTAGATGAAATAAAACAGAATGAATTACAACAAGTTTCTGTAGATTATGATTTATCTCCACTGACAATATTCATTCATCATCGTGCAATAAATTTTCATTCACACATATCAAAGTTACTTGTAGATTTCATCGCCGAAAAGTTATCTTCTAACTCATAATGGGGCACTTTTGAGTTACGAAGTGCCAACAATGAAGGTTCTGAACAACATAAGTCAGAGCAAAAAGAGCTGACACTATATTTTACTTTAGGGAGTTAACGCGACCTGTTAGATGCTTGACGGCTAGGCATATTAATAGCCAGAACATGCTTGTCATGATCAACCTTTCAAAAAATAAATGGTAGGTGTCAAATTTCGCGTTATAGTTGATGTAATTCCAAGGATAGCCAAACGTCCACTCACCTCCCCCAGTAGAGTTATATTGACTGATCAATGCAATGAGAACGAGGGTTAGGTAAAAAATCTTTTTAATCATGTCGTTTAAGGGGCTTTACTACATTATCCAAGCCTTCTATTTTCAAGGCTAAACATAGTTTTAGAAGATCACCTAGTTCACCGTTCGGAAAACCTTTGCGGTCGAACCAAAGTAGATACTCTTCGGGAAGGTCGATAAGCACTCGGCCTGCGTATTTACCAAAAGGCATCTGCATTCGCGCGAGTTTAATTAGGTTTTCTTTTTCAAGCATGGTTATCGCTTATTGTTGTCCTTTTATGCTTCGAGGATAACATCCAATGCACCGAGTCTGTAGTTTATTTCCCTACTTCATTGTTGGAAAGAATGGCTTGATGTAATGCTTATGTAGGATGAACAGTATGCGCGTACTCAACAATCACTTGGTTACCTTCGATATAGGCATTCTGGATTTCACCATCGACACTCATACGGCTTTGCAGGTATACCACCTTAGGCCCATTTTCGTTGGTCTCTTTTAGGCTGGGAACCACATTCTTAGGCTCTAGGTGGAGCAAACGACAGAAGTGGCTCACAAACGACATGGTGAGCGGCGTTTCGCCTCTTAACACACGCGAAAAGCTGAGTTGGTTCATTCCAAGCTTTTTGGCAAACTCCATCTGTGTTAGACGCATTTTTGACTTCTTTGACATCCAGATCTGGTAGAGAGCTTCTCTATCTTTGTCGGTAAAATCCATGATGATTCCTTGTATAGCAATTTGGGATGGATTGTCGTTGTTTTGCTGCATAAGCTTGTCAGAGCCTGGTAAGTGAAAGTCAAGCCTTTGTCTGCTAAAAGTCAATCTAGCCAGTTTTTAATATTCCTGCCTCCCAAAAGATACATTTACACAACCTATCAATTAACCCCAACAATCATCACTAATCAATGGGTTAATGACTTAATAATGATGTAAATAGCAAGTTAATTTTCTGAAACAGATTCAGTTCGAGATTATCATTCCACATTTTTAGAATGGGCTTAGCTTTTCTATTTATCATTGGCTACATTTCGCCTGCTTATACAGTATTCGGTAACTTATTGCCTAGTTATTCATTGAAACAGGTATAAGCTGCACTTCAGGCAAACTATCCGAAAGGTTAGGACGCAAAGCCACCGGTCTGTCGACACATAATGTCTATGATAGCGGGGTTGCCATTTAGCGAATTTTGCTAAATGTTTCGCGTGCCGGAGTGTCATCTTTTTTGTTATCCATTAGATAAGGACAAATGATGAACAAACTCCCAAACAAGTCTCTCATTGCTATCGCTCTACTTAGTGTAAGCGGCGCCAGCTATGGCCATGGTTACGTCTCGGCGTACGAAAATGGTGTTGCTGAAGGTCGTGCTGCTCTATGTAAGTTCCCAACAAGTGATACCAACGAAAAAAACACCAATTGCGGCGCGATTCAATATGAGCCACAAAGTGTTGAAGGGCCTGACGGCTTCCCAGAATCAGGGCCAAGAGATGGCAAGATAGCCAGTGCTGAAACGTCACTAGCCGCAGCGCTAGATGAACAAACAGCAAACCGTTGGGTTAAGCGCCCTATCAAATCGGGCTCTCAGTACTTTGAGTGGACATTCACCGCCAACCACGTGACCAAAGACTGGAAATACTACATCACCAAATCGGATTGGAATCCAAACCAACCACTAGCACGCAGTTCATTTGATCTTACACCTTTCTGTGTTGTAGAAGGTGGAATGGTGCAGCCTCCAAAACGTGTGAGCCACTTATGTAATGTCCCTGAGCGCGAGGGTTACCAAGTGATCCTTGCGGTTTGGGATGTCGGTGATACTGCGGCATCTTTCTACAACGTAATTGATGTCAAGTTTGATGGTGACGGCCCAGTGATTCCAGATTGGAGCCAAGGTGGACAGATCAATCCAGCATTAGATCTGAATGTTGGTGATTCGGTTTATACTCGCGTATTTGACAGCAATGGTGAGAATCCGTCTTACCGCACTGAGCTTGTCATTCAAAACGCCGAGCAAGGTAAAGCGAACAACTGGTCTTATGCGCTAGCCAGTAAAATCAACCGAGAACAGAGCCAAATTCGTTCTGGCCAGCTAAACGACCAGAGTGAATTCACTCCTGTCTATGGCACTAACCCTGTCTATCTAAAAGCGGGATCGGGGCTCAGCAGCGTTGAGATTGGTTATAAGTTTGAAACACCAGAGCCTGATTTCGACTTGGACGTCGCCGGTTTACAGTCTGAATACGTTATCAGCACTTCACCGACTGAGTTGGACCTAACACTAACAGCGGCAGGTGACTTAACGGCTGAACTGACTGTATTCAACCACCACCGTGAGCCTTTAGCCTCTTATTCTAAGTCTCTAAAAGACGGCGAGGTTGAAAATACTACACTCACCTTGTCTAAATCCGAACCGGGTCACCACATGCTAGTTGTGGTAACGAAAGATGAACAAGGTAAAGTGCTTGATCAAAATACGTTGGATTTCCATCTTGTTGAAGATCACACACCACCACCGGGCGACTATGACTTTGTCTTCCCAGAAGGTTTAGGAAGCTACACTGCGGGTACAAAAGTACTGGCAAGTGATGGCGCAGTTTATCAGTGTAAAGAGTTCCCTTACTCTGGTTACTGTGTTCAGTGGTCTCCATCAGCCACTCAGTATGAACCGGGGGTTGGCTCTCACTGGCCATCGGCTTGGAACAAGCTGTAAGTCGTTTATATACAAAAAGAGGATGCCTAGTGCATCCTCTTTTTAGTTTAGACCGATTTAAAACCAACTTGAGATTAAGCGTTTAAACCAATCAAGCAGTTTCTTAAACAAGCTGCCTTCTTCAACATCTTGCTGGGCAATCAGCGTGGAACTGGCTACCTCTTCTCCGTCTACACTGTAAATAACTTGACCAACAGCATCACCTTTGTTGATTGGTGCGACAAGCTCTCCGCTGTACTCTATTTCCGCTTTGAGTTTTTTCGCATCACCTTTGGGCAGCGTGATCAGAACCGACTCAGAGACACCGACAGGAACAAGGTCTTCACTCCCCATCCACACTTTTGCTTCTGCTAATGTATCGGTTAATTTTGATGGCGAAACCGTGTCAAAAAATCTAAAGCCATAGCTCAGTAACTGCTTACTTTCAGATTCTCGACTTTTTGTGCTGTTTGAACCCATCACGACCGAAATCAAACGCATGTCACCACTGGTTGCCGATGTTGCCAAACTATAACCAGCACCACTTGTATAACCTGTTTTCATGCCATCGACATTCAGGCTTCTATCTCTTAGTAATCCATTGCGATTGTATTGCGTGATACCGTTATAGGTATAAGAGGTTTCACTATATAGCGGGTAGATATCGGGCAAATCACGGATGATTGCTTGGCTTAGCAGAGCAATGTCATGCGGTGTTGAGTACAAGCCGTCACTGTCCAAGCCATGTGGATTTGTATAACCAGTGTTTTCAAGACCAAGCTTTTGCGACCAACTATTCATTAGGCTAACAAACGCACCTTCGCTGCCCGCAACATGTTCAGCAATCGCTACGCTAGCGTCGTTACCAGATTGAACAATTAAACCGCGATACAGATCAATCAGTGGCACATCTGTACCAACCTCAATAAACATCTTTGAAGAGTCAGGGAAGTTCTTCGCCCACGCCTTACGGCTGATACGAACTTGGTCATCTAAAGCAATGTTTCCACTCTTAACTTCTTGCCCTGCCACATAGGCCGTCATCAATTTAGTTAAGCTCGCTGGGTTTAACTTTTTGTCGGCGTTTTTCTCCACCAAAACCGTACCTGTGTGGTAATCAATCAGGATATACCCTTTGGCACCCAATGTCGGTGGATCAGGAATAATGGTTGGCGCTGCAAACGCACCAAATGAAAAAGAAAGTGTCGAAAGAACCGCTGTGTTTGCTAGAAAACGCGTTGTCATGATATGCGACGTCTCACTTTGAATGATTGAGTAACGACCTCAGTATAGACAACCGTGCAATAGAATCAGTAGCTTTGACATCAATCGTTACTATTGAGTGGGAAATTTTGTAAATATCGTAATATACGCAATGTATAGACACAAAAAACCAGCGCAGAATGAAACGCTGGTTTTTGTAATTTTTGTTCGAGTTTTTTTGCTTAAGCGGCTTTAAGCTCTTGTTGAGTTTGCTGCTTTGCCATTAGTCTTTCTCTGTGCGCAAACCAAGCATAGGTTGCGACAATAGAGAAGAACAGGTACGACAGCGCAAATACGAACGGTGAGCTGATTAACTCTTGCGACATGCCCCACGATACGCCAGCAACCGTAATGGCGATTTTTGAGAACAAACCGCAAATAAGTAGTAGTAGAGCCAACTGTGGAAAACGGCTACTGCGGAAAGCAAACCAGTAGCAGCTACCCACTGCCATTGTTGAGATGTAAAGGCCAAGCAAGAATGAATGAAGATGTTCTGCCGACGCTACACCTGCAGTAATAGACACCATAAATAAAATAAATAGTTTCATTTTTCGCCTCGCTTTTTAAAACTTGAAAAAGCTTCCTTTCATTTCTGCAAACTCATTTTACGTATATTTTCGCCCATCTAGAACGAAATTCAAGCGATATTTTTATCTGTTTATTACACAAAATTCATATAAAGACAATTTGTTACACACTTGTTAAATGTCTATTTTTAAAAGATTCTTTATTAATGAGGCATTAAAGCTAAAACACTAAAGCTTACATTTTAACCATTACAAATAAATAACATTTGTTACACTTTAAAACAGTTCAATATATGTGAAATACGGCACTAAATGCGTTGCTAATCTACAGCATTTATTACATCAGAATCTTAGTTTCCAAAAATCAATGCACAACCGAGCGAAGCGTCAGTAATTTTGTGTGAGCTTAGCCACTGTTCCCTACTTTGCGACTCGTTTCCGTAAAAGGGCTCTGATACCTTTGCGTAACAAATCACCTCGTATCAATTACCATGCCTTCCCAGTACCGAATTAAGAAGATTGTAGAGATCGGCGATACTCTCCACCGCAGCGGTTGTGCGCCGTATAAGCTAGAAAAATACACTCAGTTCTACGCACGCAAACACGGTGTAGATGTCATGATCCAAGCAACTCCCACGACGGTTAACTACCAGTTTCCAGATGACAACAATGCAGTTGTGATGAAGAGACATCAGCCCGCTTCAATTAACTTAAGTTTGCTCGCAAACACGATTATTCGAATTAACCAACCTAGCAGTGAACCAGTACCTGAGCCCGTAGGCTATCCGAAATGGGTGATTGCTTTAGCAAATATGGCGATCCCACCCGCGTATCTCATGCTGGTAGGCAGTACGATAGACGCCGTACTCTTTGCCATTTTTTTAGGCTTTATCGTTTGGTGTGCACAGCAAGTGTGTAAGGCACGCCGCTCAATTGCAGTAGAATTTATTGCAGCCCTTCTTACTGGAATACTCGTCGCTTTATTTGCTAGCACAGGTGCCGCTGTGCCTGTTTGGGCATTATGTATTGCTGCCATTGTTCTCTTTGTGCCCGGGCTTTCTATAGCTAACTCTTTAGAATGTCTTGCATTTAATGACTTGGTATCGGGCACCAGCTTGTTGGGTCAAAGTGCACTAACCTTGATCAAATTGTTTGTTGGCATCGTGATGGGGCTAAATATCGGTGAAGCAATCTGGGGACAAGCAGAGTCTTTAGACTATACCAACGAGGTTCCGATATGGCTTCATATAGGCGGACTGTTTATTATTTCTGTCTCGCTAAGCATTATTTTCAACGCCCGACCTGTTGATATTTTACTGGGTTTACCCGTCGCCGCGCTGGGAATGTGGGGCCCATTCTATTTGGGGTTTGAAAGTGGATGGGTGGTCGGCACTTGGGTTACCACGGTGTTAATCACCTTGTATGGTACCTGGATCGCGAAGAAGATGGATTTAACGGGCTCTATCTATATTGTGCAAGGGATCATCATTCTTGTCCCTGGGAGTCGAGTGCTCGTCAGTGCCAGCCAGTCGGTATTCGAACAATCTGTACTGCCTATTCCTAGTATTGGCCTTTCAGCTTTATTTATGTTCTCTGCAATTGTTGCAGGCCAAATCACCGCGTACTCGATTTACTCTCCTAAGATCGAGAGATAGCCGAAGAAAAAAGAGCCCTATTCAAACTTCGCTTACTAAGCGGCTTTTGAATAGGGCTCTTTACCCTTGTGCTTCATGTTACGTTGATAACTGCCTTTACCCTTTTTCGCTTTTTCAACGTTCGCCCGGTAAAGCTTGCTCGTCACCATCGCTTTCAAAGCGTTATCTTTTACCTTACCTCTTCCCAACTCGACATCACTAATGAGGCACACCTCATCGATATCGACTGTCGTTCTTTTCTTAGCCATACGGCCTCCAAAAATAAATGATTAAATATTAGCCAATGGTTGCTAATGCAGTATGATCCACTAGCCAAACGAATGTTACACTATTTATACGCCAATCAGTAATATTTTCGAAACTATACCTAGCGCAAATTTCTAGTGAAAACACGATATTTAACTGTACATAGCTCCTTATTTTTATTGACTTAGTTGCACTTCGCTTTAGACTAGATCGCAGCTAGAAAACGGTTCTTGTCTAATTTCGCCGTTTCGTTAGATTACTTGAGTATCTGCCGTAACGTCGTACGCAATAGCAATCTCCTTTTCCACGCTATCGGTGCCGTATGGCTTTTACAAGATTTATCAAGGATATACATTATGTCTAACACTGTTACTGGTACAGTTAAATGGTTCAACGAAACTAAAGGTTTTGGTTTCATCCAGCAAGAAAACGGCCCAGACGTTTTTGCACACTTCTCTGCAATCACTGGCGACGGTTTCCGTACTCTAGTTGAAGGCCAAAAAGTTGAGTTCGTTGTATCTCAAGGTCAAAAAGGCCCACAGGCTGAGAACATTAAAGTACTTTAATTCTTTAGTACTAAAGTTTTACAATAGCCAGCATTACGCTGGCTATTTTTTTATGTAAGTAAGGCTCATGGCTCTTAAACCGACTATCTACAAGTTCCGAATTTCTCTTTCAGATACCAACCGCGATCTGTATGACTCAAAACAGCTCACCGTCGCGCAGCACCCGTCTGAAACTGTGCCTCGTATGATGGCACGCATATTGGCTTTTTGTGTTAAGTGGCAACCTGACCTAGCACTCACCAAAGGCTTGTCGACGACCGAAGAACCCGATCTATGGGTAAAGTCTCTCGATGATCAAATTCAACTTTGGGTTGATATCGGTGAACCATCGTTAGATCGCATTAAAAAAGCATGCCGTTTGGCTGAAAAAGTCGACGTCTTCTCGTTCAACAGTAAATCAGACGTTTGGTGGGAGCAGACAAAGAATAAAGCCCACCATTACGATGCGAGCATCTACCGATTTGATTGGAATAGCATTGAAGCACTATCAGAAGTGGTAGAGCGCAGTATGGATCTGTCTGTGATGATCACCGGTGATAGCCTATTTGTTGATTTAGACAAAGGCTCATTTGAGATTTCTCTAGAGAGCTTACAGTCTAATGACTGATTTAGACCAGCAGCTTATAGCGATTGGCGCAAATACACTGCCTTCAGTGAAACATCAAACCAAGGCTTGGCTGCTGTTTTGTCAGATTCACTCAACCGTATTTGAAAAAGCCCAACACCACAAACCAGATAGCTCAGTGACTAACCACCTTCTTGGCGTTCTGACTAAGGCTCATATAGAAGCGAGTAGCTATGTGGAATCGAATGCAGATTCGATGCAGACTATGTATCAAGCGTTCAGTGATAACTTGGGGGCAGAGTACGCTTCCAAGTTTGAAGAGCAAGGGCTAGACCAGTTGATCCTTTCAACACATTTGTGGCTTTATCTACAAGGCTATTTGAAACTCGACTTTAGCCTCGCCAATGATCACGCCCACAACACTGCTGAGCTTGTCTCTTCAGTTAACAAGCTTGATATTCAATCACTCAGGACGGAGTATTTAGAAAGCTACTATTGGGGAGTAGATCGCTCACCTGTACAAGTAACTGGCTCAGTAAACCCTTTTGCTTGGTTGAAAAAACTATTTCGTTGAGCAGAACTTGCATGCAACAAAGAGTGACAAACAAAATGGCCCTCAAGAGGGCCATATGTGGTTTAAATATTTATAGGTAAGTGTGTGGGCCAAACACTTCGTAGTGAATTCGGTCGCGATCAACACTAAGCGCCTCAAGTTGACGAACAACAGATTCCATAAAGCCCACCGGACCACATAAATAAAAGTCTGCACTGCCAAGCGGTAGCTCTTTTGCCACTAAGTTCAGGTCAAGCTCACCCGAGAAATCCGCACTCGCTTCATTTAAATACCAAGTGAAACGCTTCCAGTTATTTTGCTCAACAAGCTGCGTTGTTTCTTCCTTGAAGGTATGTTGCTTTTGGTCATTACAAGCATAGAGAACGCTCACATCTTTCTTACCCTTGGAGGCTAGGGTTTGCATCATAGATTGAATTGGCGTTGCCCCCACTCCGGCAGAAATAAGAACGACGGGCTGCTGCTTCTCTCGATAATAAAAATCCCCCGCCGGCGCGTATAGGCTAACCTTATCGCCCTCGTTCACTTCATCGTGTAAGAAGTTAGATACTAAGCCGTTATGCTCACCCACTTCACGCTTAACCGAAATTCGGTAGTCTTTACCATTTGGCTTTTGTGACAGAGAGTACTGGCGAATCTCATTGTAGTCACCCTGGCTTGGCTTTAACTCAATACCAATATACTGACCGGGTTGGTAATCTAACACCTCACCGTCATCTTCTGGCACTAGAACAAAACTTGTTACTAGCTCTGACTCTGGTTTCTTCACCTTAACGACAAAATCACGCGCGTTCTGCCACCCACCAATCGCTTGTTTTCGCTGTAGGTACAGTTCTCCTTCACGATCTATAAATACTTGAGCAAGGAACAGATAAGCGGCAGTCCATGCTTCTTCCACTTCTGGAGTAAAGGCTTCCGTTGCCAGTTCTCGTAGAGTTTCAATTAGATGATGGCCGACAATTTGGTAGTGCTCTGCCTGAATGTTAAAGCTGGTATGTTTATGGGCAATGCGCTCAACCGCTGACGTCAGCGCCTCTAAGTTTTCAATATTTTTTGCGTAAGCGGCAACCGCTTCGAAAAGAGCAACACTTTGACGACCCGTTTTCTGGTGCGTCATATTAAAGATATCTTTTAGCTCAGGATTGTGACTAAACATTCTTTGATAAAAGTGCTGTGTCAGTGCTGGACCTGCTGACTCTAGCAGTGGGATTGTGCTTTTTACGACTTCGATATGTTGATTGTTAAGCATGGGACTTTCTCCTCAGTAGTTATGTTTGTTTTTGTACCCGTTAACAGCACGAAGTGTGCCAACTGATTAACACCTTAAATTGCTAGTTTTTCTACCATTTTTTACTTTTATCAAGTCATTACGACACCTTTTATCTGTGTCATTTTGACTTATACAGGTTGCATTGCCGCACACAGTGTGATTAATTTAACGACATTCCATTTTTCTTAGGCTTTGCCTCTGTCTGCTGTTGGTAATTTTATGCAAGATATCTCGGTTTCTACCCTTATCGATATGACGATCGGACTCGCGCGTGGCGACAATGACCAAGATCGGTTCAACAACCTACTTGATGCTATTCGTAAATCCATTCAATGTGACAGTGTTGCCCTACTGTCACTCCAAGGAGAAACGTTAATCCCCTTGGCAATACAAGGCTTAACCCGAGATACGCTTGGCCGTCGTTTTAAGATAGACGAGCATCCGAGGTTTGCCCGTATCTGTGAGTCAAAAACCGCGGTCAGGTTCGATGCCGATAGTCACTTGCCCGATCCATTTGACAATTTGCTGCTTGATTACGATGGTGACTTACCTATGCATTCGTGTATGGGGCTTCCCTTATTCTACGCAGATAAACTGCTAGGCGTGCTCACCCTCGATAGTTTAACCCCCGGTGTATTTGAACAGTTTCCTACTCGCAGCTTAGATGCACTTTCAGCGATCGCAGCATCGACACTGAAAGTTGCTTTAACTGTCAGTCAGTTAGAGCAGCAAGCGAAGCAAACTCAGCAACGCTTTGAAGAGTTAAATGAAGAAGCGTGGGATCGCGACGGTGGTGAAATCATTGGTGACAGCGTTGCTATGCAAGCGCTAATCGCAGACATAGAAGTGGTTGCTCCTTCTAACTTCAATATTTTGATCCACGGTGAAACGGGGGTGGGCAAAGAGCTTGTCGCACGCAGCCTGCATCATCTATCACCACGCAAAAAACAACCTTTGGTGTATGTTAACTGCGCCGCCATTCCAGAAAACTTAGTAGAAAGCGAATTATTCGGGCACGTGAAAGGGGCATTTACTGGGGCAGATAAATCCCGTATGGGCAAATTTGCCTTAGCCGATGGCGGAACACTGTTCTTAGATGAGATTGGCGAACTCCCCCTCGTTGCGCAAAGCAAGATCCTGCGTGCACTACAAAACAACGAAATTCAGCCTGTAGGACAAGACAAAGTTGAAACCATCGATGTACGTGTATTAGCTGCTACCAATCGAGATCTGAAAGAAGAAGTCTCTCAAGGGCATTTTCGTTCAGACCTCTATCACCGTTTAAGTGTATACCCAATTACGGTCCCTTCACTGCGCGAACGAAACGGTGACATTGTACTTCTTGCTGGCTATTTTTTAGAACAAGCAAGACGCAAGCTCGGCATCGTACAAATCAAACTAGGAAAAGACGCCCAGCTTGTTCTATCTAGATACAACTGGCCGGGCAATGTGCGAGAACTAGAGCACGTTATCAACCGCGCAACACTGAAAGCGCGTGCGCGTGGCAAAAATGGCAAGCTGATTACTGTCTCTGTCGAAGATATTGGTGAGCTACAATCAATTGTGAGTAACAACGATACGCTTCAAGATCCACCAAGCTCACAAACAGAACTAGGCACCTCTCTAGGACTACGTGAAGCAACGGAAGATTACCAACGCAAAATGATTGTTTCAGCCTTGACGGACGCCGAATTTAATTGGGCCAAAGCAGCTCGGGCATTAAAAACCGATCGGGCTAACTTAACGCGCCTCGCCAAACGTCTTGGCATTGAGCTAACCAAAAAACATCAACTAAAAATTGGCTGAACTTTTGAGATTTAAGAATGTTCACATCTCAGTTACAATGCGTAACGTAAATGTCATCTGAACATAGAATTATATAAATAGGATTGTTATGAAGTTTATCCGCTGGTTTTTAGGACGCGTTATCCTACTGCTCAACTTTGTATTTTCACCAAAGGGTGTTAAACGCTCTAGCGATGCTCAACAACAAGTTGATGCCAAAGCGCAATCACTGGCACTGTACCAGTTCGAAGCTTGCCCTTTCTGTGTGAAAGTGCGTCGTGCGATGAAGCGCCAATCAGTCAATTTCGATCTGCGCGATGCAAAAAATGATCAAACGCACCGTGCAGAGCTACAAGAAGGCGGCGGTAAAGTGAAAGTACCCTGCCTAAGAATTGAAAAAGATGGTGACGTACAGTGGATGTATGAATCATCTGATATTGTTGCGTACTTGGAGAAAGAGTTCGCATAAACAACAGGGAAGCCTATGTCACATATACCTTTGAATATTCACCATATCAAAGCCATTGTGTTTGATTTGGATAATACTCTGGTTAGCTCTGATATAGACTTCCGCTGGTTAAGAGAGCAAGTCGGCTGCCCGCTAGACAAAGATTTGCTCTCTTTTATTGACCAAATCGAGTGCGAACAAACTTCTCAACAAGCAAACGCACTGATTCTTCAGCAAGAGTTAGACGACGCTAACTCATCATATCCTATGCCAGGGTGCCAATCTCTTATCGATTTTATCCATGAAAATCAGTTGTTCACCGCGATCATCACTCGTAACTGCACCCAGGCTGCTGAACAAAAAGTATTACACAATGAGCTGCGGGTTCGGCGCATTATAACTCGAGAGCACTTTCCTCCTAAGCCCGCTCCAGACGCTTTAGTCTCACTCACTAATGAATGGAACCTAGAGCGACATCAAGTCCTTTATGTCGGTGATCATTTATACGATTTACAAGCTGCTTTTAATGCAGATATGCCCTCTTGCTTAGTCACTCATGGCAAACCGAGCGATTTCTCTGCTCACGCCTCTTTAATCGTCGAACAACTGCATGATTTAGAGCAGATTTTATCTCTTCCACTTGCGCAATGACGTTCAGAACATAGACCATATGTCTTTGTTTGAGTGGCTTACTCTATTTATCGATCACTATTAATCGTCAATCAGACTTGAAATATCGCCCATGCGTAACGATGTATAGGGGACATGTTGCCCTTATGCAACCTATAGAATTAATAACTGGTATGAATGACCCTAGCGACTACTTACTATGACGATAACCACACAAGAAACACCCCTTTCACTAGGGCAACAGCTATTTAAAATGACTTGGCCAATGGTATTTGGCGTTTTGTCTATTATGAGCTTTCAGCTTGTAGATAGTGCGTTTATCGGCCAACTGGGTATTCTGCCCCTAGCCGCCCAGGGTTTTACACTCCCTATTCAAATGGTCATTATTGGTATTCAAGTTGGTCTGGGGATTGCGACGACCGCGGTCATTGCCAAAGCGATAGGTGCAAATCAACAGCGGTATGCCAAACAGCTTGGCGGTCTTGTGATTGCGATGGGAAGTATTGGCGTCGCGCTGTTTTCTGTTCTGATCTACCTCGTGCGTGAACCAATTCTATCGCTGCTCAGTGCTCCAGAAAGCGTACTTCCTATTATCGATAGCTACTGGATTTATTGGTTGGTTAGCGCTTGGGTGGGTGCGGTACTCTATTTCTTCTACAGTGTATGTAGAGCGAATGGCAACACTATGCTTCCGGGCACGATGATGATGGTAACCAGTCTGCTTAACTTGGTTCTTGACCCAATTTTTATCTTTACACTTGATATGGGAATCAATGGAGCGGCTATTGCAACCATTGTTGCCTTTGGCATCGGTATCCTGATTGTTGCGCCCAAAGTTACCCGTAAACATTGGATGAGTTTCGACTGGAGCGATTTGAACATCATTAGCAGTGTTCGCTCTATTGGCAATATCATGGGGCCAGCGATGATCAGCCAATTGCTGCCACCGTTATCGTCTATGCTCGCCACCAAACTGCTAGCGGGTTATGGTACTGCTGCCGTTGCAGCTTGGGCGCTAGGGTCTCGCTTTGAGTTTTTCGCGATTGTCTCGGTCCTGGCACTGACCATGTCGATGCCACCTATGGTTGGTAAACTGCTAGGAGCGAACAACCTAGCGGATATTCGCAAGCTCGTTGTAATCGCTTGTAAATTTGTACTCGGTTTTCAGGTCCTTATTGCGACGATTGCGTTGTTTGCATCAAATGGGCTCGCTGTACTTATGACAAGCGAAGCGGAAGTTGAAACTATTTTGAGTTACCACCTAGCCGTTGTCCCTTTCAGTCTCGGGCCCCTAGGAATTTGTATGTTGATGGTCTCAATATCGAATGCGCTCGGAAAGTCATACACAGCGTTAACTATCTCGGCCTTACGCTTATTCGCTTTTTACTTACCTTGTCTATGGTTAGGCGCTGAGCTTGGTGGTATTCAAGGTCTATTCTGGGGAGCATTCGGCGGTAATATCTTAGCGGGCATTTGTGCTTGGACCATGTACCAAAGAGCATTAGGACAAATCGAATACAAACTGCAATCTGTGTAATTTGTTGATTGCAATCTCTGGCATATGTCGATAGTCTAAAAAAACACCACATAGGAATAATTATGAAATTTGTATTTACCTGCCTTTGGCTCCTCCTCCTCAATACCTGTAGCCGGTAGGTAAACCCCTGTCTGGCTGCGAGAAACGTAGCCAGAACACCACATTTCTCGTAGCCCCCTTTAATGTAAGGATACGAGAAACATGACTGAAGAAACCCAAGTCGCCCCCTCGACAACAGCTTCACTATCCCAAGTTGGTATTTTACTAGCCTTAGCGGGTTGTGTTCTCTTTTCAGTAAAACCCATCTTGGTAAAAGTCGCATATCAATATGGCGGTGATGCCACATCAATCATGACTCTACGCGCATTTAGCTCTTTGCCACTCTATTTTCTGATGTTCCTCTACCTATGCAGACACAAAGAAAACAGAAATAAGGTGAAACACTATGGTCTAAAGGCAGCGACGATTGGTGTGATGGGCTACTACTTGGCGAGTTTTCTCGATATTGCCGCGCTTCAGTTTATTACTGCCCAATTGGAACGCCTGCTGATCTTCTTGTTTCCAACCTTTGTTGTTCTGATCAGTTGGGCGTTCTATGGGCAAAAGCCAAGTCGGACTGTATTCCTTTCAGCATTGATAGGCTATCTGGGTATCAGTCTGATCGTCGTGCATGATTTTAACAATGTCGGACAGTCGGTGTTTATTGGTAGCTTGCTTGCGCTAGGCTCTGCGTTGGTGTTTGCGTTTTACTTGGTATGGAGTAAACCGCTTATTGGTCATCTAGGCAGTTCACTGTTCACAAGTATTGGTATGGGCAGCGCTGGCTTGGCGATCATGCTTCATTTAGCGTTGAGTGGCTCCACCATTTCAGACTGGAGTCATGAACTGATCACAACGGGCATTTTGCTTGGCATTTTCTGCACGGTACTGCCCTCCTATTTAGTTGCCGCCGCAATGGCAAGACTCACGCCAACCACACTGAGTTTAACCAGCAATATAGGCCCGGCAATTACTGCTGGTATGGCGGTTGTGGTACTAGATGAGGTGTTTACCTTCTGGCATGCACTTGGTCTCATCCTGGTTGTGGCCTCTGTCTATACCTTGAATAAAAAGTAGTTGCCTTACACATCACAGTATCTGCCCATATCAACCGTACAGGTAACGCAACGCTACTAAAAACACCTTTATCAATAGCACGCATGTGACCACAGTCGCATACGTTCGGTGATTTTATAATTAGATTAATATTCATACAGACAATCTATCTATTAAGGAATGTAATGAAATTTCTCACGCACTCGATTTCAATACTTCTTTCCATTTCGACACTCGTAGGTTGCTCTTCAATACCACAAGAAGCACCAGAGTTATCCCTTGAGCTTGGAAAAAGAATTCAAGTACTAGAACACTCAAACATCACCCTCCTAAAGCGTTTTTTTGAGCAAAAGCGTGCACAAGTAGATGAATTCATTGCGAAAGAATGGATTCCAGAGTTCGCCGAACAAGTCTTTTCCAACAATAAAGTAGCAAAAGACTGGAACACCATCGTTGAAGAAAATAGCAAGCATCAAAGAGTTGCGTTCCTAGTTAAATATGGCCCCAAGTTACAACAAAAAATCAACCAGAAACGCAAAGAGTTAATCAAGCCACTTGATGACTTAGAAAGGTTAATCGAGGAAAGAATTAGATTTGAGTTTGCTCAAGCACGAGCAATCAACCACAGCCTAACTAGCTTTTTAACATCAGCATCTAAAATTGATGAAAATAGGGAGCGATACCTTAGCTTCGTTGGTTTTGAACAAAGCGAAATGACAAATCTCATCGATAAAACAGATGAAGCGGTCGAATCATTATTAGGGAAAACAAACAAGTTAAATAAAAAGGCAGAACAAGCAAAAGAATACCTTGAGAAAATGGAAGGATTGCGTGAGTCACTTTAACAAAGGAGAACATATATGCCGTTGAATTGGGAAAATGATGAAAGTGAATTAGATAGCATTCTTGACGCAGCCGCAGCCGCGACGGATAAGAAGCTTGCATCACGAATCTCTTCTATTACGCACATGACAGACGAGGAGATTCTAGAACTGTTTCCCACTTCAGAAGAGGTACAAAAACTCAACGACCTAATGAAAATTGTAAAGTCTTCTGAAGACAGAAATCGCAAGGTTTCGAAGATTGTAAACAATGCCGAAGAATTTGGTGGGGTTATCTTAACGCTAATATCAAAATTCGCGTAATAGATATTTATGGTCGCGCCAAAATATGTGGTTCAACATATCAAGGAGTATGGAAGCTATTATGAATACTGTATCACCTTATAAAACAAGCTTAGACCAAGGTAACGCGTATTGGATGGCGAGACTCGCCAAGGAAGTCTATAAGAAAACATCTAGCAATAATCAAATGCCCGATGAAGATATGATTCTCACATCAATTAAGAACGATGATGATAGGTTTATTTCGGTTTTTGGCGTCGATAATAATAGTGCTCAGGCCGCATTAATAGAACATGAAGAATATTTGTGCATAACCTTTAGGGGTACTAATGAAGTCGCAGATTGGTTGGACAACATCAACGCCTTTTCTACCAATGAGCTTTTTGGTGAGTTTCACAGGGGCTTCTATCAATCCGTTGAAGATGTCTGGCCCAAGCTCGATTCAAAATGTAAAGCTCTACAAAGAGAAAAAAAGAGACCAGTTTTTTTTGCTGGACATAGTTTAGGGGGAGCAATGGCGACCATCGCCGCAGCTAAGTACATTCATGAAGATAAGCCATTCACAAGTGTATACACTTTTGGTCAACCAAGAGCGCTGACTAGGGTGACCTCTCAATTTTTCAATGTGGAGTGCAAAAATCGCTTCTTCAGATTTCACAACAACAATGACATCGTAACTAGAGTCCCCGCTAGATTAATGGGATATAGTCACGTAGGTAGCTATCTGTATATATCAGAAGAGAAACTGATTCATCAAGACCCTGGATTCTGGTTTAGGTTTGTGGACTATTTTGATGGCGCTCTTAGCGCGTTGCGAGAAAAAGGAATTGACGGGGTAGAGGATCATGATATGGGGAGATATCTAGACGCTATTGAAAAATGGGCTCTTGAGTAACCTAATAGTAAATAGATGCACTTATCAATTAAATAGCTAGCTGATTGTGGCTCAGAAAACTAATCACAGCACAGAAAAATAATAGTAATTGGTGACTATACTAAGTGGTTACTTTCCTATTTCTTTTGTCAGTTTAGTAAACGACTAGAACACAATCTGGGGGTATAGACCAAATGGATTTTAAGTTTAGAAACCACCTTATTCTATTAATTGTTATTTTTGTTGGTGGCGTACAGGCAAAAGAATGTGACAATTTTAAAGCATCAAATCAAATACATGTCATCGACAAAGGTACTTTTATGCTTTCTTTAGACAAAGGAAATGCGAATGTATCCTCATATTTACCTTCAGGAACAATGGTAAAAACGATCAGAAAGCAAACAATCAATCACCATAAAAGAGCCAATCGCCCTCCCATTCCAAAATGCTATTTAAAAGTACAAACCAACTTAGGGAAAATCGGTTTTGTACTGCAAGAATCACTCAGTAGCTCTTCTTTATTCAATGGAGAATATCTATTCCCAAGAACAGAGATTGTAATATACAAAAGGCCAAACTTGGAGAAAGTGACGTCCTATCGAAATGGTGACGACACACTGAAAAATGACGTTTTCATGTCTTCTACCAACCCCAAGATTACTGAAAAACTAAAAGTTATTGGTATGGATTCTGGTCAGGATTTTTATATCGTCAAATCAAATTTTCTTGGTGAAAAAGTTAGAGGATACGTATTTGCCGATGATATCGAACGGGGTAAAGCAGCCTTAGTAAACCCTCAAGAAACGGTCTTTGTTGATAGAAAAATAAATCAAGTCAGTAGCAATGTAAAAGAGATTTTTAATGCTCTCCTGAGCGATAAAGTCAATAAAGAGTTAGATGTCATTCTAGATGACTTTGCCCATGATGCCATTTTGGAAGTCTGTAAAGTTCCACTGAGCGTGACTCCATCTGTTGAAATAAAAGCGGATACACTTTGGATCAGCGGTGCTGTTAAAATAGAAGGAAAAATCATTCTCAAAGCTAAAGAAAGAAGTTTCTCCCACGAATCGTACACGATTGTAAAGGGAAATAGAGAAGACAAGATCGAGTTTATGAAACACCTTACTTGTGATTCAGAAAGCATGTTGTTCCCAGTTGTTGTGAAAATTAAACAAGGAAAACTTGTCTTAAGACGAGATGGCTTCAAAAATCTAGGAGCCATATTTCGCAAAAAAGAAGACCCAATTGCAGATCAACAGTTCAAAACGATGTTAACCATAAAATCTTATGGCGACTGGTACTCTGTATTTAGCCACCTAGACAATAACCTACAAGATTGGAAGGCTATTTACGGTGACAATTACGACGTACTCATTGATATTCTTATTGATTCTATTTCTTACTTTCCACCATCTCAAAAGCGTGTCATTGCGAGTATATAAGGTCGAGACTAAAGAGGACAGCTTATCATCAAAAGCTAATATGGAAAGCTAGATACTTGTAATTCTCACGGCGGATTTGTCTAGCAAGATCAAATTCGTCGGGTGACCTGAGCTAAATTACATCGTATGATTCAGCTTATCTATTTTTCAGACACTTATATCATGAACAGCCAAAATCACCACCCACTACAAGGCGCGAGTTGGATGCTAAGCGCGGGACTTGCTTTTGCCATCGTCAATAGTTTAGCTCAAGTTGCGAGTATCCATTACGGTCTCTCATCGACGACTGTTGCTCTGGTTCAATACGCAATCGCTCTTGTAGTTATACTGCCCTACTTGAAAACATTAGGGATCAGGCAGTCTCTGCGTACGCAAAATCTCGGTTTACATGTGTTACGCGTATTTTTGGCCGTGATTGGTATTCAGCTCTGGTTGTGGGCGCTGGCTTACCCCGTTCCAATTTGGCAAGGCATTGCTTTGCTTATGACCTCTCCTTTATTTGCCACCATCGGATCGGGTTTGTTTCTCAAGGAAAGAGTTGGCTTAGCTCGTTGGGGAGCAACCATCACTGGCTTTATCGGGGCAATGATAATTCTTGAACCCTGGGCTGATGACTTTAGCTTGGCAACACTGCTTCCAGTGGGAGCAGCGTTTTTTTGGGCTTGTTATGCACTCATGGTGAAGAAACTTTCCTCTCAGGATTCGCCTTCAACTATGGTGGTGTATTTGCTGATATTGATCACTCCATTTAATGTCTTACTAGCGATTCCAGATTGGCAATTGCCAAGCGGAGGCACATTATGGTTGATCCTGATTGCAGCTGGTGCGATGACAGCACTAGCTCAGTGGGCTATTGTTAAAGCGTATTCCGTAGCCGATGCCTCGTTTGTTCAACCCTTTGATCACGCGAAACTACCACTTAATGTACTTGCTGGTTGGATGGTTTTTGGTTGGGTTCCACCGGGTAGACTCTGGCTTGGCGCGGCAATTATCATCGCATCGGTCGCCTTTATTACTCGCTGGGAAGCAAAAAAACCTAAAGCGCTGAAAGAAATTTCGGGCTAACTCGTTCTACTAAGTCATAGCTTTTACGGAGAGACCTCTATGACACGACCAATCAAATTAACACTTTATCGCTGGGCTGGAAGCTGGGGGCCATTTAAGGTCAACATTCCTTGTGGGGAATGTACTCTGACCAAAGATATACTTAAAGACACCTTTGAGAATGAGCTTGCTGGTGTACCGGTGGAACTTGAAGTGAAAGATTGGCTTTCTCATTGGTGGGAACCGTTAAAAGTAGGAGCATGGCACGCACCTATTCTTATGGTCGAAGGAAAAGTCGTTAGCCAAGGAGAAGCACTCAACCGCGGTGTGTTAGTACAATCAGTAATTCAAGAGTGGACCAAACGCGATACTCTGAAAGGTAACATTGTTTACGGTAAGGCGACCTGTCCGTACTGTGTCAAAGCGAAAAAGATCTTAGATGACGCCGGAATCGATTACCAATACTATGACGTAGTAAAAGACAGTGCCGCGCTCTATCGAATGATTCCTGAAGTGAAAGCGATTATTGGTGAAAAAACCCCGGTTACGGTGCCACAGATCTGGTTAGATGGTCAGTACATTGGTGGGGCAGATAACTTAACGGCCTGGGTTGAAGTGAAAGGATTAAGCGCTGTACCTGATAACGTAGTTTCGCTTTAGCTGTATTAGAGACCTACAAAAATAACAAAGCCCCGCTTTATCAAAAGCGGGGCTTTGTTTTGAAGAGCCAAACAAGTCATCTGCGTGGCTCAACGAAAATTCTCTTTCACTTACGCACTGATAACTTTTTTCATCATACGCTTGATGAAAGTGTTCTTTTTCGCTTTAGGCTTACCATAAAGCGCATCTTGCATAGCTTGCTTTGCGATCATCTGACCTAGATATGCATTGCCTAATTCGTGATTCATGATTATCTCCTCAATATTCTAAGTGTGATTTTAATCACAAATAAAATAAAAACAAGATCTAGATCACATTATTTCGACCATTAGCCGCGCTTTGGCTGCTGATAGGTTTTTCCTGCCACCTGGTAAGTGTCTTTGCGCTTAACATCAAACATCACATCAAAAAACCAAGCAACAAAACGAATCACATCATCACCTTCATCCATGACGTGCTCGACATACTCTTGCTCTTCGCCTTGCTCGTTGGCCTGTACCGTAATGTGGTAAATACGCTTCGCACCGTCAACTTCAGCCAAGGCAAACTGACCTGTCAATGACTGTGCTGACTCGGCAATCTCTTGATCTTCACTTGCTTTTAAAACTTCCAACACTTGTGGCAAGTTTTCTTTTTCACACAGTGACTTTACTAGCGTTTCAAAATCTTTTAGTTCCATTGATTTCATCTCAAGGTAGAAATTTTTTGGCATTGTATACCCATCACGCTATCAAGCAAACTTTTGCTGTGCGGCAAGCTGTTTTTTCGAGGACAACAGTACCAAACCCATCGTTGTCGCCGAAATTAAATAGAACACACCCATATTCATTTGGTCATGAACCCAGTGCTCAACGAGATAACCTCCCAGCGCCCCTGATAAACACATTTGCACCGCTCCCGATAACGCAGACACTGAACCAGCTTGCCTTTTATGGGGTTCAAGCAACATGCTAATTGAAATTGGTGTCGCCAGACCTTGGGCTGTGGTCAACAGGGTAAATGCCCATACTAGGTTAAACAAGGTCAATTCGCTCACTAACAGCCACAGGCCAGCGATCATCATGGTAGAAATTGCCAGCCCAAGAATTTGCTTGGTATCAAGATACCGGTTGACGATGTTGAGCAGTAAGCTACCCATCATTAACCCTCCAGATGGAATGATCATCACCGAGCCGTACTCAGCCGCCGTCAAGCCTAATTGATGCTGCAAAATGAATGGCATAACAGACAAAGATACAACGCTAGTAAGGTAAGTGACCCAGTTGTAGCTAGCACTTGATATTACCTGCTTATTCTTCATCAGTGCTCCGTAGTTCTTAATAACACTCAATAAGTTGAAGCGTGTCTTACCATAGGTCATGGTTTCAGGAAGAACAAAATAGCCAAGGGTGAAGATCGCAATTAAGTAGAGCAATACAAACATAAACACAGCTTCCCACCCTAAATAAAAGGCGATCCAGCCCCCCATAACAGGAGCAACGATTGGCATGATGGAAGCGGTGATTGAAATGTACGATAAAGCTTTGGTGAGCTGCGAGCCTTCATAACTGTCACGTAAGACACTTCGTCCTAAAACAGACGCGCTGCCAGCACCCAAGCCTTGTAAAAAACGGCCTAAAATCAAAATAGTCAGGTTATCAGCGAACGCGATACACAATACTGTCGCAGCCAAATAAATCCCCTGACCAAGTATAAAAACTGGGCGTCGTCCGATTGCATCAGACAATGGACCGTAAAAAAGCTGAGATAGACCAAACGCAATGAGAAAAACAGTGACAAGGAGCTGAACGTCAGCTTGGCCTACGTTAAGGCTATTGCTAATCATTGGTAGCGAAGGAAGGTAGATGCTGACCCCGACCTGACCGGTAGCAATTATCATCATCGCTAACAATATGGGTGTTTTCTTCATAGCATCTCCTCGTTCAACAGTGATGCCAGTTTAAATTATCCACTAATCAATGATAATATACCGACATGGAAAGTAATTAGTTCCTAACAAGAAACAATAAGGTAGCGTGATGGATTGGATTCAAAGTGTTCAAAGTTATATTCGTGTTGTTGACGAAGGCAGTTTTAACGGCGCAGCAAGAACCCTGAACACTACTAGCTCGGCCATCAGCAAACGCATACACTGTTTGGAAGAACGAATTGGAGTCCAGTTACTCAAGCGAACTACACGCTCTGTTACACAAACAGAAGCAGGCGCGCTTTTCTATCAGCGAGCTAAGGTACAACTTGATGGTTGGCAATCGATTGTTGATGAGACTCGCTCAGTATCTCAAACGCCCGCGGGACTACTCAAGATTGGCGCGACACTAGCGGTTGGATCTAAATTTTTGGTTCAATACCTGAATGATTTTTTGCAGATGTATCCCGACATCCGCATTCAACTTATCACCACCACTCCCGGTCAATTACCAACACTGAGTTTGGATCTGTTTATCAGCCGCGAGATTGAGCAGCTAAACTCACTCAGTTTCAAAGCAACGCCCCTTTTTGAGCATCGAGCCGGATTCTATGCTTCACCTGGTTACATCGAGCAATTTGGTGAGCCGCAGGACTATCGCGAGCTTACCCAGCACAATATGTTAGTTTGGGGCGAAAGAACTCAGCGTGAGATTTCTTTAACCAATGGCCACAAGATATTGCTCAATGGCAACTTCGCCACATCAAATCCAGAAGCACTTTTTTACGCGGCCAAAAGTGGCATGGGATTGCTGTTAACTAATGACGTGATGATCAAAGAAGATCTAAAGCTTGGCGCTTTGCAACGTATCTTGCCAGATATAACCGCTGACGAAGCAACAGTTTACGCCTACTACCCAAAACTTGACTATCAGCACACTCGTACTCAATTATTTCTCGATTACTTAAAAGAACGCCTTTCCAATCAACAATAGCATCATTTACAGAACAGCAGGCTATATTTAGCATTTGCATTAATATGCGACTCGTACCATATTTAATAGGTAACTAGACCTACAATGAAGTGATACAAATCACAATAACAGTGAGTTATCGTTATGGTTAGGACAACGTCAGTACTGAACTCGTTAAGCATCGAGACGATTAACGAAACTCTGAGCTTGGATGGGCTAGATCTACTGAACAAAGCTACGTTGGAGCTTCAGTATTACTCTGGCTCGTTTTGTACATGCATTATTGAACTCGATCAATTCACCAATAGGTCAACCCTGTTGGCTTCTTCTAGTGGCGTCAAATTGCAACGAAACGACTATCTTGCGCCCCTCACTCACAGTACCTGTACTTTCGTCGTGAAGTCGAATAAAGACTACATCATCTGTGCGTCCGACGCTCAACGTATACACCCTGACGAACAGTACATTTCTGAACACGATATTGAATCGTACTTAGCCATCCCACTGAAAACCCATAACGGCGAAGTATTGGGCATTCTTCTCTCTGCTTACACAACCGCGATTGAGCCCGAGGCGGAGCAAGACCTTATATATAACCATAAGCTGTTTGCTAATATTGTCACTCACAACCTTAAATCAAAATGGTTAACGGCTCGCTCTGAAACGCTGGTTGACCAATTGAGCTATGAAGTCTCCCATGACAACCTCACAGGACTACTGAATCGAAGCTATTTGTCGGATAGGTTAGAAAGATTGAGTGAAACACAAAACATTCCTTTTACCCTCGCCTATTTAGACATTGATAACTTTAAATCAATCAATGATCTATATGGCAATTACATTGGTGATCAGATCATCAAATTTGTTGCCAATACCATCAAAGCAACAATCGAAGACGAGCAGTTTGCATTTAGAATCGCTGGGGATGAGTTCGCCTTTATTACTCAAGCGGGTGACCCGTTTAAAATCTGCCACGCAATCATTAAGAATTTAGAAAAGGGGTATCAAGATCCTTCACATAAAATTAAGTTCACCACCAGCATTGGCTTAGCGAAAAATATTAATCAAAGTCTATCGGCGGACCAAATTATTTTAAATGCGAGTCTAGCACTTAAAGACTGCAAGCAATCTCGTCACTTGCAAGTTCAGTGCTACGATACTCACTTAAGTGCCCAATATTACCGACGGGCACTTATTATTGATGCTCTGCGAACAGAACTTGCCAAAGAAAGCGTCAGCGACAGTGAACTGTACGTTGCTGTTCAACCAATTGTTGAACGAAATCGCAATCAATGGGACTACTTTGAAATTCTTGCTCGTTGGCAAAGCCATGCACTGGGAACCATCTCCCCGCTCGAATTTATTGAGGCTGCAGAGCAATCCGGATTAATCGTTGAGCTAGGAGAGCATATCGTTGAACTGGCTTGTAAGGCAAAGTTAGCATTAGAAAAAGGCCTAGGACATGCTGTCAGGCTTAGCCTCAACTGCTCCGCTCATGAGCTGCACAATTCAAACCGCTACTTACAACACTTGCTAGATACTATTAAGCGCTACGGCTTTAAACCTGACGAGTTTACCATCGAACTGACTGAGACTGTTCTTCTCTCTCAAACAGAAGAAATCAAGAAGATACTTAGCAAACTGCGTTTTCTTGGTTTTAAAGTGGCATTGGATGATTTCGGCACTGGGTATTCGAGTCTTAACTACATCCACAGTTATCCGATCGATTGCATCAAGATAGACGCGACCTTTATTCGGAATATGCACACCAATGAGACGGCTGAACGTGTGGTATGGCTAATTGTTCAACTTGCCAAACAATTGGATGTATCTTTAGTTGCTGAAGGCGTTGAAGATCAAGACGCTCTTGAGAAGCTTTATGATATGGGTTGCAGTCAGATCCAAGGGTATTACTTTTCTAAACCTGACACGCCACAGAATATCATTCAACAAAGTTTCGAACGTATTGCGCAGCAACAGCAAGTCTCTAATGGATAAGCTAAATAATCAATTATGCAGTAAGAAGCAATCGACTAAAATGGCACCTCAACCTGCATCATGAAATCGCCGTCATACTGCTCATGCCATCGGTAATCGAGTCGCATACGGGGCGTTCCTGCGTCCATATCGCCAAAACCCAAGCTAAGCTGTAGGCCATGACTTCTGATCCAGTTTTCTGTGTCCATGTCTGTGAGTTGCTCTTCCAACTCATTCGGCACCCAAACTCCGACACCAAAATGCTTAGATGAAGCACTATTGGTTGAAATAAGAGGGTTGGTCTCATTACTAATCAGCCAGTCTGACCAATATGAAGAGTGCTCAGTTTGCTCTGCAAGAGTAAGGTCCATGAAGACTTCATTTGACGCAGTAGTTTCGATATCAAGGTCAAATGCCGAAAAGCAAGAGTGATTGGCACCATCAAGTAGTAAAGAGTGTGAAGAGACGTCTCCTTGGTACAACACACACGCCGTAGCAAAGGGAGAGAACGATAACATCACACATATCATTCCGCACTTAAACATTCACACTCCAAATATATAGAACGAAGTCCTATTTAATAATACTCCTTTTCAAGCAATTTGCTGAAAACTTTTGCTGTAACAAGATGTGACACGTCTTTTTTCTGCTCAAGCCCACTACGAATATCGGTACTTCTGACTTGAACCTTTTCAGGACAGCACAGTATAGACCAACGCTTGACGATCTCGTCTGCTTTGTAAAATTTGGCAAAATTAAACAAGTTATCTGGGCCCACAACAAAGGTCAGCTCACTATCAGGATACTGAGCTTCTATCGCCTCAAGCACTGCAAAGGTTGTTACGCTACTCTCTGGCGAATAAAGAGACTCTTCAATACTCGAACGCTCAACGTTGGTCACGTCGATGTCTTCAATAAAGGCATCGACTAGCTCACACCGCTCAGTATAATCGAGCATTTTCTTACCCCATGCATGAGCAATACTTGGTAATAGCAAAACCCGATCAAAATGGGCTAAAGATTCAATTACACTTTTATGGCCTAGACTTGGTGGGTTAAAAGCGCTTCCAAATACAGCGATTTTGCTCATTTTATTCATTCACTCTGTATTGAAAACTGTGATCACAGTTTTCTAATTCCTTGATTGCGGTATGATATGGCTCTGTGACTTTAACACGTTCACTTGAGCATAAATATGCCTTGCTGAGGTTGACCTGTTAAGGCTACCAATTTTATTGCCCTATTTTAAACTACATTGCTTGCAGGAAGGAAACATAATGGAACAGTTGATTCGCGATGAAATGCGCGTTCTGCCGTCGATCGACCCTCACTTTGAGATTACTCGTCGTGTCGACTTTATTAAGCGAAAACTTCAAGAAGCAGGATGCAAATCTTTGGTACTTGGTATTAGTGGTGGTGTTGATTCAACAACCTGTGGCCGCTTAGCGCAACTTGCTGTAGATCAGCTAAATGAAGAATCCAATGGTGGCTACCAATTCATTGCCGTTCGACTACCATACGGTGAGCAAAAAGACGAAGACGAAGCACAACTTGCCCTTCAGTTCATTCGACCGTCGCATTCTGTTTCTGTCAACATCAAGGCAGGGGTCGACGGACTACACGCGGCAAGCCACTCGGCATTAAAAGATACAGACCTACTCCCGCAAGACAGCGCTAAAGTTGATTTTGTAAAAGGTAACGTGAAAGCTCGCGCTCGTATGGTTGCTCAATATGAGATCGCAGGCTATGTTGGCGGATTAGTGATTGGTACTGACCACTCTGCAGAAAACATTACTGGCTTCTACACTAAGTTTGGTGATGGCGCTTGTGACTTAGCCCCTCTATTTGGTTTAAGTAAGCGTCAAGTGCGCGAAGTCGCCGCGACATTAGGTGCACCTGAATTGTTGGTGAAGAAAGTACCAACGGCTGACTTAGAAGAATTAGCCCCACAAAAAGCCGATGAAGACGCACTTAATTTGACCTATGAGCAGATTGATGACTTCTTAGAAGGCAAACCCGTCGCCAAAGAAGTGACAGAGCGTTTAATTTATATCTATAAAGTGACCCAGCACAAGCGCCAACCAATTCCTACAATCTACGACTAGCGCTCCAAAACAAAATAGCCTCTCAATTGAGAGGCTATTTTCTATTTTGCTTTTCTAAGGGCGATTTTTTACCGGATTAGCGTAACTTGCCACCAAAAATGGCTGCGCACCTTGCGGCAATATATTAAGCTTCTCAGCCAATGTTGCCTTCACTTCATCGCTCACATCTTCGTTGCCAGCGGCAAGCTCATTGATTGGGAACAGCTTGTAATTCGCATGAATCTGACGATCAATCTCTTCTGCGAGTGCTTCCGGAGTGTCAAAGTCTTGATCAATCACATCACCAAATCCGACATGTACATGACCTTTGTTACCAACAATACCTTGAATGATACTTTCGATATCTTCGAATTCACCCTTCTCGTAGCTACCAACCGAGTCTTTGGCGTGCAACTCGAGCGCTTTAGCGATGTCACATGGATCGTTCTCGTATGAAATCGCGACAGGAACAATTTTTAATGACTTGATGTATTCAGGAAATGAAAGCTTTTGCTTACGCCCTTCTACATGGAACATCTTTAAAATCGCCGGATCGGTAAAATCATTACCATCTTTCGCACGGCCCTCTTTTTGCGCGATCCAAATCGAGTGACCTGTTTCTAGAGAATGCTTGATATAACCAGATAAAGTACCTAATGCTTTCATCATCTCACGCGGCCCTTTCGCCGAGCGTTTCACAATGAAACTCTTATTAAGCTTCATTAGCTCAGTTGCACAAGGCTTCTTTAACAAGTTGTCGCCAATCGCAATACGAACGGTTTTGTGCCTATTTTGGAACAGGCCGTAATTAACCAGTGCTGGATCCATTGCGATATCACGGTGGTTGGAAACGAACAGGTAAGCTTGCTCAGGATCGAGTTTATCCAAGCCACTGTAAGTCACACCTTTGGTTGTCGACTTAAGAGTCTGATCAAGATACTTCTTCACTTCTAACTGAATGGTTTCAACGGAATTCAACTTTGACCATTTCATCTTTAGGTAGATCTTAACCAAAGGCGACATGATCGTCTTAAACCAACCTGCGTGGTTTGAAAAGCGGTGCTGCAAAATAGCACTGATGAATTCTTCATCGTTGACTAAGCGGTCAATTGCCGCTGGAATCTCGTCATCATTGTAAGGACGAATTTCAATAAATGGGTCGGTGTTTGTCGTCATTATTTTATACATTAGGTAAAAAGCTGGACTATTCTACGCATAGAAACTGTTCTTGGCAGCTATAGTTCTCTCAGATTCGTTAAGGTCAGACCAGACTATTTATCGGAATTTGCGTCATCTCCTGCACAAAGTTGGCTTTTTTTCTAATAAACGTTAATCTTAGCGCCCCGAAATTAGAGATGAACCTCATGCACTACGCTATTTCTTTCCAGTCTGAACTTAACGAATTTCTTGTCTGTACTCCACGTAAGAAGTCGCTAAAGCATCAACTTATCTGCGTTAAGCAAGGTTTGGTGTTGGTCAAGCTTGGAAAGATAGAATACGCGCTTGAGCCAGGGCAGTGTTTCTGGCTTCCTTTCGATACACTCACGTCACTGACCTATACCCCAAATACTGTTACAAGCTTAGTCTCCGTTTCCTCACGCGTCGCTGAACCTTTTGCGAAGAAAGCAGGCTACATTCAAACGAATGAACTGCTAACGGCCTTACTCAATCGTTTAGAAGAGCTTAAACCTAAACGTGAAGAGCAGATCGACTTGCTTAGAGTAGTGCAAACAGAACTCACCACGCTCAAACCTGAATTAAGAGAGACAAAATACACTCAGCAGGTTAACCAATGGCAGGTAGAGCAGGCATCTAGCTTAGCCAATGAACTAAAGTTGGTGCTACTTGTAAGAGAAGCGAATAAGCAGATGCAGTCCGGTAAAAAGCGCCCTGTTGTCGTTGATTCGCTGTTTAGTGGTGACGACGCGTTATTCACTAGCCTTGAGCAAACAATCCTAGGTCGCTAATTGATATAAAAGTTGTAGTTTTTACTGGCTGAATACCCATTTCATAACTATAGATCTATAAGTATTTGCTTTATTTATAGATGAGGATCGTGAAATGAAATTCAGCCATAAGATTGTGGCCGCTTCGTCTGTCTTGCTTTTAGCGACTGTCACCCTTTTAACCCTGCAACAATATCATACCGTCAAAAGCGAAATTAAGACGCAAGTTACCTCTAGCGTAACCGAGATTGTAGACGGTGTTCGAAATACTACCGCCGCTGAAATTTATGGACGCAAAGCCATCGCAGAGTACGCAACCAGCATGCTCGAAGTCGATTTATCTCCTGACGCAGTCTCATCTGTTATCACTCGTCCTATTGTTAAAGATACCTTTCTACTAGCAGGTTTAGGCTTTGAGAAAGATGGTTCCAACATCAACAATGACCCTTCATGGAATCCGGGCCCTACTTGGGATCCAAGAGTACGCCCTTGGTACATTGATGCTAAGAACTCGGGAAAACTCGTCATTACCGCCCCCTACGCAGACTCAGCAACCGGAGAAATTCTGGTTTCTATTGCAACACCAGTGCGTGAAAACGGTCAGTTCATTGGTGCCATCTTCTACGATGTGAGTCTTGCAGCTCTCGCTGAAGTGGTAAATAAGGTGCAGCTATTCGATGCCGGCTATGTGTTTATCGTCGCCGGAGATGGTACAACCATTGCTCACCCTAGTACTGAGCTTAATGGCAAGCCTATGTCCGACTTTTTGGGCAACGCACCGATCCAAGATGACCCACAACAAGCGATGATCGACGGTAAAGCCTACACGCTCGACTTTTCTAAAGTACCTGGTGAAGATTGGTACATTGGTGTCGTTCTTGATGAAGAAGTCGCATATCAATCTTTAGCAGACCTACGCAACAGCTCTATCATTTACACCATTATTGCTCTGGTCATCAGTATCGTTATCCTGCTCGTGCTGATTAAAACGCTTATGCGCCCACTCGACACGCTCGGCGATGCCATTCAAGACGTCGCTACGGGGCAAGGGGATTTAACCAAACGACTCGATACCAATACAGACCAAGAGTTCTCAGCACTTGCGTCTGGATTTAACGAGTTTACCGGAACGCTTCAGCAACTCATTACTCAATCGAAAGCGATAGGTGAAGAGATTTTACGCGGCTCCGAAATGACCTCTATGGGGCTACAAGAGTCTGCATCTGCTATGCAAGACCAACTTCATGAACTTGAGCAACTCGCAACGGCCATGCACGAAATGGCGACCACTTCAGGTGATGTGGCCAACAACGCTCAAGGCGCCGCCGCCGCCGCTCGTGAAGCCGATGAAGCCACCAGTACCGGTACGGCTGTGGTCAGTGAAACCACTCACGCTATCGACAACTTATCGCAAAAAATTGATGAAGCCGTCGAAGAGGTAAAAGTCTTAGAATCGGCGACAGATAATATTGAAACCATCTTAAAGGTAATTAACGATATCGCAGATCAAACCAACCTACTCGCCCTTAACGCAGCGATTGAGGCCGCCCGTGCAGGTGAATCTGGTCGTGGGTTTGCAGTAGTTGCAGATGAGGTTCGAACTTTAGCGCAGCGCACTCAGGAATCGACGACTGAAATACGCAATATGATTGAACAACTGCAAGCTGGCGCAAGTTCGGTATCGAACGCGATGAACATGAGTAAGAGTACCGCGACTAATGCTGTAGAGCGCGCTCAAGAAGCGAACGTGGCATTAGAAAGCATTCGTGATGCGATCCAGCAAATCAGTGATATGAATATTCAAATCGCTTCTGCCGCAGAAGAACAAAGCTTAGTCGCTGAGGAAATCAACGGCAATACAGTGAAGATCAAAGACCTCTCCACCCAAGTGGCAGACGCAGCTGAGAACGCCAATATCGCTATGCAAGCGCAAACAGAAAACATTCGCGAGCAAGACTCTATCTTGAATAAATTTACTGTTTAATCAAGCTTAGATAGCGAAAGGCGCACAACTCGTTTTGTGCGCCTTTTTGTCTTAAATTGCAACTAACATCATGGCTGTATTTGACTCTACGGTTGTTGTACATTGACCTTGCTGCGGTTCAAAGCACTCTAGTGTTAGAAGATCCATCCATTCACCACTCGCTTTAAACTCAATCGTTTGAGAGCGTTTGGATTTATTGATGATCACTAAGCCTTCATTTCCGCGGCTAAACACCAAGAGATCGTCAGAGGCTTCAATGATCTTCATCTGAGAACCATGCATTCGGTTGTGAAAATCAATCGCTGCGATCATTTTCTCATCCTTCCATGCATCTATCCAACGAGGCTGCTTCTCGTGATTAACGATGCCACTGGTGTTTAAGTCGGTGTATATCAGTGGTACACCGCCATCTCGACCAAGTAAATAACAATAACCTAACCATTCCTGCGCTTCGCTCATCACTAAGTTGGCGAAAACGTCATTGTTGGGAATATCATGAGTAATAGCAAAGGTGATCGCCCGCGATTCAGATAACGCCTGACCAAAACAATATGGGTCAACTAGACTCTTTAGACTGCCTTCTACTTGCAGCGCATCATGCATAGTCTGAAACAACGGGAAGTCATACGCCCCTAATCGAGTCTCTGCCAAGTAAGGTTGCAAAAACAGCTCATACTCTGGCTGGGTCGCCCCACCACTGGTAATGATTTCACCAAAAATATGAATATCTTGGCAAATATCATCCGTCCATACCTGTTTCAAGTGCTCTAAAGTCATATGCTTCGCTGCATCAATCCGAAAACCTTTCACCCCTATTGCTTTAAGTGCTTTTAGGTAACTCTGCTGTTGATGCACGACATGGGGACAGACCCTAAGTGTTGGTAAACCTGGGTCGGTAGGGCCTCCGGTAATTCGACCATTTTGCACTTGCCAACGATCTTCCCAATCTTCGATACCAAATGCTTCTACGAAATCTTCATGATCAAAAAGCGGTTCATTTAGATCCCCAAATAAGCGCTGCTGCTCATAATACTCTGCGCCATTCTGATAATCCTGCATATCAGAACTGTTTGGATACTGAAGATCCGTTCTTATTGACGATTCATTTGCCATATGGTTAAACACCACATCAGCATAAACACCAACACCATAAGACGATAACGCCTCAAGCATACTGACAAATGATTCTGTATTACCCAGTTGATTATCGATCACACGATAATCTTGCGGCTGATAGCGTTGCCACCATTTAGTCCCTGCTTCCCTTTTTAATGATTTCATTGGTGGTGAAACAAGTACGTATTTGTAGCCCGCTTGATGTATCTGACGCGCTCGTTGCTCAACCATTTCATATGGCCAATCAAACGCATGCAGAATGACGTCTGTCGCGTGAGAATTGTTCATCACGATTTCCTTTACAAGATCCATATCACTACAACCCTACCCAAATGGCCCGTGTTGCCTTGGCTCAAGCCCACGAGTGCAAACCAAAGCCACTAGAGTATCGATAGTGATCACTGCTTCTAATCCTAGCAAAGCAATCACCTCAGGCTCTCCCCCTTTTTTATCTTTTTTGCCGTAGTAGGTTTTAGGCGTAGATTGTCGAAATAGTGAGGTATTTAGTAAAAACTCAGCAATGACACCGCTATACTCTGTTCTATGGTATTCAAGGATTCGCGTATGAAGAAAATTAGAATTGATATTGTTTCTGATGTGGTTTGTCCTTGGTGCATTATTGGTTACAAGCGTTTAGAGCTTGCTTTATCATCACTCGCAGATAAAGTCGAAGCAGACATTCAATGGCACCCTTTCGAGCTTAACCCCGCAATGGGAAGCGATGGGCAAAATCTGCGTGAACATTTAGCAGAAAAATATGGCACTACGCCAGAAGCAAGCATCTCAGCCCGCGAGACTCTGACTAATCTCGGCAATGAAGTTGGCTTTACATTTAACTTCCAGGATGACACACGTATCTACAACACCCGTAAAGCTCACCAGCTATTAATGTGGGCGCAAAGTGAAGGCAAGCAATTTGATTTAGAACTTGCTCTATTTAAAGCCTACTTTACCGATGGGAAAGACATCAGCGACCCTAATACCCTGCTGGAGTGCACAAAAGTATTAGAACTTGATGAAGCCGTAGTAAGCAGTGTTATTACAGATGAAAGCTGGGCGGAGGCCGTCGCTTCTACCGAGCAACAATGGCTTGAGGCCGGAATTAACGCCGTGCCAGCCATCATCATTAACAAAAAGCACCTGATCTCTGGGGCACAAACGACCGAACTCTTAATTTCTGCAATCCGCCAAATTACCCAGCTAGAAGACTAAAGCTGAGAATAGGTTGTCAGAAAATCGTCAATCTTTGCTAATCTGTTGGGTAAAATTTGCCTGACCTAAACAGGCACACTATGCTGTTTGACGTTTTCTACATACATAACGATAAAGGCAAGGTAATGCGCAGTTCTTACATTTATCCAATTGGTACTCCTGGTCAAAAATGGGGTGACGCTGAGCGAGTGGCGTGGCGTGAACAAACCACGATTCAACGTGAGTATCAAAAAGAAGTTGTGCCCAAAATTAAGGCGCTAGCAGAGCAGTTTTATATTGAGCAATATGGAGCGCTTTCCTATGACAAAGAGCGTTTCCCACTTTTCTGTATTAAGTCTAAAAACTGGCATGATGAGAAGCCAATTGTGTTAGTCACAGGTGGCGTACATGGCTACGAAACCAGTGGAGTTCACGGCGCTTTAAAATTCGCAGCCAACAAGATGGAAAAGTACAGCGAACATTTCAACATTGTGATTGCTCCTTGTGTCAGTCCATGGGGCTATGAAGTGATCAACCGTTGGAACCCATTCGCTCTCGATCCAAACCGCTCGTTCTATCAAGACTCTCCTGCCGAAGAATCTTCAAACCTAATGAAGCTCGTTGCCTCATTGGGCCAAGATGTACTGGTTCACATTGACCTACATGAAACCACAGATAGTGACGAAACCGAGTTTCGCCCTGCCCTCGCCGCTCGTGACGGCATCGAATACATCGAAGGTATGATTCCTGACGGCTTCTACACCGTTGGTGATACCGAGAACCCACAACCTGAATTTCAAGCCGCTGTTATTGAGTCAGTCAGCAAAGTGACTCATATCGCTCCTGCTGATGACAAAGGAGAAATTATTGGCTCTACCGTGGTTCAGCAAGGGGTAATTAACTACCCTATGGTCAAGCTTGGTTTGTGCGGTGGCGTGACCAACTGTACTTACGGCACGACAACAGAAGTCTACCCAGACAGCCCTAAAGTGACCGATGAAGAGTGTAATGACGCTCAAGTTGCCGCTATTGTGGGTGGTCTTGATTACGTGCTGACTCAACTAAAGTAAACGCCCCTTATACTGCTCTGGGGTTTGCCCAGAGTATTTCTTGAACATCGCAATAAACGGGCTTGCTTGGTTGTAACCAAGAGTGAGTGCCACCTCTTTTACCGAATGCCCTTTTCTCAGCAACTCCATTGAATAGAGATAGCGCACTCTTAAACGCCATTCGGTAAAGCTCATCCCTAGTTCAGCCTGACAATGCCTAGCTAAGGTGCGCTCTGTGGTGTGCACGCGTTCGGCCCATATCGATAGGCTAGTATTGTCAATCGGGTTTTCTTCTACCGCCGCTAAGATTTTAGCCAGGTATTTGTTGTCGGTTGATGGAAGGAAATGATGCTGAGTATCGCGTGTTGCCAGTTGATCCAAAAGTACTTGAACTAATCGCTTGTCTTGGTCTGATTCTGCAACATTAATATTGCGCTGGCGAAAATCATCAATAATAGCCGACACGATAGGCGTCACCTTAATTAAGCTCGTACAGTCCGGAAAATTTTCGGTATAAGCCTGAGCGATATTAAGCGAGCAGTAAGATAGCGGCTTTCTATTGAAACTGGTGTGCCTGATACCAGCGGGAACCCAAATGGCTAAATGAGGAGGAGCCAAAAATCGCGTGTCTTCTGCTTCCATTTCTAAAATACCTCCACTGATCAACTGCACTTGCCCCCATGGGTGGCTGTGCATACGAGTTTCGGTGTTGGATAGAAAAGCCTCAAAATTCATAAACACGTCTGATGGTGCTTTATCGATTGATAACGAAGGGTGAAGGTGTTTTGCCGATTTTCTCAAACTTGTCTTCCTGTGACTCTTAATGTCTTTTTAAAGATATATATAATTATATCGACCTGTCAGACTATCTTCTACTGATAATAATGCGATGGTGTTCACATGGTTTACCTACTTCCTCTTCTTACCGTATTTATATGGGGTGGCAACGCCATTGTAAATAAAATGGCGGCGAGTGTAATTGAGCCCAGTGCGATGAGCTTCTATCGCTGGTTTGTCGCCATTCTCGTCTTAACGCCTTTTTGTTTGCCCAAGGTGATTGCGCGTTGGGCAGTAATTCGTCCTTACCTTACCAAACTCACATTCCTGGCAATGCTAGGCATGGTCTTAAACCAATCACTCGCCTACTACGCAGGTTTAACCACCACCGCCTCGAATATGTCACTCATCACTTCGCTAGTGCCACTGATTGCGATTTTTATCAGCGTTCCAGTTTTATCTAAACCCATTTCACCGCTGAGTATTGTTGGGGGTGTGGTTGCTTTGGCTGGGTTGGCCTTTATGCTAGGCAAGGGAGATGTGGGGTTCTTCTTACATCAGGACATCACTCAAGGTGACGGAATCATGTTGATCGCTTCCGTTTTTTACGCCACTTACTGCGTATTACTTAAACGCTGGAAAATGCCACTGTCAAATTGGACCATGGTTTACATGCAGGGCACTCTCGCCGTGATTATGCTGGTTCCGCTATGGCTAACCAGTGATCATCTTATTCCTACTCGGCAGGCATTGCCGCTAATAGCGTACGCCAGTCTTGCTGCTTCACTGCTTGCCCCTTGGATGTGGGTAAAGGCGATCGATGTTATCGGCGCAGATTCGAGTGCAATGTTTATGAATTTAATGCCTATCGTCGCCATTAGTTTAGCGACTACTATGCTTGGTGAAACAATCCATGATTACCATCTCATGGGCGGTCTATTGGTAGTGTCGGGCGTTATTTTGTCGCAGCTAAAGCTCAAGCGACTAGGGGAAAAAACCTTAAAAAATGTTAAACAGTTATAGGTACTTTTGCTTAAATAGGTATATGGTTGTAGTATCTGATTTGCATATCTCATCATACATTCGCAGATTGCTATTATAATAATCAACAATACATTTACGTCACAGATAGGCTAGACCTCATTCCAAGTGGAGGTCAAATGATCGAACTGGAGCATATTGAAGAGATATATAACCACGACCATTTTACATTACATGAGATAGTTCTAAGTGAGATTGGCTCTTACGTTTTTGTAAAGAATCGCCAAGGTGAATATCTTTATGCAAACCAACTCACTTTAGAGCTGTTTAATACTACGCTTCCAGAACTTAAAGGAAAAACTGACTACGAGTTTTTCCAACCTGAAATGTTAGACGATATACTTAAAAGCGATGAAATGGTGTTTGGCTCGGGTCAAACTGTGATCAATGAAGAGCGTGCCACGGCCATTCCCGACGGCAGAGTTCGAGTCTACCGTGCAATCAAAAAACCTATCATAAGTTCGTTAACTAAGGAGGTTATCGGGCTTATTGGTGTTTCTACAGATATTACCGATATTGTTGAGCTAAGAGAAAAACTCGCCGTACAAGCCTACACCGACGAGCTGACTAAACTCTATAATCGCCGCAAGATATGGCAGTGCTTTGAATCCTCTTTTCAGCAATCTATTCAACAAGACTCTCCGCTGTCATGCATTATCATAGATATTGATCACTTTAAACACGTCAACGATTCTTTTGGCCATGATTTTGGCGACAACGTGATTGTTGAGCTTGCCAAGATTATTCACAGCAACTTAAGAAAAACTGATTATTGCGGGCGAGTCGGCGGAGAAGAGTTTTTAATTGTTCTGAACGACTCAACAGGAGAAGAGGCACTTGAGGTTGCTGAACGGCTACGGACTCAATTTCTTGATTCACCGCTTAACGTCATTGAGTCGCCCTTTTCTCTTAGTTGTGGAGTAACCCAGCTCACCGCCCAAGATTATGAGTTCCTAGACCTGTATCGGCGTGCTGATGATGCCTTGTATAAAGCCAAACACCTAGGAAGAAATCAGAGCGTTATAGAGTGACATCAGCCCCATATGGGGCTGATTAGATAGGGCATAAAAACTTAGCTTACGACTTCAATGTCTGTTTCAGGTATACAGCAACAAGCGAGTGCGACCCCCATGTTCCGTTCATGATCTTGCAGCGCAGGGACGTCGGGTTGGTGTACTTTTCCTGATTCTATCGTCACCTTGCATGCTCCACATAAACCCGCTCGACAGCTATTTGCGATTGAAACGCCCGACTCTTCTGCTTGTTCGAGCAAAGTTTTCTGATTATTACCAGTAAATACATGCCCGTTAACACTCAGCGTCAGCTCTGCTAAAGGCTGCTGAGAGGTTTGCGCCACCCCAAATGCTTCTTGGTGATAGTTATCCTCTGGTAGCCCTTTTTTAAGTAGTAGGTTCTTGGCTTTTTGCATAAAACCATCGGGACCACAGACAAACACTTGTCTCTGTTCGATATCTTTGACTTGCTTAAGGTGGGCTAAAGTTAAACGACCTTTTAATCCAAACCAATCCGTCGGCGCTTGAGACAAAGAGAACAGAACTGTTAGACCATCATGCTTGCGACGCAATTCATCAAGCTCTTCCTTACATGGAATATCCTCAACACTGCTGCATTGATGATAGAACACCACATCATTCACTTGATTGTGGTCAGACAGATAACGAAGCATAGACAACATCGGTGTGACACCACTGCCCGCTGAAAGAAGCAAAAGCGGCTGACCATGTTTTTGACCCAAGTGGAAACTACCATCGGGTTGCTCACAAGTCAGCGTGTCGCCAATATTAAGATTGTCGCTGAGCCAGTTTGATACGCGCCCGCCATCTATGCGTTTCACTGATATGGCCAGTCGCCCCGGTCGAGAAGGGCTTGAAGATAGCGTATATCGACGTGCAACACTTTCACCATCAATAACAATCGAAATCGGTAGGTGTTGCCCTGGCTGGTAGACGGGGTGCTCACCATGCTGAGGCTCAAGCCAAAAGGTAACAAAATCACGGGCAATTTCTTCTCGCTCAACGCACGTCATCAATAGCTGTTTTGGCGAATTGTCAGGATAAAACTCTTTCTCCTTGTATTCTAAGACTTCAACCACATCACCTTGATGAATCATACCTTCATTCTTGGCAACTAAGTTCTGTCCAAAGAAAACCCCGCCGCGCTCGTTTGCACGAAACTGAGACAGTGTATTCAGCGGCTCTTTACTGGTTCGAAACTCACCTTTCTCGACATCAACGGTTGTTAAGATACAACGCTCACATGGTTTCACAGCCTCAAACTCGACCTCACCAATGCGAATACGCTTCCAGCCATCTTCGCCAAAAGCTTCTGTGCCCGAAACTACCAGGTTAGTTCGAAACTGATCCATAGAGTGAGTATCAGGGCTACGGCGATTTAGCTCAGCCAGTGACGCTTCACTAATCACAAGAACAGGGTAACCGTCGGCAAAACTGACATTGTGACCCAGGTTTTCACGCACGCGGTTTGACTGTTCACCGCTAAAGAGTAACTCGACACGTTGCCCTAATACACGACTAAACCAATCATCAGCTTCGTCTGTCGTGGTGTAGGCAACAAAATTATCTTTCCAGACCTGAGCTGGCGCCTCTTGCATCTTAAACTTTGCATAGCAAACTCTCAGCGCTGAATGACCCTGTGCCGTGAAAATCACCCCGTCTGGCGTTAAGCTAGAACGTACGGTGACCATTTGCGGATATTTTCGCGCCGTCACCATTGAACCGTCAGACAGCGCAAGCATAAAGCGACGGTCAAACATGAGACCTTGTTTTTCAACCCATGCAGTTGAAAGAGAAATTCCTCCGACCGATTTAACCGGATAGACATTGATTTGAGAAAGAGTTGGAGCTGACATTGCTTATCCTAAGCTAGAATTATTGTGTTGGCATTATACTCCATTCATGCGCAGGAGCTAACGATTCACTTAAGCATTTACCGTACAGATATTGGTCAAATACAACGGCGCGCAAAAAAAGAAGATGAAATACACGCCAGTTTGCTCTATCATCCTGTCGCCTAAGCGTAAGCGTTTGCCTTCACAGTTTTCGCGCCGTTTAGGCTCCAATCAGACAACTCTTTAAAATGGTGGGAGCAATAATGACAACACTTACGATCACACGTCCTGACGACTGGCATGTTCATCTACGCGATGGCGAGGTGCTAAAGGATACCGTGCGAGATATTAGCCGCTACAACGGGCGCGCGCTAATCATGCCAAACACTGTCCCACCTGTTACCAATACCGAAATGGCGTTGGCTTACCGTGAACGCATCATGGCAGAGAAGCCAAGTGAGCAATTCGAGCCTTTAATGGCGCTTTATCTTACAGATAACACCACACCTGAAGAAATCCGTAAGGCAAAGGAATCCGGTGCTGTAGTCGCCGCTAAGTTATACCCAGCGGGCGCGACAACCAACTCTGACTCTGGTGTGACTTCAGCAAAAAACATTTATCACGTTCTAGAAACCATGCAAGAAGTAGGCATGTTGCTCCTAGTGCACGGTGAAGTGACTCACCACGATGTCGATATTTTTGACCGTGAGAAAGAGTTCCTCGACACGGTTCTTGCTCCAATCGTGAATGACTTCCCGAATTTAAAGATTGTTCTAGAGCACATTACAACGGCAGACGCAGCAAACTTTGTAAAAAATGCCAACGACAATGTGGCAGCAACCATCACTGCGCACCACTTACTGTACAACCGCAACCATATGCTAGTTGGCGGTATTAAGCCCCACTTTTATTGCCTACCGATTCTTAAGCGTAACACCCACCAGCAAGCGCTTATTGAAGCCGCAACCAGTGGCAATAAGAAGTTCTTCTTGGGTACAGATTCTGCACCGCACGCCAAAGGCATGAAAGAGGCAGCCTGTGGCTGTGCGGGTTCTTACACTGCCCACGCTGCACTAGAGCTATACGCTGAGGTATTCGAGCAAGAAGGCAAGCTAGAAAACCTAGAGGCGTTTGCAAGCCACAATGGTCCTGACTTTTATGGCGTTCCGCGTAACCAAGATACAGTGACGCTAACAAAACAAGCCTGGCCAGTAGCCGCAACCATGCCATTTGGTGGCGACGTGGTTGTACCTATCCGAGCTGGTGAAGAGATTAAGTGGACAGTAAAGTAACCACTTAACTCGACCTTTTGAGCAAATAACCCCGGTGATTAAGCAGTAGTCACCGGGGTTTTATTTAGCAATCTATCAATATAATCTAAACTCAATATAACGTTCGTCTGAGGTTGCTATGTTGATTGAGTTAGATATCCCCACGCTCTCTGTCGTCTGCGTCATACTCTCGTTGACGTACTGTATTGGGCTTGCTTTAATCCAAACTCTTCAGCCTCGAATACGCGGGATCAATTTAATTGCCTTGGCGTTAATGCTGCTCGGTTTAGGATTTATGCTGATGAGTTTCGGCAACAATGTCTCATTATGGATCTCCAAAATTCTTGCCAACTCAGCCATATCCATAAGCTTTATTCTCATTTTACATGGCATCTGCCTTCTAAGAGGATACCCAGCATCACTTGCCAACTACGGCTATTACTCTCTACCTATAGTGATTATCCTACTCACTTACTGTACCTACTTTTCTTCTTCCACAGATGCGCGTATCGCGATCGTGGCAACTTACACCTCAGCACTTAGCTTCTTAGCCATTTACGCCAACCAAAATGGCAGCAAAGAAGATATCGTACCGTCGAAACGTTTACTTTCTTTAGGGATGCTTGTTTACGCTGTCTACGGCTTATTCCGCCTCATTATGTTGCCATTTGAGAAAAGTATTGATGACTTTATGCTAGCAAACTGGGTTCAGCAACTCGCCTTTCTAACCATAATGATGATGATCATCTTCATCGGCTTTGCAATCACTTGGATGCTCACAGGCAGACTGGTGGCAACCATCTACGACTCGTCACTTAAAGACGAACTAACACGACTTTACAATCGACGAGCACTCGAAGAGTTCACACCAAAAGAGGTCGCTCGAGCACAACGTTTTGCCCACCCTCTTTCGGTGGTTCTAATTGATATTGATAGGTTCAAAAAGATCAACGATGTCTATGGGCATCAAGCGGGGGATCATGTACTAAAGACAGTGGGCAGAATTCTACGAATTGAAACACGAAAAAATGACTTTTCATTTCGGTACGGTGGAGAGGAGTTTTTACTCATACTGCCGGAAACTAGCCTAAAGCAAGCCAAAGTCGTTGCTGATAAATTACGCGGTGTTATTGGACGAACCACAATGCTGCCAAGTAATAGAGAATTCTGCACCGCGAGTTTTGGTGTGAGTGAGTTGCAACAAGGTGAACATTGGGAAGTGTTAATCGAACGTGCCGACAAAGCCCTGTATGATGCGAAAAACCAAGGGCGAAATCGGGTTGTCGTGAGTCAGCACATTTAACATATAGATAGAATACTCAAGTAACGTCAAAGCCCTAAAAGGATTGTTAACGTCACTTGGATATTAATTCAGAGGTCGCTTCGTTGACTAAGCTGAAAGCTCTCTTCTGACAAGCTCTGCCCCCGCCTTTAGAGCGCTCAGTTTACCGCGAGCAACTTCACGCGCTAAAGGTGCCATTCCACAATTGGTACAAGGATAAAGCTTGTCAGCATCAACATACTTAAGTGCCTCTCGCAAAGTATTGGCAACTTCTTCTGGCGTTTCAATGGTATCTGTCGCGACGTCTATCGCACCAACCATCACTTTTTTGCCGCGAATAAGCTCAAGTAGTTCAATAGGCACACGAGAGTTATGACATTCAAGAGAAATGATATCGATGTTCGATTTCTGCAATTTGGGGAAAACTTCTTCATATTGTCGCCACTCAGAGCCTAGCGTTTTCTTCCAATCTGTATTGGCTTTAATGCCATAGCCGTAACAGATATGAACAGCGGTTTCACATTTTAGCCCTTCGATGGCTCTTTCTAAGCAAGCGATCCCCCAGTCATTGACTTCATCAAAAAAGACATTAAAAGCGGGTTCATCAAATTGGATGATATCAACCCCTGCGGCTTCCAACTCTTTAGCTTCTTGGTTAAGTATTTTGGCGAATTCCCAAGCAAGCTTTTCACGGCTTTTATAGTGATCATCGTAAAGCGTATCAATCATTGTCATTGGGCCGGGTAATGCCCATTTGATCGGTTTGTCAGTCTGATGGCGCAAAAACTTAGCATCTTCAACAAACACTGGTTTTTGGCGGCTAACAGGCCCAACAACAGTCGGGACACTTGCTTCATAACGGTCACGAATCTTAACTATTTGACGGTTTTCGAAATCAACACCGCTGAGGTGCTCGATAAAAGTCGTCACAAAGTGTTGGCGAGTTTGCTCACCATCGCTGACAATATCAATACCAGCATGCTGCTGCTCTTGTAGCGACAAACGAAGTGCATCTTGCTTGCCATCGGTCAGTTCGTCACCTTGCAATTTCCAAGGTGACCACAGTGTTTCTGGTTCAGCTAACCAAGAAGGCTTTGGCAAGCTTCCTGAGGTAGACGTTGGTAATAGTGTTTTCATGCTTATATTTGTTCTCTTTATTGTTAAGCGTAGCTAGCAGACCATTGCTCTAGCACAGTTTGATAAGGTTTGATGAAGTGCTCTTGAGCAAATTTTCCTTGCGCTACCGCCAATCGGCTACGTTCTTCGCGGTCATAAACAATCTGCGTTAACGAATGATCACTGTTCTTCAAGCTCGGTTGATAAGACTTACCTGCAGCAGCATTCGCGTTGTAGATTTCAGGGCGATAGATCTTTTGGAACGTTTCCATGGTACTGATCGTGCTGATCAGTTCTAGATTTGTGTAGTCATTGAGTAAGTCACCAAAGAAATAGAAAGCGAATGGCGCAACGCTGTTTGGCGGCATGAAGTAGCGAACTTGTAGCCCCATTTTCTGGAAATACTGTTCTGTTAGAGAAGGTTCATTTGGTTCATATTCATAACCAAGTACGGGGTGCTGGTTTTCAATTCGGTGGTAAGTCTTGTTGTCTGAAACACTTAAGCAAATAACCGGAGGTTTGTTGAAGTTCTGTTTGTAAGCAGAGGAGTTAACAAAGTGCTTAAACAGCTTACCATGTAGTTCTCCAAAGTTTTCAGGAACACTAAATTGGGTCTTGCCCTTATTATGCTCAAGGAGCAACACACTAAAATCATAATCTCGCACATAAGAAGAGAAGTTATTGCCAACAATTCCCTCAATGCGCTCGTTGGTTTTATGATCAACAATATAGGTCTTGAGTACTTCGATTGAAGGGAAGCTGTCGCCACGGCCTTCGATATCCATATCTACCGATACGATTTCAAGTTCAACAGAATAACGATCACCATTCGGGTTATCCCAATGAGCTAGAGCGTTAAAATTATTGTCGATCATATTGAGAGCATTGCGTAGGTTCTCTTTACGGCTCTCACCTCTTGCTAAATTGGCAAAGTTGGTGGTAATGCGCGTACTGTCTGAAGGGCAGTAGTTTTCATCAAGGCTAAGGCTCTTAATGGTAAATGCGAAGTCTTGGTTCATGGCGTTCTGTATCCTATTTCCTTAGATAAAAGCTGATTTTTCCCTACTCTTTTCATTCTATTTTTTGTTTCTCTATTCAGTCGGTCCTACAAGATTGGTCCACCCAATGCTGCTCGGTAGCTCTGTTTAGATATAAGAGTAGGTTTCTTTATAGCTTTGATCCGCACTTGAAGAACAATGGTATTACTTCACATGCAACATGAGGAATATTCATATAAGGGTGTGATTGAAAGTGCTCACATTGCAATTTAGTTGCACAGACTTGAACAAAACTTCACGAAGCGATTAGCCGATCCCCCAAGACTTCAGATGGCATTATTGGACTTCAGCTAGCTATATGCATTAGAAAGAAAAGGGCAAATCACAGCTGTTTCTTAGTTTGAAGAACTCGCTCAAAACACACCATTTATACATAAAAACCCAACCCAAAGCCCAAAACCCACTTCATTCAATTTAATGCCGTTAACATTTTAACTACATTAATGGTATGACCAGTAAGGAGCGAGTCAAATGTCAGATCAGCCAAGGGTTACCTGTAAGTTAGATAACAATAAGATTGCGACAGTATCACTTAACCGCAGTGACAAAATGAATGCAATTGATATGGAGATGTTTAACGCTGTAAAACATACCATTAAACAGCTTAAGAAAAATCGAGAGATTCGGGCAGTTATAGTGAACGCCAATGGCAGTGATTTCTGCTCTGGCCTTGATGTCAAATCGCTGATGCATAATAAAAAAGGAGCCGCTAAACTTCTCTTTAAGTGGTGGCCAACTCATGCAAATGATGCGCAGTATTTCTCTGTAGGATGGCGAGATATTCCATGCCCAGTGATCTTTGCCCTACACGGGCGTTGTTGGGGTGGCGGCTTACAATTGGCAAGTGGGGGAGATTTTCGGATTGCGCACCCTAAGACAAGTTTTTCTATCCTCGAGGGTAAGTGGGGGCTAATCCCAGATATGGGTGGCGCACTCGCATTTCGTGAGTTAATGCGCCAAGACCATACCCTAGAAATGGCCATGACCGCGAAAGAAATCGATGCGGAAACGGCGCAGCAATACGGTCTAGTCACCAAAATATCCGAGCAACCTTATGAACAGGCATACAAACTCGCACTAGAGTGTGTCAATCGCTCACCTGATGCCATCGCTGCAACCAAAAGACTGTATCACAAGACTTGGTGGTCTAGCCCAGGCTGGGCTTTGTGCCTTGAAACCTGGTATCAAATTAAGGTGATGATTGGTAAAAACCGTGTAATTGCCGCCAAGAGGGAGAAGCAAGCCCAACAAGAAGATAAGACAAAAACGGAGTTTGCACCACGCCAGTTTTAACGTTTCTTTTACCCCAATTTTAGGGTCATATGTGGCCCTAATATGCCTCGTTTTGTTTGCAAATAGCCAACTGCAACAATTAAAGGCCAATCGAGCCCAGCAATCGTTCAATCCATGTGATCTCGCCAAACGCAATAAAGTCATAGATGGTAAAAAACACGGCACAGATAATGGCTAACTTAAGTAGTCGATATAGGATAAACATTGAATTTCCTTTGAGAGTGAACAATAAAAAAGCCGCCTTCGGCGACTTAAGATACTGTGAACAATGCGTTCAAGACGCTATACCTTAGTGAATAGGTGTCTCTGTTTTCGCATAGAACTTACCGAAATACTGCTCTAAAACCTCTGGCGTTAGCTTGCCTTCTGCCTCAAGCTTTTTTAGCTCTGCAGCAATCGTTTTTTGCTCTTCTAGTGACGGCAGTGCCACTTCAGGCTCATCGCCCATTTCTTGTGACATCTGCTCTAGTTCTTTTTCGAAATCACTCATGATCTCACTTACCCTATAAATAAAAACTGGGTCTAAGTTTACCGACTTAGACCCAGTTATGCCAGTCTGTGAAAGACTTTACAACTTGAAGCTGCCAACCATGGTATCAAGGCGGAGCGAAAGCTCTTTAAGCTCCGCACTTGCTGCGGCAAGCTCTTCTGCTGTACCCGTGGTCATTTCGTTAATCGCATTGATCTCTTCGATGTTCTGATTAATGGTATGAACCACCGTAGATTGCTCTTCTGTTGCAGTCGCCACTTGGGTATTGCGATCAGAGATATCATGGATGCGCTGAGAGATATTGACCAAAACCTCAACCGCCTCATCAGAGGCAGAAACGCCTTCACCCGTGACACTCTTACCGGCGGCCATCGCGGCTACCGCGTCTTTTGCATCACTTTGAAGTTGATTGATCATCTTCTGAATTTCTTCAGTAGAATCCGCGGTACGACTGGCTAGGTTACGTACTTCGTCTGCAACAACCGCAAAACCGCGACCTTGCTCGCCCGCACGCGCAGCCTCTATCGCAGCGTTTAAGGCAAGTAAGTTTGTTTGTTCTGAAATATCACGGATAACATCCAAAATGGAGCCAATTTCTTGCGTAGTCGATGCTAACTGCTCTACAACCTGTCCTGTGTTTTCTATATCTAGCGCTAAACGACTAATTGCATCTTTGGCCTGACTAACCACCTTTTGGCCCACTTCAGTATTGTCAGACGCATGATTGGCTGTTTCCGCTGCCGTTGCTGCATTACCCGCTATTTCACTGATTGTCGCCCCCATCTCATTAATCGCCGTCACCACTTGGATGGTTTGATCACGTTGGATCTGGCTGTTGTCGTGGGTGGTATTGGCCTTACTTGATACACCATCGGCCGCTGACTGCAACGCATGACTGGTTGAAGCCACTTCTTTCATTGAGTCATGAATCTTCTCAATAAAACCATTGAACCCTTCGGACAATTGACCGATTTCATCGCTACCTTTCACTTCTATACGCTGAGAGAGGTCGCCGTCACCTTTTCCAAGGTCGGCAAAGCGTGCCGCAATCTCACGAATTGGACGAGCAATACTGTTGGCAAGGAAGATCCCCATAAAAATAAACAGCCCCGCAACGACAGTCGTGGTAACCATCATCTGCTTGGCTACCGCATCGAGATCGGCAAACACTTCTTCAACAGGAACGACACCAACGACAAACCAATCCATTGCAGGCACATAAGTACTCGCAACAAAAACATTTTGTCCATCGTACTCTGTATCAATTAGGTTGAAGCGAGATTTATCGAGTAGCGCATTAGCGTTGCTGCCAAAAAGTGTATTTAAAGTGGATTTCGCTTTGCTGCTATCACGGTGGATCTGCACTGTACCTGCGGCATCGGCAAGAAATACAAAACCCGTCTCTTCAATCTTAAAACCGTTAAGTAAGGCGACCATGTCATCCATTGACTTCGACAAACCAGACATCGACATACCATTGAGTACTTGATAGTTAGTGAACATCTTCACGTCACCATTAGCTTCTTGGAAAATGCTGACTGACGTTGTGTTACCTGACTGAGTAAAACCAAAGAACCACCCGTCTTGCTGCTGGTTAAGCTGACGCAAGAAACCATTTTGGTTCCAGTAGTACGCCGTGTCACGGTTAGCCACCGAGGCATCGTTTAGCTTGTATTGAGAGCGCACATTATTCAGTTGTTTGACCAAGCGCGCTTCAACGTCTGGGGAAATATCAGTCGTGTTAATTGCCTGTTTAACAAACTCATTATTGGCGATCTGTTCTGCTGCAAGCAGTAGCTGACTCACTTCGTTATCAATTTGGCTGCTGATTTGTTCGAGCATAGAAGGCAGCTCAATATCAATCAGTCGATGTTCAAGCACGTCACGAGCTTGTCTCTGAGCCATCACTCCAACAATGATGGTTGAGGCTAAAACAGCAAAAGTGATACCAGCCACTACTTTCTGTTTTATGCTAATTGAGTTTAGTTTCATTTTACCGGCCTTAAGAAGCAATTATCTAATCATGTATTGGCAAGCACTCCCCACGTAAAGGGGCTTACTCCAATCAGCTTAGTATATCGGCTAATTGACACTTTTCTTTACTAAATAATCACCACATGAATAGTTTTTAAACACTCACAAAAACACAGTTCATGTGAGGTAAGATTTCAATATTGAAAAGTTGGATCTGAGATTTTTATCCCCATATTTTAACTGTCTGAAATAATTACACTTGTTCTGGAGCTTGAAATTCCAGATGATGATAATTCCGTCACTCAAAATTTATCCCTAATCTTGAGCGGAACTTTTTAAGCTAACGAGCTACTAAGTGAAAAAATGAGGAGAAACAAGATCATGAATTCACACGCTCTACAACAACTACGCGAATACCTAAATAGCCAAATCATTGGCCAGAGCGAATTGGTGAATCAACTGCTCGTCGCACTCTTAGCCGATGGCCATATTTTGGTTGAAGGTCCTCCAGGTCTTGCGAAAACTCGCGCAGTAAAATCACTGGCAGATTGCATAGAAGGTGACTTCCACCGCATTCAGTTTACCCCTGACCTTCTTCCCGCCGACCTAACAGGTACAGACATTTTTCGCCCAGAGACAGGCGAGTTTACTTTCCAGTCAGGTCCTATTTTTAACTCGTTGATCTTAGCCGATGAGATCAATCGGGCTCCGGCCAAGGTACAAGCTGCAATGCTTGAGGCGATGGCAGAAAAGCAAATTACTGCGGGGCGCAACACCTATAAGCTCCCTGAACTGTTTCTGGTTATGGCGACGCAAAACCCAATCGAACAAGAAGGTACGTATCCTCTTCCTGAAGCGCAACTCGACCGATTCTTAATTCACCTTGACGTCAACTACCCGGATGCAGCGAGCGAGTTAGAAATCTTGCGCCTTAACCGCGGGGAAGCGAAAGGTGACAGCAAAGTCACGCCCCCTTCCTTATCACAAGCCGATATCTTTGCCGCGCGTAAATCAGTGCTAGACATTCATATGGCCGAGAGTATCGAGCAATATATTATTCGTTTGGTAATGGCAACACGACAGCCAAGCCAATACGACGAATCACTGCAGCAATGGCTAGAAATGGGAGTCAGCCCGCGTGCGACGATTGCTCTTGATCGCTGTGCTCGCGCCCATGCTTGGCTAAACGGTCGAGATTTTGTGTCTCCTGAAGATGTACAAGCAATGGCATTTCCAGTGCTGCGCCACCGACTATTGCTCAGCTATCAGGCACAAGCGGAAGGTATTCATCCGAATCAGGTCATAAATAAGCTATTGTCGCTGGTCGGTAGCGCTTAGGTCGAGTTGATGAATAGCACCTTACCTCCCTATAGTGATGGGGTTAACCTTACTCTTGATGAACTGCTCTACTACAAGCAGCAATGCGTTCAGTGGCTGCCACCTGCCAAGAGTTTATGGTCACAGATGTTAGGCCAACACCAAAGCCGCCAACTTGGCCGTGGGATGGATTTTAGCGAAGTTCGCCAGTATCAAGCAGGTGATGATATTCGTGCCATTGATTGGCGCGTCACGGCTCGTACAGGTAAGCCACATACCAAGCTCTTTTCTGAAGAACGTGAAAAACCGATTGTACTTTATCTCGATCTGTCTGCGTCGATGATGTTTGGCTCAAGGTTGATGCTTAAGTCAGTGCAAATGGCGCATATGGCGAGTTTGATTGCTTGGCTAAGTGTCTCTCAACAAGACCGTGTGGGGGCTGTGATTGATACTGGCGAGCAACTTATCGAGCTAAAACCCACCGCTCGCAACAAAGGAGCATTAGCCTTAATACAGTCACTGGTTAACATTCACCAGCAACAATTGTCTGAGAAGAAAGGGGCCAACTACGATGTGAGCCACGCTCTACAAGCACTTGCACGAGTCTGCCCTAAAGGCAGTGAGATTGTTCTCTTAAGCGACTTTTCTCGATTCGACAGTACACATGAGTCCAAACTTAGCCGCCTAAGTCAGCACAATCGCGTTCGCATGATTCAAATTAGTGACCCTCTAGAGAGAGGGCAAACCACCTTTAGGGGGACAGAAAAAGTCTCGAATAAACAGCAAACACGCTGGCTTGATTTTTCTTCTAGCAAAACACGCCTTGGTATAGAAAAGGCGTTTGATCAGCAGCAGGCCCAACTCCAAAAAATGGCCCTAAGGATGGGCATCAGTTTTTCTTCGCTCTCTAGCGATGCTGCATTGACTCAACAATTGCATGGACTTTAACTATGAGCACCGAGACTCAAACTTCACCTTTGCCACTAAACTCAATGCATTTACCTGAACCACCAGCGTGGTTGCCACTCGCTTGGGGTTGGTGGGCGCTAATTGGTGGTCTGCTCACGCTAGCCCTAGCAACTTGGTTGATTATTCGCTGGAATAAAAAACGCTTAGCGCCGAAAAAAACCGCCTTACGCTTACTCGCGCAAGATCAGCGGCCATCCGAGGCGATTGAGTTAGTCAGGCAAGCAGCACTTTGTTATTTTCCTCGTGAAGAGATCGCCCAACTCACTGGCAAAGAGTGGTACGTATTTCTTGATAGCCAGCTATCTACGCCTCGTTTTAGTGCCAACTACGATACTTGGCAACAAGTCTTATACAGTAAACAGCCCATTTCCAATGCGGAAGAACTCATTCGCGATTGCAGCGACTGGGTAAATCAGGCATTACCACCGAAGAAAAGAAGGAGTGTTACACGTGGCTAATATTAGCTTCGTTTGGTGGTGGGCATTTTTCCTTTTGCCCTTACCATTACTCGTTTACTATATTGCGCCGCCAACAAAGTCGGCCGCCCCTATTCAACTTCCTTACATGCCTGAGTCGACAGACAACACAGCGCCTAGCAATCACTTTGCTAAGTTGCTTTGCGGCATAGTCTGGCTGGCACTAATTACCGCAATCGCTCGACCTGTTTGGTATGGAGAGCCAGTAACAACCTCACCAAAGCATCGTGACCTGCTGCTGGTATTGGATCTCTCTTATTCTATGAGTCAGAAAGATATGCAAGATGAAAAAGAGGGATATATCGATCGATTGAGCGCAGTCAAACGCGTGGTCAGTGATTTCGCTAAACAACGCAAAGGAGATCGTCTTGGCTTAGTGCTTTTTGCTGATCATGCCTACCTGCAAACGCCTTTAACGCTGGATCGCAATACTATTTCAGATCAGGTCAATTCTTTGGTGCTCAAACTTATTGGTGAAAAAACCGCTATTGGTGAAGGCATTGGTTTAGCAACAAAAACCTTCATCGATAGTGACGCTCCACAAAGGGTAATGGTTCTACTTAGCGATGGCAGCAACACATCTGGTGTCCTTGACCCTATCGAAGCAGCCAACATTGCTAAAAAGTACAATGCGACAATCTATACCATTGGCGTAGGTGCTGGTGAAATGATGGTCAAAGAGTTCTTTATGACACGCAAAGTAAACACCGCTCAAGATCTCGACGAAAAGACCTTACAAGAGATCGCAGATATTACAGGTGGTCAATACTTCCGAGCACGCAATGCAGACGATTTAGCAGCCATTTACGACACCATCAATAACCTTGAACCTGTCACCAATGCGACCCAAACTTGGCGGCCTCAAACTGAGTGGTTTGGACTCCCCCTTACCGCCGCGCTATTGTGTTTCACCTTACTCGTTTTCATTCGGAGGAATCATGTCTAGTTTTCTTTTCCTCTACCCACAATGGCTGATCGCCACCCTGCCTTGGATGGGGTTAATCTACTGGTTGGCGCGGCGAAATCGCTCACAAACACTGATAGCCCCTCACTTGGCAAAAGCTATGGGGCTACCAATCACCCAGACAAGTAAAATAGCACTTAATCTAATGGCAGTGTGTGGGCTTATCACCATCGTAGCACTCGCAGGGCCAAGTTTTAGCAAACAAGAACGTCCAAGCTTTGCCAACACCAGCGCCCGCGTAGTGGTAATGGATATGTCGATGTCAATGTATGCCACTGACATCAAACCAAATCGACTCACTCAGGCCAAGTATAAAGTCTCCGACTTACTAGAAAATTGGCAAGAAGGCAGTACAGGGCTTGTTGCCTATGCAGGTGATGCCTATCGAATCAGCCCTATGACCAGTGACTCACTCACCATAGCCAATCAGGTTCCCAATTTATCTCCAGAGCTAATGCCTTACTCTGGAGCCAATGCGGCCGCAGGAGTTGAACTCGCCATAGAAATGATGACCAATATCGGTTTAGCGCAGGGAAGTATTGTTCTAGTTGCCGATGATATCGATAACCAAGAACGCGATGATATCCAATCGCTACTCAGCGGCACGAACTGGCAACTCGTATTACTAGGAATGGGGTCTCGCTCTGGAGCACCCATCAAGCTTAGCGATGGCACTCTGATGACCAAAGCGAGCGGTCAACCCGTGGTCGCCAAATCGAATTTTGACAATATGAGAGCATTGGCGGATTCCGTCGATGGTTATTTTGTTCCAGTTCAGATCACCAATAGTGACGTCGAAAAAATCACACAACTCACCTCACATATCGACTCCACAGCTAAAATGAACAAAGACCAATCCGTTGCAGAGCAGATCAATCAAGGCTATTGGTTGCTGCCGCTGCTTATTGTCCCTGCTCTATTACTATTTCGCAAAGGTATGCTCTTTAGCGCTGCGCTGATCTTTATCCCGTTGCTGAGCCCGAAACCAGCAATGGCAAGTCCTTGGCTCAACCAAGATCAGCAAGCCATGCAGTACTTTGAAAATAAAGAATATGACAAAGCAGCAGAGCTATTCACTCAACCAGAATGGAAAGGTATTGCTCAGTATCAGACCCAAGATTATGAAGGTGCAATTAAGTCCTTGAAAGGCGCAACAAGCCAAGAGGGGCGTTACAACCTTGCTAATGCCTATGCACAAAACGGCCAACTTGATGAAGCTGCAAATCTGTATCAATCGATATTAGATCAAGATCCGAACAACCAAGATGCCAAGCATAACCTTGAAGTCGTGCGTCAAGCTCAGCAGCAACAGCAACAGCAACAGCAACAGCAACAGCAACAGCAACAGCAACAGCAACAGCAACAGCAACAGCAACAGCAACAGCAACAGCAACAGCAACAAGGTGATTCGAGCAACAATCAGAGTCAACAAAAAAATGACTCTCAGCAGTCACAATCTGCCAATCAGGAAAACACTCAATCAAGTGATAAAAATTCGGATGATGCGCAATCTGAGGCAAGTCAGCAGTCCAACGAGGCAAAAGAATCCGAGCAAAATATCCCCTCTAAGCAAGGTTCAGATGAGCAGTCTAAAACCTCGTCAGACTCTGAGCAAAAATCGGAACATAAGAGCGACTCATCTAGTCTGAAAGAGCAGCCTAGTAATGAGCAGCAATCTCAGCAGCGTGATTCATCCGCTTCAATATCAATTGACGATAATCAGCAACCCATTGAGCCAGAGCTTAGAAAACTGCAACAGGTCGAGAGTGCGCGAGATCCGAGTCGCTTATTGCGCGCGCAAATGATCCTCCAAGCTCAACAAAAACAACCACCACAAGATACAGGTAAGAAATGGTAATGAAGAGACAAAACAAACTCTGTGTTGCTCTATTCGCTTTGATCGTCGCTTTCACTAGCCCGTTAGCCTTTGCGACGAATGTCATGGCGACAGTTAGTAAAAACAAGGTGGTGAAGAACGAAGTCTTCCAACTGCGTGTGGTGGTCGATAAAAAAGTCTCGTCGGACGCCTTAGATCTAAGCGCGCTAGATAGCGATTTTTATGTAGGGCGTCCAAGCTTTGGCAGCTCAATCAATATTATCAATGGTGATCGTTCGACGAGAAGCGAATGGAACATCACCCTAGCGGCCCATCGTCTCGGTATCGCGACCATTCCTGCTTTTACTGTAGATGGTGTATCGTCTCAGCCTATCAAAATCCAAGTATCGGCTGACAGCAATGAGCCCAAGATAAGCGACTTAATTGAAGTACAAAGCCACTTAAGTAAAGCGCAGCTCTACCCCAATGAGAGTGCTCAACTTAACACCCGACTGATTGTCAAAGCTGATCCAAGACGTTTACAAAACCCAAATGTCATCCCACCGCAGGCGCATGGCATTTCACTCACCGCACTCGGTGAACCGAAACAATACCAAAGTGTTTTAGATGGCGTAGAAGTCACCGTTGTCGATCAAAGTTACCGAGTCACGGCAGATAAGGCAGGTGAATACCAATTGAGCGGGATTGGCTTCCAAGGTAGCGTAGTTTATGGCGATAATCGTAGTGGCACCACAAAACTGGTTTCAGCCGATACCCCCGCGCGACAGTTTAAGATTCAGGTCGATCCAATACCAAACGACTACCAAGGTGCTTGGCTTCCTGCGGCATCACTGTCACTCTCACAACAATGGCTAGATTCAAATGGTGAGAACATTGATGCATCAGCGGTTTATAGTACCCGCGTTGGCGAGTCAATGACTCGTGTACTGCATCTTGATATCCAAGGGCTAGCCTCTGAACGCTTTCCGCAGCTCAAAGTCAGCTACCCTAGCACCGTCAGGGTTTATCAAGAGAAGCCGACCTTTAACGAACTTGAAAATGGCACTACTCGTATGACAGTTAAGCAGGTGATTATTGCCGAGCAGCAAGGTGAAGTTGCGTTTAACGATATAAAACTGAACTGGTGGGATAGCCAAAATAAGTCAGCACAAGAGTCTGTTCTAAAAGGGTTAACGCTTGATGTCGCTCCCGGTTCAACTCTCAACAACGAGCCGATCAGTTCCCCCGTTCGACAAGAACATACAGTAAAAACCGAGACTGTCTATGATGCGGGCTTTTGGCCTTACCTCACCGCCCTATTCGCTGCATTGTGGTTAGCCACGCTGCTGTTAATGGTTAAAAACCGTCGTAAGGCTCAAAGACCTATTGCGCCAACGCAACAAGCGAGTACAACGACACAGCAGTTGTTAACCGCATTAAAAGAAGACGACAAAGTCAAAGCGAGCTTTTTGGTCAAAACTTGGCTCGATGAAAAACCTGATTTGAGTCCAGAGTTAAAGCAAAAAATTGAACATCAGGTAACGGAAATGAACCAGAGCCAGTACTCAGATTCAGACGTAATTTGGCAGACGCAAACGCTAATTGACTTAATCAAACAAGGTGACAAGAATCCGCCAAAGAGCCGCGACAAAAACAGCCTGCCTCCGTTGTAGAAATAACACCCACGAAAAAGCCGCTTAATTCCTAAGCGGCTTTCTATTAAAGACAAATATTTTTCAGCAAGTCTAGATTAGAACTTGTATTTTAGACCGATATTGAAGCCGGTAGTATCGTACTTAGCTTCTTTTCCAGCGATATCTTTCTTACCGTAACCGTACATACCATATTCTGCAGTCATTGCGATGCTTTGCGTAAAGTTAACTTCTACGCCAGCAGCGTATTGAAGACTCACGCCATCAAAGTTAACAGTTTCTTTGCCAGAACCTACAGTAGGAATATTGTAAGACAGATCTACTTGGTATGGAGAAGCGCCAACACCAGCAAGCGCGTAAACGCTGAACATTTCTGTAATTGGAAGAGTACCTTTACCGAATAGAGCGTAAGACGTTTTTGGTTTACCTTCGAGAGTAACTAGACCACCATAGCTAGAGGTTTCAGAAGATGAAGGAATGCCTACACGGCCTTCAACTGCGAAGTATTGGTTAAAATCGTAACCCGCCACTAAGTTTAGTGTAGCTGCAGAATATTTACCACCAATCGCATCTTTCAAGTTCGCATTGATGTCACTTGGAGCTTCCAGATTGAAGTTACCCATTTGGAAGTTACCGCCAACGTACAGACCTTCGTGCGCTTGTGCTGCTGTTGCTGAAAGAGCGAGTGCTACTGCTGCTACAGAAAGAACCTTTTTCATTTTCATTACCTTCTAAGTATTAAATAAAAATTATCAATAGTTAGCGTTCCTTCGCCTTGTTTCGATGTCGTACTATAGAGATTTAAAAGTCTTTGTCAAACAAAAAAACGGTGTTTTATTGAAAATAAAAGCCCTTAATACAAAAGATAAATCCGCTCAATAAGTAAGGTTTCACTTGGATATGAATCCGGTTACAATCCCGAGATACAAGGACGAAACCGCTAAAATAGGACAAAACTCAGCATGACATGCTGTAAGAAAGGGAGCGTAGATTAAATATTTTTGGAATGAAAATCGATTCCATCACTGATTAAAATAGAATAATTAAATGTAATACCTTAACCCCATTCTATTTCCAAAACATTTGCCTATTGGTTTTTGTCACACAGAAAACCAATAGACAAACAAAATTGAAACAGCAGCAATCTAAGTTCAGGAAGATCAAGAATGCATTTTGTGACGTAAACAAGCTGCGGTCATTTTGGGCCTAGCATGGTTGTTGAATCGGTCTAAACGTGTTCAAGCGTCGAGACTGTACCAATAACTTGGTTTCGTCCCCCATTCTTAGCTTTGTAGAGCGATTTATCGGCAGAATTGTAGAGCTTATCAAAGCTAAACTCACTTTGGATAAGCTCCATTACCGAGTAACCGATAGAAACAGTAAGAGATTTGTGCACTGAGCTTTGTTCATGAGCAATGTTTTCTTGCTCGATCTGGCTGCGGATGTTTTCAGATAAGCGGTTGACCTGTTCAGCGTCTTTGCTAGAGATAAGCAGTGCAAACTCTTCCCCTCCGATACGGCAAAAGACTTCTCGTTCCGACTGAGTGTAGTTTTGTAAGATGCTACCAATACGCATTAGGGCGATATCGCCTTGCATATGCCCATAATGGTTGTTGTACAATCCAAAATGATCAATATCCACCAAGATCAAGCCATAACATGTCGCGCTGTCGTCGCCTTCAAAGCAGATCTCTTCGAGCATTGATTCAAGCATACGACGGTTACCTAAGCGGGTGAGTGGGTCGAGTTTAGACATCCTCTCTAACTGCTCGTTGGCTTTTTGCAGATCTCTCGTTCGCGCTTTGACCTCTTGTTCAAGGTTTTCATTCAGCTCGTGGATTGCCTCTTGCGCGCGCGTGCGAAGCAACACTTCGGTCAAGTTAGATGAGAACATTCGAATCACTTCACGTAGCTGATGAGTCAGTGGCGATCGTTTAATCAGATTATCTGCGGCGATAAATGCAATAGGCTCTCCACTATTGCTAACCAACATGGTCATCGCAGTCCAGCCAAAACCAACAATATGAAAGTCATGGTAAATCGGAACGGATTCTTCAAACACCACTTCATTGGGATTAGTTTGCGCTGCTTGAACAATCGAACGGTCTACTGTTTCTGAGCGATAGTAAGACTCATCAACCACGTTGCCTTGAATATCGGTTCCCCAAGTACCTTGCATATGAGTACAGTCTTTATCGGTGAGAAACACAGCGAAACGATCAATCCCCAGGCGGTTAATGGCAAAGGTCACCGCAGACTTACACACTTCACTGACCGTCATACAACGAGAAAGCTCAACCATACTGGCATGAAGCATACGTACATTTTGCTCTTGGCGTTTACGAATATAAATTTGAGAAAGTAGCGAGCCAAAGGATTCAAGCATCTGGCGCTGATACGAGGTAATGGGAGTGCGATTAATGTAGTTATCCATCGCTATCCAGCCAATGATTTCTTCTCCATCGCGGAGAATCAACATCCCATTCCAACCTTGCCCGACAACACTACCAGCCGTATACAAAGGCGCATCCTCTACAATAACGAGGTTCTCTTTACCCTCGAACAGGGCATTAATATACGTTTCTTCTAATTGATGTAGGTCGTATTGAGTGTGATGCTCACTCACCGTGTTGCCCTCTTCATCCGTACCGTATGTTCCGCTAAAACAGCGTTTTTTGATATCAAGTAACATAAATACGGCTCGATCAAAGCCTAGCTTGTCTCTGATCACCTCAACAGCTAAACGATAAAGTTGATCAAGGTTGGTCGGGTTAGATATTTCAACCGCCACTTCTTGTACCAGCTTCATATTGTCGATAAACAGTTCGCGCTGCTTAATAACATCTAGGTACTTGGCTTCTTTGATGTCACGCTGTTTAAACTCTTTGGCCGCTTCCGTTTCAGCGCGAACGCATTGCCAGCGAGAAGCAATAACTTGAAGGGTATCTAAATAGTGAGTTTGATTGAGTTGGTTGAGTTTATCTACATTCAAGCTCTCAATAATTAGGTAGATCCGCCTTTCTGGATGGTTGTCGAGCATGAAGATATAACTGTCGGTGCCCATACTCACCGCATAGTCCCACTGACAGGTATTCATAGCCAAAGGTATCAGGCCATCGGAGGTATCGAACTGCGAAACCCAAGCCCAAAACGTTTCTGGGTAGCGCAAAATAGGCAAAGGTTGCCCACGCTGATACAAGAACTCTCCTATTTGCCCCCCTTTAAGTTCGGCAAATATACCAATATTTTCAGGCTCTACTAACTCATCTAAATACTGGAACAGAGCATTAGCCAGAAACCGTTGATTTCTGGCAGACATAATATCTTTAATAAGCACCCGTGGAAGCATAACCCTAGCCTAAACCATTTTATTATTGCTATACGCTTAGAAACGTATCAGCTACAAATAGGCAAGCAAATATCTTTGCAATCGGTTGTTAAGTGACTCGCAAATAGCTTCAATGAATATATCCTTATATGATACCTACTGCATTTTGTATGACCTTGTTTCCATATATTTCATTTTTGTTGCAACTCAACTTTTTGGTGAGAGTTTGCTAGGCTTGCATACCAACCACCAAGCTTGTGAATTACACTAAAAGAGTAAGGCAGCAATAGGATGAAACATTGTGGCTAAATGGCTATATATTATTGGTATGACACTCTGCTTCCCTGTATGGGCAGATGTCGACTTGGTCAAAGTTGATAAGTCCAAGCGACGTATGTATTTGATTGCTAACGATCAAGTAATAAAAGAGTTTCGTATTGCGCTTGGCAAGCAACCCAAAGGTCACAAAAGGCATGAGGGAGACCAACGTACCCCTGAAGGGCGCTATTATTTAGACTTTGTGATTGAAGACTCTGAGTTTTACCGCTCAATTCACATCAGCTACCCAAATGCCAGAGATGTGGCCTATGCTAACTCACTTAGCTTAGATCCCGGTGGGAATATAAAAATACACGGTTTAAAAAACGGAGAGACTCGCCCAGTCAAATATGTACAAAGCTTCGACTGGACAGATGGCTGTATTGCAATTAGCAATCAAGAGATGGACGAGTTACTTGATCTCGTCACCGCTGGTACGCCAATAGAGATTACTTGGTAACCGATTTAGCATGATTCGGCTTAGAAGATTCACGCGTTACCCACCAGCACATCAGCGAACCAATTGTTACCATAACAACACCTTGCAAGAAGCTTTGCGTCAATACAAGTCCTAGAATAAAAGACGAAATCACGGTCGAAAGGACAGGCGTGAAATACGATAAAGTCGCCAATAACACCATGTTTCCACCAATGATTGCGTAGTTCCATAATGCGTAACCACTCCCCATGGCGATTCCGGAGATCAACAACAACCCTCCAGATTCAAGGTTCAGTGTCATTCCTGTTTCACTACTTAGGGCATACTTAATCCATAGAGTGATTGCCGTCATAATAAAGAATAGAGTGATCGCATTTTGCCCGTTAGAGATGCGCTTAGTTAAATTGCAGTAGATTGCCCATAGGAATGCACCAACAAATGCCATGGTATATGTTGCAGGGTTTGTGGCGACATTTGCCGCTATCTGAGCGACTGAAAGCCCTTGATCGCCTGTAATACTCCAAGCAACACCAAGAAAGGCAAGAGCGATACTCGGATATACCCAAATACTTGTTTTCTTGCCACTTGTTATTACCGCGAGCAACACGGTGAGTGCTGGCCACAAATAATTGATCACTAGCATTTCAATCGCTTGCTGACGCGAGTTTGCCATTGCTAATGCTAAAGCAAGACAGATTTCATAGGCAACAAATAAGCCACCACCAATCATCACATAGCCTAGAGAATAGTTGCGAACCTTTGGTACACCCATCACCATAGCAAGAAAAAGCGACGCTACCGTATATATGGATGCTGCTCCTCCAATCGGCCCTAACATTTCGGTGACTGCCCTAGCTAACCCCATGACGCTACTCCATAGCAGAATAGCCATGACACCAGCCAAAGTAAATTTGTGCGAGCTGTTGATCATTTTCGTTTTCTCAAAAAAAACCGAGCTGAACGCTCGGTTCAAGATCGTAAATTAATAGCTAGATAATTTCCCAACTGTGCGTCATCTCGATGCCTTTACCTAGCATCAAACAAACTGAGCAATACTTTTCTAACGAGTCTGCTGCCACCTTTGCGACAACCTCTGGTTCAAGATTCTCACCCGACACTTCAAAATGAATATTCACTTGTGTAAAAATTCGTGGTGCTATTTCACGGCGTTCTGTGGTGAGCTTTGCATTGCATGCCGTTACTGCCTGCCCTGCCTCTTTCAAACCATCAACAACATCGACTGAGCTACAGCCACCTGCAGCCATTAAAACCATCTCCATTGGGCTAGGAGCTGTGGCTCCACCGTTGCCATCCATCACGATGGAATGACCTGACTGTGATTGTCCTAGAAACTTAAACTCTTCAATCCACTTTACTTCAGCTTGCATCTGATTCTCTCTATTTCTTTTTCGCAAAGTTGTTTTTATCTGTTGGGAACATCACACCTGTTTGACGGCGAATTTCCTCAAGTAGTTTTGCCACAACCAACGAACGTTGAGTGCAGCTTAAATTCATTGATTGTTGCTTGAACTGAGCAGCAAATTCAACTGCTTCATAGTACATTGGGTTGGGCTCTTGTTTAACACTAAGATCGATGCCGATATCGCTACCACGAGTAAACTTAGTTAACTTCTTAGCCGTGGAGATCATTTCCATCAGTAAGAGTCCCTCCTCACCTTGGATCTCACTAGGTAAATAAGAATCGCTGGTTTTTGAATGCTGAAGCACCACTTCAAAGCCGTCATAACAAAGAATGACACTACCACTACCATCAACACCAGAGTCAAGTAATTGCGCTTCAGCTCTGACTGACTCTGGTTCACCAAACAGCTCAATCGCAGAGCTTAAACAGTAAAAACCAATATCCATTATTGAGCCGTTAGCAAATGCTGGATTAAAGGTATTAGGGTTGTCCCCCGCTAGGTATTTCGGATAACGAGACGAGTACTGGCAGTAAGTGATAAGTCCTTTTCGGATAGTGCCAATTGATGAGAGTGATTCTTTCAAACGCTTAAAGTTGGGAATATGCGCTGTCATAAATGCTTCAAAAAGCAGCACATTGTTTTCCTCGGCCACTTTGAACATCTGTTGAGCCAAGGCGTAATTTGATGCCATTGGTTTTTCAACGATTACATGTTTTCCTGCTTTCATTAGCTGTATGGCTTGGGGGCCGTGAAATACATTCGGGCTGGCTATATACACCACATCAAACAACGATGACACCGCCAGTTCGTCTAAATCATCAAACAGGGCTGGTGAGGCGTATTTGTCTGCAAATTGCCCTGCACTTTCTAACGAACGTGAGTAAACCGCACAAAGCTGATACTCTCCCGTTTTAAGCGCAGCTTCGACAAATTGATCCGTGATCCAATTCGTCCCAATAATCGCTAACCTTATCATTATTACTTCTCCTTTCACTCGCTCTATTAAGCAAGCACTACCGATTGCCGATATAGATAGACCAAGCTTACCGAACTTAAATTTCTGCACGCAGATTCAAACGTAAGCGGGGTTGGCACTAAACCGTAAAGACAACGCGTATAGCAAGCATAATTAAAACAGCACCTGACAATCGGTCTATTAACAAAGCTTTAGATCGGATTCTATCAATTAATCTTGGGCTGGAAAGTAAAAATGTAATCAGGGTGTACCATAAACCATCGACAATAAATGGAGTTAGGACTATTAGCCCTTTTGCCGCGACGCTCTCACCTACCGCGACAAACTGGCTAAATAGCGCGATGAAGAACAAAGCGATTTTTGGACTAAGTAATGAAATCAGAAAACCTTCTTTGGCTGACTGCCAAATGCTGGTTTGCTCACCCGATTCGAGCCTTTCAGCAACCCCACCTTTTGAGCGTAAAGCATTGTAGCCAAGGTAAGCGAGATAAGCGGCACCAGTGTAGCTGATGGTTTTAAACAGCAGCGGTGATTGTTGCAGTACAACGGCTAAACCAATCAAAGTAATAAACGCGTAGATACCAATGCCAATCGCATGCGCCCAAGCAGTGGCGAAACCGTTAAGCCTGCCCCCTGCGAGGCTGTGTTTAGCGACCATCGCTAAACTAGGCCCCGGAGACATGGCCCCAAGAATGCAAATAGTAAATAAGGACAACCATACCGTGAATGTCATACAAAATACCTTTAAACCGTGAGTCTTACTCACGTAGCGACTGAAGTAGGCCCAACGTTAAAACATGACAGCAATGAATTGAAATCAAAGTTGATCATAGCAAGCATGACTTCAAATCATACCGATAGAATAAGATGAGGTTTGCATAGCATTTAGGACTCTTTCACGCATCCATTGATGTGCCTTATCTTGGTCATACTTAGGGTGCCACATCAACCAATAATGATGAGCCTCGGTATCAAACGGTAAAGGCTTGTATACTAAACTGGCATCCTTAGCGAGATTTCGCGCAATGTGCTCTGGTACCACCATCAAATAATCACTACTGCTTAGGGCGTTAACGGCGGCTGAGAAAAATGGAACCTTGAGCGCAATTCTGCGACGAAAGCCAAGTTGATTTAAAGCGATATCTGCATTTGAGTCTTTGTCTCCTCCTCCTGTCACCTTTAAGTGAGGGTAAGAAGTCAGAGCTTGGCAGGTCATCTGTTCGACTTGGCTTAAAGGGTGCTCTTTGCTCATTAAGCACATTGATTTGTCTTGACCGATTTTCACACTACTAAGGTTTTCCGGCTGTTGTGCCAGCATGGTAGAGGCTAAGTGGATTCCAGTTGACTCAAACTGGTTTAAAAAGTCGGGCTGCCACAAACGATAGGCAATATTAACGTTAGGTGCTTGTTCTACCACCACTGACACTACGTCTGGGATGATGTATTGAGCTACGTAATCGCTAGAAGAAATCACAAACTCTTGCTGCCAAACCTGAGGATCAAATGGCTTGTCAGCAAGCAGTGCGTCAAACTCGCTGAGTAACTCACGAAGTTTATCTTTCATCTTGAGCGCACGAGGTGTGGGAACAAGTTGGTTGCCATCTCGCACCAGTAGCGGATCGCCACACACCTCTCTGAGCTGTGACAACTGCCTGCTCATCGCCGACTGAGTAATATGCAGTCGCTCCGCGGCTTTACTGACGTGGCACTCTTCCAATAAGACATGGAGCGAACGCAGTAAATTAAGATTTAGGTTATTAAGCATTTAGCGTATTAAAAAATTCGTTCAGTACAGTGTGAGTCATAAGATGACGCAATTCAGGTATCTTCTGTAACTCGTCTCGAATCGCATTAAGCTGCGTCATACTGCTTACTTCCACGTAAAGCATCATGTCTGTTTCACCGCTAATGGCATGGCACCATTTAACGCCATCTATTTCATAAATGCGCTGAGCATAAGTTTCGCAATACTGGGTTGAACTCGATGTATCGAACTTAAGCGCCAAGTAAGCGTTAATTCGTTCTTTGCCATCCGCTTTTGCCACATCTGCGTGATAGCCAAGTATCACTCTTTCATTTTCTAGTTTCTGTATTCTGGCGGTCACCGCGGTTCGCGAGAGATTCACCTGCCTCGCGATATCACTCACACTCTCCCTCGCATTAAGTTTTAAGATATCTATGATTTGCCGATCAAACTTGTCCATATATTACTTCCCATGTACGCCAACTTATCCTGTCGGTTGACAGCAATGTGACACAAAACGGGTTTGGATGAAAGCCGGCAATTTGACCGTTGCAAAACCACAAACCGACAATGTGACCATAATCCGCGACGAATTGACTAATGCATCCCTAAGCCGCCTAAGATAACCTAGGTTAAACGCCAACAACGATGCAGGGAGAGCACAATGAGCGAGCTGAAAAAAGAGATTACGTTGCTATCTGGCATTGGGCAATTGTCGACCACACTATTGGGAACGGGGCTTTTTATGGTTCCCGCTATTGCAGCAGGAATCGCAGGGCAAGCCTCCTTGTGGGCATGGCTAATTCTGTTTATTGCCATTTGCCCCATCGCACTCACTTTTGCCCAACTTGGCAAGCGCTACCCGAATGCAGGCGGAACAGCTTACTTTGTACGCAAAGCTTTCAATACTAAGCTAGAAAAAAGCGTCGCTTGGCTGTTTCTCAGCGTGGTGCCTGTTGGTGTACCAGCGGCCATTGCGTTAGCGGCTGGATTTTTGCAACAGTTGCTACCCGAGAGCATCAATTCAGCACTTTTCGCCCAATTGCTTACCGTTGCCTTGCTGGTCGGCGTCAACCTAGCCGGGGCAAAGTCTTCAGGTAGATTACAAACCCTTATCGCCCTGTCTATTTTTGCCCTTATCGCTGCATTTTGGTGGAGAGGTGACTTTAGCACTCAAGATCTGAGCTTGCCTCCGCTAGCGAGCGACAGTATCTGGTCAGTCGGACTGGCTCTTGGTGTGATGTTCTGGTGCTTTGTCGGAATTGAAGCGTTCGCACATATGGGGGAAGAGTTTAAAAACCCTCAGCGAGATTTCCCGATTGCTATTATCGCTGGCTGTTTTGTAGCTGGCATGAGTTACTGGGTCTGTTCAATCATTGTGTTAAAGATGGGGGCTTTCGGTTCACCTGCCTTTGACAGTACATCCATCCCTTGGATATCAGAAAAGCTTTTTGGACCAGAATTCAAAGCCTTGATTAGCGTCGTTGGTTTCGGAGCCTGCTTTGCGAGCGTCAACCTCTACACACAAAGCTTGTCTCGAATGGTATGGGCACAAGCAAAGGAATATAGCCCAAGCAGTGCATTGGCACGGCTATCAATTCGTGGTGTCCCGGCCAATGCCACCTATGCAGTTGGTGGCGTGGCGCTAGTCTCTTGCCTAGCCGGCGAACTCTCCGGCTTAGATTTAGAATTCTTCCTAAAATTAGCCAATGGCATCTTTGTCTTGGTGTACCTGCTTGCCATGCTCGCCGCTTACAAGTTGTTGCAAGGGTTTAGTCGCTATCTTGCTGCTCTGGCCCTGCTACTTTGTTCCGCCGTGTTTGTCTGCCTAGGTTGGTCGATGCTTTATGCCGTTGGCGTCTTTGCTCTGCTTAGCTTGCCGTGGAAAAAACGGCGAACCGTCGACGGCTCAAATAGGGTGTGACTCGACCTTATCAGAGTGGATAGCAAGAATAGTCTGTGGGCTGACCTTCTTCCACTCAGGACTCTTTTCCAATGGCTCTGACGCCAACACAATATTGACGCCATTTTGTTTAATGAAAACCGTTGGTGCGACTTCATCTGAACTGTAGCGAACAACCCAAAACTGGTTGCCATCTGATATACAGATTGACGCTTTGAGTGGCTCTTCTACGTGCTTGCTGTTCATCACTTCACAGATCATCGATAACGTCAGTTTAATCGCTTGAACAGGGTTCTTCTTGAGCCCATTTTGCAGCATAAGCAAAAAAATAAGCTCACTGTCTGTGGTACCCATGCGCTTTAAAAACAGCGACTCACACAATTGGCGTTCAAGTTCAAATTTAACCTGATCAAAACCGCCAATTTGCCCGTTGTGGAGAAACATCCAATTTTCACTGATAAAGGGATGGCAATTAGAGCGTGAAACTTGTGTTCCCGTCGAAGAACGGACATGGGCCATAAATCGATGAGAACGAATATGATGAGTAAGAGAACGTAGGTTTTCATCTCCCCAGGCAGGAAGAACTTCGTGAAATTGCCCTGGCGTTTCTCGCTCTGTATACCAACCTAAACCAAAACCATCAGCATTCACTCTAGTCACAGCTTTGCGTGCCTCTAAGCTTTGGTGAACCAACGAATGTTCAGGCTCATAAACTAACTCATCTAAATAAATGGATTCTCCATGGTAAGCTAACCATCGGCACATGCGACTTCTCCTAATTGAATCTTGCTCAATAACATCATGATTTAAAGATTTCAGCAAGCGTACGAATCTTAGGTTCAATCTCAAGCAGCGGAACATTGCCAAAGCCCAATACCGCGCCAGACCAGTTGCGCTCAGCCCCCTTACAGTATTGCTCATAGTAATCAAACGGACGTATCACAATGCCATGCAACCTCGCTCGTTCAGCCCATTCTTGTTCCGAGATATAACCATACCATCTTAAAGTGACATGCAGACCTGCCGCTTGGCTGATCACTTCTACACAGTCCGGGAAATAGCGTTCTATCATACTCACCATCTGTTGATGCTTTTGCTTATAGAGGCGACGCATCTTGCGAATGTGCCGGACCAGGTCTCCCTCTAAAATAAAATCAGCCAACGCGGCTTGGGTATGGCTTGGAGAATCACCACTTAGCGCATCTTTTATGCTTAGAGCTTCTTTAACCATAGATTTGGGCAAAACCAGATAACCTAAACGCAGGCCATTGAACATGACTTTACTCAGAGAACCTACATAGATGACATGTTGATCATGACCTGTTTTAGCCGCTAAACCTTGTAAGCTTGGATATGGGCGATGAGCAAACTGGAACTCACTGTCGTAATCATCCTCAATGATCCACCCATGGCGATTTTTGGCCCATTCAATTAACCTCAAGCGCTGATTAATATCGAGCGTGGTTCCGAGTGGATACTGGTTACTTGGGGTGACGTAAATCGCTTTGCTACAAATGCCCTCGACGAGGTTTAAATCTAAACCCGATTTAGGCACAACCACCGCAGGGTGCCATTGACAATTAAGCAGATTAAGCACTTTAGCCATTTGTGCATAGCCCGGCTGCTCCATCAACATAGGGCGCTCGTCTTTCAGAGTCAGTAAAGTTGCTATGGTTAGTGCTTGCTGAGCACCCGATGTAATAACAATTCGTTCAGGGTCACAGACCACAGAGCGGCTCGTCGCCAAGTAGCTTGCTAGTGCTTGTCGCAGGTTGCCGTCGCCTTGAATATCTTGTCCACCCAACAGGCTTACACGACCAATATGCCGCGTTAGCAAACGTTGCCATTTTTGGGTAGGAAACTCGCTAAGATCAGGAACCCCAGGTGAAAAAGCACGGCTGTGATCTTTAGGTTTAACAATCTCGTACCGCCGTTCACACGATTGAGACGTCGCAACAAACTGATCCGGCAATTCAAACGCGACAAAATAACCAGAACCCATCCGACTCTCTAAATACCCTTCAGCATGCAACTGTTCATACACATGGATGACCGTATTACGACTTAAGTTAAGCTCTTCAGCTAGCTTACGTGTCGAAGGAAGCTTTAATCCTTTAGCCCATAACTGCCCGACGATTTTATCTCTGACTGCATTAAACAGCGCAGCTTGCTTGGTCCGACTCTCTTTGCTCAGTTGCAAATCACCAATATCAATTAATGCCATAAGTGGATCCATCCATCAGATTAAAGTGGCTCTAAATTTAGAACCAATTTAAAGATACCTTTTCTGTAAATCAAATATTTGCAGGAGGCAAGGCAATGTTATCAGCAACCAAAAGAACTGAAATTAAGAAAGGGGCCCACAAAGCCATTACTGAGCAACAAGCATTGTACAATATTATCGACGAGTCGTTGGTGGCGCACATAGCGATCTCGGACAGTGAGCAACCCTATGTCATCCCTATGTTAGCATGGCGAGTGAAAGAGACAGTCTATATTCACGGCGCTAACAATAGCAGACTAATGCGCAGCTTGAAGAGTGGAATCAACACCTGCCTAACCTTTACATTGTTCGATGGCTGGGTTTTGGCAAGAAGCGCATTCCATCATAGTGCCCATTACCGAAGTGCCGTGGTGCTTGGCCAGTTTACTCCAGTCGAAAATAAGCACGAGAAGGACAGGTTGCTGAACCATTTTATTGAGCAAATTGCTCCGGGTAGAACGGATGACGTCCGTCTGAGCAGCGACCGAGAGCTTAACAGCACGATGTTGCTCGCTATCCCCCTAACCGAAGCTTCAGTAAAAGTAAGCCAAGGGGACGTCAACGATGACCTAAATGATATGGATCTGACTGCTTTTGCGGGCTTCCTTCCTTATCGAACCGTTGTCGGTCCTTTAAAGGCAATGCCGGACTCTAAACACAGCCATACACCAGACTACAGCCAAGCGTATGGCACTCGCTGGTATGACCAAGAAACCAATTAACAACTAGCTTAACGCTCATCTAAGCAGTAGTGCTGTACGTACTGGATGGGCGTTAGTCCCCTATTTTTCTTGAACATACGATTAAAGCTTGCGGTATTCTGATACCCTAGTCGCCGCGCAATCTCTTCAATCTCGACTCCCTGAGTCAACATGGAAACAGCAATGTTACTCAGCACGTAACCGCATACCGTTGAAAAATTCATTCCAAGCTTACGTAGTGATCGTTGAAACTGCTGAGTAGACATACCGAGTAAACTACTGACACGCTCAAGTGTAGGCAACCCATGGAAGCGACTGTAATTGATGACTTCATAAATCACCTTAACCTCATCTTCAGGATCGGGCATATTTAATAGCTCATCTAAATCCGAAAAGTTCATCGCAAGGCGGCCTTTACGGATACTTGCCTGTTGTTTGGTCGCTAATCGAACCTCTGAGTGAAACCAAATCTCAGTACATGAATGGCTCCAGTCAACTTCGCAACCAAAGAATTCTCGATATTTCTCTCTATTCTTGCGAGTCCCTGATAGACGTACTCTCAAAGGGGTAAACTCGGAACCTAGATAGAGTCTCATCACTTTGACCAGTACCACCGCCATACGAACACTGTCATGAACTTTGACTTCTGGGCTGATACATGGGTTTCGATATGTCCACTTAATGATTGAGCCACTTAAAGCCGCAGATAAAAACGCGCCATTCTGCAAACTATTGAGCCCGTAGTTCATACGGCGTATTGTTGAGGCGAAATCAAACCCAGACAGCAACCAGTGGCTAATCGCACCAATACGTGCAATATTGTTGCCCTGCATCAGTTCGAGCACAATATCCGGATTGGCCGTCTGTTGTTCGAGGTTGGCAAACCATTGATTCACTTCTGAGAGTGGAATGAGTGTCATCGGTTTCTGAAAAACCTCATCAGGGATGCCCAGAGAGCCTTCCATCAATTTATAGCGCTTGTGAGCTTCAAGGTGCATGTTGTAAATACCTATTGCTCGCATAAATCTCACTTTATCCATTTACAGATCAACTCAATATCTTGCGTTATATGATTTAATCTGTCACATCGCATCGACTTTTACAATTCTAGATCACAATCAAGCTCTGTTATTACTTTGGAGCCTTGAATGAGTTTACTAAGTGTCCCGTTCGTGGGAACAAATGCCGATACCCTATTGCACGTTGTCGCAACTGTTGTTCTTGTCGCCACCGTTGGCGCTGCATTATTTGGATTTTGGAAATTTCACGAACTACCAATCAATAAAGCCCATAGCAAAGATCATCATCAAATTGGATTGATAACGGCACTCACATGGATTGGTTTCATCTGGCACTGGGTTTGGGTCGTCGCCGTTATTCTCGCCTTCGTTGATATGGAAAAAGCCATCATCAACCTGCGTGATACCTGGCGTTATGCCCCGAAAAGTAACAACACTAAAGGAGAAGCGTAATGTTAGAAGGTTTAGCAGTCTGGGCACTGTTCATCTATTTGCTTCGCCTTGTAGGTATGCCTTGGAATAAAGCGACTAAGTCATTCGCTTACTTAGGGGGACTCTCGTGGCTTATGTTCGTTTGGGTTGGCCTGATCAACTTCACTCCGATGGATCTCTCTGGTGGATCTGTAGTTCAATCACCGCACATACAACTGCGTCCAGACTCTCCAAATGTGACAGGCAAAGTCGACAAAATCCACATTGAGCCAAACCAACAAGTCTCAAAAGGTCAGCTCATTTATGAAATCGACCCAACGCAGTACCAGATATCCCTGAATCAAGCTAAGGTCGCTGAAGACGCCGCTGAAATTGCCTATGATGTCGCAAAGGAAGACATCGCAATAGCACAAGCAAGCTATCAATCCATGTTGCAAGAGGTGAAAACCACTCAAAGTCGTTTAGCTGCGGCAAAAGTGGATCACAAACTGCAGGTCAAAATGCTCAAGCGTTATCAAGAGCAAAACCGTGTCGTACAGAATACCATCACTGCGAGCGATATTGATAAACAAGAAACAACTGTAGAGAAAACGCGACACAAGATCTCAACCATTGAGTCTGAACTCAGTACAAAGATTGTCGAAGCGGAGAAAGCAAAGCTCGCTATTTCCAAAGCAGAGTTGACGGTTAAAAGTAAGAATACAGACTGGAAAACCGCTCGCGAGAAACTTGCTAAAGCGCAATGGGACTTAGACAGTACCAAGGTATACGCTCCGGCTGACGGTTTCGTTACTAACTTTATACTTCGTGAAGGGCAACGCGTCTCTATGATGCCAAGACTTCAAATGTATACCGATGAAAAATATGTGCTTATGCGTGTGAATCATCAGGCAATTAGAAATATTAAACCCGGCCATGCTGCAGAGTTTGCTTCTTCCGTCTACCCTGGCAAGATCTTCTCAGCTCAGGTAGAAGGCATCGTTGAGGCCACCGGAGAGTCTCAGGGCAACTTACTTGGATTTGATCAACCAGTGCGTACGACAACAGGTCAAAACCTGCAAAACAAGCATCACTTTGTTAGGTTGAAAATCGAAGAAACTGACGACTATGATATTCCCGTTGGCTCTGTTGGTTTAGCTTGGATCAGTGGCGATAAACCGATTGGCTTTATGGCATTCCTCGATGCGATTCGTGGCATCATTATTCGTATGAAGTCCCAGCTTTACTTCTTCTATTCGATTTAGTGCTGAGCGCAATATAGTTGACTTTAAGCTTCGAGTTGAGCGACGAAGCCAAAGGGCGTAAGCCATTATTAGTTATGGTTATATCATTAGCATTTTCAAGGTCTTTTGCATTTTGCAATTTCGATATGCAAATGGAACAGCATAAATGTCACAAAAAGGCACCATTTTAACGCAATTTGGTGCTATAAAAGTTGGCACATATAGTGCAACAGTAATAATGACCCTTAATTAAGCCGAGGGTCACCTAGCCAACTGACGTTGTTAGTGAACCCATTTGTTCACACATATATCGGCCAATCTCACTTTTTTGAGGTTGGCCTTTTCTTTTTTGGTTTAGGTGATTCAGATATCAGCTCATCACACCACTCTTCCCATACATGTCACTTCAAGATTGAACAACGAGAATTCACTATATGATGGGCTTTGGATAAAAGAAAACCCCACTAAGCTTGCGCCTAGTGGGGCTCATTCTTACTCGCAGCAATCCGGCTACTAATAGGTGCTCCCTGCATCTATTCCTTGATAGTACACTGAATCCTTCAGCACTGTCCGTATCATCGCCTTCCTAGCGGTGTCCTTGGCAATCCAGCCCGTTAGCAATCCTCGCTAACTCTCATCGCTTTATCCTTAAGCGGTGTCCCTGACTCTATCATCCTGATAGAAATTGCCTTAGTCCTTTAAGCGTCCATTGTCTTTCCTTGTGTAACCATCCTAGTTACTAGCGTCCAGCCAATGTCCTTCGCTTTCCATGCCAATCATTCATCCTGAATAATCGAATCTTCATCCTGAAGATGACCAATCCTTGGGTCTTTCCTGTTCCGTGTCTGCTTCCTGCTGACAACTAAAGATTATGGTGCTGGCGCCATTTTCACAACGCTGTTTTTCCTTACTCGCCAATTTCCCCACAGGTCAATAAACATACATATCTATATTATTCATAATGTTATGGTTAGTTACGCCCAATTTCTCAGCGTTCGCTTCTCATAATGCTCACGGCATTGTAAGAGATCTCGCACACAAACCCAGGTCAATATCCGACGTAAACTCGCCTTCAGCAAGACTCAAAAGGTGAGCAACATCTCACTATCGCTTGACTCAGCGGCTGATAACTTCTCTTACCAGCGGTTTTTTCTGGACTATACGACGTTAAACTAGGATATTATAAGCAGATCCATATCACATAACGTTGAATACTCGCGATAAACCTACCCGGTCTATCCATTAACTATCTCCTAGAGGAAGATTGAATGATTTCAAAATGGGCACAACGCTTTTACCAAATGGCAGAACTAGTTGGCTCTTGGAGTAAAGATCCCTCCACTCAAGTCGGCGCTGTAATAACAAAGCAAAACCGTATCGTCTCTGTCGGCTTTAATGGCTACCCACATGGTATTTCAGACAGTGCGATGACCGATGATCGTGAAATGAAGTATTTGAAAACACTTCACGCTGAAGAGAATGCAATCCTTTTTGCAAAACGTGACTTAGACGGGTGTGAGATTTGGGTTACTCATTTTCCTTGCCCAAACTGTGCGGCGAAGATCATTCAAACAGGCATTTCTGCGGTCCACTGTCCGGAGCAAACACAAGACTTCCTTTCTCGATGGGGAGATAAGATCAAAGTAAGCCAAGAAATGTTCTTACAAGCGGGTGTAAAAGTTAACTGGTTACCACTGGATGACTTAGAACAGATAGACCATGCAAATTAAGGGGTAACCTTTAAACGCTCAAAAGTGTCGAATAGCTGTTGAGACTTATAGGGTTTAGGAAGATACGCGTCCATACCTGCATCGAAACAGCTTTGAATTTCTTCGGGCAAGACACTCGCCGTTAAGGCGATAATCGGCACTTTATCTTTACCTTTATCCACCTCCCATTGACGAATCTCCTTCGTTGCAGTTAGCCCATCCATAATCGGCATCATGCAATCCATCAAAATTGCACAAAAGCTTTCACCCGTTTTCACGGCGTTGAGCGCATCTAATCCGTTACTGGCTATCACATATTCAATACCAATTTTATTAAGAAAAAATGAGGCAATTTTTTGGTTCATTAAATTATCCTCAACAATCAGAACTTTTTTTACTCCCGATAAGCGAGTATCTGGCCCAAAATCAGCTTCCGAGGTGTCTTTTAGTTGATGCTTGCTCAAAGCCGCTTCCAGAATAAGTTCAAATCGATGCCCCAGAATTGGCAATGCAATTGAAGCACCAAGCAATACATCTAATTCTGGCTTGGTAAATAGATGATGACTCAATCCTACGATCTCCGCCGAAGGATAATGGGTTCTTAGCTTAGTGATATCTTTTCTTGCACTTCGACCACGTTCTGTACAATAGAGAATGAATGGCACTTCATCCCCCTTCAAAGGGATGTCTTCTACCGTGTTGTATACCTCAAGTTCAACCCCAATTCGGGCACTCTCCAGCTTGATTAATTGTAGGTAGTTGGAGTCATTGCTAACGAGAATGCTATGCGCTGCTAACTTAATAGGTTCTGGTTGTTTCTCACTGATCGCTAACGGAATGGTCAATGAAAAACGGCTACCGACCCCAGTGGTTGAGTTTACCTCAATCTTGCCACCCATTAATTCGGCTAACTGACGACAAATCGCTAACCCAAGTCCTGTTCCGCCATAACGTCGAGTGATACTGCCATCTTCCTGGGTAAACGGTTTAAAGATTTCATTTAACTTGTCACGAGATATACCGATACCGTTATCAATGACATGACACACCAACTGTTGTGAGTCGGTGGTCAGTTCGACCGCCACCACACCATTACGGGTAAACTTGATCGCGTTACTTAACAAGTTCATCAGCACTTGTTTAAATCGAAAGTCATCCACATCGATAAACAAGGGTAAATGGTGAGAAAATGAAACTTGGACTTCTACCTGTTGTTTGAGTGCGTTTGCTGACACCATATTGATGGTTTCATACACCGTTTCTCTAAGATCAACGCTGTGGGGAGATAGCACCAAGTTGCCCGACTCTATCTTGGATAAATCTAGAATATCGTTAATCAGTAGTAGTAGCGCATGTGACGAAGTATCAACGTCTGCCAAAATCTCTCTTTGAGCCGTGGTCAAATGGCTATCAGAGAGTATCTCCGTCATTCCGATAATACCATTAAGCGGTGTACGAATTTCGTGCGACATATTGGCAAGAAAAATACTCTTGGCTCTATTCGCGGCCTCGGCACTCTCTTTTGCCTGTACCAAATTTCGCTCATATTCATTCTGTTGCTCAATAATCTGGTTCAATCGTTTGGCGAATGAAGAGAACTCGTCTTTACCGTCTATCGGTATTTTTTCTGCACCATCTTTCTCCTTCATGTGCCCCATGACCAAAATGATCTTCGCAAGTTTAGAGTTGATCCTATAGACAGTACTGGTTCCCCAAGCAAACATGATGATAAATACCGAACAGCCGGAGATACCAATTAACCATAATCCTTTTTCTGCATTGCGAATACTGACTGCAATCTGATCTCTTAGGCTAATGGAAAATGCAATGAGTCGTTTTTCGACAGCTTTGTTCCTTGTATTGATTATCTCAACGAACTCTGCTGGCGCAATCTTCTCTCCGGAGCGGCTCAATAGAGCTTCTTTCGCTAACGTACCGCGCTGAAATTCTCGACTAGCGAAGAGATCAAGAAGCACCTGAACCTGTTGAGAATCCGCCCCCAAGCTAACAAACTTATCGAGGTAAAGCTGCTGCCTTTCTCTAATACGAAAGTATTCCTCCGCATAATCCGAATATTGCCACTCCAACCATCGAATTTCTTGAGTTAACCACGCTTCCCTTTCCATCCAAAAATACAGCCAACTTAAATCTGACAAAACCAGATCAAGATGATGAACGCTAAGGGAAGTGCCATGACTTTCTAAACTGTGCACTTCCACAAGTAAGTCGTGATAGATGGTGTAGATCAGTTGGCCCAATTCTATTGTTGAAGCTGAATCAGAGTTGACCAATTCAGGTAGCAAATACTGCAGCTCTTCAATGTAACTGCTGGCTTGATTTGGAGTTTGAATGCCATGATGGACATGATCTGAGGAATGCGCTGTTTTGGCAATTAACACCATTGTTTGCTGAGCGCGATTTATTGATGCATTCGCGTTTTGACCACCCAAACGTTGATTCAGAGCGGCATACAGGTGATGAGAAAACTCAGCCAACAGAGTGATGGTCTCATTCTTCTCATCGACTAATTGATAACTATGTAGCCTGTCTTGAAAGTCCTTAGCTAAATTAGCACTGAAAGCGATGATGACAAGTGTGGGTATCAGACACAGAATAAATAGTCTACTTTTAATAGACATATTAGTCAGTAACATCTGGATTCATTCCTTGAATCAATTTAAGGCTATAGAAATCTAAGTCTAGTTGATTATTCAATCAGGGGCGTAAGAAATAATAATAACCACAAAGCTGGCTAGTAATCGAACACGCTAAAAAGCAATTTAGTTAACCAACAACGTCAGAAAGAATAGGATATTTTGATCAGGCTAATACTCTCAACCCTTTTGTTTTGGTTCGCTTTTCAAGCCAGTGCGGATAGCTTTGCTGTTATTACGCTCAATCCAGACCTTAAGACTTTGCGCTCAAACCAGGTCAAGTTGCTTTATCGTGGCCGCGTTTCGCACGTAAATGGTATTCCTGTTCGCCTCCTTGATCTTCCCCGTGAATCCGAGAATCGTGAAGACTTCTACCGCAAACTCCTCAATAAATCTCCGACTCAAATGTCTGCAATTTGGGCCAAACTTTCTTTCTCAGGTAAAGCGATTGTTCCAGTAGAACTCCCACATGAATCACTCGAACTCATTCTCCATTGGCTAGAGAACAACGCAAATGGCATCGCGTATGTTCCTAAAGAACTGCTTCCAGAGGACGCCTATGTCATATACCAACTTGCGGACTAACTATAGCTATCTGTTCTTACTCGTCGTGATGCTTTCGGGTATTTCAACACTGAGCCGCGCTCAGGTAACGCTTTCAGATGATATTCAACTAAGTGGATTTGGGACATTTACTGCGGCGAGGAGTGATAACCAACTGCCCATACTTTCTGGACGAAACATTACTGATGAATGGTGTTTTGATTGTGATACTACCTTAGGTATTCAAGCTGATTGGCGCATCTCTCCTAAACTTCGTACCACAGTGCAAGTTGTTAAAAGACCAGAGGATACTTTTTCCTCTCCCGAACTTGAAAGAGCATTGATTGAATACAGTGCCGAGTCATTCCGCGCAAAGGTTGGCCGATTAAGAACTCCGATGTTTATTATGTCTGAATACTACTATGTCTCTAGTGCGTACCCTTGGATACGTTTACCGCCAGAAGTATATGGTAACAGCCTTGGACTGACTTACTATGAAGGCGTATCTGTAGATTTGTTACATGCGTTTGATAATGGCAATCAAATTGTTGTTTCTCCTTATATTGCTATTCCCCGCGAAGAACAAGTCAACCAATATGGCGCACCGTTTACGTTAGAGATTTCCAGAGCGCTCGGTTTTAGCTCTGAATTTTTATATGGTGATAACTTGCTACGTATTGCCTATGTCAATCTTGGGGCAACCCTTACAGGATTAAGCACTATCCCAAAATCTTACGACCTTGATGTATTCTCGCTTGGCGTCAGTCACTATTTTGGACACTTCCACTTTCAAGCAGAGACGATGCTGTCGCAGAACTTAAGCTCAGACTGGTACATAAGCCTTGACTATCAAATGGAAAACATTACGCCATATATTCAGTACGGGCAGGCACGACTGACAAAAGATACAGAAAGTTATTTAGTGGGTTTCCGCTACGATTGGACGCCACGAATAAATACTTCTATTGAGTGGCAACGCTTCTCAGGTCGAGAAAACGTGATCAGTGGACAATTTACAATGCCTCAAGATCCAACCAAACCGCTTAGTTCTAACGTCGAACTGTTCTCAATCGGTTTATCGTTCACCTTTTAAGTAGATAAGGTGACTAAGATCATTCAACTTTCCGGCACTTTGTCATCTATTACACAAACAATGTGCTTCAAGTATTTTTTACCACAAAATAAGAATGTCACTTCCAAAATGTCAATAGGCACTAGCGCCTACTTTTTCTAGTTTATTTCCCCATTTTAACCCCTTATTGCAGCCCAAATACCCTCAATTAATTTTACTAGCAGAATAAGATATTAGGCCTTACAATCCTGCCGCATAAAAATTACAAAATTAATACAATTCCTCTATTCACGCCCCCTATCGGTGAAATAGAGTCAGTCCCCAAAAAACGTGAAAGGTCCATACAAACAATGAGCCCAGAGAAACACCTCTTAGATTGGCAAACGAGCCAAACGATTGCGGAAACTATTTCTCCCCTTCTAGGTCAACTTTACCGTCACAAAGGCGTCGAAGTTCTACTCTTTGGAAAAACACTGGTTAATGCAGCGACCATCGACATCATTAAAACTCACCGTTTAGCTCGTCGCTACACAGGCACAGCTCTGACTCCTGAGCAAACTCTCCCTCTCATCAAAGCGCTTTCTGAAATGGAGCTTTCTCCTTGCCGCATCGACATTGGTCAGCTTGCACATGAATTCTGGCAAGGTCGTGATGATGAGCACGGTGTTAAGGACTTCCTTCACACATCTCTACTAGGTGCCATGAATGGCGAGACAGTGACAGAGCCACGTGACGTTGTATTGTACGGCTTTGGTCGCATTGGTCGCCTTTTGACTCGCCTACTGGTTGAAAAGTCTGGTCCGGGTTACCCACTTCGCCTGCGTGCTGTTGTGGTTCGCGGTGGCAAAAAAGGTGACCTAGAAAAACGAGCAAGCCTACTACGTCGTGACTCTGTACATGGTCAATTCAATGGTAGTATTGTGGTTGATGAAGAGCGCAAAGCCATCATTGCTAATGGCAACTACATTCAGTTTATTTACGCAAATAAGCCTGAAGATGTCGACTACACCAACTATGGGATCAACCACGCGCTAGTCGTAGACAACACAGGTGTATGGCGTGACGCAGAAGGTCTGGCTCAGCATCTAGAGTGTAAAGGTGCGGAAAAAGTTCTGCTTACAGCACCAGGCAAAGGCGACATTAAAAACGTGGTGTTTGGGGTTAACGACAACGTTATCCAGCCTGAAGACACTATCGTCTCAGCAGCAAGCTGTACTACCAATGCGATTACTCCTGTTCTTAAAGCCATTAATGACAAGTTTGGTGTAATTTCTGGTCATATTGAAACGGTTCACTCGTTTACCAATGACCAAAACTTGATTGATAATTTCCACTCAGGTGAACGTCGCGGTCGTAGTGCCTCTTTAAACATGGTGCTGACTGAAACTGGAGCGGCAAAAGCAGTCGCTAAAGCGCTTCCAGAGCTGGCTGGCAAACTCACCGGTAACGCGATCCGCGTACCAACGCCAAACGTTTCAATGGCAATTGCTAATCTAAACCTTGAGCAAGGAACAGACAAAGAAGCGCTAAATGCCTACTTGCGCGAAATGGCACTGACTTCAGAACTGTCTGCCCAAATCGACTACACAGAGTCTACAGAAATCGTGTCTACCGACTTAGTTGGCTCTCGATTTGCTGGGGTTGTTGATGGCGCTGCAACAATCGCTCAAGACAGTCGCTGCGTACTGTACATTTGGTATGACAATGAATTCGGCTATAGCTGTCAGGTTGTTCACTGTATGGAACAAATGATGGGTGTTCGCTACAAAACATACCCTACAAAATAAACCACGGGATTAGTTGATCTGGACAAGCTGTCATTGACACCCAGATTGATGATAAGAATATCGCCGCAAATACCATTTGCGGCAAAACTCCACAACATAATACCTATAATAATCCCCCGTAGTTGCCACTTCCTAATTAGGAAGTGGCTTTTTTGCTTACTGACCATTGTGCATCATCGTTGTCAGTAATTTTGGCTCGCGACGAATGTAGACATTCACCTACTAAGATCTGTTCATGTTTGGTTCATTTACCTTAGGCTAATCTAAGGGTGTCATTGAGAGGTAAAGATTATGAATAGAGTAGTTTCCGGTATTATCGCGCTGTTTATTGGTGTGTTCACCCTATTGTTTAGCTTGGTTATAGTAATTCCGTTGACCATTGCTGCGGTGATCACAGGCAAAAAAATTGAAAAATCTCTTAAGATGAATCACTCCGTTTATTCGCAACAGAATGATCGCTCGGCAATCGAGGGCGAGTATGAAGACGTATCAAAGTAAAACGGAAAAACTCGAATATATGATGCGTACATAGCCGCTTTGCCTTTATCCCTCGCAGTGATAGAGGCAGTTAACACCAATAATTGTTGCAGATAGTTAACCAGTTTGTTATTAAAGATGAAACACACAAAACAATAACAACTAAGGATTGACGGATGAGCAATGGTCAACGCGACATTACGTTACGCTTTCTTGCTGAGCCAGGAGATGTAAATTTTGGGGGTAAAGTTCACGGTGGGGCCGTGATGAAATGGATCGATTTGGCAGCCTACGCCAATGCTGCGGCTTGGAGTGGCAAATACTGTATCACTGCCTATGCAGGTGGAATCCGCTTTGTTGCCCCAATTCACGTAGGCAACCTTGTCGAAGTAAGCGCCAAAGTCATCTATACAGGCCGTAGCTCAATGCATATCGCCATTGACGTACAAGCAAGTGATCCTAAAGAAATGAACAATCGCCTTACCACACACTGCATCGTCATCATGGTAGCGGTAGATGAGAACGGAACGCCGACCTCAGTGCCTGAATGGGTACCTGAAACACCAGAAGATATCGAATTGCGCGACTCCGCAATCCGCTTAATGAATATGCGCAAAGAGATAGGTGAAGAGATGGAAGCACACGTTAAGTACCTAAAATAGTGAGCTTTCTTCCAAGTTGGAGGCCTTGTGCCTCCATTCCAATACCCGTCACCTTAACGCCACATTTCTGTCATTTTTCCTTCATCTTAATTTGATTAAATCCGCTGACTAAAATAAAGATTGCGGATGAAGGAACCTCGATTGGAACTCAGTCAAACCACTTTGAGTGAAACCACACTATCAAACTTAAAAGCTGTTGAATACCAGTGGGTTCGTACCATGTATGTCGAAGGTTACGGTGAAGATGAGATCAACCATTACATCCGCACCTGCTTTGGTGGCGACGATACCTTTGCAGACTTATTCAGAAAAGTGGCACTGTCTCAAGAGAGCATCTATGTGCTACTTCAATATCTAGGCTGCGCACCTTCTAACCGAGAATTCTAACCAAAACAGCGTGTTGCCCACCGCAAGTAAATGTAACAAGCCCCACCGTTACACATCAGAACTCATACCCAGTCGCACCGACTTACCCTAGCGATTTTATTCCAAAGTAGCCACTTTATACTGTCCCTGCATTAGCGCTATACAGGTACAAAAAAACCCGGGACAAAGCCGGGTTTTGGTTACAAAAACTGTTAGTAGTGAAATAGTAAGGATCTAGCTAACAGCCAGCTATGCGTAACGCCAGTTCTGCTCTCAACTTAACTGATCGGCGGCCAAACCAAAATTGTTGAGCTGAGAAACAAAATGGGCGACCTCGCGGTCGCCCTTATCGTTCTTATTAACCTTTCACACCACCAGCGGTCAATCCTCCGACCAACCAGCGCTGTGCAAGTAAGAATACGACGGTAATTGGTAGTGCAGATAACACTGCTGCTGCTGCAAAATCGCCCCATAGATAGTTCTGTGGATATAGATACTGCTGCATACCAACCGCTAATGTATAAGAGTTTACATCAGAAAGTAGTAAAGATGCTACCGGAACTTCACCCACCACGCCAATGAACGACAGAATGAATACTACCGCAAGGATAGGCACTGACAATGGTAGTAGTACCAATCGGAATGCCTGCCAAGGGGTTGCACCATCAAGAGCAGCAGCCTCTTCAAGCGAGTTGTCGATCGTTTCAAAGTAACCTTTAATCGTCCAAACGTGCAGTGCGATACCCCCTAAGTAAGAGAAGATAAGACCACCATGAGTGTTCAAACCTAGGAACGGAATGTACTGGCCTAACTTATCAAACAAGGCATAAAGTGCTACGAGTGCAAGTACCGCAGGGAACATTTGGAAGATCATCATCGCTTTAAGGATGGTCTCTTTGCCTTTAAAACGCATACGAGCAAACGCGTACGCTGAGGTTGTAGACAGTGCAACGATAAGAATCGAAGTAATGCCCGCTACTTTAACCGAGTTCCATAGCCACAGCAGAACTGGGAATGGAGGTGGTGTAACACTACCATCTGCATTGGTTACCGAGAAGCCAAGCGCCAGTTTCCAGTGCTCTAGAGATGGGTTCTCAGGAATAATGCTACCCGTCGCAAAGTTACCTTCACGGAAGGAAATCGCGATCACCATTAATAATGGGAAGATGATCGCCGAAAGAAAGATCCATAGGGCGGCGTGTGTCGCCCATACACGGTATTTAAGTGATTTGCCTTGTACCATTGCCATTATCAGGTACTCCTTAATCTTGAGACAGCTTAGTGAAACGTAGGTTGAGTAGTGCTAATCCACCGACTAATAGGAAGATAAGCGTCGCAATTGCACTTGCTAGACCGAAGTCTTGACCACCAGCACCTTCAAACGCGATACGGTAGGTGTAGCTTACTAGAAGGTCGGTATAACCTGCTGGCTCTGAGGTACCAATCATGTTTGGGCCACCTTGAGTCAGAAGCTGAATCAATACGAAGTTGTTGAAGTTGAATGCGAAACTTGCGATAAGCAATGGAGTTAGCGGCTTAATCATCAACGGCATAGTAATTTTACGGAAGTTATCGATAAAGTTTGCTCCGTCAATTGCCGACGCTTCAAACAGATCTTCTGGAATCGCTTTTAGAAGACCCATACACAGAATCATCATGTAAGGGAAACCAAGCCACACGTTCACTATCAGTACCATGCTCTTAGCCATAATTGGGTCAGAGAACCAAGCTGGGCTAATACCAAACAGAGCTTCAAGTACCATGTTGATCTCACCAAAGCTCTGGTTGAACAAACCTTTGAAGATCAGAATCGAAATAAACGCAGGCACGGCATACGGCAGGATAAGAAGAACGCGGTAAATTGCGCGGCCTTTCAACTCTTCCCACTGTACAACACTCGCTAGCACCAAGCCGATTACGACGGTCAGGCCAACGGTTAGCGCAGAGAACAGTACTGTCCAGATAAAGATACTGATGAAAGGTTCTTTGATACCATCATCTTTCCATACACGCTCAAAGTTGTGCGTACCGATATCAACGATAAAGCCTGGTGAAACTGTCGAGCCAACAAACTGGCCATTGTCATCAACTGGCTGATAGAAACCCACTTCCATATTTGGGCGTAGATACTCTTGAGTACGGTTATTTAAGAGCGTTTCGCCATCATCTTGAAGGGTGTAAAGAGGCACAACCGCTGCAAACTTACGTAAGCCACTCATGCGGATATCTTCACCTGTTGGAAGATGGAGATCTAGGTTACCCAACGCCGCTTTGTTCTTAATGATGGTTTTGATTTTTTCTTTCTCACCCGACACTGAATCGACAACAGACAGATCCATATCTGACGTTGAAAGCGTCGCAAGGTTGAAAGCATCAGTTGCTAGAAGCTGATCACCTTTCTTAACGGCGAGGCGATGACCTTCGTCTGTTTTATACAGTGTAAACGGGTAGCTGTCACCGCTTTGGAAAGTGCGGTCCATTAGAACCGATTGTGCACGTTCATAGGAAAGCTGGTTTTTCGCACTGTAGTTTGTGAAAGCAAGACCAACGGTATACGCAAGCGGGAACAGGATGAACAAAATCATACCTGCAATACCTGGGTAGATATAACGGTGTGCGTAGGTCTTTTTACTACCGAATATGAATAACGCGAGTGCGGTTAAGATGAGGGTAAGTAGGGCGAAAGCCAACTCACCGCGAGAATACATTAGAATCGTTGCGTATCCATTGATGATACCCACAGAGCCCAGTAAGCCCCACTTGATGAATACACTTTTACTTGATGGCAAGCTCGTTGTTGTAGACGCCATCGCATCTGTACCTTGAACTGACTGCATAAAAGAACCTGCTAGCGATAATAAAACTTGAAAATGAAGGAGGGGTTACCCCCTCCTTAAAAAGGTAAAACTGAATTATTTAGTCATTTGTTTTTCTGCATCTGCAAGTGCTGCATCTACAGTTTGACGGCCATCAACGATGTTGATGATTGCGTTTTTCGCGCTGCCCCAGAATGCGTTCATTTGAGGAATGTTTGGCATGATTTCGCCGTTCATCGCGTTGTCCATAGTCGCAGCGATACGTTTGTCAGCATCTAGTTCACGCTGGAAAGAGTTAAGAGCAACAGCACCTAGTGGCTTATCGTCATTCACTTTACGTAGACCGTCGTTAGTTAGTAGGTAGTTCTCGATGAACTCAACTGCGAGATCTTTGTTTGGAGAAGCCGTGCTGATACCAGCCGTTAGCACACCAACGAATGGCTTAGAAGACTGACCGTTAAACTTAGGTAGCGTTGTTACACCGTAGTTGATGCCAGACTTCTCGATGTTACCCCATGCCCAAGGACCGTTGATTGTCATCGCAGTCTTACCTTGGTTAAACGCAGACTCAGATACTGAGTAATCCATGTCTGAAGAGATAACACCCTTATCGACAAGACCTTTAACAAAGTTCATTGCATCTTTAACGCCATCGTTTGCGATACCCGCATCTTTCACGTCGTAACCTGCAGCACCGTATTTGAACGCGTAACCACCGTCAGCAGCCATTAGTGGCCAAGTGAAGTACGGTTCTTTTAGGTTCCACATAATTGCAGACTTGCCGTCTTTCTTAAGTTTCGCATCAATTGCAGCCACTTCTTCCCAGCTCTTAGGTGGGTTTGGCACTAGGTCTTTGTTGTAAATAAGAGATAGAGATTCAACCGCTACTGGGTAACCAATGATTTTGCCGTTGTACTTTACTGCATCCCAAGCGAAATCTACGATGCCTTCTTTAAGCTCTTTAGAAGGAGTGATCTCAGCTAGTAGACCCGCTTCTGCGTAACCACCAAAGCGATCGTGAGCCCAGAACACAATATCAGGACCGTCACCAGTCGCCGCTGTTTGAGGGAACTTATCTTGAAGCGCATCAGGGTGAGCCACTGTCACTTTAATACCTGTGTCTTCTTCAAACTGTTTACCTACTTCAGCAAGTCCGTTATAGCCTTTATCGCCATTGATCCAAATTGTTAATTGACCTTCTTCGATAGCAGCATTTGCACCAAAAGAGCCAAGAGCAACAAGAGTTCCAAGTGCTACTGTGCTTAGGGCATTTTTCATGTTCATATCCTTTTTATATTTGTGTTGTAGGGCTCCACCAGAGGTTTCGCCGTATTTCAGCACTTATTTTCAGCCAAACTGACAAAAGGCTCATCCTCCTACTCCCTACGCCCTTGCTATTATGGACTATTTTCGTGATCACCATCGTCACAGGTTGGTGACCAAAGTCTCAAAATTATCTCTTTGTGTGATCGATTTCAATGTAACCGAACGGAAATATTTGAACTCGATCTCGCAACGTCTTCTGTGCCCTTTCATACCTCCTCCCCTCCTACTACCCCTACAAAAATTTGGTTTGGGAGGATGCAGTTGGAGGGTGGATTACGCAAACTACAGACATCCAAGAGTGGATGGTAAGAACCCTTTCCAGTAACACGTGATTCATGGTGACTGGTTACAATGCCGCTAGGGTTTGCAAATGAGTGCACAAGTCACGTAGGTATTCAGGAAACTGATTCGTTCGGGGGAGAAGCTTGTGTCACACGGGGGAAAGCAAACCTGAATTTGGCTTGGTGGGTGATGTGAGGAACTCCTTCACCCATATTTTCTTGCATTATGTTATATAGAATCCATTCCTTACCAAATTCCTACTATTATTGCCTGCTCCATAATTCATATAATGATAGGCAGTAAAATATAAAAAATTGATCGAGGACGAGCTAGATGGCGAGTGTCACGTTAAAAAATGTATGTAAAGCTTACGGTGACGTACTAATTTCCAAGAATGTTGACTTAGATATCCAAGAAGGCGAATTTGTCGTCTTTGTTGGTCCATCAGGTTGTGGTAAATCAACATTGCTACGTTGTATCGCTGGTCTAGAAGATATCACTTCGGGTGATCTCTACATTGGTGATGAGCGTATGAATGATGTTGAACCTTCAAAACGTGGGGTCGGCATGGTGTTCCAATCTTACGCGCTTTACCCACACCTAAACCTTTACGACAATATGTCTTTTGGTCTTAAGCTGGCAAAAGCCGATAAAGGTGAAATCAGTAAGCGTGTTGAACACGCCGCTGAAATCCTTCAGCTTAGCCACCTGCTAGAGCGCCAGCCTAAAGCACTGTCTGGTGGTCAGCGTCAGCGTGTTGCTATCGGCCGTACGCTAGTTTCTCAGCCTAACGTATTCCTACTTGATGAACCGCTTTCAAACCTTGATGCGGCACTACGCGTACAAATGCGCTCTGAAATTACTAAATTGCAGCGCAAACTTGGTTGTACCATGATCTACGTCACGCACGATCAGGTAGAAGCGATGACAATGGCAGACAAAATCGTGGTGCTTGACGCTGGTTTTGTTTCTCAAGTTGGTCGCCCGCTTGAACTATACCATTACCCAGAAAACCGTTTTGTTGCAGGCTTCATTGGCTCACCTAAGATGAACTTTATGAGTGTCTTCATTGAAGCAGCGGAAAAAGATCGCGTGATGGTACAGCTAGCCAACGGTACTGCTTTCTGGATTCCAGTTGATGGAACAACGGTTACTCGCGGTGAGCGCATGTCGCTAGGTATTCGCCCTGAGCACTTACTACCAGCAAACGAAGGCGACGCAACCATCGAAGGTGAAGTTAACATTGTTGAGAAGCTTGGTAACGAAACTCAAGCTTACCTACATATCGATGCAGCCGATGCTGACATGATCTACCGCCAACCAGATACATTAGATGTTGAGCCTGGTGATAAACTCGCTGTTGGTATTCCAGCTCACCGTTGTCACCTATTCCATAGCGATGGCAATGCATGCCGCCGCTTGTACAAAGAAGCAGGTGTTCACTTCGAATAATCACTAACAATATGATTAAAAAGCTCCTTTTCACAAAGGAGCTTTTTTTGTTATCGCGCTCTCATCTTGGTTAACGCTTTCCTTAGAGCAAAGTTCTAATTGACCTCAGATCCGTTATATCAGGGCTCACTTTTCGCTTTCTTCTTTACTTGGTGTGACAGTTCGCTTAAATAGCCCTTCCATCAACTCCATCGGCAGTGGAAAAGCGATGGTAGAGCTCTTCTCTCCTGCAATTTCCGTCAAAGTTTGCAAATAACGTAGCAACATTGCATTAGGCTGGGTCGCCATCTTGCTCGCGGCCTCTACTAACTTTTCTGACGCTTCCATCTCACCCGACGCGTGTATCACTTTCGCCCTTCTCGCACGCTCTGCTTCTGCTTGTTTCGCTATGGCACGAATCATACTTTCATTAAGGTCGACATGTTTGATCTCCACGTCCGAGACCTTAATTCCCCATCCATCAGAACGGGCGTCGAGTATGGTCTGAATATCGGTGTTAAGCATCTCTCGATTCGCTAGCATCTCATCTAGCTCGTGCTGCCCAAGGACAGAACGTAAGGTCGTTTGCGCCAATTGCGACGTCGCAGCTAAATAGTCCTCTACATTGATGATCGCCTTCTGTGCGTCAACGACTCGAAAATAGATCACGGCGTTTACACGAACGGATACGTTGTCGCGACTGATTACGTCTTGGCTAGGAACATCCATCACCACTGTTCGCATATCAACTTTAACGATTTGTTGAATGACTGGGATAACAATGATTAGCCCAGGCCCTTTGACCATTTGAAAGCGTCCGAGGAAAAAAATGACGCCGCGCTCGTATTCACGCAACACGTGGAACATGCTGAACGCGACCATAAACACCAATACCACAATCAATACTGGAGTCAGCATGCCACTAGTGATTATTTGTTCCATCATAGTCACTTCCTTGCTGTTTCTTAATTTTTAAAATTAGGCCATCAATGGCCTCCACAATCACAACCTCTCCCTGACAAAATCGACCATCACCATGGGCGGCCCAACGCTCTCCTTCAATAAGGATGTATCCATCTGAGGTAAAGTGGCTATCAACCACCGCCTGCCGACCAATCAGATTCTCTATTCCGCTAACTACTTGGCTTTTTCGCAGCTGCATTATTCTACGCAGTACAAACACGACAAATGCTGCCGAGATCAACGCGATGGAGTAGATTAAATTTAACGAAATCTGCAATTCAGGGAGGTCGCTGTCGATAAGAAAAATTGACCCCAATACAAAAGCGATAACGCCACCAAAACCGAAAATACCAAAGCTCGGTATTAATGACTCGGCTACAAGCAGCCCGATACCCAGTAAGATCAAGCCAATGCCAACGTAGTTGACCGGTAACATTTGAAAAGCATAAGTTGCGATCAATAGCGAAATAGCGCCTGTCACCCCTGCCACGCCAAACCCTGGGCTGTAAAACTCTAGCAATAGGCCATAGATACCTATCATCATCAATATATAAGCGATATTTGGGTCTGTGATGGTAGAGAGAAATTGGTGACGCCAGTCGGGTGTCTTATATTCAAGCTCCGCTTCTGCAGTTATCAGCGGGGCGTCCTCCTCATTTAAGTGAACCGTTAGCCCATCAGATTTAATGAGTAACTGTTCTGGCGTGTCGGCAATCAGGTTTATCACGTTTTGCTCTAATGCTTCACTAGACGAGAGAGTCGCCGCCTCACGAACTGCCTTTTCCGCCCACTCGGCGTTTCTGCCGCGCAATTGAGCCAATGAACGAATGTAAGCAATCGAGTCGTTTAGCATTTTCTTTTCCATAGCCGAAGGCTCTTTCGCTGACTCATCGCTTGGCTGTGGAGTTGATCCTCCGCCGATACTGACCGGAGTCGCTGCACCAAGTGTCGTTGCGGGTGCCATTGCGGCTATGTGACATGCATACAGAAGAAAAGTACCCGCACTCGCTGCACGTGCCCCTTGAGGATGCACCAAGCACAAGACAGGCACCTGAGAAGCGAGTATCGCTTGATTGATGTCTCTCAGGCTACTCACTAGCCCACCGGGCGTATCAAGAGTAATGATCAAAGCAGGCGTATTGATTGTTTGATTGGCAAGCTTAATTTCTTCGATGACGTAGTCACCTACAGCAGGGCCGATTGCTCCACTGATCTTGACCACAGGAACCACCTTGGTCGCATGATGCGTAGGCTCATTTGAGCTTAAAACAGATGGTCCAGAAAACAGTGCAAGGCAAAACACAAGCACTTTGGTAACCCATGAGGACATCTGACTTTCCAGTTTGATATGTCTTCTATGAGTTTAGACTATATTTTCCCTTCCTATACTGACACTTGGGATGTAGCTAAAGAAAAAGGAGAGCAGCAGCCCTCCTCTTACCTTGCGTTTATGTTAATGATTAATTGACGTGTAGCCATACTCTTCAATGAGTGCCTTCGCATGACCACTATTTAAGTAGTTGATGAATGATTTTAAATCTTCATTCATTTTTTCGGTCTCGTACAGCACGAGAAACGGGCGAGACAGCTCATATTGCCCGCTTGCAATAGTCTTTTTATTGGCTTCAACCCCTTCAAATCGGATCGCTTTGATAGAACTATCAACCGAGCCCGTTGAAACAAAACCAATCGCTTGTTTATTGTGGTTAACAATCGTTTTGACCATGCTGTTGCTACTGACCACTAAATTGTCTGGATTGATATCAGACACTAAGCGACTATTGATGATTTTGGTCAATCCCATCAAGCTTTCAAAGCTGTAACGCGACCCCGAGGAAGCTTCACGTGTCACAACCGCAATCTTCTGATCGTGGCCGCCCAGTTGCTTCCAATTGGTAATTTTGCCTTTGTAAATATCAAACAATTGCTCGCGCGTCACATTTTTTATCGGGTTGGATTTATTAACCACTACCGCTAATCCATCAAACGCAATAGGCTTAACCGTGAGAGACTCGTCTTGTTCCTTTTCAGTTAAGTAGCGCGAACTCATTCCGAGATCGGCTACTCCTTTTTTAACCAAGGTGATTCCAGCAGTAGAACCCACCCCCTGTACCGCTACAAAGCCTTCAGGGTGAGTACTGTTATAATCTTCCGCTAAAACGTCCATGACACGAGCCACCGACGTTGAACCAGACACATTTACCTCTTTCGCCAATGCTGGCAATGAAAGCAGTGATGTAGATAAAAGTGCAGCCAAAGCAACACGAACCATAATAAACTCCCAACTGATACGACGACTGGTCAAACAACAAAATGAATAAACAGCGCTATGTTATTGCGGTTAGATGACATTTTTGTGAAAACCTATGCAGACAATGAAATATCTTGTACATACTATGCTTAGGTTAGGGGAGTGTAACCTGTTACACAGATACTCATATTGTGAAGTGAGAGCATCATGGGGCTAGTGAGTCTACTACAACGTCAAGTCGAGAGCCGAGCACAACTAATATGTAAGCAACGCAATCAGAGCATGCCCGCAGAGTTAGGCAAGGCGAGTTTTGAAACCATGAATAATGGGGTGATTTTCATCAAGCAACACTTTTTGCTAGATTCGAGCCATTGCGATTACATGAACCCTATCGCGAAAGTCTCGTGGAACAGTGAGTTGAACCAGTGGCAGTTGTTCATGCAGCAAGACTCAGGGACTGAGCAATGGATCCCTTACCCTTATCTTGCACAAAGCAGCGATCTGACTGCCATCATGCGTGAAATAGACAAAGACCCAAAAGAGATGTTTTGGCAAGACTAGGAGAGCCATTGCTCTCCTAGAAATATCGTTTAGAACTTGTAGGTCGAGCCTACATAAAAAGACCCCATTCCAAGTGTGTGTGACGTTGTTTTCTTAGTCACTAGATCTTCTACTTCAGCTTCAAATGCATCCACTTCGTAGCCAGCTCTAATTGCCCAACCATCAAACATTGCTGGAGCGTACTCTAAACCAAGTCCTGCACGAACTGCGAATGTGTTTGAAGATTTGTTGAACACATGATTTGTTGCCCCCGCATTTCGCACATCCCAACTTACAATACCCGCACCAATCACACCATACGGTCTCAGCCCATTGTCAAAAGTATAACCTAGGTTTGCAGCAACCATAAGTGATTCAGTATCCATCGTCAGTGCCTTGACGTTTACCAGTTTAAATTTAGTGTTTGCTGTACCGTACTTTGTATACTGTGCTTCAATCGCCGCAATCTTGTTAAACTGGTAGCCACCAATTAGCTTAAATGACGCGCCATCGGTCTCAGTTGAGGTCGCACTATCCGTAACACTTTTACCAAAACCGTCATCATCGTAGCTCGTATCGCCAATACCCGCTCCAAGATAAAAGCCATCAACTTTCTGAGCTGCATAAGTCGGAAGTGAAACAAGAGCTGCCAGCAAAATAACCTTTTTCATAAGTTTTACCTAATATTCCTTAGTGGATTGAATCGACAACAAAACTATAGGAATACTCAATAAGCGTCTTTATGAACAATGTACGGGATTGTCCGTGCTTTGTAATAAGCTGTACACATAGTTCACTAAATTAGCATTTCCCCAATCAATTCCACGACAATTTGGTGCAATAAAAAAGGCGCTATCACAGCGCCTTTAGTTTCTCATCGAAAGGTATTATTCAGTTGGTGCCACCGCTTCTTCTACGGTTTTAATGTCTTCAAAGATTTGAGTCGGTTTGGCGACTAAACTACGGGTTTCTTGATTCACATCCGTTAGAACCACTTCGAGTACATCACCTAAACGGTAAGTCACTTCTTTGTCGATAGAGACTGTTCCACTTTCACCGTTACACTCAAGGCGCTCTTTGTTGGCGAGAATAAGCGTACCAGGGACAAACGCAGCGGCACCGTTCTCAATTAAGCGAATACGCATGCCTGCACGGTTAATGTCAAAGATCTCACCGTTGAACTTGGTCTCTTTTGCTGGCTCTTCTGCCAAGGTACGAGCATACAACCAATCACCTACATTACGCTCTGCAATCTTGTGATGCTTGCGGTGAATTGCTAGCTCTTCACCTACACTATCGTCCGCGGTTTGCACCGGTTCTTTTCTAAGAATGTGTGCTTTGAGCATACGATGGTTGATCATATCGCCATACTTACGAATTGGCGAAGTCCACGTTGCATACAGTTCAAGCCCCATTGCATAGTGTGGAAGCGGTTGGTTACCGATTTCACTGTAAGCTTGTGATTTGCGAATACGATTGTCAAGATATGACGTTTCTTGGCTGGCCAACCAGCGGCGAAGCGCTGCAAAACCTTCAAGTGTCGCAACAGACTCAACCGTGAAGGGTAACTCACCTTCAGGATTAATCAGCGTAACGACATCTGCGATTCTTTCAGGTTTAAAGCCCGCATGAGTATTGAACACGCCTGAGTTAAAGCTTGCTTGCAAAGTTTTACCCGCGCAGATGTTCGCAGTGATCATGGCCTCTTCAACCAGTCGGTTCGCGCTGCGACGCATATCCGCATGAATAGCAACGACGTCATTGTCCTCACTCAGTTCAAAGCGGTAGTCAGGTCGATCCGGGAAGACAACAGCATTAGTTTCACGCCACTCGGCACGAGCCAGAGAGAAGTCATAGAGATCACGAACAATATCAGCAATCTCGTCATTTGGTTGCCAAGCATCACAGGCGCCTGTTTCAAGCCAATCAGAGACGTGATCGTAAGCTAAACGCGCATAAGATTTGATGTTGGCAGCAAAAAACTTAATGTCATCACCGATAACTCCATCTTTAGCAACCGTAACGCTACAACATAACGCTGGGCGTACTTGCCCTTCAATCAACGAGCAAAGATCATCCGCCAAATCGCGTGGAAGCATTGGGATATTACGCCCTGGTAGATAAATGGTGAAACCACGTTCACGCGCTACTTTATCCATCTCACTATCCGGTGTGATGTAGGCAGTAGGATCAGCAATTGCAATCGTCAGCTCAAAGTCACCAGATTCTGTTTTCTTGGCGTATAGCGCATCATCCATATCTTTTGTAGACTCACCGTCAATGGTGACAAAAGGTACGTGTGTCATGTCGATGCGTTCTAGATCAGAATCGTCTTTCAGATCCCAGTCATCTAGGCCTGCTGGCTCACTATTCGGAAGATCGTTTTGTGCCAGTGTGACCCACCAAGGAGCAATCTTGTCGTTAGCATCAGTAATCTTCTCACTGATCTCAACAAAGAAGCCGTTGTCTCCTTTTAGTGGGTGGCGCGTCAAATGAGCAACAACCCAATCCCCCTCTTTGAGATCATCGCTCTTGATCCCTTTACGGGTCTTGGCTTTTAACGTCAGTTTTTTCAGTTGTGGATGATCAGGGGTTACGTTCAATTTGCCTTTAAATAGTTTCACACGGCCAATAAAACGTGTTAATCCTTGCTCCAACAACTCTTCTGGCTCTGCAACTTCGCGCTCTTTCTCCGTGCGGATGATGGCTTTAACCTTATCGCCGTGCATACACTTTTTCATGTACGGTGGCGGGATAAAGAAACTTGTCTTGCTGTCCACTTCTAGAAAACCAAAGCCTTTCTCTGTCGCTTTGATGGTGCCTTCTTTTTTAGGCAAGGTTTCTTGAATTTGCTGCTTAAGTTGAGCCAGTAGAGGGTTATCTTGAAACATTTATCTTGTTTTACCGAGTAAGTCACTAACCGAAAAATTGCGCCCACTATATCACTCAGCCCATGCCCCTGCTAGCTCAGAAGCGTGACAATCTGGTGTTTAGTGAACAATTCAATCGGTTAGCAAAAAAAGAAATTGACCACAATTCCCGCTAACCAAGCACTTAGATGAACGAGATATAGACAAAAATTCTCACATCAGGAAAAAATTGTGATGAAATTCAATTTTTTCTAGCTTTTTTTGTGCCTTTAGGGAATAATCCGCACCCTTATATTGATGCTACTAACTATGTGTTTATTGGCGTGCACTGCAAAAATGAACAAATAGTTAGCGGCATCGATATTCTTACGTCCCTAGTGGCTTGATGCGATTTACGACTTTTCCGCATCTGAACGGAATCAGCTCTCAACTGGATTGGTATTGGAATTGGTAGAGCTCGTGGGACCTTTTGTTGACATTATATAGTAGGATCCCAATGACAGATTCTGTAATTCAGTTTAGCGATCTAGCGCTTAACGACTCTATCCTTTCAGCTCTTGATGGTATGGGTTTTGTTTCACCAACTCCAATTCAGGCTGCAGCTATCCCGCACCTATTGGCTGGTAAAGACGCACTAGGTAAAGCTCAGACTGGTACTGGTAAAACAGCAGCTTTCTCTCTACCTCTTCTAAACAAGCTTGATCTTGCGCAACGTAAACCTCAAGCAATTGTTCTTGCTCCAACTCGTGAATTAGCGATTCAAGTAGCCGCTGAAGTCAAAAACCTTGGTAAGAACATCTCGGGCCTAAAAGTTCTTGAGATCTACGGTGGTGCATCTATCGTTGATCAAATGCGTGCTCTTAAGAGCGGTGCTCACATTGTTGTCGGTACACCTGGTCGTGTTCAAGATCTTATCAACCGTGACCGTCTACACCTAGACGAAGTACATACTTTTGTTCTTGATGAAGCCGATGAAATGCTAAACATGGGCTTCGTTGATGACGTAACTGAAATCATGGAGCACGCTCCTGAATCAGCACAACGCGTGCTATTCTCTGCAACTATGCCTCCTATGCTGAAAAGCATTGTTGAGCGTTTCCTGCGTGATCCAGAAACGGTTGACGTTGCGGGTAAAAACCACACAGTAGACAAAGTAGAGCAGCAGTTCTGGGTTGTTAAAGGTGTAGAAAAAGACGAAGCAATGTCTCGTATGCTTGAAACTGAAGAGACTGACGCATCAATCGTATTCGTACGTACTCGTCAAGACACAGAGCGTCTAGCTGATTGGTTAAGTGCACGTGGCTTTAAAGCATCTGCACTGCACGGCGACATTCCTCAGTCTCTACGCGAGCGTACTGTAGATCACATCAAACAAGGTGTTATCGACATTCTAGTTGCAACTGACGTTGTCGCACGTGGTCTTGATGTTCCACGTATTACACACGTATTTAACTACGATATTCCATTCGATGTTGAGTCTTACATCCACCGTATTGGCCGTACTGGCCGTGCTGGACGTAAAGGTAAAGCGATCCTTCTGGTTCGTACTAACCAACTTCGCATGCTTCGCACTATCGAGCGCGTAACTAAGTCTTCAATGGAAGAGATCCAACTTCCACACCGTGACAAAGTGGCAGAAGCTCGTCTAGAAAAGCTAGGTGCTGAACTGGAAACAGAGAAAGAGCACAAAGCACTAGAGAAATTCTCTGGGTTAGTTGAAAAACTGCAAGAGTCACTAGAGCTAGACGCAGCAACACTTGCTGCTATCCTGCTGAAACGTCAGCAAGGTAAGCGCCCACTGTTTTACATTGGCGAAGATCCAATGATTGAAGCGATTGAGCGCGACAAGCAACGTCGCAAAGAACGTCGTGAAAACGGCCGTGACGGTGGTGCTCGCCGCGACTTTAACAGCCAAGACTGGGATACGTACCAGCTTCAGGTAGGTCGTGAGCAAGGCGTTCAGGTGAAAGACATTGTTGGCGCACTAGCTAATGAGCTAGGTTTAACCAAAGGCTCTATCGGTGCGATCAAACTAGCACAAGGTGAAACTTACGTTCAGTTGCCAAAAGCCATGTCTTCAGAGACGGCTGGTAAACTTCGCAAACTACGTATTCGTCAGAAACAAGTTGATGCAGTAGTGTGTGACTTCAATGATTTCCGTGAGCCGCGCCGCGGTGGTGGTCGTGATGGCGGTCGTGGCCGTGGTCGCGATGGTGCTCGTCGTGAAGGCGGTTACCGTGGTAACCGTGAAGGCAACGGCAACCGTGAAGGTGGATACCGTGGCAATCGCGAAGGCGGCCGTGATGGAAACCGTGAAGGTGGCCGTGCTCGTCGTGATGGTGAGCGTCGCTTTGACCGTAACCGTGGTGGTGATCACCGTGGCAACTACCGTGGCGAACGTGGCCATGGTCGTGGTAACCGTAGCGAAGGCTAATCACAGCGCTAAACGATACTAGTAAATATGAAAGGAGCCGAGTCGGCTCCTTTTTTGTATCTGATAGATAGGGAAAGCGTCATACCTATCAGGACAAGTAAATGATCAGATACAAAAAAACCACTTGGTAGCCCAGGTGGTTTTTGTTTTTCTGATTACTCGCTATCAGGTTTTGGTGGCGTCTTCTTCTTAGGAATAAACACGCTATCACCTACAGCAACATTCTGATGGAAGCTCTTGTCACGCTTGACCGGTTTCTTAGCCGCCTTCTTCGCTTGAGGCTTGGCTTTCTTCGCTGCATTACCTTTACTGCGGTAATCTGGCTTGCGCGGTTTCAAACCTTTGAATTTACCTTTTAGACCTTCAAGCTCTGAGAAGCTAAGGTCTTGCTGCAAGTATGCCTCAACTCGCTTAAAGCTATCCCAATCTTTTGGCCCCACTAAAGATACTGCATCACCTTTATTACCTGCACGACCTGTACGGCCTACACGGTGAACATACTCTTCAGTGTGCTTTGGCATGTCAAAGTTAACAACATGAGTGACATTAGCGATGTCTAGGCCACGTGAGGCAACGTCTGTTGTTACCAGAATTTTAAACACCGCACGCTCAAACTGGCTCATGATGGTGTTACGTTGTGTCTGATTTAGACTACCGCTAAGAGCAATCGCTTTAAGCTTTTTCTCATTTAACTTTTCAGTTAGTCGCTCAGTATCAACTCGCGTTGCAGTAAAGATGATTAACTGTTTGTATTCTGCTTCTTCTAGGATACGTTCTAGAATCGCTTCTTTATGATCAAGGTGATCACACAAGTAGAATTTCTGAGTGATGTCTTTGTGTTCTTCACTCGCCGCACCAATGGCAATACGTTTTGGCGCATCTAACATCTCAAACGCTATGTCATTCACCTCAGCGTGATCTAGCGTTGCAGAGAACATCAGCGTTTGGCGACGACGGTGCTTAGCAGCATTGTGAATACGGCGCAGCTCAGGAGCAAAACCAAGATCAAGCATACGGTCAGCTTCATCCAATACTAGCGTCTCTAGGCCGTCAAGGAATAATGAGCGATGCTCTAAGTGATCGGCTAAACGCCCTGGAGTCGCGACAATAAACTTAGGGTAACGTCGTAGTGCTTTAACTTGATCGTTAAAGTTTTCACCGCCAACGATCAACGTCGCATCATAAGACAAGCCACCGAGCATAGAACGCAGCTCGCCATAAACTTGTTTAGCAAGCTCACGAGTTGGCGCTAGGATAACAGCACGCGGATCTTTTGCAGAAAATGCTTTGTTTTTTAGTGACTTGTGCAGCATAGGCAAAACAAAAGCGAGCGTTTTACCAGAACCTGTTTTAGAAGAAGCCAACAGATCTTTGCCAGCAATGGCGACTGGAATAGCGCGTTGCTGGATTTCTGTCGCCTTCTTAAAGTCAAAGTGCTTCAAGTTCTTAAGTAAGCGATTGTCTAAACCTAAATCTTTAAAGTGCAAAGTATTCTCCAATGGGTCACACAGCGTTGTTGCTCCGGCTTTCAATGGTGCCGAACAACACAAATTATAATAAAAACAGGCTATGATAACTGGATTCATCCAAAGAGGATAGAGATCACAGAAAATATTCTTGCACCTGCTCAGTTGCAGAGAGAGACTCCAATATGGTCCCTTACATCCATTACTCTCACCAATGAGACGTAGCTCAACTAATTTGATAATTACTTAAATTCTTGGGTTTTTTTGACTTTTGCCTGCTTTAGCAAGTGCAAAAATAGGGCTACACTGGTTGACGTCACTATACAATTAAAAGGTATAGGGCATTTAATTGATACTTATTTACGCAAGGAGTTCTACCATGAACAAAATGTTGATCGCAGCTGCAGCATCTTCTGTTCTTCTACTAGCAGGTTGTTCGTCTACTCCAGACGAAGCAACAACGGCAAAAATTGATGAGCTTACAAACCAAGTAAGCCAGCTAAGCCAAGACGTTCAAGCGCTACAATCTGAAGTACGTAAGTCTGGTGACTCTGCGATGGCAGCACAAGAAGAAGCGGCTCGTGCGAACGAACGTATCGACAACATTGCTCAGTCTTACACTAAGTAATCACGTCTTTTAAAGAAAGGGTCTGCAAGCAGACCCTTTCTTTTTTTAATTGATCATCGTTGGAGCAACAATTTCAACGGGTACGCCATTTTGCGCCAATATCGCAGCTCTCGCTTTAACATCTGATTGATCAAACTCCTCTAACCACCAGCGAAGCTCTTGTGGCATTTCGAGTGCTTTTTTCACCCCATCACTGCGCGTCAACGGTTCGTGCGCTTCTAAGAACACACTACGATCTGGTTCGAGGGCAACCTTAATCGGCTCGTTAATCACGGCAACTTTTTCACCAAGCTTAACCTGTGGGAACAACCATTCGATGTCTTTTGGTTCCATGCGAATACACCCAGAACTGACACGTAGCCCGATCCCAAAGTCTTTGTTAGTACCATGAATTAGGTAATCTCCTACCCCGTGGGCCAAACGCAGTGCGTACTCACCCAGTGGATTGTCCGGGCCAGCAGGCACCACCGCTGGTAACTCAATGCCTTTGGCCAAGTAATCTTTACGGATAGAAGCTGGCGGGGTCCATGTTGGGTTAGGGCGCTTTTGGCTAATAGTGGTTTCCATTTCGGGTGTATCTCGCCCTACTCGACCAATACCAACTGGGAAAATATGAACTTTGTTCAATTTGGGTTCAAAATAGTAAAGCCGTAATTCAGCTAAATTAATCACAATGCCCACTCGTTCAACATTAGGCAGTATGATTTGAGTCGGAATAGTCAGCACATAATCCGCTTGTGGCAAAAAAGGGTCCACGCCTTTGTTTGCTGCCATAAGTGACAGAAAACCAACATCATATTGCTTTGCAATATTAGCGAGTGTCTCCCCTTCTTGTACCTGGTGATACTGGGTTCGACCAACAATGCTGCTTCCTTCAACAGGCAACTCATAGGTTGCCGCAAACAGAGGTGAACTAATACAGCATAGAAATGCGAGAAACTTACGCACCATTTAAACTTCCTTGGCTTCTTTATATAAACTTAAGGTTATCGCTCTTTCGGTCTTGTGATCAACTATCGGCTCAGGATATGACAAAGCTTTGGCATAGCTCCATTTCCAAGGTTGGTGGATAAACTTACTAGGTACATCTTTAAGCTCTGGAATCCACCTACGCACAAACACGCCATCGGGGTCAAACCTTTCACCTTGGGTTGTAGGATTAAAGATCCTAAAATAAGGTTGGCCGTCACACCCCGTAGATGCGCACCATTGCCAACCACCGTTATTCGCAGCATAGTCCCCATCGACGAGCTTGGACATGAAATATTGTTCACCAATCCGCCAGTCAACATGCAGATCTTTAATTAGAAAACTGGCGGTAATCATTCTTAGACGATTGTGCATCCAACCTGTCTCGTTGAGTTGGCGCATAGCTGCGTCAACAATTGGATAGCCCGTATTCCCGCTTTTCCAAGCCTCAATAGCCGCAGAAGAATTAAGCCAAATTAAATTGTCTCCCCACGGAATAAAACTCTTACCCTTGGAAAGTTTCGGCTCAAAGTAGATTAGATGCTGATAAAACTCTCTCCAGATTAGCTCGCTTTGCCAAACCTCGCGCCCGCCAGTTAAAGGGACCGATTGGTTATTCGTGATCCTCGCCATACACTGGCGCACAGATAATGCGCCAATCGATAAATAAGGAGAGAGTGCACTTGTTCCATCTATAGCAGGGTAATCACGTTGAGATTGGTAGTCATTTATCCTAGTAAGGTCAAAGTCCCTTAACGCTTGAATGATTTGACGTGTTTGCACCGGATATTTATCGCTTGAGAGTCTCGGGTAGTCAAAATCGCACTTTTTAGAAAATTCGCTAACCAAATCAGATTTAATTATCCCCCTTGAGTGCACAGGGTTGATCTGAGATATGACGACTGGTCGACGGTACATGTTTTTTAAGTAAGTACGTTTGAACGGTGTAAACACTTTAAAATAGGCACCTTGCTTGTTCATCACGCTGCCAGGCTCAACAAGGCATTTATCATCAAAGCTTTCACATTCTATACCTGAATTGGATACCAATTTCGCTAACTCAGCATCCCGCGACTGCTCATTCACTTCGTACTCTTTATTGATGCAGACACTGTTTGCTCCAGATTGTATCAGTATAGAAGCCACCAATTTTGTACAGTCATGAAAGCTATCGGCTTGTGCATAGTAAAGAGAGATATTCTTCTCGCCTAAGTCATTTTGTAGCTCAAATAACCGCCGATAAATCAAGTCAGCTTGGATCGGTGACAGTGATTGATTTTTCCATGTTTTCGGCGTGGCAACGTAAAGTGCAGCGACGGGTTCACCGCTTTTACAGGCATGATTCAGTGCAGTATTGTCTTCAACTCGCAGGTCTCTTCGTAACCAGACAATCTTCATGATTAACTTTTACTCTTCCATCCAACCTGAAAGCAGCACCTGTCCGGTGAATGATGACTTTATTCTTTCAACTGTAGCGGTTTGGCCGGCAGTCAAAGGACGTGAGCTATAGACCGCAATCGCAGTATAAGCCGTCAATCCTTCATGTTCGACAAGGCCAGATAAGTCTTCTATCCCATCGATAATGACTAAGTTGTTACCTGATTCTGATAGTTTTAATGCCCAAAGGCGTGCATGAACATTGTTAACACTATCGTTGGTAACAAACAGACATTTCCCTGCCTTTGGCGCTTTATTTTCTGCTTCAATAATCGAATTAATTTTCGAGACGAATATCGAAGTCATCAGCCCCTTTTGTAATGCGCGAAGGCCAATTCGCACAACGGATAACGCTTTCTCTGCAGGCTTAACAAACTGCGCTTGGACAATATCCAGTGGGTACTCTTTAAAAACAGTCGCTACGATGGAGTCTGCTTTACCTTTATTTAAATCAGACAGTGCTTGTAAGAATGCATTCACTTCTACGAGTTGTTCGGTGCCAAGGTACATCTCCCCTTTGCTTGGCTCATTAGACTCTAATACGTCTTTTACCTTACCGATTGGTACACCTTTACTTAACCATCCTTGAATCTCACCGATTAACGCAATGTCTTCATCAGTGTACAAACGATGGCCTTTTTCTGTTCGTAGTGGTTGAACCAAGTTGTATCGTCGCTGCCATGCCCTTAAGGTGACAGGTTTAATCCCAGTAATCTCTGAAACTTCACGAATTGCATATAGTTTTTTCTCATAACCCATATCTTAAACGTAACTCCTGTGGGTATGGATCTAAGTAGGCTTGCTTTGCCAGATAACTATCCGGATGCGCTGACAAATAGTGCTTTATAAGTGTTAATGGTGCAAGTAAAGGAAGAAGACCTACACGGTAATCATCGATGATTTGTCTCAACTCTTGCCTTTGAGTCTTATCTAAATTGCGCTTGAAGTAACCTTGAATGTGCATAAGTACATTGGTGTTGTTTTTTCGGCTTGCTCGATAACTTACCGCTTTCATTAAACCTTCTCTGTAAAGCAGATAGAAATCCGCTATTTGGTGTTCTTTAGCATTGGCGACCAACTGACCAAGCTCTTTGTAAGAGGTAGGGTGATGTGCCATCAAGGCCAATTTATAACGCGAATGAAATGCTACGATTTTCCCTAGCGTCGGCTCGCCTCCCATAGAATGATAAAAATCTTTGAGGGTATACACACGAGTGATAAAGTTTTCCTTTAGTATGGGATCATTCAGCCTCCCATCCTCTTCCACGGGAAGCCAGGGCATCGCTTTCATCAGCTCATTGGTGAACACGCCCACCCCAACATTCTCCGCACTGTTTTTTTTGTAGATTTTGACACGCTCCATGCCACAAGTCGGAGACTTAGCACAGACTATATAGCCACATAACTTTTCTCGCTCGAGCGCTACGACTTTATTCTGCGAATAGCTGATTACTTTTTTAGTGTGCTCTTTAGTTGGGTCTTTTGTCTCTACCAGAGAAATTCTGTCCTCATCGGATATCAATCGGATAGTCGGCCTCGGTACAGGCATCCCCGCTCCGACTTCCGGACAAATGGACACGAATTCGAAGTAAGGCGTCAACTCTTTGGTCACAAACTTACTGAGCTTGTGTCCTGAGTCGAAGCGAACACGTTCGCCTAACACGCATGCACTGATTCCAACTTTAATCAGTTTTGGATCCATAACGAACTCCTTGCGACACTCGTTGTTATACAACCAACATTCTTGTATAAGTTTTAGCATATTCTTTCACAATTATACAAAATATATTTTTGTACAATGCAGATCTCGGGGGAATAATTGAATCTGTTTTCATTCACGGAATTAAGCAATCGTTTTTACAAATCGATTGCTCAACCACTTTCAACATATTTAGTTATCAATAAGCAATAAAAGCATCAAATACCCACCTTTTGTGACATACTTCTCACGGAGCATTGGCAGATATAGCTAGTATTGCCTCAACAGATTTTTCAAAATCAACATAATTAGTAATCAGCAGTTCGAATTACTAATATTTTTTGGAGTAATAACTATGGCAACCCCACACATTAATGCACAACCAGGTGATTTCGCTGAAACAGTACTGATGCCAGGCGACCCGCTACGCGCTAAATACATCGCGGAAACTTTCCTAGATGACGTGAAGCAAGTATGTGATGTTCGTAACATGTTCGGTTACACAGGTACTTACAAAGGTAAGAAAGTATCTGTAATGGGCCACGGTATGGGTATTCCTTCATGCTGCATCTACGTTCACGAGCTAATTGCTGAATACGGTGTGAAAAACGTGATTCGTGTAGGTAGCTGTGGTGCAGTACGTGACGACGTTAAACTGATGGACGTTGTTATCGGTATGGGTGCTTCTACTGACTCTAAAGTAAACCGTATCCGTTTCAATAACCACGACTTCGCAGCAATCGCTGACTACGGTTTACTAGAAGAAGCCGTTAGCCAAGCTCGCGCTCAAGAAGTTCCAGTGAAAGTGGGTAACGTATTCTCTGCTGACCTTTTCTACACTCCTGAAGCAGACATCTTCGAGAAGATGGAAAAACTTGGCATCCTAGGCGTAGATATGGAAGCCGCAGGTATCTATGGTGTAGCGGCAGATCTTGGCGCTAAAGCCCTGACTATCCTAACGGTATCTGACCACATCATCCGTGGTGAGAAACTAAGCTCTGAAGAGCGCCAAAAATCATTCAATGACATGATGAAAGTGGCACTAGAAACTGCAATCAACATCTAATTCCATTCTTTTAGCCACCAAACATAGGTTTGGTGGCCCGAATAATCCCGAGGGGGAGATAGTGACAGCCGGCCAACTGCCAAAAGAAGCGAACGGGTTACAGCTCAACTTTTGTAAAACATTGGCGTGTGACAACTTTGGATTGAGTGACGCACATCGTTACGTTGTGCAGCATGCTAACCCTAAGCGACCTGCGATGGTATGTCGGGAATGTGGCGCTTTCCCCCCCTTACTTAATAATCAAGAAGTTCTCAATGAACTTCATCGGCTTCGTCAGCTCCATAGTGATGGTCTTCCTGCGTGTCGCAACGACGAGTGCGATAACTTTGGCTTATCCGTCCACACTCACAAACACCTCTATCACGCGTTTGGATACAGTGGTGATCGCCAGCGCTATCGTTGTAAGTGCTGTCAATCTACGTTCGTTGACAAATGGTCTGGTGCCAACAAAAAACTACAGTTTCAAGAAAACCTCCTTGGTTTGCTTTTTATGGGTTACTCGGTGCGCGAGATATGCCGTAAGTTAGAAATCAACCCAAAGACGTTTTATGATCATCTTGATCATATTGCCAGTCGTTGTCGTCGTAAGCTTGCCATGTTTGATGCCCGCTGGGTTAATCATGCGGCAAGCTATGAACTGGCTTCGTTCTATGTGCCTTTACAGCCGAAGAGCAATAACGGTGTGTTGTGGATGGCTACGGGTGAGGCGCACAGTGGCTACATACTTTGCCAGCATGTGAACTACTCTGCAGCGGAAGAGCCTAAAGGCGATGTTGATCACGACCCGTATCAATATCCGGCTCGTTTTGTTTCTCGTGATCACTCCTCTGAAGCAAATATGCCAGCTCCGACACCCTCTCCTGTATTAAGAGAACGTATCGATCAGCAATACCAAACGATACTCGCACGCGGAAATGTTGAAGATCCGATGGGCAACCTGACCGTATTTAATTATCCGTCCAAAGGTGCTCTGATTCGCCCACCATACACCTCGTATGCGCACTTCCTGCATGTACTCGATTTATGCCAAGATGAGCGTCAAGTATCCATTTATTTACCGCAAGATCCTGTTTTGCGTTCCGCGGCGCTCAGTGTTTGTCTGCCACGCATTTTGCGTCAAAATATCGACCTTATGTATGTAGAAGAAGATCAAGGATGGAACGAAGACAGCGCCATCGACAAAGTCGATATTGTCCATATGGGTTGGTGGCGAGATCGTTGGGCGATTGCATCAGCCAACAATTCTTCAAAAGGCATCTGCTATCTTGCAGGTCAAAATAATCAACCAAAACAATGGTTACGCAGCGCTTCTATACGACGTACCCAGTTTTATCAAGCGCGCTTTCAGACTTTGTTCGAAAGCTTTGTCAATGAACCCAGACGCAAGCTACGCCCTGGGGGCCTAATGCCAATGTTGGATATTTTCCGTGCTTGGCATAATTTGTGCTACCAAGATAAAACGGGAAAGACAGCCGCCCAGAATCTAGAGATCACTCAATCACCTTTGACTCTGCGCGAGCTGCTTTCATAATTATTAGTATTGTGACGAGCACCGTTAATCGACACGAGTTTTGGTACTTTTAGTGGAGTTTGGCGTATCGCTATTCATATAATGAAATATACTAAGTTGTGTGCTCAGCGGTAATACCGTTAAAGGATTGACTCATTGGATAAAAGCCAGCGACTTCTCGAGGTCGAAATAGATCAGCTAAGAAGCAAGGTCGAATCGGAGCCTGAAAAAGTTTGGGCAATCGCTGAGCAGTGTGCGGCACGTTCTGCGCAAATCCTCTATCCCGAGGGGGAGATTCAGTGTCTCATTATCATGTCACGCTGTGCATGGTGTTTAATGGAGTACCGCAAGGGTCTTAAATACATCAAAGAAGCACACAGCAAACTTAATGTATTAGACACCGACGATCTTCTCCCCGAAATCCTGCATATTCATGCCCTTCAATATTGGGGACAAGCGAGATACTACTCCGCTCAACAATACTGGATTAATGCATTAGAACAATCCGCATTGGTTGACGAAGTCGAGATTCAACTAGAGTCTCTAATTGGCTTGGGCAATGTTTGGCGTATTACTCACGAATACCAACTAGCGAAATCAACACACGAATTAGCCGTCATTGTGGCGAATAATGCTCGCATTAACTGGCTAGAAGGAAAAGCGCGTATCTTGCTCGCGTGGGACCATTACCTGCTAAACAATTATGTAGAAATGCTTTCTGTGCTTGATGGTGCCGTTGAAGCCCTAAAAGATCACTACGACAACACATGGCAAGCGGAAGTGTGGGACTTTAGAGGCTTAGCCTTGTTAGGATTAGAGCGTATTGAAGACGCTGAAGAAGCAACAAATAAAGCCCATGAACTAGCGATGCGACATGACTTAGTATGGATGAAAGCACACTCATTCATCAGCCGCGCCCGTGTTGAACTGCTACGCAAGCGACCACAAAAAGCCGCAGAGTTGCTCATTCAAGCGGAACAATCAGCGGTTACCTTCGACAACGGTGAGTTATTGTCTCAGATCTGCTTTCAACAATCTCGGGTCGCTGAAGAGTCTGGGGATTATAAAACCGCACTCGAAGCATTCCAAAAGTATCGTAAACACTCAACTAACATGCTCAGAGAGCAGACCGCTCGAGTAAGCAATGATAAAGCGAGAGCTTCCAAGCGCCAACTTGAGCAACGTGCAAGAAAACTGATCAACCGCATCCGTGGTCAACATGAGTTCGATCCCGAGAAACAATTAAGTCAAATGGTGTCGGAAACCTATTGGTGGGAACAGCTTGTTCTGTTTAAAACAGAGCTAAAACGTTCTAACCATGCTGTTATCGTCATTCAACACAACGACGCTAACTACCTCGAAGTTTGCACTGAACTCGCGCATTCCTTGTGTAACAAGCGCGATATGCTGTCTCGCCTAAGCAGCGAACGACTAGGGATATTGCTTGCCGATAAAGGGGATGAGGCCGTTAACGTATTCCATGTATTAGCCAAGATGATTGAAATTTACCCTTGGCACAGGAAAGGATTGGACGATGTGCTGCCTAAAGTCATCTTCCAAGATATTCTTACCTTCCCATTTACTTTAGAACAATTAGAAGATAGTCAGCGACAGGAACAGCAGCATGGAAGTCTTACTCAATAAAATTTCTGACTCTGGCTTAGATCCCTCTTCTGTATCCGGAGAAGAGGCGATAATCTTTTGGAACCACGTCCGCCAACACGTTGCGACGTCCCCTCAGGAAGTTGCTCAGTGTCTCATCATTAGTGCCGAATTCCGTGTTGAGCTAAAACAACTCCAAACCAGTATTGACGAGTTAAAAGAGGCACTAGGCCACCTGACACTACCGGAAGACGCCGAATTGATCCTAGAAGTAAGAAATGGACTTGCTGATAGGTTGGTAGAGAATGGTGATTTTCATGGCGCGTTAACGGAATATATCCGCTCATCAACCATTGCCGTAGACAGTGGATACATTGACGCTTACGTACTTGCGGTGTTGGGAATGGGCAACCTTTGCGATGCCTATGGCGACCACAATCGTGCGTTAAGGTACTATCAAAAAATAGACAGTATCGACCATGCCATTAGTAGCCGTTCGCTACGCCTGCGCTACAAACTCTATATGCTCTCCTGCTATATCGAACTAAAGCGCACTACTGCGGCGAACGACTTAATTAAAGAGTGTGAAGAACTGAGTATTTTAGTCAGTGACAAGGTGCTATCGGGGCAAATTCTACTTTATCAAGCCAAGCTCTACCGCCAGAACAAACAAATGGAATTAGCCATGCAATGTCTTGGCAATGTGCAATATTCAGCGGGTAACATTCACTCTTCGTGGTTATCAAACATGATCCGCTTAGAGCTTGCAGCCTGCTTGAGCGAACAAAACAAACCCCATATCGCTAACTGGGTCTTAGAATCAGCTCGTCGTCGAATCAAGCTCTATGCCTCTCCAATTCTTAATCTACAACTGTGTAATTCGCTCGCCGATATCTGTGAGCAGAAAGGTGACTTTAAAGGGGCACTCGAATACCAAAAAAGCGCCTATCGAATTGAAAGCGATCTAATGAAGAAGATCCCAATAGGTGAGTTAGGCGCTAGCCAGTTACGCAGACTTTCGCGCTTTGAACTGCAGTTGAAACTGATTCTATCCGAGCAAGAAAACCGTGAGCTAAAAGAAACAACAGAAAGCCAAAAGCATGCTGTAGCCCAGCTTCAGCAAGATGTCTTCACTGACCCACTGACTTCGCTACATAACCGCCGTTGGCTCGACGTAAAACTAAAAGATTTATTACTTCACGACGTACCATTTGCTCTGATGGTCGTCGATATCGATCACTTTAAATCGATCAACGACGAACTTAGTCATCTAGTAGGAGACAAAGCTATCGTCAACGTATCCCATGAACTTGCTGCCTATTTTAAATTCCGTGGCGCGTCATGCGTACGATTTGGTGGCGAGGAGTTTTTGGTCATACTCGAACGAGCAACACTTGAACAAGCTGAAATGCACGCTGAAAACTATCGTGAGCGAATTTTCAAATTCGGCTGGCAGAATATTCTCGGCGAGCGAGGGTTGACGGTCAGTATCGGAATTACCCTTCACCGCGAAGGTGAAAATACACAAAGAACCTTCTATCGTGCAGACAAAGCCCTTTATCGCGCGAAAGCCAACGGGCGAAATCAAGTCTGTACTGAATAACTCGCTAAAAGATCGTTGAAACGCCTATGGTCCTAGGCGTTTTTATTTGTGCTGTATCTTGTAGATAGCCCCTAGTCTCATCGATGGTTTTCGAACCATGTCATTATTGCTAGTCAGATCAAGTAAAGTATATCTAATACATTGATTTTATTTCTATACTGTATAGAAATACGCCATTATATGTATAAAAGACTATGAACAAGGATTGTTAGTATGTTTCTAGATTATTTCGCGTTGGGTCTTCTGATCTTTGTCGCGCTAGTTATCTTTTACGGCATTATTGTTATTCACGATATTCCCTACGAAATAGCCAAAGATCGCGAGCACCCTCATCAAGATGCGATCCACTATGCCGGTTGGGTAAGTCTGTTCACTCTCCATGCTATATGGCCATTTTTGTGGATATGGGCCACCTTATGGCGTAAGGAGCGAGGCTGGGGGTTCAAAAGGCTTGAAGAAGAACAACATGATATCCATCACCGCGTCGATGAACTCATCGATCAAGTCAGCTACCTACAAAGAGAAGTCGCGGATCTTAAGCAATACGCTAGCTTACAACAAAATGTCCATCCACATACCGATCGTAATGAAGAGGAGCAATAATGGATTTACTACTCATTCTGACTTACGCAGCTCTTTGTATCACAATCTTTAAAGTCTTTAATATTCCTTTAAATAAGTGGACAGTTCCGACCGCAGTGTTAGGCGGTGTCGTTCTGATAGGAACCCTGATTCTTTTAATGAACTACAACCACCCATTTACTCAGATTGGCAGCCAAGTTTACTCCACGACTCCGGTTGTTTCGGGAGTACGAGGGCGAGTCATTGAGGTTCCGGTAGAAGCAAATAAACCGCTTAAGCAAGGCGATGTGTTGTTTACCATTGATCCTATCCCTTATGAGGCTGAGGTCGCTAAGAAAAAGGCACAAATCAAAGAAGCCAGTCAAGGTGCACTCGGGTTAGACTCTTCTCTTCAAGAAGCCTTAGCGGCAAAGAACAAAGCCGTTGCTGAAAGAGATAAAGCGAAGCGCGAGTTTGATCGTTACCAACGTGGCTTTGACAAAGGTGCGTTTACTGAGCAGCAGCTCGATACTAGACGTCAAGCCTATAAAGCGGCGGAATCTTCAGTCAATGTCGCGGATGCAAAAGTTGAACAAGCTCAATTAGCCCTCGACTCTGAAATTGGTGGAGAAAATACGACAGTAGCGCGTTTGATTGAAGAACTACGCCAAGCAGAGTTCAACTTAGATCAAACCATCGTTCGTGCGCCGACCGACGGTTTTGCGACGCAGTTGGCGCTAAGACCGGGTGTTATGGCTGTGCCATTGCCACTTGCGCCAGTCATGACATTTGTTCATACCGAAGATATCTTCTATACCGCCGCATTTAGGCAAAACTCTCTGCAACGCCTGCAACCAGGCTTTGAGGCTGAGTTTCTCTTTAGAGCTTTGCCAGGAAAAGTGTTTAAAGGTGAAGTGGTTGAAATACTCCCTGCTATTGGTGAGAGTCAGTTTCAAGCTCGAGGCGCGTTATTGGGCACCGAAGCGCTAAAAACAAGTGGTCGAGTCTTTGCCAAGTTGAGAATCACCGACGACCTTTCTGGATATCATCTCCCTTTAGGTACTGCGGTTGAAGTCGCGGTGTACTCAGATAAATTCACCCATGTCTCTATTATGCGTAAAGTGCTTATTCGTATGAAAAGTTGGCAAAACTACCTCTATCTAGATCATTAATCAAAACTGATAACCCAAAGAGCCTGAGCAAGTCTCTTTGGGTTATGTTTGCCCATCAAATAAGCTGTCTCCGTCCATTTGCACACAAGGTATCCAGACGTCTAGCCTGTTGCCTTTCCATGCCTCCGCTTAGCAGGTATAATCTGCGCCTCACCGTCTCAAGCGTATAAAATTCAACCATAATAACCGCTTGTTGACTAAGTTCTTTAAAGATTTCGATAAAGGGTTTTCTATGAATCTTACGGCTAAAACCGTTGTAGTTATAGCGATTGGTGCTGCATTATACGGTATTGGTGGATTACCAATGTTTGGCATTCCTGTATTCGCCAACACAACCTTAAAGCCTGCAATGGCAGTCCTCGCGTTATTCTCTGTCCTTTTTGGCCCTATGGTGGGTTTTTTGGTGGGATTCATTGGTCACTGGGTGACCGACCTTTTCGCGGGTTGGGGCGTTTGGCTTACTTGGGTACTTGGCTCTGGTATCGTTGGCCTTGTGTTAGGTTTTTTCCCTACCTTGACCCAACATCGCCTTGCTGAAGGTCAATTCGGAATGAAAGACTTCTCACTTTTTGTTGTTTTAGCTCTGATGGGCAACGTGATCGGTTATGGATGTTCAGCCTTCCTAGACACCATTTTATACGCAGAACCATTTACCAAAGTATTCACTCAACTGTCTATCATCGCGGCAGGCAACACGGTCCTTATCGCTGTTGTTGGTTACTTTATTCTAAAATCCGTTGCCAAACGCAACAAACAAAGCCGTAATCTTACTGAGGCTTAATCATCAATGACCATTGAATTTTCTGACTTCTCTTTTAGATATGAGTCACTGGATAAACCGACGCTTAAACATATCAATCTAAGGATAGAGAAAGGAGAGAAAATCGTCATTATCGGGCCAAGTGGCAGTGGTAAATCTACCCTTGGTCAATGTCTTAATGGGCTTATCCCACATGCAATTAAAGGCGAGATTTCGGGGCATTTATCTTTCAATGGTAAGAATGTCTCTGAACTCGACCTTCACCATTACACCGAACAAATTGGGACGGTATTACAAGATACCGATAGCCAATTTGTAGGGCTTAGCGTCGGTGAAGACATCGCTTTTGCTTTAGAAAACCAGTTGGCTTCAAATCTCGATATGTACCCGCTCGTTCAATCAACAGCGAAAATGGTTGAACTTGCAGACATGCTCGACCGCTCTCCACATGATCTCTCTGGTGGGCAAAAGCAGCGTGTTTCGCTGGCTGGAATCTTGGTTGATGACGTTGATACGTTGCTATTTGACGAACCTCTGGCTGCGCTAGACCCTAAAACCGGGCGCAAGACGATTGATATTATCGACCAACTGCATAAAGAAACGGGTAAAACCATCATCATCATAGAGCATCGCCTTGAAGATGTTTTGTATCGACACGTTGATCGCGTTATTTTAATGGAACAAGGGAAGATTGTAGCGGATATGTCGCCAAACGAGATTCTCTCTTCTTCGCTATTAGATAAACATGGTATCCGTGAACCTCTCTATTTATCCGCGTTAAAAGCGGCTCAGTGTCCGATCGATATAAATAACTGCGCAGACCTTAATGCCCTACCTACCTCAACTTACAAGCCCTACTTTGGACATTGGCAAACAACCATTCCAAACTCGCTTGAAATGAACGATCCCCTTTTAGCAGTGAGAGCGTTAACTTACTCCTACGACGGTGAAAAAAACGCTCTGGCTGATGTCTCTTTTGAAGTAAAGCAAGGTGAATTTGTTTCTATCTTAGGCAAGAATGGCTCCGGAAAGTCCACAATAACCAAGCTTATCATGGGTGTATTGAATCCTGATTCTGGCTCAATCTTTTTTCAGGGTCAGGATGTGGGTGCCCTTTCCATCTTCGAACGCAGTCAGAAGATTGGTGTCGTGATGCAAAACCCAAATCATATGATTTCTCACCATATGATTTTCGATGAGGTCGCTTTCGGCCTGCGCAATCAAGGCCTTACAGAGAAAGAGATTGAACAAAAGGTTCTCAACACGCTTGAACTATGTGGTTTAAGTAAATATCGAAACTGGCCAATTGAAGCACTTAGTTATGGGCAAAAAAAGCGCGTGACTATCGCCTCTATCCTTGCTTTGGAGCCTCAGCTACTCATTCTTGACGAGCCTACAGCCGGACAAGATTATCGTAACTATACGTCGATGCTGGATTTTATTCGCAAGCTCAACAACGAACTGAATATTACCGTGGTCATTATCTCCCATGATATGCATTTGGTGTTGGAATACACAGACCGTTCAATTGTCATTTCCGACAGCAAACTGGTCGCAGATGCACCAATGACGGAAGTCTTCAGCCAACCAGAATTGTTGGACAAAGCCAACCTCACTACAACCAGCCTATATGATTTGGCGGATCGCTTAGGCGTAGACAACAAGAACGCCTTTATGCAGTATTTTATCCAGCAGGAGAGTCGCGTCGCATGAATGCCTCTAAAATGAAATTTGGCATTAGTTATGTCGATACGAAATCCCCCCTGCACGCATTAAATGGCATTACCAAGTTTGCTCTTTTTATGGCGTGGGTCACTGTAGTGCTTACCACCTTTGACTTACGCATGATCAGTGTGTTGATTTTAACGGGTCTTTACCTGTTAAAACTGACCCAAGTGCCTTTTAAAGTGTATAAACCGCTACTCATTGGTACGGCGAGTGTTCTACTCCTTAACGCCCTGTTTATGTTTTTGCTTGCTCCGCAGCAAGGCTCTGAGTTCATAGGCAGCCATAACGTTCTGCTCGCCCTACCCGGTGGTTACTCTCTCACACAAGAGACGCTATTTTATTTAGTCACAGTAACACTGAAATACTTCAGTATGTTCCCTATTGCTTTGGTGTTTGTTTTTACCACGCATCCTACTGAATTTGCAGCAAGCCTGAATAGAATCGGTGTACCTTATAAGATTGCTTATGCGGTTAGCTTGACACTGCGTTACTTACCGGAAGTCAAAAATGATTTTGTTAATATTATGCACGCTCAGCAAGCTCGTGGACTAGATATTTCCAAGAATACCCCCTTGTTTCAACGCATGCAGAACGTAGCAAAAATCCTTGGCCCTTTGATTTTTTCTAGCCTTGATCGCGCTGATGAAATTTCTAATGCAATGACCTTACGCGGCTTTGGTCGACATACAACCCGAACTTGGTATAGCGCTAAACCGCTGCATAGAGCCGATAAGTTTTGTCTCGCGATGGTTGCGACAATCGTGGTACTGGCGATAGTAAAGCGTTATTTAGAGACTGAGTTATTTTGGTATCCATTCTGATATTGCGCGCTAGCAATCATTTAAGGCCCAGAGTTCGCTCTGGGCTTTTTACATCCAACCCGCTGACATTACTCAACGATAGATAATATTAGCCACATCCGGAATTCTAACCCTTTCTACTCTTGCCTATCCACTGACTTTAGTTCACATTGGCGTAACAAATAAGAAGGGGATAATAATGAACACAGCAAGCTTTCTTCGCTTAATCTGCCTAGCCGCTATTTGGGGTGGCTCATTTCTGTTTATGCGTATTGCCGCCAATACCTTTGGTCCAGCCTATCTGATTGAATTTAGAGTTGGTTTTGCGGCACTAAGTTTGTTGTTAGTCGCCTTGTACTTAAAGCGTAAGTTGGCGTTTCGCAGTCATTTCAAACATTTCATGACCATTGGGCTCTTTAATACCGCCCTTCCCTTTATGCTGTTTGCCTATGCAGCACAAACACTCAACGCCTCTACCCTATCTGTCTTAAACTCAACGGCTGCAATATGGGGGGCGCTTATTGGTATCTTCTGGCATAAAACGAATCTGAGCGCAAAAGCGAGCCTTGGGATGTTAATCGGAGTGACCGGAGTCATTACGCTAGTCGGCGTTGATGCGATACATATTGGACTAGATGCCGCCTTACCCATACTGGCTGGCATAATGGCGGCATTTAGTTATGGTATCGCCACCAACTACACCAAAACTGCGCCCAAAATTGCAGCTTTTGACAACGCTCATGGCAACATGTGGGCGGCGGTGTTGATTATTTTGCCCCTGCTTCCTTTCATTCCCATGCGAGGCGAACCGAATCAGCAAGAAATGTTGTCTGTTGTCGCGCTAGGCGTAATATGTACTGGCGCAGCCTACCTGCTCTACTTCAAGCTTGTCGCCGATGAAGGTGCCGCGTCAGCCCTATCGGTAACATTCTTGATACCTGTTTTTGGGATATTATGGGGAACCCTTATACTAGAAGAACCGATCGGGTGGAACACCATTGTGGGCACTATATTGGTGCTCAGTGGCACCATGATGGTGACAGGGTTTTCACCACGCCAGATGTTCCAACGCACCAAAATGGTCGAGCAGAATTAACGATGCAGCTCCAACGTCATATATTGGCTATTGGGGTCGGGGGTGTAGTCACCAAACGGTTCACAATAGCCAAAACCAAATTTCTCATATAGCGATCTTGCCGGGGCAAAAAACGCCATTGAGCCCGTTTCTAAGCTGACTCGTTTAATCCTCTCTTCACGCACGAAGTTAAGTAGGTAACTCAGCATAAACGAAGCCACGCCTTGCTTGCGCGCCTTGCACGATGTACGCATCGACTTAATCTCTACATGGTGATCGTCCAATCTTTTGATCGCTGCACACCCTAAGAGCTTTCCTTCCCTCCAACCACTCCAAAACGTTACGCTTTCATGTTGTAAAGAGGTCACATCCAAAGCATGGACACTTTCAGGAGGTGACGTTGCGTTCATATCTGCTAGGTGCTCCTCCAGCAGCTTGAGTATTTCGGGGTGATCCAACTGACCCGTTCTGATTTCCATAGTGACTCCTAGTTTAAACACACTCTAAATAAGCAAAATTAGAACCAACTCAGCTCAAGAAGCGCTTCACCATCAAACTTGGCGAAATCATCGTTGTGATTAGCAGGTTAAATAGCCATCAAACTCAGATCTTTCTCACAATTTAAGAATTAACATACCAAATGATTACAAATTAGTGGGACTTAAGACTCATAATTCTTCCCCTCAGACCGATAAATTTATAAACATATTTTTACATAATGACGAATAAGCCATTCGCCATAGACGGAGTAGGATGCCTGATATGAAAGAAGTTGAATTTAGAACGATAGACCGTTTGTTCATCAAGATGTCTATTAACGACAAGATGTGGGTTATTTTCGCTCTGTTCTTGGTTACAGTAACGACGCTTGCAGGTGGCAGATATTACCAAGAGATGAACACTTTCGAGCAAAATACCCTGTACGCCGCAGAACAACAGCTCAACGGGATTTTGAGTGTCGGGACTACCCAAAGTATCAGTCAATTGCCAAATATCTCATCGGTTAGTTCTATACAGGAATCTCAATACAAAGAAGGTATCGCCACAGTGACCGGGCAAGCTTCAACGGGCCAGGTGTATCAACTGGTGGTCAATGCAAAAAGCCAAGCACAAGATATCAAGTCTCAGGCTCTCACTAGCCTTGGTTTGAGCTTCCTATGGGCTGTACCTTTTGCCGTCTTCTGTTACTGGGTCGCAACCTTCTTAGGTGGTGCTCTATGGGTACTTTATACAACCACGCAGCGCATTGGTGAAGGTGACTTGACTTCGCGTTTAGGCTTCCACCCAGGGCGTGACGAGTTCGGTACCATCGGCTGTGCACTTGATAAAGCGATGGATACTCTGACCGAATTAGTGGTCACCGTAAAAGAGAACGCAACGACTCTCAGCGAGACTTCTTCGTCTTTCGAGCAAGAAATGAAATTGAGTGAGACTCAGATTAGCCAGCAGTATTCTTCACTCGACTCTGTCGCAACCGCAATGGAAGAAATGACAGCGTCAGCGAAAGAAGTGACAAGTATTGCTCAGCAAGCCACGTCGCAAACTGAAACTGACGCGGAGCATATTGAGCAAAGTCACGGTCGAGTTCAGTCGGCGATTAGTGAAATTGCTCGACTTTCCGATTACATAGGCAAAGCCTCAGAGTCAGTCACTAGCCTCACGGACAACACTACGCAAATCAATGAAGTCATCACCACAATCAATGCCATTTCTGAGCAAACCAATCTACTTGCTCTTAACGCAGCAATCGAAGCGGCTCGTGCTGGTGAGCAAGGGCGCGGATTTGCCGTGGTTGCAGACGAAGTTCGCACTTTAGCCAGCCGTACTCAATCAGCGACAGTCGAGATCCAATCAATGATCGAAAAACTGCAATCTGAAACCCACAGTATTGCCGCAATTACTGAACAAACCGTTAGCCAGGCACAAACTAGTAGTGACTTAGTTGCCGATATTGGCAACGATGTTCAATCGATCTCAGAGTCAGCACGCTCACTAATGGATATGAGCATCCAGATTTCTACATCAGCAGAGGAACAAAGCGCGGTTGCGAACGATATTGCTTCAGAGCTTAGCGATATACGCTCACAATCCAACACCATTCGTAATGTCGCTGAGCAGTCTTCCTCTGGGGTAGCAAATTTAACGCAAGCCTCGGTGTCATTGGCTGAAATTCTAAAAAGCTATCGAACCTAATAACCTATTTCGAAAATCTATAAAGGGCTTCGTGCCCTTTTTTTCGTCTCGATAAAACTCTCAGCCAAATGCGACTCCTTTACCTATACTTAATTTAACTTTTAGGTGGGATAAGGACGACGAAATGAGCACTTTACTCCTGTACGTGCTGCTGTTGACCAACCCAAGCTCAGCGCAACACTCTTCATCACTTCCGCTAAAATGTAAGCTTCTTCACACCGAAGACACCTTTTGGTTCTATAAAGAACAACTCGTCTATGAGAGCGAGCAATTTATCCTGTTGCAAAACTTTAAAGGTAGAACGGTAACCCAAGTCGATATGAAAACTGGTGAACTTATTCGAACAACCTATATCGGTGACCCATACGATCCTAAGTACCAGATATTACTCGGAAAGTGCCTTGATGCTCCGCATACATTGAAGATGTGGCGCCTCGATGATGTGCCTTATGATAACTAGAGAATTGTCTCATTTGAGGTAAATGACTCAAGCATATTTGGTGCGACGCATCTCTCGATCACAATTTGATAACATAAAAACCACATTGTTCTCCTTTCAATTTAGACTAATTACTCATATTCATGGAGGAAGAACATGGAAGAGTTGCTCGCCGATTATCCTATCATCACCGAAATTCCCGTCGCTTGGGGGGAAATGGATGCACTTCAGCACGTTAACAATGCGGTTTACTTTCGCTATTTTGAAACAGCCCGCCTTGAATACTTCAAGAAAATTGAATTGCTGGTTGACTTGAAAACACACCATATAGGCCCTGTATTAGGTCATACTGATTGCCGGTATAAAATCCCAGTTACCTATCCAGATACTTTGATGATTGGATCTAGAGTCTCACAACTCAAAGAGGACCGCTTTACTATGGAGTACGCTATCGTCAGCAAAAAAATGGGTAAGGTCACCACAATCGGTACCGCAACATGCGTCATGTTCGATTTCAAGAACCAAGTCAAAGCGTCTATTCCTGAGCACATTAAACAAGCCATCATGGCAACGGAAGAAAAGTGACATTGAATAGCTAACGACTTTATATTGCCAAAGGAGTGTCGTTAAAAGATCAACTTGTTATATACTTCGCTCCATTGTCAATTGATCACCTCCTTTTCTCACATGAACAAGAGTTTACTTACTAACATCATTGCGCTCGCTCTTCTTGCGGGCGGTCATCAAGCAGATAATCAAATCGCATTCTACGCAGGCTTATTTGCTTTCTCTGGCGCGATTACCAACTGGTTGGCCATTCACATGTTGTTCGAGAAAGTACCAGGATTGTATGGCTCCGGAGTCATCCCTGCTCGCTTCGAAGAATTTAAAGCTGCGATCAAAAATCTGATGATGGAACAGTTCTTCACCCAGGAGAATATCGACAAGTTTCTAAGTAAAGAAATGACTGGCGGTCAGTCGCTCAATCTTGAACCCGTTATCGAGAAAATCGACTTCAATCCCACTTTTGACTCGCTTGTTGATGTGATTGCCAACTCCCAGTTTGGCGGCATGTTAGCAATGTTTGGTGGCACTGAAGCACTTCAACCGATGAAGCAGCCGTTCGTAGAGAAGATGAAAGAAGCCATCGTCGATATGAGCCAAAGCGATACCATCAAAGACGCTCTAAAAGAGCAGTTTGAAGCACCCGCGATGATGGACGAAATTCGAATCAATGTTGAAAACATCATCGATCAACGCCTAAGCGAGCTAACACCTAAGTTAGTAAAAGAGATGGTACAAAAGATGATAAAAGAGCACCTTGGCTGGCTTGTCGTGTGGGGCGGCGTGTTTGGTGGTCTCATTGGGATTGTGTCATCGTTTATTGCTTAACAGCACTAAGATCTGGCAAGGGGAAGCACTGGCTTCCCTTTTTTACAACTTAGATATCAAATCGGCATTAACACCAAAACTGGTCTTATGCTCTTCGATAACCACTTCACTTCGAGTTTGGATCACACCAGGTAGAGTACCCAGCTTGGTCGACATAAAGTTTTGATACGCTTTCATATCTTTAACTCTAACTTTGATCATGGTGTCAAAATCACCGGATAAGGAGTAACACTCCTCGATCTCGGGCATATCGGTCACCGCCTGGGCAAATTTTTCAAAAATAGAAAAGCTGGTTTGATCAAGTCTGATATGAATGAAGACTTGGACATCGAGACCAAGTTTTTCTGGATTTAGCTCAGCGTGGTAGCCTGTGATAAACCCTTCTTTTTCTAGTCGCTTAACACGGTCAGAGCACGGAGAGGTGGTTAAATTAACTTGCTTAGCAAGCTCTACAATAGGTAGTCGACCTTTTAGATTTAAGGTGCGAAGTATCTCTCGGTCGATTCGGTCTAAATCCATTTATCGCTCATAGTAAGTGACGGGAAACGTTCCGTCATTTTAAGCGAAAAGACTAGTACACCTTATCTCTAAACGAGAATGAAATAGAGTTTTTGTGATGTTATGCGATTTTTACACCTGAAAAAGCATCCTGTCTCGACACAACGTCAGATTGCGTATTACAAACTCGGCAAAACGCTTGCTTTTCCATTTTCACATAGTGCGCACCTTGAAACAGGGTTGAAAAGAAACACGCCATACTTTTTACCATCGAATCATGCTGAATTTCACAACGTTTCATGACAATTTTATGAGCTGTGCTTTTCCCGCAGCAGTGACAGTGCATATGTGGCATTTTCTTCTCTCCTTAAAAATGTGCTCGTTATTGATAATCGACACATTTTGGAAGCGAGAGTTCATTCAATTCAAACGTTAGTTTACAAAACGTGAGGTAAGTTCAAAAAATAACCGAAACAAACCCGTAGACGATGCTAAATCGTTACTTAACTGTCCGTGACATCGCACATTTTCCCCATAAGGCATGATTGAGTGGCTAGCTCGATTTTTGGTTCAACGAAGGCTCTTTACACCATGCAAGCACTATAGGAGTAAACACGGCAAACATGTTGGCAAGTACAATAAACGTTAACCCCATCAACTGAGTGAAGCTGTAACTCTGTGCATAAAACAACCACTGCCATAGGGCCGTGAACATAAGATTGGTAAAGATCAGTGGTGCTAACTGAGAGCCCGATTCAACCAGTCGGTATGCTTTGGCACGAAACACTTGAGTGTTAATAATAAGAAAAGAGACACTCAATATAACGACAATAAGAACGAACGGCGTAGAACCGTACGTGTCAACCATCTGCTCAGCAGTAAAAAAACGGTAGCCAATATAAGGCGATAATACAATCGCCGCATATAAAAACGTCCAGAAGTTAATTTCAAATGCCCCCATATCAGATCGGCTGATGCGATGCAGACTTAACTGAGAACCTGCATTAAATAAACCCGATGCTAACCCCACTAAAAGCTCCACGCGCAGATTAACCGCAGAGACATCCCCGGCTAAAAGCAACACACCTGAAAAAGTCAGCATTAAACCCGACACCGATATCCAATTAAGCGGAATCGAAAACATTAGCCTTTCTAACATGGGTAAAAACAGAGGACCTGTACCAAACAAGACCACACTCTCAACCAAGCTAAGGTGATTCAAGGAGTAAATAAAACATATCTGGCAGGCAGCTATACAGAGAGCACGAATCCAGATCATCTTACCTATCGCACCTGTCGGTCGTATATAGAGCTTTCTGGTCATGGCCAAAATGATAAGTGCAGGCACAATAAACCTTAGAAAGCTGAGTAAACTCGGTTCAAAATATTGGCCTAAGTATTTGGTAAATAGCCCGGTTAATGACAGACTAAAGGTAGAAGCCAACATAAATAAAACTGGGTACAACTGGTTCGACATAATCCCCTCCCTTGATCTTAAGTCTAGGGAAGTTGGGCCAAAATGAATAACGAGTATTATTGACATAACTGGTAAGAAAAACTTACATATGAAACCTAGAGTTCCAGCGCCAATTAAATCACTTTATGCTTTCGTTGCCGTTGCAGAGACAGGCAGCATGACTGATGCGGCATCGGCACTTCATGTCACTCACTCGGCAATCAGCCAAGCGATTAAGTCGTTAGAAGGGCAGCTAGGGCAAGCTCTTTTCAATCGAGTAGGACGTCATGTGACACTCAATGCAACTGGCCGCCAGTACTATAAAAGTATCGCTCCTGCTTTAGAGCAAATCACCAGAGCAACTCACCAGCTTATTGATGATAAACAGTCACACCGCTTAACTCTGAATATGGTCAACTCACTGGCAATGCATTGGTGGATACCTAGAGTGAACCAGTTAAACCAATATGCGCCAAAGCTCGATGTCCGTATTTCCACCCTAATTGGCAAATTCGTACTGGAAGATGAAGGTGTTGATGTCGCTGTTATACACGGCAACGTTGAAGATTGGCAAGAGTACTACTGTGAAAAGCTCGCAGACGACGAACTAGTCATGGTAGCTAGCCCAGAGTTAGCGGCTGATGGTGATGGCCCTAAGATGCTTCTTGCAAAATATCCTGCCATCATCGCTACCAACGACAGACGAAAGCATGACTGGCAAGTATGGTGTGAGGCCAACAAAGTCTCAATACCTAATCCAGCAAACAATTTAAAATTTGGCGCTTCAATTCAGGCCGTTCAGGCAGCGATTCGTCATCTGGGAGTGTTTGTTACTCATCGAATTTTTGTTCGCGACGATGTACAGCAAGGGTATTTGGTTGAGATTGGTAAACCCGTACAGAATCCATACCAAATGTTTTATTTTGCTTGTCCTCCCAACAAACTAAAGAATGAGAATATCTTGCAGTTACGCAATTGGATAAGGCGAGAGTTCAACCAAAGTCCACAATAAGATCATTAGATTTTTTTGTTATAAGAATCCAACATTACATATCTATTCTGACTATTAGTGAATAATCCTTTAGTGTCAAGATTCTACCGGACAAACAAATTTAGGCATCAACACAGTAGGTTACCTATGCGTCAAATTTAATGTATTAATGACTGACGCACTGACATATCCATCAGCATTCATATAAACAACTGAAGTGACTCAATTCTATATAATTCTTTACTCGTTCAGACTTTAAAATATCTTCTAGACTTTGCTTGAGGGACTACATTTTTAGTAAAGGTAGAATATGCCACAACTTGCTGGACAACAGATAGAAGAAATGGCTGACATTCGCGCGACAAGAAAACGCAAGATTGTCTTGCTTTGTTCTGCCCTTTGTTTAACCACCATTTTTACATTCTGCTTAGTTCGCTTTATCGAACAAAACTACTTCTTCGCGTCCATTAATTTCCTGTCCTCTTTGATTCTAGCGCTCAACATTGTTTACCTAGTTCGCCACCCTGCACCTAAGTACTGCGATCTTGTATTGAGTGGGGTACTCGTTTTCCATGGGGCCATTTTACTATTTTATGGGCAAAACTTAGATGATCGCTTGCTGTGGCTATACCCTATTATGGCAATCGTCATATTTGCCAATGATTTCAAAGCAAGTGCCGTAATCAGTACAGGGCTCTTCGTTGTTATCCTATTTGCAGTATTACTATCCAACACGGCTCCATATACCTCGTTCGGTTCACAGGGCATATTCCTACTTAGTCTGTTCTCGTTTTACTTACTGTGTAATATTTACGCTTTCCAGTATTCAAAAGTCATGAGCTATATTCAGTTTCTTTACAAAGAAGGGATCGAAGATCTGGCCTATCTAGATCACCTAACAGGTCTAGCCAATCGTTGGAGTTTTGAAAGCTGGGCGCTTGGCAAGTTAGAAGAGAAGAAAAACAGTGACTGTGTGACAGCAATGGTTTTTCTCGATATTGATAATTTCAAATTCATCAATGATACCTACGGTCATGATGTGGGCGACCGAGTACTCCAACATTTTGCAAGACGCTTGAAAAACAATGTGCGCAATAAAGACCGCAATACCGATAAGCATGATTACTCCATCGCTCGATTTGCGGGGGATGAGTTTGTTTTATTGCTTTATGACGTAAAATCGAAGCAAGACCTTGAAGGCATTCTCAAGCGGATTTGTGGATTATTCACGCATAGCTATCAAGCATCTGAACGTATCAATGAACTGACAGTCAGCGTTGGTGTAGCACTCTATCCGGAAGATGCCTCCACCTTACCTGAGTTAACTCGCTGTGCAGATAAGGCGATGTATGCCGCGAAGCACGGCGGCAAAAATCAATATCGCTTTTATCGTGTTGACGGCCCAATCAACATAAAGGAAGGAAGTAAGGCAACGTTAGCTAGCGTTACGTCACTGAAGCAAGGTTAGCCATTCATATACATAAGCCAAAGCGAAACAGCCATCACGACCAACATCCAAGCTGCGTAGCGTACTGTATTGCGCTTCTCTCGTTTTGGGGTAACAACTGGCTTAAAGGCCGCATCTTTTGCTGCTCTGGCAACAGCAGACATGGTACCTCTTTCAATCTCCTCTTTGCGCCGCTCACGCGCCTTTTGTGCGACCTTACCAAAACGATGAAGTTGGTCTGCTGTTAACTCCTGTTTAGGGTCGTATCGACTATGGGAGTCAGTGTGTTTTGGAACAACAGCCATAAGCACCTCCTCTCTTTTGACCACCTTATCTAAGTATAGCCGAGACTTACAATAACAAATCTGATAATAACTGTTGAAATCTTCGGCATTTCCGAAACCAGATAGGATAAATATTGTTCTTCTGGCTCACCTAATGCTCAGCAAACCTCGTGCCAAGCAAAGAGAAGAATGGTATTTCACTGACTCTCTATCTGCTCAAGTCCAAACTCAACAACCGTTATATACATAAAAAAACCACGCGATGGCGTGGCTTTGTTGAGTCCTTAGTAGTAATTATTCGCTCAGGTACTCACATAAATACGCGGTCGATTCTTTCACTTGTAAATCAAATGATGAATCCCCTTTAACATTGAACGATTGTCCTGCTTTAAAAGTTACCCATTCTTGCTCACCTGCTTGCTTTACTGTGAGTGCCCCTTTTACCACTGTCATGCGTTCTGGGGCAGCAGTACCAAACGTGTACTCTCCGGGCGCCATAACTCCCACACTTGAATCGCCATCTTGTTGGTGAAAACCTAACGATTGAACTTGACCTTCAAAATAACTGTTTGCCTTAATCATACATGTCTCCTTGGGAATAACTCCTTTCCTTTAATGTGCATTGTTTTAGCGAAATTATCTCTATTCAGCAACCACTTACTTTCGCCATTTCGATAAAGCAGCGCAATAGCCCTCCAACCTAGTGAAGGTATTCAAACTATAATTCCGTGTGCATTAGTCTATCTACTATTGTGCCCTTTGGTTCAAACAAAAATCAGAGAATGTGGCTATATTCGTTATCTAGCTTGAAGTCAGCTAAAATAAAGTAAAAGGTGAGCAAAATGATTTGATAAATTTGGGGTAAAGGTCAAAGTTCTCTGCGCCTACATTGCGCTTAGAATCAATCTCCGACAATCTATGTGTCCGCCGTAAATTCATTCCTTTGACGAAGACAGGTTGATATGACTAAAAGTTCCGCGATTAAAACCGCTTTCGTCATTGTTTTCGTGACTCTCGCGTTCGCGTTTAGCGCTTTACTCTATTTTAGCTATCAAGACTATGTTCATCCCAAACACGTTTATGGTAGATGGATCGAAATAGGCGCGCCACCATACCAAACCGAGGTGCTGACACTTAACGCTCGTGGCGTATTCCGTAATGAAAGATTAATTGCCACCCAATTTGACTTCGACGGTAAACGAATCACCGTTCATACTGGTGGTGGTGAGTCTATTTATCAAATTGCAGGGACATTTAACTCGCCGCAACTAAGGCGATTAGAGCCAAATAGCCCCACGCAAAGGTTTATCAAAGAAGGCTATGAAAATACCATAGATATGGAAGGCGGGGGCTCTGCTAAAAATCGGCGCGCTGCACTCTCTGACCACTTTGGAAATAAGTAGCCTTTCCGTTCCACCTTTCTTCTTTGCTACATTCAAATTGCATTGCACCACTGAGCAAAGCTAAACGACTGGTTTGACTATCATTTAGCGCATATACTTGCTCCAGAGCATCCAAATTAGAATCATACAAATGAACGAGTTACTTGCGCATCTTCCTCAACCTATGTTGAATTTGCTTCAGACATGGGACACCAATGTCTTGCTTATCACCTTAGCCAGCTTTATTGTCTGGATCGTCTGGAGAATCGTCTATAGCCGTTTAGAAGTGTTAGTCGGTAAAACCAGTTTCCATTGGGACGACTTAACCTTAGAAGCCCTGAAAACACCCGTCAGTGCCTTAATTTGGTGTTGGCCAGCAACCATATCGGCTGGCTTCTTACTGCAAGACTACATGGGCTCAAAACTCAATTGGCTAAGCACACTTAAGCTGATCTTGGTGATCGGAATCTTCGTCTGGATCACTATGCGCTTAATCAACAACATCGAAGAGTATGTGCTTAAACAGGGCACTAGAGACGAAACGACGGTGCAAGCTGTCGCCAAAGTCGCAAGGTTGTTCTTTATTGTCATCGGTGCTCTGACGGTCATGCAGGCGTTTGGCCTAAGTCTCTCCGGTTTGCTTACGTTTGGTGGTGTCGGTGGTTTAATCGTTGGTCTAGCGGCCAAAGACCTACTCTCTAATTTCTTTGGTGGGATGATGATCTACTTTGACCGCCCTTTTAAAGTCGGCGATTGGATTCGTTCCCCAGACAGGCAAATCGAAGGCACGGTGGAACGTATCGGCTGGCGTATGACCATCATCCGCACTTTTGACAAGCGTCCTATCTATGTGCCTAACTCTGTATTTAGTAATATTGTGGTAGAAAACCCGTCTCGAATGCTTAATCGACGCATCAATGAGAACATCGGCATACGTTATAAAGATGGCGCCAAAGTAGAGATTATTGTCTCTGACATCAAGAGTATGCTAGAGAGCCACCCTGATATTGATACACGGCAAACCTTGATCGTTAACTTCAACGGATTCGCCCCATCCTCTTTGACGTTAATGGTGTATACCTTTACTAAAACCGTCAATTGGATCCGTTACCACGAAGTCAAACAGGACGTGCTACTAAAGATTTACCAAATCATTCAGCAGCACGATGCCGATATCGCGTTCCCGACCCAGACAATTCAACTCGATCCTCAACACGCTGGCGAAGAAGAAGTTCCCAATATAGCGATCTAAGCCTCTTGCTGAGTAGCCCAAGTCATTGGGCTACTGCAACGCAACCTCACGCTCGATATCGTCTTCCATATGCGAGGCAACGTGATACAGCCAAATCATACTTAAACAAGCGACAAAACAGAGGACAAATAGCCAGGTCGCTCCAAACCATTCGATCATAACCCCGCCCACCAGTGGCCCAATCGCAAACCCTAAGGTATAGAGAGCTGTCGCTCCAAAATACGAACCGCGTAAATGAGCAGGCGCTAAACGATCAATCTGAACATTAATGGTTGGGAAGGTAATCACTTCACCGATGCTAATAATAAAGCACGCAATAGCCCAGCCAAGCGCAGAATCATTGGGCGAAATAATAAACCCGACCTGGCCCAAAGCTATTAATATCATGCCAATTCGAGTGCGACTGAACAAAGGAAGCTTTTCCATTATTTTTAACAGTGGGAATTGGAGGACAACAATTGTTACTGTATTAACCACCATTAACATTGCGATAAGTTTGGCTGCTTCTTCAATGCCGCTACGGACGATGACTTGGGGAACAGAAGACTCTAGCTGAGCGTATACAAACATCAGCAGCAAGTTAGCAAATAGCAACAGCACAAATATTTTATCTTGGCTGATAACCTTTAATGTTTGCCTAAAATTTGGCAGTACCGAAGACTGCTTTTCTTTATCGGCTTTGTGGCTTTTTCTTTCGATGCCATACATGATCCAAAAGGCATAGACAAGATGAGTAAAGCCCGTAATTAAAAACAAGCTTTGAGGGTCAGCAAGGGCGAGAGTCACACCCATCAATGGGCCAACGGCACCACCAATATTCAGCAAAAAGTAACGCGTATTCAGAGCCAATTCACGATCTTTTAAATCCGACAAAGAGTCTCCAAGCACGGCCTTCGCTGGTCCATCAATTAGCGGATGCATTAATCCAGTAAGTATCACCAGTACATAAAAATGCCACATCTCTGTCGCGACCGCGATTCCACAATAAGCAAAGAAGGCAATCACGCATCCCGCTACCATCAGCCACTTGCGACCAAACTTGTCAGAAAGGTAACCAGAATAAAGGCCGGCAGACGAGCCAACAAGTGCAGATGCAGCGAGCATAGCTCCAACTTCTACCGCTGACGCACCATAATCTTGATAGAGGAATACCACCAAAAAGGGCCAAGCCATAAAAAAGCTGGTCCGGGCGATAAGGACACCAATAAGCACAGTCCAGACAGGAAGATTAAACCGTTTCACCCGTTCCCATTGAAACAAACTTTGTTCCTTTTCCATACGACTCTCCTAAAACCAACTTGTTGCATAATTGTTATTTAGTCAGTATACAAATAATCAATAAAAACAAAAGACTTTATGACATTAGTAGAATAAATGCCTGTAAATTAGAGAGTCATTTAGAAAAGTTAAATAAAAGTAGATGGTTAATACTACTATTTTAGACAGTTAAGCAGCCATATTTGCAGCTTAATTTGTCGTTCTGACTAGCGAAATATTGTATTAATCTTGATTTTCATAATGACGCTCTTTCCCAACAAAATTGGCGAAAAACCTCAATCACATCGACATTTTCCTGATCTGTCATCTAGCCTCAAAAGTAAACGATGCTGTATACTTTATTTATTACCTAATTGGAGATAGACGCTTTCGTTTACTCTGGTCTGTTGGATATTTTTCATGATAAAAAGAAGCGATATAAAACAAGAAGATATCATTAAATCTGCCATCGAAGTTTTTTCTCAAAAAGGCTTTGAACAAGCAAGTATGGAAGGTATATCCAAGCATGCAGGGGTATCTAAGCGCACACTTTACAAGTACTACCCCAACAAAGAAGCGCTATTTGAAGTGATTGTCGATAAGCTGATGTGCCGTTTTGATGATCAATGTGAGGTCAAATTTAAACCTATGGTCTCCATCGAAGAGCAACTCACGGAATTGACCCTGAAACAGATGTGTTTCATCAACAATGAAGATTACCAAATGACGGCGAGGTTAGTGATGGCAGAATGTATCCGATGCCATGAAACCTCAAAGGTATTGGTGTCTAAGTTTGCGTCACTAGGAGGCTCTTATGGGTTGCAGAAGTGGGCACAGCAAGGGGTTAATGCGGGTGCGCTTGAAATATCGGATATCTCTATTGCCATAGAACAATACATTGGTGGCATTAAAGCAGTGGTTTTCTGGCCACAACTCGTTGCGCACCTACCGCCTCCAAGCTGTGAAGAAGTTCAGCAAGCAGTCAAACACGCCGTGACCAGTTTCGTTGCTACCTATAAAACTAGGTACAGGTAACCAATACAAGTCGATAACGTAACGCCCCCAAGATAAAGGGGCGTTATTATTAATCCGTCCTCAGCTGTTGTTATGAACCATAACATGTTCTAGGAGTGACGAAACCATATCTTCGTGCGACATGCCACTGAAGCCACTGTCTAGTTGATTAACAAGGTTTTCGACCACGATTCCCTGGTCTTGCGTTCCTACACCTGCAGGGTGTATATGTAACTCAACATTGTTACCATCAACTTTGACATCAAGATGCTCAAGCAGGGTGTCCATATCTAACGAAGCTGATTTTAGCTCTGGTAACACCTCTCGTAGGTCGATCTTATCTCCCTCAATCACGCTGAAATCTTTGATCGTATCAAGTGAACCATGATCAATTTCACGCCAAACGAAGGTATCCATACCGGTACCACCAACAAGAATGTCTGACCCTAAACCACCCTCAAGCGTATCATTGCCTTCGCCACCGATCAGTGTGTCATCTCCTGCTCCACCAACCAGTAGGTCATCGCCACTACCACCTGTTAATGTACTATTCGAGCCACTGCCATCAAGGTGTACGGCTTCATTTTGCGATGACTTATCAATCTCTAATGCATTGACGTTGTCTACAACACTAAGGTTGACGGTAATATGGTTGTCTGATTCTGCTCTATCGAGAGTAAGACCACTACTGTCACGCTCTTCAGACACCGCAGTAATTTGCAGCGCATGATCACCCACACTTGCACCTTTTACGGTTAAAGAGTCAATCGCATCTTGCGAGACATGCCACACCCCATTATTGAACGTTATCGTACCCGAACTACTTTCTAACGTTGCACCCGCAGGTACATCTTTTACCTCTAATGTTAGTGCTTCCGTTGTATCTGTAAGCGCGGCCATAATCCCAAGTACCGCGATACCATTGCTACTCGCAAGTTGGCTAGCAGTAATGCTCTTGTTGTAGTTAAACTTAGGATCAAGAGACAAGGTTGGAGCGTTCGCCACTGGATTGACCGTAATATCATAGTGCTTAGGTTCCGCCTCTAATCGGAGACCTGACGGGTTCCAACTGTCTTTAGCGGTCACATCAAGCGCAATGGTGTTTGAAGGTGCTAAACTTGCATCAATAAACACCCCGGTTGTGTTTGTTGGTGTATCAAGTATCGCATTAAGATCCGTAAGAGTACCTGATAGCGTTAGTGTGCTGGTTCCTTCCCCGGTAGCAGTAACACTTGAACCAGCAGGCAATACTAATGACAATTTTCCGTAATCCACATTGAGTGTCACTGTCATCAAGTCATTAGCAGACGCCCCAACATAGTCTACATCCGAAACATTAATTCCACTGAGCTGTTGGCTCGCTGCTTCGTCTATCGATGAAGTGATGTCGTCAATGTCCAGTACTGGTTTGTCGTTAACAGGAGTCACATCAAAGTTAATTTCTGCGCTTCCTGTCAGGTGATCCGGCTGACCATTGGTCGTGCCATCATCTTTAACAACATAGCTAATTTTCACTGGACCATTGTAGTCTTTAGCCGCTTCAAATACCCAGTTCCCCCCTTGCTGGGTCAAAGTACCTTGGCCTTCGACTAAGGTGAGTCTTTCAACAGTAATGGTGTCACCTTCTTTGTCGAAGGTGCCATCAATAAGATCTTGCACGTTGATGGTTATGCTGCCCTCTTCCGGCAGATCAGCTAAGTTGAAATCTTTCGGCTCTGGCGCATCGTTGACTTCTGTTACGTTGATCAAGAAGGTGGTTTGATTGGTCGATGATGTGCTGCTATCACCTGGATCAATCGCACCGTTGTTGCCACCATCATCCACTGTTGCTGTCACAGTCACAGGACCACCAGAGTTGATATCGTTACTGTCAGCATCTGGTTTAAAGATGACTTTACCCGCAGCGATCGCAGCGTTGATATCAGCCAACTTACCTGTCGCGATAAGACTGCCATCCGCCCCAATCGTGAAGCTAACGTTTGAGTCATTAACAAACTCAAGGGTACCTTTATCTACCTGTAAGGTTAAGGTGTAGGTCGCGTTAGGATCATCGTAAGTTGCATCAACATCGGCAATAGAGAACTTGTCGATGGCTAATCCGCCGGCAACATCTTCCGACGTTTCTAGGTTTACAACGTTCACGAAAGTAGGTTGATCATTAATTGGGTCAACAACTAAATCGACATCAAACTCAGTTTTTGGCCCTAACGCGCCATTATCAACCGACTGCACTGCAATATGTATCGGCCCATCAATACCCAAAGCATTGCCTGTATCGCTGTTGTGCTCGCCTGAATTAAACACGATCTTATCTAGCTGCTGAGCCGGGATATCTAGCGTCCATACCTTAGTCGCGGGATCGTAACTCGCGAGGGTCGTCCCATCTGGGTAGAAGATCTTGGCATCTTGAGGAACATTGGTCACTTCGACACGAATCGTTTCTGGCGCGTTCTCGGTGTATGTACCACTTCCTGTTGCCGACATCGCTTTATCAATCACAGAAGCGTTAATAGCAATATCGATATTCTGACCTTCAGAGCCCGTTGCTGAATCGGTAGGATCAGTATCGACAATATCACCAACAGGGTTAATCGTAAGCTTGAAGTTAGGCAGGTTTTTCGCTGCGGTAGGTACACCAAGTAACGATTCCTGAGTAAAGACCGCCACGCCAAACTCTGCCGTACCACTAAAGTGCTTAGGTGGTTGAACCGAAATAGCACTTAAATCCAGGGTATCCGTCGAACCTGCCGGAACTTTAACGCTCCATTCACCATTACCGTTGTTTTTAACGGTATAACCGCTAGATGGGTTAGCAGTAAGCAAGAAACCATCAGGCACGTCGGTAAATTTAATCGACACGAATGACTCTGACCCATCGGTATCGGTCAATTCGATTGACACCGCTCCCGAGTTAGCCAATGAAATCGCTTCGTCTTCGTTACCCGTGATCTCGATAGTTTGGCTAGGATCTGTTCCCGGCCCAGTCACTTTTACATCATCAACAACTGGCGTCACTTCAAAGCTGACACTAGTAGAGAAGTTATCTGAATGACTAGAGGTTGTCGTCGCACCTAATTCGTTAAACGTCGCAGTGTCAGTGACTGTACCCGTTACATTGATCGTGACTTTGTTGTCATCATTACCCGTTGGGTAGTTGGCTTTGGGTCTAAACAAGATATTGTCTAAAGCACCCGCATCAATCTGAGCTTGAGTAAAGGTCACAGAGCTGCCTAAACTGTTTCCAGCCTGATCATAAAAAGCACCGACATTTGTATCAGCTAAGGTCAACGTGACTAAAGAGAGTACTTCGTTGCCCCCCTCAACTCCGGTGACTTTATCGGCAATATCGTAGCCAAGATCGAGTTGAATATAACTGTCTTCGTAACCAAGTTTATCAGCTCCGCCTTGGCCATCTTGATCAATTGGATTCATTGAGTCATCCAATGACCCTTTCACTTCTAATGTAATTTCCGGCTCTGGATTACTACCACTACTAACATCGGCAATAGGGTCCACTTTAACAATCACAGACTCAGGTCTAGTCACCTCGTGGCCCGAACTATTGTCGGTCGTGATGACCGTCAAAGGCAACCTAAAATCGCCAGAATAGTCTTTTGGTGGCGTCAGTGTTAGTCCATCTAGGCCCTCAATTTTGCCATCTGCGGTCAGAGTGGCCTTAAACACATATTGACCATTGGTAAAGTCAACATTCGATCCGCCAATGCCAATCGAGAAGGTCTCACCGCCGACAGTCACTGTGCTATCAATAACAATCGTGATGGTATCTTCGTGACCATCATGGGTGGTCACAGATAAAATTGGTTTGAGCTGAGTTCCGAGATCTATACTGGTATCTTCAGTCCCCGTGATAATGCTGTTATCAACAAGATCAACCTCGCCTGCTTTATAGTCATTGCCGTCAACGTGTTCAGGGAAAGACAAAGTGACTTTAGTCTCTCGCTGCGCGACAACACTTTGCTTGCTGCCATCGTCACCGATATCGACAACTTGAGCATAAATTGTCAGGCCGATATCGTTAAAGATGCTGGGATCACCTGCTGTGGATGGGGTGTAATCTAGACCATTAGGCGCCTTGATGCTGAACTCACTCTCATTGGTAATCACCCAACGGCCATTACCTTCATAGACAGCGCCTTCAATGAAGAGCTGATCCATGATCTCTTGACGAGTATCATCAAACTGCACCACTAACTGCGTAACCACTTCATTCGGTCTAGCCGCGGGACCCGAGTCATCAGTTTCAAGGTAGCGGATAACAAACTCGCCAGACTGAGTATCTTTCGCCGTATTGGTGGTAAACAAAATTGCTCCGTCACTATTGGCAGCAATTTGATTGGTTGCTGAACCGACTTCAGTACCGCCTTCATTCTCAACAATAAGCTTGTTGTTCGAGTCTTGTGGTTCCACAACTGGATTAACATGCACGGTAATCGTACCGTTTAAGGTTGCCTCGGCACGTTCAACCTCATCCGTCGGTTGCCCTATTGCATGCTCATGGTTAACCTCTTCAACCTTGACTGTGGTTTGAAGTGTGAAGTCTATACTCGAGTCTTTCGGCGGAACAATCTGAATAAAACCGTTTTGCAACGCCGCTTGAGTGAAGGCTTCGGCAGATTGGCCAGCGCTTGGGGTGATTTCGATACTACCACCAGTGACCGTAACAGGGTTCCCATCTACATAGACAGTCGCACCATTTGGAATGCCACTAATCTCGATCGAGGTGAAGTGCTCATCGTTGTCTGTGTAATCAGTACCCACTTTGGGATGCCACTCGATGTTAATTCGAGCGTCTTCATTGCCTCTTGATTCATTGACATAATTCGTAGGTGTATCGATTACAGGCTCTACCTTGACGCGAATCTCGCGCTCAAAGCTATTTGAGTGGCCATCATTTTCTGTAACTATGATGGTCTCTTTGATGTGGATGTTTTCCGTAGATGACGATACCGGGCGAATCACAATACCAGAATTGCTCCCAGCACCGAGGTTGGTGATGTTTGCCTCATAGATTGGCTGTCCATTCGCATCATATCCGGTAAAGTTCAAATTGACGGCGTTGCCATTACTATCTTCTATCACAACACCTTGCGGGATATTCGACAAAAGAACGGTAATCGATTCAGACGTGTCTAGTGGGCGTTGAGCGTGTTCCCCAGAAATAACCGAGAAATCAATCGTTGCCTGCCCATTTTCATCAATAGTTGTTTCTACACCAGACACATTTCCATCAGTAAACGCTTTCCAATCTGCTGAGCTACTTGTGTTGTTTTCTGGGATATCAGCGACACCTTTAACTGCAACATTAACGGTTTTGGTGCCCATGATGGCTTCGTCAACATGAACCACGCCACCAGAGAGGTTTGCAGTGTCTTTGACTACACCCGTCACATCAAATTTGAAGTCTTCATTGCTGTGCAGATCGGGAACAACTTCAACATTGTTTAACTGATCATAGGGTATCTCTTGGTATGTCACTCCATTTACGGTCACCGTTGTAATCTGGCTAGCGCCCGAGCCAACCCATACCAAACTTGCACCTTCCGTAATATCTGAAATACGTACGTGCAGGGTTTCTGAACCGTCAGTATCAACTGAAGGATTCATAGTAATCACTTCATTGAGCGTAAATGGTTCATGGTTTGGATCACTGCCTGTGTAATCAGGATTAGCGATGTTATCTTCGTTAATCTGAATACGGTTGACACTAAAGCTCCCCATGTCGGCATCTGGAGTGACATCAATGATGATCTCTTGAACTTCAGAGCGCGCACTCGACTTATCATTCGTACCATCGTTGTAAGGGTTGCGAGTTTCTGTCGTTATTGCCGTCGCTTCAAAACGAATTTGACCGGAGTAATTATCTGCTGGATTCACCTGAATACGATTAATGTCTTGTGCAGATATGGTGTACACCCCATTCACAGGTGTTATCGGATCACCATTTCGGTCAAGCAGCTCAAAGTGCCCTTCACCATCCGTTACCTTAAGCTCATAGGTGATCGTCTCAGGTCGACTGGTATCTTGAGTTTCAGCGCGAAGCTGGATGCGAACATTGTCACCATCTTCTTCCACTTGGTATTGATAGGTACTACGACTGTCATTCCACGTCGCAATATCCGCCACGCTTTCTACCTCAATCCTGAAGTTTGAATCAACGGTATGATCCGCGCTACCGTTATTATCAATCTGTAATTGATAGTTGATACGCACACCGCTGTTACCCGTTGAATAGTTGCGGTCTGGAACAAAGTAGAGGTTATCAATGGTCGCAATGGTGTTATTGCCACTTTGAGTGAAACTTTGCTGAAGATGTGAGCCATCAAAGATGATATCACCAGTGACAGGATCGGCGTCTAACTTATACAACACACCATTTTCTTCGTAATAGAAAGTACCACGGTGATTGCCTGCTTTTATGGTCATCTGACCAATATCTTCCGCATTATCTCTATCATATAAGTTAACTGACAACGATACTTTGGCAGGTTCATCTGGCAGACCCGCTTGGTTATCTTGAGTATTTTCCCAATTCGGCTCGTCACCAGGCGCGTAATTGATACTACTGTCGCGACCCGCGTCTTCGAATGTCGTGACTTTAAGTCGGATTGGGCTAGCTTCACGGTCTGTAATCGTGATATCCAATGGTGCAACAGACGTATCGTTATCACCATCCGTCGCAGTCACATTAACTTTGAAATTAATCTCGTCGCCATTGTGCTCTAAATGGTTGGTGGCACGGAACTCTATCTCTCCATTGGAGTGAATTCGTAGTACCCCTAACTGGCGAGTTTCAGTACCGCCGTTACCATCATCGCTCTGCTCGAAAACACGTACGTTTTGACGGCCATCACGCAGATCAACTGAATCTAAATAAGTGCCGTTAGGCCCCCCAAAGACAATCGTCGCGCCACTCGCATCAGTTGTACCTTCAATCTTAGTTAAGGAAGCGTCATCGGCACCTTTGTCCGTTTCATCAGCGAACATGTCGATTTTCGAGCCACCGAAACCCTGACCTTCGATGCGAGTTATTGACTGGCCAGTCAACTCTGGCACATCATCCGTTACGGTGATAGGTAACTTGATTGTCGCACTTTCATCACCATCAAAGTCTGTTGCTTTGATCATAAAATCAATATCAATTGAGTTTTCAGCATTGCCGTCAGGGTGATCAAGTGGCTTAAGGAGTTCAAAGGTATAGCTGTTATCTGACGTATCAAACTTGATGGTGAAAACGGGCGCACCTGATGTCGTCTGCGCCGTATATGTGAAGGTAGTGCCACTGTTTGATACAGCCGCCCAAACCAGGCTTTCCCCACCAGAGGTCAAACCATTCAACGTGTCATTCGCGTCAACCAGCTCATACTCAATAACACCATCAGCGCCTTCTGTGATAGTGAAGTTGCCAGAGATTTGAGTATCTTGAGATTGATCCGATCCAATGCCAGACAGATCATCTTCGTCAACGATTTTCTCACCAGTCGTGCCCGTTAGGATTGGCTTATCATCCTTCACTTCAATAGAAAGAGGAACCGATGGAGAAACGTCTCCGTCTCGATCAATCGCCACAACATCAAATGGAACCGTCAGTGAGTCAGAGCCAGTTGCATGATCAAGGGCCTTAATTTGGGTGTAGGTGTAACTGCCATCGTTGTTCAATTCCAAAGTGAAGACGAGTTCACCATTTGCTTTACCATGATAAATAGTGGGATCAGAAGTCCCCGTCTGTTTGGTAATAGCAACATCATAACCACCTGACTTTAGGTTATTTTCCGTTGTATTGACATTGACGAGTTCATACTTAACAACTGTGTCAGCACCTTCAGTGGTTATAAAGCGACCGGTTGCCGTTGCATCACCTGGCGATGAGCCTGAACTTGTATCATCTTCATTGACAACAAATTTGCTGCCTATACTGGTGCCATCAATGGTGGCGGTATCATCGCCAACATTGACCACTAAATCACTGTTGGCAGACTTATCGTTGTCGCTATCTACGGCGTAAACTGGCAGGTGAATGGCTAAGTTGTCTTGGCCCTGAGCGCTGTGGTCTAACTCTTGAAGCAGTGTGACCGAATACTGACCAAGGTTAGATTGGTCTAGCGTTACACTCAGCACGTTAACCTCTGCACCATTGACAGTAATATAACCGCGATACACGCCGTCGGAGGTCTCTTCCAACACCACGCGTTGCCCGGCCGAGAATAAACCGTCCCCAGCAGCACGACCATTAAACTCAGTGACATCGATTTTCAGTGCCGTAACCGTATCACTACCAGTCGTAAAGGTAATGGTGCCGCTTGCACTGGTGTCGGTAGCCCCCACCTTCGACCCGTCATCTAAACCTGCTTCATACACGTTAGTTGCGGTAATGTCGGTGATCACCGGATCTTTACCATCCGTGATGGTGACATCGACGGTGCTGGTTAAGGTGTCGCCATCTTTATCTGTCACGGTCACCACAATGGTGTGCTTAACTTCTTCACTCGCCGAGTGATCAACATTGCTGTTGGGAATAAACGACAATTTACCGTCTGGGGTTATGACTACCTTGCCGTCTGTCACCGTGTATTCGGTTTTCCCTTCCTCTAACGGGTAGGTGGTATTGTCGAAGCGGAATGAGGTGACTTCACCGTTATCAGCCCCTGCTTTAGTAATGACATCAATCTCATTGCTCTGCGCGGTTTGACCAACATCCGGTTCAACCACACTCAGGCTACCATTGGCGACAACTTGTATATCATCGCCAACATTGA